>Ga0335085_10000170_pt1 | contig 209887 bp, 203 predicted proteins | sample Lox_Sample_45_FD_206712 | JGI IMG/M metagenome (GOLD analysis project Ga0335085, IMG submission 206712) | Soil microbial communities from Loxahatchee National Wildlife Refuge, Florida, United States - Lox_Sample_4.5 | ecosystem: Environmental > Terrestrial > Soil > Wetlands | place: USA... | reverse complement strand
TTGGGTGAGGTGCGCGTAACACATATGGGCGTTCCCTTTCTGGACTAGTCATCAAGAAAGGTACACCCATGCGCATCCTCACCTTTCCAGCCTAAACAGGATGTCGCACTTCGTCGTTAAATTTAGAGATCCGGCGCTGACCAGCGCCCGGCCTGGGCCAGCGCGAATGCAATGTTGAACATTCAGAGGGTGCGGCCTGCGTCGTGCCGGCTGCCGCAGCCAGGCCCGGCGCGCACGCGCGTGCAGCGCATCAGTGCATCGGCTGCAGCATGGCCGCCATCTTCTGATGGATCAGGTTGATGGCCTTGAGCGGACGGATCATCACCTTGAAGTCCACGATCTTCCCCTCGCCATCCCACTTGATCATGTCCACGCCGTTCACGCTCACGCCATCGATTTCGACCTGAAACTCCAGCACCGCGTCGCTCTTGCCCACGAGCTCGCGCACGTAGCGGAACGACGCGTTGCCGAACACGCCGAACGCCGCCGCCAAATAGCGCTGCGTCAAAGCCTTTCCGAGCTGCGGCGCATGCACCACCGGCGAATGAAATACGGCATTGTCGGCAAGCAGCGCATCCAGGCCGGCGACGTCTTTTGTCTCAAGCAGTTTGTGCCAGGCAGCAATGGTATCGATCATCGCAAATTCCCCCCGGTGGACTGGCGCCGAGTGTACGCCTTGCGCGACATCCTGAATATCCTGGAGCGCAAGGCTCGAATCGTCATCGCGCTCGCGCCGAAATATCCGGCTGGCTAGTGCGCATCGAGCTCCCGAATGGCCTGCACCACCGCGTCCGGCGCTTCGCGCGGTAGGAAATGCCCCGCAAGCGGAATCAGCCTGCGCTGGTAGCGCGCGCCGAAATGCCGCGCCGCGTTCTCCGACAGGCTGGCCGGCTGAACCCCGTCGCACAGGCCGTGCAGCACGATGGCCGGAACGCCGATCGCCGGCTGGGCGGCGAGGCTGCGCTCGAGCTCTGCGCAGGCGGGGTCGCCCGGGGCGCTGCCGTAGCGGTGGCGGTAGGACTGGATCGTCACGTCGACAAAATCCGGATTGTCGAAACTCGCCGCGCTCGCGGCGAAGCGCGCCTCGTCGAAATTCCAGTTGGGCGACCACAGGCGCCAGAGCAGGCGCGCGATCTCGCGCCGGTTCTGCGCCAGGCCCGCGCGGCCGCGTTCGGTGTGGAAATACCATTGATACCAATAGCGGTGCTCCTGGTCGGCATCGGCGGGCTCGCCGGAGCGGGCGATGTTCTGGATGTTGTAGCCGCCGATCGTCACCAGCGCGCGCACGCGCGCGGGCCACAGCGCGGCGGCGACGCAGGCCGCCCGGCCGCCCCAGTCATAACCCGCCAGCAGCGCGCGATCGATGCCGAGCGCATCCATAAAATCGCGCAGATCCGCGCCCAGCGCCGCCTGCTGCCCGGAGCGCACGCTCTGCGCAGAAAGAAAGCGCGTCGGTCCGAAACCGCGCAGCCAGGGCACGAGCACGCGATAGCCCGCGGCGGCAAGCGGCGGCGCGATCTCGTCCCAGTCGTGCACGTCCGATGGCCAGCCGTGCAGCAGGATGACCGGCCGTCCCTCGGCCGGACCGCTTTCCAGATAGGCGATTTCCAAATTTGCCGTGCGCGCCACTTGCTGCATGCGACAGACCCTCGAGCCGGGATAGGAAGATACTACCCGGACCTGGGCGCGGAGTGAACGTCGCATCGAAGATGAAACGCGAAGTGCTCCGGCCGGTGGCAAGCCCGAGCCGGGAAATCGCGCAACGCAGGCAGAGGCGGCATTGCGGCATTGACTGCGACGGCGCGAAGCGGCACGCTTCGGAGATCGGCGCGGATCGCGCAGGGAGAACTGGATGAAAATCGACTGGAACCAGCTGCCGTCGGCGCCGGGCATGCGCGCCGGCTCGGAACGCAAGGCGATCTGCGGCGAACTGATGTCGGCGGTGCGCGTCACCACCGCGCCCGACGCGAAATTCGACGGCAAGGCGCACTCGCACGACAACGAGCAGATGCTGATCATGATCGCCGGCAGCGTGACGCTCAGCATCGACGGCGCGCAATTCGAGGCGCGTCCCGGAGACCTCGTGTTCTTCCCGCCCGGCTCCAAGCACTGCGCAGTCGCGGTGGGCAAGGACGGCGCGGTGTACTACGAACTGTTTGCCCCCGCGCGCACCGACCAGCTGCCGGGCTGGATCGGGCCTACGGTGCTGCGGTACTGAAAACGGGGTCGCCAGCGGCACCGGACTGAACGTGCCGGGGAAGGTGAAATGGTGGGTGGAGGAGGATCGAACAATGCCTAGAAACCCGCATAAATACTACGTCTAGCTAATTCTAAAATAGTAGATGCCCCCAATTTATACCCGCCAGGACTCGGATGCAGAAGATCCTTAATGGATGTCCTTGGATGTTTCACATCGATAACTACCTTGAGTTGCTGTGAACGAAAGGTCATTCGTATTCGGTATTCGCTCCAAAAGATTCGGCTAACGGGCACTTGGTCCTGATGCACGCGGCGCGCAAGGATGCTATAGGTGGCGGATTCAACCGGTAGCTGTGATTTTCTGCCGCACGCCAGACTGATCTAGCAATTCCAGCGTGCTAGTCGGCGTTACGCGCCGAGGTACGACTCACGAAGGGCGGGATCGCCGCGTAACGACGCCGCATCCCCCGCATAATTCACCCGTCCAGTCTCAAGCACATATGCCCGATCCGCGATCTTCAGAGCAATATGCGCGCTTTGCTCCGCTAACAGAAGCGTCATCCCGCGCTCTCGTATCCGCATCAGCGTTTCGTAGATAACTTTAATCATTACCGGCGCAAGACCAAGCGAAGGCTCGTCAAGCAGCAGCACATCAGGCTCGCGTACCAACGCGCGTCCAATCGCGAGCATCTGCTGCTCCCCCCCCGAAAGCGTTGCGGCAAGCTGCCGCTGACGCTCCTTAAGACGCGGAAAAAGACCATACACTTCCTCGATCCGTTGCTCGATCTGCGCGCGTTCCCTAACGACGTACCCCCCCATGAGCAGGTTTTCTCGCACGCTGAGATCGCCGAACACGCGACGGCCTTCGGGAACATAGGCCATTCCCAGCCGCGTACGGGCGTTGCTGGAAAGATCATTAACGCGCTGCTCGCGAAGCATTACGCTGCCACCGGTCGCCGGCGTCAGGCCAACCAAGGAGCGAATGATCGAGCTCTTCCCCGCGCCGTTCGCCCCCAGAAGCGCAACCACTTCTCCGGCGCGGATTTCGATCGAGACGCCTTGAACGGCATGCACCTTTCCATAATGAACGTGCAAATCGCTGGTGGAAAGAATCGGCCGCGACGATTCCGGCTCAGATGGCATGCGTCCCCTCCCCGCTCTCGACTTCGCCGAAATACGCAGCCTGCACGCGCGGATCGCGTACCACCATGGACGACGCCCCGTCGGCGATTTTCTCCCCATGATCGAGCACTATCGCGCGCGCGCAGAGTCCGGTGACCATGCGCACATCGTGTTCGACAAGCGCAATCGTGACGCCCTCGCCGTGTATCCTTCTAATCAGTTCTTGAAGCTCTGCGCGCTCCGAGGGATTCAATCCGGCGGCGGGCTCGTCCAATAGCAGTAGCGTCGGCTCAAGCGCAAGTGCACGTGCGAGTTCCAATCGGTTCTGCGCTCCATAGGGGAGATCTCGCGCAATCAGATGGGTCGAGTCGGCCAAGCCGGTTAGCGCGAGGCAGCGATCGGCGATTTCGGCCGCCTTCGTCCTTGCGCGGGCTGAGCTCTTGAGCCCCAGCACATCCCCCAACGCCGAGCCCTGCGCGCCTTTCAAAGCAGCCACTAATACATTTTCGAGAACGCTCATCGTCCCGAACAGGCGTTTGTTCTGAAACGTCCGCGCCATACCACTGCGGACGATTTGTGCGGCTCCACACCGCTCGATTCGCTGCCCGCGAAACTCTATCGATCCCTGATCAACGCGATAGATCCCGGACAAGACGTTGAAGAGCGTGCTCTTCCCCGATCCGTTAGGCCCAATAATTCCGAGAAGCTCCCCCTCCTCGATCTGCAGATCAATGTCCACGAGTGCCCGCACGCCCGCGAATGCGAGCGAGACCTTGGAGGTTGACAGCAGCGCCATCAGGTCTTTCCTGCCGTACGAGCGCTTGTCCGGCGGCGCACGATCGTCAGAATGCCTTTCGGAAAAAACATCATCCCCAACAGAAGGATCATTCCGTAGGCGATCATCCTGAACTCTCCGAATGGCCGCAAATATTCAGTTGCGGATTCGAGCAATCCTGTCGCGAGTACCATCCCCGCGATCGACCTATAGCCGCCGAACATGCTCATCACCAGGTACAGCACCGAAGCCTCAAGCCCGAACATGTCCGGGTGAACGTAGCGCACATAATGGGCGTAGAGAAATCCGCCAGCACCTGCCCACGCCGCCGATAGGGCGAGCGCGGTGACTTTCGCGCGTCCTACTTCGACCGCCACAGAGGAGGCCGCGAGTTGATCGTCGCTCAGCGCCCGGAGGTACAGCCCGAGGCGGCTGCCGATGACGCGTTTGGCGAGGATATACGATATTACGGCGACCGCCAGCGTAAGAAAATAGAACTTTTGCGGAGTTTCGAGGCGGTAATCGCCTAAGCCGATTGCGGGAATCGAGCGCACGCCTTGCGGACCGTTCGTCAGATCGATCCAGTTCATCAGCACGATCCACACGATCTGCTGAATGCCGATCGTCGCCATTACAAAGTAAAGTCCGGCGAGCCGGACGGCGGCCCCGCCAAGTGCAACTGCGAGGACGACCGTCATCAGCACGGAGGGGAAGAACGTAGCGATCGGGGTCCACCCGAACTTCGTAGTAAGCAACGCCGTCGTATACGCGCCGACGCCGAACAGCGCGCCCTGGGCAAGCGAAACACGACCGGTGAAGCCTGTAAGAAATCCGAGCCCGATCACGGGTAGCGTGTAAATAAGAATAAAGTTGGCGATGTGGACGATATACCGTGGCGCGAAAGCCGGAAACGCGAGCAATGCAGCGAGCACCGCTGCGCCTACCCACCAGCGCCGAAGAACCTCGGACGTGGTCATACCTTCACGGGCGTGTCGCGCCCCAGAAGTCCGGTCGGCCGCCATATCAGCATGATCAAGAGAATGACAAAGGCGACCAGATCCTTATATGCAGATGAAATGTAACCGCCAGCCAGATTTTCAAGCACTCCGATTACGAGCCCGCCGAGTATCGTGCCAGGGATGCTATTTATTCCACCGAATACAGCTGCGCTAAACGCCTTCAGGCCGACCATGTCTCCCATGTCGAACGACACGAAATAGAGCGGACCGATGAGCACGCCGGCAATTGCCGCGACCGCGAAGCTGAGGCCGAAAGTAAGGGCGATCGCACGGTTGACATTGACGCCGACCGTACCGGCGATTTCGGCGTCCGCCGCGACCGCGCGCAATGCGCGGCCACCGCGAGTATAGGCGAACATGGCATGCAGCAGCACGACTAGCACAAGCGTCGACACGACGACCCAAAAATAGGCTTCCTGGAAGCGCGCTGTCCCGATTTGCACCACATGGCTGCCGAATACCTTCGGAAAGGGAACCGGTTCCGGAAAGAACACGCGGACGGCATTCGTCAACACGATGCCCAGTCCGATCGAGCCGACCACAAAAACCTCGTGATTGTGATACAGGCGCCTGAACACCAGGCGTTCGAGGACCATGCCGAGCGCGAACGCCACTGCGCCCACAACAAAGAGCAATGGCAGCACTGGAAGATGTACGCGCTGGGCAATCGAGAGGCCGAGGAACGCTCCGACCATAAAGACTTGCCCCTGCGCGAAATTCACCATCCGCAGCGTGCGATAGACCAGCGTAAATCCCAAACCGACCACAGCATAAATGCAGCCGGTCGCAAGCCCGCCGATTAATAGCTGGTCAAACATGGTCCTCGCCTTGCGCGCGACTACTTGCCTTTAAAGGCCTGAAACGCGCCCTTGCCAACTTCGACCAGCACCGACTGTTGGATAAGCTGGCCGGTCTTGTCGAAATACGCCTCGCCCGGAACGCTGAAAAGATTTCCCTTCCAGCTAGCGATGCACTGACGAAGCTTGTCCTTATTGGTTCCTGAGGACTCCAGACAGGGGGCGGCAATATACTTGATTGCCCGATATTCCCAGGCGGCAAGCACCGGGCGCGGGGGTTGCGAACTTCCGCTGAATTCCTTTACATAGCGATCGGCCCACGCCTTTGCCTGAGCGTCGGCATCCTCATGGAAGTAGGTCGTCAGGACCGTGCCTTCTGACGCCTTAGGTGCAAGCGTCATCAGGTTCTCGTTTGCAAGGCCCCCGGTGCCAATGAACCGAGCCTTGATACCCAGATCGCGCGCTTGATTCATGATTGCCGGCGCCGCAGGAATCGTCCCGAAGATCGCTACACCATCCGGATTCGCCTCGCGAATCCGGGAAAGCTGGGCCGTGAAGTCCTTATCCGCCGATTGGTACGAGACCACTGCGACCGGTTCCACACCAATTTTCTTCAGACTGGCGAGGAAAACGTCGCGGTTGCCGACGCCATAGTCGTTCGCGTCATGGATCACCGCGATACGCTTCATCCCCAGTCGTTTGACGGCCGCATCGGCGATCTGCTCGGCTTGAACCGCATCCGTGAAAATGACACGGAAGGTCCACTTGTTTTTGTCGGTCGTGATTTTGGGGTTGGTGGCACCCACCACGATATACGGCAGCCCAGCGCGCTCTGCGACATCCATATTGGCAAGGACCTGGGAACTACCCCAGCCGCCAACCACAAGATCGACCGGCTCATTGACCAGTCGTTCCATGGAAGTGACTGACTGCGCTGGATTGCTTGCATCATCCACGATGACCAGCGCAATCTTGCGCCCCTTTACACCGCCGGCGGCATTGATTTCCTTGACCGCCATCTCGGCTCCTTGCTTAATGCCAATACCATAAGAGGTCCCTGGCCCCGACATGCCCGCAACCACGCCGAGTTTGATGTCCTGTGCAACGGCCGGGATCGCCATCGCGATACACCCTGCCACCCCAACCGCGCGAACCAGCTTTTGCATCTTCATAACCGCCCCCTGTCTGTGTTGAATTTCACCCGTAAACCCTCTTTGATTCGGCCACCGTGAGATAGCCTTCCTGCACATCTGCCTCGATTGCCTCCCGTGCACGCTCGCGCGGATCGCCGAACCCGCCGCCGCCAGGTAGACGCAAGGTAACTTGCTCTCCCGATTGGATCGTGATGCGGCCTTTGCTAGGAAGTACCCGCCCGTCCTTGCCGAGTACGGCGCCCGCCCCTCCACTGATGCCTCCGTGAATGCCGCGCGGCGCGAAACGGACCCGGTCATACATGGCGGAGAGCACGCACGCCCCATGCGAGCGGACCTCGAAGCGGATCTCCTGCCCCAGACCGCCACGGTAGCAACCGGCACCGCCTGAATCGGGAAGTAGTTCGCGCTGCCGCATTACGACGGGCGACGCCGATTCGATGATTTCTGTCGCCACGTTTTGGATTCCGCTCGGAAACGACGTTGCGGAGAGCCCGTCCTTTTCTCTGCGAGCGCCCATTCCGCCGCAGGAGAAAAACGCAAAGGCAAACGGCTCTTCCGGACCGACGAATCCCGAGAGCTGCGTCACCCACAGGCCTGCGGCGCTATCCGCCGGCACCTTCTCCGGTAGCGCTTTCTCGAGCGCACCGAAGACCACGCTCGGAAGGAAATGGCCGATGATGTGCCGAGCCGCAGTTGGCGCCGGATGCACCGGGTTGAGCAGCGATCCGCGCGGCGCCCGCACGATGAACGGCAGGAAACTGCCTTCGTTGTTAGGCACATCGGGCGCGACCACGCATTTCACTGCGTAACACGAATACGCTGTCGTGTAAGCAAGTGGCACATTTATGCCGCGGTCAATGCTCGGCACCGTACCGTCGAAATCGATTACCAGGTCTTCCCCTTGCTTTGATATATCCACCGCTATATGCAGCGGATGCTCGAAGCCGTCGTTCTCGCACGCATATTGGAATCGACCTTCCGGAAATGCGCCGACCGCTTCGCGCACCGCCTTTTCGGAGCGGTCGATGATTTCGTCGGCAAGATCCTCTATGTCCTCGAGGCCGAATTCGTCGATCATCTGGACAAGGCGACGTGCACCCACTTCTCCTGCAGCGACTTGAGCATAGAGATCGCCGATCACCTCCTTCGGCGTACGCACATTTGTGCGTATAAACCGGACCACGTCGCGGTTTTCCTGTCCCTTTATGAGGAATTTGCAGAACGGAACCTGCAATCCCTCCTCGAATACATTGCGCGCATCGGCCGTAAGTCCGACGCCGCCCACATCTACCATGTGGCAGCAACTCGCAAAAAGGCCCACACAGCGCGCGTTTCGAAAAACAGGCGTTACCAGGCACATGTCATTCAATTGCCCGGCGAGCTTGTAGGGGTCGTTCGATAGCAGCACGTCGCCTGGCTCGATCGAATCGATCGGAAATTCTTCAAGAAAAAACCGCATTCCCCGCGCCATGGTATTCACGTGACCAGGCGTGCCGGTGCGTGCTTGCGCTACCATCCGCCCGCGGCGGTCGAAAACAGCTGCAGACAGATCCCCCGCCTCTCGGACAATCGTCGAGAAGGCGGTGCGCATCAGCACTTGTGCCTGTTCTTCGCCAAGAGCAAGCAGCCGATTCCAGAGGATTTCGAGCAGGTACGGCGGGAATTTAGTTTCCATGGTCTTGTTTCCCTCGTTTCCTCAGGACGGCAGCTCAATGAGCACCAGTCCATCATCACGCAAGCGCGCGACAGCACCCGGACCGACTGTAATCGTGGCGTCACCAAGTTCGATCAAGGCTGGTCCACTGAGTACCTCGCCCATGCGGAGAGCGCCTGCAGGCACGACGACCGCTTCTACGAAACCCGATGTTTCATGAAAGTAGACAGGCCGAGTTGACCGGACGGCGGTCGTTCCGGGCGCAGAAGCACTTCGCAGGGGTAATTCCGGGACCGGTCCGCGAGCACTCGCGCGCCACGTGACCATATCGACCGGCGCATCCGGTCCTTTTACTGCATTGAGGCGCTCGTACTCTGCTCGAAATCGGCGCAGCACTTCCGCGGCATCCACTTGCGGCCAGTGGAGCCCTTCCAGATCGATCTGCACTTCGTGACCCTGCCCACGGAAGCGCATGTCAGCGGAGCGCGTAGTTACGATCTCATTGTCGGCCACACCTGCCTTCGCTACCCTGCCTCGGCAATCGTGCACCATGGTCTCGAGCATGGCCGCAATCTCTTCCCACGGCGCATCATCGAGCGCGACGGTATAGCTTCGCGCCATGTCGAATGCGACTGGCGCGCACAGCATCCCAAATGCTGAGCCCACCCCCGCTTGCCACGGTACGATGAGCTCACGCAACCGCAGTGCGCGCGCCACGCCATAGGCGTGCGTCGGACCGGCGCCCCCGAACGCCACCATGCTGTAATCGCTTGGTGTGCGGCCACGCTCGAGCAGGTGAACACGCGCAGCCGATGCCATGTTCTCGTTCACCACCTGGTGGATGCCCCAAGCCGCCTCTTCAACTGAAAGTCCAAGCGGTTTCGCGAGGTGCTCCGAGATCGCCTGGTGCGCGGCCTTCTTGTCGAGACGCATCCTCCCGCTCAAGAAACTATCGGTTCCAATGTAACCGAGGACCACGTCAGCGTCAGTCACTGTGGGCAGCTTGCCACCGAGTCCGTAACAGGCCGGGCCCGGATTCGATTCGGCGCTTTGCGGTCCAACCTTGAGTAGCCCAAGCCGATCAATGTGCGCAATGCTGCCGCCGCCAGCCCCAATTTCGATCATATCGACGGCCGGCACTTGTACCGGAAGCCCACTACCGTGCTTAAAGCGGTAGACCTGTGCGACTTCGAGCTTTCGCGCAACGATAGGGCGTCCATCGTCCACAATGAAGGCTTTGGCGGTGGTACCGCCCATGTCGAAGAAAAGCACCTTCTGGCGCTCGGTGGCGCGCGCGATATACGCCGCACCTATAGCGCCTGCGGCAGGACCGGATTCGAGCAGGCGCACCGGAAATTGCGACGCCGTCTCTGGAACAGCCGTGCCACCATTGGACTGCATGATGAGCAGCGCGCCGTGGATCCCGCAAAGCGCCAGCCGCTCGCCAAGATCGCTCAGGTAAGGACCGACAACGGGGGCGACGTAGGCGTTCAACGCAGTCGTCGAAGCGCGTTCGTATTCGCGGATTTCAGGAGCCACTTCCGAGGAGAGCGATACGTGCATCTCCGGTGCAAGCGCGTGAATCAGCTCGCGCAGTTCAATCTCGTGCTTTGGATTACGAAACGCGTGAAGCAGGCAGACACCTATGGATTCCACACCCTCGTGGAGCAATGCGCGCACCTCGGTCTCGGCCTGCCTAAGATTAAGCGGCATCTCGACTCTGCCACCCGCGAGAATGCGCTCGCGAATCGGGCGGCGTAGATGGCGCGGAATCACGGGCCGCGGCTTCTCTATGTCGAGGTCGTACAGATCGAAACGGTGTTCGGTGCCGATTTCGATCGCGTCGCGAAATCCCTCGGTCAGTAACAACGCTGCTTTCGCGCCGCGGCGCTGGATCACCGCATTTGTCACGAGCGTAGTCCCATGAAGGACCCTGGACACAGATTCGGGCTTTAGCTGCCCGGAATCCACCATTTGCCGAATGCCCTCGGACACGCTTTGCGTGGGATCTTCATGATCAGTGAGTACCTTCGCCGTGATAGATCGGCCCGTTTCGAGTTCTATAGCGAACAAGTCGGTGAACGTGCCGCCAATGTCTGTGCCAATAAAAAGCATTGTTTTCCTATTCCGCTACACGTTGCCAAGTCGCGATACCCGGATGCGCGGCAATCACATCCATCTCAACGTCGATGCCGCGCAAGCCCGCCTGCACAAGCGTTCGAGCCGGTAGCGGCTCCGCCATGTGGGCGATGTAGAGTTCATTGAATTCCTGAACCTGAGAGAGATCACTCAAATAGACCGTAAGCTTTACGATGTCCCCTAGGTCAAGACCAGCCGCGGCGAGGATAGCGCCGACATTGTGGAACGTCTGCCGCACCTGCTCCGCGAACGAGCCGCAAATCGGCTCATTCGTCACCGGATCAAGCGGGCCCTGGCCGGACAAGAACACAAGGGGCCCCGCACGCACAGCTTGCGGAAAGGGACCTCGACCGGTAGGCGCGTCGGGCGCCGTAATTGTCTGCTTAAGCTCCGTCATCTTTCTTACCGATTCGAGAAAGTTGGTCGCGCGGCATCGTCTTGAACGAGGTCGCAATGTTGCCGATGTGACGGCTCATCGCTGCAGCCGCCGCCTCGGGGTCGCGCGCTTCCATGGCATCCAGAACGCGATCCATCTCTAGGAGCGATTCCGTCACGCGTCCGGGCAGGGTTGCGGTGGCCGCCCGCACCCAGCGGATCTGATCCTTGAGATTGCGCAGGATCTCCTCGATTCTGCGGTTACCAGCCACACGGTAAATACTCGAGTGAAAGTGATCATCGAGGGTCCAGAAGTCAGCAATGTGAGTCTCGGCACCCTTGGCCTTGAGTGCGTCGAACTCACTGCGGAGTCGCTCCAACTCGGCGGCGCTGATACGCGTCGCGGCAATTCGGGTCGTGTGCGTCTCCAGCAGCAACCTAAGTTCTGCCAGTTCCTCCACTTCCAACGGATCCACCTCCCGCACGAAGGTGCCGCTCTGGGGAAAGACCTTGACCCAATTTTCGCCTTCTAGCCGACCAAGCGCCGACCGGATCGGGGAACGACCAAGCTGCAGTTCGGCTGCGAGACGGACCTCCGACAACTTCTCCCCCGGGGGATAGCGCAGGGCCAGAATGCCCTGCTTTATCCTTTCGTAAGCAAGATCTGCGGGAGACCATGTTTGTTGAGGGAAGGACATGTTGGAATCAACCGTAGCTGAAAAACTGCACTCTAGTTGACTAGTTAATCACAGTCAAGTACTGTGTGGCCTACGCTTTTTCTTAACCCACAAACCCTGCTGACATGAAACCTCTTGTCCTTCTAACCCACGCTATCCACACGGACGCTATGAACCGTTTGGCCGAAGAAGCTGAGGTCCATGTTGCTACGGCCACCGATGAATCGTCCCTGTGCGAACAGATCGCTCAAGCCTCGGCTGTGATCGTACGCACACCGCTGACGCCAGCGGTAATTCGCGCTGGAACTCAGCTTAAGGTCGTGGCACGTCACGGCGTAGGGTTGGACTACATTCCGGTAGGTACTTGCACCGAGCTTGGCATCCCGGTCGTTTTCACGCCAAATGCGAATACTGAGTCGGTCTCCGAATATGCAGTTGGCGCAATGATCGCGTTGGCGCACTACTTCGGCCCTGCCGATCGCGCGGTCCGCAGCCACGCATGGGCTCGCCGTGAAAGCATGATCGGGCTAGACCTGTCCGGCCGGACGCTGGGGATCCTCGGCATGGGTCGAATCGGCACGCGCGTGGCTGAGATCTGCCGGACTGCTTTCAACATGCGAGTGCTGGGCTATGACCCGTTCCTCTCCAGCGAGAACATTAAAGCCAGAGGAGCCGATCCCGCTGCCTTGAACGAAATCCTGCAGCAATCAGAGTTCCTCACGCTCCACATGCCACTCAACGAGTCGACGCGGCACATACTGAATGCCGATGCCTTTAGGCACGTCAGGCAAGGCGTATTCCTGATAAACGCAGCTCGCGGCGGGCTGCTGGATACTGCGGCGCTGGCCGAGGCCATGCGCGCGGGACGGGTGCGCGGGGCGGCTTTGGATGTACTCGAGGACGAACCACCTCGTCCGGACAATCCTTTGCTCTCGATCGACAACATCATCTTTACACCCCATAGCGCGGCTCTCACAGACGAGGCCCTGTTACGCATGGGCATGGATGCGTCTGAAGATATTTTGCGCATATTGCGCGGAGAGCCTCCGCTCAACTGCGCCAACCCGCAAACGCTTCGTCTCGCCGGTTGATTTCTTCATGAGGCAACCGGCAATCGAGGTTTTCTAAAGAGATTGAATTATCAGGGATCGGACAATCATGGGCATGGATTTCAATTCTTCCTACACGATGACCATTAATGGCGAGGCGGTGGTGAGCGAGTCCGCCATCGATGTGGTGAACCCGGCGACGGCGGTCGCGTTCGCCCGCGCGCCGGACGCCACGCGGATCCAACTAGACCAAGCCGTCGCCGCGGCACGCACTGCCTTCAGGACTTGGGCGAGCCGTTCCCATGCAGAGCGCCAAGCGGTACTCCAGGCTATCGCCGAACGCATAGACGAAAACGTGGAGAATTTCGCGCGCTTACTGACACGCGAACAAGGCAAACCGATTGACCAGGCCCGAAAGGAAGTTCTCGTATCCGTGTTGTGGCTCAAAGAAACCGCGAAAATGAGCCTACCCCTAAAGGTTGTGGAAGACACTCCGGAGCGCCGGATCGAGGTGCGCCGCGTCCCGCTCGGCGTGGTGGGAGCGATCGTGCCATGGAATTTCCCTTTCTCGCTAGCGGTATGGAAGATCGCACCGGCGCTGCTGGCAGGAAATACTCTGGTGCTGAAACCCTCCCCGTTCACACCCCTGGTCACACTCAAGCTGGGCGAACTGTTACGGGACGTGGTGCCGCCCGGCGTACTGAACGTGGTGAGCGGCGGGGACGCGCTCGGCCCCTGGATGTCCTCGCACGCCGGGATCGACAAGATCGCCTTCACCGGCTCGACGGCCACCGGGAAGCGGATCATGGAAACCGCTTCGCACGACCTGAAGCGACTGACTCTCGAGCTCGGTGGGAACGATGTTGCGATCATCATGCCCGACGTGGATATAGCGAAAATTGTTCCTATATTGTTCTTGAACGCCTTCAGGAACAGCGCACAGATTTGCACCGTCACCAAGCGCATGTACATTCATGCAGACATCTACGAACAACTAAGCAAGGCGCTGGTGACCTACGCCAAGACCATCAAGCTCGGAGACGGAGCCGACGAAACAACGCAGATGGGTCCGATCCAGAATCGCCCGCAGTTCGAGCGATTGCAAAAGATGCTGAAGGAAGCGCAAGAGCAGAATCTCAAGTTTCTCATGGTGGGAGAGGTTCCTGACGGAAAAGGCTTTTTTTTCCCGATTGTCCTTGTCGACAATCCACCAGACACGGCGCGCGTGGTCGCCGAGGAAGCATTCGGACCGATACTGCCATTGATGAAGTTCAACGATATCGACGAAGTTATCGAACGAGCGAACAACAATCCATTCGGCCTCGGAGGCACCGTATGGTCGGAGGACCTGGACCAAGCAAAGCGGATAGCCGAGCGCCTTCAAACCGGAACGGTATGGATCAACCAGCCCATCGCGCCCTCCCCGAAAGCGCCGTTTGCCGGGCGTAAGCATTCTGGCTTAGGCATAGAGAATGGCACCGAGGGCTTGCTCGAATACACGGCGACGCAATCAATTATGTACAAGCCTGCCCCGCAGTAAATTTCAATTTGCTTTAATGCCGGGACAACATGCTTGGGGGCTATTTCAGAATTACGGAAATGCCCCTGATCTGGGCACGTGACCGGGTGCGTCCCGCAGGTGTCTCGCCTCCCTCTCGAGACGAAAATCCCTGTGGCGCATCTACCTCATTTTGAAATGAGCCCCTAGAACTTCACCGTATAGCCGGGGCCATCAATTGCCGGAAATCGATCGAATGTCTTTTCATCCACATCCAAACCAAGTCCAGGCTTATCCAGGGGTTCGACACAACCGTCTGTACTAATCTCAAAGGTCTGCCCAAACATCTCGCGGAAGGGGTTAAATTTCGAGACGCAGGCCTCAAAGTAACCGGGGTTATCAACAGCCGCCAGGTAATGCAAGCACGCAGCATGGTTGAGGCCTGTTGCCGAACTGTGTGGATGTACCGAAAATCCCCAGGCAGAAACCAGAGTCGCAATTCTTACGCCCTCCGTAATACCACCGGTCTTGGACAGATCAGGCTGGAAAATCTGCACCGCGCGTCCCTCAAGCAGTTGAGCGAATTCATAGCGCGTGTAATGGTTCTCGCCCGCCGCGATCGGCACCAAGCCAGCGATCTTTGCGGCCTCACGGTAGGCGCCGAAATTATTACAAGCAAAGGGTTCTTCAAGCCAACCGACCCGCATTTCCGCAAGTACAGGCATCATCCGACGTACATCCTCAGGCGTATACATAGCGTTAGCGTCAGTCAAAATGTCAATCCCATTTCCCAACACCTTGCGCACATGGGTGATGCGCTCAATATCATTGGCCACACCATCGCCGATACGCAGTTTGATCGCCTTATAGCCGCGCGCCACATATTCCTGTGCTTCTTCAGCAAGGCTATGGGCCGGCTGGAAACCCAACGAAATGCCGCCAGCATAAGCCTTGACCCTGCGTCGAGCCCCTCCCAGTAGTTTGTACAATGGCATATTCGCCATCTTGCCCCTAATATCCCATAGCGCCATATCAATTCCGGAAAGAGCAAGCGCCGCGCCTGCACCCAAACCGTGGCTAGCGATTTGCATTCTGAAAACGCGACTCCAGACGCCATTGCAATCGGTCGCTTCCATGCCGAGCAACATGGGTGCGATCGTGCTGCGGATCAAGCTCGCGATGGCACCTGGGCTGCGTCCAGGATGCGCTTCCCCATAGCCGGTGACGCCATCGCTCGTGCGTACGCGCACAACAATCATGTCGCGTTTGACAGTCCTGCCAATGCCTAGTGTGACGGTTTCGCCTTCCGGTAGCTTGTAGGACAGTGGAATGGCCGTAATTTCTGTAATGCAATTCATCGACGTTTCCTAAGTGAATTTCCTAGCCCTTTACCGCACCTGCGCTCATCCCTTGAATGAAGAAGCGCGATAGAAAAACAAACATCACAAAGAGCGGAAGGACGATTAAAGTAGCGCCGGCCATTGCCTCTCCCCAGCGAAGCTCGAAGGAGCCAATCATTGAGGCTATGCCCAGCGGCAAGGTCTTGTGTTCGTCGGAGGTGATCATCACCAATGCATAAACGTAATCCGTCCAGGAAAGGAGGAAGGTAAACACGCCTGCCGTAATGATCCCCGGTACTGACAGAGGAAGTACGACTCGCAAAAAACTCCCTAGCCGCGTGCAGCCGTCAACCCGTGCCGCCTCCTCCAACTCAAACGGCATGCTTTTGAAAAAGCCCCATAACAGCCATATGGCAAGTGGCAGCGTTAATGTGCAGTGAGCAATGATGAGACCGAGCAGTGAATCAGCGATCCCGAGCGCTACAAAAAATCCATAAAGAGGAATTGCAAGCAGCATTGGCGGAAACATGTACGCGTACAAAATCCCGGCCACGATGAATGATTTGCCTCGTACGCGAAAGCGGGTCAAAACATACGCAACCACGACCGAAATCACCAACGTAATGATGACAACCGATGTTGCCACGATCAATGAATTTCGAAACTGGGTCGGATAGTCGGTCAGGTTTAGCAGATTCCGAAAGCTGTCCAGTGTCAGATTACGGGGCCACAGGGTTGGTGCCGAAAACAAATCGGACTGCTTGCGTAGCGCTGAAAGCAGCATCCAGTAGATCGGAAAAAACGACCACGCGGCGATAGCTGCGATCGCTAACGCGATTCCGGTTCTTCCGAACAAGGCACGTCGTGATCTCTTCGATAGCTTCGTGGCTATATGTGTCGTCATTTTCATTTGCCGCGATCTTCCGAAGTCAGTCGGAAGTAGATTGCCACGATGCCGCTAAGCAGAATGAATCCCAGAGTTGCGACCGCAGCGCCACCACCGACATCGAAGAGATTGAACGCCTTGTTGTAAGCAAGCACAGGCAGAGTCTGCGTCGCCCCCAACGGACCGCCTTTGGTCAGCAGCCAAATAATGTCGAACTTATTGAACATCCAAATGGCGCGAAGCAAAACGACCACGCTCAGTATGTGCATAAGCTGAGGCAAGGTTACGTGCCAGAACTGACTCCAATTCGACGCGCCATCCACCTTCGCAGCTTCGTATAGCGCCTGAGGAATCGACTGCATGCCGGCGAGACAACTTACGGTGACAAATGGCGTCCACAACCAGACAGATACCAAGATCACCGAAGCCATTGCCGCTGAAGGGCTTTCAAACCAGGGGATGTCTCCGAGGCCTAGCGATCGCGTGAGAGCCGTGATCACCCCGAAGCTGCCGTCGGTCATCCATTGAAAAGTAACGCCGACAACGACGGTTGGCAGCAAGTAGGGCAGGATCGACAGCCCTCGAATGATTCCACGAAAAGGAAAACTCTTGTTCAGAACGAGCGCGAATCCGACGCCAAGAACAAGCTGCAGAACAACGGAGACGAGTGCATAGACTACTCCGTTTAGGGTGGCTCGCCAGAACTCCGCGTTGCCAAATAGTTTTATATAGTTGGCAAAGCCAACCCAGTGCGGAGTCGCGATGAACGACTCCGCACTGTGCATCGAGAGCCAGACTCCGTTGAGAACAGGCAACACAATGAGTCCGAAGGTGAGGACCAGGCCGGCCGCAAAGCCGATCCAGATTACCCAATCGTGGCGGGATTTCACCTTCCGAACCTTGCGCTATCTGGTCAGGCGATAATCTGGCGCATCCGAGTCACTGCTTCGTCGACGCAGGCGTCAGCCGGTGTGTTTTTCAACAGCCTATTCTGAATCATTTCAGCCAGCACATTGGACTGAAAGACCTTCGATGGCCGGAGATCGGGAGCCGGGCCTTCCGTATCGATCGATCGAATGATTAGCTTATCGTCGCTCAAAAACGCACGCATCGTTTTCACAGCTTCCGCGTGCTTCTTGATCAGTGGGTCCGCTTTCCAGCGCGGATCGTCATATATGTCGAGCCGTGCCGGCTGGTAATTGAGAGGCGCGCTGTGCAAGAAGTCGATGTATGGCCCTTCTTGCCACCACTCGAGGAAACGCATCGACTCTTCTGCCATGTCCGTCTTGTACACCAAAATGCCCTTGTAGCCATGATTGACTGCCTTGCGCTGGCCGGTGCTATTCGGGTAAGGGATTATTCCGTACTTGTCCGCGAGATTCGGGGCCTTCTGCTCAAGGTACTCAATCATCCTACCGGAATACGGAGCATGGGCCGCCTGATCTGCGCCGAACTGTTGCATCGCCGAAGCGAAGCCAAACTGTGTCGCCCCTGGAGGCATTACTTTATACAACTCGCTCATAAAATCGAGATACGCGGCCGCCTCCTTCCTAACTTGCGGCTCGTTAATTGCAAGGCTCCAATCGTCTTTGAATAGCGTGACCCCTTGGGCCCACATGAAACCAAACGTCATCCAATTGGTCGCGACATTCGATCCAATCGGCGTCGTATGCCCATAGCGCCGCGAAGCGCCAGTTGTCATGCATTTGCGCGCATTTTCGAGATACTGATTCCAGTTGGTGGCGGGCTCAAGCTTCAATTGTGCATATAAGTCCTTCCGGTAATACAACCAGCACAGTGCGTAGGCCCAAGGAAAGTAATAGTGAACCCCATCCAGCGGGAACAGGATACGTTTTCCCCATTTGTATTTGTTAATCAGACTTGTGACGGGAACGAGTTGGCCTTCTTTTGCCAAACTCACCATGTGCGCCACAAAAATGATTGAAGTAAGGTCGTATGGCCTGCCCCCGCGAATACCGGCAAGAATGCGGGGATACAGCTCCTCGGACGGTACGCTGTCGACAATGACCTTTACCCCTCGCTCCTTTTCGTACAGCGCCGCAGCGTCCCTCATTGCCTTAATCGACTCTGCGGTCGTCTGGTCGTGCAGAAGCCGAAGCTCCCGCTTTGCCGCGCGCACGTATGGAGATTGCAAAATGCCCGCAGCAGCAGCGACACCTGCAGCCTTCAATACGGTGCGCCGTGAAACACCCCTGTTGTCGCCTTTATCGCTCATCTTCATCTCCTTAATGATTTGCCCTCAACCGCATTAAATAGATGCAACCGATCAGCATCAAAATCGAGCCCAATTTCGGCGCCTGCCTGAAGTTGTTCGTCGCCGACAGTCATCGCCGTTATGCGGCCAATCCCGGTCTGTGCAACGATTGCCATTTGTGCGCCGAATCGTTCAATCATCGATACGCGTGCTGCAAGACCGCGGGTATGGGGTAAGACGTGAACATGCTCTGGGCGAATCCCGAGGGTAATCGCCGTTCCGACCGGAGGCAGGATAAATCGCTCCGCGCTAAGCGCAACGGAGAACGCGCCTGTCTGGAACGAAGGGCCCGGGACAATCTCGCCATTTAAGAGATTCATCTCGGGAGATCCGATGAATCCTGCTACAAAGGTATTGGCGGGCTTGTTGTAGACTTCGAGAGGCGCGCCAACCTGTTGCACCTGTCCGGCGCGCATAACGCAAATTCGGTCGCCCAGGGTCATCGCCTCGACTTGATCGTGCGTGACGTAGATCATGCTGACCCGCGTCTGCGTGTGCAGCCTCGCGATTTCCTCGCGCATTTGCACACGCATCTTTGCGTCCAAATTCGATAGCGGTTCGTCTAAAAGGAACGTCTCTGGGTCCCGTACCAACGCCCGCCCCAACGCGACGCGCTGCATTTGGCCCCCGGATAGCTGACCTGGTCGGCGCGTGAGTAGTGCTTCAATGCCAAGGACGGCGGCGGCTTGACGCACGCGCTTGTCGATTTCCGCTTTATCAACGCTCCGCATTTTCAGTCCGAAGGCGAGATTATCGTAGACGGATTTGTGCGGATAGAGCGCGTAGTTTTGGAACACCATGGCGATGTTTCGATCGCTCGGTTCGAGATTCGTTACGTCTCGACCACCAATATGAATCGTGCCAGACGATGCTTCTTCGAGACCGGCGATCATTCGCAGAGTAGTTGATTTTCCGCAACCTGAAGGTCCCACCAGTACCATGAGCTCGCCTTCATTTACGGAAAGCGACACGTCATCGACGACTGTTAGCGAATCAAATTGCTTGGAGACGTGTTCGAGCGTTACAGCCGTCATTATTCGTTTCCCGGGCCGTAGGATTAGCTTTTGTTTGGACTCAACGCGTCGATTACCGCGAGGCAAAATTCCGGCAAATCATCCGGACAACGGCTCGTAATGAGTCCTCCGTCCACGACCACTGCGCTGTCTTCCCAAATAGCACCGGCGTTAACGAGATCATCTTTCAGACTGATCCAGGATGTCACGCGACGGCCTTTGACGATCCCGGCGGAGATGGCAAGCCAAGGGGCATGGCAGATGGCTGCGACCGGTTTTCCAAGCTCAAAAGAGCGCCGAACGAATTCAATGATTTTCGGCTCGCGGCGCAGGATATCGGGGGCGAAGCCTCCGGGGACGACCACCGCGTCGAAATCCTCGACGCGCAGGGTCAACATATCTTTTACGGTATATCGGCGCCCCTCAACCATCGGAACGGGTGGCACGGGATATCCCAAACGACCGGTGATCGGCTTGTCCTTGAAGTACGGGCGGGCGTGGAAGCTAGCCTTATAGGTGCCAAGAACGATGCTGGCCCCCTCTTCAGACAGTCGCAGCAGCGGGTAAAGCAGTTCCACGTCCTCGAATTCGTGGGCAACGGGCATGCAAATCGATTTACCTTCTAGTTTCATGGAAAGGTCCGTTTTCGATGAACTTCGGCAAATGGGATCATATATTATATATAATGTCAAACCTTGATCTAAGACAAACCACTAGCCGGGACTGTGTAGTCTATGTGCGCTTGCGTCAGGTTTCGCTGCCGGGTATAACCATGACCTTTCCCAACATAAACCACGTTTTCTCCGCCCGCATTTTGCGTTTCGGCGCAATTTCCTAATCGCTGATTCCGCCAGAATTCAATGTCGAACTACGGCCTAAACCACACGAACTACGAAAGAGTTCGCGATTTCATACGCAGCGATATCGCGACGGGGGTTTATCCGCCCGGTCACCGACTAAAATTGTCTGAGCTTGAAAAGCGCTATGGGGTCAGCGCGGCGCCTATTAGGGATGCACTCCAGCAGCTTCAGGGTGAAGGGTTTATTGTCTTCTTGCCTAATCGGGGAGCGAGCGTTCGCCAAATCGACAGAGATTTTCTCTGGCAAGTCTATGAGATTAGAAAAGCTGTCGAGACTTATTTTGTGCGAGAGCTGGCGGACCGCATTACGCCCAAAGAGCTCGATAGCCTACGTAAAGCGCTAACCCGCCACGAGAGGGCGCTCGCGAAGACCAATGAGGGATTGATCCACGATCTTGACGCCGAATTTCATGGCCTTATCATCACCGCCACCAAGAATACAGAAGCAGCAGCGATTTTAGGCAGGCATTACACAATGATACGTCCAATGCGCGTTCGTTTTGGACGAAGTGCGGAACGACGGCAGCAACTGCCCCGAGAGCATTTGGCGATCCTTAGCGCTATTGAGGCGCGAGATGGCGCGTCCGCCTCGCAACTGATCTCGCAGCATATCGATTTGGCGTTTGAAGACCTAGCCAAGATGGTACTGTCTGCGAACAGCATCTCCTGAGGGGATTAATCGCCATCGCCCCCCCTGGAGGACGATCGAATTAGTGGCGGAACGCCGCATGACTATTGGCATTCGCTCGATCAATTTTGCGTAATACCCCCAAAGATGCTCCTGACGATATGACGCTTTGAGGATCTGACACGTCAAGTTCAAGACGGTCAGGGATGTTCATCGGTGGAGGAGGATCGAACAGTGGCTGGAGAGCCTCATCGATGCTTATTCTAGGCACTTCGATAAATCTAGATGCCCCCATAGTTGCCCCCCGGCATCACTGATTCACGTAAACAACCTTACTTTTCAAGCCCCGGAAGGTGCTCCTCTGTAAGCCTGAGTATCGCCACACCTTGTTTAGCTTGCTTCCGCGAAGGACCTTGGTCCCAGCCTGCCGCGGCATAGCCCGCCAATGTGTGAGCAATACCAACTTGCCATTTCTGCAGCTTGCCGGTCTTTTTTCCCCAGGCATGAATTTTGAGCCATTTTTCTCCACTGACTTTCCTGCAGGTATCTATGTTGACATAGTCCTCTCCGGATAGCTTTTCTTTGGTCTTCTCGTCATCATCAGATGCACCCGTTACAGTGCAGGTAGCCAGTTCTGGCGGAAGTTCATCGGGAAGTTTCAGGTCGATGCGTCTTACGGCCTCCCAGCAGTCCTCTTTTTTCGCCCACTCTGATACCATGCGGCCGCCGGCGCTTTCACGAAGCGCGTTATTGATGCCGTGACTCCATTCCTTCAGCAGCGAGCGCAATTCAGTAGAAACTTCCTGCTTTGCCCAGACCAAGTCAAAGTCTATCCGGCCGCCCGTGCGGGACGAAAGGTATGCGATGAGGTATGTGACGATATTCGCCTGATAGGCGGGATACTTTTCCTGCTTGACTACCCGATTGCCCGCACGAAACAAAATCGCCTTGCCCACCAATTCCTTAAAATAGATTTCGTCGGGCAGCCAGTCCGCGCGCTTGCTGCCCTTTAGTGTCTGCATGAAATGCTCGAAGTTCTTCTGCGCACCAAAACTAACCAGGTAGGGACGCTGATCCCAAGTATTGATATATTTTGCCAGCTCTGTCTTGACGAATTTTCTTTGCGGTGGCGTCCTTTCATTGAATCGCCGTAACGCCGCGGGTGTCGTTCCTTCTCTAGTTTTGGCAACTTGGTATTGGCCTCTTGCTCGCTCGTAAAACCAACGTCCTTGGCCATTCGGACACCATATGACATTAGATAAGCGCTCTACCTCCACGTGATATGGATCATTAGCCGAAAAGTCCGCAATCTGAATAACGTTTTGACTATTTGCGTACAACGATACCAGCCCAACCATCGCGTCCAACTGCTGGGCATCAACTACAATCATTTTTGCTGGCACCAACACGCTCTTAATGTCCACACCATCCACCTTTTTGGAACGGTGAATTGACACGGTAGTCTGACCCCCATTAACAATCTGCAGTCCTTTCACCGACCGTATGCCAATCCCTTCCTCCATATTTCGTTCGGTGATTATCTCGTTCACTGTCACGACAATACCGTTATTAAAGGCGACAAACCGTCCCGGGTCTTCGCTAAGCGTTCGCCGAATCCCTTTGTTGACCTTCCCACTCACCGACAAAAAGGATCGCACATTAAGCTCAAGCAGTCGCGGCCCGAACTCGTTGTATAGCTCGTATAGAAGTTCGCCTGGGAATACTGCAAGATATGCGGCAAAGTCGTCTGATGACTTCTGAATGGGTAAGCAGCTTAGTGGCGCTCCAAGTCGTTCGACGAAATCGATTTCGATATCGTCTCTCGGAAGTTCCGCCATCATCCCGCGGAACAGTCTTTCCACGTCCCATACTTCAACTTTTACTGGCGTGCCTACCGCGTCCTCATTCTCCAACCGCTTAGTTGGCGTCTTAGAATTCGTCAGCACCAGGATGCGAACTTCCTCTATCGACCCCATGGCTTCGTGTATTCTCAAAAACATGTCGTGTTCGCGCGATGCTGGCTCCATCTTCTTGTGAAACCCCTCGGAAGCCGATTCGAACACCCTTCGCGCCTTGATGACAGCACGAACCACGTCCTCCTTTGAAAGCGGGCTCATAGCGATATCTTTTTGCTGAAATATTGTCGCGAAAAGAACCAGGCGATCGCGCTCTTCGGATAACGCATACCCGTTAACGCTCATCTGCGCCCCACGGGCACCAGTACCTTCGTAATAGAACACCTCTGGATTCTCGATCGCCCCAAGCTCGCTCAGGTACTCCGAGACGACATCCGTGAACGCACATTCGGGATAAGGAGATCCCTCTCCCGCCTCGCCTTCAAGGACTCGCTCATAGACTTCTGCCTGAAGCCGCTGCGAGAAAGCCAGCAATTTCCTGTCGTCATCACTGCTCACGTTCCCTCTCCCACGAGATCTAGTATTTGTTGTTCAGTGACGCTGAACTCCAGGCACGATTCAACGGCCACCTCATACCTTACGTTTCCGATCCCCCGTCGCAACTCTTCCCGGCGAATACGGGGAAATTCGCCCTGAACATGAAAGAACTGTCGTCTACGTTCCCGCCAACGCCTGGTTGAATAGTTGGCCATGTGCGCGTTACTGTATCCGTATTGCAATAGCCGATGTTCAAGTTGTTCCGCAGCGAGAGTGCCATGGCCTCCGGTTTCCAAACGCACACTTCCCACGAGGTCAGCTAATGTCATTCCCTCGGGATGGTTTACGAGATTGTAGAACGCCACGAACAACGGTTGCCTTGCCTCCGATTCGTCCAGTTGCTGGAGGCTGTTTACATGAAACCCGCCAGGACTCATGGTCGTTTTGACCTCTACGTGGCATCCAGCAAAACAGAAATCCCTTAGCGCCCGTGCAGGTCCTTGCCATGCCGCGAGCAGACCTTCCGCTGAAACCCCTTTCCCTAGCAGCCATTTAAAGAGTGATAGTTCGCCGAACAGCCCCTCTTGTTCCTCGGTTGAAAGACCTTCCGCATGGTTCTTGAAGAAACGTTGCCACACCGTTAATCGTTCCAGAAAGGCCCCGACTGCGTTTTTCTCCTCGACTGCCCTCGCCGTATGTTCTGCTACATCCTCGGCGAGCAACTGAAACAAATCCCGACGCCTTTCGTCTGAAAGAGCAAGGCACAAACGAACACGTCCTCTCGGGCCACTCTTTATCGTTTCAGGAAATACATCAAAGCCCAGAGCCATTGGATAGTCGGTGTCCGACCGAATGGCCTCTGCCCCGATCTCCACGAGGAGCGCGCGCGCGTTGTCCGGCTGATGAATTGCCGCGTAAAGAGCGATTGTCGAATCTGGAAAAATTCTTCTCGTCAGCCAACCATCCGCTGCCATTCGTTCGCGGGAAAGAGCATCCCAAGCCGAAGCTACTTTTGTCACTGCTCGCCCCCAAACTCCTGTCTCCAATATATGTTGTTCACCGTGTAGGAGACCGTTGTCGTAGTTCGGCTTGCTGGGAAGCTAATGCCGAACGCCATAATGGGCCCATCAAACTCGATACCAGGGAGTTCCGGGGACAGCGGATACAGGAGCAGGAGCCCACGCTCAGGGTGCCCGGGAATTCCCGCTGAATTGTCACCAAGACCGCGTACATGTCGTATGTGAATTCCGGAAGGCTCGTCTGGAGCTGACGTTCTCTTGGACCGGCCGAGTTCATATTCTCTGACGCTCATGCTTAACGCTGCCGCATACTCTGCTTTCGAAAGATCAACGGCCTCGTCTCGGGGTGCCAGGAGCCGGCGAATAATGTATCGCTGTGTCTGTTTTTGGTCCTGTGCGGTGAAGCAACGTTCGTTTTGAGCACGCTGAATGTGGTTAACCCTCAAACCACCCACTGTGACCGGCTTTCCGCTCTCCTCGCCCGATACCAACAATACGGTCCATGAAGTCAGTTCGTTTATTCGCTGTTTGCTATCGATGAATTCGGCAAGGACAGCGGCATTGACTTTTACCGCGGCTTCGTGAGTAGAGTAACCTCGTAGAAATGCAGCAACGTGGCTCCCAGTTACGTTCTCCCACAAAAACGACCCCTCCCATTTGTGTCGCCTGCCATCAGGCCGGTCACGAGCGGGACTTCGAGTATAGGCGGAACCCATGCGCTCGATCAGTGTCGATGTTGCCTCAAGGTTTCTTCGTAGTTTGTCGGTTTGTCGATGCAGCACGACGGTCTCTTGGACGGCTCCCGAAAAGGACAACGACAATTGTTCAGCATTGCGCATCTTTACTCTTGAAGTGGCCATCAATACAGGGTGGGACTGGACTTTAAGACCATAGTCGAACGGAGTTCCTCCTACCGCAGCCATGTGTTCGAATTCCCTACGGAGTTCTTCGCTTGCTTCGGCAATGTGCTCGAACCAGTTCTCAAGGTCTGACGTGGTGTAAAGACGGCACAAATCGAGATGCCCGTCCCGATAGCCAAACCACCGACCCATTTGCATCAAGGTGTCGTACATTTTGGAGGCCCGAAGAAAATAGCTGACGATAAGTCCATTGAGCGTCAAGCCACGGGATAGTTTGTCCCCTCCTATTGCAATAACCGTAAAGCCGGTTTCCTTGTGATTCTCGTAGTCGAGCACGTCACCAGCTGAACCATCAATTTGTCGTATATGGATATCCTGCACCACCTGGCTGATCAAGGGCCGTATTTCTTCCCAATCAATATCGCTTAAATCGGAGTCACCGGTAATCCGCCTAAGCTCGGCCGTGGTTCCCACGAAATCCCCTTCCCACAAAGCTTTCAAGTCCTCCATCAGTTGCGCTTCTGCGCGTCCTTCGCCGTAAACCAGACGCCTGCGCGCTTGAGCTAGATACTCCTCAACTTGCCGTCGTACAATTGTTTGGACGGAGTTGTAGCGAGTAACATGTACAAGCATCGAACTGTAGTGAGGTTCGGATGAGCGCACTCTTCTTGCGGCACATGCTAACAAGAAGGCATGCACTGCCTCCTTCAGCGAATCCGGTATTTCGTCGCGTCCATTAAACAGCGGAACATGGCCGTTTTTGTGCTTTGGCGGCATCCATCCGTGCCGCTCATTTGCATCGTCCGTGGCCGCATGATCGCTGATGTGCCGCACGAGATTGAGCGGCTCAGTGTCGCCCAGCTGACCATCCGCGTTCTGAAGACCAAATAATCTGACAGGTCCAACATAGTTAGAAGGCGTGGGCAAATTCACGATAAAGCTGCGAGGAAACAGGTCTTCCCCTTCTTCGGCCGTCCTGCCTTGCTCATGAATGAATATGTTGGCAAATGGTGTCGCTGTGTACCCCACATAAGCAGACTTTTCAAAGGCGAACAGTAGCCGACGTATCAGTCCATTTATCGTTTTCGGGTCATAGTCGGGATCTGGGTTGCCTGCATCGTCGAACGATTGTTCTCCCGTATCAACTGAAGAGTGATCGGCCTCATCATCGATAAGTAACATAGGTATGTTCTGGACCATCCGCCGACCCGTCGACCCCTCGTGCGCATTCGCGACGCGTTCCTCGACCCATGAGAGCAAATTCTTAAGCACGTGAACATTCTTCTTGATTACGAAAACCAAAGGACGTTGGCCTGGACTGATTCCCATATTGTTCGCGACCGCGCGACTGAAGTCGCCATTGTCCGTCCGGTTTGTCACGTAATCGGGCATGATCGACGGATCACTGTCGACCAAACCAACCCCGATTACCCTGCGATTGCCTGCATCCGCAGCGGTGGAAGGTTTTGTTTCGTAGCCAAGAAATCCCTCATCAACCCGCATCTGAGTCTGGCTACGGAGATTCTTGTGAGCCCCGGCCAGTATGATAATCAGCTTGTACCCTGCGTCCGCTGCCTTGCACACCAAGCCTATATAGTTCGCCGTCTTCCCGGACTGGACATGCCCCACAACAAGTCCGCGGCGGCTCCACCCTCCTTGGCGGTTCGGATCCTCCAGGAGTCCCAGCACACGGTCTGTAACGCGCTCCACGGAATCTACTGCCGCTGGCGGCAATCCTTCATCCAGCCACTGGCGATACCTGAGCCAATAACGCCAGCTATCTTTTCTGGCGGTGGTAAGCCAAGGGATATGCCCAGTGTCCGACTGCAGTACTTGTTCCGACCCTATCCAGACACTGAATCTCGACTGTAATTCGGCCACAATGTGGGAGCGGTCTACTGTGGTCGCCCACCGTGGCTCCATTCGTAAAACCATGTCTACAGACTGCTCGATGAACTCTCGGCTTACAGGCTCCTCGCCCGCCGCGTTCTGAATCATGGCCTGCGCCATATGCAGCACGGTATCGAAATCGCTCTTCATTGATCCCCCGATTCAAGCTTTGTGATGATTGCGGCCACAAGTTCCGGGAGGGAATTGAATGGTTCGGTAGCGAGAAGCCGCTTGCGTGCTTCGACTGCCTCCAAACCAACGGTATGGCGCAAATAGCCCCAGAGGCCAGTCAATACCGGCTCGATCTCCGCGTTGGAGAGGGCCGGTGAGGCGCCAGTTTCGGACCCGTCGTCATTCATGTCGAGCCATATTCGTTGAACCGGCACGGTTTTCTCGATTACGCGGAGCATATCCTCTATCACCGCTCGTGCATCCTCGGAGGTTGCCAAAGCGCGATTCACAATGGGATGCTCCCTGTCGATCATATAGCGAGTCAGGCCCGGGCCCGAGGCGTTTGTCCAAACATTTCTGAGCGTAGGGTCTGCCTGTCGAGTTCCGTATCGTCCGCGATGCACGAAGACGCTTCTTGCGGTTTCACGAGCATCTGCCGCCACCGCGCGAAGGCGGTTCTTAAGTGCGTCTGGCGGCCGTGCGCGTGATTTCTTGATATCGATATCCCACGCGAAATCAGAAGCATTGGAGATGTCAAGTCGGATTCGTGCCAACTTGTAGGCCTCGTCCTTGGTCCAGATTCGTCCGCCAGAGCCAATCCCGAGCCAGCTACCTGCCACCAGAAGCCTGCGATTGCGATAGATATAGAACCCCTGATGCGCGGTCCATCCGTCACGCCCGGCCGCCTTGGCAAAAACTTTTTCCTCAAGTCTGTCCTTGTGGGGAAGAATGTAGGCTTGCACCTCAGCGTAGCTCTCGCCGGAACCTAGATAAGCAACTGGACGTCGGATCGTTGCCGGATGCCAATCCAGAAACGGATCCCACGGTCGCACACGATTTTCTTCCGCAACCCCATTTATGAAAATCTTAAGTGGCGTCGAAGGTCCAACCAGGAACCGATGGAAGACCATCGACACATGAAAGCCAACCCGCTCTATCATTTCTAGGAACGTGTTTTGTGCACCCCTGTCCTGCGCCGGCGCAGGACCAACAAGTCGATCAAGTCGTTCCCAGACTACAAGGGTGCCGCTTGTTACCCTGTCAAGCAGGTTTAGGACTTGTTCGGATCCATTTTGCGAACCCGCCAAAATGATCCAGTCCTTGGCAATGCTCTCGACATAATCAAGATCCCATCGAAAAGCAGATATCCTCCCGTCTCTCTTACTAGCGACAGTCAAAACCCTGCATTGAGAGAACGAGGCAGTTTTTAGGCCAAGCCCAAACCGTCCAAGATCACCCGGCGCGCGTTCAGCCCGGGGATCTTTGCTACCAAGCTGCATCGCCGCGAAAAGCTCTTCCTCAGACATCCCGGCCCCGTCATCCAATAGGGTGAGGCGGGAGTCAGGGCCATTCCACTCGAAATTCACCCAGACATTGCTGGCACTGTAGGAGATGCTGTTGTCCAACAGGTCCGCGATAGCCGTTTCAGGGTTATAACCCACCCCTCGGAGTGATTCGATGAAGGCAGGCGCCTGGGGAGGCGCCAAACGGCGGCTATGTGGCTCGAACATCCCTTGCCTTATGCTGGCAGTCTCTTGTTGGGCTCCGCCCAGTGGGGGCATCCCGGGGTCTGAACGGTATCGAACTGATTGTGAGATTATGCGCCAGTTGGCGACCCTACTGCCATGGCCTCAGGTGAAAGGGAGGGCAGTAGGCGGCTTGGAAGCAGGATTTGACACGACCGTCACGATCAAAGAATCTGCGGAAAATGCAAAAATTCGAGTGGGATGAGTTGTCGGCGGCAGATCTGATAGTGGATGCACGCTATCGGGGGCGACGAAACGGTAATGCCGGCGATGATCCGTTGCCCCAGTTGGTAGGGGTGAGCAACCAAGGCGGCTTCCGCATCCTTGGGACAGTAGAAGCCCCAAGACTGCTGGTACTCACATCGAGCCTAGACGATCCGGACTGGCCTGATTCGTTGGATGCCGAATCAGGCGTGTTCACGTACTTCGGCGACAACAAAAGGCCCGGACAGGAGCTGCACGACACGCGGCGGTGGGGAAACAGACTGCTCAGAGACGCGTTCAGTGCTGTTCATCTTGGCGCCGAATCCCGTAGACGCGTGCCGCCGGTGCTTGTTTTCTCAAGTGCCGGTGAATGGAGAGACGTTGTGTTCCGTGGCTTGGCTGTGCCGGGCGCGGATGGTGTCAGCCAGATCGAAGACTTGGTCGCTATCTGGAAGGTCAAAGGCGGCCAGCGCTTCCAGAATTACCGAGCCTTTTTTACCATTCTGGATGTGCAAGCGATCAGACGTCCATGGCTCAAGGACATCCAGGCAGGTAATCCGCTGTCCACCAACTGTCCCGATGTGTGGCGTTCATGGGCCGAGCGCGGTCAGCTCCATCCGCTTAGAGCAAAGCCATCCGTGGAAATTCGTTCCAAGGCAGAGCAGCTGCCAGGGGGGACACTCGAGCGCCAAATGCTCTCCCGGATTAGAAGCCGCTATGAGAAGGATCCATTTTTGTTTGAGTCATGTGCCTGCAGAATCGCGCGCCTGCTACTCGGAAACGATACAGGACTTGCGCTTACTAGGCGGTATAGGGATGGCGGCCGGGATGCAGTTGGTACTTTCAAGATAGGCTCTGCTGGCTCGATGATTCTTGTGGAATTCGCCCTGGAAGCAAAGTGCTATGGGGAATCCAATGCGGTGGGAGTCAAGCAGACTTCCCGCCTAATATCGCGTCTACGCCACCGCCAGTTTGGTGTGATCGTGACCACGTCATATGTCAATGCCCAAGCCTATAAGGAGATAAAGGAGGACGCACACCCGATCATCATCATATCGGGCGCTGACATAGTCCAGATTCTCATCAAGAACGGCGTGGCAAGCGTCCAGATGCTGGACATGTGGCTTGCAGCGGACGAAAATAATTCACCGTGACCTATGGGACGGCCAAAGAAACGCCGGCACCGTGGCGACATCATGTCGCAGGAAAAGCGCAGTGCGCTGATGGCAAAGATTCGTGGCAAGAACACGGGACCGGAGAGGGTGATAGCTGGGCGCCTTGCTGCTCTGCGGCTGAAATGGGTAAGTCATGATCGCAGCCTCCCTGGCACACCAGATTTTGTGTTTTCTCGTCAGCGCGTGGTCGTGTTCGTCGACGGTGATTTTTGGCACGGCTGGCGCTTCCCCCTCTGGAAGGACAAGCTTAGTCTCAAGTGGGAACTGAAGATCGAGCGCACGCGACAACGCGATGCCGCTGCCCATCGAAAACTCAGGCGCAATGGGTGGCGGGTAGTAAGAATTTGGGAGCATCAGATTGAGCGCGACTTAGATAATTGCGTGGGCAAGATGTTGGCTGCGCTTGACCAGTCACAATTGAGAAAGTATGCCGCGCCTGGCGCGAAAGCCGGTAACCTGGTATAAGAAAAGCATGAGCAAAATAAAAGTGCTTGACCTGTTTAGTGGCGGAGGAGGCAGCAGCAGTGGGGCCAGAGCTGCTGGCGCAAAAATCGTCGGCGCGATAGATGCTTGGAACCTTGCTACCGAAGCATTCAAGGAGAATTTCCCGGAGACACACGTCGTTACCGGGAAACTAGAAGCAGTCGTACTCAAACAGCTTCGGCAAAAAATCGGCCAAGTCAATTTGATTCTTGCATCACCGGAATGCACCAATCATACGCCTGCGAAAGGCAGCGCCAAGCGTTGCGAGGCCAGTCGACAAACTGCCTTTCAGGTCGTGCGGTTCGCGAGAGCGTTCAAGCCGCGGTGGCTCATTATTGAGAACGTTATCCAAATGAAGTCATGGAAGGGATACAAGAAGTTTATTGCCGGCCTAGGAGAACTCGGTTATCACATTCGTGAGCAGATCCTAAACGCCAAGGACTTCGGTGCACCTCAGACGCGACGCAGGCTCTTCGTTTCTTGCGACCTTGAACAAATGCCCCCAGAAATCCGTCCTCGAAAGAAAAGGAAGATGAAGACGGTTGCCGAGATACTCGATCCAGCAGGGACCTGGGAAATGAAACCGGTATTTATTGACAATCGGGCCCCGAATACCATTGTTCGTTATTTGACTGGGCTAAACAAAATTGGGCCGCATAAGCCCTTTCTCTTGGTCTACTACGGCAGCGACGGCGGAGGAGGTTGGCAATCTCTGGATCGACCTCTTCGTACCATTACAACTGTAGATCGGTTCGCCTTGGTCGACCAGAGCGGCAAGGAACCTCGGATGCGAATGCTGCAAGTATCGGAGCTTCAACGCGCCATGGGATTTGAGAGCAGTTACAAGTTGAATGGTGCGTCCCGCCGCGATCGCATAAAGATTGTGGGAAATGCAGTCTGCCCCCCCATGATGGAGGCTGTGGTAAAAAAACTTACCCAGAAACGGCGTACCGCCAAGCGCAGCAATCGCTCCACCAAGAGCGGCGAAGCCATCCGAACCTAGGCGGTACCCCTTACAGCTCGCCGCAATGCGCGCGCCAGGATTCCTGTCACGCGATCGCTAATTACAGCCAGCTGCAACAAGGATGCCAGGTTTCCTGTCACGCGGTTGCTTTACGGTCGCTCGCACATCCGTTTTCTGCTTGGAATTTGAGCAACTCAACTGTTGCCATGATCATCCCCGTAAGTCCCAATTCAACAAACCACGCCAGCCAACATCGTTCTGTCATGGTTTGTCGATTTCAAGTCAAGCCCCTCTAACTAAATCCGGTTCTTCCCCCTTGTCATTCCCCCTACCGCCCTTCTTTCTTTGTGAAAGGGCGACGGGGGATGACAAAGACAAAGCGGAAGAAACCTAACCTTCTGCCGTCCACCCCACCAATCCCCCCGCCCTTCCGTGAGGAAGGGGGCCTGGGCTTTGAAGGATCTCCCTTCGAAACCTAGGAGCCCCACATGAAACGTTATTCCGCGAAACAGATGATTCAGCAATACGGCAACGCAGACGCCGCCATCAATGCCGCGCTTGAAATCCTGCGTAAGCAGATGCGCCAACACGGGGCGGCCATGTCTTCCCCCGCAGCGGTCAGGGATTACCTTAGGCTTAACCTCGCGCCCCTCGAATACGAGGCTTTTTGGTGCGTATGGCTCGATGCCCAGAACCGGGTGATCTCCGCCCATGAAGCCTTCCGCGGAACCCTAACGCAGACCAGCGTTTACCCGCGCGAAATCCTCAAGAAAGGGCTGGCCTTCAATGCGGCAGCGGTGATCTTTGCGCATAACCACCCCTCGGGCATCGCAGAGCCTAGCCACGCCGACCAGCTTTTGACCCAGACTCTCAAACAGGCTTTGGCGCTGGTTGATATCAAGGTATTGGACCATTTCGTTATCGCGCTCGATTCCAGCTTGAGCTTTGCAGAAAGGGGACTTGTCTAACACCTAGCCACCGACAGGAGCAAGCGCGGACCGAGCGGAGCGGCAACGCTCCCCGCGTTTTTTTAGCGCGCACTCGCTCACATCTCGCGCGGGGGCCTGCGGCCCCTCTTGACCGGCTCACCGTGCCAATTCACCCCCGCTCTCCAGAAGCGTGCTGCGCACCGCCGGTTCTCGAACACCTTACCGCAACACGTCCACCTGAACCATCACCACCAGCTCCGTCTTGGTCTGGCCGGCGTCCCTCGAACGCATCCACGCCGGCAGCCATACCGCACCCGAGCTGGACCCAGTGCCGTTCGTTTCGTCTAGCCCACCGATAAACACTACCTCACCCGATTGCATCGACACCACCGAGGACACCGCCCGCTTCAAAAGCGTAGGCGACGTATTGACGCCGGTATTGGTCGCGGCGAAGTCGGAGATTTCCTGCCTCAACGTCACCTTTACCGAGTCTTCGAGCGCCACCGGGTTGATGTCGAGCATCACGCCGGAACTCTGGTAGTTCACCGACTGCACCGGAGCCCCGCCCACGGGAACGGTAACGCCGCCCAATACCGGCACGTCCTGGCCGACGACGACGCGCGCAGATTCGCCCGTCGTGACGCGCAGGCTCGGGCTGGACACCAGGTTGAAGCGCGAATCGGACGCGAGCTTGCTTACGGCCAGATCGAAACCACCTTTACCGAAGCGCAACACGGGAGAGACCACCGAACCCACACCACCCGACAGCGCACCACCCAGCAGGTTGTAAGCAAGCGCGACGCCACTGGACTCGCTTTTCGTGGTCTGCACTTCGAACACCGAAGCCTTCACCAGGACTTCGGCTGCTTTCACGTCCAACTCTTCGACCAGACGGCGCACCAGCTCCACCTCTGCCGGCGGACCCTGGAACGTCACCACGTCGCGTTGCCCTAGAGCGACCCCGCCCATGTTCGTTACCTGCGCCGTGGATGGTGCGGAGGACTGCGCAGGCGATACGCTGGCGCCACCCGCCTGCGACTGCGGACCAATAGATCCTCCAGGCCCAGCAGAAACCGCAGGCACCATTCCCGACCCGGCGATCACGCCGCCGAAGCGCCCGCGGGACACGAATGCGCGGATTCCGCTCTCCAGATACGCCGTGGTCCGGAACTTCGGCCGGTAGGTGAACACCTCGCGATCGTCCGGCTCACCGCGCCGGCTTTCCACCACGTTCACGCCCTTGACCACGCGCACGCGCAAATCCTGCTGCTCCAGCGCGAGCGCCAGCACGGAGCGCACCTGTTCGGCCGTCGCATTGCGGAAATCGACCGAGCTAACGCGATCGGACCGCGCCACGGCGCCGTCCACCACGAACGGCTCATGCAGCAATTCGGCGTAGACGACGCGCACCAGCTCGTAGACCGGCACCCGATCGAACTGCAGATCGAAGACGCTACTTTGCGCCGAGCACAGCCCCGCCCATGCCGCGAGCAGAACCGCCGCCATAGGACGACACGAATTCACCATCGATGAAAAGCTCCACGTTAAGACCGCTTAACCGATACCCCTGCGGCGCGTTGATGTAGCGCACGCGCTCGCCCGACTGCACCATGAACACCTCCCGGCCCAAGCCCGCATAGCGCCCGACGACGCGCCAGCTAGAGGCGGCCGCGAGTGCGGCCTTGTCCGCCTGCAGGGCAGGAGCCGCCGATCCGCCTGGCTTCGCCGCGCCGGCTTCCGCCACCGGGCCGGCAGGCGCGGCCGACTCAGGCTTCTTCGGGTGCACGTATTTGTCCCAAATGCGCCAGGTTCCGTACATCCCGCCCACGAGCAGGACGGGCGCGGCGATCGCGATCACCAGCACCATGGGGCGGCGCAGCACGTTGATGCGCTTATCGACCTCGCGCTCATCGCCGCCCTTCCCGTCGTAGCTTGAATAAAACCGAAAGAAGTCCTTGTTGTACTTCCGGACGATCCGCCGCAGGAAATTCGACTTGGTCGAACTCCATTTGTTGTACACGTCCACCGTGTAGGCCTTGGCCAGACCCAAGCGCTTCAGCTTCTCCATGACGAAGTGTTTCTCGACCACGACCCTCACCTTCCGGTCGAGATCGCTAATGGATTGCGTGATCAGCACCACGTCGCAGGACACACCCTTCGCATCGACGAAATGCCGGTGCTCACGCAGGAACGCGAACATCGAGGGCGGAATGTGCGCGCCCGCCGACATCCAGCGCCAGCACTCGTCCAGGATCACCAGGTCACCGGGTTTGACCGTCGTCTCGCACCCCTCCTGCGCCCAAAAGAGCGGCCCGCCGATCTGCTCCTTCGTCACCGCCTCGAAGCTGCCGATTTCATCTTCCGGGGTGCCGGATTCCAAGAGGTAAGCGCGCATCTCGTCGTACTGGAGTCCCGCAATGTTGGACACCACTCGACGCCCGGAACGAAGCGCCGGAAGAATTACTTCCGTGACCACCTCATAGGTCTTGCCTGAACCCGGCACCCCGCAATAGGCGGTATTAGCCACGGTACCCGCGCGCCAGATACCGCCGCGCCAGCTTGTCGAGATTCAGCTCAAAGCACACTGCGGCGATGCTCCGCCGCAGTTCTCTCACGCCCGCCTCGTCCACCCCTTCGGGCAAACAGCCGTAGTGATGCCTATGCATCAGCCAAGACGCCAGCCGGCCGCGCCAGGCCGACCGGTACGTCAACAGCGCATCGCGCCGGACATCCAGCAATACCAGATCGCGCGCGAGCGCTGAATGTTTTGCATAACCAGAACGCTTTGCACTCATCGCGCACCTACCTGCAATGCACTTCCAGCGCAAAACCTTCGTCCGTTTCCTGCAGCTCCAGCGGTGCGCCGCCGGCGATCTCGTCATCAACGTACACGGACGCCGACAGCGCCAAGCGCGAACCCTTCATGATGAAATCGACTACGAAATACACCAGCACGCCGTCCACCATGACCCCGTCGCTGATTCGCCGACCCTTAAACATGTCCGCCGGGTCCGCCGACCGGTACATGCCCGCAACGCCGAGCAGAATCTGCTGCAGCGCCGCCTCTAAACCCTCCAATTTCACCTCCGTTCTTTCGTCCATAATCACCCCACCACCGGCAGACGCCGGATCAAGAACCGCGACACATACGCCGAAATGACGAGCGGTATGCCCACATCGAACTTCAGCGCATACAAAAACCAATACACCCCGTCCGGTACCGCGTTGAACAGTCCCGTCAGGCTGGCGACGCCGACAAAGCCACTCACGTAGCCCCACGCGAGCGGCATCAGGTACACCATGAGCCAGTAAAGCGCGGCGATCACGCTCGCCTTGATCACGATCTCGCGCACCAGCCAGGCGCCCACCACATAAAGCAGATTCAGCATGATCAAGCCCCCAGAACGATGAACATTGCCAACAGCGCCCACGACGCCAAGGCCACCGCCTGCACCTGGCCCGACACCGTGGCCCACAGCGTGCAGTGCGCGTCGATCACGTAGGACTTGCCCCATAGCGCGAAGCTCGCCGTAGGACAGGACACCGATCGGCCCGGCAGGGACCAAGCCTTCAGCGATGAAAACGAGCTGTCGAGCAGCTGCCCGGAAATGTCGTCAGAGGTCTTCACTGCCGGATCGGAAGGCGCGCTGGCAGTCGCTGAGGTTAGGTCCGTATGCAACTGCCGCACGTTGTCAGCCAGAGAGGAAACCGTTGCGTCCTTTGCGTAGTCGGTCGGGAACGTGATCGACGGCGCCGCGGCCATCCCCGCAGCCGCACCCGGAGCCACCGGCCCCGAGACGGTCGTCGGCGATCCGCCGCCGCCAGGCGTAGTCGTCGTTTGCTGAACGCAGGAAGAGCCGACGCATTTCTGCGTCACCTGGACCTGATTGCCCGACGCATCCACGCCGCCAGTCGTCACGAACGCAGGCTTCGTTTCCGCGCTATCCAGGCACGTCGTCGCACCCGTGGTGACGTTAACGATCTGCGAAGCGGTGCAGCCCGAGCCCGCTACAACGTCGGCAACGCTGCCTGACCCCGCCACCGCGCCGGTCCCGCCGGATGCTGGATCGCCGGTTGAAGTCCAGATTCCGCACGCTTTGCTGACGCCGTTGACCGTGCAGCTACGCGCTTCCGCGAGCCGGAACGTGCACCCGCCGTATTCAACCTCATAGGGCGCATTTCCCGACGCCGTAACGGGCGTCTGCATGCGCTGGTCCTGCCCCGCCTTGCAGCCGCCGCCGGTGCCGGCGGTGTCGTTGACGTTCGAACACAGTCCGGTATCCGAACGCAGGACAAACCCGGTACTGCACGCGGAAGCGCTATATCCCCCGTACACCGTAAAATCCGCCGCGCTGCCATTCGGGCACACACGCTGGTAATTGATGTAAGTCTGGCCGGCGCCGTAGCCGCCGGACACATAGATGTACGTCGCATTTCCGGGAGGTGACGAGTAGGTGCAGTACTCCGGATTCGCGTTGAGCGATGCCACATAGGCGGCGCCCACCGCATCGACGGAACCTGCCTGGATAGATCCGACCCAATAAATAGGCCCGGGCGCCACAGTCGCCGCCTCCACGCGCACCCACGAACAAAGAAACGCCAGCACGACGAACAACAGCCATTCACGAAGCATTTTCATAAACATCGTCCCCGCTCAATGAAAGTGATGCTGCGGATCGTTGTCATCGTTCCAGTCGTAATTGCGCGGATCGTCGGCATCGTTCGCATCCAGCGGGTAATACCTGTCGTACTCCTCACGCGACAGCCCCGACCCCAGATAGCCCGTCCCCGGCCAATCCGGATCGCGCCCGACCAGGTCAAGAACGTACCGAATGCCCCGGATCGACACGCCAACCGACACGATCACCGCCGCCACCGTAAAGAGTGCCGAAACGGCATCGGCGATCACCGCTGCGTGAGCATCAATCAACGCTGTCATACTCATTACCGCCCCTTTCGCTGATCCCAATCATTCTTTGAAAAACGGGAGCCCGTCTTGCCGACCGGACTCCCGCAGCTCACCGATACGCTTTAGCGCCTGACCATCGCGTAGATCCAGTGGATCCCGCGGATCGACACCAGAACGGCGACGATGGTCGCGGCCACCGTGAACAGCGCGGTGATCACGTCAGTGAACGAAATCGCGGTAGTCAGCGGATCGAACACCGACGCGGCCGACGCCACCATGGCGAACAGCCCCAGCACTACAGCAACAGCAGCTTGATACACACGCATAACACACCTCCACAAAACGCTACGTCTCTCGACGTTGCAACAGTTAAGGCGGGAAACCGCCCGCCCATCGGTCCTACACCGTTACAGGCGCAGCCCCTGAATCACCGCCCAGGCGCACCCGATGCCCCAGACCGCGGCGATCACCAAAGACCACTCATAGATGCCCATTACCTTTTCCCCTCGATGAGGTTCAGCACTTTCCGGATCGCGTAGCCGACGAGGTACAGCGACACCATCGGCACGAACACACCGGCAAATACAGCGACCACGTCTACCGGATCGACAGGTAGATTCGGCTCCACGCCCGTATAGCTCGCCACCGTCAGCACGCCGCTCGGGACACTCCCGACATACGCGCCCGTTGTGCGGTACTCCTCCAGGCTGAATCCCGTGAGAACGCCGGCCGAGTCTTCGGCGCAGCCGTTTGCGCTGAATACCCGGTTGCTCGAAATTCCTCGCATCCACGATGCAAATTCGGTGGCCACCGTGTAGCAGTCGAGACTGGGCACGACCGCCGTGTGCCCCAGGGACGCCGACGCCACCGTGTAGACCTTGCTCATTCGCGCTCCCGCAGCCGCTCTTCCGCACCCCACCAGCCTTTCAGACGCCGCGGGATGCCGTCGCGGCGCACCGAGAACACCAGATCGCCCAGATCACCGTCGAAATGCTTCAGCAGCACGTTGATGCTTTTGCCCGCGGCGAGCTTCACCCAACGCGCAACTGCCTCGATGGAGATCGCCGTTGCCTTTTTTATCGTGCGGATGCGCTCCGCGACGAGCGACAGGAATGCGAAATACGGGAAGCTGCCGGCGAGGAACTTCGTCGGCTCGGTGACCGCCTCCCAGGGGATGACGCGGTCCTTGGCGTGCAGCTCGACTTCGGCGCGGGTCCAGGCCGACTCCGTATCGCCTAATTGCTTCCCCTTCTCGTACACCCGGCACAGCTTGCCGCCTTCCCGACTTCCAACGTAAAGCGTGCGACCCTCTCCGCTGCCGAAATCGTCAATGCAGCGAGCCTTCGGTGGCCGCCCACCCACCTTAAATAGGCCTTCACGCCACGCCGAGATTGCGCGGGAAACGTCCACAGCCACGGAGTCAAAGTCGTCGGCGGCGATGTCCAGCCGCGTAATACGAGCCCCAAGAGACTGTGCCCATCCTCGGACTCGACCGAAATCCGCAATTCGGCGACACCCTTCGCCAGTGATTGATACAAGAACCGTCCCCCGCTGAGCCTCACCTCCGTAGGCAACGATGCCGTAGCCGCCGAGATCGACGCTTGAGCTATAACCGAACAGTCCTCGCCCGCGATCCTCCACGGTGGGCACCCCGAGAAAGGCCTGCGCCTCCAAAACGATCGCTCCAACGTCGCCTCCAGGTACCGTAAAAGAGAGGTAATCAATCGATACGGGAAGGGAAACCGTGGAGGTTTCCCCCCGTATTACTGAACGGGGGGAGAACACGTCAGGCTGCCTTGCGCGCGGCGCTCGCTTCCGGAATCAGTCGCACGCGACCGATCTCCAGGCGCCGGAAGTCACCGACGGATAGCGAGCGCGGATCGAGCGTGTAGAAGCCCGGCTGGTAGGCGGGCGCATCCCGGTCCAGTTGGATCGAGCAGGACACCGGGTATTTTTGCGAATTGCCGTCCTCGCCCAGCAGGTGCGCCCAGGCGCCCTGCTCGCGAATCTTCCAATCCTTGCCGTTCTTGTTGCCGGACTTCTCTTCGATGTGCGAACTTACGATTTCAATGCGAATCATGGTTTTCTCCTTGTCGGCGTTGATGCGTTAATCCCGCGTGCCGTGCGCGGGCGCAGAAAGTGGTCTCTGCGGCGGTGCTCCGTCCTCGCTCCGCTGCGGGCGGTGCAGCGCCGCAGAGCCAAGCGCAGCCCGCAACCGGGCACCAGGAAAAGCAGTACTCGCCATTAGTCGGGACAGGGCGCCGCAGACCATGCGTGCTACACATTGGGTCGCACTCAGGCTGCCGACTGCTCGATTAGGGCGCGGATGTCTTCTACGCGCCATGCGGTGATCCGCGCACCCAATGTTCTAACTGGCTGCGGATAGCGTCCGGATTTGACGCCCGCCCACCAGGTGCTCTTTGAGACGGGGATTACTTGAAGAAGGGTGGAGAGCCGAACGAAGCCGGTCTCCGGAAGATTGCTTTGCACCACGTTTCACCTCGCTGGGTGGATTGAACATGGCGCAATTAAACACGCGGGGGTACCGACTCCCGCCGTAATTACGGTCGCTTAAACCGTAATTACGGTGTCACCTGGACATATCTCCGTTCGCGGCGTCGGGCACGCGCCGCAATTCGGCACGCAGCTAGAATTCCGCCAAGGACATGCAAAAAACCGACGGTTTGCGCCCAAGCTAAATGCGCGACGGAGAAAACGTCAGAACCTCCGGTTGCTATGCGTCCCGCCGAGCTAACGGATATACGCCTTGGGCCACTCCGCCACAGCTGCTTCTTTTGCCCTGAGCGGCTGGAGGCAACCACCACAGCAGCCGAAGCTTTCTGACTGACAAATAGCGGTTTTTACGTATGAGGCGGCCATCTGGAAAAATCGCTCCAGCGACAACAAATCGGCCAAAGGCGACGTTTGACTTAGTGCCAGATTTTGGCTGTTACCGGCCTTGAGCGGCTGCCCGAGATGTCGTCGGAAAATTGATCTCCGGACTTCGTTGAGCGTCAGGTTTCCGGCACACGATTCGATCCATTTGTTGACCGAACTCGGCCATGACCGGACGCTTGCAAATTCCCTCGATAACAGTCGCTCAATGCACCGTAACCGCACAACCAACTGGTGCCCATATCGTGCGACCGTCCAAGTGCCTATCCGGTTCGACTTAGTTGAGTAATCAATAGCTTGAGCGTAGTCTGGGCATGCTAGACCTCGCATTTGGGGTCTTATAGGGCCCCATTTTGGAGGCCAACTTCTTGTTAGGCTCTTAAAACGTGATTGACTCCAACGCAATCGGCAAACTACGAGATCGGATTCCGGATTGCGAGTATGTTGACCGAATCCGCGAACTGGATGCCATAGCGGGCGCTCTGCCCTACAACGTGTTCCGGGAGCCAGTGGCTATTACCGAAATAGACGACAGCGGAAACAACCGGCTAGTAAATCTGGACGCGCACTACCTTACCGGCTGGAGTCACCACATGGCCTACTCTATGCGCGTACGGTTACGATCGCTTGAACCAAGCATCGTTCACGAACTTGCAGAGGGCCGCGCACTCGCACCTCAGGTCTTGCTTCGTTCTCATCTTGAGGCCGCCGCCATGTCAGCCCTGTGCGTTGAGACGCTCAAGGACTGTGATATCAAAGCGCTGTCAAAACTAGTGCCGCAGACTCTTTTTGGGACGGCTCTATTTAATAAAGCCAAACGTGACGAGCGCGTTGCTGAAATGCTCACATACTCTGAGCAGCGCACGATCACCATCTCACATGCGATGGATGCGCTTCATCGGTTCACGCGCCCTGGTGGCGGGCCCAACAACACAAGCATTGCCTATGGTCTCTTGTGTGAGGCATCGCACCCTAATCATCGTGGAACAAAGCTATTTGTTCACACTGAAAACATTGATCCAGCCGGTGAGTACGGATGGCGTATTACTTACTCCGATATCGAATCGGTACCTGAACAGCTCACCGAGAAACTCGTGGAGATGCTCATATTTTCAATGAGCGCGGGCTACGGCGCGACCGAGTTGCTTCGGAATATGCAAATTAGCGATTCGGAAAAAGGCGTCATTGTGCATGGTGTCCCACCGGAGGTGGGGAACAATATATGGTTCAATATTGTTCAAAAAGCTGTTCCGAGCAAACGGCGATCGCCTCCCCCGAAACGGGGCAGCAAACGCAAACGGTCCGCCTAACTTATAGCTGGTGCGGACCGGCCGGCCGCACAGCGCCACGTTAGGTCTCATTGGGCGAGGTAGCTTAATGTCTGAAGTCATGACGTCCGAGGCGATTGTGGAGGCCGAATGGCTCCTAGCAGGGTATTGGGCAAAACCACGATTCGCATTCCAAACCGATAACGGTGCATGGAGTGATGTTGACGTTCTCGCGTACCACCCAGAATTGAAGCGATTGGTTGTATCGGAATCGAAGGTTCGTGGCCCGAAGAATCATGTCTTCGCTTACACGATGCAGACAAAAAAGAAATACGGATCAATAATTGAATACGATGGCGACAACTATTTCTCCTACCTTCGCCATCTACCAATCTTGTGTCGCAATGGCGTGGTATTCGAGCATTTTAGAAAAATGGTGTCTTCGATTACGGTGCAGTTGGTCTGCAATTATTCCGTGAGTGCGGATATGAAATCTGAAGTAAGTGTGACCCTTAATAAGAAACTGGATAAGTCTCGGATACCATGCAAGGCTCGCTTCCAACTGGACACGACATTAGACGTTATTGCGCGAATCATTATCGCCGAAAGGAAGTCCGCTCAAGGCAAAAGGTACGGGAATCCGGTCCTTGATATCGCCAGAGAAATAAACAGATATTTCTACCCAGCCGTGCGTTACGCGGGTGGAGGTGCTCAATGTACCGAGCGGGTAAAAAGGGAAATGGTTGCTGGCTTTTTGAACGCGATTGGACTGCCGAAGAATGAAACCTAACGAAACCACTTCAGACCTATGCACCCCGCTGCCGCGCGGCTGAGCGCTGACGTTAGGTAGCAGAGGAATATCACCATGTCCATTTTTGCCAAAGAGCTTCAGAAGCATCTGGCTGCATACAAAAGTTCGCGCCTCGGCGTCAAGGAGGCGGGAATTTATTTGCACAAGGGAAAGGAGGTGCGCCACGGACACATTCTTCCTGAGAACCTTAAATGGCTGAACATTCTTGAACCATTCCGCAGCGAAATCCGTGATTACTTGAGCGCTCACCGGGAGATTCGGCTCCACAAATATTTCCATCATCTCAATTCATCCCAAGCATTTGCCTTAAACCTGTTTTTTCCGTTCTTTGAAAGTGGCGCATCCGACCCTGTTCTTCGGGCTTTGGGTACCAAGGGTTCTATTTCCAAATGGCTCCCCGAGCTCGTACCTGACGCCGAAGAAGGAACGAACGTCGATATTTCATGGCAAGACACAAAAGGGTCATGGACGTACTGCGAAATTAAGCTCACCGAGCAAGAGTTCGGCAAAGCTACAGGGGAGGATCGACATTACTCAAAGCTTGAACACACCTATGGGCCCGCGCTCCGTCCGTACTGTTCTGCGGAGTTACTTCAACCCGACGCGTTTTTTGCGCACTACCAAATACTGAGAAACATCTGGCTCGCGGCCCGCGATCCTAGGTCGTCGGTCGTGTTTCTCTTGCCAGCTCGCAATGAGGCCCTTTGGGAGCCGTTGCGGAAAGTGCGAGGCTCGCTAAAGCCACCGCTGGCAAGCCGCGTGCACTTGGCAAAGTTGGAGCATGTACTTCATAGTCTAGCCATCGACAAGTCAGTTCCGCCCAGGCTTTCTTGGTACTCGCAATTTCTTCGCGAAAAGTATGTGCTCCCGGAATCCGCTGCCTAACACCAGATTGCAGGCGACACCTGTCGGCGCGCCTGAGTCGGAACGTTGAGCGTCAGCTTTCCATATCTTTGTAGGTTCGCAGGGGGTCGATTGTGAGCCTTGAACAACCCAAACTCGTAGCCGGAAAGCAGTCAGTGAACTTCCGTGCCCCGGCAACCGCCACTCGTCACTGAGTACTCGCGACCCGAATCAGAAGTAGCACAGTGTGATAAGCAGCCGCTCGACGTTAGCGCTGTGCTACCGGAACGGAGTCTAGCCGAGAAACGGTCAGAAAGAGCGCCTGGTTAGGCCAAGGCTTAAGCATGTGGGAATACCCGTTTCTTCAAACGGCGTACTAATCCGTCCAGATATAGAAAGTAATAGGGGGCGTCCTCCGTCGCCTTCATAGCTTGGGCTATGCTGTGGATTATTGGAAGATTCGCAATGACTGCCTCAATCGGCACACCGGCGACGATGCCATCCATTTCTATTCTCGCGCCCTGAACAGGCACCGCAGTCTCCCCGAATGTTTTCTTCTTGTCCCCGTGTGAATAGGCGTTTCTGAAGAAGCGCCGGAATTCATGAAGCTTCTCTTTTTCCTCATCGTCAATTAAAGCTAACGTATGTGCTTCCTCAATCGTCCGATTCAATGTCAAATGGCCGTACTTGGCAATTCCTTCCTCCGTGTATGAAGCCATAAGATTCACAATGTCATTGCTGATCTGAGCCGTGTTCTTCTCGCTGTTGATTGAATGATGGTAAATAAGCGAATACTTAAGAAGACTTTCAAGAAAATGATTGCAGAGCGTGATTGCCGCTTGGTTTAGACCAAAAGCAATACATAAGCACCCTTCATAACGAAGCGTATCCATTTCAGGCCAATCGTATGCGTTCTCGAATGCGTCTGAAACGAGCGGAAATCGCCGAGCGAATTCGCCTTGGTGGCGGAGAAATTGTTCAGTATTTTGTACCGTCAACGGACGATTCTCCCCGGCCTAACGAGCAAGCTCACCGGCGCCCGCCTTTAGTGCGTCGGGTGTAGTGCCGTATTAGCACTTAGAATTCAAAACCGTGATCTGCCCTTTTTGTTCAACAACGGCTATTTCGCCGTGTACACATGGTCGAGACGCATACGATTCACATCTTCAAGCCCCGAGAAAGATGCGCCCGATATTATCAGCTGAGCCCCGGCATATTCTTCCCGGTTCAGCAGATCAATAAATGGTTGAACGATAAAATTTTCCTTGTCTCCAACCTCTTCGCCGGAAAACTCACCTGGCACATCAATTATGGAGAGACCGGGATAGTGACAGGAGCCCTTGCCGCTAAGACTAAGCAAACCATAGTGATAGGCCATCAAGAAATAGAGCGAATCAGTTCCACCAAGAACGGCACTCCACTTGCGCCTTCCTACGCGAACAGTAAACCCGGAGGCGGAAAGGTTAACTGAAACTTGGTCGTGACGCCATAAATCGGGGCGGAGCTTGTTTATCGCGTTGAGATAATCATTAATGCCGTCTTCAAGCAACGCAGCACGAGCATCGAAGTCGATTGCGCGCTTGGCTGCACCAAGACGCACCTCAATTGGTTCAATTTCCTTTTCCAGTTGCACGATTTCGTCCTGCATTTTGTCTTCGACGGCAAGCGCGCGGGTAACGCGGTTAAGCTGAGCCTGCCGCTCACTGGCTTCACCAAGCGCCCGGTCGATTGCGCTAATTTCATCTTGCACGAGGGCCGCGACTGCCTCGCGAGCTGGTTTTAGTTCGTTCTGAACCATACCAAGCTCATCACGATACCTGGCGAGATTATTGGTTATGCCCTTAACCTCTCGCTGCAGAATTGAAACTAATTCGTCAACTTCCTTCAGCTCCGCTGTGAGGCGGTCCTGCTCGAACTGAATGCGAACAACGCCAAGCTGGACGTTCTCATCATCCGGCGGAAGGCGCTGATGACAAAGGAAGCAGTCGCCCGTTGCCGTGCTCGATTGAACTACAGTCTGGTCGCATGCCGGACAGTGCGTAATCCTAAGGTCGGATAGCACCTCTCCTGCATCGCTCGCGCGCGTGATGCGCTCCAGCTCGCTGCCGAGATTAATCCTATCGCGACGCAGCTCGTCCAGCCGTACTGTTGCTTCGCGCAACTCCACCTGTAGCGCTTCGTTCTTGACCAGAAGATCGGCGCGACGTTTTCCGAGATCAGAGACTCTCGATTGCTGCGTCTTGTCAACGACCTTATCTTGAGCGTTACTTAGCAGGGCCACTCTTCTTTGTTGCAGTGACTCTATCTCACTATTCACACGTTCTTGCGCTGACCGAATGGATTGCGCATTAACACTAACACTGAGTCCGGGATCGGACAAAACCTCTCGCGTCAATTCTTCAAGCGTTTGCCCGTATTGGTCGCGTCTTGCCTTCAATCGCTGAGAGTCCATCTCTAATCTAACAAGAGCGGCGTAGTCTTCACTAAAAAGGATTTCGGCAAGCCCGAGAAACTGTAGTAAACATGCGTGCTGCTCACCTTCATACTGCCTATCGGCTAGATCACCCCAGAAACGTTGTTGACGATGGATGTGACGTAGCAAACTACGGAAACTTAGTTCTGGCCACGTTTGGCCAGACATCGGATTGCCTTTAGGGTAGTGAAGAACCGGGATACCGAGCTTATCCATCAGCCAATTCTGAAAGTCACGAGCCCCCATTTCTTCGTCATTGACGAAAACCTTGCCCTTCGCGCCCGGCTGGCGCCATCGCCGGTCTATCCGAAAGTTTTCCTCACCGATAATGATGTTTGCTCCGGCAGCGTTATATTTCTTATCCAGGCCAGTTTCGTCGGCACCTTCGAAAGGGTTTTGCCCATCATCACCCAGCAGAAAATCCAGCGTTTGAAACCACTTGGTCTTACCAGTATTTGGCGGCCCAACAAGGAGATTTACGCCGGATTCAAAATCAAGGTGCTCGCTTTCTCCATTTGCATGCAGCCGATCAACTCGTGATATGGACAAAAACGAATGATTCATGACTCGATAACCTCGCCCATGGGCCGCTGTCCAACTTCCTTGTCAAAAAGGCGATAGATGAGTTTCTTGAGCGTTGATCCGTTCTTGGAACCAAGGACCTTCTTAATGTCACACATTCGCTCAACGAGCGTGGCAAAGGATGCCTTTTGAGCTAGGCTTTTCGCGCGCTCCATGCCTTCATCGGTCAGGAGAAACCGGTATGAGTTACCGTGTTTGGTCACGGTTATGAGTTGCTTGGCCTCAAGGTATGCGAGGACATGGTAGTAGCGTTTGTCCCACGGTCCGTAGTGATGACGCACCATGGCGGCCTCCACAGCTGCATCAGAATCATCCTGCGATTCCTGTCCGCCCTCGACATCCGGTAGTGTGGCGCGGCGGGCTACAGCAAAGAAATCCGGGTAGCGAGCAAAGAAGTCAAGTTTGGCCATCTTTGTGAGCCCATCAATACGCCCGCTGACACCGCAATAGTTGAATAGCAGCAACAGTCTGGCAGCATGAAACTCGATCACGTCGTCTGCGAGCAAAGGCAGGCTGACTGAGTAAGTCCCGAGTCGCTTTACGGGCTTCATGGCGCCATTCTGTCAAACCGCAGTAAGCATCGGTCCGCAATATCGTAAAGACATCCCTTCAAAAATGACGAGCGATCAGGTTCGCCGGCTGGTCGTTCACCGTTAATGGCATCCATACAATCAAGGCACATTGCGTGAAAAGTTGACGCATCGACTTCAAGTTGACCCGCCGTGTAGCGAGAGCGCAACGAGATCGCCTCGGCCCGGACTCTACTCAGCAATTCTTCGGTGTTGTCATTACCGGCATAGCGTGGTGTTCGAAGGCTTCTTGTGTAGCGGCGGCGTAGATCCGCCGCAAGATTAATAACATCCTGTGGTAGGTGAGCGACCTTCATCTTTCGGACAAGCTGCCCGCCAGAAGCGCCTCCCGCTGAAGTCAACTCCGCAACGCGTTGATCCCACCATGTAAGGAGATGCTCCCGTGTAATGATCTTCTTATCGCGGTCCGGAATCCAGCTCGCTGCACCGGCCTTTTTTACCCACAGGCGCATATCATCGAGAAGAGAGTCAATGGCGTCCGGGAGCACGGTATTGCTCTGAGTAGCGCTAATCTCGTACACGCGGAGACGATTGTGATTGCGAATAGACTCTTCGCTGTGACGCTCGTCCCAATGGCAATTCTCCAGCCAAAAGGAACAGTCATTGCCCTTCGGAGACAAGACGGCTGGACGCTTTTTGTCGATATCTGCCTTTAGGGCTTTTAGGGCGTCACAACCGGGCTCTCTACCGACAGAGCCGACCGGATAGGTGAGAAGTTTTAGATCAGCCGAAACCTGCCGCAGAGTTACAATACGAAAGCGTGACTGCTCTTTATGGCGATCGTGAGCGAGCGACTTTTCGAGAACGGAAGTGCCATCTTTCCCATCCGTCCTATTACACAAAGTAGCAATCGTCCAGAGCTGATTGTACTCTGTCGCTTTGACCTGCACATATTCAGCGCAATTCTGGTTCGCATCTTCGGTATTCCGAACAATCAGAATATCGTCATGCGTCTCGCAATGAATCTTTATGATAGATTGGTCTTCCATCATATCCAGAAGGAAACTGACAGCAATCTCGTCCTGATAGTTGAATCCTTTCCGCGCTACAGGTCCACCTTCCTCCATCGGCTTAGCATCATCGACGGAAGGCCACTCGTGTGATTTTTCTTCCTTATCGCCTTCTGCGTTGCGTGTGCCGTCATTCACTTAGGATCACTCCTTCTAAGTCATCGTCTAGGCGTTCGGTTGCTCTATCCGACGGCAAAGTACAAGGAAGAAAAGGTGGAAAAACGCCTAGATCGGTATTCGCTTGAATCACTTATTGCGATTCCTATTTCTTTTCATAACAAGAAGTCAGCGTCCGAACTAGCGCTATATAAGACTCCAAGAATGGGGTCTAGCACTGTCAGACTACGCTCAAGCCGTTGTTTCCTCAAGCATGGCAATCGAGATAGGCACCTGCACACTCACACGATATAGGCACCTGTTGGATTGTCATGTCGTCTCCGTTCATCAAGCGACTGCTATCGAGGAACTCGGCGAGGAACCGATCATGGCCGGTTGGGCGAGTTCGCCAACGGCCGCTTCGTAAAGGACCAGTTCGCAAATGGCGGACTTGGGCGAACGGCCGTTACGGAGTAACCTATGCGGCTGCGATGGGTAGGACGTGGTCGCTCGAATGAATCGGCCCTGGTGACCGCAACGGCCGACTAGCCGTCGTCAAGACAGTTTCTTGGAATGGCTTTTTCACCAGTTACACCGAACGCCCGGAAGAGTAGCTTCCACCGTCCGCCGCCGCCACCCCATTGGCCGATACCCCCTCCCAAAGCCCGGCTCCCTTTCGAATCAAAGACACGGATCGACAACCAGCAGCGCCTCTAACCATCCACCTGGATCAATTGCCCCATTCGCAATACGTCGCGCTATTTCCGTTCCTTTGTCTGAAGCTCATATCCTTCGCTGACGAAGCCGGCCAGCGTCTTCTCGTCTATGTCGACTTCCAGCGTTTCCCGAATGAAGTTGGCCGCTTCATAGGGCTTACGCGGATCGAAGCCCTTAACCGCCGTCGTAGCGAGCGCCATAATCAGCCGCAGATAGTTGTTCCTCGTTCGCGGATGAATACCGCGCTCGTCGGCATCGCTGGCGTCGCCGCCTGCGCTGCCCACCCTGTACGCGTCCTCGAATTCGTCCCGATCACGCCGGGTGACGACGACATCCTTGACCTGTATTCGTATCGGATCAGAGAACGACCCGGGCTCGACGAGCTCGCCGCGATGCAGCGCATCAAACTGATCCCGGAAAAATCCATAACGTAGCTGCACCGAACCTCGCGAGATCAGATTGGAAACGAACATTGCCGGAATTTCCGGCAGGCAATAGTCGAAGGTCGGCTTGTACTCCTTTGGCACGCTGGACCCGCGCTTTCCAAGCTCCTCCAACGTCTGCCACTGGCAGCTTCCGATCGGCACCAATGCATGTAGGCGCAATACCGGCGGCTCCTGGATCTCCCTGCCCTTTTTTGCAGATGCTGCCGGTTGTTGCTTCATCCCATAAGACAGGACTGCGGTAACGTCGCAGTCCCATCGCTTAGCGATTTCTTCTAAAGTGAAGAATTGTTTCTCTGGTAAAGCCATCGCCTCTCCCCATTCACGCCTGTCTTTTGTCGGCCAATTATTCGAAGGAGTCGAATTTGTAGCACGGCGCAACACGGTGAACACTGTCGTTACTGCCAGTGCTGCCGTCGCGGCAGCACAGCAACCGGCATCGGGACTGCCCACTGTCAGAGCTGACAGCGGCGAGAGAGGTAAGAGCGCCAGGTCATTCGCTGGCGCGAACAGCTAACCTACTTATGCCGCGTCGCGGCGGCTGTGCTCCGCGCGGATCGCACCGAAATACTGCTGAATTGCTGCCAATTCCGCACCGGCTAGCGTGCCCTCCAGACCGACGATAATCGGTCCGTCGCGCGAATCAACCAGCACTTCGATGCCTGCCGTTCGAAGCGCTGCGAAGAAGTTCTTCTCCAGAGCGGCGGTCACACGACCTTCGACAATGGGCAGCTCCTCCGCATACCGGGTAACGAGCAGGTGACGCACCAATTCGCCGATCGACTCGGTGTGGAAATTGACTAGGCCCTCTGCAGATCTAGCGACGTGGCTGCGGACAAACTCGGGCGCCTGCTCCCCAGCCACTGGATTCGCTTCTACCACGAAAAAGCGGCTCATTCCCGCATACCATTCCCGCTCCGCGACGTTGGGCCAGTTCCAGCAAAGCCGAAAGCGGCCTGAAGCCGTGGCAAACGCAGGGCATCCTTCAGGCGCGTCACGCCTGCTGACATCCTCCGTGAAGCCGAATACCGCGGGGTCGAACTCGAGGACGGGAAACTCCGGAAACTCCCGATAACAGCGTCCGGTGACTTTTCGGAATTCGTCGTTCGCGCTCCCGTTTCTACCCGAATTTATCGTCGTCGGGTTCAGCCCCAGCGGCTTGACAATGCCAAGCTCCACGCCTTTAGCCACTGCCTCGATCCGATTGGCCGCGGAAAGCTTGCGCAAAATCTTCGAAAAATGAAAATTCACCGTTCGCTCGGTAATTCCGAGCATCGCGCCTATTTCCCGACTCTCCACCCCCTTCGACGCGAAAATGAGCACTTCCCGCTCACGTTCGTTGAGCGGCTCGTGGGGCGCAACGTTCTCCTCCCGCGTCTCAGCCAGAATTCCGGAACGAACGACCTGCTCATGAAACATATATGCCAGCAGATGCCCTTTGGCCATTACGTCGTAGACGCGATCACCCAGTGTGCGCACCACGTCCGGATGCTCCGAGTTGAGCGCCAACATCCCGATTTCGCCGCCTACGCCGTGAATCGGAAAGAACACACCGCTCGCCAAACCCTTTTCCGATAGCGTGCGCACCAGATCCGGACTTGTCGTTGCCATTTTCAATTCTTCCGTGGTCCACGATCCCGGCACGATGCTCTCGCCGCAATGCCGTATGCGCTCGTCGTACTGCAATAGCCCGGCGCGATGGTAAGCAAGAAAATCCCCGACCGGAAACGGGGTGCTCACATACAGCAAAGGGCTGCCGTCCACACGCTGCATTAGACAGCCATAGGAATAGCTGTCAAAGCCCAATGCAACCGCGGCTTGGTGAACCGCGACGTGCAGCCCTGGCTCGCTACCCGAGCCCCTAATATACCGAAGCGTGCCGGCCATGCTCATGTCACCGCGTTCCGCGCGCAGGCTGCTCAGATCAAGGCGCTGCAACCGATAGGGTTGCCCGTCAAACTTATACAAACTGTCCGGGAACGCCGCATCCCGCGCGTTATCCGCGCTGTCCGATCGGGAGGAAAATTGGTTGCCTGACATCTATGACTCCGAACAAAATGGACCACACCCGGTTGTTCGCGCACAACCTGGTACGCACTACATCGAAATTCTTCGGCTGCCGCGCATGCGGAAGCACCAACGGCACACGACCGGAGGCACCCGACAGCGTCAGGCTAAAAGAAGGGATAGATCGATTGATTCTCGGGGCTCGCCACCCCGCGCCGAGCGTCACCCAAAAACGTGCGCTGCGCAGACTTTCGACTTGCTGACTTACATAATCCTGCCGTACCGGAATTCGAAGAACAAAACGTCTAACCAAGCCTATTCGCCTGGATATCCTAAACGCCGCTTGCCCTTAGATCCCAGGCAAGCCGCGCGGGGCGGAATTATAAATATTGCCCCGGCAAAATCAAGCCCCCTCTTCCCGAGCTGGGTGGGCACTTCTGCGCCGTCGCGAATGAGATATCCTCATATCGACGTTGGCCGGTTATTTTGCCAGCCGCTAATGAGTCGAGCCACAATTAGCTCGTCGGATTACCGATCACAACCAAGTCAGCGGCCCCAGTTCAGACAGATCACCGCGACCGTCTGAAACTTGGCCTTAGCCGCCATTGGGTCTCTGCGACATACGCGGTAGATGTTGATCCGTTACCAGCCATTGGCCGTGAGTCTAGGTCGAATGCCGGCTTCAAATTACTATGAATGCGCACTTCCGCGGACCGCTTCCACATGCGAGGCGTCAGCAAGCCCCTTAAATGGCCCGTCGCTCATGCGGGCTTCCTGATGCTGACATTTTCAATAAGTTCAGGGCGTAAGTTCGAGAACGGTACCTGGAGCGACGCCATGGGCGCGTACCTGCAGATCCTAGCTTCCGCCAACGGCCTCCTGCTGGGCGCTCGCACCACTGACCATTCGAACGACGCCACGCCATGTTGTACCACGTTGTTCCAGGGCGCTTGACTTCGAGGCATATCAGTGTTTCAATGCACGTTCTGCCACAACCAGGAACAACGACTATGCCAACCTATACCGCTTCTAAGTCGCGAAGCCCCGGCCGTACCGCTTGGACCATCGCGTTCCGGCATCCGGTCAAGCCTGACCCGCGCACAAACTCGGGATTAAAGATCAGGCGTGGGCTTGGAACATCGAACGACGCCGAAGCTGACGCCCTCGTCGCCGAGATGGATCAGCTCCTCAAAGACGAGTCCTGGTGGAGCGTCACACAGCGCGACCGTGCCGCGAAGCAGTTCGCCGAGGTCATCGTCTCTGCATTCTACGATCCGCTTGAGCCAGAAGTGCGCGACACGCTCGCTCTGCGCGAGGCCGCGATCCCGCTGCCGGACAGAGAGGACGGATACCCGCGCGTCCAGTTCGTGGGCACGACCGGAGCGGGCAAGACTACCCTGTTGCGGCACATCATCGGCTCGGACCCAAAGCGGGACCGCTTCCCCTCCACGTCCGCGGCCAAGACCACCATCGCGGACATCGAGGTCATCACCAGCCCCGATCACAGGTTCGACGCGGTTGTGACGTTCTTCGACGAGTGGCGTGTCCATACGAACGTCGTCGAGTGCGTGGTCGAAGCCGGCGTTGCGGCGTGGGAGGGTCTTCCGGACGACGAGATCGCCGACAGACTCCTGCATCATAGCGATCAGAAGTTCCGCTTGAGCTACCTCCTCGGACGGTGGGCGCCTGAGGCTTCCACCACGGCGAGCGAAGAGGGTTGGACGATGGACGAAGCGCTAGCCGAATTACCCGAGGTTGGCGAGATCGAGCTGTCTGCAAACGAGGCCAAGAGATGCCAGGTCTTCTTGGAGGACATCGTGTCCCGCGCGAAGAACCATGCGAATGCAGTCATCAGCAAGCTCGTCGAAGCCTTCGGTCCAGGCGTCACCGATACCACTGGGCCGGACTATGAGACATACCAGGACATCTTTGAGTCCGAGTTCGAGTCCGTCAGCGACGACGTCGTGAAGGATCTGATGGACGAGATCCGCACGCGCTTCGAGGCGGTAGCGGAAAACCTGCAACGACGCAAAGGCGGTTGGCCGGAGAGCTGGCGCTTCTCGACCAAAGACCGCGACGAGTTCATCCGGCAGATCCGGTGGTTTTCTAGCAACCATTCCAAGTCCTACGGCTGCCTGCTGACACCGCTCGTTGATGGACTGCGAGTCAAAGGTCCGCTCTACCCGACGCTGACTGCCCGTAGAGACAAGCTCGTGCTCATCGACGGGCAGGGGCTGGGCCATTCCCCCGATTCCTCCTCCAGCGTGACGACCCACGTGACGGAGCGCTTCAGTACCGTAGACGCCATTCTTCTCGTTGATAGCGCCGCACAACCCATGCAGGCAGCGCCGCTCGCGGCCATACGAGCGGTGCTCTCCAGCGGCCACCAACGAAAGCTCGCCGTCGCCTTCACGCATTTCGACGCGGTCAAAGGTGACAATCTTTCAGACGTGCGCGCTCGCAGAGCGCACGTGATGGCGTCGGTGCGGAATGGGATTACTAGTTTTAAGGACATGGGCCAGATCGCTATAGGCGCGCTCCAACGTAGCATCGACGCACGCTGCTTCATGTTCGGCTATTTGGATCATGCGTCGCAGAAGGTGCCAAAGGCGTTCGTCGGGGAGGCGGAACGTCTGCTCGACTTCTTCCAAGAGACGATCAAGCCGGTCGAGGCGGTTGACCTGGAGCCGGTGTACGACATGACCGGCGTCGGCTTTGCGGTCCAGGAGGCGACGCAAGATTTCAACAAGCGCTGGGCGGCACTGCTAGGGGTCGGGCCAAGTTACGGCCTTAAGAAACAGCACTGGACTAGGGTGAAGGCACTTACGCGCAGGTTTGCGACAACCTCCGACGTGGAATACGACACACTGCGCCCTGTCGCAGATCTTATCTCCCGCCTTGAGGAAGCGATCCTCAAATTCCTAGAAAAGCCAACCAGCTGGTCAAGGCAGCCGAAGGATGAGACCGAGGCAGAGGCCGTCTTAGGACCAATACGTCAACAGGTAGCAACAGGCATGCACACGCTTGCAAAGACGCGGATCGCTGTCCAACACCTGGCTGAGTGGGTTGACGCTTTCAATCGGCGGGGCAAGAGGTCGGGATTCGAGCGGTCGCGCCAGGTGATGAACATCTACGATGCGGCAGCGCCAATTCCCGGCACGCTCATCGACAGGATCACCGCAGAGTTCTTGCAAGAGGTACGGCAGTTAGTGAGGGAGGCCATTGAGGGAAACGGCGGCAGGATATCCAATGCCTAGCGAGAAATCACCAGCCGCACCCCCCCTACCTCCGCTCCCGTCGAGCCTCGTCGCTTTTGTGGACGTGCTGGGGTTTACCGAGCGTGTCATTGCCATCCGCACACAGGCGCAGCTCGATGCGATCGACAAAGACATCGAAGTCGTTCAAGGCCATTTCGCCGCGGACACCGATGATGCGACCACCCTTGAATCGCACGAGATTTCCAAGAAAGAAGTGCTCGCATTTTCAGACTGCATAGTTCTTAGCACGTCGCTGCAGTCTGAACTCGCACGGCGGGAAGGAACCTTCGACATGCTTATGGGCGAAATCCTGTCCTTAGCCCTTTCGCAGGCGTCTTGCATAAACGACGGCGTTTTCGTGCGAGGTGCACTAGAGATTGGCCCCTGGCACCGCGCCAAGAACCGGCTTGTCAGTCCCGCGCTCGCAGGCGCCTACCAGCTAGAGCGCCAAGCCGTTGTGCCCGTAATTCGACTCAGCGACGACGTGACAAGGTTCTTTCGTTGGCACACGCATCGGTATTTCTATAGCGATGACTACGACCCTGTCCCCAGTTCTTTTCTCATCTACAAGGATAGCGGAACCGGTCTGTCCTTCTGGTTCATCGATTACATGAACATTTACATCAACAACTTGGACTGGCGGGATAATCAAAACCGGCACAGGGAATACATGGCCGCAGCGCCCAATGACCGGGGCGACATTATGGACGTGGGATACCACAACAACGTTCGCCGCTGGCTCGCACTACACAGGGACCGCATCGTTGTCGGCTACAAAGAGGCGAAGGATATACGCGTCAAATTCAAGTACAGATGGCTCGCTAGGTACCACAACACAATCGTTCATCAATACAAACCGTCTCTGCATGTTACTCGAGTACTAGCGAGGGAAGTTCCTATGCCAACCGACCGGTTCCGCATCCAACACCTGCCTCGCCGACCGAAACCAACGGGTGACCGTCTGCTCGACGCTCGTCGAGAACAAGGCAAGCTGGCGGGAACGAAGTAAAAAAAACACATTCTTAACGTAACGCCGTGCCGTAATAATTGTTTACCAACAAACCATTCCACTTGCCCCTCCGCACAAAGTCCAAAGGAGCCAGAAGATGATATGACGTCCTTGTGCACGGCACTGCGCACCGGAATGTCCGCCCTAGGTCGCGAGTACGCATTCGTCGTAATGAAAAACCGCCTTCAACTTAGAATCTTGCGCGATGTCCGGCGACTGATCAACACTGGCCGACTATGCCGCGCAGCGCGAAAAGCGGCCAACGCCGACAATCGGACGAATTCCCTGCCCTTAACGAAGGCCTCTTCAGATCAGAACTGAGGCCTTCACTCAGCCTCTAGCTGGTTTGATTACCTCCTTTGCATTCTGTGGCCCAACATGCAATGTGGTATTAGCCCTACGGGTCGATTTCCGTCCACATTCGACAGACAATAGCCAACGCCAGGCGTGGCCAATAGTCACGCCGCGTTGCTGTGCAGCGGGATCACTTCGGCACCACTTTTCAGCTTCTCGAGGTAATCGGCCCATCGCTGCATCATTACGCGGCGCTCCTTGATGAACTTCGTTCGGTTATACGCCGCTCCCAAAGAGCCTGGCACGCGGTGCGCCAATTGGTGCTCTATCACTTCTGGTGCGAAGCCCAACTCTTGATGCAGAATGGTTCGCGCCATCGCCCGAAAACCGTGCCCGGTGATTTGTGTCTTAGTGTCGTAGCCCATGCGCCGTAACGCGGCATTCAACGCGGCGTCGCTCATCGGCTTATGCGGGTCGCGCCCGGGGAAAACATTTCGACGCTTCCCAGTCAGCGCATGAAGCTCACGCAGTATTGCCACTGCTTGTGACGCCAAGGGCACCAGATGTTCCGTTTTTGTCTTGGTTACCAGATAGCGCCATTCGGCTTTTTCTAGATCGAACTCAGCCCATTCGGCCTTGCGCAGTTCACCAGGCCGAACAAAGAACAACGGCGCGAGGCGCAAGGCGCACTGAACAATGAAGGTTCCGCGAAAACCATCAATCGCCCGCAACAGATCTCCAACTTGTTTGGGCTCTGTTATGGCTGCGAAATGCTCATGCTTCAATGGCGTCAGCGCGCCGCGCAGGTCGCGGCACGGGTCGCTTAGAACGCGCCCGGTCGCAACGCCGTAGCGAAATACCTGACCACAATTCTGCAGCGCCCGATGCGCAGTATCCATCGCGCCCCGGCCTTCTATCCGGTGCAGAACCTTGAGCACCTCGGGCGCATTGATCTCCGATATAGACTTGCCTCCAATCCAAGGAAACACGTCGTTCTCTAGTCGCTTGATGATCTTGTCCGAGTGCGACGCGGCCCAACGCGGCGAATATTTTGCAAACCACTCACGGGCAACCGCTTCAAAACTGTTCGTGGCCTGCGCTAATTTCGCCTCTTTCACGCTCTTCCGGTGTTCACCCGGATCTATGCCATCTGCCAAGAGCTGCCTCGCCTTGTCGCGCTTTTCGCGTGCCTTGGCCAGCGGTACATCAGGATAGACGCCCATCGAAAGCCACTTGTGCTTTCCGTCGAAACGATAGCGGAACCGCCACCATTTCCCTCCCGAGGGAGCCACCAGGAGAAGCAACCCACGCTCGTCGAACAGCTTGTACGGTTTATCCGCCGGTTTGGCTTTACGAATTGCGGTATCGGTCAACGCCATGGTTTCCTCACGCCGTCAATTTGGTCAACAGGTCCCTAACAGCGACTGCTTCTTCCGGATTCAGGCACATCACGGCACCGCCCTTCCAGATTTCCACGGCGCCATCTACGGCCGCGGCAACGTACACTCTTGACGCATCCTTTGCGACGAGCTTTTCAGCTGCCTGCCGCGCCTTACCCTCGCGCCGCACCGCCAGCGGGTCTACTCCCTGCCCCAACAGCCTCTTCGCAGCGTCACGCCGCTCCCGCGCATCGGCCAGGCTCACTGCGGGATAAGCCCCAAGGGCCAGTCGCTTGTCCTTGCGCTCGAATCGATACTTTATGCGCCACCACTTGCCTCCAGTCGGCGCAATTTCCAGATAGAGTCCGCCGCCGTCAAAAAGACGCGCCGTCTTCTCGCCAGGCGCGGCGTTCTCGATATCGCTAGCGGTCAGCCGCATAGCGGGACGCTTTGTGTTCATAGAGAAAAGTTGCCCGCAGGCGAAGTATGGTTGCCCCCAATTCTGCCTGCAAAAGGAGCTGGATTGCAATAGCCGCTGCCGAACTACTTCGGACGATGACAAGGAATTGCGCCTTGTTTTTATTCAGTTTTTCCTGTCTTTTCTGGATTGCGTCGGACGACGCCGGAGGATGAAATGGTGGAGTGGAGGAGGATCGAACTCCCGACCTCCGCATTGCGAACGCGGCGCTCTCCCAGCTGAGCTACCACCCCACGAAGGTGCGAATTTTAGCCCTATTCCGGCCCGGCGACAATGCGCCGGTTGTTGCCGGCCCCGGCGCGGCGATATGATGCGGTTCGAGCCGGCCCACCCCCACCTGGAGCGCGCATGCAGATCAACCCGCCTTTCGGTTACGCCGAAATCGTCCCGCTGTACAAGAACAACAAGGTCAGGCTGCCCGCGCCCGGCACGCTGCCCGAATTCTGCAGGACGCTCAACGCGATCCCGGTCAGCTACAGCGAGTTCACCGTCGCCTGCCGCGACTACCCGCTGGTGTTCACCAGCGGCGACAATGGCAAGAGCTACGCGCCGATGGCGGTGCTGGGCCTCGCCGGCGGCGAGAATCTGTTCCTCAATGGCAGCAACTGGGACGCGGGCGTCTATCTGCCGGCCTATGTGCGCCGCCACCCGTTCTGCATGGCACGCGTGAACCTCGATCAGGTGGAGCAGGCCGACCGGCTGATCTGCGTGGAGAAGGCCTACCTCGACGAGCAGGGCGAGTCCATGTTCGATGCCGATGGCGAAGCGCTGCCGAAATGGCAGCCGATCGAAAAGCTGCTGCGCGAGTACGAGGCCGACCTGGAGCGCAGCCGCGAGATGTCCGCGATCCTCGCCGACTACGCGCTGCTCGAACCCTTCGCGATGCAGGCCAAGACCAACGCGGGCGAGGCGATGAACCTCACCGGCATGCACCGCGTGGACGAGAAGAAGCTGGAGTTCCTCAATGCGAGCCAGCTGAAGAATCTGGTCAAGAAAGGCGTGATGGGCCGCATTTATGCCCACCTGATTTCGCTCGACAACTTTGCGCGCCTGCTCGATCGCAGGGCCGGCAGGGCTGCGGCAGCGGCTTAACTGCCCGAAGCCGCGCGCGTCAGCCGGTCGTTCACGCCCTGCCACTCCGGCACCGGCGGCGGCGCCTCCACCAGGATCGCGTCGCAGCCGAGCGCATCCAGCCGGCGCAGGCTGGCGTAGAGCTCGTGCGCATAGGCCGCCACCGCACGCGGCGCTTCCTGCCAATAGACTTCGTGCAGGCCTTCGGGCGCTTCGGCGCGCGCGAGCACGGCGAGCTTCTTCGCGCGCAGCGTGCCGAGCTTCGCCTGCAGCTCCGCCGCCGGCACGAGCAGGAGCGGCGTGCGCGGCGCGTAGTGGCTGTCGAGCGCGCCGGGCGCGCGCGGCGCGGCCGCGTCGGGCGCTTGCACCTCGGCGCCCAGCGCCGCCGCAATTTGCGCCGGCGTGATCTGCCCCGGGCGCAGCAGCACCGCGCGGCCGCGCGACAGGTCGATGATGGTGGATTCGATGCCGACCTCGCATTCGCCGCCGTCGAGCACCCAGTCGAGCGCGGCGCCGAACTCCGCGCGCACATGCTCGGCCGTGGTCGGGCTGATGCGCCCGAATTTGTTGGCCGAGGGCGCCGCCACGCCGCTGTAGCTGCGGCCGCCGGCCGCGCCGGCGAAGGCGCGCAGCAGCGCCAGCGCGACCGGATGCCCGGGTATGCGCAGGCCCACGCTGCCCTGGCCGCCGGTGACGCAATCGGGCACGCCCGCGGCGCGCTTGAGCACCAGGGTGAGCGGGCCGGGCCAGAATGCGGCGGCGAGCTGGCGCGCGGCCGCGGGAATTTCCGCCGCCCACAGCGGCAGCTGCGCGATGTCCGACAGGTGCACGATCAGCGGGTGATTCTGCGGCCGGCCCTTGGCGGCGAATATTTTCGCCACCGCGGCCGGGTTGGCGGCATCGGCGCCCAGGCCGTACACGGTCTCGGTGGGAAAGGCCACCAGGCCGCCCGCCCTGAGGATCGCGGCGGCGCGTTCGATTTCGGCGCTGGTGGGATCGCAGGACATTGCTAAGTGTAGCCCCCTCGCTCCCGCAGGGGGAGAGGGGGAGGGAATGGCGCGGCAGCCGGCAGACGCGGGACTTGACGCTCAGGCGGTCAGCAGGCGCAGCGCTTCGCGGTACTTCTCCGCGGTCTTGGCGATGATGTCGGCGGGCAGGCGCGGCGCCGGGGCTTTCTTGTTCCACGGCTGCTTCTCCAGCCAGTCGCGCACGAACTGCTTGTCGAAGGACGGCGGGCTCATGCCAACCTTGTACTGGTCCATCGGCCAGAAGCGCGAGGAGTCCGAGGTGAGGATCTCGTCGATCAGGTAGATGCGGCCATCGCCGTCGGTGCCGAACTCGAACTTGGTGTCGGCGATGATGATGCCGCGCTTGGCGGCGAACTCGGCCGCGTGGGTGTAGAGCGAAATCGAGGCATCGCGCACCCGGCGCGCGGCTTCGATGCCGATGCGCGCCTCGGCCTCGGCGTAGGAGATGTTCTCGTCGTGGTGCCCCGCCGGCGCCTTGGTCGAAGGCGTGAACAGGGTCTGCGGCAGCTTCTCCGCCTCGCGCAGGCCCTTGGGCAGCGCGATGCCGCACAGCGCGCCGGTCTGCTGGTAGTCCTTCCAGCCCGAGCCGATCAGATAGCCGCGCACGATCGCCTCGATCGTCAGCGGCTTGAATTTCTTCACCACCATGGCGCGGCCGCGCACCTGCGCGCGCTCGTCCGCCTTCACCACCGTTTCCGGGTCGATGCCGGTCATGTGGTTGGGCACGAGATGGCCCAGTTTCGCGAACCAGAAATTCGACAGCGCCGTGAGCACTTCGCCCTTGCCCGGGATCGGATCGTCGAGGATGACGTCGAACGCGGACAGGCGGTCGGTCTGGATCACCAGCAGCTTGTCCTCGCCCACGGCGTAGATGTCGCGCACCTTGCCGCGGTGCAGGAAAGGCAGGCTTTTGATGGAGGTTTGCAATAGGGTGGTCATCGCTGATCAGCTCGCAGGTTGTATTGATCGGATAGAGGAGATTTCAATAACTGCAGTTCTGTCATTCCGAGGCCCGGGGCCGAGGAATCTGCTTTTCGGCAAGAGCACAGATTCCTCGCTGCGCTCGGAATGACCGTTATGTGTATCGCACTCGGCCTCGCGGAATGTGGCCGCGTTTCACAGTTCGGGCAGCTTCGCCCGCTTGACCTTGTCGGCCTGGGTGGCGCGGAACGCGCGCAGGCGCTCGCTGAGCGCCGCGTCGCCGAGCGCAAGCATGGCCACGGCGAACAGGCCCGCATTGGCGGCGCCGGCTTCGCCGATGGCGAAGGTCGCGACCGGTATGCCCTTGGGCATCTGCACCATCGACAGCAGCGAGTCCAGTCCCTTCAGGTACTTCGACGGGATCGGCACGCCCAGCACCGGCAGCAGCGTATGCGCCGCGACCACGCCGGCGAGGTGCGCCGCGCCGCCGGCCCCGGCGATGTAGCCCCTGCAACCGCGCTTTTCCATGTCCTGCATCCACTCGGTGAGTTCGACCGGGGTGCGGTGCGCCGACAGCGCGCGCGCCTCGTAGGCGATGCCGAAATCCTTGAGCTGCTGCGCCGCTTCCTTCATCACGTCCCAGTCGGACGTGCTGCCCATCACGATGCCTATGGTGCTCATTCCTGGTCGGTCCCCTGCTCTATTTCACCACTTGCGCCAGCTCGCCCTTGCTGTAGCGCTGCGCCATGACCTGCAGCGGCAGGGGCTTGATCTTCGAGGCCATGCCGGCGCAGCCGAACTGCTCGTAGCGCTGCTTGCACAGCGCCTTGGCTGCGGCGCGCGCGGGCTTGAGGTAATCGCGCGGGTCGAAGGCGCTCTTGTTCTCGTTCAGGAACTTGCGGATCGCCGCGGTCATGGCGAGGCGGATGTCGGTGTCGATGTTGATCTTGCGCACGCCGTGCTTGATGCCTTCCTGGATTTCCTCCACCGGCACGCCGTAGGTCTCCTTCATCTCGCCGCCGTTGGCGCGGATGATCGCGAGCAACTCCTGCGGCACCGAGGACGAGCCGTGCATCACCAGGTGGGTATTCGGAATGCGCTTGTTGATCTGCTTGATGCGCTCGATCGCGAGGATGTCGCCGGTGGGCTTGCGCGTGAACTTGTAGGCGCCGTGCGAAGTGCCGATCGCGATGGCGAGCGCGTCGAGCTGGGTTTTCTTGACGAAGTCCGCGGCCTGGTCCGGGTCGGTGAGCAGCATTTCGCGCGTCATCGTGCCTTCGGCGCCGTGGCCGTCCTCCTTGTCGCCTTTCATGGTCTCGAGCGAGCCGAGGCAGCCGAGCTCGCCCTCCACGGTCACGCCGATCTTGTGCGCCTCCGCGACCACCTTGCGCGTCACGTCGACGTTGTAGTCGTATTCGGCGATGGTCTTGCCGTCGGCATGCAGACTGCCGTCCATCATCACGCTGGAGAAGCCGAGCTTCATCGCCGATTCGCATACCGCGGGCGACTGGCCGTGATCCTGGTGCATGACGATGGGCACTTTCGGATAGGTCTCGATCGCGGCCTGGATCAGGTATTTGAGGAAGGTCTCGCCGGCGTATTTGCGCGCCCCGGCCGAGGCCTGCATGATCACCGGGCTGTCGGTTTCGCTGGCGGCCTCCATGATGGCCTGGACCTGCTCCAGATTGTTGACGTTGAACGCGGGCAGGCCATAGCCGTTCTCCGCGGCATGGTCCAATAGCTGGCGCATGGAAACGATGGGCATGATCTGTACTCCTCGAACTGGCTTGAAAATATCCCGGGGGCGCGCCCCCCGGAAAGCCGCCGCCGGATGCGGCGGGAACAGCCGCTATTCTACCGGAGACCGGGGATCGGGTGGATTCGGGCTTCGCCGGGCAGCGATACTGCCGCCCCCGGCGCGCTGCGCCTGCGCTAACCCTGCATGCCCCACTTGCGCACGGTGTGGATTTCGATGTTCCGGAAAATGAGGTTCTCCACCGCGAGCCCGATCAGGATCACCGTGAACAGTCCGGCGAACACCGATGCGATGTTCAGCTCCATCTTGTTTTCGTAGATAAACCAGCCCAGGCCGCCTGAGCCCGAACTCACGCCGAACACCAGTTCCGCCGCGATCAGGGTGCGCCAGGCAAATGCCCAGCCGATCTTGAGGCCGGTCAGGATGCTGGGAAACGCCGCCGGAATCAGGATGCTGACCACGTAGCGCGGCCCGGTGAGGCCGTAGTTGCGCCCGACCAGGCGCAGCGTGTTGGATACCGAGAGGAAGCCGGAATGCGTGTTCAGCGCGACCGCCCACAGCACCGAGTGGATCAGCACGAAGATGATGCTGCCGTTGCCCAATCCGAACCAGATCAGCGCCAGCGGCAGCAGCGCGATCGCCGGCAGCGGATTGAACATCGAGGTGAGCGATTCGAGCAGGTCTGTGCCTACGCGCGAGGTGATCGCGAGCGTGGTGAGCACCGCCGCCAGTGCGAGCCCGGCGGCATAGCCCATGAGGAGCACCTTGATCGAATACCATGCCTTCGCGAGCAGCCCCCCGCTGGTGATCCCCTCCCACAGAGCCCGCAGCGTCGAGCTGAACGTGGGGAAGAGCAGCGGATTGCCGAGGTGCCGCGCATACAGCTCCCACAGGATCGCGAGCAGCACGAGAAGCACGGCCTTGCGCACGGCGCCGAGGTTGTAGATCGTCTCCCACGCGGTCAGCGGCTTTTCCACCACGCCGTAGGTGGTCTCGAGCGAATCGCGCACGAACTCGGGCCTGGGGACATTAGACATTGGTCGCCTCCTCCTCGATTTCGTCGGCGAACAGCATCGCATGGATGCGGTCGGAGAGCCGCTGCCCGGTGGCCGCATCCGCTGCGTCGGACCCGTCGCTGTTGAGTTCCGCCTTGACCTGCCCCGGGTGCGGCGACAGCAGGAGTATGCGGTTGCCGATGCGTACCGCCTCCGGAATCGAATGCGTCACGAACAGCACGGTGAAGCGCGTGTTCTCCCACAGCTGCAGCAGCTCCTCCTGCATCTTCCTGCGCGTGAGCGCGTCCAGGGCCGCGAACGGCTCGTCCATGAGCAGGATGTCGGGCTCCATCGCCATGCCGCGCGCGATCGCCACGCGCTGTTTCATGCCGCCCGAGAGGGTATGCGGGTAGCTGTCGGCGAACTTCAGCAGGTTCACTTTCTCGATGTACTGCATCGCCTTGTCTTCGGCGGCCTTGCCGCGGAACCTGCCCGAGGCCTGCAGCGCGAAGATCACGTTCTGCTTCACCGTTTTCCACGGCAGCAGCTGGTCGAATTCCTGGAACACCATCATTCGGTCGGGCCCGGGCTTGGTGACCGTCACGCCCTTGAGCGCGATCGTGCCCTCGGCCGGCCGCATGCAGCCGCCGACCGCCTTGAGCAGCGTCGACTTGCCGCAGCCCGAGGGCCCGAGCAGCACGAAGCGGTCCGACCGGTGCACCTGGAAGTCCACGCGATAGGTCGCCGTCACCAGGTGGTGCCGGGTCTTGTACTGCAGCGTCACGCCCCGGACATCGAGCAGCGCCGCAGGCGCGCCTGCGTCATTCATTGGTTCCTCCTCCATCTTCGCCTGGCGCCCACTGGCAATCGTGGCGCCTTCTGTTTCGCTGCAAATTCCGCTCCCGTTCACGGGCCCGAAGAGTTTGTAACAAAACGAGGGGATATCTCCCCTCGTGCTCCCCTACATCAGCCGTAACAAAATAACTTTTGTTACGGGTTCCAAGCAGCTGGCCGTTCAGTGGCGCCGTCCGGCAAGACCGCTGCGGCCCCGGCGCAGCTCAGCTCCCGGGGAGCTGATGAATCTCCGGGAAGAACATCTCCTTCCACGACGCGGGCTTCACCTTGATCGTGCCGACCCGGTACATGAAGTCCGCCTGCTTGACCGTATTCTTCGGCGTCATGACGTATTCGGACCCCGCCGCCGTGATGAACTTCTGTATGTTCTCCACCGTGTCTTTGCTCCTGGTTTCGGCAAGGTACATTTGCGCCACGCCCCTGTTGTCGCGCGCAATGATGGCGTCGGCTTCCTCGAAAGCGGCCAGAAACGAGGCGAAGGTCTTCGGGTTCTGCTGGCGGTACCTGGCGGTCGTCCACACCATCGCAAAGGTGTGCGGCCCGCCAAGAAGGTCGTACGAGCTCACCACCGAATGAATGCCGGGCTCGGCCAGCTCCTGGTACTGAAACGGCGGCGCCGAAAAATGACTGTTGATTTCCCCTCCGGAGAGCATGGCCGTCATCGCATCCGGGTGCGAAAGCGAGACGGTGAGAGAATCGAGTCTGTGCGCACCGCCTTCGCCGAAAGCCTGTTCCGCGGCCATCTGCAGGAACATGGCCTGATTGGACACCTTGATCGCCGGCAATGCGATTTTGTCCTTTTCGGTGAAATCCTTCACGCTCCTGATGCCGGGATTGCGCGTGTTGAGATACAGCGGCATCGCCGCCATCGCGCACACGCCTTCGACGTCGAGGCTGCCGCGGGTCTTGGCCCACAGCGTGATGAACGGCGGTACTCCGCCCGAAGCGAAGCTCAGGTCGCCGCCGAGCAGCGCGTCGTTCATGACGCCGCCGCTCGCGAGCTTGATCCAGCTCACCTTGACCTCGCCGAGCCCGGCCGCCTTGACGTGCTTCTCCAGCAGTTTGTAGTGCTGCATCACCATCAGCGGGAGGAACGCGAGGCCGTACTGCTGCGCCATCTTGATCTCGCCTTCTTCCGCGGCCGCACGGCCCACCGCCAAAACAGCAAGCACGCAAGCGAGTACCAGCGCCATCAGACATCGATTCGATTTCATGCTGCTCCCCCCAGTGGAATTATCGTTCCGGATCGCCTTCCGCGCCATTCGAAGTCCGGCTGTCATGGCGCGGCCCTGGCCATGGCTCCGTTCCCGTCAAGCGGGATCGGAACCGTCGGCGCGGGCCCGGGGAAGGCTGGCGTTCGTCTGACGCAACGGCAGATTTCTCACTGCGCCCGACAGGACCATGCTTCCCGCCCCGATTGTGAAATGCGCCCGCAACGCTTCAACCAGGCCGGCGGCCGGCTCTCAGCTTCCAGGAAGGCCATGCACCTCCGGGAAGAACATGTCCTTCCACGACGCGGGTTTGACCTTGATGGAACCGATCTTGTACAGGAAGTCCGCGTACTTCATGATGTTCTTCGGCGTCAGCGTGTACTCGATCTCGGGGTCATTGAGCATTTTGAGTATCGATTCCACGGGCTCCTTGCCGTTCGTCGCCTTGACGTAGATTTCGGCCGCGCGTTTCTTGTCCTCGTTGATGTAGTCGATCGACTCCTTCAAGGCCGCGAAGAATGCCGCGAATGTCTTGGGATTGGCTTCGCGGAATTTGCTCGTGGCCCATACCACGACGAAGGTCGACTTGCCGCCCAGGACATCGTAGGAATTGAGCACGGTATGCACGGCCGGATCCTTCAGCTCCTCGTATTGGAACGGCGGCGAGGTGAAGTGGCTGCTGATTTCGCCTTTGCCCGACATCATCGCTATCATCGCGTCGGGGTGCGCCATGGATACCGTCAACGAGTCGAACTTGTGGGCATTTGCCTCGCCGAACATCTTCTCCGCAGCCATCTGCAGGGTTACCGCCTGCACCGAGATTTTCACTGCCGGGAGGGCGATCTTGTCCTTCTCGGTGAAGTCCTTGATCGATTTGACGTTCGGATTGCGCGTATTGAGATAGAACGGCATCGAATCGATCGCCGCCACGCCTTTTACGTCGATGCTGCCCTTGGTCTTGGCCCACATCGTGATCAGCGGCGGCCCACCCACTGCGGCGAACTGCAGGTTGCCGGAGAGCAGCGCGTCGTTGGCCACATTGCTACCCGCGAACTTGCGCCAATTGACCTTGATCTCGCCCAGGCCCTCCGCCTTCGCGTGTTTCTCGATCAATCCCAACTGGTTCATGACCATAAGCGGCAGGTAGCCGATGCCGTACTGCTGCGCCACCGTGATTTCATTCATTTCGGCGCAGGCCCGGCCCGACAATCCCGCCAGCAAAGCCATCAGTGCAACCGTTTTCAATGAACAGAGCTTTTTCAGTTTCATGGTCCTCCTCCTTCAGTTATGCGGGCGCAAGGCGATCCGGCCCGGCGCCCATGCCGCGTTCACCTCAAAATGCGCTGCCGTCCCCGGATGAACTTCCGCCTGCCGCGTTGCAGCCGAGGTTCTCAAGGATCTCGTGGGTGTTCTCGCCGATCGCCGGTGCATGTCCCGTCTCGCGCCCGGGTTCGGCAGTGAACTTTATCGGGGTGCCGAACCTGCTGCCCGTCTCCGGATCGTCCAGCACCATTTTGCGCGCGCGCACCTGCGCATCCCGGTACGCTTCCTCCAGATTCAGTATTGGAGCATAGCAGACGTCGCGCGTCTCGAACCATCGCGTCCATTCGTCGCGCGTGCGCGTTGCGAAGACTTCGGCAAGGAAGGCATGCACCGGCTCCTGATGCGGACCCGGCCCCTCCCCGGCAAGGCCGATCAGGTCGGGACGGCCAAGCGCCGTCAGCAGATTCTCGACGAATTTCGGCTCCGAGCCGCCCAGCGTGACAAAGCCGCCGTCGGCTGCGCGATACACGTTGTAAAACGGCGCGCCGCCCCACCAGCGCTCGTTCGCAGGAACCGGCGCCTTGCCGTGCACGAATACCCGATCCGCAAAATGCGGCGTCCAGGCAAGCAGCGAATCGAGCATGGCCACATCGAGATAGTCGCCCTGTCCGGTGTGCTCTCGGCGCAGCAGCGCCATCAGGATGCCGGCGAGCGCAGTCAGCGCGCCCGCCATATCGGCGGCGGGGACGCCCGGGAGGACCGGCGTGCCCTGCGCATCGCAGCCGAGCGCGAGAAAGCCGCTCATGGCCTGAATGCTGATGTCGTGCGCGGGACGGCTGCGCATCGGGCCGGTCTGGCCGAACGCGGAGATCGAACAATAGACGATCCGGGGGGCGCGCTCGCGCATGTCTGCATGGGAGATTCCGAGCCTGTCGGCCACGCCCGGGCGAAACGATTCCACGAGCACGTCGCTTTCCTCCGCCAGGCGCATCAGCACCTCGCGGCCCACTTCGGTCTTCAGGTCGATGACGATGCTCTTCTTGTTGCGCTGGGTCTCGCGAAAGTAGACAGTCTGTCCCGCCACCGGGGTGCCCATCTTCCTGCTGGGTTCGCCTCCGGGGGCTTCGACCTTGATGACCTCGGCGCCGTGGTCGGCCATCATCCTGGTGAGATAGGGCCCGGGCAGATACTGGGACAGATCGAGCACGCGAACGCCGGAAAGTTTCATCGGAAGCCTTTCAGCGTTCAGTGCGGCCGGTCGAGCAGGGTCACGCAGCAGGACCACATGCCGGTATTCGAGGCCAGGCCCACGCGCGCGTTCTCCACCTGGCGCGGACCGGCTTCGCCGCGCAGCTGGATGGCGATTTCGGCGATCTGGGCCACGCCGGTGGCGCCCAGGGGATGGCCGCGCGCCAGCAATCCGCCGCTGGGATTGACGGGAATTTTCCCGCCGATCCAGGTCTGGCGCTCGTCTATCATGCGCCCGCCCTCACCCTTGGGGCACAGGCCCAGCGCCTCGTAAGCGATCAATTCGGACACGGTAAAGCAGTCGTGGGTCTCCACCACGTCGAGGTCGCCCGGCCCGAGGCCGGCGCGCTCATAGGCTTCGTTCGCCGCGCGCTCCATGATTTCGAGCGTGTGCATGTTGCGCGTCTGTTCGTCGATGTCGGAAGTGAGCGCGCTCGCCACGACCCGCACCGCGCGCGATCGCCCGTGCTTCTTCAGGAAAGCGTCCGAACACAGGATGACCGCCGCCGCGCCGTCGCTCGTCGGGCTGCATTGCAGCACGGTGATCGGATCGCAGATCATGCGCGAATGCATCACCTGCTCCACGCTCACCGCCTTCGGAAACTGGGCGATGGGGTTGTGGATCGCGTGGTCGTGGTTCTTCACCGACACCTGGGCAAACTGCTCCAGGGTCGTGCCGTATTCATGCATGTGCTTCATGCCCATCAGGGAAAAGCGCATGGGCAGCACCGTGAGCCCCATCACCGTGCGCGGGTCGCCATCGGGATACACCGCGAGCAGTCCGGGATCCATTTTCTCGAACCCGGCCACCGCCACCACGTCGTATTCGCCGGCGCGGATGGCCAGGCTCGCTTCGCGGATGGCGGTAGCCCCCGCCGCCGCGCAGTTCTCCACGTTGAGCACCGGGAGCCCCGAGGGTCCCACCTGTTTGGCGACGCGCTGGCCGGCCGCAACGCCCTGCTTCACGTGAGCCGCGTAAAACTGCTGCACCTCTCCCCAGCCTATTGCCGCATCGGCGAGCGCCTTCTGTATCGCTTCGGCGGCAATCGATTCCACCCCCCGGTCGGGATAGCGGTCGAACCTGGTGATGCCCAGTCCGATGATGTATGCGTTGCTCATGATTCGATACTCGCAGGTGTGGATTGATTCTGTTCGGCCAGATCCTCCGGCGTCGCGGGCGCAAACCCGTAGCACAGCACGCTGTCGCGCTTTTCCGGATCGCGCGGCAACGCGAACGCGTAGGACGCCACGCGCTCGCCGCACTGCCACGCTTGCGCTTCCTTTCCGATCAACTGGCAGATGACGCTGGCGCCGTCGTCGAGCACCACGCTGCCGACGGCAAACGGCACCGGGCCGTAATACCCCCTTGGCGCCTGGCGTGCAATGGTGAACGCGTCCACCTTGCCCAGCCGCGCCAGCTGCGCGGGTTCCAGGTCGGCGCCGTAGCAGGCGGTGCAGCTCACGCGCCCGCCGGGGAAGAAGCGCGCGCCGCACTTCCTGCAGCGCTGACCCACCAGGCGGATATCGTCGCGCTCCCCCGGCGGCGTAAACGCCCCGGGCATCACGACCGTCGATGTTTTTTCGGCGGCAGTCATGGCGTGCGCCCCGCAGTGCCTGCGCCCTCGGCGCGCCGCACGATCGAAAGCGCAGCGTCTCGCAGCTCGCGGCCGGCGCGTTCGATGCGCTGCGCATTTTCGCGGATCCTGGATTCACTCGCGGCAATGGCGCCAAGGCGCGAACTCAGCATGCGGCGCACCTCGGCTGGCGCCGTGCCGCCCGGCACCTTGTGCTGATCGACGAACCGGCGCGGATCGAGGCACTGCGCGATGCTGTCGTCGGACATGACAATCGACTTGTCGATCATCTCGCGCGCGGCCATGTCGAGCAGCACCGAATCGATGCCGGTCGCGTCCTTGCCGTTCTCCACCGCCATCAGGACGGCCCGCGCCACCACGCGGTGCGCCGTGCGATAGGAAAACCCCTTCTGCGTCTGGATCGCCTCGGCCAGTGCCGTCACGCTGGAGAAGCCCCATGCCGCGCGCTCGCGCATCAGCTTGCGGTTGGCCTGCATCGCGGGTATCAGCGCGGCGATCGTCGGCAGCGCTTCGTCGACGATCCCAAACGCTTCGTAAAGGGGCAGGTAGCATTCGATCTCGACCTCTTCGGTATCCATGTAGCCTACGTTCTGCATCACCGCATGGCATGCCGTCAGCGCGCCGATCGTGCGCGCGGCGCGCGAGCGCACATACTCCAGCACCAGCGCATTCTTCTTCTGCGGCATGAGGCTGCTGGGCGAGGAGAACGCGTCGCCCACGTCCACCATCCCATACTCCTGCGACGACCAGATGTACAAATCCTGGCAGAAGCGCGCGATGACATTCATGGTGCTCGCCAGCGCAGCGGCCGCCTGCATGACGTGGTCCGTCGCCGAAACGCTGTCGATGGTGTTCTCGCAAAGCGCCGGAAATCCAAGAAGATTCATTACCCTGGACCGGTCGATGTCCAGGCTCGTGCCGGACATCGCACCGCAGCCCAGGGTGCAGCGGTCGGTCGTGTCATATGCGGCCAACAGCCGGTGCGTGTCGCGCTCGAGGTGATCGTGGATAGCGAGCAGGTAATGGCCGAAGGTAGTCGGCTGTGCGTGCTGCAGGTGGGTGTATCCGGGCATCACCGCGTCGGCTTCGGATTCCGCCTTCGCCAGAAGCGCGCGCCGTATGGCCAGCACCATCTCCAGGGTTTTCGCCAGGGCGTCGCGCACCACCATTCGCGCCAGCGGTTCGGGCCGCGTGCGCCCGAGGTTCAGGTTCCCCACGACCGCCTCGCCGCCGGGCACGCGCTGCATCAGCGCGCGCTCGATGTGCAGGTAGTAATAATCCAGCCCCGGATCGAAGGGGCGCGCGGCATCCGGGCCCGCAGTCTCGACGGAATCCAGGCCGCGCAGTATCGCCGCGGCGTCCGCGCCCGGCACGATGCCGCGCTCGGCGAGCATCACCAGCCACGCCCGGTGTGCCGCGATCAGCGGATTGAAGTAGAGGCGGCTGTTGATCTCGAAAATCGGTTCGAGAATGTGGCGTGCGAATACCGGATTCGCCTCGACGCGCATCCTGTCGCGCGCGCCCTTGGGTAGATTGTCCGAGCCGAAGTCCGATTGCGTCATAGTCGAATAGCCTTCCATGGTTGTTCCACTCGATCCTGCTGCAGCCCGCTGCGCCCGAACCGCGCGATGCAGCGCGCGCATGCATAGCCGCACATCCGCGGCACCCGCTTCGCCTACCGGAACGGATCGATACCGGTCAGTTCCCGCCCCTGGATCAGCGTCAATATGCCCGGGGTGCCGTCGGGGATGGCGAGCGTGCGCACATCGCGCGCCATCTGCTCCAGGCCCAGCTCGCGGCTCAGCCCCATGGCCCCGTGGATGCGCATCGCCAGCGCAATCGCCTGATCGCAGGCGTCGACCGCATAGCGCTTCGCCATCGCGGACAATCCGTTGGCCCGCTCGCCGCGATCGATCGCAGCGAGCGCGTGATAGCAGGCGAGGCGGCTGGTGATCACCGCGGTCTCGATGTCGGCGAGATCCTTCTGGATCGCCTGGAAACCGCCGATCAGCCGGCCGAACTGCTTTCTCGTGCCCGCATAGGCGCGCGCCGCATCGAGCGCTTTCTGCGCCATGTTCACCGCGAGCAGGCCGACCAGCGGCCGGTTGGCGAGCCAGGTCACCGTGAGCAGGCGCGCGGTGTCGCCGGTATCGGGACACAGGTTGCGCTTGGGCACGCGGCAGTCGTCGAACAGCACTTCGCCCAGCGGCGCCTGGCGCAGGCCCATCATGTCCAGCTCGCGCGTCTCGAAGGGCGACTCCGCGCGCTCCACCAGCACCCGCGCAAGGCGCGTGCTGCCGTCGGCGCTGCTGGCGCGGCAGGTGACGTTCATCAGGTCGCACACCGTCGCATTGGATATCCATTGCTTGCGCCCGTTCAGCACCAGGTGATCGCCGCGCTCGGCAGCGCTGGTCTTGACGCCGCGGGGATCGGAACCGACATCGGGCTCGGTGCTGGCGGTGCACGCAATCTTGCGCCCGGCCATGCAATCGGCGAGAAAGCGCTCTTTTTGCTCTTCGTTGCAGCCGAAGTAAATGCGCGTGGTGGTGGCTTCGTGCGGCTGCAGGATGAGCGCGACCTGGGGCGGAATCTGCTCGCCGATGAGCCCGTAATCGAGCATCTTCATGCCGGCGCCGCCGCCCTCTTCCGGAATGCGCGCCGAAGTAAGGCCCAGGTCCGCGGCCTTGGCCATGATCTTCAGGATCGCAGCCTTGGGCAGGGCCTTGTCGCGATCGTTTTCAGCGAGGATGGGCTGGATGTGCTTCTCCACCATCCGCCGCGCCGAATCGACCATCATCTGCTGCTCTTCCGAGAGCGCAAAATCCATTTCCACTCCTTGTCCCGGCGAACGCGGCGGCTCGCCCGCGGCGTCAACGTTTCGACACGGGGGCCTTCGACCCCACTTCGACGACGACGCGCCCGACGGTGCTCGCATCGAAAAATCTGTCCATGGCCTGGTCCAGCGCCTCGAATGGGATCGGCCGCGAAATCTCGGCCAGATGATTCGGCTTGAGATCGGTCGCCAGCCTCGCCCACAGGCGCCTGCGCTCCGGCATGTGCAGCTGGCGCGAGACGTTGATGCCGAGGATGTCGATCGCCCGCAGCACCAGCGGCAGGACCGTGGTCGTGAGCTCGGCGCCGACCGCCATTCCCGCCACCGCGAGCTTGCCCGCCGGATGCATCCGCGCCGCCAGGCGATCGAGGTAGATTCCCCCGACGTTGTCCAGCGCGCCCGCGAACAGCGAGGGCGCGAGCGCCGCGCGGTTTTCGAGCAATGCCTCGCGCGACATGATGCTGTCCGCGCCGATCGACCTGAGATAGCCTTCCTGCTCCTTCTTTCCGGAGATCGCGACGACCTTGTAGCCGCATTTGGCGAACAGGTCCACGGCAAGGCTGCCGACGCCGCCGGTTGCGCCGGTTACCGCGACTGCGCCCATGGCCGGGGTCAGCCCTGCGCGTTCCAGCCGGTCGACGGCGAGCGCGGCAGTCAGGCCGGACGTGCCCAGGCCCATGGCTTCGTACAGCGTGAGACCGGGCGGCAGCGGCACGATCCAGTCGCCCGGCACGCGCGCGAAAGCCGCGTAGGCGCCGTCCTGCTCGGTGCCGAGCTTGTAGTTGGTAACGATCACCTTGTCGCCTTTCTTGAAGCGGGCGTCGGTCGAACTGGCCACGACACCGGAAAGATCGACCCCGGTGACGCAGGGGCGGTTGCTGCGCACGTTCTTGCCGACCCCGCGCGCGGCCATGGCGTCCTTGTAGGTGACGGCCGAATAGGCCGTCTCGATCACCACCGCGCCCGGGTCGAGTTCATCCAGCGTGAGCTGCTCGAAACGGCATACCGCTTTTCCGTCGATGGTATGGACGCGATACGCCTTGAATTTTTCCGTCATTGGTATATCTCCGGTGATTCGATTGGCGGCGATGGATCAGCCGCCGGCGCCGGCCGGCGCCGGCCTTGAGTCGGATTTCGGATCGCAGAAAACGACGCCGGCTGCCGCAAGCGCGTCTATGCGCGCGTCCGACAGATTGGCGTATTGCTTGAGAACGGCGCGCGTGTCCTGGCCGGTCCGGCGGCCCGACCAGCGCACTTTTCCGGGTGTGCCCGACAGCTTCGGCACGATGCCCGCGAGGGTGACCGAGCCGATGTCGTCATCGTCGGTCTGCACCAGCATGTCGCGCGCGCGATAGTGCGGGTCCTTGAAAATATCGGCCATGGTGTAGATGCGGCTCGCCGGCACATTGCCTGCCTCCAGTGCGCGCTCCAGTTCGGCCAGATCGTGGGAAAGGGTCCATCTGGACACCAGCTCGTCGGTCAGGTCTTCGTTGCGGTTGCGCGAATTCTGATCGGCAAAGCGCGCATCGGTGCCGAGTTCGGGCTGCCCCATGACCGCGGTGAGCCGGCGGAACACCGAATCGGCGAACGCCGCAATATGGATGTAATTGCCGTCGCGCGTCGGATAGAGGTTGTTGGGCGCCGCATCCGGCAGCCGCGTGCCGGCGCGCATGCCGGTCTTGCCGGTCTTCTCGTAGGCCGGCACGAAGGATTCCATGAAGCTGAAGGCCGATTCGATCAGGGTCGCATCCACGCACTGGCCGGCGCCGGTCTTTTCCCGGGTCAGCACCGCCATTACGGTGCCGAACGCGGCATACAGCGCGGTGATGTAGTCGGTCAGCGGGATCGCAACCCGCGACGGCGGGCGGTCCGCGTCGCCGATCATGTGGCGCAAGCCGCTCATCGCCTCGCCGATCACGCCGTAGCCCGGACGATCCCTGTACGGCCCGGTCTGGCCGTAGCCGCTGATCCGGGTCATGATCAGATCGGGCTTGATGCGAATCAGGTCGGCGTAGGCGAGCCCCCATTTTTCCAGCGTGCCCGGGCGGAAGTTTTCGACCACGATGTCGAAATGCGGAATGAGCGACTTCAGCAGCGCAACCGCTTCCGGCTTCTTGAAATTGAACGAGGCGATGCTCTTGTTGCGCAATATGCTGGCGGCGTACAGCGACTTGCCCTCGACCGTCTCGCCCAGCTGCCGGATCGGATCGCCCTCGGCCGCCTCGATCTTGACCACCTCCGCGCCGAAATCGGCAAGCAGGCGCGCGCAAAACGGGCCGGCGGCCGTCGAGCCGAGTTCGAGCACGCGGTAACCCGTCAACGGCCCCGTACCCGTCGTTTTGCTATGCGGCACGCTTGATCTTTCCCTGTCCGATCGGCTGGTAGCCGAGGTCGGCGGATATGCCCGCCGCCGCCTTCAATACATGCGGCACGCATCGGTCGACAAGGTCGCGATCCATGCGGAAGGCGGGAATGGCGACGCCGCAGGAAGCGACCACGTTTCCCGCGTAGTCGCGGATCGGCGCGGCAATGCCGCCCATTTCCGGATGATTTTCCGACTTGGTGACCGAATACCCTTTTGCCGAGATGTCGCGCAGCAAGGCGCGGATGCGTTTCGGATCCGTCACCGTCCTGGGCGTGCGCGCCTCGAGCCGCGCGGCGAGGACCTTGTCCGCCGCAGCGGGGTCGAACGCGAGCAGGACGCGCCCGGTCGCAGTGCACCAGGACGGGCCGATCTGGCCGATCTGCGTCTGCACCCGTATCGACTGCGAGCTTTCGACTTTTGAAATGTACACCACGCCGCCGGACCGATCGAGCAAGGCGAGGTGCGGGGTTTCGCCGGTGTCCGAAGCCAGGCGCTCCAGCCAGCCGCGCGCCGTCTTCACCAGATCGAGTTCGCGCACCGCGGCAACGCCGATGCGCCAGAGCTTCAGCGTCACGCTGTACATTCCGGAAACCGGATCCTGCGCGACGAATCCGGTGTTCACCAGGGTCGACAGCATCCGGTGCACCGTGCCCTTCGGTTTGCCGGTGCGCTCGACGACGGTTCTGAGCGGCATCCCCTCGCGCGAATTGCCGAGCACCTCCAGCACGCCGAGCGTAGCGGCTGCGGAAGCGATCAATTGATTGCGGTTCGTCACGATGGGATTATTGTTCTGCAGTGCAGAACATTATTTGGAGATGCATCCATCGTAGCCCCCGACGGCGAGCGCTGTCAATGCATTGCAGCGGGCGCAAGCCAAATTACGGGGTTTCGGTATGCAGAATGCGGGCCGCGGTGCTTGCGCGCAGCCGCGGCGGCCAAGCGGAACCCGATTCCGCGGCCGGGCTAGCGCCGCGCGGTCGCGATCAGCGTTTCGCGCGGGACTTCCATGCCGCTCCCGCAGACATAAGGCCGCATGGCATGCGCAATATCCGCCACCAGCGCCGCGCGCACCGCGGGCTCCAGACGCGCATAGATGGCATTCAGGCGGCCCGAACTGGCGAAGAACAGCGGGATCGATTCCGCGGGCGGTCCCATGCGCCGCGACACGGTAAGCGGCGCGACTTCGACCGCTCGAAATCCTGCTTCCTCGATCAGCGCTTTCAACTCGCCCGCATCGCCAAAGGCGTAGGTCGCATGGCCCGCCGCCTCCTCGCTCACGTGACGCGCGAGCGCTTCACCCGCTGCAATGGTGAACGGATCAAACTCCGACGCGCGCCACAGGCAGGCGCCGAAGCGCCCGCCCGCGGCGAGGACGCGCCGCATCTCGCGCAGCGCGCCGAGCCGGTCGGGAAAGAACTGCAGCCCCTGCTGGCACAGCACCACGTCGAAAATGCCGTCCGCAAAAGGCAGCGCCTGGGCATCTCCCGCGCGCCAGGTCAGCGGCGCCGATGCGCGCGGCGCGTTTGCGCGCGCGACGGCGAGCATCGCCTCGTCGCGGTCCAGGCCGGTGACCTGTCCCGACTCGCCCACCCGCTCGGCCGCGAGACGCGCCACGATCCCGGTGCCGCAGGCGACGTCCAGCACCGCATGGCCGCGCTCGGGCCCGACGCGATCGAGCAGCAGGCGCGCGAGCTGCTCGAATTCGCCCGGCACGCGGACCCGCTCGTAGATCTCGGCACCGGCCGCGTCCATTCGCCAAGTCTTTGTCTGAGCCATGTTCGCGTGTCAGCCTGTCCTTGATTCGAGCGCACATGACCGGCGCAGGCCGGCATGCGCCGAAGCGCTCAGCCGCGGCGGTGTTCCCCGACCTTGACTATCTTCATGGTATTGGTGCCGCCGGCCTTGCCTATGGGCTCGCCGATGGTGAGCACGATCAGGTCGCCGTTCTGCACCAGGCCGGCGCGCAGCAGCACGTTTTCCGCCTCCTCCAGCAATTCCTCGCGGTCATTGCCGGCATAGTCGACCATCAGCGGGTAGGTGTCGCGCAGCAGCGCGCAGCGGTAGCGCGTGCCGGTGCGCGTGGTCAGCGCGTAGATCGGCACGCCGCAGTTCAGGCGCGACATCCACAAAGCGGTCGAGCCCGATTCGGTCAGCGAGGCGATCGCCTTGACCTTCAGGTGGAAGGCGGTAAACAGCGCCGCCATCGCGATCGACTGGTCGACGCGCGTGAACACGCGATCGAGAAACTCGCGGTCGAGCGAGACCGGGGCCGAATTCTCGGCTTCGATGCAGATGCGGCTCATCGAGGCGACCGTTTCCACCGGATACCTGCCGCTGGCGGTCTCGGCCGAGAGCATCACGGCGTCGGTGCCGTCGAGCACCGCGTTGGCGACGTCGGACACTTCGGCGCGCGTGGGCACCGGGCTCGCCACCATCGATTCCATCATCTGCGTCGCCGTGATGGTGAGCTTGTTCGCCTCGCGCGCCATGCGGATCATGCGCTTCTGCAGCGCCGGTACCGATGCGTCGCCGACCTCGACCGCGAGGTCGCCGCGCGCCACCATGATGCCGTCGCAGGCCGACATGATGTCTTCGAGCGCGCCCGGCGCCACCGCCTCGGCGCGCTCGATCTTGGCGATCAGGAAGGCTTCGCCGCCGGCGGCGCGCAGCAGCTGGCGCGCCATGTACATGTCGGCGCTCGACTTCGGAAAGGACACGGCGAGGAAGTCCACCTTGATCGCGGCGGCGGTGCGGATGTCGTCCATGTCCTTGGTCGTCAGCGCCGCCGCGGTGAGGCCGCCGCCGCGGCGGTTGATGCCCTTGTTATTGGACAGCACACCGCCGTGGATTACGCGGCAGTGCACTTCGTTGCCGCTCACCCGCTCGACCTTGAATTCGATGCGCCCGTCGTCGAGCAGCAGCACGTCGCCCGCGCTCACGTCGCGCGGCAGCTCCTTGTAGTCCAGGCCGGCGCGCCCCGCGTCGCCGAGTTCGCAGTCGGCGTCGAGGATGAAGGCGTCCCCGGGCTTGAGCGTGACCTTGCCGTCCTTGAATTTGCCGACGCGGATTTTCGGGCCCTGCAGGTCGCCCATGATGCCCACGGTGCGCCCGGTCCGGCGGCACAGCTCGCGCACCATTTCAGCGCGACTCAGGTGGTCCTGCGCCGTGCCGTGGGAAAAATTGAAGCGCACCACATCCACCCCGGCGCGGAACATGCGCTCCAGTGTCGCTTCGTCAGTCGAGGCGGGGCCCAGGGTTGCAACTATCTTGGTACTGCGTGCCATATGCGGACGGACCTTTAGTATATTGAAGCCGGTTGGTTGATTTCTTATGCGGCAGCCCGATTGGGCGAAGCGCGGGGGAAGCGTCGCCGCCTTGCCTTACACAAGGCCGCGTCGAATGCATCCCGCGTCTAAAGTTTATCATCTGGGCGCGACAGGCGCCGCCCGCACCGGCACCCTGTTCCGGCCTGTTTATTGCGCAGCTTGCCTATTTGCAGCGCAAGTTTGCCTATTTGCAGCGCAAGTTTGCGCTGGGCGCCGCCATAGGCTGGCTGCAGTCGCGCTCGACGATGGCGCGCCCACTGTCCATCTGCGGCGCCGCGCGCCGGTCGGGCGCGTACTGCAAGTCCGCGTAATTTCTCTCCACGCCGGCGGCGAACATGCCGAGGTACAGCAGGCTGAAATAGGGATTTGAATTGAGCTCGGCGTGGACCGAAGCCGACTGGTAAGAGCTGCCCGGCGGCGGCGGGTTGCCTGCGCGAAACGCAATATTGGTGTTGGCGCAGCCCGCGAGCGCGACAGCGGCAATCAGCGCGAAGCTCGCCCCCGGGATATTCATGGATCGATTTTAGACCGCTGCGAGGCCCGGGACAAACCGCCGCGGCCGCGCACGCAGCAAATTGGTGCACGCGCAGTGCTCGCTGCACCATTAAGGACCGCAGGCGGTCTGCGATCCGACTGCCGGCAGGCCGGATCCTGCCGCGCAACGGCCGCATACGCTGAATAAACAGCCGCTTAAACCCCGCGTTCCGGGCCCTTCCGCGTCCTGGCACAGGCCGTGCTAATGAGGGGCATGACCTGACTAACGGAACGCAAGCTCAGGCAGTCTGAGTCATGGCTCAATTTACTTACTTTTGGGAGGCAACACGATGAAACGCCGCAATTTCGTAAAAAGCATCGCAGCGGGCGCGGTGGTCAGCGCGCTGGCGCTGATACCGGGGCAGTTCGCCCTTGCCGCCGACACCATCAAGGTCGGCGTCCTGCACTCGCTCTCGGGCACCATGGCGATCAGCGAAACCGTACTGAAGGACGTGACCCTGATGGCGATCGACGAGATCAACGCCAAGGGCGGCGTGCTCGGCAAGAAACTCGAGCCGGTGGTGGTCGACCCGGCCTCCAACTGGCCGCTGTTCGCCGAGAAAGCGCGCCAGCTGCTCTCCCAGGACAAGGTGGCCGTGGTGTTCGGCTGCTGGACCTCGGTGTCGCGCAAGTCGGTGCTGCCGGTGTTCGAGGAACTGAACGGACTGCTGTTCTACCCGGTGCAGTACGAAGGCGAGGAGTTGTCCAAGAACGTGTTCTATACCGGCGCCGCGCCCAACCAGCAGGCGATTCCGGCGGTCGAGTATCTGCTCTCCAAGGAAGGCGGCGGCGCCAAGCGCTTCGTGCTGCTGGGCACCGACTACGTCTATCCGCGCACCACCAACAAGATCCTGCGCGCCTTCCTGCATTCCAAGGGCATACAGGACAAGGACATCGACGAGAAGTACACGCCCTTCGGCCATTCGGACTATCAGACCATCGTTGCCGACATCAAGAAGTTCGCCGCCGGCGGCAAGACCGCGGTGGTCTCGACCATCAACGGCGATTCGAACGTGCCCTTCTACAAGGAACTGGGCAATGCCGGCCTGAAGGCGACCGACGTGCCGGTGGTGGCGTTCTCGGTGGGTGAAGAGGAACTACGCGGCGTCGACACCAAGCCGCTGGTGGGCCATCTCGCCGCATGGAACTACTTCATGTCGCTGAAGAACCCGACCAATGACGCGTGGAAGAAGGAGTGGGCCGCCTACGCCAAGCAGCACAAGCTGCCCAACGCCGACAAACCGCTGACCAACGACCCGATGGAAGCCGCCTGGATCGGCATCCACATGTGGAAGCAGGCGGTGGAGAAGGCCAAGACCACGGACGTGGACAAGGTGATCGCTGCGATGGCTGGCCAGACCTTCAAGGCGCCCTCGGGCATCACCTCGACCATGGACCCGAAGAACCACCATCTGCACAAGTCGGTGTTCATCGGCGAAGTGAAGGCCGACGGCCAGTTCAACGTGGTATGGAAGACCAAGGGCCCGATCAAGGCGCAACCCTGGAGCCCCTATATCCCCGAGAACAAGGGCAAGAAGGACGAGCCCGCCAAAATGTGATGACCCCTTGCAAAATGAATTTTGCAAGGGCAAATACAGGGGAGCATGAGGGGAGGTATCCCCTCATGTTCAATAACCGGTAATTGCAGCAACGCAGGCCGCGGCGCCGCTGCGGCCTGCTTCTCTCCCAGCCTCAAAACAATATGCTCCCCAATAAAACAGCGCTGGCCCTGAGCCTCGCCTTCCTCCTCTTCTGCGCGCGCGCCGCCTGGGCGCTGCCGGCCGAGTTGGTGCTCGCGGTCGCCACCGGCGACAGCGACCAGCAGGTGGCCGCGGTGAGCGGGCTGGTGGCCTCGGGCGACCCCGGTGCAGGAGCATTCTTCAAGGCGCTGCTGGACGGCGAAGTGCAGGTGGCCGGCGGCAAGCGCGTGCTCATCGTCAAGGACGACAAGGCAGTCGACGCCGTCACCGGAGAAAAAGTCGAACCGCTGCCGGAAGATCTGGAAGACGCGCTGGTGAACAACCGCTTGCGCGGAACGCTCGAGTCCGCGCGCAGCGCGCTGCGGCTCGCCTCGCCTGACCGCGCCGAACGGCTGGCCGCGGTGAAAACGCTGGAAGACGGCGCCGGCGAGGAAATGCTGCCGCTGATCGGCAAGGCGCTCGAGCACGAGAGCGATGCGCAGATCAGGAAGCTGCTCAGCTTGGTGCAGGCGAGCGTGCAATTGAAGAGCGCCGACGCGGCGCTGCGCCTGGCGGCGGTGGAGGCGCTGGCGCAAAGCGACAATCCCAACACCAAGATGCTGCTGCTCGGCCTGCTGGAGAAGAAAGGCGAGAGCTACGCCGAGCCCGACGCCGCCGTGCGCGCGGCAGCGCAGGCCTCGCTCAAGGCGGTGCAGTCGCGCCTTTCCACCGCGGACCGCATCAACCAGATATTCACCGGCATCAGCCTCGGCTCGATCCTGCTGCTGGCCGCGCTCGGCCTCGCCATCACCTACGGCCTGATGGGCGTGATCAACATGGCGCACGGCGAGCTGATCATGGTCGGCGCCTACGCCACCTACCTGATGCAGAACCTGTTCCGCGCGCAGGCGCCAGCCCTGTTCGACTGGTACCTGCTGGTCGCGGTGCCGGCGGCGTTCTTCGCTTCCGCGCTGGTCGGCATGGCGCTCGAGCGCAGCGTGATCCGCTTTCTCTACGGCCGACCGCTGGAAACCCTGCTCGCCACCTGGGGCATCAGCCTGATCCTGATCCAGAGCGTGCGCAGCCTGTTCGGCGCCCAGAACGTGCAGGTGGAGAACCCGGTGTGGATGTCCGGCGGCGTCGAGATGATGGCCAACGTGGTGTTCCCGTGGAACCGCGTGGTCATCATCGGCTTCGCGCTCGCGGTGCTGGCGCTGGTGTGGTTCCTGCTCACGCGCACGCGCCTCGGGCTGTTCGTGCGCGCGGTGACGCAGAACCGCGGCATGGCCTCCTGCGTGGGCGTGCCCACCGCGCGCGTGGATACGCTCGCCTTCGGCCTCGGTTCGGGCATCGCCGGGCTCGCCGGCTGCGCGCTGTCGCAGATCGGCAACGTCGGGCCCGACCTCGGCCAGACCTACATCGTCGATTCCTTCATGGTGGTGGTGCTCGGCGGCGTCGGCCAGCTCGCCGGCACGGTGTACGCGGCGCTCGGCCTGGGCATGGCGAACAAGTTCCTCGAAGCCTGGTCGGGCGCGGTGCTCGCGAAAATCGCGATCCTCGCCTTCATCATCATTTTCATCCAGAAGCGGCCGCAGGGCCTGTTCGCCCTCAAGGGCCGCATGGCGGACGCGTGATGGGAACGTCACGCGATTGTCATTACGAGGCCAAAGGCCGGGGAATCTGCTTTTTTCCCGTTCTGAAAAGCAGATTCCTCGCTGCGCGCCCCGAAGGTCTCGATCCCGCTCGACGGGAAAGTCCCCTTGGGGGACTCGGAATGACAGAGTCATGTTTGGCGGAGTCACATTGATGGGACCGCTCGCCGCGCACATCAGCGGGCTGTACGGCCGCAAAGGCTGGATTGCGCTCGGGCTGTGCGCACTGATCCTGTTCGTGCTGTTCCCGCTTTCCAACCTGATGCTGCCCAAAGGCAGCCTGTTGCACGTTTCCGATTACACCGTGGCGCTGACCGGAAAAATCATGTGCTACGCCATCGTCGCCGTGGCGATGGACCTGATCTGGGGCTACACCGGCATCCTGTCGCTGGGCCACGGGCTGTTCTTCGCGCTTGGCGGCTACGCCATGGGCATGTACCTGATGCGCATGATCGGCCGCGAAGGGCAGTACCAGAGCGATCTGCCCGACTTCATGGTGTTCCTCAACTGGAAAGCCTATCCCTGGTACTGGAGCTTCACCGAGCACTTCTGGTACGCGGCGCTGCTGGTGGTGCTGGTGCCGGGACTGCTCGCCTTCGTGTTCGGCTTCTTCGCCTTTCGCTCGCGCATCAAAGGCGTGTATTTTTCCATCATCACCCAGGCGCTCACCTTCGCCTTCATGCTGCTGTTCTTCCGCAACGACACCGGCTTCGGCGGCAACAACGGCTTCACCGACTTCAAGCGCATCCTCGGCTTTCACATCGCCACTTCGGAGACGCGCATGGCGCTGTTCATGGCGACCGGCGCGGTGCTGATCCTGACGCTGCTGTTTGCGCGCGGCATCGTCGCCTCCAAATTCGGGCGCGTGCTGACCGCGATCCGCGATGCCGAATCGCGCGTGATGTTCTCCGGCTACAATCCTGTGCACTACAAGCTCGCCATCTGGACCGTGTCCGCGGTGATCTGCGGCATCGCCGGCGCGCTCTACGTGCCGCAGGTGGGCATCATCAACCCGAGCGAAATGTCGCCGGCGAATTCGATCGAGATCGCGATCTGGGTGGCGGTGGGCGGGCGCGGCAGCCTCGTCGGCGCCATACTCGGCGCCGCGCTGGTGAACGGCGCGAAGAGCATACTCACCGTCGCGTTTCCCGAATACTGGCTGTTTTTCCTCGGCCTGCTGTTCATCCTCGTGACCCTGTTCCTGCCGCGCGGCGTGATCGGCCTGCTGAAGCTCTCGCGGGACCAGCGCGCATGAACGCGGCCATCGTCGACGACGTGGACTCCTACGGCGGCGGCGCCGCGGCCGGCGGGCGCGTGCTCGAGGGGGGCATCGACGTCTCGCACAAGACCATCCTCTACCTCGAGGACATCAGCGTCAGTTTCGACGGCTTCAAGGCGCTCAACAAGCTCTCGCTCGACATCGACGACGGCGAGCTGCGCTGCATCATCGGCCCCAACGGCGCGGGCAAGACCACCATGATGGACGTGATCACCGGCAAGACGCGGCCCGACGCCGGCACGGTGTTCTTCGGCCAGACCATAGACCTCACCAAGCTCACCGAAGCCGAAATCGCCCACGCCGGCATCGGCCGCAAGTTCCAGAAACCGACGGTATTCGAGCAGCACAGCGTGTTCGAAAACCTCGAACTGGCGATGAAATGCGACAAGCGCGTGCGTGCCAGCCTCAGCGCGCGCCTCGATTCGGCACAGCGCGACCGCATCGCGCAGACGCTGGAGCTGATCCATCTCGCCGCCGACGCCGACCGCGACGCCGGGCTGCTCTCGCACGGCCAGAAGCAGTGGCTGGAAATCGGCATGCTGCTGATGCAGGAGCCGCGCGTGCTGCTGCTGGACGAGCCGGTCGCCGGCATGACCGACGAGGAAACCGAGCGCACCGGCGAGCTGTGCAGGACGCTCGCGGGCAAGCACTCGGTGATCGTGGTCGAGCACGACATGGAATTCGTCGCCGGCATCGCGCGCAAGGTGACGGTGCTGCACGAAGGCAGCGTGCTCGCAGAGGGCAGCATGGAGCAGGTGCAGAACGACGCGCGCGTGATCGAAGTGTATCTGGGGCGCTGAGCAGTGTTTATGCCTGCCGACATCACATACGCCGCCGCCGTCACAGCGCCGCGGCTTGGCGCGGACGAAAAACTGTCCGCGCGGACCGTCGATTGCGCACGGATGAAAAAGCCATCCGTGCACAATCGGCGATCTTGCATAAAGACCCGGACCGCTCCTGCTTTTCACAATAACCGTGTTTTCTGTACGGATGCCCTTTATCCGTACAGAAAGCACGGTTGGCGCGCGCAGCGCGCAAATCCGCTCGCGGCATGCGCGAGTGTTTGAGACACGGTAACAAAAAATGCTTAGCATCAAGGACCTCAACCAGTACTACGGCGGCAGCCACACGCTGCGCGGGGTGAGCTTCGAGCTGCCCAAGGGCTGCACCACGCTGCTCGGGCGCAACGGCGTGGGCAAGACCACGCTGCTCAAGTGCCTCATGGGCCTGGTGCCGGTGAAGTCCGGCGCGCTCACGCTCGACGGCACCGACATCACGCGGCTCACGCCCTATGCGCGCGCGAGCCTGGGCATAGGCTACGTGCCGCAGGGCCGCGAAATCTTCCCGCGCCTCACGGTCGAGGAAAACCTGCAGATGGGCCTCGCGACCAGGGGGCGCGGCGCCACGATCCCGGCGCAGATATTCGACATGTTCCCGGTACTCAAGGACATGCTCGGCCGGCGCGGCGGCGACCTGTCCGGAGGGCAGCAGCAGCAGCTCGCCATCGGCCGCGCGCTGGCGATGAAGCCGAAGCTGCTGATCCTGGACGAGCCCACCGAGGGCATCCAGCCCTCGATCATCAAGGACATCGAGCGCGTCATCCGCCTGCTCGCGCAGCAGGGCGAGATGGCGATCCTGCTGGTGGAGCAGTATTACGATTTCGCAAGGTCGCTGGCCGACCATTACGTGGTGATGTCGCGCGGCGAGGTGATCAAGAGCGGCGCCGGCGCGGACATGGAACGGGACAACGTGAAAGCCTGCCTCGCGCTATAGTTTCGCAATGACAATTGCGGAAGCAGCGTGGCAGGCGCGTCTCGCGCTCGAGTACTCGGTGCGCAATGGGCGCACCACGCTCACCGGACGCGAGCACAGCGGGCCGCTGCTGGTGCAGAAGGCGCTCTACCCGGAGGGTGATGCGGTATGCCACAGCATCGTCGTGCATCCACCCGGCGGCATCGCCGGCGGCGACGCGCTGGAGCTCGCGCTGCGCCTCAATCCGGGCGCGGCCGCGCTGCTGACCACGCCGGAGGCGGGCAAGTGGTACAAGAGCAGCGGAACGGGGGCGAGCCTGGCGCAGCGTTTCGACATCGGCCGCGGCGCCGTGCTCGAATGGCTGCCGCAGCCGGCCATCGTGTACGACGCGGCGCGCGCCGCGGTGACGACCGAAGTGCGCTTGCACGACGAGGCCTGCTATCTGGGCTGGGAGATCAACTGCATGGGACGCAGCGCTTCGGGCGAGCGCTTCGGCGCGGGCGAGCTGCGCCAGCGCACCGAGCTATGGCAGAGCGGCCGGCGCCTGTGGACCGAATACGCCCGCCTCGCCGGCAGCGACCCGATGCTCGCATCCAAGGCCGGCCTGGACGGGCGCACGGTGAGCGCCTTGCTCATAGCCGCCGGCCGCGACGTCGGCAAGGATCTGCTGGAGCAATGCCGCGGCGTCGCGCCGGATGCCGGCGCGCACGCGGGCGTGACGCTGCTGCCGCGCGTGCTGCTGGCGCGCTACCTGGGCGCGAGCAGCGAAGCGGCGATGCAATACTTCATTGCGCTGTGGGCGCTGCTGCGACCGGCACTCGCCGGCCGCGGCGCGGTGCCGCCGCGCATCTGGGCAACCTGACCTGAACGGGAACTTCGATGGAACTGACACCGCGCGAAAAAGACAAGCTGCTGATTTTCACCGCCGCGCTCCTCGCAGAGCGCAGGAAAGCCCGCGGGCTCAAGCTCAACTACCCCGAGGCGGTGGCCTATATCAGCGCCGCGATCATGGAAGGCGCGCGCGACGGCAGGAGCGTGGCCGAGCTGATGGGCTACGGCACCAAGCTGCTGGGGCGCGCCGACGTGATGGAGGGCGTGGCCGAAATGATCCCCGAGATCCAGGTCGAGGCGACCTTCCCCGATGGCACCAAGCTGGTCACCGTCCACCATCCGATTGTATAGAGGACGCGCGATGATTCCCGGAGAAATGAAAGTCAAGGGCGGCGAGATCGAGCTCAACCAGGGGCGCAGGACGGCGAGGCTCAAGGTCGCGAACAGCGGCGACCGGCCGATCCAGGTGGGCTCGCATTACCACTTCTTCGAAACCAACGAGGCGCTCGTCTTCGAGCGCGAGGCCGCCTACGGCATGCGGCTCAACATCGCCGCGGGCACCGCGGTGCGCTTCGAGCCGGGGCAGACGCGCACGGTGGAGCTGGTCGCGCTCGCGGGCGAGCGCAAGGTGTACGGCTTCCAGGGCAAGGTCATGGGCAAGCTGAAGGAGAATTCCAAATGAGCCTCAAGATCGGCCGCCAGGCCTATGCCGAAATGTTCGGCCCGACCACCGGCGACCGCGTGCGTCTCGCGGACACCGAACTGTGGATCGAAGTGGAAAAGGACTACACCAGCTACGGCGAGGAAGTGAAATTCGGCGGCGGCAAGGTGATCCGCGACGGCATGGGCCAGAGCCAGCGCGAATCCAAGGACTGTGCAGACACGGTCATCACCAACGCGCTGATCGTCGATCACTGGGGCATCGTCAAGGCCGACATCGGCATCAAGAACGGGCGCATCGCCGCGATCGGCAAGGCCGGCAATCCGGACATCCAGCCCGCGGTCAACATCGTCATCGGGCCCGGCACCGAGATCATCGCCGGCGAAGGCATGATCGTCACCGCCGGCGGCATCGACAGCCACATCCATTTCATCTGCCCGCAACAGATCGAAGAGGCGCTGATGTCGGGCGTGACCACCATGCTCGGCGGCGGCACCGGCCCGGCCACCGGCACCTTCGCCACCACCTGCACGCCCGGCCCCTGGCACATGTACAGCATGCTGCAGGCGGCCGAGGCCTTCCCGATGAACCTCGGCTTCCTCGGCAAGGGCAACGCCAGCCAGAAGCCGGCGCTGAAGGAGCAGGTCGTCGCCGGCGCCATCGGCCTGAAGCTGCACGAAGACTGGGGCACGACACCGGCGGCGATCGACTGCTGCCTCGCCGTGGCCGACGAAATGGACGTGCAGGTGGCGATCCACACCGACACCCTGAACGAATCGGGCTTCGTCGAGGCCTCGGTCGCCGCGTTCAAGGGGCGCACCATCCACACCTACCACACCGAGGGCGCCGGCGGCGGCCATGCGCCCGACATCATCCGCGTCTGCGGCGAAGCCAATGTGCTGCCCTCCTCCACCAACCCGACTCGGCCCTATACCGTCAACACCATCGACGAGCACCTGGACATGCTGATGGTGTGCCATCACCTGGACAGCGCGATCGCCGAGGACGTGGCTTTCGCCGAATCGCGCATCCGGCGCGAGACCATCGCCGCCGAGGATATCCTGCACGACCTGGGCGCGTTCAGCATGCTCTCCTCGGATTCGCAGGCGATGGGCCGCGTCGGCGAAGTCGTCATCCGCACCTGGCAGACCGCGCACAAGATGAAAGTGCAGCGCGGCGCGCTCGCGGGCGATCCGGCCGGCAGCGACAACCTGCGCGTGCGCCGCTACATCGCCAAGTACACCATCAACCCGGCGATCGCCCACGGCATCGCGCATGCGGTCGGTTCGATCGAGCCGGGCAAGCTCGCCGACCTGGTGCTGTGGCGGCCGGCCTTCTTCGGCGTCAAGCCCACGCTGATCCTGAAGAGCGGCATGATCGCCGCCGCGGCCATGGGCGATCCGAACGCGTCCATCCCCACGCCGCAGCCGGTGCACTACCGCCCGATGTTCGGCGCCTTCGGCGGCGCGCTCGCCACCTCGGTCACCTTCGTGTCGCAGGCGGCGCTGAAGAATCCCAAGATCGCCTCGCTCGGCCTGAAAAAGCCGCTGGTTACGGTGCGCAACACGCGCAAGATCGGCAAGCGCGATATGGTGCTCAACGACTACCTGCCGCACATCGAAGTCGACCCCGAGACCTACAAGGTCAAGGCCGACGGCAAGCTGCTCGAGTGCGAACCGGCCAAGGTGCTGCCGCTGGCGCAGCGCTATTTCCTGTTCTGAGCGCATCGACGTGCTCACGCTGACGCGGCGCTGCGCGCCGGTGGTCGAGCCCTACGGCGAGCTGGTCCTGCCGTTCGAGCTGCGCATGCGCAGCCGGCTGCGCACGCGTCTCGTCTCGGGCGAGGAAGCGGTGCTCAAAACCGAGCGCGGCGCGATATTGCGCGGCGGCGAATGCCTGCAGAGCGAGGACGGCCGCGTGGTGCGGGTCAGCGCGGCGCCGGAAAAAGTCATGCACGTCGTCTGCGCCGACGCATTCGAGCTCACGCGCGCCGCCTATCACCTGGGCAACCGCCATGTGCCGGTCGAGATCGGCGACGACTATCTGCGCATCGCCGCGGATCACGTGCTCGGCGACATGCTGCTCGGGCTGGGCGCGCAGGTGGAGGAGCGCGTGGCGCCGTTCGAACCCGAATCCGGCGCCTACGGCGGCGGCCACGCGCACCACGAGGCAGGCGCGCACAGCGGCAGGATCCACCAGTATGACAAGGAGGGATAGGAGCTTCTATCTGCGCATGATCCATCTTGCGCGGATAGACAAATGAAGTAACATCGTATTGGCCACAACGGCCGCCCCCACTCCGGGTCCGGATTCAGTTAAGAACCTTCCTCCTTCCGGGACTTGACCGGCGATGGCGGGTATTATTGCTATCCAATGGACATCCCAATTTGGCCTCGATAGGGCTGGTTCAAGCAAAGCGCGACGATGAAAAGCTCCGTGTCGTTTGAAAACGCGTCGACCGATATTCACCCGCACAGCGGGCTGCAACGGCCCACCTCGCCCACCATCTCATGACAGTAATCCACAACCGGGTAGACGAACACGCATTCAATGACCAAGCGAGTATGCCTTATGAACTTCGCTTGGACGATTTCAAGCTCGCCCTTCAGGATGTGTACGACTTCTTCTTCGACGTCAATTCCCACCTCGTGGGAAAAGGTCTCGACCGCCTCGACGATCTGTTGCGGCCGGCGATCATGTCGGGAGTACTATCCGACATGCTTACAGCCAGCCTTGCGAAGCACTCTCGCACGTTGGTGGAAAACAAGTATTTCAACGGCCATCCGGATCTCGTCGTCAAGGGCAAGTATCCGAACAACAGTGCCAAAGCCGGTGAGCACGGCGTCGAAATCAAGACCACGCGAAAACCGGGTGGAGCCGTTGACACGCACGGGGCTCGCGCACAGTGGATGTGTGTGTTCGTCTATGCAGTGGACAACGAATCGGAGCCAGCAACTGATCGCAAACCGCTGACCTTCACCGAGGTCTATCTCGGCCATGTCGATATCGCCGACTTCCGCAGGAATCCGAGAGGCGAACTCGGCACCAGAACCGCGACACTCCACGCAGCCGGAATAGCGAAGCTCAGGAAAAGCTGGATCTACAAAGCCTAGTCTGGCTTAAGCGCCAATTTCGACAACTTCGGAATAGCCTCGATCGCGAGATCGAAGTACTTGCGATCCCGCTCGACGCCCACGCTTTCGTACCCGATTGCCTCGCAAGCTGCGAGGGTCGATCCGGAGCCCGCGAACGGGTCCAACACGACGCCTTTGCCGAGCGGCAAAACCCCCCGTACCAGTTGCCGCAGAAATGCTTGTGGCTTGAGGCTAGGGTGCCGCGCCAAAGCGCGCTCGGCGGAGCGGGTCGGCGCAGAAGCGATTACGTCACCGAACGGGCGATCCGTCGAAATCCGCCTGAATCCCCCGGTGCCCCATTTGCGCAAGTTGTCCTGTACGCGACCATCGATAGGCTTGCGAAATACTAGCCAAGGTTCCCACATCGACCTGGGCATGACGCTCACGTCGGAGAACTCGACATGTGCATCCTTCGGACGGTCGCCGCCGCGCATAGTCATAACCAACCTGACGATCTCACCACGCCGCTCCAGACCTCCGCGGGAAAGCGCGCTCGAAACTAGGTAGGACAGCAGCGGATTGCTGGCAACAATGACATTCGCGCCAGGTACGAGAATTGGCAGAAGGCGCGTTGCCCACGCCGTAAAGAACTGTTCGAGCGCGTCCAGGTCTGTCGGCTTCAGCACGGTGAACCTGGGCAACGGTGCCCGCTTCGCGCCGTCGAACGATGGTGGAATTCTCCAGACACCGCCGCGTCCGGACCGGAGCTTCTCTTGCTCCAGGTCCGAATATTCGATCAGACCATACGGGGGATCGGTTACCACTGCATGCAGCGAGTTCGTTGGCTGACGCTCCAACCATGAAAGACAGTCATCCCTAAACAAGGTCGTTTTCCCGACATGAAAAGTACGCGGCGTGGCCTTCGCGATACTTGGCGCGGGTTCGTACGAGAACCCCTTAAGGACGTACTGGGCTCTATCCATCCGGGCGAACAACTCGGGCGTATTGAGTTGCAGATACGACCTAACTGATGACGCGGGAACGGCCCCGATCATGGAGGTGACTTGCTGGGTAATCTCGGACACCGACGCGCCACGCGGGCGTGCTTCCAGCACTCTCACAATGGCATCTCGTACTTCCCCTGGCCGTTTTCTTGTCATGACGGGCTACGTTGAGCGAATAGCGCATGCTAATCGTTTGACGTCTGGACGTCAATCGTCTTTCGCCCACCACACGCGGATTGGAGAACCATCCCGATCGGCATTGCACCCCAAGGCTTACATCTGGCGGAACTGCTCGGCGTAGACGCGGCTGACCGGCAGCATTTCCTTGCGCTGCTTCAGCCGCAGCGACACGCGCCCCGCATCGTCGCGCACTGCAGCGGCGATTTCGGCCAACCTGACCACGGTGCCGCGGTGGATCTGGCGAAACTGATCCGGCGGCAGTTGCGCCAGCAATTCCTTCAGCGGCGTACGAATCAGCGCTTCGGCGTCACGCGTGACCACGCTGGTGTATTTGTCGGTGGACTGGAAGTAACAGACCTCGTCCACCGGGATCATGCGCACCGTATTGCCTACCGCGGCGCGGATGATTTTCAGCGCCGTCGTGCCCGCGCCCGCCGGCGCACCGGCCATGACCTGCTGCAATCGCGAAACAAGCTGGCCAATGTCCTCCTTCGGCGCCGCCAGCTGCGCCTGCAGGCGCTCTACCGCCTTGGCCAGGCGGTCCGCGGCCACGGGCTTGAGCAGGTAGTCGACGGCGGCAAGCTCGAACGCTTTCAGCGCGTATTCGTCGTAAGCGGTGACGAACACGATGCGCGGCACCGGCTCGCCTGCGCTCAACCGGTCGGCGAGTTCCGCTGCGACCTCCAGTCCGTCCAGCCCGGGCATGCGTATGTCGAGAAACAGCACGTCGGGCCGCTCAGTTTCGGCCAGCCGCAGCGCCTCGATGCCGTTGGGCGCGAGCGCGATCACCTGCAGCTCGGGCCAGGCGAGCGCAAGCGCGCGCTTCAGGCTCTGCGCGAGCAGCGGTTCGTCTTCGGCGATGAGCGCGCGCGCATGCATGCGTCTAATATGCCGCCGTCATTTTGTCCCGGCCCAATCGAGGGAGCCGCGCGCGGACTTTTCATCTCGATTTCTCTCAGCCTCCAGCGGCAGCTGCAGCGTGATGCGCACGCCGCCACCGGGATTTTCGCGCACATCGACGCCGGCGGCGCCGCTGTAGCTGGCAGCGAGGCGTTGTTTCACATGCAGCAGGCCGACGCCGGTGCCCGCAGTCGCTGCGCCACCGAAACCGAGGCCGTTGTCTTCGACGGTCAGCAGCAGCCGCGCGCCGTCAGTGCCGGCGGCGACGCGCAGGCTGCCGCCGTCCAGCTTGGGCTCGAGGCCGTGCTTGATCGCGTTCTCCACCAGCGGCTGCAGCAGCATGGGCGGCAGTTTCGCCGCAGCCAGTTCGGCCGGCAGATCGAGCGCGTAAGTCAGCCGCGGGCCCATGCGGATCGAGAGAATCTCGAGAAAGCCGCGCAGCAGCGCGAATTCTTCGGCCAGCGTGTAGCGGTCGTTGCGCGTCGAGGCGAGCGTGGCGCGCAGGTAAGCGTCGAGGTGGCCCAGCATTTTCTGCGCGCGCGGCGGGTCCGAGCCGATCAGCTCCTGCAGATTGGCGAGCGTGTTGAACAGGAAGTGCGGTTCGATTTGCGCCTGCAGCGCCTTCAGGCGCGCTTCTGCGGCGTCGCGCTCGCTGCAGACCAGCCGCTCGCGCGTCCAGAAATAGTAGGTACAGCCCAGGCCCACTCCCGCGGTAAGCGCGAGGAATCCGAGCATGGCGTTCGGGCTCAGGCTGCCGGATCCCCAGGGCGTGCCGAGCAACAGGCTCGCGATGAAGCTGCCGCCAAACCAGCCGACTGGCGCCGCCCCGAGCGCGAGTCCGATGATCGACGCCGGCGCCAGGGTTCCCGGCCGCCACAGCCAGCGGCGCGGCAAATCGATTGAGGCGTAGGTGAGCAGGCCTATGCACAGGCTGTACACGAAATTGACGCCGAACCCGTCGCGGCCGTAGGCCGTCAGCGCCGCGGCGATCAGCGCGCACAGCGCCACGGTCACGAGCACGCGGCGCGGCACGTCGGAATAATCGATAGTCGGCATCGGACCCCGGTCGGTTCAGCGCGCGGCGCGATTGCCGAGCGATTCCAGCTTGCGCAGTTCGTGTTCGACCATGCGCTCGCGCGCCCCGGAACACGCAAAGTATACCGCAAGGCCGTGGATGCTCAGGCCGACGGCCCAGCCGCCGAGCGGAAAGGCAAACCAGGGGAAGCCCGGCGTAGTGCGCTGGTTGATCGCGAAGAGCAGCGTGTTCACCGCGGTGAACACGGCGAGGTGGGCGAGAAAGCCGAATTTCATGCCGGCGCGCCGGCGGGCGATGCGAACGAGGTCTGCGTGTTCCATGATGTATCCTTTTAAAGTCATGCGCGATTGAAAACCCGGCCAAATACCGCCGGCGCCGGGCGCTGCGACCACACCCACAGGGCGCGCGCGAGGAAGGTCCCGCTCAACAGGCCGAAGCCGAAGCTGGCTGCGCCCGCAAAAGCGGCGGAGTGCGCGTATGCCGGCGCCATCACCAGGCTCACGGCAAGCGCATACCTGGCGAAGAAGATGGCCATCATCAGTGCCAGCGGCACCCAGCTGCCCGGCACATGGAAGCTGCCGGTCGCGGCCGTCCAGCGCGCCCCGGCGGGCTGTTTCAGAGCGCGGTTGAGCAGCACTGCCGCGGCGGTACCGGCGAGCCAGGCCGCGATGCCCAGGGGTTCGGCCCCAAACGCGGCGAGCACCCGGCTAAGCGAAAACACGGCGAGCGCCAGCGGCAGGATCGCCATGCGCGCGAGCCCGACCTCGCGCGGCTTGGACTGCAGGTAGCCGATTACGATCAGGGCGATGAACAGCGGCAATACCCACAGCGGCGTACCGCGCAGGATTTGCAGCAGGATTTGCGTCAGCATGTGAACCTCCGTACGTCTGCGATGGAGCCAGTTTCCGCGCGGCAGCCGCGCCCGGCCAGCGGGCTGCGACGAACTGCAGATTTCGCGGGATGAAGCGCCGCCCGCGACGACCGGCGGCAGGCGCGCAATGCGCAAATAGGGCTCGTTTTGCCGCCGCGCATCCAATAGAATGGCGCTGTTGCCGCCGGCACGACGCAGGGCGCGGCGGCACCCGGACTAGTGCTCCACATGGCGATCCTTTGACGACCGATCACGGCCGGGCGGCATCCCGGACCCCACGCAACAGCAGCGCCCGCGCAAGCGGCCCGGCCAGCGGCTCCGACCTCGCGCTGGCGCGGCTGCTGCAGCTTGCCAGCCCCAGCCTGCCGGTCGGCGCCTACAGCTATTCGCAGGGCCTCGAAGCCGCGGTCGAGGCCGGCATCGTGCGCGATGCGCCAGGCGCCGAACGCTGGATCGGCGAAGTACTCGCCTATTCGCTGGCGCGGCTGGAGGCGCCGGTATGGTGGCGCCTGCATGGCGCCTGGTGCGACGCAGATGCCGGGCGCGCAGCACATTGGAACGAACTGTTCTGCAGCACGCGCGAAAGCGCCGAACTGCGCGCCGAGACGCTGCAGATGGGCTATTCGCTGCAGCGCCTGCTGCTCGAAGTCGGCGATTTTGGCGCTGCCGCGCTGGCGCAGTTGCGCGGCGTCAAAGACATCACCTTCCCTGCCGCTTACACTTTCGCCGTGGCGCAATGGCAGATTCCGGCGCGCAGCGCGCTGATCGCCTATCTGTGGGCCTGGCTGGAGAATCAGGTCATGGCGGCGCTGAAATCGGTGCCGTTGGGGCAGACCGACGGCCAGCGCCTGCTGTTCCGGCTGGCGGCACTGCTGCCCGGCATCGCCGATGAGGCCGCCGCGCTCGCCGACGCGGACCTGTGCAATTACGCGCCGGGGCTGGCGATTCTGTGCAGCCGGCACGAGACCCAGTACAGCCGTCTGTTCCGTTCCTGAATAGTCCTTTCCCGGAGGAAACGCAGCGCATGAGCAAGCCGCAAGCAAAAAAGGTCGAGGCGCAAGCCGCCAATCCGCTGCGCGTCGGGATCGGCGGCCCGGTGGGCTCGGGCAAGACCGCCCTCACCCTGTCGCTGTGCCGCGCGCTGCGCGACAGCTACGAGCTAGGCGTGGTCACCAACGACATCTACACCGAAGAGGACGCGCAATTCCTGGTGCGCAACGGCGCGCTCGCGCCCGAGCGCATCCTCGGCGTCGAGACCGGGGGCTGCCCGCATACCGCGATCCGCGAGGACGCCTCGATCAATCTCGAAGCGGTGGCGCGCCTGAACGCGCGCTTCGGCGATCTGGACATCGTTTTCATCGAGTCCGGCGGCGACAACCTCGCCGCCACCTTCAGCCCCGAGCTGTCCGACCTCACGCTGTATGTGATCGACGTCGCCGCCGGCGACAAGATACCGCGCAAGGGCGGCCCGGGCATCATCAAGTCCGACCTGCTGGTGATCAACAAGATCGACCTCGCGCCGCTGGTCGGCGCTTCGCTCGAGGTGATGGCGCGCGACGCGCGGAAAATGCGCGGTGAACGCCCGTTCGTGTTCACCAACCTCAAGACCGGGCAGGGGCTCGACGTGGTGATCGACTTCATCCAGCGCCAGGGGCTGATGCAGTGAACCCGCACGATCTGAGCCAGCTCCCCAACGACTGGATGGCGCTGCTCGCCGTGGTGTACGCGCTGGGCTTGCGCCACGGCATGGACCCGGACCATCTCGCCACCATAGACGGGATCGCGCGCAGCAACGCGGCGCGCAATCCGCGCCTGGCGCGCTGGTCGGGTTTCCTGTTTTCCGCCGGCCACGGCGCCATCGTGATCCTGGTCGCGATCGGCGTGAGCCTGGTGGCGCGGCAGTGGCAAACGCCGGCCTGGCTGGAAGCGCTCGGCGCCTGGGTTTCGATCGGCTTTCTCTACGCGCTGGGCCTGCTCAACCTCTACAGCGTGTTCAGCGCGCCGGCCGGGGCAATCGTGGCGCCCGTGGGACTCAAGGGCCGGCTGCTGGGACGCATCGTGCATGTCGGCCATCCGGCGCTGATCGCCGCGGTCGGCGCGCTGTTCGCGCTGTCCTTCGACACCGTCAGCCAGGTGGCGCTGTTTTCGCTCACCGCCTCGAGCATGTCCGGCTGGAGCTTCGCTGTCGTGCTCGGCGTCGCGTTCATGCTCGGCATGATGAGCACCGATGGCGCGAACGGCTTGTTCGCCGCGAGACTGCTCGCGCGCGCCGACCGCCGCGCGCTGATCGCATCGCGCACCATGGGCCTGGCCATCGCCGGCCTGTCGCTGCTGGTGGGCAGCTACGGGCTGGCGCGACAGCTCTATCCCGGTTTCGCCGGCCACACCGCGGGACACGAATTGCTGCTCGGCTGTGCCGCCACGGCGATCGTCGGGCTCAGCTTCCTTATCGGCCTGCGCCTCGCGCCGGCGCCGGCCGGCGCAATTCCGCCTCAGACGTAGCCGAGCCACGGCCAGTAGGTCGCTCCGAACAACAGCACCAGCAGGTAGGCGACCACCGTCATCGCGAGGCCGGTGCGGATGAAATCCTTCGCCTCGAAGGTATCCGTGCCGTAGGCCACCATGTTCTGCGGTGCGTTCACCGGCAATATGAAGCCAATGCTGACCACGAACTGCAGGATCATGGTCATGCCGACTATGTTCATGCCCGGCGTATTCACGTGCTGCAGCACGCTGATCATGATCGGTATCATCGCCGAGGCCAGCGCGGTGGCGCTGGCAAAGCCCAGATGCACCACGATCAGGAACAGCGACAACAGCGCAAGCACGGCAAATGCGCTGGCACCCTGCAGTCCCATGCCCTGCACGATCAGGTTGGCGAGCCAGCCGGCGGCCTTGGTTTGCAGCAGCGCCGTGCCCAGGCTGATCCCCACGCCGAACAGCACGATCGTCCCCCAGGGAATTTTGCCCTGCGCCCCCTTCCAGCTCATCACGCCGACCCAGGGCAGGAACATGATGGCAATGGCGGCGATGGTGGTCGAGGAGGTGTCGAAAGGATGCAGCACCTTCTCAGTGGCCCACAGGCCCAGCAGCGTCAGCGTGATGAACAGCAGCTTCTTTTCATTGAGCGTCATCGGTCCCATTTCGTCCAGCGCCCTGGCGATCGCCTCCTTGCCGCCCGCTATCTCCTCGGTTTCCGGCGGCATCATTTTCATCATGATGAAATAGAGCGCGACCGACATCAGCACCGCCCACGGCGCAGCGGCGATGAACCAGTCGAGCCAGGTGATGGTGGCCTTGAGCGTTTTTTCGATGAAGCCGATCGCGACCATGTTCTGCGCCGCCGCGGTCTTGATGCCCACGTTCCAGATCGAGGCGGATTGCGCCGTGGCGATCATCAGCATGCCGGCAAGCCGCGACTTGCGTTCCGCGCCGAACGCGAGAATGATGCCCATCATGATGGGCACGAGGCAGGCGACGCGCGCGGTGGTGCTCGGCACCAGGAAAGAGAGCACCACGCCGACCAGGATCGCGCCGATGAGCACGCGGTTGGTGCGCGCGCCGACCTTGGACAGGACGAACAGCGCGATGCGCTTGTCCAGGCCGGTAACGGTCATCGCGGCGGAGATGAACAATGCCGCCGCGACCAGCGCCAGCGCCGTGTTGGCAAAGCCGCTCAGAGCCATGCCCAGCGCGGCGCTGGTGCCGAGCATGACTTCAGGTTTGGCGGGATTTGGCGCCAGGCCCAGCAGAAATGCCATCAGCGCAACGATCAGCACAGCGCTGACGGCGTAATCCACGGCCTCGGTCATCCACAGAATCACCGAGAACAGCAGCATGCCCAGCATGAACTGGCCGGCGAGCGGCAGATCCTTGGGCGTGGGCAGAAGGCATATGATCAGCAAGGCCGCAAACGCAGCGATCAGACCCCAGGATTTTTCTCCCGCCGCGGGCATGGCGGGTGTGGCCGGCATGGCGGCCGGCCGGCTGGCGATGGTGCTCATGTTTTCCTCGTCTGACACGGGTCGAATTCCGTGCTGACGCCAGAATGCACCGCCGCCGCGCGCGGATCGTGACTTTGCTCAAACGGCACGCCGCCGGCCACATGAAATTTTCTAATCGAATGCAGAAGCGCCGCTGATCGCCGGCCGCGCCCTGCGCGCGGGCGCAATTGCGCGCCTCCAACCCCGGCCGCTCGACAGGCCAGGCTGTCTACCTGCCCATCACGTCGCCGAACAATACCCACTGCCTGCCGTCGAAGCGCTGCAGGCGCATGGCCTCGAACGGAAAGTAATCGTCGGCGCCGGTATTGACGCTGACCCCGGGCAGCGCGACATCGAGTTGCACCTTCTTCAGATTGGCCGCCTCGCGCATCACGTTCGCGCGCGTCAGATCATCGCCCGCCTGGCTCAATACCTGCACCATGAGCTGCGCCAGCGCGTAGCCATACACATTGAGGCTGTCGGTCTGGCTGCCTTCCGGGTAATACTTCTGCATGAATGCCCGCCAGCGCCGGATCGCCGGGTCGTTCTCCCATTGCCTGTCGCTCGGGTCCTTGAGATAGGCCGCGGTGATCAGGCCCAGCGACTTGTCCGCGCCGGCCGGGATCAGCACCGATCCGACCGAAGACGACACGGCGTTGAGGTATTGAACCGGGCGCCAGCCGGTGTCGTAGGCGCCGCGTATCGCCATGGCCGCGAATTTCGGCGTGGTGATGTTCAGGAACACGTCCGCGCCCGTAGCCTTCAGCTGCACCAGCTGCGAATCGACGGTCGGATCGCTGGTCTCGTAGGAAAGCCTGGCGACGATCATGCTCTGCGCCCTCGCGCCCAGGCCTTTTTCGAATCCGGCGAGGTAGTCCTTGCCGTAATCGTCGTTCTGGTAGAGCACGGCGATTTTCGCCTGCGGCCGGGTTTGGAGGATGTGCCGGGCGTAGATCGAAGCCTCGGTCTGGTAATTGGGCTGCCCGCCCATGGTCCAGGGGAAGTGCTGCGGATCGCCCCACTTGCTCGCGCCGGAGGCGACGAACAGCTGCGGCACCTTCTTCGCGTTCAGGTACTTGTGGATCGCCGCGTTGGTCGGGGCGCCGAGGGGATTGAAGATGAGCAGCACCTGGTCCTGCTCGACCAGGCGCCTCGTCATTTCGACCGTTTTCGACGGACTGTAGCCGTCGTCCAGGCTGATGAACTCGATCCTGCGGCCGCGGATGCCGCCCTCGTCGTTGATCTTCCTGAAGTAGGCGGCCTCCGCCTTGCCGATGGTGCCGTAGGCGGAAGCCGGGCCACTGTAGGGCATGGTATTGCCGATCCGGATGACGGTGTCGGTCGCGCCCGGGTCGTAGTGTTTCTGCGCCTGGACCGGCGCGCTCAGGACGAAGAAGACAAGCGCGGCTGAGCGCAGAAAATCATTGACTTTCATAGGGGCTCTGTCGGTTCGCGGACGATGCCGTCCGCCCAGGACCGCATTATCGCCCAAAGCGCCACGCCGATTCTGGCCTGTCTGCCGGCCGCCGCCCCGCCGGAAACAGCGCGGCGTCCCACCAGGCTCGTGCAGACAGGAACCCGGTGCGACGCCGCCGCAAGCCTGCCGTTTACTTGCCTATGATCTCGCCAAAACGCACCCATTCCTTGCCGTCGAAGCGGGCGAGCTGCTCCGCCTCGATCGGCGCGAAATCGGTGGGACTGGTGTTGATCTTGATTCCCGGCAGGAGCACGTTGAGCTCGAAATTCTTCAGGTTTGCCGCCTGCTTCATCACGTTCTCGCGCGTCAGGTTGTCGCCGCATTGCTTCAGCACCTGCACCAGGGTCTGCGCCGCGCCGTAGCCGGACACGTTGAAGACGTCGGTCAGCTTGCCGTCGGGATAATATTTCTTCATGAAGTCGCGCCACTCGTTCATGCCCTTGTCGTTGGCCCATTCCAGATCCTGCGGATCCTTGAGGTAGGTGGCGGAAATGATGCCGACTGATTTTTCCAGGCCGGCGGGCGTCAACACCGAGCCGATGGATGCGGAAACGCTGTTCAGGTACTGCACCGGCTTCCAGCCGATGTCGTAGGCCTTGCGGATCGCCTGCGCCGCGAATTTCGGCGTGGTGATGTTGAAGAACACGTTCGCGCCCGAGCCCTGCAGCTGCACGATCTGCGAATCGATGGTCGGATCGCTGGTCTCGTACGAGGCCTTGGCGATGATCATGGTCTTGGCTTTCGCGCCGAGCCCGTCCTCGAAGCCCTTGAGGTAATCCTTGCCGTAGTCGTCGTTCTGGTAGAGCACGGCAATCTTGGCATCCGGCTTGGTCTTCAGGATATGCGCGGCATAGTTGCGCGCCTCGGCCTGGTAGCTGGGCTGCCAGCCCATGGTCCAGGGAAAGTGCTGCGGGTCGTTCCACTTGGTCGCGCCGGTATATACGTGCAGCTGCGGCACTTTCTTCGCGTTCATGTATTTCTGGATCGCCGAATTGGGCGGCGTGCCCAGCGGCCCCCAGATCAGCAGCACCTGGTCCTGCTCGACCAGTTGGCGCGCCATTTCCACGGTCTTTGGCGGGCTGTAGCCGTCATCGACGCTGATGAAATTGATCTTGCGCCCGTTGACGCCGCCCTCTTCGTTGATTTTCTTGATATAGGCAGCCGCGGTCTTGCCGATGGTGCCGTAGGCCGAAGCCGGCCCGCTGTAGGGCATGATGTTGCCGATCTTGATTTCGGTGTCGCTGGCGCCCGGATCATATTTCTTCTGCGCCACTGCCGCCGATGAGCCGAGCGCGAGCCCGACGATTGCCGCTGAAACCAACAGTTTCCTGGTTGACATGGTGTTCCCTCCTTTGGTTGCGCTGCTACGACTTCTGACTGCCGCCACCACCTTTGGTTCGGTGGCGGATTCTTGCCAGGGCAATGCGGATCGCGCCGGCCACGCCGACCGGCATCACATACATGAATCCGATCATGAACACGCCGTAGATCGCCCAGGGCGCCGCCTTGGATAGCTGGTCGGCGATGTTGGGCACGAACTGGATGAACAGCGCGCCGTAAATCGCGCCGGGAATGGACGCGAGGCCGCCGATCACGATGCCGATGAGGAAGGTGATCGAGAGGAAGATATTGAAGCTGTCCGGAGCGACAAACTGCACCGCGATCGCGCCGAGGGCACCGGCGACGCCGGTGAACATCGCCGAAACGCCGAAGGCGAGCGACTTGTACAGCGCATTGTTCACGCCCATGGCCTCGGCGGCGATCGGCTGGTCGCGGATGGCGATAAGCGAACGCCCGACGCGGCCGCGCAGCAGATTCCAGCCGAGCAGGAACATCAGCAGCATCACCGCCAGCGTAAAGTAATACAGCCACTGGTCCTGGTTGATCGGCAGGCCGAATGGCGGGTCGGGTTTGAGGATCACGATCCCCTGCACGCCGCCGGTCCAGTGTTCGAGGTGCTTGTCCTTGAGCAGTTGCGGCATCGACACGCCCAGGCCGAAGGTCGCCAACGCGAGGTACAACCCTTCCAGGCGCAGCGCCGGCAGGCCGAACAGAAAGCCCACGCCCAGGCAGACGACGCCGGCCACCGGCACGGTGAGGTAGTAGGGCACGCCGAACTTGTCCATCAGGATCGCGGCGACGTAGGCGCCGATGGCGTAGAAGGCGCCGTGGCCCAGCGAGATCTGCCCGTTGTAGCCGGTGAGGATGTTCAAGCCCAGCAGCGCGATCGCGTAGACCAGCACCAGCGTCAGCTGAAACGTGCGGTAGTTGCTCACCAGGAAGGGCAGCGCGCACACCGCCAGCAGCAGCACCGCATAGCCGAGGTAGCGCAGCTTGCCCGATGCGGCGGAAACAGGGGCGGATAACGCTGTGGATGCCGGTGTCATGCGCTCATACCCTGGTTACGTGGACTTTGCCGAACAGGCCGGAGGGCCGGATCACCAGCACGCTGACGATCAGCACCAGCGCGAAGGCGAGCTTGAGCTCGTTGCCGATGACGTAGGCGCCGAGCACGTTCTCCAGCACGCCGACCATGAAGCCGCCGAACACCGCGCCGCCGGGGTTGTCGATGCCGCCCACCAGCGCCGCCGCGAACGCGTACAGCAGGATGCCGGACATCATGTTCGGATCGAGGTAGACGGTGGGCGCGACCATCATGCCTGCGACCGCGCCGATGGCGCCGGCGAGCCCCCAGCCCAGCGCCAGCATCCAGCCGACGCGGATGCCGACCAGGCGGCTCGAATCGGGGTTCTGCGCCGCGGCGCGCATCGCCAGCCCCAGCGGGGTGTAGCGGAAAAATACGTACAGCAGCGCCAGCACCACCAGCGTGACGCCGACCGCGCCGATCTGATGCGCCGAAATCAGGTGATCGCCCAAATGCACCGGCTCCTTCGGAAACGGGCTCGGAAACACTTTTATGGTGTAGGTGTAGATCCAGCCGGCGAGGCTGTTGAATATAACCAGCAGCCCGATGAACACCACCACCACGGAGAGCACCGGCGCGCGCTCCACCGGCCGCACGATGACGCGCTCGATCACCACCCCGAGGATGAAGGCGATCACCACCGTCAGGAAGAACGCCGGCCAGTAGGGCATGCCGGCGTCGATCAGCGTCCAGGCGATGTAAGTGGAGAACATGGCGAGCTCACCCTGGGCGAAATTCACGTGGTGCGTCGCCTGGTAGATCATCACCAGCGCCAGCGCGACGCTGGCGTAGATGCCGCCGGTGGCGAGGCCCGCAAAAACCTGATTGAGGAAGGCGTCCATTGATAGTGATCTGCCCTAGTAGCCCAGATACGAACGGCGCACGGCGTCGTTGCCCTTGATTTCGGCCGAGGTGCCGGAGAGCACCACGCGCCCGGTCTCGATCAGATAGGCGTGATCGGCCAAGTCCAGCGCCATGGACGCATTCTGCTCGACCAGCAGGATGCTGACTTTCTCGCTCTGGTTGATGGTGCGCATGATGTCGAAGATTTCGCGCACGATCAGCGGCGCGAGGCCGAAGGAAGGCTCGTCCAGCAACAGCAGGCGCGGACGCAGCATCAGTGCGCGCGACACCGCCAGCATCTGCTGTTCGCCGCCGGACAGCGTGCCCGCCTGCTGGTGGCGGCGCTCCTTCAGGCGCGGAAAATAGCCGTAGATGCGCTCGAAATCCTGCTCGACCGCCTTGCGGTCCTTGCGCACATAGGCGCCCAGGCGCAGGTTCTCCTCGGTACTGAGCTGGACGAACGTGCCCCTGCCGTCCGGCACGTGGGCGATGCCCAGGCGCACGATATCCTCGGTCGACTTGGTTTCGATGCGCGCGCCGCCGAAAGTGATTTCGCCCTGGGTCTGCACCATCGAGCACAGCGCACGCAGCGTGGTCGTTTTGCCCGCGCCGTTGGCGCCGAGCAGCGCGGTGATCGAGCCCTCGTCCAGCGAAAAGTCGATGCCGTGCAGCACGCGCGTCAGCCCGTAGGCGGCACGCAACCCGGTTACCTGCAGCAGCGGCGCCATCAGGCGCTGGTCCCCAGATAAGCCTGCACCACCTCGGGGTGCTGCTGCACCTCGGCCGGCGTGCCTTCGGCGATCTTGCGCCCGAAATTGAGCGCCACGACCTTGTCCGACACGCTCATCACCAGGCTCATGTGGTGCTCCACCAGCAGCACGGTAATGCGCAGGCGGTCGCGGATGTCGCGGATCAGTTTGCCCAGCGCATGCACTTCCTCGTGATTGAGGCCGCTCGCCGGTTCGTCGAGCAGCAGCAGCCTGGGCTCGCTCGCCAGTGCGCGCGCGAGCTCGACGCGCTTTTGCGTGCCGAACGGAAGGTCGGACACGCGCTTGTCGGCGACCGGCTCCAGGTCCAGAAACGCGACCAGTTCCTGCGCCTTCGCGGCGGACACGCGCTCCTCGCGCGGCACCCGCGGCAGGCGCAGCGCGTTGGACAGGAAACCGGTGCCGGTGCGGCTGTGCAGGCCAACCATGACGTTGTCGCGCACGCTCATGCTGCGGAACAGCGCGAGGTTCTGGAAGGTGCGGCCGATGCCGGCCGCGGCGATGCCGTGCCGGGGAATGTCGAGCAGGGAGCGGCCGTCGAACAGGATTTTGCCGTCCTGCCAGCGGTACAGGCGCGACAGGCAGTTGAACAGCGTGGTCTTGCCGGCGCCGTTGGGGCCGATCAATCCCGCAATCTGCCCTGGGGCGATGTCGAAGGAAATGCCGTCGAGCGCGATGATGCCGCCGAAGTGCACCGATACGGCGTCAACGGCCAACAGGCGATTTCCGCCCGCCGCTTGGGTTTGAAGCATCCATCCTCCTGGTTCGGGCAATCGCTGCCCGGGGCCGGGCCCCGGATCCTGGCTGTCCCTGCGGTCCCGGTCTGCGCCGGATTCCGTGCGGTAGCGCGCTCCGATCTGCGCCGGCGCGCTGGTGTACCGCGCGCACATACTTCCACAAAACCGGCCCTGCGTAAAGCCGGAGAATTCAAAAGCTTGGACAAGACCGGCCGGATTGGTTCATGCCGGTGCGCAACCCGGCCGAAATTTCCGGCCCCTGGCCGCGCCGGCGCCTAACCGCTGTTGCGCAGTCCCGCGGTAAGCCCGTTGATGGACAGGTGGATGCCGCGGCGCGTCAGCGGATCGGTGTCGCCGGCGCGATAGCGGCGCAACAGCTCGATCTGCAGGTGGTTCAGCGGATCGAGATAGGGAACGCGGTTGCGCAGGCTTTGCGCCAGCGCGGGATTGTCGGCGAGCAGCGCCGGCTGCCCGGTGATTTGCAGCAGGTAGCGCACCGACTTGTTCATTTCGGCGCCGATGCGCGACAGCACGTTCTCGCGCAACGCGACGTCATCGAGCAGCTCGGCGTAGCGCGAGGCGATCGACAGGTCGGTCTTCGCGAGCACCATGTCCATGTTGGAGACGACGCTGCGAAAGAACGGCCAGTCCCGATACATCTGCCTGAGCGTGTCCATGCCCTGCGGGTGCTCGGTGAGCCAGGCTTCGATAGCGCTGGCGAATCCGTACCAGCCCGGCAGCAGCACGCGGCACTGCGCCCAGCTGAACACCCAGGGAATCGCGCGCAAGTCCTCGATGCGCCAGCCCGCCTTGCGCGCGGCCGGCCGGCTGCCGATATTGAGGTCGGCGATTTCGGCGATCGGCGTGGTCATGCGGAAATAATCGACGAAGCCGGGCGTCTCGTATACCAGCCGCCGGTAGGCGCGAAAGGCGTGCGCGCTGAGCGCATCCATCGCCTGCGCCCAGCCCTGCGCCACCGGATCGGCGCGCTGCGCGTGCAGCAGGCTCGCCTCCAGCGTGGCCGCGACCAGGGTTTCCAGGTTCTCGCGCCCGAGCAGCCCGTCGGCATATTTGCTCGCGATGGTCTCGCCCTGTTCGGTCAGGCGCAGCATGCCGTCCACGCTGCCCGGCGGCTGCGCCAGAATGGCCTCGTAGGCGGGCCCGCCGCCGCGGCCGACGCTGCCGCCGCGCCCGTGGAACAGGCGCAGACGCACGCCGTGCCGGCGGAACACTTCGACCAGGCTTGCCTCGGCCCGGTACAGCGCCCAGTTGGCGCTGAGATAGCCGCCGTCCTTGTTGCTGTCGGAATAGCCGAGCATGATCTCCTGCACGCGCGCGCGCGCATCCAGCCAGCTGCGGTAAGTCGGGAGCTCGAACGCCTGCGACATCACGCCAGCGCAGCGCTCCAGGTCGGCGATGGTCTCGAACAGGGGCACGATGTTGAGCGCGAGCCGCGGCGCCGCGCCCGGCACCAGCAGGCCGACCTCTTTCAACAGCAGGCCCACTTCGAGCAGGTCGCTCACCGAATCGCAGTTCGAGATGATGTAGTTCTGGATTGCGGCGGCGCCGAAGCGGCTGTGCACGTCCGCCGCAGCCTGCAGGATGTCGAGCTCGCCCTGCGCCGTCTCGCTGTATTGCAGGTGGCGCGAATAGAGCAGCCTCGCGCCCGCGAGTTCGCGCGCGAGCAGCGCCACGCGCTCGGGCTCGGCCAGCGCCGCATAGTCGGCGTGCACGCCGGCCAGGCGCAGCAGCTCGGCCACCACGCGCTGGTGCACGGCGGAATTCTGGCGCAGGTCGAGCGCGGCCAGATGGAAGCCGAACACCTCCACCGCGCGCAGCAGCGGGCGCAGCCGCCGTTCGGCCAGCGCGGCCGAGCCGTGGTTGGCGAGCGAGCGCGCGATCACCTCCAGCGCGGCCTTCAGTTCCGCGCTCGAGGCAAACGGTTCGCCGGCGGCGTGCGGCTCGCGCGGCGGCGCATAGCCGCACAGCAGGCGCGCGCTCGCCGCCAGCCGCGCGTAGATGCCCGTCAGCGCGCGCCGGTAAGGCTCGTCCTGGCGGAACGGCGAATCGTCGCCCGAGGCTTCGGCCAGCGCGGTGAGCTCGGGCGTGACGCTCACCAGCCGCGCGGCGATTGGCAGCTCGCCGCCGAGCAGGTGGATCTGCTCGAGGTAGTGCGCAAAGGCGAGCCGCGCCTGGCGCTCGATCGCGCTGCGCAACACCTCGGCGGTGACGAAGGGATTGCCGTCGCGGTCCCCGCCGATCCAGGAGCCCATGCGCAGCAGCGCCGGCAGCTGCACCTCGGCGCCGGCATGCTGCGCCAGCGCGCGCTCCATCTCGGCGTACAGCCGCGGAATCTGCTCGAGGAAGGTGTCGCGGTAGTAGGCGAGCGCGTTGTCGATCTCGTCCACCACGCGCAGCTTGGTCAGGCGCAGCATCGCGGTCTGCCACAGCGTCAGGATGGCGATGTAGAGCTCGTGCTCGAGTTCCTGCTGCTCAGAAGGCAGCAGCTGCTCGCGGTCGCGCCGCTCGAGCAGGCGCGCAAGCCCGCGCTCGCAGTCGAGTGTGCTCTTGCGCTTGACCTCGGTCGGATGCGCGGTCAGGACCGGGCTCACCAGCGCGCCCTTCAACCACGCCCGCAGCGCCGGCATGCCCACGCCCGCCGCCTTGAGCTGCGCCAGCACCCGCGCGAGGCTGCCTTCGCGCGGCGGCAAGCCTTCGCGCAGCCAGGCGCGGCGCATGCGCTTCTGGTGGCGGTCCTCGGCGATGTTGAGCAAGTGCAGGAAATAGCTGAACGCGCGCACCACGTCCAGGCTCTGGCGCCGCGACAGGCCGTCCAGGATGCCGGCGAGTTCGGCGCGCACCGCGCCCGCCTCGCCCGCCTGTGCACGGCGAAAGCGCACCGCGGTCTGGCGCACGCTCTCTATCAGTGCATAGCCGGATGCGCCGGCGCGCTCCTGCAATACCCGTCCGAGCAGCCGCCCCAGCAGGCGCACGTCCTCGCGCAGCTCGGAATCCAGATCGGTGGTGTCGTTCAAGCCAGGCCCTCCGGGACTAGTCCCTGTCGCAGACAGGAAAGCTGAAGCACGTATCGCGCCAGGCGCAGCCGGTTCAAGCGCGCGCCGGCCGTCTCAGGCGCGCGCCAGCGGTTTCAGGAGCGCGCCAGCGCACTGTCGGCGACAAAGGGATTGCTCTCGCGCTCCGCGCCGAAGGTCGAAGTGGGCCCGTGCCCCGGAATGAAGGTCACGTCGCTGCCCAGCGGCCAGAGCTGCTCGCGGATGGAGCGGATCAAGGTGGCATGATCGCCGCGCGGAAAGTCGGTGCGCCCGATGGAACCGGCGAACAGCACGTCGCCCACCATCGCGAGGCGATGTTCCGCACTGAAAAAGATCACATGCCCCGGCGTATGCCCCGGGCAGTGGCGCACTTGCAGCTCCAGCTCGCCGAAACGCACGCTGTCGCCGCCCGCGAGCCAGCGCGCCGGCGTGAACGACTGCAGCTGCGGGAAACCGAAGCGCAGGCCCTGCTGCGGCAGATCGTCGATGAGGAAGCGGTCGTCGATGTGCGGCCCCTCGATGGGCAGGCCGAGCTGCTGCGACAGCTGCGCCGCGCCGCCGCAGTGGTCGATGTGGCCGTGGGTGAGCAGGATTTTCTCCAGCTGCACCCCGTGGCGCTCGACCGCATCGAGTATGCGCTCCAGGTCGCCGCCCGGATCGACCACCGCCGCGCGCCTGGTGCGCTGGCACATCAGCAGCGAGCAGTTCTGCTGGAACGGGGTGACCGGGATGATGGCGACTCTCATGCGAGCTCTCAGGGATGGAATGTGCGCTAGCGCGGCAGCAGCGATTTTACCGCGCCGAAATCCGCTTGCGCCGGAAACCGCTGCACATGCGCGGCGCACCGGCCGGGGGCGCCGGTCAAAGCATCTGCAGCGCACTCGCTCCCGCGGGCGGCGGGAACAGCCGGTCGAGCTCGGCCAGCTGATCCGGGCTCAGCATCCGATCGAGCGCGCCCAGGTTTTCCCTGAGGCGCGTGCGGCTGCCGGTTTTCGGGATCACGATCACGTCCTCGCGCACTAGCAGCCAGGCAAGCGCGGCCTGCGCCGGCGTCATGCCGTGGCGCCGCGCAAATTCGGCGAGCGCGCGCTTGCCAATCAGGCGCGACTGCTCCAACGGCGAATAGGCCATCACCGGCACGCGCCGCTGGCGCAGCCAGGGCAGCAAATCCCACTCGATGCCGCGCCGCGCGAGATTGTAGAGCAGCTGGTTGGTCGCAACGGCGTCCCCGCCGGGCAGGCGCCACAGCTGCTGCATGTCCGCGAGATCAAGGTTGCTGACACCGTAATGGCAGATCTTTCCCGCCTGCTTGAGGCGCATGAACGCCTGCAGCGTTTCGGCGAGCGGCACGCCGCCGCGCCAGTGCAGCAGGTACAGGTCGATGCGGTCGGTCTGCAGGCGCTTGAGGCTGCGCTCGCAGGCGGCGACCGTGCCCTGCGCCGTCGCGTTGTGCGGATACACCTTGGTCACCAGAAACGCTTCGTCGCGCCGGCCCGCGATCGCCTGCCCGACCAGTTCCTCGGCGCGGCCTTCGCCGTACATTTCCGCAGTGTCGATCAGGCTTGCGCCGAGGTCGAGGCCGAGGCGCAGCGTCGCGATCTCCTCCGCGCGCGCCGTGCGCGCCTCGCCCATGTTCCAGGTGCCCATGCCGAAGGCCGGGACGCGCTCGCCGTCTGGCAGCCGGACGGTTTTCATGCGCGCCGCGCTTCGGATACAGTCATGACCCGCGCCGCTGCGATCGCCGCCGGGTCGCCGCGAACTAGCGCAACGCGGCGTTCAGCTTCTCCAGCACCGCCGAACCCGGGCACAGCTCCTTTGCGCCCATGCGATTGAACGGCGTCTGCGCCGTATTCAGGTGGGCGTGCAGGTCTTCGGCCTCGGGGTGGACGTAGAGCAGGCCGGTGACGAGCTCCCCCTTCGCCTGGTGCTCGGCGATGTAGTTGAGCGCCTTGACCCGGTCGAGCGGGTCGTACTCCGGATGCGTCTTGCGCAGGCGCAGGATGGAGCCGTCGTGCTGCGGCACGTCGATCACCGCGCCCTCCTGGTAATCGACGCTGATCGCATCGCGCGTCGGCCAGAAATCGAGCCGGTTGACGCTCTCGTTGTGCTCGCGCACGTAGTCGTAGCTCTTGGTGCTGCCCTCGTGGTTGTTGAACGCGAGGCAGGGGCTGATGACGTCGATGAAGGCGGTGCCCTGGTGCGCGATCGCGCCCTTGACCAGCGGCACCAGCTGCTTCTTGTCGCCGGAGAAGCTGCGCGCGACATAGGTCGCGCCGAGCTGCAGCGCGAGCGACACCGTGTCCACCGGCGCGTCGCGGTTGACCACGCCCTTTTTGGATTTCGAGCCGGTATCGGCAGTGGCGGAGAACTGGCCCTTGGTCAGGCCGTAGACGCCGTTGTTCTCGAGGATATAGGTCATGTTGACGCCGCGGCGCATGATGTGCGCGAACTGCCCGAGGCCGATCGAAGCGGAGTCGCCGTCGCCGGAGACGCCGAGGTAGATCAGCTCGCGGTTGGCGAGGTTGGCGCCGGTCAGCACCGAGGGCATGCGGCCGTGCACGCTGTTGAAGCCGTGCGAGTTGCCGAGGAAATAGTCGGGCGTCTTCGAGCTGCAGCCGATGCCCGAGAGCTTGGCCAGGCGGTGCGGCTGGATGTCGAGCTCCCAGCAGGCCTGGATGATCGAGGCGGAGATCGAGTCGTGGCCGCAGCCGGCGCACAGCGTCGAGATCTTGCCCTCGTAGTCGCGCCGCGTGTAGCCGACCTTGTTCTTCTGCAGCGTCGGGTGGTGCAGCCTGGGCTTGGCGAGGTAGGTCATCGTCCGTTCTCCATGCCGGTGCAATTGCCATTTTTGGTAAGCTGATTCGGCGCCGCCCCAGACTGGGCGCCCGCCTCAATGAACGAAAGTTTTGAATTCATGCTCATGCCGCCTTCGGTTTGTGCAGCGGACGCACGTTCAGCGCCGCGCTCACCGCGGCGATCTCTTTCACGATGAAGCGCGCGGTGATCGGCGTGCCGTCGTAATGCAATACGGAAATCAGGCTCGCGGGATTGATCAGCGCGTCGTTCACCAGCAGGGTCTTCAGCTGCGCGTCGCGGTTCTGCTCGACCACGAACACCTTGGAGTGCGCGGCGACGAAGTCGGCGATCTCGTCCTGGAACGGGAAGGCGCGCACGCGCAGCGCATTCACGTGCACCTCCTGCGCCGCGAGCGCGTCGAGCGCCTCGGCCATCGCCGGGCTGGTGGAGCCGAAATAGATCACGCCGAAGCGCGCCGGATGCCGCGCCGGCGTGAGCACGGGCCTGGGCACCAGCGACTTCGCGGTGTCGAACTTCTTCAGCAGGCGTTGCATGTTGTCCACGTAGTCCGGGCCCGCCTCGGAATAGCGCGCGTAGCGGTCCTTGGTCGTGCCGCGGGTGAAATAGGCGCCGCGCGTCGGATGCGTGCCCGGGTAGGTGCGGTAGGCGATGCCGTCGCCATCCACGTCCAGGTAACGCCCGAACTCCTTGCCCGCCTGCAGATCCTCGGCGCTCATCACCTTGCCGCGGTCGTAGGCACGCGCGTCGTCCCACTCCAGCGGCTCGCACAGGCGCGTGTTCATGCCGATGTCGAGGTCGGTCATCACGAACACCGGCGTCTGCAGCCGGTCGGCGAGGTCGAGCGCCTGCGCGGTGAGCTCGAAGCACTCCTTCGGGTCCTCCGGGAACAGCAGCACGTGCTTGGTGTCGCCGTGCGAAGCGTAGGCGGCGGAGAGGATGTCGGACTGCTGCGTGCGCGTGGGCATGCCCGTCGAGGGGCCGCCGCGCTGCACGTCGATGATGGTCACCGGGATTTCGGCAAAGTACGCCAGGCCGATGAATTCGCTCATCAGCGAAATGCCCGGTCCGGAGGTCGCGGTGAAGGCGCGCGCGCCGTTCCAGCCCGCGCCGGTGACGATGCCGACGGAGGCGAGTTCGTCCTCGGCCTGCACGATGGCGAACTTGTTCTTGCCGGTGTCGGGGTCGACGCGCAGGCGCTTGCAATAGCGCTCGAACGCCTCCGCGACCGAGGACGAGGGCGTGATCGGGTACCAGGCGCACACGGTGGCGCCGCCGTACACCGCGCCCAGCGCCGCGGCGCTGTTGCCTTCCATGAAGATCTTGCTGCCGACGGCGTCGGCCTTTTTCACGCGCAGGCCGATCGGGCACTTGAGGTGCGCCAGCGCGTAATCGCGGCCCATCTGCATCGCGTTCAGGTTGGGCTTGAGCAGTTTTTCCTTGCCCTTGTACTGCTCGCCGATCAGCTCGGCGATGGCGCCGGCGTCCATGTCGAGCAGCGCGGCGAGCGCGCCCACGTAGATGATGTTCTTGAACAGCTGGCGCTGGCGCGAGTCGTCGTAGGTGGCGTTGCAGATGTCGGTGAGCGGCATGCCGATCACGTTGATGTCGTCGCGGAATTTCGAGGCCGGCAGCGGCCGCGTGCTGTCGTAGAACAGGTAGCCGCCGGGCTCGATCTCGGCGATGTCCTGGTTCCAGGTCTGCGGATTCATCGCCACCATCAGGTCGACGCCGCCGCGGCGCCCGAGCCAGCCGCGCTCGGTCACGCGCACCTCGTACCAGGTCGGCAGGCCCTGGATATTGGACGGGAAGATGTTGCGCGGGCTTACCGGCACGCCCATCCTGAGGATGGCGCGCGCGAACAGCTCGTTGGCCGAGGCCGAGCCCGAACCGTTGACGTTGGCGAATTTGACGACGAAGTCGTTAACCGCGCTGAGCGCCTTGGTTTTCATGCGGGGACGGGCTCCCTTTTCGCTTTACGGCTGCGGCAGCCGGGGCCGGCGTGGGTCATTTCGAGCAGGAATTTCTGCATGTCCCAGGCGCCGGTGGGGCAGCGCTCGGCACACAGGCCGCAGTGCAGACAGACATCCTCGTCCTTGGCCATGATGCGCCCGGTGCGCAGCGTGCCCGAAACGTACAGATCCTGCGTCAGGTTCTTCGCCGGCGCGTTCAGGCGCTTGCGCAGCTCGGCTTCCTCGCCGTTGACGGTGAAGCTGATGCAGTCCATCGGGCAGATGTCGACGCAGGCGTCGCACTCGATGCACTTGGCGTCGATGAACACGGTCTGCACGTCGCAGTTGAGGCAGCGCTCCGCCTCCTTGAACGCGGTGGCGCGGTCGAAGCCCAGTTCGACCTCGACCTTGATGTTCTTCAGCGTCTGGCTCGGTTCGCGCCAGGGCACCTTGTAGCGCCGGTCGAGCGCGACCTCGTTGTCATAGCTCCACTCGTGGATGCCCATCTTCTGCGACAGCATGTGCACCATGGGCGGCGGGCGCTTGGCCACGTCCTCGCCCTGGCAATGCTTGTCGATCGACACCGCGGCCTCGTGGCCGTGCGCCACCGCCCAGATGATGTTCTTCGGCCCGAACGCCGCGTCGCCGCCGAAATACACGCCCGGCAGCGACGATTGCAGCGTGACTTTGTCCACCACCGGCATGCCCCACTGGTCGAACGCTATGCCGCAGTCCTTTTCGATCCAGGGAAACGCGTTCTCCTGCCCCACCGCGACGAGCACCTCGTCGCATTCGAAGTGCTGGTCGGGCTCGCCCGTGGGCTTGAGGCTGCGCCTGCCCTTGTCGTCGTAGCGCGCCTCGACCTTCTCGAAGCTGACGCCGGTGAGCCTGCCCTTCACGTGGGTGAATTCCTTGGGCACGAGGTAGTTGAGGATGGGGATGCCTTCGTGCGCCGCGTCCTCTTTCTCCCAGGGCGAGGCCTTCATTTCGTCGTAGCCCGAGCGCACGATCACCTTCACGTCCTCGCCGCCGAGGCGCTTGCTGGTGCGGCAGCAGTCCATCGCGGTGTTGCCGCCGCCGAGCACGATCACGCGCTTGGCGATTTTCGTCACATGCCCGAAGGAGACGCTGGAGAGCCAGTCGATGCCGATGTGGATATGCTTCGCCGCTTCCCTGCGCCCGGGCATGTCGAGGTCGCGGCCGCGCGGCGCGCCGGAGCCGACGAATACGGCGTCGTAGCCCTCGGCGAGCAGCGCCTTCATGCTGTCGATGCGCGTGCCGGCGCGGAATTCCACGCCGAGGCCGAGGATGTAGCCCACCTCCTCGTCGATCACTTCCTCCGGCAGGCGGAAGCGCGGGATCTGGCTGCGTATCATGCCGCCGGCCTTCTGGTCGCCGTCGTAGACCACCACGTGATAGCCATTCGGCGCGAGGTCGCGCGCCACGGTGAGCGAGGCGGGACCGGCGCCGACGCAGGCGATGCGCTTGCCGTTCTTTTTCTTCGGCGCGAGCGGCAGGCGCGCGCGGATGTCGACCTTGTTGTCGGCGGCCACGCGCTTCAGCCGGCAGATCGCGACCGGCTCCTTCGCCGCGCCCTTGGCACCCTCGGCCGGCGCCTCCTCGACGCGGCTGCGGCGGCACGCAGGTTCGCACGGACGGTCGCAGGTGCGCCCGAGGATGCCGGGAAACACGTTCGACTGCCAGTTGACCATGTACGCGTCGTCGTAGCGGCCGGCGGCGATCAGGCGTATGTATTCGGGGACGGGGGTGTGGGCGGGGCAGGCCCACTGGCAATCTACGACTTTATGGAAGTAATCTGGCGCGCCAATATCTGTCGGCTTCAATCAGTCTGCTCCTTCCGGGCGCCTGCCGGGCCGGCCAGGAATTGAAACGGCTTGGGGGCGCATGAGAGGCCGTGATTTTACTCTCGGCGGGGCGGGGTGAAAAGCGACTTTTTGGCCGGAGCACGCCTTTCCCCGCCGCGGCAATAGCCACTAAGCGCACGCGGGCATAGGGCCTGAATCGAAGCGCAAAGATATCCCCGCTCGTGCTCCCCGCTATCGGGCGCCCAACATTGGCTGGGCGCGCCCGGGCGACTGCCGCAGCAGACGCTGCAGCTCGGCCAGCGGCCGCGTATTGAGCACGTCGGTCTTCTCCAGCCAGCCGCGCCGCGCCTGGCCGATGCCGTAGCGCAGGTGCTCGAAGTCCGAAGCGCTGTGGGCATCGGAGCTGATGCAGACGAGGACGCCCTCGTCCCTGGCCATCCTGCAGTCGGTATCGAGCAGGTCGAGCCGCTCCGGATGCGCGTTCAGTTCGAGGAAGCATCCGCAGGCCTTCGCCTTGCGAATGATGCGCAGCATGTCGACGTCGTAGGGATCGCGCCGCTCGATCAGGCGGCCGCTGGGATGCGCGAGAATGTGGAAATGCGGGTGCTCGAACGCCTTCAGGATGCGCTCGGTCTGGCGCTCGCGCGAGAGGTGAAAATCGCTGTGCACCGCGCCCACCACCACATCCAGGCGCGCGAGCACGCCGTCGGGCAGGTCGAGCGTGCCGTCGGCGAGGATATCCACTTCGATGCCCTTGAGCACCTTGATTCCGCCCGGCTGGGCATTGAGCCGGTCGATTTCACCGATCTGCAGTTCCAGCCGCCGCGGGTCGAGGCCGTGCGCGAGGCGCAGGCGGCGCGAGTGCTCGGTGATCGCGAGGTAGGCGAGCCCGCGGGCAGCGGCGGCCTGCGCCATCTCCGTGATGCTGGCATGGCCATCGCTCGCCCTGGTGTGCGCGTGCAGGTCTCCGCGCAGATCGGTGAGTTCCACCAGGCGCGGCAGCGTGCCGGACCTCGCCGCCTCGATCTCGCCGCGATCCTCGCGCAATTCCGGCGGGATATAGGGCAGGCCCACGGCGGCGTACACCGACTCCTCGGTCTCGCCGGCGATGCGTTCGGCGCCGCGGAACACGCCGTATTCGTTGACCTTCAGGCCACGCTCCTGCGCCAGCCTGCGCAGCGCGATGTTGTGCGCCTTGGACCCGGTGAAGTAATGCAGCGCCGCGCCGTAGCTTTCCTCGGCGACCACGCGCAGGTCCACCTGGATGCCCGCCTGCAGCACCACGCTGGCGCGCGTTTCGCCGCGCGACAGGACCTGCCGCACCTCGGGATAGGCGATGAAGCGCTGCATCAGCCGCGCGGGAGCCGCGGCCGTGACCAGGATATCGAGGTCGCCGACGGTCTCGCGCATGCGGCGGAAGCTGCCGGCGAGCGTCACCCGCCCCACGCCGGCGCCCTGGCTGAGATACGCCGCGTAGGCATTCGCGTACTGGGCGGCGGTGGCGAGCTTGTAGCGCCCCGGGCGCTTGAGATGCGCCTCGACCCCCTGCAGGATGTTGAGCTCGGTTTTTTCGCCGAAGCCGGCGAGCACGCGCAGCCTGCCGTCGCGCGCCGCGCGGTACAGCTGCTCCGGCGTCTGCACGTCGAGTTCCTGGTACAGGCGTTGCACCCGCTTCGGCCCCAGACCCGGAATATGCAGCAGCTCGCTCAAACCCGCGGGCAGTTCGCGTTTGAGTTTTTCCAGCAGCGCGCAAGTGCCGCTGGCGGCGATCTCGCGGATTTTGGCGGAGAGGTCGGGCCCGATGCCCGGGAGCTTGGGCAGTTGCGCGCCGCCGGCGAGGCGCTCCGACAGGTCGAACGGCAGTTCTTCGACCACGCGCGCGGCATTGCGGTACGCGCGGATGCGGAACGGGTTGGCCTGCTCGATCTCGAGCAGGTCGGCTATTTCACCGAACGCGCGCGCGATGTCGGCGTTGTGCACGGAGGCTTCCGGCGGACCGGTCGAACACGACTCACATCTCCGCGTCCGAAGCCGCAGCGTGCGCTGACGGCTGCTCTTCGCGCAGTTCCGCCACCATGCAGTCGGTGGTCAGGATCAGCCCGGCGATCGAGGCGGCATTCTGCAGCGCGGTGCGCGTCACCTTGCACGGGTCGAGCACACCCATCCCGACCATGTCGCCGAACGCCTCGGTGGCGGCGTTGTAACCGAAGTCGCCCGTACCCTCGAGGACCCGGTTGAGGATCACCGACGGCTCCTCGCCCGCGTTGGCGACGATCTGCCGCAGCGGCTCCTCCAGCGCGCGCAGCACGATCTTGATACCGGCGTCCTGGTCCGGGTTGGCGCCGGCGAGCGCGCTGATCGCCTGGCGCGCGCGCAGCAGGGCGACGCCGCCGCCCGGCAGCACGCCCTCTTCCACCGCGGCATGGGTGGCGTGCAGCGCGTCCTCGACGCGCGATTTGCGCTCCTTCATCTCCGTTTCGGTGGCGGCGCCGACCTTGACCAGCGCGACGCCGCCGGCGAGCTTGGCCGCGCGTTCCTGCAGCTTGTCGCGGTCGTAGTCGCTCTTCACCTCCTTGATCTCGCGCCGGATCGCGGCGACGCGCGCATCGATTGCGCTGCGCTCGCCCATGCCGCCGATGAGGGTGGTGTTGTCCTTGTCCACCTCGATGCGCCGTACCCGGCCCAGATGATCGAGTTCGGCGTGCTCGAGCGTGAGTCCGAGTTCCTGCGCCACCACGCTCGCGCCGGTGAGGATCGCAATGTCCTCGAGCATGGCCTTGCGCCGGTCGCCGAACCCGGGCGCCTTGACCGCGCAGGCCTTGAGCACACCGCGCAGGCTGTTGACCACCAGCATCGCCAGGGACTCGCCCTCCACGTCCTCGGCGACCACCAGGAGCGGCTTGGCGGCCTTGGCAACCTTCTCCAGCAGCGGCAGCAGATCCTGGATCGCGGATATCTTCCGGTCGCATAGCAGCACGCACGCGTCCTCGAGGACGCAGCGCTGCTTGTCGGCGACATTGATGAAGTAAGCCGACAGGAAGCCGCGGTCGAACTGCATGCCCTCGACCAGTTCCAGTTCGCTTGCCAGGCCGCGGCCGTCTTCGACGGTGATCACGCCGTCCTTGCCGACCTTTTCCATGGCGTTGGCGACGATCTCACCGATGCTGCTGTCTGAATTTGCGGAAATGGTCGCGACCTGCGCGATTTCATTGCGCCCGCTGCAGGGCCTGGCCAGGCGCTTCAATTCCGCCACCACCGCGTCGGTGGCTTTGTCGATGCCGCGCTTCAGGTCCATCGCATTCATGCCGGCCGCGACGTATTTCATTCCTTCCAGCACGATCGCCTGCGCCAGCACCATGGCGGTGGTGGTGCCGTCTCCGGCCACTTCCGAAGTCTTGGAGGCGACCTCGCGCACCATTTGCAGGCCCATGTTCTCGAAGCGGTCCTTGAGTTCGATTTCCCTGGCCACAATGACGCCGGAATTTATGATCGTGGGCGCGCCGTACGCGCGCTCGAGCATCACCGTGCGCGCTTTCGGCCCGAGGGTGACTTTCACCGCATTGGCGAGCACCGCTACGCCGTGCACGATCCTGGCGCGTGCGTCGTCGCGGAAAATGATCTCTTTGGCTGTCATGCCCTTGGCTCCTTGTTGCCGGGTCCGCGGCTAGCGGCCGCGATTGCCGGTTTCCTTGGCGCAGCGGCCCTCGCGCCTGTCGAGTCGGCGCACATGGTCCTTGAGCTGCGTGGCGGCCGCCGCGAACGCCTCGCTCACCGCCAGACGGACATCCGCGCCATGTTCGCGGTTGACCACGATTTCCTTCCCCGGCAGGCCGATGATCAGCCGCACCGCAACGTGCGCGCTGCGCTGCTTTTGCCGCGGCAGCGCTTCGGCGACCACCTGGCAGCTGCGGACGCGCTCGTACACCCGCTCCAGCTTGCGCGCCTCTTCGTCGATGAGGCGCTCCAGCGCGTCGGTCGCCTCGATGCCACGCAAGGAAATGTCAACGCGATTGAGCATCACCCGTCCCTCGCCGCGCGCGCGGCTCAGTTGTACTCGTCGTAATACCCAGGCAGACTCCTGCCCCCCTCGCCCGACACGATGCGCTGGCAATCGATTTCGCCGTCGCGCTCATCCGGAACCTGCGCGGTCTGCTCCCACGCGTTCGGCGCGGCCAGCGCCCAGCGCCCGCGCCCGTGCGCGGATGCGGCCGAACGCTTGCGCGCGGCGCTACGTGCATTTGCGGCTTTTGACTTTGCGCCCAATCGCAGTCTCCTGCCAAAAAAAATTGAGTTTCATCCTAGCGCGGATCGCGGTGGCGCCGTTGACAATGGTCAAAATACCGCACCGCCCGTCGCCGCGCGCGGCGGCGCTCGCAGCCATCAGCAGGGTATTGAAACAGGGGGCGCGCCCCCTTTTTTATCCCCCAAATCGGTGCTATTGAAAAACGCTCCCCTCTGAGACCAGCAGATAATGACTGACTTTTCAGGTGCGAGAAGCGTCTTTCAACAGCCTGTCAACTCTGTCCATCGCCTTTTTCCAGCGCCATGCCGGTCAGTTCCAGCGCGGCACCGGCGACGACCAGTACAATGCCGCTTACCAGGTCGGAGGGCAGCCAGATCAGCAGCGCGCCGAGCAGCACCAGCAACACGCCGACGCTGCGACGCAGGAGCTTGTTTCTGATCATCAGCGTAATCTCCCTTGCTGCCTGCGCTTGGCCGGGGCTGCCGCTAGGGGCGTCGCTTCGCCTCGCGCCGCTGCTCCACCCGGATCGCCTGGGCGAGGGCGGATAGTTCCTCCGCCAGGACAGGCAGCAGGTCATCCATGGCCACTATCCCGAGGAGATGTTCGTTTGCGTCCACCACCACCAGGCGGCGCACGCCGTCGCGGCGCATTTGCGCGACGGTTTCGAACACGCCGGCATTTTCCTTCAGCGTCTCCGGTTTCCCCGACATGATGTCGCCGACGGTGAGGCCGCGGTAATCCACGTCGGCCGCGACGACTTCGACCACGAGGTCGCGATCGGTCACGATGCCGATCGCTCGACGCGCCCCGTCGCCGCCCTCGGTCACCACCAGCGCGCCGATATGGTTGTCGCGCATCAGCTTGGCCGCCTGCTGCACCGGCGTGCTGCATTCGGCGACCACCACAATCCGGCTGCAGATTTCTCCGACGTTCATACCACCCCCTCATCCGGACGAACCCCAAGCAGGCAACCTGGCATCGGCCGCTGCGCCGCGTTGCTTGCCTGCGAACCCGCGCGCAAATTGCGACTGCGCCTGCCCTTACGCGCGCACCAGCAGCAAAGCAAGTATCGGTCGCGTATGCCGCGGTGCTTTTGACATTGGTCATACGGAATCGATAGAACGGGGCGTTTTCCGTCGCAGCCCGGAAGCCGGGCCCGATGGCCGTGATTTCCATATAATCGGACCTGCCGCACGCTGGTCACTCCTGGACTGATGCGGCAAGGAGGGGACTCCATTTGCAGTCAATCGCGGCCCAGCCCGATCCGCAAGCAGACGCTGTGGCACCGCCGAGGCGCGCGCGGCGGCTGCGCCATCTGGTGCTCGGCCTTGGCGCCCTGGCGGCGGCGTCGGTGCTCGCCGGTACGGCGCTCAGCCTGTGGCACACGCATGACGAGGTGACCCAGCGGGCCGAGTCGCATCTGCGCGGCCTGGCGCGGATATTGGCCGAACAGACCCTGAGATCAATGCACAGCATAGACGCGATTCTTCGCGCGGCCGAGGACGCCGTGCAAAAGGCGGACGGGCCGGATCAGTTGGCGCCGTCCCGCGGGCTGCATCGGCGTCTGCGCGAAATCACTGCGCCGGCGCCCTACGTCAGCGCACTGATCGTGTCGGACGCGAGCGGCAAGACGCTGGCGCATACGGCCGAATTTCCGCCGCCGCGGGTCAACTACGGCAATAGCGAATTCTTCCGCGCCCACCGCAACCATCTGGCAGGGCAGGCGGAGCCATCGCTGCCGGCGGTCGGCAGGATCGAAGGCGAGCCCGGCATCATGGTAAGCCGCGGGCTCAACGACGCGGACGGGCGTTTTCTGGGCGTCGTCAGCGCAGTAGTCGATCCCGCATACTTCCTCGGCCCCGATGGCCTGGAGGAACTCGGGCCGGAAGGGGTGGTGCGGCTGCTGCGCAGCGACGGCCTGCTGCTGACCGGCTACCCGTTGGCGATTGCAGCCGCGACCCGCGACTACCGCGAATCCGCGCTATTTACTATGGGCGTCGCGGCCGGACGCGAGCTTGTCCGCCACGAAGGCACCACCGTGCCGGGCGAGCGCATAAGCGCGATTCGCCCGATCGACGGCTACCCGCTGGTGGTAACGGCGACCTCGTCGCTCGCGTTCGTCCTGCGAACCTGGCACCGCAGCGCGCTGGTGTTCGGGGCGATGGCCGCAGTCACCGCCGCCTTTCTCGGCCTGATCACCTTGTGGCTCGCGCACCAGTTGCAGATCGATGAGACGCTGAAGTCGACCATAATGGAGTCCGAGAGGCGACTGCAGGCGATCATTCAATCCGCCGTGGACGCCATTATTACCGTGGACGGACAACAGCGCATCGTGCTGTTCAACGCCGCGGCACAGCAGATTTTCCGCTGCCAGGCTGGCGAGGCCATCGGCGCCGACATCGGCCGTTTCGTTCGGGGACATCTGTTCGAAGCGCAGGCCGGGTACAGCGCGGCGCCGGAGGACGCCGGCGCGCCCATGCGCAGGATCGGGCAGCACCTCGCGCTGATCGGGGTGCGCGCGGACGGCGCCGAATTTCCCATCGACGCCTCGGTCTCGCGCGTGCAGCTGCGCGACGCGGGCCTGTATATCGTGATCCTGCGCGACGTCACCGAGAGCAAGCAGGTCGAGGCGGCTCTGCGCGAGAACGAGCAGCGCTACCGCACCCTGTTCAGCCAGGCGATGGATGGCATACTGCTGCTTGACGCGGAGGGCGGCGTCGTCGACGTGAACGAATCGTTTGCGCGCATGCACGGCTACGCCGTCGACGAGCTGCTGCGCATGAACCTGCGCGACCTCGATACGCCGGAAACGCTGGCGCGCGCGCCCGAGCGGATCAGGCGGATACTGGGAGGGGAAGCCATCGGATTCGAGGTGGAACATTTTCACAAGGACGGCCATATCGTGCCGCTCGACGTCGCCACTTCCGGCATCGATATCGGCGGCAGCATGTACGTGCTCGCCTTTCATCGCGACATCACCGAGCGCAAGCGCGCCGAGCAGGAACTGCGGCACTCGCAGCGCCAGCTGCGCGACATGTCCAAGGCGGCCAACGAAGCGCTCGAGGCCGAGCGGCGCCGCACCGCGCGCGAGCTGCACGACGAACTCGGCCAGTCGCTTACCGCGCTCAAGATGGACCTGGAGTCGCTGCGCTCGGCCCTGCCCCCCGGGGAGGCCGAGCTGGGCGAACGCACGCTGGCGATGCACGCGCTGCTCGACACCACGATCGCCGCCACGCGCCGCATCGCCGCCGATCTGCGCCCGCTCATGCTCGACGACCTGGGACTGGCCGCTGCGCTGGACTGGCTCACGCACAATTTTTCGCGGCACACGGGCATCGCCACCGACCTGGTGATCGACGACTCCGTGGCGCAGGTACCGGAGCCGATCGCCTCGGCGCTGTACCGCATCACCCAGGAATCGCTGACCAACGTGGCGAAATACGCGCACGCCACCAGCACCGAAATCCGCCTGGAGCGCGATGGCGACTGGGTCGAACTCCTGGTGCGCGACAATGGCCGCGGCATCAGGGCGGCCGACCAGCAAAAGCGCGGCACTTTCGGCCTGCTCGGCATACGCGAGCGGGTGACGCTGCTCGGAGGCGAGGTGTCCATCGAGGGCGAATCCGGCGCCGGCAGCGAGGTGCGGGTGCGCATTCCGCTGGCTGCGGCAAATGTGAAGGAGCACGCGTGACGCGCATACTCATCGCCGATGACCATGCAATCGTGCGCGACGGCCTGCGCCGCATCCTGCAGGGCGCGCCGGGAATCGAGGTGGCGGGCGAGGCCGTAAACGGCGACGAGGTCATGGCGCGCGTGCGCGAGGGCGGCTTCGAGCTGCTGCTGCTCGACATGTCGATGCCCGGCAAAAGCGGCATCGAACTGATCAAATGGGTGAAGGCGACGCGTCCCGAGCTCGCCGTGCTCGTGCTCTCCATGCACCAGGAGGAGCAGTACGCGGTGCGCGCGATCCGCGCCGGCGCTTCCGGCTATGTAACCAAGGAAAGCGCCTCGGCGCTGCTGGTGGCGGCAATCGGCAAGGTCGCCGGCGGGGGGCTCTACATCAGCCCGGGCGTGGCCGAGCAGCTCGCGCTGACGTTGCGGCCAGGCACGGACAAGCTGCCGCACCAGGCCCTGTCCGACCGCGAATTCGAGGTTTTCGGCCTGCTGGTGGCGGGAACGACCGTTTCCGACATTGCCGCGCGGCTGCACCTGAGCGGCAAGACGGTAAGCACGCACAAGGCGCGCATACTGGAAAAGATGGGCATGGACAGCGTCGCCGACCTGGTGCGCTACGCCGTCGCCCACCGGCTCGGCAACGCGCGCGAGAACTAATCCCGCTGCACCGGTGTAGGCATCGCCCTACACCGCTTCCGCCGCGCCCGATGCACAGTTTCAGCCTGCGCCTATGGTGGCCATGGCGCGCGCAGATCCATACTTGCCCCGACAGATTCGAAGCGGGCAGCGGCTATGGAATGGGCTCAGCAGGACACGACACTGCAGGTGTTCCTCGTAGAGGATTCGCCGGCGATCCGCGCGCGCCTGGCGGCGACGATCAAGGCGATACAGGGCGCCGAGCTGGTGGGCGAGGCCGGCAGCGTCGGCGCGGCGATCGACGGCATTCGATCGACCCATCCCGGCGCGGTGATCCTGGACCTGCAGCTGGAGGACGGCAGCGGCCTGGAGGTGCTCAAAGCGGTGTACCCGTCGGCGCCCGAGCTGCACGTCGCCGTGCTTACCAACTACGCGACCGATCAGCACCGCCGCGCCTGCATGGATGCGGGCGCGGAATTCTTTCTCGACAAGTCCGCGGATTTCCCCCGCATCCGGGAAATCGTGCGCATGTGGACCGCGCACACCGGCAGCGCAGCGCTCGGCCACTGAACCAATGCAATCAAAACACCATGACTACGGAGACAACCATGACCGCCGCACTTTCGCACTATGACGCATCCGATTTTGGCTGCCCGGACCCGGGCGCCACGATCGCGCAGGAGCACGAGGGCGCGAACGTCTCGGTGCGCGATCTGACGCGCCTGCTGCACATCGACTGTCCCGACGATGCCTGGCTCGCGCGCACGGCGTTCGCGCTGCGCCGGGTGCACGAAGGCGACACGCTGGTGCATGCGGGCGACAAATTCCATTCGCTTTACGTCGTGCGCTCCGGCTGCTTCAAGACCGTCTACACCGACTTCTCCGGCAGCGAGCAGGTGCTCGCGTTCCCGATGTGCGGCGACCTGATGGGCGCCGACGGCATCGACAGCGGGCATTACAGCTCCACCGCCGTGTCGCTCGACACCAGTGAAGTCGTGATCGTGCCGCTCGCAAGCCTCGCGCGCCTGGTGTATGAATGCCCGAGCCTGGAAGCCCTGCTCTATCGCGTGCTCAGCCGCGAATTGGTGCGCGTGCAGAACATGGCCTGGACACTGGGCACGCTCGGCGCCGAAGGCCGCGTGGCGGCGTTTCTGCTCAACCTGTCGGCGCGTCTTGGCGCACTGGGCTATTCGCGCTCATCGTTCAACCTGCGCATGACGCGGCAGGAAATCGGCAGCTACCTCGGCCTCAAGCTCGAAACGGTGAGCCGCGCCTTGTCGGCGCTGAATACCGCCGGCGTCATCCAGGTGAACCAGCGATGCATAGACATTCTGGACGCCGACGCGCTGCGCGGCGTGATCGACCCGGCCGCGTGCGTTCCCGAGTGCATTGCCCCGCGTCCCGCCCACGCGCAGTCCGACGCCGGGAACGCGACACGCGCGAAGAAAACCCGGCCGCACTTCGCCTCCGGGCTCGCCTGGCGCCAGCTCGTCGCGGTCTAGCGCCCGGCGCAGGGCGCAGCGCCGGCGCCCCGCTGCACGGGTTATGATTAGCCGCCTTTACCAATAACAAGGGGTTCCGATATGTTCAAGCACATCCTGGTTCCGACCGACGGTTCGACGCTGTCGCTGCGCGCGGCAAAGCATGCCGTGCGCTTCGCCAAGGTACACGGCGCACGCATCACCGCGTTCTACGCCGCGCCGGAATATCATCCCAATATCGCCGGAGACTACCTGCCGGCGAATTTCGTGCCCCTGGGGGTGTTCCAGAAGCAGATCAAGAAGACTGCGGAAAAATACCTGGACCAGGTCAAGAAGATGGCGCAGGTGGGAGGCGTAAATTGCTCCGGCCTGTATGTCAGCGACGACTCGCCCCATGACGCCATCATCAAGGCTGCGAAGGAGCGCAAGTGCGACCTCATTTTCATGGCATCGCACGGGCGCAGCGGCCTCGCCGGGCTGTTGATCGGCAGCGAGACCAACAAGGTGCTCACGCACTGCAAGCTGCCGGTGCTGGTCTATCGCTGACGCCGGCGCGGAGGGGAGCTGGTGCCGGGTAAAGGATTCGAACCCTCGACCGTCGCATTACAAATGCGCTGCTCTACCAACTGAGCTAACCCGGCATGCGCGCCCTATTATACGCGGGCGCACGAAGCGCATCCCCGTCTGAGCCGCGGCAGGCCCCGCGGGGCGGGCCCGCCCAAACGCTTCAGTTTCTTATTTGACCCGGCGCAGCGACGGCTTGCGCGACGGCCGCGGCGGCTCGGGCGGCGATTCGTCGCCGGAGGCGTCCTCCCCCGCATCGGCGGGAAGCGCCGCCTCGGCCGGGCTCACGTCGAAGGACAGGCCCTGCCCGTTCTCGCGCGCGTAAATCGCCGACACCGCGCCCACCGGAATCGAGATATCGCGCGAGGCGCCATTGAAGCGCGCGCTGAATTCGATCCGCTCGTTGCCCAGCTTGAAGCGCTCCACGGCGATCGGGCCGACGTTGAGCACGATCTGCCCGTCCTTGACGTACTCCATGGGCACATGCGTGGACGCGTCGACCGTCACCGTGAGATAAGGCGTGTAGCCGCTGTCGACGCACCAGTCGTAGATTGCGCGCATCAGGTAGGGCTTGGTGGACAGTTCTCGCATGGGCGAATCGCTGGCTCGGTGGCGCGGCATCCGCGGGCAATCTACGCTCGGATCAAAAGCAGATCCCTCGTCGCTCGCGCTCCTCGGGATGACCGCTGTGCGGTCACTTGCGCATGACCTTTTCCGACGGCGTCAGCGCCTCGATGAAGGCCGGGCGCGAGAACAGCCGCTCCGCGTACTTCATCAGAGGCGCAGCCGGCTTGCCGAGCGAGATGCCGTAATGGTTCAGCCGCCAAAGCAGCGGCGCTATCGCCACGTCGAGCATGGAGAATTCGTCGCCGAGCATGTACTTCTGCTTGACGAATATCGGCGCCAGCTCGGTCAGCCGGTCGGCGACGTGCGCGCGCGCCTTTTCCTGCTGCTTGGCGGTGCCGTCCTCGAGCGTATCGATGCGGCTGAACAGCTCCACCTCGAAATTGAACAGCAGCAGCCGCGCCCGCGCGCGCATCACCGGATCCGGCGGCATCAGCTGCGGGTGCGGAAAACGCTCATCGATGTATTCGTTGATGATGTTCGACTCGTACAGGACCAGGTCGCGCTCGACCAGCACCGGCAGTCGGTTGTACGGATTCATCACCGCGATGTCTTCGGGCTTGTTGAACAGGTCGACGTCTATGATCTGAAAGTCCATGCCCTTCTCGTAGAGCACGATGCGGCAGCGCTGGGAGAACGGGCAAGTGGTGCCTGAATAAAGGTTCATCATGATCGTTATGGCCTTGGAAAAATGAGGCGAACCGCGTCCGCCTCTGTAACCGGCTTCGAGTCTGCCGAAACCGGTCTCTAGCTCAGTGCACGTCCTTCCAGAATTCCCGCTTCAGCAGGTACACCAGCGGCAGCAGCGCAAGCAGGTAGAGCAGCACGAATATGCCGATCTGCTTGCGCGTGGTCGCCGCGGGCTCGCCCATGTAGACCAGAAAATTGACCAGGTCGGCCACGGTCTCGTCGTACTGGACAGGCGTCAGGCTGCCCGGCGTCACCATTTCATACTTCACCGCCGCGGCTGCGGCGCCGTGGCCTTCTTCCTTGCCCTCCTCGCCTTTCGATGCCTGGGCCACGCGCACGCGCTCGCCCTGCAGCCGCCACAGCGGATTGGGCATGCCGACGTTCTCGTACACGGTGTTGTTCCAGCCGGTCGGGCGCGCCGGATCGCGATAGAAGCCGCGCAGGTAGCTGTAGAGCCAGTCGGCGCCGCGCGCGCGCGCGATCACCGACAGATCCGGCGGCGCCGCGCCGAACCACTTGCGCGCATCTTTGCGGGTCATCGCGACGTTCATGAGGTCGCCGACCTTGGCACCGGTGAATATGAGGTTGTCCATGATCTGGGATTCGTTCAATCCCAGCTCCTCCAGCCGGTTCCAGCGCATGAGCGAGGCGCTGTGGCAGTTGAGGCAGTAGTTGGCAAAGGTGCGCGCGCCGCGCTGCAGGCTGATCACGTCAGTCTGGTTGATCGGCGCCGTGTCCAGGCGCGCCCCGCCCTCGGAGGCCATCGCCGCAGGCGATGCAAGCAGGACCGCAGGCGATACAAGCAGGACCGCGGGCGATACAAGCAGCGCAGGCGCGAACAGCAGCATCAGCACGAATTTGGCGAGAGTCTTCATTTGTAGGTCACCCTGTCCGGTTCGGGTTTGTTCTTATCGATGCTGGTGTACCAGGGCATCAGGACGAAGAACAGGAAGTAGACTACGGTGCAGATGCGCGCCACCACGGTCGCGCGGTCGGCATGGCCCAGCCAGGCGCCGAACTGTCCCCACACCGTGACCGGCTCGGTGCCGAGATAGCCGAGGATGAGGAACACCACGACGAAGGCCGTCAGCGCCACCTTGAAATACGGGCCGCGGTAACGGATCGACTTCACCGGGCTGCGGTCGAGCCAGGGCAGGGTGAACAGGATCATCACCGACACGCCCATCGCGACCACGCCCGGGAACTGCGAATTGAACAGCGGCGGCACGCCGCGCAGGATCGAGTAGTAGGGGGTGAAATACCACACCGGCGCGATGTGCGGCGGGGTCTGCAGCGGATTGGCGGGGATGAAGTTGTTCGCCTCGAGGAAGTAGCCGCCCATTTCCGGCGCGAAGAACGCGATGATCGCGAACACGATCAGGAACACCACCACGCCGAATATGTCCTTGACCGTGTAATAGGGATGGAATGGAATGCCGTCCAGCGGCACGCCCTTGGCGTCCTTGTGCTTGCTGATTTCGATGCCGTCCGGATTGTTCGAACCCACCTCGTGCAGCGCGAGCAGGTGCGCCATCACCAGTCCGAGCAGCACCAGCGGCATGGCGATCACGTGCAGCGCGAAAAACCGGTTGAGCGTCGCATCGGCAATGACGTAGTCCCCGCGTATCCACAGCGACAGGTCCGGCCCGATGAAGGGAATGGCGGAAAACAGGTTGATGATCACCTGCGCGCCCCAGTAGGACATCTGTCCCCAGGGCAGCAGATAGCCGAAGAAGGCTTCGCCCATCAGCACCAGGTAGATCAGCACGCCGAAAATCCAGATGAGTTCGCGCGGCTTGCGGTGCGAACCGTAGAGCAAGGCGCGGAACATGTGCAGATAGACGCAGATGAAGAACGCCGATGCGCCGGTCGAGTGCATGTAGCGGATGATCCAGCCGCCGGGCACCTCGCGCATGATGTACTCCACCGAGGCGAACGCGAGGTTCGAATCCGGCTTGTAGTTCATCGTCAGGAAGATGCCGGTCACGATCTGGATTCCGAGCACCAGCATCGCCAGGCCGCCGAAAAAGTACCAGAAGTTGAAGTTCTTCGGTGCGTAGTACTCCGCCAGGTGCGCTTTCCAGGTCGAAATCAGCGGAAAGCGCTGGTCGACCCAGGTGAGCGCGTTATCGAGCGCGACGGAACCGGTTCCGCTTACGGGGGGTTTCTCTGCGGCAGCCATGCGTCATGCCCCTTTCGTGTCTTCGCCGATCAGAATGCGCGTATCCGACAGATACGTGTATTTCGGCACTTCGAGATTGACCGGTGCGGGCGAGCCCTTGTAGACGCGTCCGGCAAGGTCGAACTTGGAACCGTGGCAGGGGCAGAGAAATCCGCCGTTCCAGTCGGCGCCCATTTCCCCCTTGTCCTCCGCCGGCTTTTCCTGCGGCGAGCAGCCTAGATGGGTGCAGACGCCCACCAGCACCAGCACCTCGGGCTTGATCGAGCGGTATTCGTTCTTCGCGTATTCGGGCTGCATCGGCACGTCGGACTTCGGATCGGAAACCTTGGCGTCGACGCGCGCCAGGTCCGCCACCATTTCCTTGGTGCGCCGGATGATCCACACCGGCTTGGAGCGCCACTCCACGGTCATCATCTGGCCCGGCTCCAGCGTACTGATGTCGGCCACGACCGGTGCGCCCCCCGCCTTGGCGCGCTCCGACGGCAACCAGCTTGCGGCGAACGGCACCGCCGCAGCTACGCCGGCGACACCGCCCGCGGCGCCGCAGGCAATCACCAGATTGCGCCGGCCTTTGTTTACCTTCTTATCGTCGCTCATCGATGGTTCCTCGAATGCAGGATTACGCCAGATACAAAAGCTCGCGATTATACCCGATAGTGCGGCCTAAATTAAAGTTTTATGCGCTAACACACTGAAATGGATAAACAAAGTCGGGCTTTCCCCAAGCCCGCCCGAATCCCACGCCTAAACCGGATTGGAAATATCGATATAGCGGTGCGCGATGCCGAAGCGCGCCGCAAGATGCTCGCCCAGGGCCTGCACCCCGTATTTCTCGGTGGCGTGATGCCCCGCCGCGATGAACGCAACTCCGGACTCGCGCGCGTAATGCACCTGTTGCTCGGAAATTTCCCCGCTCAGGTAGGCGTCCGGGCCGAGCTTGATCGCCTCTTCGAAAAAGCCCTGCGCCGCGCCGCTGCACCAGGCGATGCTGCGGATCTGCCTTGCGCCATCGCCGATCACCAGCGGCTCCCGGCCCAGGCGCTGCGCCACCTGGGCGGCAAAGGCGCGCAGCTGCATCGGCGCCTCCAGACTGCCGCAAAACCCTATGTCCTGATCGGCGAAACGTCCGCTTTCGACCAGCCCCAGGCGCCGGCCCAACTGGGCGTTGTTGCCAAATTCGGCATGCGCATCCAGCGGCAGATGATAGGCGAAGAGGTTCAGCTCCTGCAGGATCAGCGGCGCGATGCGCGCGCGGCGCAAGCCGGTAAGACTGGGGTCTTCGCCTTTCCAGAAATAGCCGTGATGCACCAGGATGGCGTCCGCCTTGTCGGCGAGCGCAGCCTGGATCAGGTCGAAGCTCGCCGTCACCCCGCTGACGATGCGCCGGATTTCGGCGCGCCCTTCCACCTGCAGCCCATTTGGGCAATAATCGCGGAATCGGGAGACCTCCAACAGGCCGTCCAAGTAACGGTTTAGTTCCTCGCGCTGCATTGCGGCATCCATCGCATGGGCCAGCGGGAATTGTACCCGCACGCACGCCGGCGCATCACCGGGCCACTGATCGGGAGCCGTTCCGGATTCGGCGCAGCCACGCCCTGATCAGCGGGCAAGCAGGGACCGGGGAAGCTGCGGGGCCGTTCCGTTCCCGCGGAAATCCCCGCCGCACATGACGAACACAAGGACGCACGCGATGTACCGACTCTGGCTGACCTTCGCGCAAACCGCCACCGTCTGCCTTGCGGTTCTGTTCGTCGTCGCCACGCTCAAGCCCGAATGGCTCCCGGCCAGATCGGCTGCCCCGGTCGAGGTGAGCCAGGCGCCGCCCGCCGCGGCCGGCGACAGCCGCGTCAGGGCGGCGTCCTACAGCGACGCGGTGCGCAAGGCGGCTCCGGCCGTAGTCAGCGTTTTCACCAGCAAGGAAGTGCGCCGGCCGCGCAATCCGTTCATGAACGATCCGCTGTTTCGGCACTTCTTCGGCGATCGCTTCGAGGACGAATCGCAGCGCGCTTTCAGCCTGGGCTCGGGCGTCATCATCAGCCCGAAAGGCTACATCCTGACCAACCAGCACGTGGTCGAGGCTGCCGATGAAATCGAAGTGGCGCTTTCCGACGGCAAGAAGCTCACCGCCAAGATGGTGGGGAACGATCCGGAAACCGACCTGGCGGTCCTGCACGTCGACGCGCAGAATCTGCCGGCCATTACCCTGGGCCAGGCGGAGAACATGAAGGTCGGCGACGTCGTGCTCGCGATCGGCAATCCGCTGGGCGTGGGCCAGACCGTGACCATGGGCATCGTTTCGGCGCTGCACCGGACCGGCCTGCGCATCAACACCTTCGAGAACTTCATCCAGACCGATGCCGCCATCAACCAGGGCAACTCCGGCGGCGCGCTCATCGACGCGGCCGGCAATCTGGTCGGCATCAACACCGCGATATTGTCGCAATCCGGCGGCTCGATCGGCATCGGCTTCGCCATACCGGTCTCCATCGCGAAGCAGGTGATGGAGCAGCTGATCGCCACCGGCGCGGTGACGCGCGGCTGGGTCGGCGTGGAGTTGCAGGAAATCACGCCGGAACTGGCCGAATCGTTCAAGCTCGGATCCACCGCCGGCGTGCTCGTCGCCGGGGTGCAGCGCGGCAGCCCGGCCGACCGCGCCGGCATGAAGCCGGGCGACATCGTGCTCAGCGTGGACGGCAAGCCGGTGCGCGACCCGGACTCGATGCGCAATCTGATCGTCGCGTTGACGCCGGGCAAACAGGCCACGCTGGGCGTGAAGCGCGGGCAGGGCACGCTCGAGCTGCAGGTCACCGTGGGCAAGCGCCCGAGCGTGCAGACGCGCGAAGACCAGTAATCCGCGCGCCGGCAGCGGCAAGAAACGCTTCCGCCCTATGAACCGGGTCCGAGCGCAGGGACCCGCGCGCTGCGCGCAAACCTCACCGCGCATCGACGACAGCCGGAGCGCATGCGGCCTCGGCCTCCCCCGGGGCCTCTGAGTAGCTTTTGATCTTTGTCATTCCCGCCAGCCCGGGTCGGGCCTAGCATTGCATAGGAAACCCCGGATCCCGGGACAAACCGACTGAGGCTCGAAGTGGCCCGCATTGCACAAATTGTCTCGACCGCGCGCTATCTGCCGGATCGCGTCGTCACCAATGCCGAATTGAATGCGCGTTTCACCGCGCTCGGCATTCCGGCGGTGATTGACAAATTTGCGGCCAGCACCGGCATCACCCAGCGCTTCTACGCACCGGACGATTGGGTTACCTCGGATCTCGCAGCGGCGGCGGCGCGCGAGGCGCTCAAGCGCGCCGGCTGCAAATCCGAGGACGTCGACCTGATCATCCTCGGTACCGATTCGCCCGACTACATCACGCCTGACACCTCCGTCGTGGTGCAGCACAAGATCGGCGCCAGGAACGCCGGTACCTTCGACATCGGCTGCGCCTGCGCTTCGTTTCCGGCGGCGATCGCGATCGGCTCGGCGCTGATCGCGGCCAATGCCGCGCTCAAGACCGTGCTTGTCATCGGCGTATACATGATGCACAGGCTCAGCGATCCCAACGATCCGGTGTGTTTCTTCTATGGCGATGGCGCGGGCGCGGCAGTGCTGGTGGGCGGCAGCCTGCAGGGATTCATTGGCGCGGCATTCCAGGCTGACGGTTCTTATGCGACCAATTGGGGCATTTTCGCCGGCGGCACCTTCGAGCCTGCGAGCGAGCGAGCGGTCAAGGAGGGGCGCACCCAGGTGCGCTTGGTGCGCCCCTATCCTGCAGAAGTCAACGAGGAGGGCTGGCCGCGCTTGTTCAGGCGCCTTGCCGCGGAAAACGACTTCGGCGCCAACGACGTGGACCAGCTGCTGTTCACCCAGGTGCGCAAGCCATCGATCGCGATAGCGGCCGAGCGCTGCGGCGTGCCGCTGGAAAAATGCCACACCATCATGGAGAAATACGGCTATACCGGGTCCGCCTGCATTGCGATGGCTTTAGACGACGCCATCGAACTGGGCAAGATCAAGCGCGGAGACCTGGTGGTGATGATCGGTTCGGGTGTGGGCTATAACCAGGCGGCAGCGGCGATTCGGATGACGGCCTGACCCGCTCGCATCGACCCCGCAGCCGCCAATAACAGCTAGGACAGCCATGTCATACGGAAACGATTTCACCCAAAGCAAGCTGGTCACGGTGGAACAGGCGCTGGCAAGAGTCAAATCGAACGACAGCATCGTGTCCGCGCTCGCCGCCGCCGAGCCCGCCGGCTTTCTCGGGCAACTGCACACCATTGCGCCGCGCGTGCAAAACGTGACGGTGGCCACCTGTCTCCCGCTGCAGCCGTATCCGTTTTACATGGATCCCGCCATGCGCGGCCGTTTCACGCACGATGCGTGGTTCTTCACGCCGAACGCGCGCAAGGCGCACGAGGAGGCCGGCACCACCTCGTTCGTGCCCAACCATCTGCACCGGGCCGGATTGGACCGCCTCGTCTATCAGAAGCCGACGATATTCGCCGGCACCTGTACGCCGCCCGGTCGACTCGGTTATGTATCGCTGTCGCTGTCGGTGACCTACGAGCGCGAGCTGCTGGAGGCGGCGGATCTGGTGATACTGGAGATCAACGAGAATTTGCCGTGGACCTATGGCGACACCGTCATCCATATGGACGAGGTGGATCTGATTATCGAGAACCATCGCGACGTTCCCGAGTTGCCGCCGGCGATCGCATCGGAGAAGGATTTGCGCATTGGCGGCTATATCGCCGAACTGATCGAGGACGGTTCCACCCTGCAGATCGGGATCGGCGGGATTCCGAACGCGGTGACATCGATGCTATCGAAGAAGCACGAACTGGGCATTCATACCGAAATGTTCACCGACGGCATGATCGACCTGTTCGAAGCCGGCTGCATCGCCAAGACGCCGCACACCTTCGGCAACCAGGTTCTCACCGGCAAGATGGTGGCCACTTTCGCGCTCGGGTCGAAGCGGCTCTACGACTTCCTGCACCGCAACCCGGCGGTGGCGCTCATGCGCGGCTCATGGGTCAACAACCCCTATATCATTGCGCGCAACAAGAAGCAGATCTCGATCAATACCGCGCTGGAGGTGGATCTCACCGGGCAGGTTTGTTCCGAGTCCATCGGCCCCAAGCAATTCAGCGGCACAGGCGGCCAGGCAGACACGGCGATCGGGGCGCAGATGTCGGAGGGCGGCAAGTCCTTCATCGCGCTTTATTCGACCGCGGCGCTCAAGCAGACCGACGGCACGCGCAAGGCAATCTCGAAGATCGTTCCTATGCTGACCCCCGGCGCCGCGGTCACGCTGCACCGCTCCGACGTCGATTACGTCGTAACCGAATACGGGGCCGTGCGGCTCAAGGGCGCGCCGGTGCGCGAGCGCGTAAAGCGCCTCATCTCGATAGCGCATCCGGATTTCCGCGCCTGGCTGCAGGACGAGGCCGACCGTCTGCGCTTCTCGACCTGAGCGCGGCTGCTACGCGCCCCAGCGGACCGCGACGGCACCCCATACGTAGCCGATGCCGGCGGCAATCGACACCATCAGGTCGCCGTCCTTGAGCTTTCCCTGCTTCAGGCCTTCGTGCAGCGAAATCATGAAATCGACCTGGCCGGTATGGCCGTAGTTCTCCAGGTACACCGCCTGCCCCGGTGCCAGGCCGAGGGTCTCGAGAAACGCATCGTGCATTGAGCGCTTGAAATGCAGCACGTTGAGAAAACCGATGTCGGCGCGCGTCGCGCCGCTCTTGGCAAGCGCCTTGTCGATGCAGTGCAGCCAGTTGGACATCGACACCTCGTTGAGGCGCGCCTTCATGTGCGTGGCGTCGAACACGCGCAGGCTGCGGTTGCCGCGCGCGCGCAGCGTCGCGAGTTCTGCCTCGGGCAGGGACTCGATCGGATGCTCGATGCCGCCGTACCAGACGCCGGTGTCGCGGGCGAGCGAACCATCGGTCATGATGTGGGAACCGAGCACGCGGTTGCGTCCGAGCCCGCGCTTAAGGATCAGCGCGCCGGCGCCGGCGGCCAGATCGTACATGAAGGAGACGTCGGGGTCGGTGTAATCGATGAGGTCGCCGTTGCGGTAGCCGCCGACGATCAGGGTGGTGGCGATGTCCGGGTCGGCGCGCATCATGTCCTTGGCGATCTTGAGCGCGGCCACGGTGGAATTGCAGCGCTGCTGGATGTCGATGCCCCAGGCGCGCTGCGCGCCGATGCGTTCCTGGATGTAGATGGCCGAAGTGGAGAGCGGATACTCCTTCCACTCCTCGCCCATGCACAGAATCAGGTCGATTTCGAGCGGGTCGATGCCGCTGCGGGCGATGGCGTCCAGGGCGGCGCGTGCGCCCATCTCCTGCGTGCCGTCGCCCGGCCCTGGCACGCTCTTGCGCACGATGCCGAGCTTCTCGCGCACGGCAGCCTCAGTCCAGCGCCCGCCGCTGGCCGCGGCAATGTCGGCCGCGCTCATGCTGTGATCGGGCAGGTACAGGCCGTAGCCGAGAATGCCGACGTCGTTCATCCGGCTTTGTTCTCCAGATTGCGCACCAGCACCAGAGCCTCGCCGTCGCAGGCGACGCGTCCGTCCGCCGCAACGATGCGCGTCGCGAGATTGACCAGTTCCTTGTCCGAGCGCAGCCGCGTAATGGTGACCGTCGCGCCAAGCTTTTCCCCGGGATAGGCTGGCGCCGGAAAACGCAGCGCCTGCTTCATCCAGCCGGTGCCGCGCCCGGGAAGGCGCGTGCCGAGCAGGTCGGAGAACATTCCGCCGAGCAGGGGACCTGGCAGTATGCGGCCTTCGAAGCCGCGCGCGCGCGCGGCCCCGTCGTCGCGGAATATGGGATTGCGATCACCGACCAGATCGCCGTATTCGTCCAGGTCGGAGATGCTGAAGACGCGCTGCGCGCTCGCGCTCATTCCCGGGCGCAGGCCATAGAGCGCCGCGTCGCCCGGTTCGGCGCGAGGCGCGAAAGGCGCCACTGCGGGCAGCGCCGCGCCGGCCGCGACCACGCGCGTCCTGCCGCTCGCGACGACCAACGGTGCGCCGTCTGCGCCGGGCTTGCTGATTTCGGTGGCGATGTCGAACACGCCGTCGCTGACGCCCGCGACGACGAGGCTCACCTCGATCGGATCGTTGACGAACGTCGGGCTGGGGAACATCAGGCTCTGCTCCAACTGCACCGCGCCCGGGCCGGGGATCAGTTCGGCCAGCGCCTTGGCAATGCAGCCGTAGAGCAACATGCCGTGCGCCACGGTGGCGCCGAAGTGGCTCCTGGCGGCGAAGACCGGATCGCAGTGGATCGGATTGTCGTCGCCGCTGAGCCGGGCGAAGCGGTCGAAATCGGCCTGCAGCAGGACGCGCCGGTATCCGACCTTGCCCGGCAGCGCCGCGTCCGCATTCACGCCGGGTCACCAAACTTGCTGCGCAGCCGGGGCTTCTCCACTTTGCCGGCCGCGTTGCGCGGAAGTGCGGGGATGAAGACCACCTGCTTGGGCACCTTGAAGCCCGCAAGCCGGGCCCTGCAATGCGCGATCACCGCTTCCACGCTGGACTCGGCACCGGGCTTGAGGGCGATGATGGCCTTGCCGACTTCGCCCCACGTTTCATCCTGCACGCCGATCACAGCCGCTTCGGCAACCCCTTCCATCTGAAACAGCACGTTCTCCACTTCGGCCGGATAGACGTTTTCGCCACCGGAGATGTACATATCCTTGGAACGGTCGACGATATAGTAGTCGCCGTCCTCGTCGAAGTAGGCGATGTCGCCGGAACATAGCCAGCCCCGTTCGAAGGCGCGCGCGGTGGCGTCGGGCTTGTTCCAGTAACCCGGCGTAATGCCGGGTCCGCGCAGCAGCAGCTCGCCGCGCTGGTTGGGCCCCAGGGTCTGGCGCGTCGCGGTGTCGACGACCCGCGCCTCGACATACATCACCGGCTTGCCGACGGTGCCGACCTTCCTGCGCGCCGTGTCCTCGTCGGTGAGGAACACCGTTGGACCGGTCTCGGTCATGCCGAAACCGAAGCAGATGGTGACGTTCTTGGCGAGATATTTTTCCAGCAGGCTCTTCGGAATCGGCGCGCCGCCGCAGGCCCAGCTGCGCACCCCGGAGAAGTCCGCCGCCGCGAAACCCGGGTGCTGTGACAAGAACAGGTAGATCGCCGGCACGCCGAACATCACCGTCACGCCGCCCTGCAGCAGTTCCATGGTCTTGTCCACGTCGAACTGGCGCATGATGACGGTCGTGCCGGCGCACATCAGCATCGGATTCAGGTAAAGGTTGAGGCCGCCGGTGTGGAAGAACGGCAGCACCGAGAGCAGCGTGTCCTCGCGCCGCAGACCCGCGGCCAACATGCCGTTGACCGCATTGGTGAAAGCCATGCCGAAGGTCTGGATCACGCCTTTGGGTTTGCCCGTGGTGCCGGCGGTATAGAGCAGGTACCAGATGTCGTCGTGCTTGCGCCAGGGCATGACGACGCTCGCGCCGGATGTGGCCGCGAGGCTCGCCTCGTACGCGGCAACGCCCTCGCGCGCCCCGCCCAGCACCATGCGCCGCTGCATCCCGAGCGCGTCGGCGAGCGCTAGCCCGGTTTGCTCGAACTCGGGGCCAAAGACGATGGCGACGGGCTGTGCGTCCTCGGCAATGCCGCGAAGCTCGTCGGTCGCGAGGCGCCAGTTGAGGCACACCATGATGACGCCGAGCTTGCCGCATGCGTAGAGCAGCTCGACGTACTCGGCCGAATTGTGCGCGAGCACCGCGATCCGGTCGCCCGGCTTGAGGTTCCAGTGCTCGCGCAGGAATTCGGCGCAGCGGCTGGCGCGCTCGTTGAGTTGGGCGTAGCCGACGCTGCGCCCGGAAAACAAGTCGATGAGTGCCGTCTTGTCGGGGAACTGCTGCGCCTGCTTGACCAGCCAGTCTGGGATCAGCATGCCATCCTCCTAGTTTCCAGAATCCGCCGGACTTGAATCGTCCGGATAATTGCGATAATCGCGCAGGAAGGCGTCGACGCCTTCGATCGCCGCGGGCTGCGTGATCAATTCGAGAAACTGCCTGTGCTCGCTGTCGAGATCTGCAGCCAGTCGCGCGCGCTCGCCCCACAGCAGCCGCTTGGCAGCGCGCATGGTTCCGGCCGGGTAGCCCGCGACGCGCCGCGCCGCGGCGGCGGCAGCTTGCTGCAGATCGGCGGCCGCGACCACCTCGTTGGCCAGCCCCCAGGCCACGGCCTCCTCGGCGCGGATGCTGCGATTGAGCAACAGCGCAGCGCCGGCGCGGTGCACGCCCGCCAGCCGGCCGGCGAGCGCGGTCCAGCCTCCGTCCGGCCCGAACCCCGCCGTCGCGTAATGCGCCTTGAACACGACTTCCGGCGCGACGTAGACGAGATCGGCAGCGAGCACCAGGCCGATGGCGCCTCCGGTCACAATCCCGTGAACCGCGGCCACTACCGGCTGCGGCAGATCGATTAGCGCAAGAACGGCCTGGTTCAGGCGCCCGACCAGCAAGGAGGCATATGCGCGCAGCGATGCGGCATCCTTGCGCTCGCGCTGAAAGCGGCGCATGTCGCCGCCGATCGAAAAGGCCGCACCTTCGGCCGCGAGCACCACGGCCCGGCATTGCGCATCGTCGCGCAGCTGCGCCAGCGCCGAGAGCAGCTCATCCAGCAGTTCCGGCACCAGCGCATTGTGCATTCCGACGCGGCACAGGACCACGCGCGCCACGCCGTCGGCGCGCTCCACGCGCACCAGGTTCATGGCTTCGCGCGGACTCGGGCGCGCAGCTTGCCGACGATGCCAGCGGGAAAGCGATACACGCTGACGACGAACAGGATTCCCAGCCACAGCAGCCAGCGGTCCGGATGCACCAGGTTGGGTATCAGCGGAACGCCGGCAGCCGCGCTGCTCGCGAGCTTCATCAGGTCCTGCAGATAGTTCTGCGCGACTATGAACAGCGTCGCGCCCGCCACTGCGCCATACATCGTCCCCATGCCGCCGATCACTACCATCAGCAGAATGTCGATCATGATTTCGAAAGAAAGCGAGGTGTCGGGTCCGTTGTAGCGCAGCCACAGCGCCAGCAGCGCGCCGGCAAGCGTGGCGAACCCGGCAGAAAGCACGTTGGACCAGGTGCGATACACGACCGTGGGATAGCCCAGCGCCTCGGCGCGAAAGGCGTTCTCGCGTATCGCCTGCAGCACGCGGCCGAAGGGCGAATTGACGATGCGCAGCATGAGCAGAAACAGCGCCACGGCGACCGCGAACAGCAAATAGTAGGAAATCAGCTTTCCGTCCACGGCCACGCCCAGTATTGTCTGCTGCCAAAGCACGTAACCGTGCGACAGAATCTCGGGAACCTTGAAATTGAGGCCGTCCTCGCCGCCGGTGAATTCGGACAGCTGCGACGCGAGCGTCTGGAACGCGGAGGCCACGGCCAGCGTGATCATGGCGTAGAAAAGCGCCTTCACCCGCAGGCTGAACAGGCCGATCACCAGCGACAGCACGAACGACAATGCGAGCGACGCGCCGACGCCTGCTCCCACCGCCGCCCAGGATGGCCCCAGTCGCGTGAGCGCGATCGCAACGCCATATGCGCCGATGCCGAAAAACATGGTGTGCGCGAACGAAACGATGCCGGTGTAGCCCAGCAGCAGGTCGTAGCTCGCCACCAGCACGATGAAAATGCAGATCTTGGCGGCGACGTTTATCGCCTTCGCGCCGGGAAACAGGAACGGGGTGAGGGCGAGCCCCGCAACAATCGCGATCAGCAACAGCGTCAGGGTGCGGCTGCGCGGCAGGTCGCCGGAGAGTATTTGGCCGAACATTATCGATTCGCCACCGAATAGATACCCTGCGGCCGCCACAGCAAGACAATCACCATCAGCAGGATATTTGAGAACAGCGCCACCTTCGGCGCAAGAAACCCGGTGTAGTTGGCGAGCAATCCCACCAGCAGCGCGCCGAGGAAGCAGCCGCCGACCGAACCCAGGCCGCCGATGATGATGACGATGAAAATCAGCACATTGACCTGTGCGCCCATCTGCGGCGTCACGTTCTGCTCGTACAGGCCCCACATGACTCCGCCCAGGCCGGCCAGCGCCGAACCCGCGACGAACACGCCGACGAACAGCCTGCGGATCCGGTAGCCCAGGCTCTCCACCATTTCGCGATCCTGCACGCCCGCGCGGATCAGCAGGCCGACCTTGGTGCGGCTGAGCGCCCAGAACATCGCCGCGAACACGGCGAGCCCGATGACCACCGCGATCAGCCGGTATTTTTCCACTGCGGCATCCCCGAACAGCAGCGAGCCGCGAAACGCCGCGGGCAGGGGCAGCGGGATGGTCTGTGGGCCCCACACGACCTTGATCAATTCCTCGCCGACGATCATCGCGCCCATGGTGATCATGATCTGCTTCAAATGCTGGCCATAGACCGGGCGGATGATCACGCGCTCGAACGCGAAGCCGACAATACCTGCCGCGGCCATTGCCACCAGCATCGCGGGCAACACGGCGAGCATATTGAACAGCAGGCTTTCGCTCGCGGTCCAGCCGGACAGGGCACCGAGCACCGAGGTCGCGAGGAAGGCTCCGAGCGTGATGAATATGCCGTGCCCGAAATTCAGAACGTCCATGAGTCCGAAAACCAGCGTCAGCCCCGAGGCGATGATGAAGATGATCATCCCCATCGCCAGACCGGCGACGGTGAGCGTGACCCAGGTCGAGAACGAGCCCATCAGCGGCAGCGCGATCAGCGCCAGCGCGGGCAGCAGCAGCAGCGGTATCCGGTCGAGTTCGACCGCAGGCAGCGCATCCACGTGCGGGGCGGTAGCAGCGGAAGAGCTCATCGGTGCTCCTTCATTGATGGGATGCGAGCGACAGGCCGAGCAGGCGTTGCTGCAGGCCTTCGTCCTCGGCGAGCTCGGCCATGGACCCGGCGTGCACGACGCGGCCGTTGTCCATTACGGCCACCCGGTCGCCGAGCTGGCGCGCGAAATTGAAATTCTGCTCCACCAGCAGGATGGTGGTGTCGGTCTGCTTGAGCTCGCGGAACGCGGCGACCATGTTCTGGATTATGGCCGGCGCCAGGCCCTTGCTCGGCTCGTCCACGAGCAGCAGCTTCCTCGGTTCGACGATCGCGCGCGCCACCGCCAGCATCTGCTTTTGCCCGCCCGAGAGCAGTCCAGCCGGATGCTGCCAGAAGCGCTTGATCGCGGGGAACAGCCCGAAGATCCACTCGAGGCGCTTCGCGTCCATGTCTTCGGCGCGCCGGGCGCCGCGCGCCGCCAGGGTCATGTTCTCGCGCACCGTAAGCTCGCCGAATATGCCCATGTTCTCCGGCACGTAGGCGATGCCGCGCTGCGCGATCTCGGGCGTATCGAGCGTGCCGATATCCTCGCCTTCGAAGCGGACGCTGCCAGAGGAGACGCGCCATAAGCCCATGATGCTGCGCAGCGTGGTCGTCTTTCCGGCGCCATTGCGCCCGAGCAGCACGGCGAGTTCGCCCTGCGCGACCTCGAGATCGACGCCGTGCAGGATATGGTAGGCGCCGATGTGGGTCTGCACGCCCTCCAGCTGCAGCAGCGGCGCGCTCATTTTGCCACCTCCGAACCTGCATAATGAATCAAGCGCCGTCTCTGTCGGCGTCCGGCGGCAATCGCGGGCGGTCGCATCCCCACGTTGTGGGGCCCCTGCTTCCTGCTCATGCCGCCACCTCAATCCCGAGATACGCTTCCTGCACGATGGGCGAGGCGATCACCGCGGCCGGCTCGCCGTCGGCCACCAGCGCGCCGTTGTGCAGGACGATGATGCGGTCGGCCAGCTCGCGCACCACGTCCATCTTGTGCTCGACCAGCAGGATGGTCTTGTCGTGGCGCGCCTTGAGCGCATGGATCAGGTCCAGGATCACCGGCACCTCGTCCACGCTCATGCCGGCGGTCGGCTCGTCGAACATGAACACCTCGGGTTCGAGCGCGATCAGAATGCCGACCTCCAGTTTGCGCTGGTCGCCGTGCGGCAGCGCGCTCGCCGCAACGTCGCGTTTCGCAGTCAGCGCGACCGTCTCCAACACCTCCTCGGCGCGGCGTATCAGCTGGCGGTGGTCGCTCCAAATGCTCCACAGATTGAGCCCCAAACCGGCGCGCGATTGCACCGCAAGGCGCACATTTTCGAGCACGCTCAGATTCGGAAACACATTGGTCAACTGGAATGCGCGGCCGATGCCGCGGCGGCTGCGTTTCGGAGCCGAGTAGCCGCTGAGGTCCTCCCCGTGCAGCAGCACCCGCCCTGCGCTCGCCGGCAGTTGCCCCGAAATCAGATTGAAATAGGTGGTCTTGCCCGCGCCGTTGGGGCCGACGATAGCGGTCAGCGTGCCGGGCGCGAAGCCGCATGACACCGCGTTAACCGCGACGTGGCCGCCAAAGCGGATGGTGAGCTCACGGGTCTCCAGCGCGAACGTCATCGCGATTCTTGCTCGGACAAATTGCGCCAGTGCAGGCTCGGCCCGCTCGCGCGCCCAGCAGGTGCGCGAGCGGCCGTTGCCACCCCGGCCTAGCGCTTGTTGCGGATCGGGATGTTCATGTCCTCGATCTTGAGTTCACGCACCAGTTCCGGAACGCCCCAGGCGAACGCCGGGTCGACCTTGATCCTGAAGTGATACATCGACTGCAGGGCCTGATGGTCCTCCTTGCGGAAAATCATCTTGCCCTTGGGCGTCTCGAACGACATGCCTTCCATGGTCGAAATGAGCTTCTCGGTATTGGTATTGCCGCCGGTCTTTTTCAGCGCCTGCACCAGCGCGATCCCCGCAGACATCCCGCCTGCAGTGAAAAAGTCCGGCGGTTCCTTGAACCGCTTGTAATGCTCCGCCACCAGCCACTGGTTCACCGGATTCTTGGGAATGCCGAAGTAATAATAGAGCGCGCCCTCCATGCCGGGGAAATTCTTGTAAGCGACCATCGCCGGCAGGATGTTGCCGCCGGTTGCGATCTCGATGCCATAGCGCTTCGGATCCAGATCGGCAATCTTGAACGGATTGCCGGCGCCGGCCCAGATGATGAAAATGATCTTGCGTCCGGGCTTGTCCTTGAGCGAGTCGAACAGACGCTGCGCGCCGGCGGTGAAATCGGTGGTGCTGGTCGGCAGGTATTCCTCGTGCACGATCTTGGCGTGCTTGAGCGCGTCCCTGAACGCCTTGACGCCGTCGCGGCCAAACGCATAGTCCTGCGCCAGCGTCGCGATCGACACGCCGTCCTTGTCCAGTGCGACCGCGTTCGAAATTGCATCCTGCGAGGAATTGCGTCCGGTGCGGAAAATGTAGCGGTTCCATTTGTCGCCGGTGATGGAATCGGCCACGGCCGGCTCGACCAGCAGAATCTTCTTGTATTCCTCCGCCACCGGCAGCATCGCGAGCGCCACGCCCGATGAGGTCGGGCCAACCGCGATGTCGGCCTTGTCGTCGGCAAACGCTGCGGCGAGCTGAGCCTTGCCCACGTCGGGCTTGCCCTGGTTGTCCTTTTCGATGACGACGAGCTTGTGCCCGTTGACCTTCATCGTGCCGTTGGTCGCGTATTCCAGTCCGAGCATCAGTCCGGTCTGGGTCTGCTTGGCATAAGCTTCGAGTGCGCCGGTCTTGTCGTAGACGTGGGCGATCTTGATGTCCTGTGCCGCGGCCATGCCCGCGCTTAGCGCAAGCGCGATGCCGGCGATGACTGCATGTCTTGTCTGCATGATGCCTCCTCCTTGGTCTGGATGCTGAATCCGATTCGGCGGCAAGCGCTCCGCCCCCGCTGCAATGTTACCGGAACCACCTGCGATCCTGTTCGCAATTTTCCGCCATTTCACCCCCCGAAAGGGTAGAAAATAGCCTCTATGGTGAAACGCCGCCTGCCCACCCCCCCGCTGACCAAGCTGGCCCCGCCCTCGAGTAATGCGCTGTTACTCGCACGGCCAGAAGTGCTGGCCGTCTTTTGCACCTTGCGTGAACACAAACTGGCGCTGGTCACCGCCCCCAGCGGCTCGGGGAAATCGACCCTCATGGCGCAGGGCTATCTGGCGCTCGCGGCTCAGTCCATGGACGTGTGCTGGCTGTCTCTGGATACCTCGGACAACGACTTGCAGCGCTTTTGCGCGAGCCTGATTGCCGCGGTGCAGCGCGTGCGGCCCGCAGCCGGCGGCGACGCCTACGAGATGATGCGCTCGGCAGCGCGCGTGCCGCTGCAGGAAGTGATGGCGAGTTTGATCAACGACCTCACCACCAGCACCGCGCCACTGGTGATATTCCTCGACGACTTCCAGGAAATCACCGACGCGACGGTGCAATCCGCCGTCAGTTTTCTGCTGCAGTACTCCCCCGCCAGCATCCATCTGTCCGTCGCCAGCCAGACCCAGCCGCCACTGGCGATCGCGCGCCTGCGCGCGCGCGGCGCGGTGCTCGAACTGGGCTTTGCCGAGTTGCGGTTCTCGCCGCTGGAAATTCGCGATTACCTGCGCGGCTTGAAACAGCTGCAGCTGTCAGAAGAACAAATCGGCATGCTGGCGGAGCAGACCGAGGGCTGGATCGGCGGGCTGCAGCTCGCGACCATCGCCCTGGCGCAACGCGCGAGCGCCGCGCCGCCGCTGGCGCTGGATGCGAGCGAGCGCCCGGGGATCGGCAGTCTCGCCGACTACCTGCTCGAAGACATCCTGTCGCGGCAGACTCCGGCCCTGCGCGAATTTCTCAAATGCACCGCGGTGCTGGATCAGTTCAGCGCCCCGCTGGCCGACGCGCTCACCGGCCTACGCGACAGCCACGCGCGTATCGGCGAACTGGAACGGGCGAATCTGTTCATCCTGCGCCTGGACCAGGATCGCGTCTGGTACCGCTACCATCACCTTTTTTCCGCCTTCCTGCGCCAGCGGCTCAAGGCGAGCGATCCGGAGCTGCTGAAATCGCTGTACCAGCGCGCCTGCGACTGGCTCGCGGCGAACGGCATGCCGGCGGAGGCGCTGCACTATGCCTTGCGCGGCGGCTTGCAGGTCGCGGCCGTGCGACTGCTCGAACGCCACGGCCGCGACCTGCTGCGCGAGGGCAATTTGAAGGAATTGCATACCTGGCTGCAGGCGCTGCCGCGCGCGGCGCTCGCGCGCTCGGCCAAGCTGTGCGTACTGGAAGCCTGGACCGAGCTTTACCTCGGCGACGCGCTCGCCGCGATCCGCTCGATCCGCGCGGCGGAGATGGCGATTGAACGTAACCGGCCGGGCCGGCGCGCCGGCCTGGCGACCTTGCGCGCCGAGCTGCAGATTGTGCACACCATGAGCGGCGTGACGCGCTACGACCTGCCCAATGTCAGCGGGCTCGACGCAAAGCTGCCGCTGGCCTTCGGTCCCGGAGATCTGCTGCAGCGCGCCTATGCGCATGTGGTGCTCGGCTATGCCGAACGGCTGGCGGGCCGGCTCGAGGAGGCGCGCGGGGAATACTCCAAGGCGGTGCGCATTTCCGACGCCAGCGAGCAAGCCGTGGTCAACCTGATTGCGCGCTACAACATCGCCATCGTCGATTACCTGCGCGCGAGGCCCGACATCGCCGCAGGCGAACTCGAATACTGGCTGCGCGACAGCAACAACCGGCGCTGGCTCAAGACCGGCAGCGCCGCGTTCCTGCGCACGGCGCTGGCGATGATGCGCCTTGAGCTCAACGAGACGGCAGCCGCGCTGGCCGAGCTGGACGAAGCAATCGACCTGCTCGACTCGACGCAGACCTACGCCTTCGTCGGCGTAGCACAGGTCGTGCGCGCCCAGGTGCTGACGCTGCTGGGCGAGAAGGCGGCGGCCGAAGCCGACCTCGAGCGCGCGCGTGAGGTGAGCGGCGAACGCAACATCGATCGCGTCGCATTCCGCGCCGATCTCGCCGAGGCGCGACTCGCCTGCAGCAGCGGCGATTCGGAGCGCGCCGAGGCGAGCCTGCGCCGCGCGCGTACCACGCTCGAGACCTCGGGCCACGCGGCGGTCGCGCTGCAAACGGAACATCACGCATCCTGGGTCAGCGCCTCGATCGAACTGGCGCTCGCCCGCGGGCGCTATCCCGAGGCGCTCAAACTCGCCACCAGCGCGCTGGCGCATGCGCGGCGCGCGGGGCGCAGCCGCATGCAGATCGAATTTCGCCTCTGGCAGGGTCTTGCGCGCGCCAGCATGGACGATGCGCCGGCGGCGGCCAAGGCCGTCGGCGAGGCCCTCGCGCTGGCCGCGCCGGCAGGAGTCGTCTATCCCTTCCTCGCGGCAGGCGCCGGACTCGCCGGACTGCTGCAAGTACAAGGCGGCACGCATGCGGCATTCGCGCAGCGCATCGCCCAGGCTTTGGGACGGCGCAGCACTGCAGCAGCGGTGCGCGGCTCGCCGCGGCGGTCGCCGCCCCTGCACCAGCGCGAAGTGCAGATTCTCAATCTGCTCGGGCTCGGCCTGCGCAACCGCGAAATCGGCCAGCGCCTGTTCATTTCCGAGGAAACGGTGAAGTGGTATCTGAAGAAAATCTACGACACCCTGCAGGTGGGCAATCGCACGCACGCGCTGGTGCGCGCGCGCGAACTCGGGATACTGCCCTAGCGGGAGCGCGACCGGCGAGCGCCGGCTACGGCAGCTGTTTGTGCCCGGTCTCCACCGGATCGGTTACATCCGCGCCTGCGGCGACGCGCTCGCCGAACACGCGCTGCACCAGCTGCGCCATGAGGATGCCGCCCTCGTACAGCAGGCACATGGGAATCGCCAGCAGCAGTTGTGAGATCGCGTCCGGCGGCGTGACCACGGCGGCGACGACGAAGGCGCCGACGATCACGTAGGGCCGGACGTCCTTGAGCTTGGCCACGGTGAGCACGCCGGTGCGCACCAGCACCACCTCGATCAGCGGAATCTCGAACGTGACGCCGAAGGCGACGAACATGGTGAGCACGAAGCTCAGGTAGGCCTCGATGTCCGGCGCCGGCGTGATGCTCCTGGGCGCGAACTGGATGATGAAGCGGAACACCCAGTTGAACACGACGAAATAGCAGTACGCGATCCCGGACAGGAACAACAGCGTGCTGCCGAACACCAGCGGCAGCGCAAAGCGCTTTTCGTGGGTGTACAGCCCCGGCGCGATGAACGCCCAGGCCTGATAGAGGATATAGGGCAGCGCGATCAGGAACGCCGCCATCATCCCGACCTTGAGCGGCACCAGGAACGGGGTGACGACGCCGGTGGCGATCATGTGGGTGCCCTGCGGCAGCGTGCGCATCATCGGCAGCGCCAGCAGGTCGTAGATTTCGGCCAATCCGGGCCAGAACCACAGCACGACGAAGACGCCGAGCACGGCGTAGATCGAGCGCAGCAGCCGGTCGCGCAGTTCGACCAGGTGGGAAATGAAGGTTTCCTGCACGCTCACCGCAGCTCAGGCCCTGTGCGCCGGCGTCGGATCCGGCGCGGGCTTGGCGCTTTCGAGTCCGAGATCCAGTTGCACCGCGGGGGCGGGTGACTCGGATGCGGCCGGAACCGGTTCCGCCGCAGCCGTGGCCTGCGCATCCCCGGCGATGCTCCGATTCAGCGAATCGCCGGTCGCCTGCAGTTCCCGCTCTACCTCGCGCATCGAATCCTGCGCCGATTTCGCCGCATCCTCGAACGTGGACTTCAGGTTCTTCAGCTCGTCCAGGTCGACTTCGCGCTGGATATCGGCCTTGACGTCGTTGACATAGCGCTGCGCGCGCCCGAGCAGCGCCCCCACCGTGCGCGCTACCCGGGGCAGTCGCTCAGGGCCGATCACGATCAACGCGACGAGCGCGATGACTATCAGTTCGGAGAATCCGATATCGAACATTTCAGGCCGGGATGAGGGAAGAAGGACGTGCGCAGGGCGGGACGTCCCCGCGTCGAATTACCCTCTGCTTATGCGCTTTTCGACTTTTCCTTGATCTCGCCCTCGATCACCTTGCTATCCGCGCCATGCGAGCCGCCGGCGGCATCGGAAGTGCCTTCCTTCATGCCTTCCTTGAAGCCGCGCACCGCGCCGCCCAGGTCGGAGCCGATGTTGCGCAGCTTCTTGGTGCCGAATACCAGCATGACGATGATCAGAACGATCAGCCAGTGCCAAATGCTGAATGAACCCATGATTTTGCTCCTCAAAGGAATGGCCGGATCGGGTGTCCAGCCGCCCCGCTACTCCCTGACCAGGAGAAACGCCGCCGGGAGTGGCATCCCGGGCCGAGTTTCCCTATCGTTTAATCATCCCAGGCAGAACATCCTTGCCGCCGACGATGTGCATGTGCAAATGATACACCTCTTGGCGGCCGACGCGTCCGGTGTTGATGATGGTGCGCCAGCCGTCGGTACAGCCCTGCTCCAGCGCCAGCCTGGAGCCCTGCGCCAGCATCTTGCCCAGCAACATCTGATGACCCGGCTCCACCTGCGCGAGCGAATCGATATGCAGCTTCGGAATCACCATGAAGTGCACCGGCGCCGCCGGGCGGATGTCGTGGAAGGCCAGAATGTCCTCGTCCTCGTACACCTTCCTCGACGGTATCTTGCCCGCGACAATCTTGCAGAAGATGCAGTCGTCCACGCCGTCCCCCTAGAGCTCGTTGCAACACGAGGGGATACGCCCCGAAGGTCTCGATCCCGCTCCCTCGGTCCCGCTTGGCGGGAGACGGGAAAGTCCCCTTGGGTGATCTCCCCTCGTGCTCCCCTGTATTGGAGCCATTTCGGCAATTCCGAAATGGCCAATCATTTACGCTCGGCCTCGACGCGCGGGCTGGCGGCCCTGGCGGCCTTCTCGTCGATCCCGGAAATTCCCTCGCGGCGCCGCAGTTCGAACAGCACGTCGCTCGGCCGCAGGCCGTAGTGCGCCAGCATGACCAGGCAGTGGAACCACAGGTCGGCGGTCTCGCCGACAATGCGCAGCTTGTCGTGGTCCTTGGCCGCCATGACCGTTTCGGTTGCCTCTTCGCCGATCTTCTTCAGGATGGCATCTTCGCCGCGCGCCAGCAGCCTGGAGACGTAGGACGCGTCGGCATCGCCGCCCTTGCGCGCCTCTATGGTGTCCGCCAACCGGTCAAGTATGTCGCTCATGTTCGCTGATCCTCGAATGCCGGGGTCATGCCCCGTTGCAAAATCTTCGGCCGCACGCGGTCAGTCCGCTGCCCGCCCGCCGTGTCACTTGCGGTAAATGTCCTTGGGATCCTTGATCACCGGGTCCGCCACCACCCACTCGCCGCCCGCGTATTTCTGAAAGAAGCAATTATGCCGGCCGGTGTGGCAGGCGATGCCGCCGACCTGTTCCACGCTGAGCAGGATTACGTCTTCGTCGCAATCCATGCGCAGCTCGCGCACCTTCTGCACGTGGCCGGATTCCTCGCCCTTGTGCCAGAGCTTGCGCCGCGAGCGCGACCAATAGACCGCCTCGCCGCGCGCGACGGTCTGCGCCAGCGCTTCCCGGTTCATCCAGGCGACCATTAGCACCTTGCCGCTGGCGGCCTCCTGCGCAATCGCCGGCACCAGTCCATTGGCATCCCACTTCACTTTGTCGAGCCAGTCCATATCTGCCTAAAGGTTAAACAGCAAGCACGAGGGCGCGGCGGTCCGGCGGCGGCGCTCGCCGCGGCCGCGCGCTGCCGGGCCTCACAGCCTGACTTCGATGCCGCGCGCCGCCATGAGTTCCTTCGCCTGGCGCACGCTGTATTCGCCGTAGTGAAAGATGCTCGCGGCCAGTACCGCATCGGCCCGCCCCTCGAGTATGCCCGCCGCCAGATGCTCCAGATTTCCGACGCCGCCGCTCGCAATGACAGGCACATCCACTGCATCGGCCACCGCGCGCGTCAGCGCCAGATCGAAGCCGGCCTTGGTGCCGTCGCGGTCCATGCTGGTGAGCAGGATTTCTCCGGCACCCAGATCCTGCATTTTACGCGCCCATTGCACCGCATCCAAGCCGGTGCGATTGCGCCCGCCGTGCGTGTAGACCTCCCAGCGCATTGCGGCGTCGTCCTCACTCGCGCGCTTCGCGTTGCCCGGTGGATCGACGCGTTTCGCATCGATGGCGACGACGATGCACTGGGCGCCGTAGCGGCCCGAGGCGTCGGCCACGAGCTGTGGATTCTGCACCGCGGAGGTGTTGATCGACACCTTGTCGGCGCCGGCATTGAGCAGGCGGCGCACGTCGTCGACCTTGCGCACGCCGCCGCCCACGGTGAGCGGGATGAACACCTGCGCCGCCACCGCCTCGATGATGTGCAGGATCAGGTCGCGCTCGTCCGAGCTCGCCGTGATGTCGAGGAAAGTGAGCTCGTCCGCGCCCTGGTCGTCATAGCGACGCGCGATTTCCACCGGGTCGCCGGCGTCGCGCAGACCGACGAAGTTCACGCCCTTCACCACGCGTCCGCGCGTGACATCGAGACAGGGAATGACGCGCTTGGCTAAGCCCATGGGTGCGGGGAAGGAACGCGGGCGGCGATGAGCGCCGGCGCGCTTCAGGCCTCTCCCTTCTCCTTTTTTCCCTGGCCCAGCTTGTCCGCCATGGCCTGCGCCTTCTTGAAATCCACCGTGCCCTGGTAGATGGCGCGCCCGGTGATGACCCCGGTGATGCCTTCGGATTCGATCTTGCACAGTGCCTTGACGTCGTTGAGGTTGGTCAAGCCCCCGCTCGCGATTACCGGCACCACCAGCTCGCGCGCAAGCTTGATCGTGGCATCGATGTTGACGCCGTTGAGCATGCCGTCGCGGCCGATATCGGTATAGATCACGGCTTCGACGCCGTAATCCTGGAATTTGCGCGCAAGATCGATCACGTCGTGCCCGGTCATCTTCGACCAGCCCTCCACGGCCACCTTCCCGTCCTTGGCGTCCAGGCCGACGATGATGTGGCCGGTGAATGCAGTGCAGGCATCCTGCAGGAAGCCGGGGTTCTTCACCGCGGCCGTGCCGATGATGATGTAGCTGATGCCGTCGTCGAGATAGCGCTCGATCGTGTCGAGGTCGCGTATGCCGCCGCCGAGCTGGATCGGGATGCGGCCGCCGATGGCGCCGACGATGTCCTTGATCACGCCTTCGTTCCTGGGTTTGCCCGCCACCGCGCCGTTCAGGTCGACCAGATGCAGCCGGCGCGCGCCCTGCGCGAGCCAGTGCGCGGCCACCGCCGCGGGATCGTCGGAGAACACCGTCTCCTTGTCCATATCGCCCTGTTCGAGGCGCACGGCGCGCCCTTCCTTGATGTCGATTGCGGGGATGATGAGCATGGGTGTTTGTGGCTGCGTGTAAAGAGGGGGGCTTGCTTCGACCTAGGGCTTCCAGGTCACGAAATTGGCGAGCAGCGCAAGGCCGGCGGTCTGGCTTTTCTCGGGGTGGAATTGCACAGCGAAAATATTATCCTGCGCCACGGCGCAGGTAAAGGGAAATGCGTAGACACTGTATCCCGCAACCAGTTCCGGTGTTCCGGCCTCGACGTAATAGCTGTGGACAAAATAATAACGGTTGGCGTCGGCGATGCCGCGCCACAGCGCATGCGGTTCCGCCTGCATGACCTCATTCCATCCCATGTGCGGCACCTTGAGCCTGCCGCCCGGCGCGTGTTTCATCGCTTCCGGCGGAAAGCGCTTGACCCTGCCCGGGAACACCCCCAGGCCGGGCGTGTCGCCTTCTTCGCTGCGCTCGAACAGCATTTGCAGGCCGATGCAGATGCCCAGGAAAGGCTTGCTGCGCGCCGCTTCGAGCACCGCCGGGCGCAGGCCCCTCGCATCCATCTCGCGCATGCAGTCCGGCATCGCGCCCTGCCCGGGGAACACCACGCGCTCGGCCCGGCGCACGACCTCGGCATCGGAAGTGACCGTCACCTCGGCCTCGGGCGCAACGTGCTCGAGCGCCTTGGAGACCGAGCGCAAATTGCCCATGCCGTAGTCGATTACCGCGATTGTCGTAGTCATTGCGATTGCGATTGGACCGTATTGGCGGAAAGAAAATCCATGCGGCGTGCAAAAATCTGGCGGCGGCGTAAATCGGTCGCCGCCCGCTCAGGGCCGTCCTTTCAGCCGCGTGCAGTCACAGGCTGCCTTTGGTGGAAGGAATCGTGCCTGCGGCGCGCGGATCGGGTTCGGCTGCCATGCGCAGCGCCCGTCCGAAGGCCTTGAACACGGTTTCGCACTGATGGTGCGCGTTGTCGCCGCGCAAATTGTCGATATGCAGCGTCACCTGGGCGTGATTGACGAAGCCCTGGAAGAATTCGCGCACCAGGTCGACATCGAACTCGCCGATCCAGGCGCGGCTGAACTTGAGCTGGTACACCAGGCCGGGTCGCCCGGAAAAATCGACGACTACGCGCGACAGCGCCTCGTCCAGCGGCACATAGGCGTGGCCATAGCGGCGCAGGCCGCGCTTGTCGCCGAGCGCCGCAGCCAGTGCCTGCCCCAGGCTGATGCCCACGTCCTCGACCGTGTGGTGGGCGTCGATGTGCAGATCGCCCTTGGCGGCGATATCCAGGTCGATCATGCCGTGGCGCGCAACCTGGTCCAGCATGTGGTCGAGAAACGGCAGCCCGGTGGCCAGTTTGGCCGATCCGGCGCCGTCCAGATTCAGGCTGACGCTGATCTGGGTCTCGTTCGTATTGCGCGTGATCGAGGCAGTACGCATAAATTAATCGCCGCGTGTATGGCCGGGTTTCCCTGCATTCTAACCCAGCGCGGCAAACGGGTTCCTGAGGCTACGCGCCTATTCTAGGCCAATATGGCCCTCAGGGCTGCCACCAGCGCCGCGCACTGCGCATCCGTTCCCACGCTGATGCGCAGGAACGGCGCGATGCGCGCCGGCTTGCTGAAATGCCGCACGAGTATGCTGCGCTCGCGCAGCTTGGCGGCCAGTTCGGCGCCGCCGAAGCGGCCATGCTGCGCGAATACGAAATTGGCGGCCGAAGGCAGCACCTCGAAGCCGAGGGCCGCGAGATCGGCCACCAGCCGGTTTCGGCTCGCGATCACCCTGGCCGTGGTCTGTTCGAAATAGGCGCGATCCTCCAGCGCCGCGGCCGCCCCGGCAATGGCAAAGCGGCCCAGCGGATAGGAATTGAAACTGTCTTTCACCCGCGTCAGCGCTTCGATCAGCGCCGCATCGCCGAGCGCATAGCCCACGCGCAGGCCCGCGAGCGAATGCGATTTCGACAGCGTGCGCACCACCAGCAGCTGCGGGTAGTGCCGGATCAGCCCGGCCACCGATTCGGCGCCGAAATCCACGTAAGCTTCGTCTACGAGCACCACCGAGCCGCTGTTCGCGCGCAGCAGGCGTTCGATCTCGCTGCGCGCGAGCGCGCGCCCCGTGGGCGCATTCGGATTCGGAAACACGATGCCGCCGTTGGGCACGAGATAGTCGTCGACGCGGATCTCGAACGATGCGCTCAGCGGCACCTGCCGGTAGTCGATGCCGTACAGGCCGCAGTACACCGGATAGAAGCTGTAGCTGATGTCCGGAAACAGCAGCGGCTGCGCCTGCTTGAGCAGCGCCAGAAAGGCGTGCGCCAGTACTTCGTCGGAGCCGTTGCCGACGAACACCTGCTCCGGCGTGACCCGGTCGAATGCCGCAATGGCCTGTCTCAGACGCTCGCAGTTGGGGTCGGGATAGAGCCGCAGCGTATCCCCGACCTCGTCGCGCAGGGCCGCCAGCGCCTTCGGGCTCGGCGCGTAGGGGTTCTCGTTGGTGTTGAGCTTGACCAGGCCGGGCAGCTTGGGCTGTTCCCCCGGGACGTAGGGCGTCAGCCCGGCTGCGACCTTGCTCCAGTAGCGGTTCACGCGCGCGCCCTCATTTTTGCGGCCGGCGCAGACGGTATGCGGCGGAACGCGCATGCGCCTGCAGGCCCTCGCCTTCGGCCAGCACCATTGCAATCGCGCCCAGCGACTGCGCGCCGTCGGCCGAAACCATGATCAGGCTGCTGCGCTTCTGGAAATCGTACACGCCCAGCGGCGAGGAGTAGCGCGCGCTGCGCGACGTCGGCAGCACGTGGTTGGGACCGGCGCAGTAGTCGCCGATGGCCTCGCAGGTCTGCCGGCCCATGAAGATCGCGCCAGCATGCCTGATCTTTTGCGCCAGCCCGGCCGGATCGGCGACCGACAGCTCGAGGTGCTCGGGCGCGATGGCGTTGGCGATGTCGGCCGCCTCGTCCAGGTCGCGCACCAGGATCAGCGCGCCGCGCGCCGCGAGCGCGGCGCCGATGATGTCCCTGCGCGGCATCTGCGGCAGCAGCCTGGCGATGCTCGACTGCACTGCGTCGATGAAGGCGGCGTCGGTGGCGAGCAGAATCGACTGCGCCAGTTCGTCGTGCTCGGCCTGCGAGAACAGGTCCATCGCGATCCAGTCCGGATCGGTCTTGCCGTCGCAGATGACCAGGATCTCCGACGGTCCGGCGACCATGTCGATGCCGACGACGCCGAACACGCGCCGCTTGGCCGCCGCGACGTAGGCATTGCCCGGGCCGACGATCTTGTCCACCTGGGCGATGGTCCGGGTGCCATAGGCGAGCGCGCCCACCGCCTGCGCCCCGCCGACGGCGAACACCCGGTCGACGCCGGCGATGGCTGCCGCCGCCATCACCATTTCGTTCTTTTCGCCGCGCGGCGTCGGCACCACCATCACCAGCTCGCCCACGCCGGCCACTTTTGCCGGCAGCGCGTTCATCAGCACCGACGAGGGATAGGCGGCCTTGCCGCCCGGCACGTACAGGCCCACCCGGTCCAGCGGCGTCACCTTCTGCCCCAGCACCGTGCCGTCGGCTTCGGCGTATTGCCAGGACTGCGCCAGCTGCTTTTCGTGGTAGGCGCGCACGCGCTGCGCCGCCTGCTCCAGCGCTTCGCGCTGCGCGCGCGGCAGCGCCTCGCGCGCGCGCGCAAGCTGCGCCTGCGGCAGCTCGAGCTCGGAGAGCGAGGCCGCGCTCACGCCGTCGAAGCGCGCCGTATATTCGAGCACGGCCGCGTCGCCGCGGGCTTTGACCGCGGCCAGGATCTCGGCCACGGTCCGGTCCACGCTTTCGTCCTGCGCCGCGTCGAAGGCGGTAAGCCGCGCGAGGCGCGCGCGGAAATCCGCGTCGAGCGTGGACAGGCGCGTGATCAGGCTCATCGCGCCGCCTTTGCGAACGCATCGATCAGCGGCTGCAGCGCCGCGCGCTTGAGCTTCAGCGCCGCCTGGTTCACGATCAGCCGCGCCGATATCGGCACGATTTCCTCCACCGCGCGCAGATTGTTTGCCTTGAGCGTATTGCCGCTGGACACCAGATCGACGATCGCATCGGCGAGCCCCACCAGCGGCGCGAGTTCCATCGAACCGTAGAGCTTGATCAGGTCGACGTGCACCCCCTTGGCGGCGAAATGCTCGCGCGCGGTCTGCACGTACTTGGTGGCGACGCGCAGGCGCGCGCCCTGTTTCACCGCCGTCGCGTAGTCGAAGCCCTGCGGCACCGCCACCATCAGGCGGCAGGCCGCAATGCCGAGGTCGAGCGGCTGGTACAGCCCGTCGCCGCCATGCTCGAGCAGCACGTCCTTGCCGGCTATGCCCAGATCGGCCGCGCCGTACTGCACGTAGGTCGGCGTGTCCGATGCGCGCACGATGATCAGGCGCACCCCGGACCGGCTGGTCGCGATGATGAGCTTGCGCGAGGCTTCCGGATCGTCGCGCGGCACCACGCCTGCCGCCTTCAGCAGCGGCAGGGTTTCCTCGTAAATCCGGCCCTTGGACAGGGCGATGGTGAGTTGCGACACAGGCAGACCCGATCTAAAACGCGATTTTACCGCGTAGCCCGCGGTGAAGGTGTTATCTAGTGCACGCGCTTGATGCGCGCGCCCAGCTGCGACAGCTTCTCTTCGATGCACTCGTAGCCGCGGTCGAGGTGGTAGATGCGCTCGACCGTGGTCTCGCCCTGGGCGACCAGCCCGGCAATCACCAGGCTCGCGGAGGCGCGCAGGTCGGTTGCCATGACCGTGGCGCCGTCGAGGCGCGCCACGCCCTTGACCACTGCGGTATTTCCGGAAATCTCGATGTCCGCGCCCAGGCGCTGCAGCTCGAGCGCGTGCATGAAGCGGTTCTCGAATATGGTTTCGGTCAGCACCGCGGTGCCGCGCGCGACGCAGTCCAGCGCCATGAACTGCGCCTGCATGTCGGTGGGGAATGCGGGGTAGGGCGCGGTGCGCACGTTGACGCTCCTGGGCGGGCCGTCCATCTCCAGCAGGATCGCGTCGTCCTCCGCGGTGATCGTCGCGCCGGCTTCGCGCAGCTTTTCCACCACGGCTTCGAGGTAGCGCGCGCTGGTGTTGCGCAGCCGCACCCTGCCGCCGGTCGCCGCGGCGGCGGCGAGAAAGGTGCCGGTTTCGATGCGGTCCGGCATGACGGCGTGCGCCGCGCCGCCGAGCGCGCTCACGCCCTCGATGGTGATCATGTCGCTGCCGGCGCCGTCAATGTTCGCGCCCATCGCCTTGAGGCAGTTGGCGAGGTCGACCACCTCGGGCTCGCGCGCCGCATTTTCGATCACGCTGGTGCCCTCGGCCAGGCAGGCCGCCATCATCAGGTTCTCGGTGCCGGTCACGGTCACCAGATCGGTGAATATGCGCGCGCCCTTCAGGCGCTTGGCCCGCGCAATGATATAGCCGTGCTCGACGCTCACTTCCGCGCCCATCGCCTGCAGCCCCTTAATGTGCAGGTCGACCGGGCGCTGGCCGATGGCGCAGCCGCCGGGCAGCGACACGCGCGCCTCGCCGCAGCGCGCGAGCAGCGGCCCCAGCACCAGGATCGAGGCGCGCATGGTCTTCACCAGGTCGTAGGGCGCGAGCGGCGTATGCAGGCGGCCCGCGTCCAGTTCCAGCCCGAGCTTTTCGTCCAGCGACACCGCCACGCCCATGCCGCCGAGCAGATTGAGCAGGGTGGTGACGTCGCGCAGATGCGGCACGTTGGCCAGGCGCAGCGGCGCGCTCGAGAGCAGCGCCGCGCACATGATCGGCAGCGCCGCGTTCTTCGCGCCGGAAATGCGCACTTCGCCCGAGAGCGGGACGCCGCCGCGGATCAGCAGCTTATCCATGCGCGCGTTCTTCCGCTCTCCCGCCCTGCGCGCTCCACTCCTCCGGCGTCAGCGTCTGCATCGACAGCGCGTGCACCTCCTCGCGCATGCGCTCGCCCAGCGCCTGGTACACGCGCTGGTGCCGCTGCACCAGGTTCCGGCCGCGGAACTCGGCCGACACGATGAGCGCCTGGAAATGCTGGCCGTCGCCGGCGAGCTCGATGTGCTCGCACGGCAGGCCCTGCTCGATGTAGGTCTTGACTTGCTCCGGTGTAAGCATGGGCATCCTTTCAGTATGCGTTGCTGGTCGTTCCGCCGCCGGCTTCCTAGTGGCGCAGTTTGTAGCCGTTCCTGAGCAGCGCGAGGCTGAACGCCGTGATCAGGAACAGGATGCCGAGCGCCACCGCGAGGCTCCTCGCCGGATTGATGTCGGACACGCCGAAAAAGCCGTAGCGAAAGCCGTCGATTATGTAGAAGAACGGGTTGAAACGCGACAGCCCCTGCCAGAACGCGGGCAGCGAGTGTATCGAATAGAACACGCCGGAGAGGAAGGTGAGCGGCATGATGAGGAAACTCTGGAATGCGGCCACCTGGTCGAATTTTTCCGCCCAGATGCCCGCGATCAGTCCCATCGACCCGAGAATGGCACTGCCAGCCAGCGCGAACGCGAATATCCACAGCGGGTGCGCGAACGACAGCGTCACGAATCCCAGCGACACCAGCAGCACGCCGATCCCCACGATCATGCCGCGCAGCACCGAAGCGAGCACGTAGGCGGCGAAGAAATCCCAGTAGGACAGCGGCGGCAGCAGCACGAAGATGATGTTGCCCGTGACCTTGGACTGGATCAGGCTGGACGAGGCGTTGGCGAAGGCATTCTGCAGCACCGCCATCATCACCAGGCCCGGCACCAGAAACGCCGCGTAGGGCACTTCGCCGTAGACCGGCGCGCGCCCCTGCATCACATGGGAGAAGATCAGCAGGTACAGCAGCGTGGTGAGCACCGGCGCGGCGACGGTCTGGAACGCAACCTTCCAGAAGCGCAGCATTTCCTTGTACAGCAGCGTGCTGAAGCCGGACATGTCAGGCGGTCGTCTCGTTCATGATCTGCACGAACACGTCTTCCAGGTCCGGCTGCAGCAGTTCCAGTTCCTCGATGTGCGCGCCCGCCTCGCGCAGCTGCTTCAGCACGCCTTCGACCTCGGCATAGCTGCGCAGGCGCAGCGTGTGCGCTGCGTCCTGGCTGTCGCGCGCATGCTCTGCGAGGGCAGCGGGCAGCGGCGCGCCGGACAGGCGCAGGCGCAGGTACAGGCTCTCCCTGCGGTTGATCAGCTTGCTGGTGGTGTCCAGCGCGACGACGCGCCCCTGCTTGAGCATCGCGATGCGCCCGCACAGCGCCTCGGCTTCCTCCAGATAGTGCGTGGTCAGCACGATGGTGTGGCCCTTGCGATTGAGGCCGCGCACGAATTCCCACAAACCCTGGCGCAGCTCCACGTCCACGCCTGCGGTGGGCTCGTCGAGCACGATCACCGGCGGCTTGTGCACCAGCGCCTGCGCCACCAGCACGCGCCGCTTCATGCCGCCGGAGAGCGCGCGCATGTTGGCGTCTGCCTTGCCGGTCAGGTCCAGGTGATGCATCACTTCGTCGATCCACGCGTCGTTGCGCTTCAGGCCGAAGTAACCCGACTGGATGCGCAGGGTTTCGCGCACGCTGAAAAACGGATCGAACACCAGTTCCTGCGGCACCACGCCCAGCGCGCGGCGTGATGCGCGGTATTGCGTGACGACGTCGTGCCCGAGCACGCGCACGCTGCCGCTGTCGGCGCGCACCAAGCCGGCAAGTATGTTGATCAAGGTGGTCTTGCCCGCCCCGTTGGGACCGAGCAGGCCGAAAAATTCGCCCTGCGCCACTTCGAGGTCGATGCCGGCAAGCGCCTGGACCGCGCCGAAACGCTTGTGCACCTGCTCGATCTGGATCGCGGGGGTCATAGTCTGCGCCGCCGGGCGGCGGTGAAAAAGATCAGGCCGATCCGGCCTGCAGCAGCTCGGAGACGGAATAGAGTTCGGCCAGGTTGCGCATCGACTCGGGAAGGTTCGCCAGCGACACGGAGAGCTGGCGCCGGCGCGCCTCGCGCAGGCATTCGAGCGCCAGCGCCACGGCTGCCGAATCCACCTCGGTCACGCCCTCGAAATCGAGCACGGCGATGCCGGGCGCAAGCTGCGCGCGCAATTGCGTCAGCAGCGCGGTGACCGTGACTATCGTAACCGGGCCCTGCAGCAGCAGCCGGTCATCTGACTGCTTGATCACTTGGGTTTGGCACCGGCCTGGGGTTCGAGCGAGCGGTTCTTGCTCGCGAGCGCCTTGATCAGGCCGTCCACGCCGCCGTCGCGGATTTCGGCGTTGAAGGTGTCGCGGTAATTGGTCACCAGGCTGACGCCGGCCACAACCACATCGTAGACCTTCCAGCCGCTGGGGGTCTTTTCCATGCTGTAGTCGATGCTGACGGGCTGATTGCCCGGGCGCTTCACCTGGGTTCTGACGGTGACATCGGTATCACCGGTGGCCATGCGCAGCGGCTTGAACTCGATCACCTCGTTCTTGTAGGTGGACAGGGCGCCGGAATAGGTGTGCACCAGCAGGGTGCGGAATTCATCCTCCAGCGCCTTCTTCTGCGCCGCATTCGCCTTGGGCCAGCCGCGCCCCACCGCGAGCGCCGTCATGCGGTTGAAGTTGAAATGCGGCAGCACTTTGGCTTCGACCAGCGCGTTGATCTTCTCCTGGTTGCCGGCCTTGATGTCCTTGTCGCTCTTGATGATGTCGATCACTTCGTCGCTGATGCGCTTGATCAGCGCATCGGGCGCGATGTCCTGCGCAGCGGCGGCCGCGGCAAAAAGGGCAAGGCTCAGCGCTGCGAGCAGCCGCTTCATGGCCGCTGCTTCTCGGGTTCGGCCGATGCCGGACCTTCGGCAGGACCGGGCTCGCGCGGCGGGTTGCCGTCATAAACCAGGCTGCGCCGCTGCTGCAGATATGCGCTGCGCACATAGGCGTATTGGTCCAGCGCCGCTTCCTCCGCCAGGCGGCTGGCGTCGAGCAGGTTGGCGCGGGTATCGACCGCGCGCACGCCGTAGAGCTCGTTGCGCGTCGGGACGTTGCCCACGTGCCACAGCGGGTCGCCGTGCCAGTCCACCGCGAACAGGCTGATACCGTCGCGCACCGTGCTCGGACCGAGAATGGGCAGCACCACATAGGCACCGCTGCCCACGCCCCAGCGCCCGAGCGTCTGGCCGAAGTCCTCGTTGTGCTTGTCCAGGCCGGCATTGCTGGCCACGTCGAACAGGCCAAGCACGCCCACGGTGCTGTTCAAGGCGAAACGGCCGAAATCGCTCGCGCCCTCTCCGAGCTTGCCTTGCAGGATGTTGTTCACCCCGATCCAGAGATCGCCGAGGTTGGCGAAGAAATTGCTCACGCCGGTGCGCGCGAACTCCGGCATCACCGCCTTGTAGCCCTGGGCCACCGGCTTGATGACGGCCTTGTCCACACCGTCGTTGAACCTGAACATGGCGCGGTTGTAGCCCTCGAGCGGGTCGTCCGGATTGCCGCCGGTCGTGGCGCAGCCCGCGACGCCGCCCAGCGCGCCGAGCAGGAGCAATCCAAGCAGGAACCTCAGCATGTCGATGTGCCTCTCATTTGCCGTCTTTGTTGCCTTCCGCCGCCTTGCTGAACAGGAACTGGCTGATCAGGTTTTCGAGTACCACCGCGGACTGCGTAATCTTAATGGTGTCGCCGTTCTTCAGCCTGGCCGTATCGCCGCCTGCCGTGAGCCCAACGTACTGCTCGCCGAGCAGGCCGGAGGTCAGAATCTTCGCCGAGGTGTCCTTCGGAAATTCGTAGCGCTTGTCGATCGACAAGGTGACCGTCGCTTCGTAGGTTTCGCTGTCGAAACCGATGTCCTCGACGCGCCCGACCACCACGCCGGCGCTTTTCACCGGCGCCCGTTTCTTCAACCCGCCAATGTTATCAAAATTCGCCTTCACTAGATATGTCTCGGCTGCGGAAAACGAGGCGAGATTCCCGACCTTGAGCGCGAGGAACAGCAGCGCGCCCAAGCCGATGGCGATGAATATGCCCGCCCACAGGTCCAGTGTCTTACGCTTCATCATCTTCACACCCCTCGAAACATGAACGCCGTCAGCATGAAATCCAGCGCAAGTATCGCCAGCGACGAAGTCACCACGGTGCGCGTGGTAGCCCCCGATACCCCCTCCGCCGTGGGCGGCGCGTCATAACCCTCGAATACCGCGATCCAGCTGACCGCGATGCCGAACACCAGGCTCTTGATCACGCCGTTGAGTATGTCCTCGCGAAAATCGACCGCGGCCTGCATCTGCGACCAGAAAGAGCCTTCATCGACACCGATGAGGCGCACCCCCACCAGATAGCCGCCGAAAACGCCCATGGCGGAGAACATGGCCGCCAGCAGCGGCATCGAGATCACGCCCGCCCAGAAGCGCGGCGCGATCACGCGTCCGATCGGATCCACCGCCATCATTTCCATGGCGGCGAGCTGCTCGGTCGCCTTCATCAGGCCGATTTCCGCGGTAATGGCCGAGCCGGCGCGGCTGGCGAACAGCAGGCCCGCCACCACCGGGCCGAGCTCGCGCACCAGGGACAGCGCGACCAGCACGCCCAGCGCGGCGGAGGAGCCGTAGCGCTCCAGCGTGTCGTAGCCCTGCAGGCCCAGCACCATGCCGACGAACAAGCCCGACACCAGGATGATGATCAGCGACAGCACCCCGGTGAAATAGATTTCGCGCGTCACCAACGAAAAACGGCGCAGGCACATGCCGGAATTGCGCAGCGTGAGCAGCAGGAAGCGGCTGGCGAACCCCAGCCGGTGGATCGCGCCGAGCACGCGCGCGCCCAGATTTTCGAGAACATCGGTCGCCGCGCTCATGCGCCCTCCGTGGCCTGCAAGTCGCGCGCGTAATCTTCCGCCGGATAATGAAACGGCATCGGGCCGTCGGTTTCGCCATGCACGAACTGGTGCACGAACGGCTTGTCGGAGGCGCGCAGCTCGTCCGGCACGCCCTGGGTCACGATGGCGCCCTCCGACATGAAATAGACGTAATCCACCAGGTCGAGCGCCTCGGCCACGTCATGCGTGACGATGATCGAGGTGGCACCGAGGGCGTCGTTCAGGCGCCGGATCAGCTGGCCGATGACGCCCATGGACACCGGATCCAGGCCGGCGAAGGGCTCGTCGTACATGATCAGCATCGGATCCAGCGCCGTCGTGCGCGCCAGGGCGACGCGTCGCGCCATCCCGCCGGAGAGTTCCGCCGGCATCAGATCGTGCGCGCCGCGCAGGCCCACCGCCTGCAGCTTCATCAGCACCAGATCGTCGATGAGTTCATCGGACAGGTCGGTGTGCTCGCGCATCTGAAATGCGACGTTGTCGTAGCAGGACATGTCGGTGAACAGGGCGCCGAACTGGAACAGCATCCCCATCCTGCGGCGCAGCGCGTACAGTTCCTCGTGACTGAGCCTGGATATGGCCTTGCCGCCGATGCGCACTTCACCCCGGGTCGGGCGCAGCGCGCCGCCGATCAGGCGCAACAACGTGGTCTTGCCGCAGCCGGACAGCCCCATGATCGCGACCACCTGACCGCGGCGGATGTTGAGGCTGACGCCCTTGAGGATCTGGCGGCTGTCGTAGGCGAAATTCACGTTTTCGACTTCGACCAGATTGTCTGTTGCAGGTATCGTCGGCACGAAATGGGATCGGCAAAAAGCGCAGAGGACGCATTCTACCAGACGGCCGTCGCGCGATTTTTGCCGCGGCGGCGTGAATTCGCCCGTGAACCTTGCTCCCTGCTATAGTAATCCCCTCGATTTACGCTCTACGGGATCGGCCCATCCAATGGCGCAGGCAGCAGTCCGATTCGACCAGGTCAGGAAGAACTACGGCCGCCAGACGGTGCTGCAGGGGATCGACCTCGACATCGGCGCGGGCACGAGTTTCGGCCTGGTCGGCATCAACGGCGCGGGCAAGACCACGCTGATCAAATGCCTGCTCGATTTCTGCCATATTGAAGCAGGCAACATCGAAATCTTCGGCATTCGACACACCGACAATCGCGCGCGCGCGCGCATCGCGTTCCTGCCGGAGCGCTTCATGCCGCCCTACTTCCTCACCGGGCGCGACTTCATCGGCTATATGCTCGCGCTGGACGAGCGCGCGGCCGATGCCGACAAGGTGCGCGCGATGTTCGCCGCGCTGGACCTCGACGCCGACGCGCTGGACAAGCCGGTGCGCTCGTTTTCCAAGGGCATGACCCAAAAACTGGGGCTGGCGGCCTGCCTGCTGGCCGAACCCGACCTGCTGATCCTGGACGAACCGATGAGCGGGCTCGATCCGCTGGCGCGCGCCGGCGTCAAACGCCTGCTGCGCCGGATGCGCGAGCAGGGCCGCACCCTGTTCCTCACTTCCCACAGCCTGTCCGACGTGGAGGAGATCTGCGAGCACATGGTCGTGCTGCACCGCGGCCGGCTGCTGTTCTGCGGCAGTCCGCAGGCGCTGATGCGGGAACATGCCGGCGCGTCCCTGGAACAGGCCTTCCTGAACTGCATTGGAAGCGACGCCCATGGCTGACCGGCCGAGCCTGCTCATTGTCGACGATGATCCGCTGATCACCGACACGCTTGCCTACGCCTTGGGCAAGGACTTCAGCGTGCTGGTCAGCGACTCGCGCAAGAACGCGGTGAATCTGCTGCGCCGCCAGGGCACCCCGCCGCAACTCGCGCTGGTGGACCTGGGGCTGCCGCCGGTGCCGCACCGCCCGGACGAGGGATTTGCGCTCATTTCCGAACTGCTCGCGCACTCCCCTTCGATGAAAATCCTGGTGCTCTCGGGACAGAACGACGCCGCCAACGCGCGCCACGCGCGCACCCTGGGCGCGGCCGATTTCGTGGCCAAGCCCTGCGAGGCTGCCGGGCTGAAGAAACTGCTGCTGCACGCGCTGCAGTTTCGCGCGGCGGAAATCTCCGGTGCCGACGCGGCGAAAAGCGAGCAGCTTATCGGCACGAGCCCGGTGCTGGAGAAGCTGAAGAGCCAGATCAGCCAATACGCCGATTCGCCGTTCCCCGCGCTGATCGAGGGCGAATCCGGCAGCGGCAAGGAGGTGGTCGCGAGCCTGCTGCACCAGCTGTCCTGCCGCAAGGAGCAGCCCTGGTTCGCGCTCAACTGCGCCGCCATCGCGCCGACGCTGGTCGAACCCACGCTGTTCGGCTACTCCAAGGGCGCGTTTACCGGCGCCGTCGCCAACAAATCGGGCTATTTCGAGGACGCGCAGGAAGGCACGCTGTTCCTGGACGAAATCGGCGAGCTGCCGCTGGAGCTGCAGGCCAAGCTGCTGCGCGTGCTCGAAAACGGGGAATTCCAGCGCGTGGGCGAGACGCAGCAGCGCGTTTCCCGCGCGCGCGTGATCGCCGCCACCAACCGCGACCTGCGCCAGGAAATCCGCAACGGGCGCTTCCGCGCAGATCTGTACCACCGCCTGTCGGTATTTTCCATAGCTGTGCCGCCGCTGCGCGAGATGGGCGAGGACAAGATGCTGCTGCTCGAGCACTTCAGCCGCTTTTACGCGGAGCAGGCGAGGCTCGCCCCGTTCACGCTCGATGCCGGCGCGACCGAATTGTGGCGCGCCTATCGCTTTCCGGGCAATGTGCGCGAGCTGAAGAACATCGTGATCCGCCTTACCACCAAGCATCCTGGCCAAAAGCTGTCGGTGCTCGAACTGGAGCCCGAACTCGAGCCGACGCCGCCGCAGGACGCGCAGGCGGAGGCTCAGCCCGGCCCGCCGACCGATCCGCAGGCGCTGATCGAACAGGCGCAGCGGCACTTGCAGCGCGAACGCGCGTTCAACCTCGACCAGATGCTCAGAGCGTGGGAGCAGGGTTATATCGAGGCGGCCATGCGCCTCACTCACGGCAACGTCAGCCAGGCGGCGAAAATGCTGGGCATCAACCGCACCACGCTGTACTCGCGCATGGACCAGCAGGAAAGGAAATAGGCGCCGTGTACCTCAATCATTTCGGCCTGGACGAGCCGCCGTTTCGCATCACCCCGCATACCGATTTCTTCTTCGCCGGCGCCAACCGCGGCGCAACGCTGGAAGCGCTGCTCTATGCCATCACGCACGACGAAGGCATCATCAAGGTATCGGGCGAAGTGGGCAGCGGCAAGACCATGCTGTGCCGGGTGCTGGCGGAGCGCCTGCCCGCGCACGTCGACACCATACTGCTTTCTAACCCGGCGCTAGCGCGCGAGGAAATGCTCTACGCCATCGCCGACGAACTCGAAATGAACGTCGGCGACCAGCGCCAGCCCCTGCTGCTGCGCATGCTGCAGGATCATCTGATCAAGCTCTACGGCGAGGGCCGGCGCGTGGTGGTGCTGATCGACGAGGCGCACGCGATGCCGCAGGAGACGCTGGAGCAGATCCGCCTGCTCTCCAACCTCGAAACCAGCCATTCGAAGCTGCTGCAGATCGTGCTGTTCGGGCAACCCGAACTCGACGCGCACCTGGCCATGGCGCAAATGCGCCCGCTGAAGGAGCGCATCACCCACAGCTTTCGTCTGGAGCCGCTGCTGCGCTCCGATGTCGAGGCGTATCTGGATTTTCGCATGCGCGCGGCCGGCTACCGCGGCCCCAAGGTATTCGCGCCGGAAGCGGTGCGCCGCATCGTCAAGGCCTCCGAGGGCCTGACCCGGCGCGTCAATATCCTCGCCGACAAGTCCCTGCTTGCGGCCTTTGCCGACAATCAGCACGGCATCACCGCCAGGCATGTGGACCGCGCCGTGCGCGACTCGGAGTTCGATCAACCGCGCAAAGCCAAGGCCAGAATCGGCATCGCCGCGGCAGGCGTGGCGGCAGGGCTGGGGCTGGGACTGGGCCTGCATTTTCTGCTGTCGCCGCCGGCAACGGCACCCGCCGCGCAGGCTGCGCCGGCGAGCGGGCCGGTCACCGGCGCGAGCGCTGCGCCGCTGGTGCAGCCGCCGGCACCACCAGCGGGAGCGCAAGCGGCGCCCCCGACGCAGGCGGCTGCGGGCGGGCATGAATCCTCAGCCGCGGCACCGGCCGCGGCCGCGCCGGCTGTTGCGACAGCTGCCGCCACTTCAGCGGCTGGCGCCCCGCCCGCGTCCGCCAGCCCAAGCGCTGCGCAAGCTGTCGCAGAGAACGCCGGGCCGCCGCCCCCGCCAAGCGGCAAGCTCCTGCGCGCGCGCTTCGCCGCCACGCAGGAATGGCTCAGGGAAGCGCCAGGCGATCAGTATTCGATTCAGCTCTACACCGCGGGCGGGCAGGATCTGCACAATGTGGAAGAGCTGCTCGGGCGCGCAGCCGCAAACAAGCTCGAACTTGCGGACTTCCATGTCTACGGCGTCAAGATCAACGATCAACAGCACTACCGCCTCGCCTACGGGATCTACGCCGGCGCCACCGAAGCCAATCAGGCGCTACGGCGCCTGCCGCCGGCCTACCGGCAATTCGGCCCCTATCTGCGCAGCGTAGAACGCATGCGCAGCCAGAACCGGCAGTAGATTTCTTGCCCCTGCGTGCCCGACTAACGCGCTTGCGCGCAGCCCGGATGAAGCGCCATGGGCTGCATCTTCCATTTGCGCAGTTGTGCTATATAATCCGGAAGGGGAAACCATATAAAGATCAATGGCGAGCAGCATGAATCTTAAAGTTGGGCTGATGTTCGGCGTGTGTCTGCTCGCCGCCGGCTGCAGTCTGCAGCCGATGAAGCCCTCGCCCGGGCATATGCAGCCTATGGCGGCGTCGCCCACGGACCAGATACCGGAGCCGGTGCGAATCACGCCTCTGCTGCCCAAACCCAAGCCAGCCGCACGGCCCGAAACCTATAGCGTGGTCGTCAATAACGTCAAGGTACAGGAGCTGCTGTTCGCGCTCGCGCGCGACGCCAAGCTCAACGTCGACATTCATTCCGGCATCGTCGGCAACGTCACCCTGAATGCCATCGACCAGACGCTGCCGCAACTGCTTTCGCGCATTGCCAAGCAAGTGGACATGCGCTACGAACTCGACGGCCCGAACCTCGCGGTGATGCCCGATACGCCGTATCTGCGCGGCTATCAGATCGATTACGTCAACATGCAGCGCGACACCACGAGCATTATCGGTTCTTCCAGCCAGATCGCTACGCCTGGCGCAACCAGCGGGAGCAGCGGAGGCGGAGGCAATCAATCGACCAGCACCATCAACAGCAAATCGACCAACCATTTCTGGGACACGCTGGTAAAAAACGTGCAGGACATACTGCACGAAACGGACAAGATACTTCCCGCTCCGGGACAGGCCGGCGCGGCGCAAGCTGCCGCACCGGCGCCCGCAGTGCAACCGGGCGCGGCCGCCGGCGCGGCCGCCGGCGCGGCCGGCGCCGCGGCCGCAGCCGCGCCGGCGCAACCCACCGCAACGTTCCGCGAGGCAGCTTCGGTCATCGCCAATCCCGAGTCGGGCGTACTCACTATCCGCGCCACCGCGCGCCAGCACGAGAAGATCCAGGAATTCCTCGACCAGGTGCTGTCCAACGCGAAGCGCCAGGTACTGATCGAAGCCACCATCGCGGAAGTGCAGCTCAGCAACCAGTATCAACAGGGCATAGACTGGTCTGCAGCGCGCAACGGCTCGACCGGCTTTACCTTTAGCCAATCCATCACCGGCACCACGACCGCTTCACCGACAGGCAGCCTGTTCGTGATCGGCGCCGCGGCGCCGAATTACAGCAACCTGCTCGCGTCGGTGCAACTGCTCGAATCCTTCGGCAATGTGCGCGTGCTCTCCAGCCCGCGCCTGACCGTGCTCAACAATCAGACCGCAATCCTGAAAGTGGTGGACAACCAGGTCTATTTCACCATTACGGCGCAAACCACGCCGGCGACCGTGGCAGGCGGCATCCCGTACACTACCTACACCACCACACCCAACATCGTCGCCGTCGGGCTGATCATGAACGTGACGCCGCAGATCAGCGACGACAACAGCGTTCTGCTGAACGTGCGCCCCAGCATCTCGCGCATCGTCGGCAACGTTCCCGACCCCAACCCGACCCTGGCCGCGCCTTGCGGCGCTGCCGGAGCGGGCCAGGCGGGCTGCGGCTCGATCACCAGCAATATTCCGGTGATCCAGACGCGCGAAATGGAGTCCCTGATCAAGGTGAACAGCGGCCAGATCGCCGTGATGGGCGGGCTGATCCAGGACAACGGCAGCGACCTGCAGGACAGCGTGCCCGGGGCGAGCCGCCTCGCCGGCTATGGCGGTTTCTTCGGCAACAAGAAGCAGAGCAACAGCAAAACCGAACTGGTCGTGTTCATGCGGCCCATCATCATCCGCGACGCCAGCATGAACGGTGATTACCGCGGCTACCGTACCTTCCTGCCGGACGACAAGTTCATGGCCGCGCCCAATCCGGGCAAACCGCCCCTGCTGGGCGAAACGCGAGGCGATCCGCGATGAGCCTGCTGCTCGAAGCGCTGAAGAAAGCGGAGCTGGCGAAGCAGGCGGCGAAGGAGCAGCCGCCGGCCACCGACAAACCGCCGTTTACGCGCGACAAGCTGCCCGACATCTCGCAGCCGATGGAGATCAACAGCGAAGACCTGACGCCGGCGCAGGCCGATACCGCGCCCAAGCGCGTTGAAAAGCGTCCGCTCGAACTTGCTCTGGAGGAACCGCCGCGGGTCGCACATGAGGAGGCGGCCGAACCGCCTCCAGCGCCACCTCCTCCGCCGCCGCGCACGCTGGCGATCGAAACCGAATTTGCCGCGCCCAGCGATGCCGGCGAGCGCAAGCAGGCGCAGCAGCTGTTCGAAGCGAAGGAAATGGACGTCAATCCGCGCAGGCCGTTTTACATCACCCTGGGCGCGCTCGGCCTGTTCGCGGTGGGCACGGTCGGCTACTTCTGGTACGAAATGCAGCCGAAAAACAATTACAAAATACCGCCGCCATCGGCCCAGGCGGCTGCGCCGGCAGTGACCGCGGCGCCCGCGCCCGATCAGGCCCCGGTGCCGGCTGCGGCCACGGTGACACCCCCGACGGGGACGCAGCCCGGTGCGGCAGTGGTGGCTGGCGCGCCGGGTACAGCCCCGGCCGCTGCAGCACCAGCGCCTGCACCGGCCGCCGCCCAGCCTGCAGCCGCGCCGAAGGCAGCCTTGCGCCCCGCCACTGTCGGCAGCGGCAGCGCACCTGCCGCACGCCAGGCCGCTCCGCCGCGGCGCGAGAGCGACATCACCATCACGCCCGCCCGGATTCAGATCGACCCCAACGTGGAAAGCGCTTATCGGGCATTCAATGCCGGTGACCTTGCGCGGGCGCGCGACGCCTACGAGCAGGCCTTGCGCACCAGCCCCGACAACCGCGATGCGCTGCTCGGCCTGGCGGCGGTGGAAGTACAGGCCAGGCACCTCGACGCCGCGGAACGCTATTACACGCGCCTGCTCGAACTCGATCCGCTCGACGCGTACGCCCAGGCCGGGCTCATGGGCCTGAAGGGCCAGACCGACCCCCTGTCCGCCGAGTCGCGCGTGAAAACCATGATCGCAGCGCAGCCCGAAGCGAGTTTCCTGCAGTTCACGCTCGGCAACCAGTACGCCGCGCAGGGCCGCTGGGCCGAGGCGCAGCAGGCCTATTTCAGCGCGTATAGCGGGGACCCGGGCCATCCGGATTTCGCCTACAACCTCGCGGTCAGCCTGGATCAGTTGCACCAGATGAAGCCGGCGCTGGAGTATTACCGGCGCGCGCTCGCCCTCGCTCAAAACAAGCCGGTCACCTTCGACGTGGCGCAGGTGCAGAAGCGGGTGTCGGAGCTCGCGCGCTGACCATGAATTCCCCCGCTACTCCCAGCGCCGCGGCCAAACGCCACATCGGCCAGATCCTGATCTCGCAGGGCATCCTGACCGAGGACCAGCTGCGCATTGCGCTGCTCGAGCAGATGAAGTCCAAGCTGCCGGTGGGCAAGCTGCTGGTCAACCTGGGCTTCGTATCCGAGGCGACGCTGCGCGACGCGCTGTCGGAGAAGCTCGGGCTGCAAAGCGTCGACCTGTCGCAGATCATCATCGATTCTTCGGCGATGAAGCTGGTGCCGCGCGATTTCGCGCTGCGCCACCACATTTTTCCGATCGCACTGGATCGCGAGCACGGTTCGCTCATCGTCGCGCTGTCCGATACCAACAACATCGTCGCCCTGGACCAGCTGCGCGCGCGCCTGCGCGGCGAGCTGGAGCTGGAGACGCGCCTCGCCGGCGATACCGAGATCTCGCGCGCGATCGAGCAGTACTACGGCCACGAGTTGTCGATCGACGGCATTCTGCACGAGATCGAGACGGGCGAGATCGACTACCAGAGCCTCGCCGGCGCCGGCGAACAATACAGCCAGCCGGTGGTGCGGCTGATCGCCGCCCTGCTCGCCGATGCGGTCGGGAAGAACGCGTCCGACATCCACTTCGAGCCGGAGCAGAACTTCCTGCGCATCCGCTACCGCATCGACGGGGTGTTGCGCCAGATCCGCTCGCTGCACAAGACCTACTGGCCGGCGATGGCGGTGCGCATCAAGGTGCTGGCGAAAATGAACATCGCCGAAACCCGCGCCCCGCAGGACGGGCGCATTTCGCTCTCGCTTACCGGCCGGCAGGTGGATTTCCGCGTCGCTTCGCAGGCGACCAGCCACGGCGAGAACGTGGTGCTGCGCATACTGGACCGGCAGAAAGGCATCGTCCCGCTGGATGGACTCGGCCTCGAATCGAGCCAGCTCGATCTGTTGAAGCGCATGATCTCGCGCCCCGAGGGCATCATCCTCGTGACCGGCCCGACCGGCAGCGGCAAGACCACCACGCTCTACTCGGTCCTGAATCACATCAACTCCGACACGGTCAACATCATGACCATGGAGGACCCGGTCGAGTACCCGATGACGCTGATCCGCCAGACCTCCGTGAACGAGGCGGCGAAAATGGATTTCGCCAACGGCATCCGGTCATTGATGCGGCAGGACCCGGACGTGATTCTGGTGGGCGAAATCCGCGACGAGGAAACCGCCGAAATGGCGTTTCGCGCGGCCATGACCGGCCACCAGGTCTATTCCACGCTGCACACCAATTCGGCCGTGGGCGCGTTTCCGCGCCTGCTCGACACCGGCGTCACCCCGGAGGTGATGGCGGGCAACATGATAGGCATCATCGCGCAGCGCCTGATCCGGCGCCTGTGCAAGCACTGCCGCCAGCCCTACACCGCGACGTCGGCCGAATGCCGGCTGCTCGGCGTGAAGGCCGACCGTCCGCCCACCATCTACCGCTCGGTGGGCTGCGACCATTGCGATTACCAGGGTTACCGCGGGCGGCTCGCGATCATGGAGATACTGAAGCTGGATGTCGACATGGACGAGCTGATCGCGCGGCGCGCCACCGCGCGCGAATTGCAACTCGCCGCCATCGCCAAGGGATTCCGCACCCTCGCAGACGACGGCTCGCGCCGTGTTTTGGAGGGCACGACCACGCTGGACGAACTCATGCGGGTGGTGGACCTCACCGACCGCATGTAGCGCGCCTGCGGCCACCCGGAATCCCGCATGGCGCTGTTCTCCTACAAGGCAATCGACGGCCACGGCAAATCGATCCTGGGCCAGATCGAGGCGATCAACCTGATCGACCTGGAACTGCGGCTGCAGCGCATGGGGCTCGACCTCATCGTGGGCGGGCCGGCGCGCCGGCGCGCCAGCATGTTCAAGGGTGCGATCGGCAGGCCGGAGCTGATCAATTTCTGCTTTCACCTGGAGCAGCTCACCGCCGCCGGCGTGCCCATTATCGAGTCGCTGATCGACCTGCGCGACAGCGTCGAGAACCCGCGCTTTCGCGAGGTCATTTCGGGGCTGATCGAAAGCATACAGGGCGGGCAAAACCTGTCGTCCTCCATGGCGGACTACACCGACGTGTTTCCGGTGGTGTTCGCCAGCCTGATCCGCGCCGGCGAGGAAACCGGGCGCATGTCCCAGGTGCTGAAGAGCCTCGCGGAAAACCTGAAATGGGAGGACGAACTCATCGCGCAGACGAAGAAGCTGATGATGTATCCCGCCTTCGTCGGCAGCATCGTGCTCGCCGTGACCATGTTCCTGATGATCTACCTGGTGCCGCAGATGCTCGGCTTCATCAAGAGCACCGGCCAGCCGATCCCGATTCAAACACGCATCCTGATCGCGGTCTCGAATTTCTTCATCAACTACTGGTGGGCGGTCCTGGCCGCGCCCGTGATCGCGTTCGTCGGCGTCAAGCTCGCGCTCAAGCGCAGCCCCACGTTCCGCTACCGCTTCGACGACTTCAAGCTGCGCCTGCCGCTGCTCGGGCCGATTCAGCGCAAGATCATCCTGTCGCGCTTCGCCAGCATCTTCGCCATGATGTATTCGGCCGGCATCACCATACTCGACTGCATCAAGACTTCCGAGGAAATCGCGGGGAACCTGGTGATCAGGGAAGGCCTGGAACGCGCCGGGCAGCAGATCGCGGAAGGCAAGAACGTCTCCACCGCATTCCAGGACGTGGGCTTGTTTCCCCCTCTGGTAATACGCATGTTGCGCGTCGGAGAATCATCCGGCAAGCTCGACAATGCGCTGCTCAACGTGTCCTACTTCTACAATCGTGACGTGAAGGACGCCATCGGCAAGGTCGAGGTCATGATAGAGCCGGCAATGACCGTCATCCTCGGGGCGCTGCTCGGCTGGGTGATGTTGTCGGTTCTCGGGCCGATCTACGACTCCATCAGCAAGATCAAGTTCTAGCGCCATGGCGAAACCGAAAAGACTGCTCTACCTGGCCGCCAGCCGGCTGACCGCCCATTCCCTGTCGCGCGGCAAACTGTCGGTGGACGCCAGCTTCGAGCGCGACGATAGGGGGATAGCGGCCTTTTCCGCCTACCTCAAGGGCACGCGCAACCTCTACTACCTGGTGGTCGACGTGGTCGAGGAAGACTATCACCAGGACACGATTCCGTACCTCGGACGCAGTGACCGGCGCCAGGTGCTCGCGCGCAAGCTCGGACAGCGCTATAGGGACACCAGCCTCACCCTGAGCATGTCGCTCGGTCTGGAGAAAAGCGAGCGCCGCAACGAGAAGGTGCTGTACGCCTCGTTCTCCAACACGCAGCAGTTCCAGCCCTGGCTCAGCGCGCTGGAGCAGCACGAATGCCGCCTGGCCGGGGTGTACTCCACTGCGCTGCTCGCGCCCGCCCTGCTCAAAGGCGCCGGGCTCAAGGCACCGCGCTGCCTGCTGGTGAGCGTGCAGCAGACGGGGCTGCGCCAAACCTACGTCGAGGACGGCAAGATACGGTTTTCACGCGTCGGCCGCCTGAACCTCGATGATGCGGCGGCAGTAGCGGCGACCTGCGCCGCAGAATCGGCGCGCCTGCAGCAATATCTGGTGACCCTGCGCCAGCTGCCGACGGCGTCCACGCCCATCGACGTGATGATACTCGCGGCGGCGAAATACCACGCGGCGATCGTGCAGGCCTGCCGCGACAACGAAGTGCTGCGCTTCCGCATCGTCAACGCGGATGAGCAGTGCCGCTCGGCGGGACTGAAGAGTTTTCCGCCCGACGCGCCCTGCGACGCCCTGTTTCTGCGCGCGGTGGCCGCCACACCCCCGGCGGAGCAGTTTGCGCAAGAGCAGCACCGGCATCACTATCGCCTGTGGCAGATCAGCCGCGGCTTGCATGCATTCGGGCTGGCGGCGCTGGCCGCGGGCTTGCTGTTCGCGGGCGTACGGCTGCTCGAAGTCTACATTCTGCGCGGACAGATACAGTCCGATCAAGCCCGCTACCAGACGCTCAGCACCGAATATGCGCGCGTAACCGCCACATTTCCAAAGACGCCGACTTCCACGGAGAATCTCAAGACCACGATCAGGCAATACCGACTGCTGCAGTCCGAAACCGCGACGCCTGCCAGGCTGTTCATGGACATCAGCAAGGCGCTGGCCGGATTTCCGCAGGTGGAGATCGAGCACATCGTGTGGAGCGTGGGCAAGCCGCCGCCGGACATCAGCCCCAAGGGCGGCACGCCCGCGCCGCCGCCGGTTCCGCCCCAAGCGTCGGCCGCGCCCGGTGCAGCCGCCGTAGCGGTCGATCCGCAATATGCGCTGGCAGTAGTCTCGGCACGCGTGGTGGGCGCGCGCAGAGTCGACCTGCGCGCGATCACCGAAATGGCGAGCCAGTTCATCGCCACGCTGAAAAGCGATCCCCAACTGGACGTTGCGGGAATCCGCATGCCCTTTGCCGTCACTGCCGGGGACACGCTCGCCGGCGACATCGGCTCGGAACGCGCCATCGCCGAAGACGCCTCCTTCGGCGTCACCGTCATCAGGAAGCTCGGCAGATGAAATTCACGCGCAGCGACCTGATGCGGATGCGCCTGCCGATCGCAGGCCTGATCGTGCTGCTTGCCGCGGGCGCAGCGTGTGCCTACGCCGCAGATCGCTATCTGCAGGAAACCAGGCAACTCGCGTCCTCAACGTCGGCGCAGCGCACCGAGGTGCAGACGCGACTCGCCAGCGCCAACGAGGAAGAGCGCGAAATCAAGGCAAACCTGCAGCAGTATCAGGCGCTGGCGGCACGCGGCGTCATCGGCGACGAAAACCGGCTCGACTGGGTCGATACCGTGACCGCGATCAAGAACGAGCGCCGGCTGTTCAACATCAGCTACAGCATCGAGCCGCAGAAGGAACTCGACTATCCGGGCTTCGGTCCGGGCAGCGGCGTCAAATTCATGAACAGCCGCGTGAAGATGACGCTGCAGTTGCTGCACGAGGAAGACCTGCTCAACTTCATCGACGACCTGACCAAGCGCAGCAAGCCTTACGTGTCGGTGAGAAGCTGCGATGTGCAGCGCGAAAGCGCCGGCGCAAGCGGAACGACATTGGCCCCCCGGCTGCTGGCCAATTGCGTGTTCGACCTGATCACCATCAGCCACGGCAAACCCGGCTGAGCGCCTACGGTCTGACAATCCCGCGCATATAATGAACCATGGGCATTTCTCGTAATTGTCATTCCGAGGCCAGAGGCCGACGCCCCGAAGGAAGTCCCCTTGGGGGAGGAATCTGTTTCCTCGGCTCGCTCGCACTGCTGCTGTCCTGCTTTGCCGCTCCGGCCACCGCAGCGGACGAACTCGGCCGGCTGTTCCTTACGCCGCAGCAGCGCCAGGACCTGGACCGCAGGCGCGCCACCAACCGCGCCGAGGAAGAGGCGCCGCAGATCAAGGAAGGCCCCCTCACCCTCGATGGTCACGTGCAGCGTTCCAGCGGCAAGACCGCCACCTGGATCAACGGCGTGCCGCAATACGACAGCGACGCAGGCCGCGACCCGGCGCGCGTGACGGTGGTGCCGAATGTCGGTGAACCCGGCGTGAGCCTCAAGGTCGGCCAGATCTACGAGCGCAACAGCGGCGAAGTTCGCGATATGCTGAATGGCGGCGAAATCAGGGTCGGGAAATCTTCGTCCAAAGCGCGCGGCACCGCTGGCCGCGGCACTGCCGCAAAACCGACCACCGCACCAGCGCGTTGACATCGTGCGCCATTTAGCGCCTGTGACAGTGTCTGCCCGCGAGCGCGGCTTTTCCCTGCTGATCCTGGTCGCGATCCTGGCAATGGGTACGATCTTTGCGCTGGTGGCTGGTCTGAATAAGAGTGCGGGCGCATTGGCGCTGGCGCGCAACCAGAAATCCTACGCCGCGCTGGCGCAGGCGAGGGCGGCGCTGATTGCCGATGCCGTTGCCGACAACAATCGCCCGGGTTCGCTGCTCTGCCCTGATCTGGACAATGACGGCGTCAGCGATGCATACGCCGGCAACGAATGCCCTGGCTACGTCGTCGGCAGCAACGTTTATCTCGGGAGATTGCCTTGGCGGTCGCTCGGCCTGCCCGACTTGCGCGACGGCAGCGGGGAACGGCTGTGGTATGCGGTTTCGCGCGATTGGGCCAAGAACCCCAGCTGCCGGCCTAACTGCCCGCTGACGAGCGACACGTTCGGCGAACTCACTGTCACCGGCATTGCGCCGGTCAGCAACGCAGTTGCGATCATTTTCGCCCCAGGGGCCGTGCTGGGCTCCCAGGTACGGGATACCGCAAATCAGAACACGGCATCGAACTACCTCGAAGACGAGAATGCCAACGGCAATAACGCGACGTTTACCACCCAGACAAACTCGAGCACGTTCAACGACCAGCTCCTGGCCATCACCAACGACGAACTGATGCCCGTGGTCGAGCAGCGCGTGGCGCGCGAGATGATTAACTATCTCAATTGGTACCGCACCGCGATCGGGGTCTATCCCTGGGCAGACCTGGGCGACGGCAACAGCAATGGCGCCCTCGGCACCGCCGCGTATAACCGCAATCGCTTTCCCTGCAACACCGCTCTCCCGACTGACTGGGGCAGCGGCGGAGCGCCGGCCTTGCCCTCCTGGCTGACCAACGGCTGTCTCTCGGGATCGCCTTCGGGGTGGTCGGCCGTCATCTATTATGCGGTTGCCAAAAATCGACTACAAGGCAGCGGAGCGGGATGCACCACCTGCACCGCCAGCTCGCTCAACGTGACGAACTCTACCAACAGCGTCGCCATCCAATGCACGACGGCCTACAACCCGCCTGTTTGTGCGCCTACGCTAGTGACCACGGGAAACACCGATCTGGTGCTGATAACGCCGGGCGGATATACCGGCAGCCCGGCCCGCAGCTGGTCGATGTCGAATTGGACGACCATCAGCGGGTATTTCAATGACCCCGTTTCCGCGGTAACTACCGAAAATAGCGATAACAATGACGACAATTTCCAGGTCCCTTCGACGACGGGCAGCAATCGTGTGCGCATGTTCATCGTCCGATAGCTATGGGCGGCCGTGCCTCGGATTCCGCCCCTTCGCCATGATGGCGGGCGGCTTGCGCCGGTGAAGTCCTCGCGCACCCGTCGCATTCGAGTGCCGCGGCAGGCGGGGTTCACGCTGGCCGAGATCGCCATCGTCCTGGTCATCGTAGCGTTCCTGCTGGGCGGCATGATGTCGATGTTTTCCGCGCAGACCGACCAGCGCAAATGGAACGACACCCAAAGTCAGCTCCAAGCCGCGCGCGACGCCGTGCTCGGCTTTACGGTTGCGAACGGCCGCCTCCCCTGCCCAGCCAACAGCACCTCGGCCGGCGCCGAAGTGCGCGTCGTCGCGACCGGCGTGTGTGGAGCGGTCGGCAACGCACAGGACTATTACGGCGGTGTGGTCGGCGGCGTCACCTATGGCTTGTTGCCAGCCGTCACCATCGGCTATCAGCCGGTCGACTCGCAGGGATTCGCGCTGGACGCCTGGGGCAATCGCTTGCGCTACGCGATCGCCCGAGTCACTACACCGTCGACCGGCACGCCATCGGCCAACTTCACCTACGCGAGCAATATGAAGACAAACGGCATTTCGTACCTGCCCAACGATCTGGTCGTGTGTGCTTCTGCGACAGGTATCTCGGCCGGCCCGCCAGGAAGTTGCGGCGCGGTCGCCACCAATTCGGTTACCAACCAAAAGACCGTGGTCGCCATCATCCTTTCGCCGGGCAAGAACGGGGTCGGGCAAACCGCGCCTGGAACGGACGAGATACAAAACGGCAACACGGCGGGCGCCAACAACCCAGTCTTCATCAGCCATACGCCCACGCCGACCGGGGCCACGAACGGCGAATTCGACGATCAGGTCCTGTGGATATCGGTCGGCACGCTGTACTCGACGCTCATCGCCGCCGGCCTGCTGCCCTAGGCGGTGGTCGGCTCCGCCGGCGGCTTGATCGCGCCGGAAAGGACGAAACACACCCTGCCTTCGGCGTTATGCGCGAGTTCCAACGCGAAGCCGCTGGCCTGGGCATGGCGCGCGACCTGGTACAGCCCTATGCCGAGCCCCCCGGCGGAAGGAACCGGCCCGCGCAATAGTTCGCTTGCGATTTGCGCCGCCATGGCATGGCCGCCGTCGCACACTTCCAGCCTCGCGGCGGCGGCGCAGGAAAAAATCGCGCTGATGACGAAATCCCCCTGCGCACGCCGCTTGGCGAGCGCGTTCTGCAGCAGATTGTCGGCGGCGCTGTCGAACAGCTCGCGCGGCAGCCTGGCCTGTGCGTCTATTTCGCCTTCGCTGAATTCGATTTTCTGGCCGGCGTAGTTGCGCTGCAGGCCGCGCCACCAGTCCTGCGCCGGCACCGTGCTGCCGCTGTCGCTGGCCGGCTGGCGCAGCTTGTCCAGCGTTTGCTGCAGGCGCTGGGTAATGACCGGCAGCTGGCGCCGCATCAGCGCCTGCAGCTCGTTGGACTCGCCCGACTCCTGTTCCGCCGCCGCGCACAGTACATTGAGCGACTGCAGCAGATTCTTGACGTCGTGGGTCATGCGCGCGCCGGTTTCGTAGACGGCCTGCACATAGGATTGCTGCTGCAGTTTCTGTTCGCGCAGCTTGGCCGTGTAGAACTCGCCCAGGAGTTGCCCCAGCAGCCGGAAATGCCAGGTCAGCGCGGGACTCAGGTTGTAGCGCGAATAGACGCGCAGGCGCAATTCCCGGTCCGTGTATTCGACCGTATTCTTGCTGGTCTGGCCGAATTCCCCGCTGTAGACCGAACTGCGCCAGCTGCCGCCGCTGACCCAGGGCAGCTTGCCCAGCCCGGCGCAGGCCTGACGCAGGAAGCGCTCCGGCTGCGCCTCGGCCTGCGACAGCTCGGCCAGAAAGTACAGCCACTGCTCGAACGGCAACCCGACCGAAAGCAAATAGCGGGAAAACAGCATGGCGAGCCCGGCGAAGCCGGCGCGCGGGTTCCAGGTCAGGCCCAGCAGCAGCAATATGCCCGCGATCAGCAGCAGGCTGTAGGTGAGCGCGAACGGATAGCTCACCTTGCCCAACGTCATGAAGGCGAAGCTGCCCAGCACCAGCAGCGCGATGATCATGAACAGGAAGGCGCTGTAGAAAAAATCCACGACCTGCGGCGTCTCGCCGCTTTCGGCCTGCGCCGGCATGATGAGCATCACCAGGAACAGCAGCGGCAGCCCGTACTGGGTGAATTGCTGCAGGTCCTGTTGCTGCCTGAAGCCGGGCAGCAGCTGCGGGAACACCCAGATGAGGAGCAGCGACACCAGATACAAAAGCACGGTGAGATAGAAGTAGCGCTGCCAGCGCGCCTGGAACAGGAATACCTTGCCGCCGACCACGCCGGCCAGCATGCCCAGCCACAGCAGCATCAGCCACCAGTTCCAGAAGAACAGCGCGAGCACACACATGAGCGCGATGACGCCGAGCTGCAGCGGCGTGAGACTGCGCTCGCCGCGCATGAACGGCTGCCACAGGATGAACAGGCCGAAATGCGCGAGCATCAGCGCACGCGCCCAGACGTCCTCGACGCCGCGCATCGCCGTGAGGTGCAGCAGCGCCAGCATGGCAACGAACAGCAGCCGCCAATAGCGTGTGATGAGTACCGGGTAAGCGCGGCTCAGGATCGCGGTGGCCATGGTGCTTGCAGTTGTTATGCATGCAGTTTAACCTGAGAAAGGCAGCGGCGGCGCCCGGCCGATGCCGGATATTTTCCACTTCCGTACTGTCGAAGCGAACACGCATGCTGCGCCATATCCTCCCGATTGCCCGCTACACCCTGCTCGAGGCCCTGCGCAACCGCCTGCTGTGGCTGGCGTTGATGCTGGTGGCGGCCGGGCTCGCATTCACCCAGTTCCTGCAGCAGGTGACGATCACCGAATCGGTACAGATCCAGGCGGCGCTGCTCGCGGCGCTGCTGCGCATCGGCGCGGCGTTCATCCTGGCTGCCTATGTCGTCACCAGCATGGTGCGCGAGTTCAACGACAAGGTGATGGAACTGATACTTTCGCGGCCGCTGCGGCGCAGCAGCTATTTCCTCGGCAAGCTCGCGGGCTACGCCGCGGTCGCCCTGGCGCTCGCCCTGATATCCGGCCTGCCACTGCTGCTGTTTGCGCCGGCTGCGCGGGTCGCGCTGTGGAGCCTGTCGCTGGCGTGCGAGCTGCTGCTGGTGACCGCATTCGCGCTGTTCTGCGTGTTTTCGCTGACCCAGGTGATGTCGGCGCTCGCGGCGGTCACCTGCTTCTATCTGCTGTCGCGCTCGATCAGCGCGCTGCAGATCATGGCAGCGCATCCCCTGACCGACGCGCTCAGCGCGGGACAGAAAGTCGTCAATTTCGTGATCGACGCCATTGCGTTCGTGCTGCCCGGCATGGACCGCATGACCCAGACAGGCTGGCTGATCTACGCCGCCCCGACTGCCGCCGAATTCGCGCAGCTGCTGGCACAGACCGCCGTCTACGCCCTGCTGCTATGCGGCGCGGCGCTGTTCGATCTGCAGCGCAAGAATTTCTGATGCGCGACGAACGCCCGCTGCGCCATGTTTCCGCGCCGGTGCTGGCCCTGCTGGCCGCGGGCCTCGCGCTGCAACTCGGCCTGCATGCCGCGCTGCCCGAACCGCAGGCGAAGGCACCGGATTTGCTGCCGCCCCCCGCGATATCGCTGCTGCGCCTGGCCAGCCTGGGCGAGCCGATCGCGCTGGCGAAAATACTGATGCTGCGGCTGCAGTCCTTCGACTACCAGTCCGGCACCCAGGTGCCGTACAAAGACCTGGACTATGCCGTCGTCGAGGCCTGGCTGGCGCGCATCCTCGAGCTCGACGCCGGCGGGCAGTACCCCTTGCTCGCTGCCAGCCGCCTGTATGCCGAGATTCCCAATGAAGCCAAGCAGCGCAGCATGCTCGAATTCGTCTACCAGGAATACCTGCGCGACCCCAACCGGCGCTGGCCCTGGCTTGCGCACGCCGTGTTTCTCGCCAAGCACCGTCTGAAGGACATGAAGCTCGCGCTCAGGTATGCAGCCGCCCTGCATGAGTACACCACGTCCAAGGACATCCCGCCCTGGGCGCTGACCATGGAGGCATTCATACGCGAGGACCTGAACGAACTGGACACCGAGCGCGTGATGATAGGCGGCCTGATCGCGAGCGGCAGGATCACCGATCCGAGCGAACTCAAGTTCCTGGACGGCCGCCTGCGCGAAATCGAGGCGCGCCTAGGGAAGAAGCGGGAAAACGCCAAACCCTAAGGTAGATTGTCAAATTGCCGACATATCTGTCTGAATCCCGACGAATCCAGGTCCAATCCGGCCGGGGAACGTGAAATATCTCACTTAAATCCAGGCATGGATATTGCTGGCTTTAAAACCACCGATAACTTTCTCCAACGGGGGAAATGATATGAAAGCGAAACAAGCCGGCTTTACCCTGGTCGAGATCGCCATCGTGCTGGTGATTATCGGTCTGCTCCTGGGCGGCATCCTGAAAGGCCAGGAAATGATCACCCAGGCCAAGATCAAGAACGTGGTCAACGATTTCAACGGCATTACCGCAGCGGTCAACTCCTATCAAGACCGTTATCGCGCCCTGCCTGGTGACGATCTGAACGCGGCGACACGCTGGGCCGGCGCGATCGCCGGTGATGGCAACGGCCAGTTGTGTACCGGCGCCTGCGCGAGCCCCCCGGTCGCACCCAACTTGTACAACAACGCCGTGACGACAACCGTCGGCGCGCCCGAGGTAAACCTGTTCTGGTGGCACCTGCGGCTTGCGGGCTTTGTCGGCGGCACGACCGCACCGGGAGCAGGCTCCTCGGCATCGCAGCCGAGCAACGCCGCCAGCGGCATCATGGGCGTGCAGACCGGCGGCATGGGCTTCACGTCCAACATCGTCTGCTCGAGCAACCTGCCGGACAAGATCGCGATTGCGGTGGACACCCAGATGGACGACGCCAGTTCCACAACCGGTCAGGTGCGCGGACTGCTGCAGACCACACCGAACCCACCGACTTCCGCAACCTCGCCCACCGTGGCCTATGCGGAAACCGGCACCAACCAGTACCTGCTTTGCAAGAACATGTAAGGCTTCACTCATCAACCGAAAAAGCCCGCCTAGGCGGGCTTTTTCATTTCCGCTGTTCTAACATACCCCGGTGCCCCTGGCCGACGATCACGGCGGGAGCAGGTTGATAAACCACGATCGCAAGAGGAACCGGCGCGCGCCATGAAAGCAGGGTTTGCGCAAGCGAGAACCACGGGCCTGCTCCTTGCCGGCAGCCTGTGCGTGCTGCCTTTCCTGTTGCCCTACCACCACCTCTTCATGGCCGAGTGGCTGGCAGCAGCCCTCGGACTCGCTGCCGTCTTAGCTGCACTGTCCGAAAACGGAACGCGGCTGGTAGAGATCGCCCGCCCAGCGTTGTGGCTGATCGCATTCGCGCTTTTTCTCGGCGCACAGGCGATCTTCGGCCACCCGGACTATGCGCAACTGCCTTGGCTGGCCGCCCTGTATGTGCTGTATGCGGCGCTGCTCGTCTGGCTCGGTGCGCAATCGGCGGCGTCTGTCGGCATCGAACGCGCCGCGACGATATTGGCGACCTGCCTGCTGGCCGGTGCTTTGGCGAACGCAGCGGCAGGCTTCATTCAGTTCTATGGCCGCCCGCCCCTGCTGGAGGACATCGTCGCCGAACTGCCTTATGGCGCTGCCGCCTGGGGCAACATCGCCCAGCCCAATCTGTATGCGAACTATCTTGCCGTCGGCGCTACTGGGCTGATCTTCCTTTGGCTGCGCGGCTGGATTCGAACAGGCTATGCGTGCGCCGCAGCCGTATTGCTCGCCTGCGCCTGCGCGCTGTCCGGGTCGCGCGCGTCTCTGCTTTACATTCTGTGGTTCGGCATGCTCGGCCTGCTTGCCGGCAGGGTGCAATCCGGCGTCGACGGGCGGCGCCTAGAATTCGCGGCCTACGCGCTCGCGGCCGCAATGCTCGCGGCGTACGTCGCGGTCCCCTGGTTCAACGGTACGCTCGATCTCGGCGCTGGATCCAACGGCGCGCTCGAACGCGTGGTTTCTACGGCGAAGCACGACGCCATGGCGGTGCGCTGGCAGCTCTGGCTGCTGGCCTGGCGCATCTTCGCCAGCGCGCCGTTTGCCGGCGCGGGCATCGGCGAATTCGCCGGCGCCGCGTTCAGTTCAGGGCTCCCGCCTGAACTGGCGCAGTTCAGCAACGTGGTCTGGACTTCGCCCCATAACCTGCCGCTGCAACTGATGGCCGAAACCGGTGCCTTGGGCACGTTTCTGGCTCTGGGGTGCCTGTGCACGTGGTGGTGGCAGGCTGGTCGGCGCTACCTCGCCACGCCCCAGCCTGCACTTTGGTGGATCGTCGCCGCGGTCGGAATCGAATCGATTCATTCGATAGTCGAGTTTCCGCTGTGGAATGCGCACTTCCTCGGGGTCACCGCTCTGCTGATGGGGCTCGGGCTGCAGCCGGTCATGAGTTCCCGCGCGTCCGCGCGCTGCTTGCGGGTTGCCGCTGCAGGAACCTGCGTCGCGCTGGCGCTTGCGCTGGCCGTGACGCTGCGCGACTACGTGCGTCTGAATGCGACAAGCAGCAGCGGAACCCCGCTGACCCTCGCCGGCGCCGCCGACACCGCGCACGACATCGCAGTCATGCGCGCGCTGGCGCACGGCCCGCTCGCGCCCGCGGCCGAGTATTGGACCCTGCTTGGAACGCCCTTGACGCGGGACGATCTCGCCGAGCGGCTCAAGATGAGCGCGCGCGTGGCGCGCTACCTTCCGACTCACGGGATAATCGTGCGCAGGATCGTGTTTCTCGCCTTTGACGGTCAGGCGGCCCAAGCGCGCAGCCTGCTCGCGCAGGCACTGTATGCGTTCCCGCTCCAGTGCGCGGAGACCACGGCGATCCTGTTTCAGGCCCTCAATTCGGATCGCGCAGCGATCGAACCCCTGCTCCTGCAAGTTCGGGGCGCAGAGGCTTGCCGCTAGTTCCGGTATTCGCGACGCCCTTCAGCCAAGCGAACGCCTGCGACATGGGTTTGGGCCCTCTCATTTCATCCCCTGCAGCAGACGGATCTCCGCCGCTTCCAGCGCGTCCGGCTCGCCCAGCACCACCACCACGTCGCCCGCCTCGAAGCGCGTTTCCGGCGCGGGCTCGCCGACGCGGATGCCGCGCCGGCGCACCCGTGTTACCGACGCGTTGAGCGCGGCAAAATCGAGCTCGCCCAGGGTCTTGCCGATCGCGTAGGCATCCTGCGTCAGCGTGACCGAATGCAGGCGCGGCTGGCGTTGCTCGGCTGCATCGGCCGCCGCGTCGCCCTCGCCGTGAAAGAATCCGCGCAGCAGGCCATAACGGTCTTCGCGCACCGCGCGCACACGGCGCACCACCCGCGCAAGCGGCACGCCCATCAGCACCAGCGCATGGCTGGCGAGCATCAGGCTGGACTCGAAGGTATCGGGCACGACCTCGGCCGCGCCCGCCGCGCGCAGCCGTTCCATGTCCGCGTCGTCCAGCGTGCGCACGATGACCGGCAGGGACGGATTGATCGCATGCGCATGGTGCAGGATCTTGAGCGCGGCGGGGATGTCCGGGAACGAAATCACCAGCGCGCTGGCGCGCGCCAGCCCCGCCGCGATCAGCGCTTCGCGCCGCGCCCCGTCGCCGTAGACGACGGACTCGCCCGCGGCAGCGGCCTCGCGCACGCGCTCGGGATCGAGGTCGAGCGCGACGTAGCCGATTCCCTCCTGTTCGAAAAAGCGTGCGAGGTTCTGACCGGTGCGCCCGTAACCGCACAACACCACATGCTTCGCGACCGCCATGCCGGAGACGGCGATCTGGTGCAGCGCGAGCGAGCGCAGCATCCACTCCGAGGCGACGAAGCGCAGCACCAGCTTGTCGCTGTAGTGGATCAGGAAGGGCGCGCTCAGCATCGACAGCAGCATTGCCGCAAGCACCGGCTGCAGCAGCGCATCGTCTAGCAGCCGGACTTCGCCCGCCTGCGCCAGCAGCACGAAACCGAATTCACCCGCCTGCGCCAGCGACAGCGCGGTGCGCAGGGCGTTGCCGGGATTGGAACCGAACAAACGCGAAAGCGCGGCGATCAGCGCGAATTTGAACAGCAGCGGCCCGGTAAACAGCAGCAGCACCAGCCCGAACCGGTCGGCCACCACCGACACGTCGAGGCGCATGCCCATGGTGACGAAGAACAAGCCCAGCAGCAGGTCGCGGAACGGCTTGATGTCCTCCTCCACCTGGTGCCGGTATTCGGTTTCCGAGATCAGCATGCCGGCGAGGAAGGCGCCCAGCGCGAGCGACAGGCCCGCGAGCTCGGTCGCCCAGGCCAGGCCCAGCGTGATCAGCAGGACATTGAGCACGAACAGTTCATGCGAGCGCCGGCGCGCGACGACATGGAACCAGCCGCGCATCAGCTTCTGCCCGGCAAACAGGATCAGGAACAGCACCACCGCCGCCTTCGCCAGCGCCAGCGCCAGCACCGGCGCAAGATTTTCCGCCGGCTGTGCCAAGGCCGGAATCAGGATCAGCAGCGGCACCACCGCCAGGTCCTGGAACAGCAGGATGCCGATGATTTCGCGCCCGTGGGCCGATTCGAGCTGCATCCTCTCGGCCAGGAGCTTGCTCACGATCGCGGTCGAGGACATGGCCAGCGCCCCGCCCAGCGCGAAGCCGAGTTGCCAGGGGAAGCCCAGCAACGCGGCGCCCAGCGTCGGCGCGATCAGCGTGAGCAGCACCTGCCCCAGGCCCAGGCCGAACACCACGCGGCGCATGTTGAACAGCTTGGGCAGGCTGAATTCCAGGCCGATGGAGAACATCAGGAACACCACGCCGAACTCCGCCAGGTAGGCATAGCCGAATTCCTCGCTGGCCGGAAGCCAGCGCAGCGCATGCGGTCCGATGGCCACCCCGACCAGCAGGTATCCCAGCATCGGCGGCAGGTGCAGGCTGCGCGCCGCCACTACCACCACGACGGCGCTGGCCAGGAGCACCAGGACCAGCTCTAAGGGATTGCCCATCGGACGCCGCAGCCGGAAAAGGGAGGGTGGGTGGTTCTGATATACTTTGACCTATGATACCTGCAGCGTCCCGCATGGACAAAATCCTACCGTCCAAGACTGCGCTGGAGCTGGCGAAACAGGTGCTCGCCATCGAAGCCGAGGCCATTCAAGGCCTTTCCGCGCGTTTGGGCCAGAGCTTTCTCGACGCCGTGGCGCTGCTGCTCAACTGCAAGGGCCGCGTGATCGTGAGCGGCATCGGCAAGTCCGGCCATATCGCGCGCAAGATCGCGTCCACCATGGCCAGCACCGGCACGCCGGCGTATTTCGTGCACCCGGCGGAGGCGAGCCACGGCGATATCGGCATGATTGCGCATGACGACGTGCTGATCGCGCTGTCGAACTCCGGCGAAAGCGACGAACTGCTCACCATCGTGCCCCTGCTCAAACGCCAGGGCGCGCGCCTGATCACCATCACCGGCAATGCGAACTCGGCGCTCGCGCGCGAGGCCGACGTGCACCTGGACGCGCGCGTCGACAAGGAAGCCTGCCCGCTGAACCTCGCCCCCACCGCCAGCACCACTGCGGCGCTGGCCCTGGGCGATGCGCTGGCGGTCGCCTTGCTCGATGCCAAGGGCTTCGGCGCCGAGGATTTCGCGCGCTCGCACCCGGGCGGCGCGCTGGGGCGGCGCCTGCTGACGCACGTGCGCGATGTCATGCGCACCGGCGACGACGTGCCCAGCGTACCCGAGGACGCGGGCTTCTCCGAGGCCCTGCTGGAAATGACGCAAAAGCGCATGGGCATGACCGCGGTGCTGGATGCCGCCGGGCGCGTGTGCGGCGTATTCACCGACGGCGACCTGCGCCGCAAGCTCGCGCAGATCGACGACATCAGGGCGGTGCGCATCGCCGACATCATGACGCGCGGCCCGCGCACCATCGGCCCCGACAAACTGGCGGTCGAAGCGGTGCAAATCATGGAAGAGCGCAAGGTCAATCAGCTGCTGGTTGTAGGCGAGGACGGCAGGCTCGTGGGCGCGCTCAACATGCACGACCTGTTCCGCGCCAAGGTGATCTGAGGCCGGATGGACGGCACAGCGGAGCGCGGCGGGCTGGACGAAGCGCGGCGGAGCGCCAGCCCGGATGGCGCGCTGCAGCGCGCCGATCTGGATGTCGCGCTGCAGCGCGCCAAGGGCCTCAAGCTGATGATATTCGACGTGGACGGCGTTATGACCGACGGCACGCTCTATTACTCCGAACGCGGCGAGGAGCTGAAAGCCTTCAACATCCAGGACGGCCACGGCATCAAGATGCTGCGGCAGTACGGCGTGGAAGTTGCGCTCATCACCGCGAGAAAGTCGCGCGCAGTCGAGTTGCGCGCGGCCAACCTCGGCCTCACGCACCTGTACCAGGGCGTGGAGGACAAGCGCGCTGCGTATGCGGCGCTGCTCGCGCAGCTCGGGCTCGCGCCGGAGCAGTCGGGCTGCATGGGCGATGATCTGCTCGACCTGCCGCTGCTCACGCGCTGCGGCTTTGCCGCAACCGTGCCTGCGGCGCCCGAGGCGCTGAAGCTGCGCGCGCACTACGTGACGCGCGCGCAAGGCGGGCGTGGAGCGGTGCGCGAAGTGTGCGAATTCATCCTGGGCGCGCAGGGTTCGCTCGAGCGCGCGATCAACGCGCATTTGAAATGAGCGGCAGACGATGAGCCACGGATCATGAGACGGGACCGCGCATCCCACCTGTTTCCCCTGCTGCTGATGCTGGCGCTGGGCGCGGCCAGCCTGTGGCTGGAGCGCGCGGTGCAGGCGCCCGAGCGCGATAGCTCGGGCAGCTTGCGCCACGATCCGGATTTCATCGCAGAGGATTTCGGCATCACCAAGATGGGGCTCAATGGAAAACCCGAATACAGCCTGTCGGCGGTGCGCATGCAGCACTATCCGGACGATGACAGCACCGAAGTACTGGCGCCGCGTCTGGTGCAGCACCATGACAACGCCCCCTCGATCGACATCCGCGCCGATCGCGCACTCATCTCCAGCCGCGGCGAGGAGGCAAACCTTTACGGCAACGTGGTAGCCGTGCGCGAGGCGGGCCAGGGGCGAAGCGAATTGCGGATGGAAACCGAGTATCTGCAAGTCTTCCCGGACCGCGACTTCGCCCGCACCGACCGGCCGGTAGTCATTTCAGAGGGCGACTCGCGAATCTCCGGAGTGGGCATGGAAGTCAACAACAAGACGCGGCAGTTCGCGCTGCTGTCGCAGATCCGGGGCACGTTTGATGCGGCCAAGTAAGCTGCGCGTTCTTTTTGCCTGCGCTTGCTGCGCGGTGCTGATGGCCGCGCCGGCTCAGGCGGAAAAAGCGGACCGCGCCAAGCCCATCAACGTCGAAGCAGACCGCATGCACGTCGACGACGCAAAGAAGGTCAGCGTGTTCGAAGGCAAGGTCGTAATCACGCAGGGAACGCTCGTAATTCGCGCCGACAAGGTCACGATACGCCAGGACCAGGCAGGCTTCCAGTACGGCACCGCCATCGGGAATCCGGCCACCTTCCGGCAGAAACGCGACGGCGACGATGGCTACATCGAAGGCGAAGCCGAGCGCATCGAATACGACAGCAAGCTCGATCGCGTGGAATTTTTCGACCGTGCGCGCCTGTTGCGCGAGCCCGCCGACGAAGTGCACGGCAACTACATCTCCTACGACGCCCGCACCGAATTCTTCACCGTGACCGGCGGCACGGACACAAAAGCAGACAGCGGCGCTCAGAGCCGGGTGCACGCCGTTATCCAGCCGCGCAACGCCCCCGAGCAAGCCGCCAAACCCGCCGCAGCCGGTGCGCCCAAACGGCAGCAGCCGTGAGCCTGCTCGTCGCCAACAACCTGAAAAAGCGCTACAAGTCGCGCACCGTGGTGCAGGACGTCTCGCTGGAAGTGCAAAGCGGCGAGGTGGTCGGCCTGCTCGGGCCGAATGGCGCGGGCAAGACCACCTGTTTCTACATGATGGTCGGGCTGGTGCGGCTGGACGGCGGCAGCATCGAACTCGACGGCAAGGAGATCAGCAGGTTTCCGATTCACCGCAGGGCGCGCCTGGGCTTGTCCTACCTGCCCCAGGAAACATCGGTGTTCAGAAAACTGACGGTGCAGGAGAACGTGCAGGCGGTGCTCGAACTGCAGGATCTGTCCGAAGGCGAAATCGAGGAGCGCCGCGAAAGCCTGCTGCGCGAATTGCATATCGCGCATCTGCGCAGCAATCCGGCGCTGTCGCTCTCCGGCGGCGAACGCCGCCGCGTCGAGATTGCGCGCGCGCTGGCCGCGCGGCCCAGCTTCATCCTGCTCGACGAGCCCTTCGCCGGCGTCGACCCGATCGCGGTGCTCGATATCCAGAAAATCATCGGTTTTCTGAAACAGCGCGGCATCGGCGTGCTGATCACGGATCACAACGTGCGCGAAACCCTTGGGATCTGCGACCATGCCTATATCATCAACGAAGGCTCGGTGCTCGCGCAGGGCAAGCCAGATGAAATCGTCTATAATGAAAATGTGAGACGAGTGTATCTGGGAGAGCATTTCCGCATGTAGCCCGGTGCTTGGCACGACACTATCGCTACGCTCCCCGCTCAACATGAAACAAACCCTGCAACTCAAGCTGTCGCAACAGCTGACCCTGACGCCGCAGTTGCAGCAGTCCATACGGCTATTGCAGCTCTCCACCATGGAGCTGAACCAGGAACTGGAGAAGTTCCTGATGGAAAATCCGCTGCTGGAGCGCGACGAGGTCGAAGCCGAGCCCCCACCCCCTCCTCCCAACGGCACCGCGCGCGAGGAATACGCCGCTCCCGAAAGCGAGGCGCCGGCAGCGGATCCGCCGGCGGCGGAGTCGACCGAGATCGACTGGTATACCGACGCCCCGTCCGCGGCCGCGCGGCGCGAAGACGGCGAAGAGTCGGACTATCCGCAGCTCGCCGCGAACATGCCGACCCTGAGCGAGCACCTGATCGGCCAGCTCGCGCTGACGCAGCTGTCGGAGCGGGACAAAGCCCTGGTCAACACCCTGATCGCAGCCGTGGACGAGCGTGGCTATCTGTCGCAAAGCCTGGAAGAAATCGCGGAAATGCTGCCTGCGGAACTCGAAGTGAGCCTGGACGAGCTGCATATCGCATTGCATCATCTGCAGAGCCTCGACCCCACCGGTGTCGGCGCGCGCACCCCCGCCGAATGCCTGGAGCTGCAGCTCAGGGCGCTGCCGCCCGACACCCCGGCATTGGCACTCGCGATCGACATCGTGCACGGGCACTTGGAGGCCCTCGCGGCTCACGACTTTGCCCGGCTCAAGCGGCAGCTGCATTGCGACGACGAAAGCCTGCGCTGCGCGCAGCACCTGATCCAGAGCCTGAATCCGCATCCAGGCGCAGAATATGGGGCGAGCGAAACGCGCTACATCGTCCCCGACGTGATCGTGCGCAAGGTGAAAAACGCCTGGGTCGTGAGCCTCAACCCCGACGCCATGCCGAAATTGCGCATCAACCGCATGTACGCGGAGATACTGCAAAACAAGCTGCACTCGGCCGGCGGCCAGATGTCCAATCAGCTGCAGGAGGCGCGCTGGCTGATCAAGAACGTGCAGCAGCGCTTCGAGACCATACTGCGGGTGGCGCAGGCGATCGTGGAACAGCAGCGGCATTTCTTCGACCATGGGGAGGTGGCGATGCGGCCGCTGGTGCTGCGCGAAATCGCCGACACCCTGGGCCTGCACGAGTCCACGGTTTCGCGCGTGACCACGCAGAAGTTCATGGCGACGCCGCGCGGGATTTTCGAATTGAAATATTTCTTCGGCAGCCATGTCGCAACCGAAACCGGCGGCGCCTGTTCAGCCACCGCGATTCGCGCACTGCTGAAGCAACTGGTCCAGGCAGAGGACTGCAAGAAGCCGCTCTCCGACAGCAAGATCGCCCAGATCCTGGCAGGACAGGGCATCGTCGTGGCCCGGCGCACTATCGCCAAGTACAGGGAATCATTGAATATTCCGCCAGTCAGCCTGCGGAAGTCGCTGTAATTTCGAAAGGAGTCCGAAGATGAACGTTCAAGTCAGTGGTCATCACGTCGAAGTCACCCCCGCGATCCGCGATTACGTGCTGTCGAAACTGGAACGCGTGCAACGGCATTTCGACCAGGTAATCGACATCAACGTCATCCTGTCGGTCGAAAAACTGCGGCAAAAGGCCGAAATCAGCGTGCATATGCGCGGCAAGGATATCCACGTCGAAAGCGACGATGCAGACCTGTATGCGGCGATCGATCTGATGATGGACAAGCTCGACCGCCAGATCATCAAGCACAAGCAAAAAGCCTATGCCCACCCCCACGACGCCATGAAGAGGCAGTCGGCGGAGGAGTAACCCGGCCCGCCGAATTGCGGTAGAATGGCGCGCCTTCCGGCGGCACCCCCCTGACTCGGGCGCCCCGGAATTCCGCCGCCCATTTCTCTTGCGCCATGAATCTCATTTCAAAACTGTTGCCGCCCTCGAACATCGTCCTCGACCTTGAGGTCAGCAGCAAGAAGCGCATGTTCGAGCAGGCTGGCCTTATTTTCGAGAATAACCAGGGGCTTGCACGCAGCCATGTGTTCGACAGCCTGTTCGCGCGCGAGCGCCTGGGTTCGACCGGACTGGGCCAGGGCGTAGCGATTCCGCACGGCCGCATCAAGGGCTTGCGCGAAGCGGTGGCCGCTTTCGTGCGCCTGAGCATTCCGGTGCCCTTCGATTCCCCGGACGGCAAGCCGGTCAAGCTCTTGTTCGTGCTGCTGGTACCGGAGCAGGCAACCGAACAGCATCTGCAGATCCTGTCCGAGCTGGCGCAGATGTTTTCCGACCCGGAACTGCGCGAACGCCTGATCCAGGCCAAGGACGCCGGCGACCTGCATCAGATCATCAGCAGTTGGCAGCCCGATGTTACAGACCAGCATCGCGCGGCTGTATGAGGACAACGCCGCAAGGCTGGGCCTAGGCTGGGTCACCGGCCGCGGCGGCGAAACACTGCCGGTGCGCAGCGACAGCGCCGACACTGCGGCGCTGGTCGGCCACCTCAATCTGATCCACCCCAATCGCATCCAGGTGCTGGGCCGGCGCGAGGCCGCCTATATCGACGGCTATAGCGGCGACGCTGCCGGACAGGTCATCGCCAATCTGTTTGCGGCCGAGCCGGCCGCCATCGTTCTCGCCGACGGGATGAGCGGATCGGAAGCCTTGCTGCGCGAGGCGGAGGCGAGGAACGTGCCGATACTGGCCACCACCGCCGCCGCCGACGCAGTCATCGATACCCTGCGCCGTTATCTCGCCAAGGCGCTGGCGGATTCGGTATCCCTGCACGGCGTATTCATGGACGTGCTCGGACTGGGCGTGCTGATCACCGGCGAGTCGGGCGTGGGCAAGAGCGAGCTGGCCCTGGAGCTGATCAGCCGCGGCCACGGCCTGGTCGCCGATGACGTGGTCGAGATTTCGCGCATCGCCTCGAAGACGCTGGAAGGGCGCTGCCCGCCGCTGCTGAAGGACTTCCTAGAGGTGCGCGGCCTGGGCGTGCTCAACATACGCGTCATTTTCGGCGAAACCGCAGTGCGGCCGAAAATGAACCTCAAGCTGGTCGTGCACCTGGAGAAACCGAGCCCGGCCGGCGCCACGCCGGCCGAGCGCCTGCCGCTGCACGAACTCACCGAGGATATCCTCGGCCTGCCGGTCCGCGAAATCGTGATCCCGGTGGCAGCCGGGCGCAACCTCGCGGTCCTGGTGGAGGCGGCAGTGCGCAATTACATACTGCAATTGCGCGGCTACGACAGCACGCAGGAATTCATCGCAAGGCAACAAGGGGAACTCAAACGCGGGGTCAACTGACCTTCGCTTCGGGCGTTTGAGCTTCTTGCAGGGGATTGTTGGAACCGATGACAAGCGTAAATCGGTTACCGCCTTGCTTGGGAGAGCACGAGGGGGATCCATCTCCTCGTCTCGTCAGAAAACTCATATTCAACCGAGGACAGGGAGAAGCACAATGAACAAACTGATTGCAGCGCTGATCGCCGGGCTGTTCTGCGTATCCGTCGCGCAGGCGCAGGACAAGAAACCGGCGGAAAAAGCCGCGCCGGCCGCGGCGGAAAAGAAAATGAGCGCCCAGCAAAGCAGAATGGGCGATTGCAACAAGGAAGCGAAGGAAAAGAAGCTTGCCGGCGAGGAGCGCAAGAAATTCATGAGCAGCTGCCTCAAGGGCGGCGGCGCGGAAGCGGCGCCGTCTGCCGCCGCAGCGGCAGACAAGCCCAAGGACCAAAAGCAGAAAATGGGCTATTGCAACAAGGAAGCCGGCGCGAAGAAGCTGAAGGGCGAAGAGCGCAAGAAATTCATGAGCGAGTGCCTGAAAGGCTAGCGGCCCGCTTGCCGGCGGACTCCGGGGCGCAGGCGATGCTTGCGCCCTTTTCATTTCAGCTCGGCGCAGGCCGCCCGAAAGCTGACCTCGCGATGCGCGAGGCCGCGGGGGATTGACGCAATGTCGCGGCCGGATGCTATCCTGACGCCATGCAATTGGTCTTGATCAGCGGCCTTTCCGGCTCCGGCAAGAGCGTCGCGCTCAATGTGCTGGAGGACAGCGGCTACTACTGCGTGGACAATCTCCCGGTCGCGCTGGTCATGCCCCTGCTCGAGTCGCTCGCCGGTTCCGGGCATGAGCGCGTGGCCCTGAGCATGGACGCGCGCAGCGGTGATTCAGTGCGCGAGCTGCCGCAGACCGTGGCCGCGCTCAGACAGACGGGCGTGGACGTGCGCCTGCTGTTCCTCGAGGCCAAGGACGAAACCCTGATCAAGCGCTTTTCCGAAACGCGGCGGCGCCACCCCCTCAGCGACGGCGCGCTCACCGTGGCCGAGAGCATCGCGCGCGAACGCGAACTGCTGGGCGACGTCGGAGAATTCGCGCACCACGTCGACACCAGTGAACTGTCGCCCAACACCCTGCGCAGCTGGATAAAGAACCTGGTCGAGCTCGATCGCTCGCGCCTGACGCTGCTGTTCGAATCGTTCGGCTTCAAGCAGGGGATACCGCTGGATGCGGACTTCGTGTTCGACGTGCGCTGCCTGCCCAATCCCTACTACGAGCCGCAGCTGCGCGATCTGACCGGCCGCGATGCGCCGGTCGTGGCGTTTCTCGAGTCGGATCAGGCGACGCAGAACATGTACCGCGACATCCACACCTTCATTGCCACCTGGCTGCCTGCGTTCCTGCGTGAAAACCGCAGTTATCTCACCGTCGCCATCGGCTGCACCGGCGGCCAGCATCGGTCGGTGTATTTCGCGGAGCGCCTGGGCGCGGCTTTCGGCGGCGACAACCAAGTCATGATCCGGCACAGGCAGATACGATGACGACGACCAAGACCATCACCCTCGCGCTCACCGGCGCCTCCGGCATGCCCTATGGCATACGCCTGCTCGAATGCCTGCTCGCCGCGGGCATGCGCGTATACCTGATCTATTCGCAGGCGGCACAGGTGGTGGCGAAACAGGAAATGGATCTCGCGCTGCCCGCGCGCACGGCCGAGGCGGAAAAGCTGTTCAGCCAGCGCTACAAGGCGCAGCCGGGCCAGCTGCGCGTATTCGGGCGCGAGGAATGGTTCGCGCCGGTGGCCTCGGGCTCCAATGCGGCCGATGCCATGGTGATCATCCCCTGCACCATAGGCACGCTGGCGGCGGTCGCGGCAGGCATGTCGGACAATCTGATCGAGCGTGCCGCCGACGTGATGCTGAAGGAACGACGCAAGCTGGTGCTGGTGCCGCGCGAAACGCCGTTTTCCGCGATCCACCTGGAGGCCATGCTCAAGCTCGCGCATGCCGGCGCCGTCATCCTGCCCGCCAATCCGGGCTTCTATCACCGTCCCCAGAACGTCGCCGGCGTGGTCGATTTCATCGTCGCGCGCGTGCTCGACCAGCTCGGCGTCGAGCACAATCTGATGCGGCGCTGGGGCGAGAAATAGTACCACCTGCCGTGTGAACGCTTCGCTGACCGCGCCATAAGTACCGCCGCGTGTGAGCTGCGGCCATCGCGCGCTGCGCGGAGGGCTTATACAAGATCGCCGATTGCGCGCGGACGGCTTCTCGTACGCGCAGGTTTTGCTAAGACCTGCGCGCTGCGCGCGCCAACCATGGCGGCCCGTTAGCCGGCCTCGCGCAGCCTGAAGCGTTGCAGTTTGCCCGTTTCCGTGCGCGGCAGCGCGGCCATGAATTCGACTGCGCGCGGATACTTGTAGGGCGCGATGCTCTTCTTCACGAATTCCTGCAGCTCCTTCACCATGGGATCATTGCCGGTATAACCGGACTTGAGCACCACGCAGGCTTTCACGATCTGGCCGCGCTCGGCATCGGGCACGCCGATTACGCCGCATTCGGCCACGGCCGGATGCTGCAGCAGCACCGCCTCGACCTCGGGGCCGGCGATGTTGTACCCGGCGGAAATGATCATGTCGTCGCTGCGCGCCTGATAGTAGACGTAGCCCTGCGCATCCATCTTGCACGTGTCGCCGGTCAGGTTCCATCCGCGCATGCTGCCGCGACCGATCACATAGTCCTGCTGGCGCGCGTCGGCGAGATAGCGGCAGCCGGTGGGCCCCTTCACCGCCAGCCGGCCGGTTTCGCCCGGCGCGCAGGGCTTGCCGGCGACGTCGAGGATCTTCGCCTCGTAGCCCGGAATCGCGTAGCCGATGGCGCCGCGACGCACGCGCTCGGGCGTGTGCGATATGAATATGTGGATCATCTCGGTCGCGCCTATGCCGTCGATGATCTCGATTCCGGTTGCGTCCTTGAACAGCTGCCGCGTCGCATCAGGCAGGGCTTCGCCGGCCGACACGCACTTCGCCAGGCTCGTCAGATCGTAGTTCTTCGCCAGGCCCGCCATCTGGCGGTAATAGGTCGGCGCGGTGAAGCAGATGGTGGCCTTGAGCTTCTGTACGGTCGCGAGCAGGGCGTCCGGAGTCAGCCTTTCCATGAGCACGGTGGACGCGCCGAAGCGCATCGGGAAACACAGCATCCCGCCGAGGCCGAAGGTGAAAGCCAGCGGCGGCGTGCCGCAGAAAATGTCGTCCTGCCGCGGTTTGAGGCAGGAGCGCGGAAAGCAGTCGCACATGACGAGCACGTCGCGATGGAAATGCACCGTTCCCTTCGGCCGGCCGGTGGTGCCCGAGGTGAACGCGATCAGGCAGGGATCGTCGGCCGCGCTGTCGATGTTGCTGAACCCTGCGGGCTTGGGCGCAAGTCTTTGCTCCAGCGCATCCGCTCCGTCACCGTTGAAGTAGAGCACCTGCTTCAGGTCGCGGCACGCCGGACGCGCCAGTTCCAATTCCTGCGCCAGGCGCGCGTCGCACAGCGCCGCGCCGATTCTGGCCTTGTCGATGATCTGCTTCAGCTCGGCCGCGCGCAGCAGCGGCATGGTGGGCACGGCGACCAATCCGGCCTTGATGACCGCCAGCAGGCAGGCGGCCATCATCGGATTGTTGGGCGCGCGCAGCAGCACGCGGTTGCCGGGTTTGAGTTTCAGGTCCTCGATCAGCACCCAGGCGATCTGGTTGGCCCGCTGCTGCAGCTGGCGGTAGGTGCACGAATAGGTTTTGCCTTCGATCAGGGTGCGGATCACGGCGCGCTCGCCGTGACCTGCTGCGACGCTCGCGTCGAGCAGTTCGGCGGCGCAATTCAGGCGCTTGGGATAGCGCAGCTCGGGCAGGTCAAACACCAGCTTCGGCCATTGGGCTTTCGGCGGAAGATGGTCCCGGACAAATGTATCCACATGCGCCGTAGCTTCCATCAAGCCTCCAGAATTCGGGCCGACCACGCTTGCGCGGCGTGGCGGCGCGAGCCGCATGGGCGCACGGCTACTTCAAGGTTTCGCGCCCGATGATGAGTTTTTGCACCTCGGTGGCGCCCTCGTATATGCGCAGCGCGCGAATCTCGCGGTAGAGCTTCTCCACCGGGTAGCCGCTCACCACGCCCAGGCCGCCGAACATCTGCAGCGCGCGGTCGATGACCTGTTGCGCCGATTCGGTCGCAACCATCTTGGCCATGGCGGCCTCGCGCGTGGTGCGCACGCCCTTGACGTCGCGCATCCAGGCGGCGCGATAGGTGAGCAGCGCCGCGCTGTCGATGGCCGTAGCCATGTCTGCGATCGCCGCCTGCGTCAGCTGGAAATCCGCCAGCGTCTGGCCGAACATCTTGCGCCCCTTGGCGCGCGCCAGCGCTTCGTCCAGCGCACGCCGCGCGAATCCGAGCGCAGCCGCGGCGACCGAGGCGCGAAAGATATCCAGCGTCTGCATCGCCACCTTGAAGCCCTGGCCGGGCTCGCCCAGGCGCTGCGCCGCGCTCACGCGGCAGCCGCGAAAGCGCAGGCTCGCCAGCGGGTGCGGCGCGATCAGTTCGATGCGCGCGGCCACCTCGAGGCCGGGCGTGGCGGCGTCGACGACGAAGGCGCTGATGCCGCGCGCGCCGGCGGCTTCGCCGGTGCGCGCGAACACGCAGTAGAAATCCGCGATCCCGCCGTTGGAAATCCAGGTCTTCTCGCCGTCGAGCACATAGTGATCGCCCTCGCGCCGCGCGCTCGTCGCCAGCGCCCCCACGTCCGAGCCCGCGTCGGGCTCGGACAGCGCGAAGGCGGCGATCGCGTCGCCGCGCGCCACGCGCGGCAGGTAGCGCTGCTTCAACTCTTCGCTGCCGGCGATGGAAATGGCGCCCGATCCCAGGCCCTGCATGGCGAAGGCGAAATCGGCCAGTCCCTCGTGGCGCGCCAGCGTTTCGCGCGCAATGCACAGCGAGCGCGAATCGATGCCCTCGAACGCGCCGCCATAGGCCGCGGGCACGCAGTAGCGCAGCCAGTCGGCGCCGCCCAGGCGCGCCACCAGTTCGCGGCAGCGCGCATCCAGGTCTGCGCCATGGTCCAGCTGCGCAAGTTCCTGCCCCGCCCAGAGGTCGAGCTCGGCCGCGAGCCGCCGCTGGGGCACATCGAAAAACGGCCAGTCGAGGTAGCTCCGGTCGCTCATCGCGTCCGGCTCAGCTGATGGTGGTGGCGAGGAAGGAAAGCGATCGCCCGCGCGCGAGCGCCGCGCTTTGCTGATGGTATGCGCCGCGATCCCAGCAGTTGAAACCGTGATTCGCGCCCGGATAGACGTCGATGCGCACGCCCTCGCGCCCGGCGAAGGTCTGTTTCACCGCATCGACCGCCGTGGCCGGGATGTGCGCATCGTCGCCGGCGAAATGAAACAGCACCGGACACTTGATCTTTGCGGCCTCCTCCAGCTTGGTATGGATGCCGCCGCCGTAATAGCACACCGCCGCGTCCACGCCGACATTGGCTGCGCACAGGTAGGACAGCATCCCGCCCATGCAATAACCGACGGAAGCGACTTTGCCGCTGCATTCGGGCAGGCCGCGCAGGGCGGCGACCGTGGCCGCCAGGTCCTTCACGCCGGCGGCGAAATCCATTTTCTGCATGTAGCCGATGCCCTTCTGGAAATCTTCCTGTCCGTAGCCGAGATCGACCATGGGCTGCATGCGCCAGAACAGATCGGGCGCGAGCACGGTATAGCCGTCGCTCGCATACTGGTCGGCCACGCCGCGTATATGCGAATTGACCCCGAATATTTCCTGGATCAGCACGATGCCTGGCCCTTTGCCGCCTTTTTGCGCCAAGGGCGGCAGCGACAGGTAAGCCTTGAATTGGCCGCCATCCTGCGCCTTGACGTCTATCCAGCGTGAATTCATTGCGCCCCTCCGACCGTATTCGATTTTCGAACCCTGCACCAAGGCTCAATATATTGGGGCCACGCTGTTTGTGCAAGCGACGCGCGAACAGCGCCCGCCTGCGGGACGACGCCCCAAACGCCCAATCGGACACGTTCTCGCCGCAACCTGCGCGCATTTGCCGGATAATCGCCGTTCTCATGACCAACCGCGCCGTATTCCTGCTGTCGCTCGCGGCGTTCGCGAGTGCTGCCAGCCTGCGCGCGACCGATACGCTGCTGCCCCAGCTCGCAGCGGAATTCTCCGTAACCACCGGCGGCGCAGCTTCGGTCGTGACCGCATTTGCGATTTCCTACGGACTGTTGCAGGCGATATATGGGCCGCTGGGCGATCGCTATGGCAAATATCTCATGGTCTGCGCCACTACGCTCGCCTCAGCGCTGGGCACCTTCGCCTGCGCAGCGGCGCCCACGCTCGATGTCCTCGTCGTCGCGCGCTTCGGCGCCGGCGCGACGGTAGGCGCGCTGATCCCCCTATCGATGGCCTGGATCGGCGATGTCGTCGCCTACGAGCAGCGCCAGGCGCTGATCGCGCGTTTCCTGCTCGGTCAGATTCTGGGCACGGCTTTCGGTCAATCGGTGGCAGGGGTGCTGGGCGAGCACTACGGCTGGCGCGCGATTTTCGTCGTGCTCGGCGTGCTCTACCTTGTGGTGGGAACGCTGCTGCTGTTCGAACTGCGGAACAATCCGATTACGCGACGCGCGGCCGGCGATGCCGCGGTGACTGTAGGCGCGGGGCTCGCGCGCATGGCCGGACTGCTTGCGCAGCGCTGGGTGCGCATCGTCATCGGCACGGTGTTCCTCGAAGGCATGATGATGTTCGGATCGATCGCGTTCATCCCGGCACATCTGCAACAACGCTTTTCCCTGGGCCCCGCGGCTGCAGGCGCGATGGTCAGCGCCTATGCCGTCGGTGGCGTGCTGTACGCGCTCAGCGCAAAACGCTTCGTCACAGGACTGGGCGAACGCGGCCTCGCGGCCGGCGGCGGACTGGCGCTCGCCGCCGGTTATCTCTGGCTCGCGCTCGCGCCGGCGTCGTGGGCGACCGTGCCCGGCATTGCGCTCATCGGCGTCGGCTTCTATATGCTGCATAACACGCTGCAGGTCAACGCGACCCAAATGGCGCCCGCCGCGCGCGGCTCGGCGGTATCGCTGTTCGCCTTATGCCTGTTTACGGGGCAATCTGCCGGCGTCTGGTTGGCAGGCAGGGTCGTCGACGCTTACGGCACTGCTCCGGTGTTCCTGGCAGCGTCGCTGGGCTTGGCCCTGCTCGGATTCGGTTTTCGCAGGCAGTTGAAAATGCAGGCGCGCCGGGCTAGGGCCTAAGCACGCGTTTCCCTTATTGGAGCGGGATTGAAGATCGGACCGCGCCTGCTGACGCAGGCGCGGTCCTTCACTGCGGAATCACTGCTCGGGCTTGACCCCGGCGACCTTGATCACTTTCGACCATTTCGCAATCTCGTCGTCGAGAAACTTGGCCGCCTGCTCGGGCGTATTGCCGACAGGCTCGATGCCGATCGATTCGAAGCGGCTCCTGATGTCGGTCGAAGTGATCGCCTTGGCCGCTTCGGCAGACATGCGATTGACGATATCGCGCGGCGTGCCCGCGGGTGCGAGAAATAGAACCCAGGTCGACGCTTCAAGCGCCGGACCGCCGGCTTCCGCCATGGTCGGCACCTCCGGCGCCGAGGCGATGCGCTTGGCCGAGAACATCGCCAGCGCCTTGATCTTCCCGCCGCGCACCTGCGGCATGAGCGTGCTCGGCACGTCCACCAGGATCTGGATGTTGCCTCCCATCTCATCCTGCAATGCGGGCGCCGTGCCCTTATACGGGATGTGCACCATGTCGATTCCAGCCGTCTGCTTGAACAACTCGGTGGTCAGGTGCGCCGCCGCACCGATGCCGGACGAGCCGAAGGAGATCTTGCCGGGATTGGCCTTGGCATAGGCAATCAGTTCCTTCACGTCTTTCGGCGGGAAGTTATTGTTGGCGGTCAGTATCAGCGGCGCGATGCCGGCGAGCGACACCGGCACAAAGCTCTTGACCGGATCATAGGGCAATCTGCCCGCGTACAGCGTGCCATTGGCCGCGTGCGCGGCAATCACGGTGAGAAACGTGTAGCCGTCCGGCGGCGCCTTGGCCGCTAGATCCGCGCCGAGAATGGAGTTGGCGCCGGGTTTGTTCTCGATCACGATTTTCCAGCCGGTCTGCTCCTGGATGCGCTGCGTCACGATGCGCGTCACGTTGTCGGTAATCCCGCCGGGCGTATAGGGGACGATCCACCTGATGGGTTTGGTCGGGTAGGTCTGGGCGGTGGAAGCCGCGGCCCAGGCGAGTGTGGCCGCGAGAACTGCAAGTCTGGAAAAACGCAACATATCAATTCCCTTCATTCTTGGTTGAACCGCAATCCGGAAAATGCAACCACCGTCACAACGCTGGCCGGCGCAGATGATGCCCGGTCGCCTGCTGATAGGCCTGCGCCGCGCGCAGCACCAGACCTTCGCGCTGCATCGGGCCCACCAGGTGCAGGCCGATGGGCAGGCCGTCGGCGGAATATCCGCAGGGAATCGACATCGCCGGCTGCTGCGTGAGATTGAAGGGAAAGGAGAACGGCGTCCACCAGGTCCAGTCTTCTTCGCCCGCCGGCCGGTCCGGCGCCACCACGCCGGCGGCGAAAGCCGGAATCGCAGTCGAAGGCGTGAGCAGCAGGTCGTATTTCTGGTGGAAGCGCTTCATGTGCTCTCCCAGCGCGCCGCGCGCATTGACCGCGTCGAGGTAGCGCGCCAATGTATGTTGCGAACCGCTGGCACAGGCCTGCTGCAGGCCGGGATCGAGCAGCGCGAACTTGTCCTTGGGCATGTTGCGCAGCAGGTTGTACGCGCCCGCGGTCCAGTGCACCCAGAACACGTCGCGGCAGTCGGCGAAGCCTGGATCGACCTGATCGACCTGCGCACCCAGATCCGCCAGCGCCTTTGCGGCTTCGGCGACGCGCGCTTCGACTTCTGCATTCACGTTTTTCACATAGCCCAACCGCGGGCTGTAAGCGATGCGCAGGCCCTTCACCCCTGCGTCCAGTCCCTGCGTCCAGTCGATTTCGGCGTAGGGCAGCGCGGTCCAGTCGCGCGCATCGGGCTGCGACAGCACGTTCAACATCAGCGCGCAATCGGCAACCGTGCGCGCCATCGGGCCGACGTGCGCCACTGTGCCGAAGGGAGACAGCGGCCAGGCCGGCACGCGCCCGAATCCGGCCTTGATGCCGGAAATGCCGGCGAAGGCGCAAGGAATGCGGATCGAGCCGCCGCCGTCGGTACCCACTGCAAGCTGGCCCAGGCCTGCGGCCACCTGCGCCGAAGCGCCGCCGCTGGAGCCGCCGGGCGTGCGTTCGGTGTTCCAGGGATTGCGCGTGATCCCGGTGAGTGCGCTGTCGGTAACGCCTTTCCAGCCGAATTCCGGCGTGCAGGTCTTGCCCAGCAGCACCGCGCCGTTCTCGCGCAGGCGCGCCGTCGCCGGCCCGTCTTCAGGCCAGGGCCCGGCCGGATCTACCGTCTTGGAACCGCGCAGCGTGGGCCAGCCGCGCGTCAGGATCAGATCCTTGATCGAAGCCGGCACGCCATCCACCCAACCCAGCGGCGCGTCCTTCATCCAGCGCGCCTCGGACGCGCGCGCGGCAGCGAGCGCGCTCTCCTCGTCGACCAGGCAATATGCGTTCAGTCTCGGATTGAACTCGCGTATGCGCACGAGCACGGCCCGAGTTACCTCCACCGGCGACAGCTGTTTCGCGCGGTAGCGGCGCACCAGCTCGGTGGCAGAGGTGTAGGCGAGTTCGGCGCTCATCGTGTCTCCTTGATGCCCGTCGCAGTGTTCATTTGCTACGGACCGATTTAGGGGAGCACGAGGGGAGGTTTCCCCTCGTATCGTTATGAACCCCCTAGGCTGCGCGCTTGAGCGCGGCGCCGAGGGTCCCCACCATCTGATCGATGTGGCTCTTTTCCACGATCAGTGGCGGCGACAGCGCCAGCGTATCGCCCGCAGGCCGCACCAGCAGGCCATTGGCATAGCAGTCGACGAAGGCGTCGAACGCGCGCGCGCCGACTTTGCCCGGTCGCGCGGCGACTTCGACTATGCCGATCAGGCCCAGGTTGCGGATGTCGATCACATTGGGCAGGCCTTTCAAGCTGTGCAGCGCCTGCTCGAAATAGGGCGCGATCGCCGCGGCGCGCTGGAACAGGCCTTCCTCGCGGTACAGGTCGATGGTGGCGCAGGCCGCGGCCGCGGCCATCGGATGGCCGGAGTAGGTGTAACCGTGAAACAGCTCGATCGCGTTCTCCGGTCCCTGCATGAAGGCGTCGTACACACGCTGATGGGCGACCACGCCGCCCATCGGTATGGTGCCGTTGCTCACGCCTTTGGCGAAAGTCATGAGGTCCGGCGTGACGCCGAAGTAATCCGCTGCGAAGGGCTTGCCCAGGCGGCCGAAGCCGGTGATCACTTCGTCGAAAATCAGCAGGATGCCGTGCTTGTCGCAGATGGCGCGCAGGCGCTCCAGATAGCCTTTGGGCGGTATCAGCCCGCCGGTGGAGCCGGCCACCGGCTCGACGATCACCGCGGCGATGTTGGATGCGTCGTGCAGCGGGATGATGCGGTTCTCGAGCTCGTCGGCAAGATGCGCGCCCCATTCGGGCTGGCCGCGCGAATAGGCCTGATGCTCCAGGTTCCAGGTATGCGGCAGGTGATCGACGCGCGGCAGCATGCTGCCGAAGGTCTTGCGGTTGTTGGTCATGCCGCCGACGGATATGCCGCCGAAACCGGTGCCATGATAGCCGCGCTCGCGCCCGATCAGCACCGTGCGCTGGCCTTCGCCGCGCGCGCGATGGTAGGCGAGCGCGATTTTCAGCGCGCTGTCCACCGCCTCCGAGCCGGAGTTGGCGAAGAACACGTGATCGAGGCCGGCCGGCGCCAGCGCCGCGATTTTCTGCGCCGCGGCGAAGGCCTGCGGATGTCCCATCTGGAAGGTCGGGGCGAAGTCGAGCCGGTCGAGCTGGGCCTTGAGCGCATTGACGATCGCGGCGCGACCGTGGCCCGCATTGACGCACCAGAGGCCGGCGGTGCCGTCGAGCACCGTGCGCCCGTCGTGCGCGGTGTAATGCATGTCCTTGGCGCTGACCAGCAGGCGCGGCGCCTGCTTGAACTGCCGGTTGGCGGAGAACGGCATCCAGAATGCCGAGAGATCGATGCCGAGCTGGGTTTCGATGGTGCCCATGGTGTCTCCTTGACTTAGCTATTGACCTTGTCCAGAAACTCGCCCAGCGCCCGATTGAATGCGTCCGGCTGTTCCAGATTGGAAAGATGCGCTGCCGCGGGAATGATCTCCAGCTTCGACCCCGGCAGCGCCCGGTGGATATCCTCGGCCATTGCAACCGGCGTGCCCGGATCGTCCTTGCCTACGATCACCAGGCTGGGACAGCGGATTTGCGCAAGACGGGCGGTCAGATCGATTTTCGGAATTGCGTGGCTGCAGCCGACGTACCCGGGCACCGGCGTGCTGCGTATCATCGCCGCCACTTTCTGCTCCACTTCCGGGTGCGCCTTGCGGAACGGCGCGGTGAACCAGCGCGCGAGCGTGGGCTCGACCAGCGGCTCCATGCCCTGCGCCTCCACCGTCCTGATGCGATCGGCCCATACGCCGGCGGCGTCGGCCGGATAACGGCTGGTGGTGTCGCACAGCGCCAGGCTCTTGAATACGCCCGGGTACTTGAGCGCATAGGTCTGGCCTATCATGCCCCCCATGGACAAGCCGACGAAATGCGTCGCCTGCACGCCCAGCGCGCGCAGCAGGGCGTGCAGGTCGTCGGCCAGCAGTTCCAGCGTATAGGCGCCGGCCGGCGCGCTGCTGCCGCCGTGGCCGCGCGTGTCGTAACGCAGTACCTTGTAGCGGCCGGACAGGCGCTTCACCTCCTCGTCCCACATGTGCAGGTTGCAGGCAAGCGAATGGCTCAGTGTCAGCCAGGGGCCCTGCCCCTCGACGAGGTAATGAATGTCGATGCCGTTGGCTTTGATTTTCATGTCCTGGTCCTGGGTATGGAACGACCTGGGGGTTCGCCGCAAACGGCGCAATCCCATCGGTCGCGCCGCCCGCGGAATCCGCCGCCGCCTGCCACCGCCGCGGGCGCCGGATTTGCGCCTGTCATTTTGACAGACGCCGCGGCTTTGCGCTTTTCCTGCCTTCCGTGCTTTCGGCACGCGGCGAGAAAATCGCGAACGTCCCGAGCGCCTGCGCCACCTGCCTGCGGCCGACGCTGAGATGCGACTCGAGCACGGCGATGCGGCGTCCGCGCTGCACCACCCGCGTGCTGCAGCGCACCTTGCCTTTGCTCACCGGCTGCAGGAAGTGGATCTTGATTTCGACCGTGGCGCAGTACTCCCCCGGAGCCAGCGTGGTATGCAGTGCCGCGCCCATCACCGTGTCGGCCATGGAGAACAGCGCGCCGCCGTGCAGCACGCCGTTGGGGTTCAGCAGCCCGGGTCGCAGGTCGAGCGCCGCGCTGCACTTGCCGCTGCCGCGCCGGCCAAGTCGCAGCGTGAAGCCGACGAGGTCCGCGAATGGATTGTTCAAACCTTACCCCCTTGATGAGTGACCGGCCTGCCGCCGCGCCCGCGGCCGATTGCGCGCGCCCGATCGCGCGCCTCAGTCGCGCACGCGCGATATGCGAATCACCTCCGGTATGCGGCGCAGGCCGCGTTTGATTCGCGCCAGGTGCTGGCGATCGGTGACCTGCAGCGTGAAATGCATGTTGGTATAGGGGCTGCGGTCCTCGTCCATGTTGATGCCGTCGATGTTGGCGCCGTCCGCTGCAATCGCCCCCGCCACCTTGGCGAGCACGCCGCGCTCGTTGAGCACGGTAACGTGAACGCCGACATCGAACTGGCGCGCCGGCTCCGGCGCCCATTCCACGTCCAGCCACTTGTCCGGGTCGGTGCGCGACTTTGCCGCGGTCGGGCAATCGTGCGTGTGGATCACGATGCCCTGGCCTTTTTTGATCGAGCCGATGATGGGATCGCCGGGAATCGGCCGGCAGCATTTTGCGAATTGCACCGCCATGCCCTCGGAGCCGCGGATCACGATCGGCCCGGCGTTGCCCTCGGTGAGCGGCTGCTCCGATGCCGCCAGCAGCCGCCTCGCCACCACCGCCGCGAAGCGCTTGCCCAGGCCGATGTCGGCGAACAGCTCCTCGCGCGACTTGGAGGTTATATCGCGCAGGAGTTTGTCCCACAGTTCCTTGCTGATCTCGGACAGATCGGTATTGAGCGCGCGCAGCGCCTGGTTCAGCAGCTTTTCGCCGAGCTCGACCGATTCCTCGTAGTGCATGGTCTTGAGGAAGTGGCGGATATGCGAGCGTGCCTTGCCGGTCTTGACGTAATTGAGCCAGCCCGGATTGGGATTGGCGTGCGGCGCGGTGATGATCTCGACGCGGTCGCCATTCTTGAGTTCGGTGCGCAGCGGCACCGGCTCGTAGTTGATCTTGGTGGCGACGCAGCGGTTGCCGACCTGCGTGTGCACCGCGTAGGCGAAATCGACCGCCGTCGCGCCGCGCGGCAGCGCCATGATCTTGCCCTTGGGCGTGAACACGTAGACTTCGTCCGGGAACAGGTCGACCTTGATGTGCTCGAGGAACTCCGCCGCGTCGCCGCTCTCGCTCTGGATGTCGAGCAGCGACTGCAGCCAGCTGTGCGTCTTGTGCTGCAGTTCGTTGAGATTGGCGTCCGAGGTCTTATACAGCCAGTGCGAAGCGACGCCCGCCTCGGCGACGCGGTGCATGTCGCGCGTGCGAATCTGGATTTCCACCGGCGTGCCGAACGGGCCGATCAGCGTGGTGTGCAGCGCCTGATAGCCGTTCACCTTGGGAATCGCGATGTAGTCCTTGAACTTCCCCGGCACCGGCTTGTACAGGCTGTGCAGCGCGCCCAGCGCGAGATAGCACGAAGCGGTGTCTTCGACCACCACGCGGAAACCGTAGATGTCGAGCACCTGCGAGAACGACAGGTTCTTCTCCAGCATCTTCTTGTAGATGCTGTACAGGTGCTTTTCTCGCCCGGTGACCTCGGCCTTGATGCCGGCTTCGGGCAGGCGCTTCTTGATCGCATCGAGGATCTTGCCCACCACCTGGCGGCGGTTGCCGCGCGCCGCCTTGGTCGCCTTCGCCAGAACGCGGTAGCGCAGCGGGTGCAGATGCGAGAACGCGAGTTCCTGCATCTCCTGGTACAGGCTGTTCAGCCCGAGCCGGTTGGCGATGGGTGCGTAGATTTCGAGCGTCTCGCGCGACACGCGGCGCCGTTTCGCCGGCGGCACCGCATCGAGCGTGCGCATATTGTGCAGGCGGTCGGCGAGCTTGATCAGGATGACGCGCACGTCGCGCGCCATCGCCAGCAGCATCTTGCGGAAATTTTCGGCCTGCGCGTCCTGCTGCGACTGGAACTCGATCTTGCCCAGCTTGGAAAGACCGTCGACGAGCTCGGCCACGGGTTTGCCGAAGCGCTTGCTGATCTCCGCCTTGGAGACCTTGGTGTCCTCCATGACGTCGTGCAGCAGCGCCGCCATCAGCGCCTGCGGGTCGAGATGCCAGTCGGCGAGGATCCCCGCCACCGCCAGCGGGTGCGAGATATAGGGTTCGCCCGAATCGCGGTACTGGCCCTCATGCGCCTTGCCGCTGAATTGGTAGGCCTCCTCTATGCGCTCGATATCGGGCGGTTTGAGGTAGCGGGCAAGGTTGCCGGTGAATTCGGCGAGAGCGTTCATGTTTTTGGGAAGCCCCGCCGCGGCAAGAAAGCGGGGGAAACCCGCCCGATGTTTACGTGGCGTTAGCCCGCGTGAGCAGTTCCTTGCCCACCTTCGCGGCGGCGATCTCGCGCAGCGCGATCACGGTGGGCTTGTCCTTGTCCGCGTCCACCAGCGGCGTCGCGCCGTTGGTGAGTTGGCGCGCGCGGTAGGTCGCGGCCAGCGTCAGTTCGAAACGGTTGGAGATCAGTTTCATGCAGTCGTCAACAGTGATGCGCGCCATGATATTCCTTGGTTGCGGGGCTGCCGCCAAGACGGCATCCACCGGTTCAGTGCAGCGCGGAGGTGCATTTCCTCCGCCTCAATTGCAGCTCAGTACTTAAACACCTCGGGATGGCGTTCGAGCTGGCGCGAATAAGCCAGCCGGGACGCACGCACGATCGCGATCAGATCGCGTCGGGCCTCTTCGAAGTCATTGTTAATAATAACATATTCAAACTCTGCTGCGTGGCTCATTTCGTCGCCGGCAACCGCAAGCCGCCGCCGCACCACTTCTTCGCTGTCCTGGCCGCGCGCGCGCATGCGCCGCTCCAGCTCCGCGATCGAGGGCGGGAGCACGAATATGCCTATAGTGTCGGCAATGATCCGGCGCACCTGCTGCGCACCCTGCCAGTCGATCTCGAGCAGGATGTCGCGCCCGGCGGCGCGCTGCGCCCGGATCCAGGCCTCGCTGGTGCCGTAGTGGTTGCCGTGCACCTCGGCGCTTTCCAGAAACTCGCCGCGCTCGAGCATGCGCAGGAACTCCGCCTTGCCGACGAAATGATAGTCGCGCCCGTCGACTTCGCCGCTGCGCGGCGCGCGCGTGGTATAGGACACCGACATATGAATGTCCTTGTCCGCTTCCAGCAGCTTCGCGGTCAGGCTGGACTTGCCCGCGCCGGAGGGCGCGCTGACGATGAACAGGGCGCCGCTCATTCGATGTTCTGGATCTGAGTATTACTCTGCACAACAAAAATTCATTGGAATTAATCGGTTATGTGAAAAACTCGGGTCCTATATTAGCGCAGGCTACACGCTTGACTACACAGAATGTGTTTCGCAACGTCCTACGATGGGACATTCTACCGTGCCGCAATGGGTTTGGCGCCGAATGCAAATCGATTGGAATTACTTAGTATCGACGCGACTTCGCGTTGCTGGCTAAGTCCGTCACATTCCCCGGCGCGCAATCCGCTCATCGCCCATTGCAGTCGGCGCGTCCCCGCGCCAACTGGGTCCGCTATACGCTGCTTACCAGCCACCGATCCGGAATGCACGCCGAAGGGCAGCTTTCAAACCCGCGAAGGCGTACTCTCGACCCTAAGGCGACGCACGCGTCCACGACCATCCAAAGGCAGCTCAACAGCGTAGACCGGTCGCTCAGTCGATTATCCAGACTTGCTTGGACAAAGATGTAATTCTATGGTCGCGTGCACAATCTCCTCATGCAGGGCAAGTTGTTTCCGAATTTGCTTTGGCGTTAACTCTGTGTCATGAGTTACCACAGAAAGAGCACACGAATAGCTGCTTTTGCCGACCCGCCAGACGTGAAGGTCAGCGAGCCTTGTATCACCCGCCTCGGGCCCCGTTTCAATAACGTCACGAATTTCCTGGACTACCGGGTGATCCATTTCACGGTCAAGTAAAACCTTACCGGTTTCGATGACCAAGTTCTTCGCCCATATAGCTACCAGTGCCGCTCCAACAATCCCCATAACGGGGTCCAGCCATGAGCAACCATAGATCCAGCCTCCAGCCAACGCGACTATCGCCAACACCGAGGTAGCCGCATCCGCGATAACGTGAATATAGGCAGACTTCAAGTTGAGGTCTTGACCGTTCGAATCACCATGCGCATGGTGATGATCGCCCTGGTGGTCATGGCCATGATGGTGGTTGTGCACGCCTCCAAGAATCATGGCGCAGACAATATTCACGACTAGACCAACGACCGCCACGACAATCGCATCTTGGTAGTGGATAGCCTGCGGAGCAAGAATCCGCTCGACTGATCCAAAAATCATCATTGCCGCGACACCCAACAAGAATATTGCGCTGGCGAATCCGCCAAGAATTTCAATTTTCCAGGTTCCAAAGGCAAATCTCGGATCGTGTGCATGCCTGCGGGCGGCTGCGTAGGCAAAAGCACTGACACCGATCGCGACGGCATGTGAACTCATGTGCCACCCATCGGCGAGCAGTGCCATCGAGTTGAACCACCAGCCCGCGATGATTTCGATCACCATCATTACGGCGGTGATCCACATCACCAAGCGTGTGCCGCGCTCTGCAGCATGGCTGTCTTCGGTAAATACGTGGTCGTGTGACCATTCGGACAGGTTGTGCGTGTGCATGTAATTGCTCTATTCGGAAGTAAACAAAAGAAGAGGCCGCTCGCCCGCCGGAAGCAAAGGTGGCACCGCCCGAGGCAACAAATACGCCCAAAACATAGCATAAAGCACTTTCACCAGCACCGCCCCGAAGCGACCTCGATTAACGTACTCGCTCATTCACATTCTGAGACGCAGTCACGTTGCCCTTCACGACATCCCCCGCGACGGTATCAGAGCGATGCCACCACCCTCCTCCCAGCGCCTGAAACAGCGCAATGGTATCGGCCAATCGATTCGCTTTTGCCTGGACCAGGGCAAGCTTCGTCTGTAAATAGGACTGCTGAACGGCAAGCAGCGTTGCAGAGCTGATGTCGCCGAGTTCAAGTTGACGGGCCGAGATTGCAAGGCTTTTTGCGGCCGCACGCTCGGCCGCCAGCGCCGCGGCAAAGCCGTTGATATCCGCCTGGATCGCATGCAGAGTGTCCGCCACGTCGCGGAACGCCGCCAACACAGTGCTACGATACTGCGCCTCTGCTTGGTCGTATGCTGCCTCGGCAGCGCGCTGTTGATGCAACAATGCGCCGCCGCGGAAGATCGGTTGCGCGAGATTGCCCGCCAGCATCCATGAACCCGTTCCTGCGGCAAACAACTGGCCGGTCGCGTATGCCATACTGCCGAGCGTCGCGCTCAACGTGATGTTCGGCAGCCGGTTGGAAACCGCCACGCCGACCTGCGCACTCGCCGAATGCAGGTTTTCTTCGGCTGCACGCACGTCCGGTCGTTGCTCCACGAGCTTCGCGGGCAGACTGAGCGGCAGCGTTTGCGGCAACTGCAGGCTCGAGAGATCGAAGCGGGCCATCCGGGCTTCGCTCGGGAACCGTCCGATCAGGGTGGCGAGCATATCGCGCTGCTGTGCGAGCTGCTTTTCAAGCGGCGGCAGCATTGCCTGCGCCTGCGCCAGCAGGCTTTCCT
>Ga0335085_10000169_pt1 | contig 210096 bp, 185 predicted proteins | sample Lox_Sample_45_FD_206712 | JGI IMG/M metagenome (GOLD analysis project Ga0335085, IMG submission 206712) | Soil microbial communities from Loxahatchee National Wildlife Refuge, Florida, United States - Lox_Sample_4.5 | ecosystem: Environmental > Terrestrial > Soil > Wetlands | place: USA... | reverse complement strand
TCCAGGTCGGTTTATCCCGGCGCTTTCTTTAGGTTCGTTTTCGAACGCCAATTTGGCCCCTTTTTGACCATTATCCATATTTGAATCTGCGGGTTAGGTGTTTTGGGTTCGTTTTTTCGACTCGTTTGGCAAATAGGCCGCCGGATTGCCATTAACATACGCTGCAGCAACACGATACAAGTTTGGGTTCGTCAGCGAGCACAGGTGGTACCCCCGGAGGGGTGCTCCTTCTCGCACCCCAGGGGACTCAGGGGTGGTTGCGGGTTCCGACTTCAAACTTGCTATATTCGTTCAGATGCCGCTCCGATCAGACGTCTAGCGTGAATCGCAACTTGGCGACAGGCAACGTTGGGGCGGGCGGCGACATACAAGACGATGCCGCCGCCACCCGACGCCAGTTTGCAACAGGTGCGCGACAGTGCGCGACCCTCAAAGCTTCTAGCCTCCGTATTGCCGAACGGCTGCGGCAATGCCTGGAGCGCCGGCGGCGAGGTCTTGCGGGCTCATCACCGGCCGGAAAGAGACTTTTGCATTGAAGGCGAGAAACCAGGGCTCAGCCAACGCTGGAATCTGGGACGTGTCCTTCATATCGAACACAATGGAGCCCGATCGATTGCCGCTGTCATCGGCGAAAAAATACGCTGCTTCCGGTTTGAGATCGGCCAGAATCCGCTCTACCGTGGTACCCAGGGTTCCTGCCTTCGCGGCGGCATTTCCGGCTTCGACGGGAATCGACACTCTTAACAACATCCGCATATGGGGGTTCCTCTCTTGGATAAGATTTTCGCTCTGAATTGAAACTCGAAGCGGCGGCCAAGATACACCGGGCCGCCACTCACCGCAATCCTCAACATGGGCAATATCTGGCCAGTCCTCAATCGCAGATCACCAAGCGTTATAAGCCGCAATCGGTGCAGGCTGATCGCCAGTATCAAGTATAAATGGAGAATGGTTTACATCCGGCACACTCTGAGTCACGCTGATTACGACCAGAAGGAGCGGCAAAAAGGATGATAGCCGTACTTGAAAAGTACGCGCTCGAAGCGAGCTCGCCGACGCCGATCACATCTGCGCGCCAACATGAGGAATACCTGTCGGTCTTGGACAAGCTGGCCAGCAAAGATAATCCAACGACTGAAGAGGAGAAGTACGCCGAGGTCTTAATGACTTTGATCGAAGCGTACGAAGAACAGCATCATTCCATTCCTGACGCCTCCCCGGTGGAAGTCCTTCGCACGTTGATGGATGCCAATGATCTAGGGCAAAAGGATCTGGTCCCAATCTTTGGCGCTGAGAGCATCGTATCCGAAGTCTTGCACCAGAAACGTGACCTCAACAAGACCCACATCGAGAGATTGAGCAAACGATTCCACGTTTCTCCCACAGTCTTTTTCTAAAGTCGCAGCACTTCCATTCGGGCGGTGGCAACGATCTGCAGTACAATGGGGTCGCCACCCGCGAGTGACAGAGCACTGCAAGGAGAGACCTGATGGAATCGAAGAAAAGCCCCACCCCAAAACAGCCGGCCCACTCAACGAAAGCGAGCCGGAGAAAATTTCTAGCGGCAGGCGCCGCGGCGGCTGCGTTGGGCACGGTGCAGACAACGGTGCAGACTGCGGCGGGGCAAACTCCCGCCCCCGAAACGAAATCGTTGAAGGACTTGGTCGCCTATGGCGAGCGCTCGCAATACGTGAACTCGGTTCGCGTGGCCGTGGACGAGAGACCTTCTCCGGACGAATTTGGATTGACGTTTCACGTGCTGACTCCGCTGCAGGATTCGGTGGGAATCATCACGCCGTCGTCGCTGCACTTTATCGGGACGCACCGCGGCTCGATTGTGCCGAATATCGATCCGAAGCAGCACCGGCTGTTGATCCACGGCATGGTGGATCGGCCGCTGGAATTCAGCATAGATGACCTCAGGCACTTTCCTGCGGTGTCGCGTGTTCATTTCATCGAGTGCCTGGGAAATCATTCGAAGGCGAGAGATAAAACGGTACAGGAGACGCACGGCTTGACGAGTTGCAGCGAATGGACCGGCGTGCTGCTTTCAACGTTGCTGAAGGAGTGCGGCGTGCAGAAGGGCGCGTCGTGGGTGGTGTCGGAAGGCGCCGAAGAAGTGAAGGGCGCCGGCAGCATTCGGTTGGCGAAGGCCATGGACGATTGCATCGCCGCCTACGGGCAAAACGGCGAAGCGGTGCGCCCGCAGCAAGGTTTTCCGCTGCGCCTGGTCGTGCCGGGATTCGAAGGAATCTACAACACCAAATGGCTGCGGCGGATCAAGGTGGTGGACCGCTACTACATGACGTACAACGACTACGGACATATCTCGAAGGATGAAGAAGTGGCCGCCTTAACGTTCCAGTGGGGGCCGAAGTCGGTGATCACATTTCCGTCGGGAGGGCAGCAGCTTCCCGGGCCGGGAGTTTATCAACTGACGGGCTTGGCGTGGTCGGGTGGGGGCGTGGTGCGGCGCGTGGAAGTTTCGACGGATGGCGGCGAGACGTGGAAAGACGCCGAGATTCGAGGAGCCGTGCATCCGAAAGCGCACACGCGATTTGGAATGGATTGGAAGTGGGACGGAGGCGAATGCGTGTTGCAGTCGCGTTGCACCGATGAGCTCGGACAGGTGCAACCTTCGCGGGCGGAACTGGCTGCGTTTTTCAAGGTGCCGCCGGATTACTACAAGACGCACGGCGTGCAGGGAACGGACAATACGATCCAGCCCTGGCGAGTGGCGAGCGATGGGAGCGTACACAATGCGATTTAGCAGTTGGCTGAAAAACCCGTCCAGCCTGTCATTCCCAGGAGCCGAAGGCGACGAGGAATCTCGTATTTCCTTTATTCTCAGAGCGAGATTTCTCGCTGACGCTCGAAATGACAGGTTCCCCAATATTTTTCCGCAACATGTTAGGGTTGCGCTGACCGCGATGATTTTGTGCGTGTGCTGCTGCGGCGTTGCGTTGGCGCAATCGCCCACCTACGGCGTGGGCAAAACGCCGACGCCGCAAGAGATTCGAGCGGAGGACATTACGATTAATCCGGACGGGAAGAACCTTCCACCAGGCAAGGGAACAGCGAAGGAAGGCGCGGCGATTTTCGCCCAGAAATGCGTGGCGTGCCATGGGGAGAACGGATATGGCGGGTTGGCGCCGATCTTGATCAAGCCCGAACCGTCTGTGAAGATTTCCACGCCGTGTCTTGCGCCCTGCATCGGGCCGGGAAGTGTGATGGCGTTGCATGCGCCGTACGCCACGGTGATCTGGGACTATATCAATCGCGGCATGCCGTTCGGGCAGGAAGGTTCGCTGAAGCTGGACGAGGTCTACGCGCTAACGGCGTTTCTGCTTTACAAGAATGGCGTTATTAAGGACGACGAAGTCCTCGATCAGACAACGTTGCCCGAGGTGAAAATGCCGAATCGGGATGGATACGCCATACCGGATTGGAAGCCCGGGATGCCACGACCCTTTCCGAATAAGCATTAGGGCTGAATCACAAGCCAATAGGGGAAGCGGCGCAATTCACGGACCGCAGGCAGGTCGCCGGGCGCAGCCGGGCGCACCGCCAAGCCTGAAGGCGTGACAGCCAACGCCCCTCCCATTCAAGGTATCGACGGGAACTTTTACGGCACGGTCAGCGATGGATACAACAACGTTTTTGGCACGTTCTATCTCTCTTCCAACACACGAACGGGACCCTCTACGGAGACACGGACGGGGGTGGCACCGGGAACATGGGGTGCATCACCTGCGGCGTTCTGTACAGTCTGAATATGGCGCTGGACCCGTTCGTAAGCTTCCTACCTCCGCAGTCCGTTGGAAAGGTCGGGAAGACCATTGAATTCCTCGGCCAAGGCTTCACTGGGACCACCAAGGTGTCTTTCAGCGGAACCGCCGCGAACTTCACCGTAGTTTCTGATGCGTACCTGACCGCCGCCGTGCCGAATGGAGCGAAGACAGGTTTCGTCACCGTGACGGCTCCGGGCCGAAAGCTGGTGAGTAGCCGGATATTCCGCGTTACGCCGCAAATTATAGCCTTCGATCCGCCGAGCGGCCCAATCGGGACGCCGGTGACGATCACGGGGATCAGCCTGGCCCAGACCAAGACGGTGGCATTCGGCGGCGTGAAGGCGACCGCGGTCACGGTAGACTCGGACACCGAGGTTAGCGTCACCGTTCCTAGTGGCGCGAAGACGGGCAGGATTCAGGTGACCACTTCCGGAGGAAGCGCGATCAGCTCGTCCAACTTTATCGTGACGCCGTGAACGGCTCCTCAAGAATCATCGAAAATTGGAGGTGGTTCTTAGCTTTTGCCCCGCGAGCGGCGCATTCCGCCGCGCCGCTCGCGGGCAAAGCACCGGGGTTGTGGGGAGCGCCTGTTACGGCACCGTTGAAACCGTGCCCTTCTCATCAGCGTTGGTTAGCCTCGGGGTTAGCATCGCGCGTTCGCCACAACTGGCCAGCCCTTACTGGGCGCCACCTTGGAACGGCATCGTCAGCCAAGGCGCGAAGAGCACTCCTGATCCTCCAACGCTTGCGCAAGCCGCTGCGGCGCCAGGACCGGCCGCGCAGTTCCACCAGTTTTCGATGGCGTCGCCGGTACCGGCCCCGAGGTTATCCACGCCGATAGTGTTATCGAGGAAGTTGTTCAAGTGAATGTTGACCTGCGCAGGAGTGTTCAGCACGATCTGGTCAGCCTCGTCCTTGATCATGTTTTGCGCGACGATCGTGCCCGTGATGGGCGAGAAGCCGAAACCGCTATTGACATTAATTCCTGTCGTGCCAGGGGTTGCGGTGTCGCCGCTGTCGGCGCCATTGCCGGAGATTTGGTTACCAACAATCATGTTGTCCGCAAAAGTGTCGCCGGGAGCATGGCTGTGGAATGCCACGCCGGGGATGCCATTGTTTCGGAGTTGGTTGTTAATGACGACGTTACCAGAAACGAACCCCGGCCCGCTGCCGTCGGAGAAAAGGCCAACTCCTGCACCCTCTCCCTGAAAGCCGTTATGGACGGACTGGTTGTTGGCGATCGTATTGTGGTCGACACCAGCATGCGCCGTGCCGGGCTGATTCGGGTACAACGTGTGTGAGGCTAATGTGATTCCGCAGTCGAGCGCGTTGTTCATCACCAAGTTGCCACTGATGAGATTGTCGTGAGTCTCGGCCGTGTCATCGCTCAGCAGAATTCCGCCGGAATTGCTCTGAATTACATTGTTCGCGACGATCGAGTGGTCGGCCCCCGAAAGATGAACTCCCTCACCGCAGTCGAAATCCTCGCCGGTCTCAAACGCCGGTTGTCCAGGGCACGATGGACCGGAAGGATCGAGACTCTTGTCGTTGAACAGCACCTGGTTATTTGAGATCGTGACATCCGAGGCGTTGGTCACTAGAATCCCTTCGAAGTCGGCGTTTTGCACCGTGAAGCCGGTAACCACCACGCCGCTAAGGCCGGGGTTGTCGAGGCCGTCGATGTAAATTCCGTTCGAAAGGCCGTTGGCGTTGATCGCCGTCGTGCTTCGATTAGCGCCGACGAGCGAGAGCGGCTTTCCGATTACGACGTCCTCTTTGTACTTCCCCGCAGCTACGTTAATCGTATCGTTGGCAGATGCTGCAGCAACCGCGGCTCCGATGGTGGAGTAGCAGCCCATCGTGCCTCCGGGATTCACGCACAGCGTTGCAGCCAGTGCCGGCCCAGCGATCAGTAGTACCGAGAGGCCACACAACAAAGCGAATGGCAAGAGATTCCTGTTCATGTTCACTTTCCTCCATTATCGTCTGAGATGATTATGCGGGGCCTACAATATCACTGAACTCCAAGTCTGTGAATATGTTGCGCAGCTAATAACCGCCTGAATGCTGCCTCAAGATGACTCTGCTGCGTGTCTGTCTTGCGCCGTCCTAAGCTATCCCGGTCCCGCCGCTAGGAGGGCTGCTACTGTTCGTGAGTCGTCATGTCGCTTCGCGACACCCCCAAGGCATGAAAAAAAATGGCGCTATCGAGGCGAAGAGGCGCTCGTTCGAAAACAAAGCACTTAGCGCCTATTTTCGGAACAGATCAAAGAGAAGCCGCAGGCGTCGAAAGCCCAAAGTTGCGTTACAACTGCTTGCGCGCCGGAGCGTCAGAATTCCAGCCGGGCCTGAAACGCGATCATGCGGGGTGAGCTGTCGCCTCCCAAACCGACTCCGAGCAGGCCGGTGGGCGGAGATGTGGTGTAGGTGAGTGCGCCGAATCCCGTTTGCGTGGAGGGATTGCCCGGAATGCCGGCAATCACATTTGAGGGCAGAGCAAAATTGGGGTGATTGAACAGGTTGAAGAACTGAGCGTCCACGCGCAGCTTCACCCGTTCGCCGAGCGGAAACCACTTGGTCAAGTAGAAGTCGCTCCAGAAGAAGGCCGGCCCACGCAGGTCGTTCCTTCCAAGGTTGCCGAACTGGCAATTCGCCGGGCTGTCGCCGCCGGTGCAAGCTCCGGAGCTCGGATCGACAGCCGACATGACGGCATTGGGATTCAGCCATTGCAGCGTTCCCGCTGGTGTTACGCCCGGAACTGCGCTGTGTTCGTAAACCGGGACACCAGGCATGAGGCTTGCGAACCGCGGACCGCTGCCGTTGACGATGCCGTTCCCGGCTGCCGAATAGGGCGCGCTCAACACTGAAAACGGAACGCCGCTGTGCGCAAAGGCAGTGCCCGAAATCTCCCAGCCGTTGAGCGCGTAACCCAACCTCTGACTCTTCACTTTGAGCGGGAGTTGATAGACATAATTGCCGGTGATGTTGTGCCGGATGTCGTAGTCACACGGACCACGATCGCGGGCGAGATCGCCTGGAAGGGGAGAAAGAATGGCGCCGGCCGAAAATTGGAGGAACCCGCCGTTGGAAACGGTGTCAAGGCAGTGGCTCCAGGTGTAATTCAGCCGGGCCTGCAGGCCGTGGCTGAGGCGCTTTTCGGCGGTCAGTTGAAGTCCGTGGTAGCTGCTGTTCGCCCCCGTGCTCAGTTGGGTCACGGCGCCGAACCGTGGGTCGAGGGGCCGCCCGTAAGGAAAGGGCGCAAAGCAGCCTGGACAAACGGTTTGATAACCATTCACTTGGGTCGTATAGGGCTGGTTGACGGCACGCGTGCCCACATACTGCGCTTGCAGGCTCGCATTCGACCCGAGCAGGCGCTCCACGCCCAAGCTCCATTCCATAAAATACGGCGCTCGCAACGTACCTTCGGGCACAGCCGTCATCGACACTGGAGGAAGACAAGCGTTCTCATTCGCAAGTGGCGACGCGCAGGAGAGTTCACCGTGGGCGAATCCGGAAAGGAAGTTCTGATTGGCGGCCGCCGTGGCGTCCACGGCGCTATTCGGCACGCCTGGAGCCAACGACAGTCCTCCGACGGTGCCAAGTAAGCCGCCCTGGAATGTGTTCACATAGGGCGGATTGGCGCCGATCAGATCGGCAACGCTTCCCGGCAGCAGGTCGCTAAAGAGGCCAAACCCAGTCCGGAGGACTGTTCCTGGTCTCACCTGCCAGGCGATGGCTGTCCTTGGTTGAACGATGGCCAACGGCACGGACTGAAACAGGTTTCCAACGTGCGTCTGGATCAGCTCGCCGAGAGGCTGATTGACGTTGTGCGAAACCGAGTCGAAGGAGCCCGGCAGGCGCGCCACCGCGTTATGCGGGTTCAGCGGGTTTGAATTGTGCGTGGCGCGCACACCGAAAGTCCAGGTGAGCTTTGGAGTGATCCTCCAGGTGTCCTGGGCGTAAAGATCGAGGTTGAGAAATCGGAAGGGCTGCGAGTCCGCGAGCGGAAAGCTGGTGGTGGCTGTGGAAGCCACACCGTAAATGAACTGCGGCAGATCAGTATAAGTGACGGTCGGAACCGTGCCTTCACCAAAGTCGTAATCGTTCAGCCGGAAGATGCGTGTATTGGTGCCGAACCTGAACTCATGGGCGCCGGTGCTCCAGGCAAGATTATCGTTCAGGAAGAATCGGCTGGCGCGTCGCCCCTGAATCCAGGTGTTATCCAGTCCGCCGAGGGTAGTGTACGGCGCGCTGGCTCCGATGCCTTGCAAGACGATGGGAAATGCGGAGAGCGTCGCTTGCAGGTTCACGGGCCCGAACAGGCTCTCGTACCACGAGAACGCAGGATTGAAGTAGTTGACGAGATGGGGCGAGAAGACGTGCGTATAACCGGCCGCCAGCGAATAAAGAGGTTGCGGCGAGATCGCGTTGAAGAGGGGATTGATAGGGTCCGTATAGGCGGCCTGCAGCCCGCTATCGTACTGAAAGCGATACCAGGCCATATTGGTCTCGCTCAGATTGTGGTCGATACGGACGGTCTGCACCTGTTCGTGATCGTCGCTGGAGTGCGAGATGCTTTGACGGTTCGCGCATCCGTTGCCGTTTGGAGGACTGCCCGCCGCGGCTGCACCGTCGTTCTCGAAGGGGCATCCAAGCACTGCAAGCGGCGTTCCCGCCGTGGTCTGGTACAGTGAAAACAGGTTGTGGTAGAAGGGCACCAGTTGCGGCTGCGCGGGATACTGCGCGCCCGTGAGCACGTCCCGGCCACCAATGGGAAGTTGCTGCAGCACGTAGCTTCCGAGAGCAGGCGTCGGCACGGTGGTGGCGGTGACGATGGGCAGCGCGATCCGCACCCATTCGGAGTCAACAAAGAAAAAGAGCTTGTTGTGAATCAGCGGCCCGCCCAGACTGCCTCCGAAGTGATTCACCGTCGAACGCGGTTTGTGATTGCCCGCCGTTGCGTTGGTGAAGAAATTCGCGGCGTTAAGCCTCGATCCGTTCCACAGCTCGTAGAGATTCCCATGGAACCGGTTGGTTCCTGACTTGGTGACGTAGTTCACTTGAGAGGCGCCATAGCGGCCCTGGTCCACCGCGTAAGACAAAGTGTTCACCGTCACCTCAGCCACCGAATTGAGGCCCAGAACCAGATTGGTGGAGAGGCCGCTGTTCAAATTGGTCAACGGGTCGTTGGTTTCGAGGCCGTCCACGATGTAGCCGTTCGAAAGCGCCGGCAAGCCATTGAACTCGACGTTGCCATAGCCGTTGCTCGAGCCGACGAAATCGTTGCCGCCGCCGGCCGTGTTGATGAGAGCACCCGCCGCGAATTGAAGCGGGTAAGTAAGATCGCCGCCGGGGTTGGGGAGGCTCTCGAGCGCGGGAGCGCTCATCACGGTTGAAGTATTCGGGTTTTCAGTGTCAATGAGCGGCGCGCCCTCGACAACAGTAATCGCCTGCCGCGCGGCTTGGACTTTCAAAGCGAACTTCACGGTTTCGGTGCGGCCGAGGGTGGCGGGCACCGCTTCCACCTGCTGCGGCGCGAAGCCCTGGGCCGCGGCCCGAACCGAATAAGTTCCGGGACTCAACTGGGGAAAAAGAAACCGGCCGGCGGCATCCGTTCGCGTAGCGCGCCTCAGCCCGTTCGCTGCGTTCAAAAGGCTGATCTCCGCTGCCGGGATGGCGGCCCCGCTCGGATCGGTGACTTCGCCGGTGATGGCGCTCGTGGTCTCGCCTTGTGGCTTGGCAGGTGTAGGGAACAACAACAAGAGGACAAGCACTACCATGGCTGAGAGTCCGTTAGATTTAGGCATGACTAAAATAGTTTAGACTGACATTGGACCGACAGGCAAGGACTAAGCGCTCCCCTGCGCTGGCCGTTCTGGCTGAGCCAGCGGACGCTTCTGGCAAGTGTCTTTTGATTCGGTTAAGCTAAACCTGAGCGGCAGCTAAAATGCGAATATTGGTCAATACCGAGTCTGTGGACGATTACCTCAAGGCCATCCTCCGGCTAAGTGGACCTGAGGAAAGCCGCGTCACCAGCAACGCCCTGGCGCAGCATTTGGGTGTTCGCGCGGCTTCGGTAACCGGCATGGTGAAGAAGCTGGCCGCGCACCGTCCCGCGCTGGTGCGATACGAACGGCATCACGGTGTGCGCCTGACACGGGCGGGAAGGATGCGCGCACTTGAGGTACTCCGCCACCATCGTTTACTGGAGCGGTTTTTGCACGACTATCTGGACTACAACTGGGACGAGGTCCACGAGGAAGCCGAGCGGCTGGAGCACTTTATTTCGGAAAGGCTGGAAGATCGCATCGCGGCCAAGCTCAGTGACCCTGAAACCGATCCGCACGGCCACCCGATTCCGGAAAGAAACGGCGCCGTGCCCAAGCGGGAGGAAACACCGCTTTCTCGCTGGGCCTGCGGCGTGCGGGCGCTGGTCAAGCAGCGTGTCTGACCGCGAAGCTTCGCGGCTCCGCGAGCTGCAACGGCTGGGGCTGAGGCCGGGCGTCTCGATCGTTGTTGAGGCCGGTATTCGGCATACATCCCTCATGGTGCGGGTCGGTGGACGCTCGGATACGGTTCGGTTGAGCCAGGAGCTGGCCGGCGAGATTTTCGTTGTTCCCGATGGCGCGGGTCCCGACGACATTGATTTGTATGTCGTCGCCATGCGGCTCACTTTCCGAATGCGTGCGACAGTTTCTGCTGGATGTCGGGCCAAAATTCAGCGGCTACGTTGAAGAGCGCGGTATTACCCAGGTCCAGCGCCATGCGGCTCAAAGTGAGGCTAAAACCGCGGTCCTGGACGGGGTAATAGAGATTCGATGCCGCAGCCCCGACGACCGTCCCGCAAAGCGCGGAGGTGAAGAAGACCGTGCGGCCCGAGTCAGCGTGAGTAACAAAGACACGGGAGAAGGCGTAGCCCACCCGCTTGCCGAAAGACCCTTGTCCCAGGCGGAAGTACCGGGGATCCTGGTGCATCACGACGGGAAAGAGAAAGTCGCCGAAGAAACTGGAAATGGTGGCGTCGGCTTCTGTGGCGGCAAAACACTTTAGATAGTCCACCTCTTCTTTTCCGTAGCCGCAGAAGCCGTCTTTGGAGGAATACTCCAGCGTTGCCGACTCAAACGCGTAGAGGCCAAGACCACGCGGGTCGTAAGTCCCCGGCAGCCATTGATGGAATTTTTCCCTCGGTGTCAGAGGCTTGAATGTCTTCTGGTAAGTTACATTGAAGGCGGGTACCACCAGGAAAATGTGTTTCGGAGAACCCTCAGTGGCCGATGACTTCTTTTCTTGCTGTTTTGCCTCAGAATTCTGCTGATCCCACGCCCAGAGACTCCCAGCCTCAAGTTCCGGGGGGCGGAGCGCGTCATCTTCCTTGACGGAGAGGAATGCGGCCGCGGTTCGATCGGAATGCAAAAACGACGCGCAACAGAGTGGGACGTCTGCTTGGCCAGAAGCGAAGGGAGAGGTCCAGCTGCAAGACGTGGGCGCGTTCCGGTCGCTGCCGGAGCCTGCGTAACGGATGCCAGTCAGAGTACCGAACCCGAGCACCCTCCTCTGCAGGCCGACAGAGCAGGCGGCGCTGCAGCGTAGTAATGCTGGGTTACAAAGCTGGCCACTACGCTCTTCCGGGCAGGCGATTGAATTTGGCACCGCCTGCTGGCCGAAGAGCCAGGCCGTCAACAGCCCGCCGATCGCGACGAGCCGCAGAATGTATTCCCCAAGCGAACGCATCTCTCGTAGGTCCCCGCTGCCGCTCTAACCGAACAGGCTGCGCGTGAACAAGCATTAGACGGGCAGGGCTGACCGGAGGCATCTAAAACCTCGCCCCCCTACCGGTGAGCGCGCCTCGGAAGACGCACGCTTCATGCGTCACCTCGCCCCCCACCACTCTAGCAGGTTTCAACAAGCCTTTTTGCGGGGTATCGACGACATCAACGGCAATATCGTCCCCGCCCGCGCCGTTGGTCCGGAGAAGGGTAAGGATCATTTCAACGGCGCGCTCACCTGACGCTGCTCTAACACTTGTTGCCGTGACAATCGCTCGGGTGAAGTGAAGAACGGTGCCAGGGCCAGCGCCAGTAGCGAGACCAATCCCAGAATTCCCACGGCCACACGGAGCCCGGAGCCTTGGCGGGGGCGCCCCTGCACCATACATACAATCCATTGCCAATGAAGCAGCAGATGCAGAGACAAGGCCCCTAGCAGCGCCAGGGCCAACCAGAGGTGGATGTCGCCCCATTCGTGACGCGTGAATCCCCATAACAACAGGATGGTCCTGTGCAAGCTGCCGGGGCCCAGTCCTTCGGTTTCCAAACGTCCGCTGCCGGGCGGCAATACATACTTCAAAATGAACCCCGTGGCGATCAGGAAAACGGCACACACGAACGCCAGGGTGTCGACAATCAGATTCAGCTTTGGACGATTGATTTTCATGTTCGTTCTCCTCCTTCCACGAGGTTGCAGGCTTTGTAACAGCGCGCGTTGAACAAGGCCCATTTTTTCAACGCGGTCCGCACGGTCCTGGCCCCATGCCCATTCCCATGCCTTGTCCCATCCCCTGGCCTCTACCCATTCCCATGCCCATACCCATCCCCTGTCCAAGCTGGCCGAGCTTCTGCCACTGCTCGGCGGTCAACACGCTGCGAAATGCGAACAGCATGCGGCTGTTGACCTTCTCCACGTCAGCCCGCGCCTCCGCCACCTTGTCGATTTGGGAAAACACCTGGGCATCATCAGGGTGTTCGGCGGCGATGAGGGGTTGCAATCGCGCTTCTTCCTGGCTGAGAACCGTGTGCAGTTTTACGAGCTGGGAACGGTACTCCTGGAAGACTTGTTCCACCTGCCGCCCTTGCGCGTCAGTGAGGGCGAGTTGTTTGACCACGTCAGAGTTTCGCCACCAGGCTCCCATGGGACGGCCTGCCGGCGGTCCCCGCCGCGGTCCCATTCCGCCCATCTGCGGCCCGGCCTGGGAGGGGACCGGCGCAGCCGCCGGATCTGATCCCTGAACCGGACCTGACTGGGAAACTGCCGGGCTACACAGTGCCATTGCGATTAGGAGTAGTGCGGCTTTCTTGGCCATGACCATCACCTCCCTTAGGTTTTCGCGTTTTCGGGGCGCCCTTCTCCGGGGCAGGAGGCGGCGTCTCCTCCGCTCCCTGAAGTAGCAACTCTCCCGGCGCTAAGGCGCTCGGCACCGTCTGGCCAACGTCCGTCTGAATCTGCATCAGGATCTCGTCTTCGCCTACAGTGCCGGTCGGGGTATGTGGGGTGTGCCGATAATCGACTCTGAGCAACAGCACTACTACGGCCACTATCGCCGCCAGCGCTCCGGCATAGGCCCATCGCTGTGCCATGAATCTCGCCCCCAAGCTGCGTCCGGCTGGCGCTTGCGCCGGTTCCCTCCACGTCAGCCTCCGGGCCTCAGCGGCGGCCTGGATCGAGTCGCGAAATCCGCCGAGCGCCTGCTTCAAGTCCTCGGCCTCGCGCTGGCACGCCTCGCAGGTCTCCAGGTGCTGGCTGGCTGCGGTCTCAGCCTCGCCGAGGATCCATTGGTTCAATTGCTCGTCGCTCAAATGTTTGTTCATAACGATCCCTGCCATTCCTTCATCCGCTTTCGCACTCCGCTGAGGGCGCGAAACAGATGAATCTTTACCGTGCCCAGCTTCAAGTTCGTGGCCGCAGCGATTTCCTCGAGGCTCATTTCCTCCACAAAGCGAAGCACGAACACAGCACGCTGTTGCGGTGAGAGCTTCTCAGCCGCAGACCAGACGGCGGCCACTTTCTCCTTGGCCAGCAGGTCTTGCTCCGGCGTGACGCCGCCCGACGGTAGCCTGCCTGCGACTTCGCTCACGTCGCTGCCGCTCGAGAAGAGCCGGCGCCAGAAATCCAGCCTCCGGTTCCGGTGATAGTCATGAGCGAGATTGATGGCAATGCGAATCAGCCAGGTGCTGAGGCTGGCCTCGCCCCGATAGGTGGACCTGGCTTCGTACGCCTTCAAGAAGCACTCCTGCGTCAGGGTTTGGGCGGCGTCCTCATCCCGCACCATGCCGAGGAGTATCCGATAGATCCGCTGCTGATACCGCTCAACCACCGAGTCAAAGTTCTGCAACAACTGAAGACTCGCGGCGCTGTGATCGTTATCAGCGAACGCGCCTTCGACGAGTTGCAACATGCTCGTCATTTTAGTACCGGACCCGGGGATTGATCCTGCCAAACTACTCGTCCAGCGGCGCCGCGACTCAGGGCGGAGATCGGCGCCGCCTCGCTCCTTGCTCGCCGGTGTCTCCGCCCGAGCCCGGCGGTTCAAACTACCTGGTCTTGGGTTGGCTGCTGCCGGACGCACTGCCCGGTTGAGTTCCGCTCACCGCAGGATTGCCCGCGGCAACGTTGTTCGGGTTAAACGGGCAGAATGGACCCGTTCCCGGAGCATACGGTGCGTTGCGGCGCATGCCCACGCCAGGGACAAAGGCCGGTGCGCTTTGGCTGGTTCCGGCGGCCGCCCCAGTGGCACCTAAAGCAGCCTGCCGGTACGGGCAGAACGGGCAGTATGGACCGGCCATCCCCGCACCTCTCCGCATCGCCATACCCCTGCCGAAGCCCATGGCGGGCGCGCCCGTCGTGGCGCCCAGAGCAGCCTGCCGGTACGGGCAGTAGAATCCAATACCGGGAGCCCATCCTGGGCCAGCGCTCTGCACCGCGGGCCCCTGTTTGGGACCCGCACCGGCCGGAGGCCCTTGTCCGAATCCGTTCGGTGTCAAGCCAAGACCGATAACCACTGCCAAGGCGAGAAGTCCAAGTTCTTTTTTCATGGTAGTCGCTCCTTCCAGTTCTTTCAGTCGGGCGGTTCGCCTTCTCTTCCGCCCTCAACCTAGCGGACGGATTCCTGCAAGGAAGGTTTACACGCTCGTGACATTACTTCCGCGTCCTTTACTCGACGAGAAAGCGCCTCCGCGTAGTTTTCCTCCGTCTCGTACAGCTCGGGGGACGTTTTCAGGCCTGCATACGGAGGCGACGCCGGTTCGTCGGACTTAGCCCACTTAGAGTGGACGGTGGAAAGCCCGCCAGACGCCAAAAGTAAAAGCGCGATTTTCAGCCATTGTTCCATCATTATGGCGTTCATGATTCAAGGCTCCTTTCGGAAGGATGTCCAAGTTCCTTTTTCACGGTGGTTGCTCCTTCCAGTTCCTTCAGTCGGGCGGTTTGCCTTCTTTTCCGCTCTCAACCCAGCAGACGGATTCCTGCAAAAGAAGGTTTACACGCACGTAAGACCCGATCAGTTTCACGTAGGGGCGGCCCTGGTGGCCGCCCAATGCTTATGCGCTTCATCCTCACGAGAGCAAGCGTTATGGCAGGCTTCTCGAGAACATCACCTCGTGCCGGATTGGCTGGAAAAGTCTTGGAGAAGCGCCAAAGATTCCGGCCTTGATAACCCTTCGGCGGAAGAGATCGAAGCTGAGATTGCGTCGGCGCGGAGGTCTCGGCGCGAATTCGGGTCTCAACCGGGCTCATGATCCGGGTCGTTCTCGACATAAACATCATGGTCTCTGTAAAGCAAGCACTGAGCCCGGTAATTAGCCCTTCCGCCAGGAACAGAGTAATTCCCGCTCCCTCCCGACGCTCGGGGTACCCGGCATCCGGCGCCTGCCGCCTGGTTCGGGCGGTGGGACCGGCGCCTGAAAAATGAAAAATATTACGATCAAAGCCACTAGACGTCTGATCGGAGCTGCATCTGAACAAATATGGCAAGTTTTTGAAGTCGCAGCCCGCAACAACCCCCGGCCCTCTGGGGTGCGAGAAGGAGCACCCCTCCGGGGGTACCACCGATGCGCGCTGACGAACCCAAACTTGTATCGTGTTGCTGCAGCGTAGGTTAATGGCAATGAGGCGGCCTATTTGCCAAACGAGTCCAAAAGACGAACCCAAAGCACTAACCCGCAGATTCAAAGATGGATAAGAGTCAAAAAGGGGCTAAATTGCCGTTCAAAAACGAACCCAAACGAACCTAAGTTTCGGGGGAAGAAGGGTGCAAAATCAGAAAACGAACCCAAGAAACGAATCCGAGCTTCGCCGGGTGGTTGGGCGCGGGGCTCGTCGGTTTGAGTCGGTTTGAGGTCGAAGACCTCGCTAGACGTCTGATTGGAGCGGAATCTGAACGAACATGTCAAGTTTTTGAAGTCGGACCCGCAACCACCACTCAGTGTGCTGGGGTGCGCGAAGTCTGGGGGAAAAGCCCGGTTCCTGACAAGCACCCCCGGGGGGCCTCCTATGCTCGCCAACGAACCCAAACTTGTATCATATTGTTACAGCGTGTGTTAGTGGCTATCAGATGGTCTATTTGCTAAACGAGTCAAAAAAACGAACCCAAAACACTTAACCCGCAGATTCAAAGATGGATAAGAGTCAAAAAGGGGCCAAATTGGCGTTCGAAAACGAACCCAAACGAACCTGATTTTCGAGGGAAAAAACGCGCAAAATCGGGAAACGAACCCAACGAACCCAAGAGACGAACCCGAGCTTGGCCCGGTGGTTGGTCGTGGGCTCGTTGGTTTGAGGTCGGAGACTTCGCTAGGTTATTGAAAACAAATAGCCGGGTTTCTAAAATCCAATAGGTTACTGAAAACAAGCTAGCTATAGATTGAAAGCCAATATATTGCGGATAAATCAAGAGTTATCCACTGATCGAATCCGAAATGAGAACATGTGTGGCCATCGTACGAAAGCCGGCAAGCATTGGGGAAGCGTCGAGACCATCCGCGAGCTCATACCCGCTCCCGTCGAAGCCCGGAGAAATTCGACCGCACGCGGACACCGCTTCAAGAAAAATGTACGGTCGAAGCCTAATACTCCTTTATTATCAACACGTCTACGAACGAAGCCACTATGTTATTGATTACATATGGCTTATTGTTGTAAAGCCAATATGTTGCTGATTTTAATTAAGTTAGTTTAATTCGAAACAGATTTCTTGGCCTTGCTTTCTGACTCAGCCAAGCTCACTCTGGGGTTGAGGAGGGTTGAGCCTCGGTGGAGACGCATCGGTCAGCACGGGCCAGGGATTCGGGCCAGGCGTTCGGCCGGGTACGAAGGCCGCGCGGATGACCGGCATGCTCTGGGTGGCGGCCATCTGTTTGAGTATCAAGGCTGCGTGGGCGGCAGAATTGCAGCAGCCCGCCAGTGAGGTCAGTGAAGGTCCCGCAAATGACGGCCCGGGAAGTGCATGTGCGGTGAGTGCCGGTCGGGTGAGTCAAGCAACGGCCCGAAGCTCGTTCTATCTCACCATGCGAGACGGGGTGAAGATCGCGGTTGACCTTAACCTGCCTCCCGGCCTCAAGGCGGGCGACAAGATCCCGGCGTTGGTGCGCCAGACCCGCTACTACCGCTCATTCGACCTGGGATGGAGACTGCGATTTTTCACGCGCAAGTGGCCTTCGCAAAGAAAGCTGTTCCTGGCTCACGGCTATGCCTGGGTGGACGTGGATGTGAGAGGGACGGGCGCTTCCTTCGGACGTTGGGTGTACCCCTGGTCGCCCGACGAGGTACGCGACGGAGCTGAGGTTGTGGACTGGATTGTCCGCCAGCCCTGGTCTAACGGGAAGGTCGGAGCCATTGGAAGTTCGTACGACGGCGGCTCTGCGGAGTTTCTGCTTCTCAACCGGCATCCGGCGGTGAAAGCGGTCGCGCCCGAGTTCACCTTCTTCGACGCCTACAGCGATCTCGCCTTCCCGGGAGGCATCTGGCTTCAATCGTTCACGACGGCGTGGCAGAAACTGGATCGCGCCCTCGACATCGACTACGTGCAGAGCTTCACGCCCTTGATGCCTCGGATGGTCCGCGCCTCCTATCACGGTGTGCCGCCTGTGGATGCCGATGTTGGCGGCGCCTTGCTGGGCCAGGCCATCCAGGAGCACCAGCGCAATTTGGACGTGGCGGCGATGGCCCAGGCCATCACCTATCGCGACGATGCGCCGCGGCCGCCCGGCGTGAGCCTTGATGCTTTTAGCCCCTTTTCGCGTGCTTCCGAGATCAGCGCTTCGGGCGGCGCTGTCTACTTGGTGGAGGGATGGCTTGACGCCGGCCTGCCGCAGGCCGCACTGAACGCCTTTCAGACTTTGAAGAACCCGGTGAACGTGATCATCGGACCCTGGGGCCACGGCAGCTTCCTGGGCGGAGCGCTCCCCGGACGATCGCGAAATTCCGCGGTCGATCCTGGCGCCCAGTTGCTGCGCTTCTTTGACTTCTACCTCAAGAACGTAGGTAATCGGCCGTTGTCCACGGGCCCGATCACCTATTTCACGGTGGTGGCGAACCGCTGGAACACAGCGGATCACTGGCCTCCGCCCGGCGTTCAGCCGATGACGTTCTATCTTGATCGCGACCGGCGCCTCAGCGCTCAGCCTCCCGGCGCAGACAGCGCCAGTGACGGGTATCAGGTGGACCTGAGCGCCAGCACCGGCTTCACCTCGCGGTGGGACTTGGGGAGCGAAGTCGCGTATCCCGATCGGCGCCGGGCCGACGAACACCTGCTCTGCTACACGTCGCGCCCTCTCGAGAGTGACCTGGAGGTGACGGGATCACCCAAGGTGAACCTTTCTTTGAAATCGACGGCGGGCGACGGTGAATACTTTGCCTACCTTGAAGACGTCGATCTTAAGGGGCGCGTGTGGTACGTCACCGAGGGCGAGCTGCGCGCGCTTCACCGGGCCGAAAGTTCGAATCCGCCTTATCCTCAACCCGCGCCTTACCACTCATTCAAACGAAGCGACGGCGCGCCTCTCGAAGCAGGCGAGATTTCCCAGATCGACCTGGCGCTGATTCCCACCTCCTATCTCTTTAGGAGAGGCCACGCTATCCGCCTGGCGCTGGCAGGAGCCGATCGAGACCACTTTGCGGCTCTGCCCGGCGCGCCGCCGAGCTGGACTGTCTACCGGGATGCCGGTCATCGCTCGTCTCTGGAGTTACCGGTCAGGCATGGCGAGCACTAGCAGGGATCGATTGTGCCTTTGAGCGTGGGCGCCCGTACGCGACAGTGGGAAGCGGTGATTTTTTGATTAAAGGTTGGCGTCCCCGGCGGGATTCGAACCCGCGTTACCGCCGTGAAAGGGCGATACCCTGGTGGATCCCGTTGGAATTACAAGGCAGCGGTCGCTCACGAATGCCCTGTAAAGAACCGGTGGGAATGCTAAGGAGCACGCCTACATTGTACCGTCCTTGTACCGCGAGTATTTCGTGTCCCATTCTTTCTTCGTCGCCGTCCCGTTCCCCTCGAACCCCTGCCTACTCTCGCGCTGGCGTGGCTCCCGCATGCCTCAGGGGAACCGTGTCGGGCGAAACCGGGATCTTCCCGGACCCGTCGCCCACCAGGATGAAGCCCGCCCAGTAGAAGGGAAGAGCCCTCTCGCCGAACTCCGCGATCAAATCCATCTGTGCGTGGCGAAGCGCAGAACCCTTGTCCTCACCATCCGCGATATATCGATAGAACCGCTCCATCAGGGTGCGAGTGGAAGGATCATTCGCAGTCCAGAGGCTCGCGACTACCGACTTCGCGCCGGCGAACAGGAACGCGCGCACGAGGTTCGCGACGCCCTCCTCACCTTCCAGCGGGCCGACACCGGTGTCGCAGGCCGAGAGGGTAACGAGATCCGCATTCAGGCTGAGGTCTCTGATCTCTCGCACTTGGAGCAAACCGTCTTCGCCCGACTTTGGATCGCTTCCAAGAAGGAGCGCGGCCCGGTCCGGGAATTGGGCGCTCGCGATCCCATGTGCGGCGATATGGATGATCTCAAACTCGGCCAGCGGTTCAGCCTTGAAAGCTGCTTCGGTGGCGTCCGGCCCCAGCAGAAGCCTCTTTTCTCCAAACATCTGACTCGCAGCGACCACCTCGTCGCGAGTGCTGGGGAGGTCTCGAAATCTCCCGCCGACCAGATTGAAAGGGTCGGCCGGAGGTCCGGTTGAAGCTGCGTCAGGGCTGTTTTTGTTCGATGCGGTTCGATCTCCTCCGTATTGAACATCGCCGACGCCAAGGAACGCCAGAGTCGGTGCGTGAGTCACCGGAGAATTTCTTATGCGGTGGAGGACAGTTGCGGAAGGGGCATAGGTTACGACGTGGGACTCGAGTAGATATCGGCCCTGGGGGTCCGTCAGAGAACCGAATGGCAAAAGGTGCAATCTCCCGTCCGGGACGATGATGAGTCTCGCCTGTGATTCTTCACTCCGGACAGGCTGCACCAGCAACGAGTAGAGGTTTGCGCCAGTCTCGGCGCCGGTCTTACTCGACCTGACTTCGGCCAAGTATCTGTCGACAAGGTCGTCGATGCGCTTCCGACCTGCCGGCAGCACAGTGATGGCGGCGTTAGTGCGAGTAACGTGAAAGCAGAACGAGCTGGGCTCGTCGAGTACGTACTCAAGAACCATCTCGTCAGGCCGCAGCGACCTTTGGAGCGTCGCGAGCCCAGAAGCGTGGGCCTGGTGGATCGTTGCTTGCTGTAAGCGCGATTCGGGCCTGCCGACCGGGGCCACGACTTGTTCAGCCTGGAATAACCGTTCGAGGAGATTTTCTCGCTGACTGCGGTTCGTCTCGTGCAGAAGCGCGAGCTGGATTCGACTTACTTCCTCAGCGGCGGCCTCGCTAATTGCATCGGCACGAACGGGGTGCGTCGGCTCGCGTCGGAGCGCGTCTGCGATCGATCGACCTCGGGCTGTCTCCAGCACTTTATAAGCTTCGTTGATGTCTCTGAGTTTGGTCGCTGCCAGACTGAAATGCCCGATGTAGAGGTTGCTCAGCGTGGCGATCAGAGAACCCTCGACCTGACGGCTCGGCACGGAAGCCAGCAGACCTTCAGTCACGTCTTCGGCACGCCGGTAGAACGAGTCCGCCGCTGCCGCACGCCCGGCCTTTGCGGCAAGGTCCGCCATCAGCGCCAGGTCTTCCGGCAAGTGGTATTTGTCCTCCAGCCCCTCTGTCTCGCGTTCGGCTGTCGCGGCGTGCCGCTCGGCCGCCGCAAACTCGCCTTGATCCCTGTAAACGGTCGCCAGCTCAAACGTGCCCCAGGCATGGGCATGGTGGAAGCGCTGCTGCTTGCAGAAGTCGATCGCAGCCCCGAGGTCCTTGATCGCCTGCTGCGGGTTTACGGTCGCCTCTTGCTTCCCTCGCACAACAAGAAGCTGGGCCTCAGCCGCAAGCGCATTCTGCGCCTGGGCCTGGCGAATGGCCTCGTCCAGTACTTGCTTGGCCTCGCCGTTCCGGTGCAAGGCAATTAGTCCACGAGCTTTCCCTTCGTAGGCCATGAAGGGGAAGCCCATGTCCTTGACGGTGGCTGCCGTCTGAATGGCAGTTTCGCAGTACTTGATTCCTGTCTCGGGTTGCCCAGTCTCGACCTGTCCGTTGCCCACAATCGACCCGTAGTAGATCGCGGCGCCCATGTCGCCTTGCAGATACAATGAGACCAGCGCCGTTTTCAGCGCTTGCGTGGCCGTGGCAACGTCGCCGTCCAGAAAGGCGATGATGCCGAGCTCAGCCTGTGCTCGCGCCTGCCAGCGCCGGTCGTTCAGCCTTTTGGCCAGTTCCTGAATCTTCTCCCAAGTCGGACGCGAATAGTCCTCGTTTACCTCCTCTTCGATCGCTGCCTTCACCGCCAGGCAGCGGAGCATCAGTTCGGGGTCCCGTTGAACGATCGGACTTCGCAAATCACGGCCGACTTCCGCCGCCAGCGCTGGCGACGGTTCCTCATAGGCCTCAGCCCGCAGCCAGCCGAGTCTAGCTTCGAGCACACCCTTTGCATCGTTCAAGCGGCGGAATCCGGTCTCCGCCTCCGCGTAAAGCGGAAGCGCTCGGGGCCAGTTGTAAAGCATAGCCAGACGGTCGGCCTCAGCCAGGGCCGCCTGAGGCGCGATTACCTGGCCCCTTGCGGGTGCCCAAAGTGAGATCAGAAGGGCGAAGACGGTGGGGAAACGCGGAGCAATCGGTTGCATGGTCCGACTCTGCTGACCTTGGGGGGTTCCGAACGATTGGACGCGGCACCCCTCTCGATTACCCACAGTAGTAACAGCCGCCAAGCTCTGCGTCACGCGCCGCGCCAGCAGGGAAGAAGATCAGTTCTTCATCGGACTGCCAATTCTTGCGAAACAGTCGGATTCGAGAATCAGCTTGACCGCAGGCTTCAGCCGTTCGATGGCGCGCTTGTTGGACGAAAGCAACCGGAGCGTTTGCAGCGGTGATCCAAAGGCAATCCATAGCGCCCTGCGGCCGTCCAGGGCGCCTTGAGCGTTCAGCGCGCGATTGAAGTCTGGCATCTCCGTGTCCAGTGAATCGGAGACGACGCGGAGGACCACAACGGGTACCCCAGCGCGCGCAGCGGCAGAAACGATTGGATAGCTTTCCATGTCGACCGCCGCAGCGCCTGATTTCGCCAAGGCGAGCCTGTCAGCTTTCGTGGTTGCGATGCGTGGCGACGTGATGCCGGTTACGCGTTCAACAGTAATACCTTGGTGCTGAAGGTGTCTCACCATAGCGTCTGTGAGGACCGGCGAGCATTGCAGTGGCGGAGCTTTGTTAGGGCCGGTGGACAGGCACTCCGTATAGGCGACGATACGCTGCTCGTGCAACCTCTCAGTCAGCCCCCCGCACAGCCCGATCACTAGCACGGCATCCGGTTTTCCCGCCAGCGGTGGACCACCACCCGCGCCTGGAGTCGCCAGCCCCATCGCAGCGTCTGCTTCGGCCTCGGCATTCCTCGTCCCCATGCCAGTAATAATCACTGCGAAGCGGCCGTCGGCGCGCTCAATGATAAGGGCGCCCGAACCCTGGCCGGACGAACCGTTCTGGGCGGCCAACACCAGAACCGGTTGGGCTTCCATCTTCGACGCTGCGAACACGTAGACGAGCGGCATGCGACCCCTTTTGTAAGCCAGAGCGATTCTATCGGAGGTACATCCGGCGGACCGCATACCTCCCGATAGCCTTGTTGGCGCAGTGGCGGGCGATCCGTTTTGGGTTCCCGCTCGAAAGCACGCGAACGTCATTCGCAATCCGGGCGATTTTGTACAAGGCGCTAACGAGTCCCACCGTGGTCCTCCGTATATTTCTTATACGACTCGTTGAGGCAGTCCAGGAAGGTGATGAATTCCCGTTTGTGGAAACTCAAGTGCACAAACTCGTGTTGCACCACGAAGTTGTCCTCGTCCGAGTCGAACCACACCGCCGTCACCGTGCCGTGCGGCGTTTCCTTCCGCACCAGATCATGAATCGCCACGCTCCACCTCGCTTTGCCAGATCCGCTCCGAAGGGACGTATCAATAGCCGAGGGCTCAAAGCGGCCCGTATAGCTTCCCACATTCCGGCCCGAGACTTCCAGTCGTTCCGCCTCATGGGCTCTGCGGCTTTCCTCTTGGGCACCACAGCTAGGGCAGTGCGGTGCTCACGCGGCAACTCACTGCAGGCTTGGGAATGACCTACTATCTGAAGACCTTACAGCGGCGGCAGTCTGTGGCCTGCCTGGCAGAGGAAGGACCGTCAGTGCTAATGTACCGTTGGTTCTCTTACGCATGACGATCGGGGTCCGCGCAAAATGAACCAAGTGAACAAACCCCAAGACGAGTGCCGCTCGAAGTTTGGCTGGGCAATCGAGCTGGTTCGAAAACAGTTTCAATCAGGCTTGGAAGAAATCTGTTCTGACCATTTTCTAAAAGCGCGCTACAGGGAGTTCGAGCTCAAGCATGATCCGATTTATGCGGACCTCTTGGGAAGCATGGAAGATCGGCCGTTGGCGGAAACGTTCGTGAGCTACTGGATGATCGCCCAAACGCTGGCCACTAGAAGCCGCTTCTGGCTTGAGTTTTCCGTAGCGGAAATGCTGATTCATCAGGCCCGGCAAACACGCAACTTAGGCCGCTGCGTGTATTCCCAAGCCATGCTGAGCAACGGGTGGCTCGACCGTCGGGTCAGCGTGGCTGAGATGGGTGAGGAGTGCCGAGAGCATTTGACTGATCGCCGCCCCTGGCGCGTCCTGGTCCAAAGCAGCGCCCTCCAAGCCATTGACTTGCTTGTGGGCGAACAGGAACGGGAGCGAGTCGAACGCCAGCGTGCTCAGCCTCAGTTGTCGTTTGTGCGAGATTGGCAGCGGCAAGCCAGTCCGGAGATAGCCGCAAGAGATTGCAGCCGCCTCACCAAGATTGCGCGCTCCCTGAAGGGGCCACCCGCTTCGGAGGTAACCTTGCAATGCAACCTCCTTGTAATTGAACCCAGTCGGAGGGACGCTTTGCCGCACGCTTGGGCCGTGCGGTTCATCAACCCGAAGACGATCTCTTCACATGCCGCGCGAAAACAAGAGCGGGTGAATCTGCTTCGTCTTTACGCCTTTCTTGTTCAGGAGAAGATCCTTCGCGATCCCAAGCAGATCGAGGTATGTGTAGCCGAGCTTCTGCCGCGATACAGCGGTTTTGAAGACCGCGACCGCTACCCTGACTATTTTTCCTCGGAGACCTACTGGTCGACCGAGCGATTTTGGAACTTCGTCGGGGTTCCCTTCGCGGTGGTCACGTGCGCCATTCAGGATGTGGCAAAGGAGTTTCGCGATCGGCTGCGTTCGGGATTGCGAGGGCTTTTGCCACAAGATCAGAAAGCACGTGCTTAGGGGTAGGCGACACTGCCTCCACCAAGATGTAACATGGCTGTGTGAGCAGGCGTGTTCTTGCTTTTGTCCTGCGGCCGCACCTGCGGCCTGCGTTCACCCGGGCCACTCTTTCCGCCGCAGCATAAACTCTTAAGAATTCAGCTCCTCCGGAGCTTGAGCCCCAGGGCGCTGACAATCGGTTACGCGACGAGGACCTTGCCGCTGGCATTGCCCAGGTTAAGCGTGCCAAATGTCCGCTATGGTAACACATACGGTCTGGTGTTCTTCGATCGCTCTCACCATATCGCAGTCGGTTTCGGTCCGCATTTGGTAAGGCAAATTATCTGTCGCAAGCGGTCGAAAGCGGTTGACGCGCTTGCTTTCTTTCCTGTACATTGCCGTTCTCTGGTAACGGCTGCTGAAAATTCCTCTGAGAGACGGTGCGGCGATGAATGGCGATATTCTGACGATACCGGAGGTTGCTGCGCTGCTGCGCATTGCAGAGAAGACGGTCTACACTCTCGCGCAGCGCAATGAGATTCCTGCGTTCAAAGTCGGCAGTCAGTGGCGCTTCAGCCGCACCGCGATCAAGTCGTGGATCGATCACCGCACGCGCACCAGACAATCAGGCGCTGGATCGGGAGACGCCGTGGCGTCCGCTGGCGTTGTGTCCGGAAGCACAACGAAGGTGCAGCCGAAGGGGAAAACGGGGAGGCGCCGTTGATGTTGCGGAACGCGGATCTCGCGGTACGGCAACTGGCCGACCAGCAAGGAGAACGAAGCTTGCCCAGTGAACTGGACACGACCGATCGCCTTGGGCGGGATAGTGGGCCATACAGCACGAGGAACAGTTCCAAAGGCTCGCTCCTGCTTGAGGCCCACCTGGTTTTTCGGGCGCTCGCGTCTGGCACCTCGCTGGAAGAGGTCCGCACCGCCTGTTTGGCTGGCAAGCTCTTGCACCAGTCGGCACGCGAGACACGTCACCGTATATGGGAATTGCTCCACTGGAGATTCTTCGCCTGGAACCCGCCAGGCTGGGTGTTGGAAGATCTGATTGAAGCCGCCAGGGGCGATGTTGCCTCGCCATGGTTTAGCGGCCTCGTCTACATTCACTACGCCCGCCGCGATCATCTTACCTTCGACTTTGTCACCGATAAGCTAGCGGGGCTCTGGACCGCTGGCGTTCGCGAAATACGCCGCCAGGACGTCATCGACTTCCTCGTCGAAAGCGCAAACGGGGAACGTCCCAAATGGCGCGAGAGCACTCGGACCAAAGTTGCTGGTAACCTGCTGTCCGCGTTGCGGGATTTTGGCCTTCTGACTGGAGTTCAGAGGAAGAGGCTTCAGCTCCCCGTAGTATCTCCAGAGGCCGTCCTTCACCTCTGTTACCTCCTCGAGGCAGAGGGCTTTCGTGGCCGTGCTGTACTCGATGCGCGTGACTGGCAGCTCTTCTTGTGGGACGTTCGAGATACCTCACAGGCGCTCGCTCGACTAGCCCAGCGCGGTGAAATCCGCTTTGAGCGTTCAGGCGCAACGGTGGTACTCGAGCTCCCAAAGCGCCTTATAGGAGACGCCCGATGAATGGCGCAGGCAACTGGGAGTGGAAGCTTCGAGAAGCGGTCGAGCGGGTGCGCACACGATACGACCACATAGGGCGAAAGACGGGCGCCCCGTTTCTGGCGATCGTGTATGCCCCTGAGTCGGAACGGGCTGTGCTGCGCGAGTGGCACGCCCTGGCCGCAACGCTCCAACGGGAATTTTCCATCCTGACTGTAGACGTGCTTGACATCACTACGCGGGTCGTCGACCAGTTTGGAGTGCGTGCGTTGGTTGAATCGATGGGTAGCCCCATGCCCGGTTCCGATCCCACCTCTGAGCTAGGTTCCATGTGGACCAACGCCGTGGTAGCTGGTGTTCGTGAGGCGGCAGCACAATCCGGACTCGGCCGCCCGGTCGTCAGCATCGAGCGACTCGCCGCACTCTACCCTGCATCGGGACCCCGGGCCGTGATGCAAGCGCTGTGGGACAGCGACCACGCCGCGCTTGAGAGTCCAGTCCTCCTTCTCATCCCTGGCATCCTTGTCGAGCCACGTGTGTATCGTTTCGTTGGGGAGATTGAAGAATTCATGTACCGCGGAGACATTCTATGACAGTTACTGGCGTAAACACTGCCCTGAAGCTGGGAGACATCTTCGAAACGCGCGTCGAGGAAAAGATCGACCCCGTGGTTAAGGTCAGCGATGTGCAGGATGAGGCCAAGCTTGGAGCGGAGATCGGCAGCTATGTCGTCACGCCGCTGATCGAGAAGTACATTGACGACTTCCTGGAGCATTACACGGAAACATTCCGAAAACACACGACTGAGATCGGCGGCTGGATTTCAGGGTACTTTGGGTCGGGGAAGTCGTACTTGGCGAAGATCCTGGCCCTGCTCGTCGAGAACCGGCTGCTCCAAGGGCATTCAGTGATAAAGCGCTTCGAGCCACGTGTGCCGTCAGGGGCACCCCGTCGCACTTCGATCGTGTCGAACCTCCAACGCATTGACCAGTGTTCTACTCATGTCCTCGCGTTCAATCTGAACACGTTAGTCGACAGCAGGACCACACCCCTGCCGCGGCTGCTGCTTTCGCAGTATTACCAGTCGCGCGGCTATAGCTCGAACGTTTTGTACGCGCGTGTGATCGAGCGAGAGATTGACCGGCGCGGCAAGCTCGAGCAGTTGCACAAGGAAGTTGCGGCTCTTGCTGGCACTAGCTGGTCTGTCATTCAGAGGAATCCAACATTTTATTCGACCCACCTTTACCAGGCTGCATGCAACGTGGCCCCCGATGCGTTCACGAGCCCTGACAGGGTCGTGCAGGCACTCAAGAATGCTGAGAGTGGAGATCTCTACAACACTCAGTTCCTGGTTGAGACGATCCTGGACGACATTGCGTCGCGCGAACAGGAAATCAGGAAGCCTGCGCGCATGCTCCTCGTGCTCGACGAGTCGGGCCAGTGGATCGAGGATAACGCCGGCCGCCTTGCTCAGCTTCAGGCGTTGGTCGAGGAGGCTGGTGTCAAGGGTCAAGGGAAGATCTGGCTCTTCGTCACCACGCACGAGGACATGGGCGCCATATACCAAAACGCGCGTGCCCTTCAGGCGGATATGAAGAAGATCGAGGGCCGCTTCTTCAAGTGGCCGTTGACGACAGAGAACATTGAATTGGTGCTCGAGGATCGCATCTTCAAGAAGACCCTTGCAGGGCGGGATGCGGTAACGAGGGCATACGACGCTGCGCCGGGTGTGATCCGGGGCTTGGGCGAGTTGGCAAACACGGGCCAGAAACTGCCTGGGTGCGAGCGCGATAGGTTCGTCACCTTCTATCCGTTCTTTCCGTACCAGATACACCTGATTCCCGAAATCGTGAAAAGTCTGCGTTCCAAGGGAGGGCGTGGCGAGCAGCTCTCCGGCTCAACGCGAACACTGCTGGCCATTACGCAGGACATTTTACGCGCCGGACAGCGGCCCTACCTGAAACTCGAGGTCGGCGACCTCGTATCGTTCGACGAGGTGTATGACAATCTCGCGGGCGGTGGCGAAGTTAGCCCCGACGTCCGTCGCGAACTCTCTCGTATCGAAGATGTTGTTCCCGGTGCAACTCCCTTGACGCGCCGCCTTGCCGAGGTCCTGTACCTCATTCGTGAAATCGCTTACGTGCCTCGGACGATTGACAACCTGGCGCGGCTACTTGTCGAGTCTACGAGTGATGATCTCCCCAGCATCGTTGCGCGAATCCAGCCGGAACTCGAAAAGCTAATTATCGCGAAGCTGGTAGCGAGAATCGGGGAAGAGTACGAGTTCCTCACGGGCGAGCGGCGCACGTTCGAGGACGAGGTCGCAACTATCGCGGCGCAGCTCAAACAGCAGGATCGCGAAGCTGGCCTCGCAAAGCATTTCGTTTACGACCCCGAAAAGAAGAAAAACCACCTGCACTCGCTACTTGGTTTCGACACCGTGCCGTTCAAGGGCGCGGAGTTCGATGTGCGGATCAGCATGGACGGGACTTTGGCGCTCAAGAACGGCGATATTGAGGTGAGGATTTACTCTCCCCTTGCAGCCCTCGGTGGGACGAAGGTTGCCGACCTTGAGGACCAGAGCCTTCGGGCGGACGAGCACCAGGCAATTTTCGTTCTGTGCGACCGCATCCCTGGCTTCGATCAGGACCTGAACCGCTTTCTGGCCATGCGAGAGGTGGTGAACGCGTGGAAAGGCGACCCATACAAGTCGGAGGAGGCCCGTAAGCTTGCTGCCGAGCGGGAGGCCAACGACCTCGATAAACTTGAGCGAAAAGTACGCGACGGCATTAAGGACGGAATCCGGCAGGCCCACGTGATTTTCAAGGGCTCCAGCCGGGCTCTCACGCCGCGTTCCGGCCAAACCCCCGGCGAAACGCTTCGGTCCGAACTAGCCACGTTCTGGCCGACACTGTACCCGAAGTTCGAAAAGGTTCCCGTCCGGATCGCCCAGGAGCAGAAGGCCATCCTTGACGTGCTAGAAGGCGAGAAGAACCTAGCGCCTGATGTGAAAGCGCTGCGGCTGTTCGACAACTCAGGCGCACTTGATCAGCACTCACCACTGCTCGACGCAATCCGGATTTTTCTCGCAAGCCGCCAAAGCAAAAAGGAACGGACCATTGGCAAAGAGCTTCTGGACGGGTTCGGTGCGCCGCCTTACGGCTGGGATCCCAATGCTGTGCGTGTCGGCGTCGCCGCGTGCGTTCGCGCGGGCATGATCAAGATTTTGATTGGCAAGATGCCGCACACCAACCCTGCCGATCCTACGCTACAGAAGGCGCTACGTGACAGTCGCGAGTTCGACAAGATAGAGCTAGTTCTGGAGGACTCCGAAATAGCGCCAGAGGTACTTGAGGAGACTCGCACATTACTAATGAAGCTTACGGGCAAACGGAAGATCGACGAAACGCCAGCCGCTCTGCACGAACTGATGGAAGCATTTGGAAAGGAAAAGCTCGCTCGCGCTGAAAAAGTCATTGACTGGGCGGAGCCGGCAGATTTTCCGCGCCCCAAGGCATTCGATGAGGGAAAGGAGGCCATCGAAAGCGTTCTCGCCATGGCCAATCCTCTGCACCGCGTCAAGGAAATGCACGCACGCGCCGAAGAGCTGTCGCGTGGGGTGGAAGCCATCGACCGAGTCGCGGACTTCCGAGAGAAGTGGGGGACGGCATTCACAGAGCTGAAGACGTGTGCAAACCAGCTCCACTCCATTGAGCACCGGCTAAGCGGCGACGGCGCAGGCGACCGATTCTTGGGTGATTATCAGACTGCGCAAGCCGGCGCGCGCTTCGCCGAGCCGGAAGTTTGGAAGCAGCTCCAGACCGCGAAGGCGAACGCGGACCTCGAACTCCAGTCACTATTATCCTCATGGCGGGACGAGGCACGGCAAATCCTGAATGGCGCACTGAGCCGCCTGCCTTCGGACCTCGATCAGCATGGCCTGGAACAGACGCTAGCGAAAGAGCTGTCTGCGCCGCTCGAATCGTTCGCGAAGTCGCTGGATAACGAAACGGATCCGGCGCGCGTTGCCGCACTGCAAGATCGCGCGCGGCGGCTTGTTGATAACCTCGCGAGTGCTATCCGGCGCGAGGTGGAAAAGCGTGCACCGAGGCCGAAGCCAGGCGAACCAGAGCCGACCCAAGCTCCGAAGCCAGCTCGCGATACCCGCCATGTGCGTTTCTCAGACGTTGCTACGGTCCGACGCATCTGTACGGAGGCAGAGTGGGAAATGCTTTTGAACAAGTTGGATGAGCGCGTGCGCACGTTGCTCAAGGACTTTGAGGTAGAGCTAGACTAATGGACATCAAAGGCATTCTCAAAGCAGTCACGCTTGATCTCCGTCACGTACTGGAAGGCAGCTACGATGCCCAAGGAAATCCGCAGGCGGGCGATCTGGAGCGGCGGCTCACAGCGCTCGGCGTTCGCCGCGATCGAGGCTCCGTTCCGGTTGATGAACTTCCGTATCTTGCCCCCGAAGATCGCGAAGCGCGCCGGATCGTTGACGCTTTTCTTGACAGTCGCAGCGGAGCTGGCGAGAGGCGTGAGGAAGCCATCACGGAGTTCGTCCGTGAGGCCGCGTACGTGTGGGCGAACCGGTTGCTGGCCCTGCGTTGCATGGAGGCTCGCGGCCTGATTGACGAGATCATTCTCCAGAAGGACGCTTACGGCGGGCGATCTCTGCAGCATAACCGGTTTGCTAGGAAACAGCCGGAACGCTGCACTGGCGAAGATGAGGGGCTCTTTGCCGTGCTCTTTGATGAGTTCCAGCAGCGCGCTCAAGAGCTCCCGCTGCTGTTTAACCCTAGCGCGCCGGAGGTGGCGCTGCGGCCATCAATCGCAGCCCTCAAGCGTTGCATTAACGTTCTTTCAGGGGCGGTGGCCGTTAAAGGCCAGGACCCAGCGACGGATGAAGTCTTCACCGCACCCGATACGCTCGGCTGGACCTATCAGTACTGGAACACTGAAGAGAAGGATCGCGTCTTTGAGAGAGTCCGGACTAAGAAGGGCGCCAAGATCGAGGGCGCTGAAATCATCCCCGCGACCTGCATCTACACCGAACCGTACATCGTCCGGTTTCTCGTGCAGAACTCCCTCGGTGCGATCTGGATGGGTATGTACCCGGACTCGCGCCTCTGCGAGAGCTGGGAGTATTATGTCCGCAACGCCGATCGCCTGCCTGTTGCGAAGAGGCCAGTCGCGGAACTCACCTTTCTCGACCCTGCGTGCGGCAGCGGCCATTTCCTCACTCAGGCATTCGACCTGTTTTATGCGATGTACCTCGAAGAAGGCGTGATTACTGAGCCTGCGGCGATCTGCGCCTCCATCCTGGAACGGAACCTGTACGGCATTGACATCGACGAGCGGGCAATTCAGATCGCTGCGATCGCGCTGGTGATGAAGGCCAAAGAAAAGGCGCTCGATTTTGTACCGCGCCGGGTGAATCTCGTCCCTGCGAACATTCACCTGCCGACTAAAAGAGAACGTTTGGATGCGTTCCTCGGAAAGCACGCGGACGATGCGCAGCTCAAGCCCGCATTGTTGGTAATCTTCGAAACTCTGGCGCACGCCGACGAACTCGGATCGCTGCTCCAAATCGAGGAACCTGTCGAAAAAGAGCTACGTGCGCTACAGACTAAGTACGAGGCGGCCGGCTCTCCCGCCGAGCAGACTGCCCTCTGGAGAGAAATGCAGAAGGCAGTGCAAGGGAAGCTCCCGGTCGGAGTGGAGAGCTATGAGGCATGGAAGGAGCGCACGCTCGCGCGCATTCGGGAACACTTTGAAGCCGATGCAGCGGCTTCAGACCTGAGCGTGGCGTTGTTCGGCGAGGCGGGTGTGAAAGGTGTGTCACTGCTGGAAGTTGTGAGTCGCCGATACGACGTTGTGGCCGCGAACCCGCCGTACATGGGCTCGAAGAACATGGGTCCCGTTTTGAAGAAACATGTCGAGCGGTATTTCGCCGCGGGCAAGCGCGACCTGTACGCCGCTTTCATTCTGCGTTGTATTCAGCTCGCCGCTGCTGCCGGGCATGTCGCTATGGTTACGCAGCAATCATGGATGTTCCTGCGATCGTTCGCCAACCTGCGCGCGCTAGAGGAGGAAACGCGCGAGAAGTGGCCCAAGCTGTTCGGCGGCGTGCTCCGCGAGACGACCATCGAGGCAGTGGCGCATCTCGGACCTCGTGCATTTGGCGAAATAAGTGGCGAGGTCGTGAATAGCGTGATGTTTATCCTCGCCCGCACCGAGATGCGGCCAGAGCATCGCATCACGGCTCTCCGCCTGGTGGGCCCGAAGAGCCCGCAGGAGAAGGACGCGCTGCTGCGCGACTCAGTTCGCTCTTTGCGAGAATCGGGCTCAGGGGCAGAACGAGAAGCGGAGGGCGTGGGACATTCGGCAAATAGATCGGAAAGGCTACACCCTATCGTTTCGCGGCCGCTCCAGGCACGGTTCCTCACGATTCCCCAGGCCCCGCTTTGCTACTGGCTCAGGGAGCGGTTCTTCGAACTTCTTGCCGGTCGCAACCTCGGTGATGTCGCAGACGTATGCCAAGGATTGGTTACCGGAAACGAGCCGCGCTTTACCCGATTTACTTGGGAAGCTGGCTCGGGTGAGTGGGGAGGCGGCGGCGCACGGAAGCACCGCTGGGTTCCCTTCGAGAAGGGTGGAGGCTACGGAAAGTGGTTCGGTCACCATTTCTGGGTCGTTGATTGGCAGCATGATGGCGCCAGAATCAAAGCTACTCCCGGTCCACGGGTTCAGAATGAACACCACTACTTTGAGGCAGGATGGACGTACAGCTACATGGCGAGTGGCAGTGTCGGACTGCGAGTGATTGGCGAGGGAACCATCACCTGCGATCTCTCGGCTGGTGTTTTCCTGCGCAAGAGCCTGTCATCGCTCGGAGCAGTCCTCAATGGGCGACTCTCTTCTTACATCGTCCGTTCCATCACGCCGAAAATTCAGCTTCGCGAAAGTTATGTTTCACGCATTCCACTGCCTGAAAGCGTGCCCTCAGAACTCGCGAGCGGAGAGGCCGCATGTATCCGCCTGAAGCGCTACCTTGTCGGCCTCGATCCGATTGAGCGCAGTTTCGCGGGTGTTGCTGTAGTCGGTCCTACGCTGGTCGAAGCCTGGCGAAGTCTAGCCAACACCACGGACGTGGTGGCTGCGGTGCTGCATACGCTTGAAGGGCTTTCCGAGCGCGAGGTGTTTGCGGGGTACGGTATTGAGGGAGAAGATGTTAAGACAGTGGTGGCCGAGACTGGTACGCCCGCCGGTTGGTTCCCGCTTGTCGGTGGGTACGATACGCTTCCCGCGCCGAACGGATTCGATGTTTCCGCCGAGCTTTTCGCAACACTTTCCCGCTCCCCGCGCCGTAAGCTGCCGGCCGAGGAACTCGCCAGTCTGAAGCGCCGCCTCAGGACGCTTTACGGAGCAGGGCCGGGCGCTAAGGCCGACGATGACATCGAGACAAGCGAAGAACGCGGAGACGACGATGAGGAGGAAGCTGCCGCTTCCGGCGCGCGCATTCCGATCCCGGCCGAAACATTCCTGGAAGAGCTATCGCAGAATCTCGACATCCATCCGATCTCGCTCTATTGGCTCCTTCGCGAGCTGCGAGAGAAGGAAGGCGTGGTCTGCACGCCCGAACTCCTCCGGTTCGCCGAGGATTACATGAGCATCGTTGTCCTTCGTCTGCTCGGACATCGCTGGCCGAGCGAGATCGAAACAGGACACGCAGCCCCATCTTGGGCTGATGGCGACGGGATCATCCCGATCACAGACAACACTGGCGTGTCCACGCTGCTTGCCCGTGTACGCCAGCGTATTGCCGAGGACTTCGGCGCCGAGCGCGCCGGGGCCGTCGAGCGCGAGTTCGACGAGATCGTAGGCAAGCCGCTGAGCGCATGGCTCGCCTCAGACTTCTTCAAGCGCCACATCTCCCAGTTCCGTAAGCGACCTATTGCATGGCAGCTCATTAGCTCTGCTTCCGACGGCGACCGGCGGCGTGGCCGGGTGGCTGGTAACGCGCCCGCGTTCTCGTGCCTGGTGTACTACCATCGGTTAAACGCCGATCTCCTGCCGAAGCTCAGAACGCAATACATCGGGCCGCTTCGCATGAGCTTCCAGACGGAACTCGGCAGCCTGGAGAGGATGAAGGACCGCAACGCCGATCAGGACGCCCGCCGGCTGGAATTGGAAAACAAGCTCGAAGAGCTGAGAGAGTTCGATGCCCGGCTGGAGCGGGTCATTGTCGAGAGCTTCGCATCGCCGGCGCTCGATAACGCCACATCGAAGGAAACAGTCGACAAATGGACTTCGCGTGACGGCCGGGTGCGCGCCCCCCAAACGCGCGATGCCTTTCTCGCACAAGAGCGACGATACGATCCTGATCTCAACGATGGCGTACGTGTAAACATTGCGCCGTTTCAGCGGACCGGCTTGCTGGCAGCGGATGTGCTGGCGGCTAAGGACATCGAGAAAGCGATTGCCGACCGTGCGGAGTGGCGCGCCGACGAGCGGCGCTGGTGCCGTGAAGGCAAGCTGCCGCGGCCTGGCTGGTGGCCCGGCGAGGATCACGTATCATGACGGCTCCGGATTCGTTTCGCATCTGGTTACGCAATGAGATTGGGACGGTACTTCGTCGGAAGGTTGCCCCTCCGGCGCTTGTGCTTTGGTGCGATCCAGACGGTTCATGGCGTGACCTGCTAAAGGCCGCTGCGGACGGAAACACGTTCGAACTATGGTCCGGCGGTGAACACGAGCTCATCCTGCGCGACCAGCTCCTGAAGGCAGTTCCGGCGGCACGCGTCATCTGGTTGTCAGTAGCACGCGAGGGAATCACGTACCTGAAGGTATTCGAGTTGCAAGCGGAGCTTGTATGGACAGAGTCTCTTTTATGCGCGCTCGCCCGGTTTGGTGTCGAGATTTCGCGTGATCGTGAAGCTGAGCTCCGCGATATGCTCAGGGCATACGCGATCGAGAACATTGACCAGCCACGCTCGGCGTGGCGCGACCTGACGCCAGGCAGTGCGAAATCCGCGCTGGTAGATGATGATGCAATACTTTCAACGCTCGCTCGTCCAGGTGCGCCCATCGTCGAGGTGGTCGGGGAGGATCGGAGCGGAGTCTTCACACGACGTGTGACAGAAGACTTCGGGCTGCCGACGCCCATCGCTGGCAAAGATGACGCTTGGCGGGTGGCAAGTACGGCGCGATTGGTGGTCACAGATGCCGTAAGGCAAGTCCCGTCAAATCCCCCAAGCGAGGGAGACAAAATCATTCCATTTGGAGCAGCCCGCGACCGGGCGCTGAGGCTCCTCGACCGCTGGCAGAAAAACGTCGAGCTGATGGCGGCCTTTGAAGACCTGTCCCGCCAGGCTGATGAAACGACTTCTCTGACATACTGGGCGAGGAATCTGAGCGGGGCTGTTCCCGCCTTGGCCTCGGGAGCTGCGGAGGAGGCGCTGTTCCAGAAAGAAGTCGAGTCCCTTGCGCAGCTCGAGGATTTCGAGCCACTTGCTCGCCGTTTGGAAGAGCGCGAGGCATATTACGTCGCACACGCGGCCGGTTTTTGGGGTGCCCGGGCAGAGCGAAAGGTGCCCTGGAATACGACGCTGTCGTTCGCGCGCGCGGCCGGGCTTATTCGTTCGCAGGTCGCTGTTGAGCAGAGCTGGAAGACCTTGAGCGACGCCGTAACTTGGTTCACAGAAGCCGGTTGGCAGATCGATCGTGAAGGTGAGCAGCTCTTTCGGGATGATGCCACAGTTCCTCCTGCGCTCGTCGGCGTCCGGGTGCGCCTGCGGCGCGCTTATTTGCGGCATCTTGATCGGTGCAATGCAGCGTTCTCCGAGCTGTTGCACCACCACGGCGTCGCTGCTCTGGACTTGCCGTTCGCTGGCGAAGTGCTTTCCAAGGTGCGGCCAGCGAAAGAGCCAATGGCGGTGCTCGTTCTTGATGCCTGCCGGTATGACCTCGGCGCGCGAATCGCTGAGGCGCTCGACAAAGGCGAGCCGGCTCGCCGGGCTGAAATCAAGCCAGTACGTGCGCCTTTGCCCTCAATCACTCCCCTGGGAATGCCACTAGCTCTCGCCGATGACCCGAGCCAGCTTTCGGTACAACTCACGCACGGGGCGCCTGTGCGGTGGCGGGTCACCGCTAGTGAGGGGAATGAGGACCTGACGGCGGCCGAAGAGAGGCGCGAGTGGTTGCGTAAGCGATTCAAGCTCAGTCCGGCCGCCACGTCTGACGTGAAGACCGTACTGAATTCTTATCCACCGTCGCCGAAGGAGAGCGGGCGGATGCTGTTCATCTTCGGCGACGAGTTTGACGTTCAAGGGCACGAGGGTGAGCTGGAGTTTACTGGAGCCGAAGACCATATCGAGCGTTATGTCCGCGTAATTCGCCGCGTGCGAGACGCGGGTTATACCACCGTCGCCATTGTCACGGATCACGGCTTCATTCATTGGCAACCCGATAAAGATGAGGTCGAGAGCGTCCCGACAGGTGAGGTCCTTTGGCGCTCACGCCGTGCGGTTGCCGGCCGGGGTCTAAAGCATCCTACGGCAATTGCCGCCCCTGTGCAGGGAAGCGATTTAGAGTGCCGCGTGCCGCGGAGCGTAAATGCCTTCCGGACGTATGGCGGAATCGGTTTCTTTCATGGAGGCGCGACCCTGCAGGAGCTGGTAATTCCTGTGGTCATTCTCCGCTGGCCGAAGAAGACGGAGAAGATCTCCGCGGTCCTCACACCAATATCTGAGATAACGTCGCTAAAACCGCGTGTTGAAGTGAAGCCGGGTGTGAGCCAGGGCACGATCTTCGGCCCGGACGCCAAAATGATGAGTCGTCAGGTGCTTGTGAAGATTGTGGATCCGGCAAGTGGGCGCCGGCTGTTCAGGTCCGGCAGCCACAAGATCGAACCTGAGGGGCAGCCGGTTATGATCGCGCTGGAGCGCGAGCCAAACGAGGCCTGCCCACGCGGCACGCACCTGCGAGTGGAGGTCCGCGATGCAGATAACGATGAACTCGTTGATCACTGCGACGCTGAGTTGAAGGTGGATCTGGAGGAGTGGGATTGAACACGAATAGCCCCGAGCAAACTCGAGACGTCCCACCCGTGGACGAAATACACATCGACGAGCTCGATCGGAAGCTCCTTGATGCGTTTGCCGGTCGGGTTGTACGCAAAGATTTGGTCAAGAAGCTCAAGGTGGGCTTCAATGTTCCCGTCTACGTTCTCGAATACTTGCTGGGCAAATTCTGCTCTACGACGGACCGCCAAGAGATAGAGGCCGGCCTGCGACAGGTAAAGGAGGTTATCAGCGAGCGCATTGTGCGGGCGGACCAGAGCGAGCTTATCAAGGCACGCCTGCAAAAGCACGGTTCAATGAAGATCATTGACCTTTGCACGGTCACATTCGACGAGAAGGATCAGGGCGGGAAATACTGGGCCCGGCTTGCCGCAAGCGGTCTCGACTTCGTTCATGTGGATCCAGATCTTGTCCATAAGCACGAACGGCTATTTACTGGCGGCATTTGGGCAAACATAGAACTTTCGTATGACGAGACCATCGTCCATCGGGGCGTGACACGCCCCTTCGTGTTGCAGCGGCTCGCTCCTATCCAGATCGCCAGCGCACATTACGACGAATTTGTGGAGGGGCGGCGCCAGTTTAGCCGTGACCAATGGGCCGATGTTCTGCTGAGGACGATGGGGTACGAGCCGACACATGGCGATTTCACGCAGCGCCGCAAATGGCTGTACCTCCTCCGCCTCGTGCCGCTTGTCGAAAAGAATTTCAACTTGGTCGAACTTGGCCCCCGTGGCACTGGAAAGTCCTATGTCTACCGGGAGCTCTCGCCGTACGGGATTTTGCTCTCAGGCGGGCAAGTCACGATCCCGAAGCTCTTCGCCTCCAACGCACCCCCCTACGACCCGGGCCTTGTGACGCGTTGGGACGTCGTGGCGTTCGATGAGGTAGCGGGGTCACATTTCAAGAAGCCGGAAGACAAACAACTTTATAAGGACTACATGGAGCTGGGTTCCTTCTCACGCGGCAGTGCGAAGGGAACCATCCAAGGAGAGGCGGGATTCGTCTTCAACGGCAACCTCGACGGCGAGGTCGAGACGATAGCTCGCACGTCGCACCTGTTCCTGCCATTTCCGGACACCGTCCGCAACGACATGGCGTTTCACGACCGCTGGCACGCCTACCTGCCGGGGTGGGAGTTGCCGAAGATGCAACCTGGATACTTCACTGTGCACGTGGGCTTCATTGCCGATTACATCGCCGAGGTCTTTCATAATGCGCTTCGAGGTCGTAGCTACGCCGATGTCTACGACCAGTATTTCCACCTAGGCAGCCACGTCGAGGAACGTGATCGCAAGGCAATTGCGAGGACGACGTCGGGGCTGCTCAAACTCTTGCATCCGGGTGGCGAGTGCACGAAGGCCGAAGTCGAAGAATATTTGACGTTTGCGATGGAACTTCGGAGGCGCGTGAAGGAGCAACTGCGGCGGATGGGTGGCGTCGAGTATGCGCGTGTCAACTTCTCATACATCGACAAAGAAAGTCGTCAGGAAACGTTCGTAGCCTGTAAGGAGCTCGGGTCGACCCAGATCATCCCCGACAGTCCCCTGCCGCCGGGCGACGTATTCACAGTAGGACATGATCCGGCCGAGGGCCGTTATTCGCTTTTCCGGATACAATGCTCGGTAGCCCCGGGCGGTGGGCGATTTGCCGTTGTCGGTGTTACCTCAAAGGGCATCAGGGAGTCGGCTCGCATGGCATATGACTACTTGCGGGCTACAGGCAAGAAGATCGGTCTCGATCGCGACCCAGGCGAGTATGACGTCAACGTCCAGGTGATAAGCCTGACGCCTGGGAAAGATGCCGCGGATATGGGGATGGCCTTCTATATCGCGCTACTCTCGGCGACCCTCGGTCGTGCAACCGGCGCGCAGCTCGTCGTCCTAGGTCAAATGAGCCTGCATGGCGTACTGTCACGAGTTGAGGGCCTTGGCGACAAGCTGCGTGTAGCAATGGACGCCGGCGCGCGCCGTGTGTTGATACCGACTGAGAACAGCCGTGACTTCGCGGCCCTCCCGGCCGAGGTCTTGGACAAGTTGCGGATTGAGTTTTACAGCGAGCCATCGCAAGCAGCGTTCAAGGCGCTCACGGACTAATGGCCTGTTCGAACAGCTCACGTGCTTCTTCCGCGCGGCGAGCGACGGTTCCGGCCCAGAAGGCCGTGGCCGCGATGTGCTTCTGCGCCTGCGGGCTGATCATCCCCGGCACTGGGACGACGCGCATGACATGCTCCGTTCCGTCCGAATCGACCGTGCATGTGTCAGCCTGGGGAACCAGCGCCGCTTGGCTCTGCGATGCAACCAGCGTGGGCCACAGCCCAACGAGCGCGCCAGTAATTGCCGCCGCGATCGCCGCGACCCGCCACCTGTTTCCCCTTCCCATCAATAGTCTCCTGATACGGTTTCGAGCCATGAAACGGGGCTACCGGCCCTCGTCGCTTGTGTAGCGGCGAATGCGCGGGCTTATTGCACGCCCTTCAGTCATACAACAAACTGCGCGTTCGGCAGCGACTTCACGAGTGCCCGACTTTCGCCGAACAGGATCTTGCACCGGAAGGGAGGAAGCCGCTGGAGCTCACGGAAGTCATGGATGCTCAGTTGCCTCGTCCGCGACTTCAGGAACAGCCAAATTTCGCGGCTGGGCCATGTCACCCACTCGGTGAGGTTCCTGAATCGTCTGCCTCGCTCTTGAGCCATTCTCCTCCGCGCTTCGGCAAGTTGCATGAAAAGCTCGTCCCCCATTGGTTTCCGTTCCAGCTGTATCCCTACGTCAACGTCCCCCAACTCCTTGCTCGCTGAGAGGAAGCTGCCGAAAACAATTACCCCCGTGATCCTCTCCAGATAATCGGGGTCTGCATTGACCGTGCGGACGCGCTGCATGAAAGCCTGAAGAGTTTTTTCAGCGGTCATCCTCGAAATAGGACGTAGATTCGCGCCAGCTAATTGATTGCCCTTTAGGGTCGTCTCATAGAGGTCGTGACCTTCGTGTCGTCCGCTCCTGGAAAGATAACCCTCTTTCTCCAGGGCGTTCATCACTTGTTTAGCTTCCTCCTTCGGGCAGCTCAAGATATGCTGCGCATACCCGCAGGACACCTGGAGATGAAGTATTTCCCTCAGGAATTTCCGAATGTCCTTGGCGGGGCGCCCCGCGATCACCTGGTCGGGCCGCAGGATCATGCGTGTAAGATGGCAGAGATTGGCCCACTGTGGCAACCGCCGGAAACGATCCGCACTCGGGAATTCGTCGCCCTTGACGCGACGCATCATCCTCTGGCCGAGATCAGGGCAACAGGGAGAACGTCGAGGTGGTGCTTTGCGAATAATGACGTCTTTTTCGTCTCTTCACTTGCGGCTGTGGCTAGGTTTGGCGACGTCCAGGCCTCCTGTGGTCATCCGCGGCAGTCAAGCAACGGACTACAGTTCTTCGTGCGTCCTTATGTGCAGGGTGTGGCCTGCGGGGGCCCTGGAGTAAAACTGCAAGTGCAAAGTGACGCGCGCGTTGCGAGGGAGGGCGACCTCGGTTAGACTGGCGAGAATCGTGGACTCAAGCCGTCAATTGATCATTTCGAATGCGAACGTGCCGCTTCTGGATGAAGCGTTAGAGTTTCTCACGGCGATCCGTGCAGGGACTGAGGTGGCGACACGACCCCTGCCGCAAGAGGTGCTCCTGGTAGCGCCGACGCGAGGTGCAGCCGATGATCTCGTGTTTCGGTTCGTCCGGAAAAACGGCTCGCGGGGCGGCGTGCACCGATACACGCCCGTGCAACTGGCGTTGGTGCTGGCGACACCGGGGCTGGCGGCTGGGGGTCTGGCGCCGCTGAGTGCGCTCGGCCAGGAGGCTTTGGCTGCGCGCAGTGTGGCGAAGTGTCCGCCCGGTTACTTCACCCCCGTAGCCGACACGCCCGGGTTTGCGCGGGCGCTGGCCGCTACCCTCGAAGACTTGAGCCGCGAGGGTCTGGGTCCGCAAGAGGTGGCCGACCACGGCGAGCCGGGACAAGATCTCGCGCGGCTGCTCGCTGCCTACCAGGAAGAGTTGAGTAGCCAAGGTTTGGCGGACCGAGCGGAGATTCTGCGCCAGGCTACGTTGACGGCGCGCGGCATCGACCATCCGCTGCTGGGGCTGCCGCTGGTAGCACTTTCGCCGCCGCTCGAGTCCTTCCTGGAGCGTGATTTCTGGAGCGCCGTGTTTGCGCGAACACCCGCCGTTCTGGCTGCTGCGCTAGCCTACGACGGTGAAACGGTGAAGGCCCTCGAGGAGATGTTAGGTGTCAGAGCACGATACTTGGAGGTCGCAGGCTCAAACTCTGACCAGGCCCTCGACCGCCTGCGCCGACGCATTTTCGTCCCGAGGCAGGTAAGCGGGGCGCCGGAAGAAACCGACTCTAGCGTGGAGTTGTTTTCTGCTCCCGGTGAAAGTTTGGAATGCGCCGAACTAGCGCGAAGGATTCTGCGCGCGGCGTGTGCTGGCGTTCCCTTCGACCGTATGGCCGTTCTACTGCGGCATCCGGACGCCTATCAGCCTCTCTTGGAGGAAGCGCTTGAGCGCGCCTGCGTGCCAAGCTACTTCACGCGCGGCGTGCTGCGGCCGGACCCGGCGGGACGCGCGCTGCTGGCGCTGCTCGACTGCGCCTGCGAAGGGCTTTCCGCTTCGAAGTTCGGCGAATATCTCTCGCTGGGGCAGGTGCCGCGGGTGGACGAGAGTGGTGCGCCCCCTGAGCGTCTTGGGCTGTGGCAGGAATCGGCGGACGAGGCCCAGGCCAGCTTCAAGTTTGCCTACCCGGAGCCTGACCCCGTTGCGGCGGAAGCTGAAGAGTCCGACGAAGCGCCAGTGGTGGCGGGCTCTTTGCAGGCCCCCTTCCTTTGGGAAAAGCTGCTGGTGGATGCGGCGGTGATTGGCGGGCGTGACCGCTGGCGGCGGCGCCTGAACGGGCTCGAAGCCGAGTTCCGGCGCCAGCTCGAGGAGGCCCAGCGCAGCGGGGACGATCGCACCCCACGCCTCGAACAACAGCTTGTGCGGCTCGGCCATTTGCGGCGCTTCGCGTTGCCCGTCATCGATCTTCTGGCCTCGTTTACCGAAGCAGCCCGATGGGGCGAATGGCTGGAGCGCTTGAGGCACCTCGCGGCCATGGTGCTACGCCGTCCGGAACGGGTGCTAGAAACGCTTGGAGAATTCGAGCCTATGGCGGAGACGGGCCCGGTGGGTCTCGAAGAAGTACGGCAGACGCTCGCACAGCGCTTGAAGTTCCTGCGCAGCGAGCCAGCCGGACGCCGCTACGGGAAGGTATTTGTAGCGACCCTGGACGAAGCCCGCGCTCGGTCGTTCGAGATCGTCTTCATTCCGGGTCTCGCTGAGGGCCTTTTCCCCGCGCGTCCGGCCGAAGATCCGCTGCTCCTCGACGAGTACCGGCGCGCTCTGTCGCCGCTGCTCATGACTCGTGCGGGGCGAGTGGGGCGGGAGCGGAGGCTGCTGGGCGTCGGCTTGGCGGCGGCCCAGAGGCGGCTTTGCGTTTCTTATCCGCGCACGGAGGTGTTAGAAGGGCGGGCGCGTGTTCCGAGCGTGCTGGCACTCGAGACTCTGGCGGCCGTGGAGGCCCGGCTACCGCCGGTGAAAACATTCGAGCGGCGGGCAGCCGAAGCCGCCGAGGCGCGTTTGGGATGGCCCGCGCCGCGTGCCACCAGCGAGGCCATTGATGACGCCGAGTACGACCTGGCTTTTCTCGAGCCCTTGCTGAAAGCGGAGCCTGAGAAAGCGAAGGGGCGGGCGGCTTACTTGCTGAAGGTCAATGAGCACCTAGCGCGGTCGCTCCGCACACGCTGGCAGCGCTGGAAGGGGCGCTGGCAAAACGGGCGCTGGACGGGCGGTGTCTGGAGTGGGGCCGATGGCATCGTAGACCCAGACGCGCCGACGCTCGAGGCGCTGGCCCTGCACGCGCCCCGGCAGGTGGGCGTCTCTTACTCCGCCTCCGCCCTTCAGCACTTCGCCGCCTGTCCGTATCGCTTTCTATTGAACGCAATCTACCACCTCACCGAACGGAAGGCTTTGGCGGCGCTGGAGGAACTAGATCCGCTCACGCGCGGCTCGCTGTTCCATGAGGCCCAAAAACGGTTATTTTGCGCACTCAAGGAAGCAGGTTTGCTGCCCGTCACGGAGGGGCGCCTACCGCATGCGCGTCAGGTGTCCGACCGTGTCTTTAAGGACGTGGCGGACGAGTACAAAGAGGAGCTGGCGCCTGCGATAAACCCCGTATGGGACAGCCAGATCGAGAGCCTGCTGTCAGACTTTCGCGGCTGGGTGATGGAGCTGCCTAAGATTCACGCAGAGTGGATGCCAGTGCACTTCGAGTTTGGCTTTGGCCTGCACAGGTCTGCGGCTGAAGACCGTGACCCGGCTAGCCGTAAGGAACCTGCTGTAATCTTAGGTGGGCTGTGCTTGCGAGGGATCATCGATCTGATCGAGCGCCACAGCGAGCGTCCAGTGCTGCGCGTCACCGACTACAAGACCGGGAAGCTGCCGGCGGAGGCGGAGCGCCCGGTGTCGGTGGGTCGAGGCGATGTGCTGCAGCCGGCACTTTACGGCCTGGCGGCTGAGGAACTGCTGGGCGAACAGGTGGAGAGCGGCACCCTGTTCTACGCCACTGCGCGCGCCGGGTACACCTTGGTGGACCTGAAGCTAGATAACGACACCCGAGAGCGCATCGGGACAGTGATCGACACCATCGAGCAACATGTGCGTCGCGGATTTCTGCCGGCTGCGCCCCGTGAGAACGCGTGCCTCTACTGCGCTTTTCGGCCGGCCTGCGGACCTTACGAGGAAACGCGGGTGCAGAGGAAGCCGCAGGAACGCCTCGAGCCGCTCAACGCGATCCGCAGAATGCCTTAAGAGCCAGACGCTAGCTCTCAGGGGCTAAGACCGAGCTTATGGGCCAAGTGATCCCCAGTAGCGACAGGTTCGACGACCGAGGAGCACGCGAGCGCATTCGCACCTCGCTTGAGGAAAGTCTGCTGGTGGAGGCGGCGGCGGGCACCGGCAAGACCACCGAGCTGATCCGTCGCATAGTGGCCGTGCTTCGCACGGGCGCGGGACGGGTGGAGAACCTAGTGGCGGTCACTTTCACCCAGAAGGCGGCTGGCGAGCTGAAACTACGCCTCCGCGCCGACCTGGACCAGGCACTTATCGAGGCGCGCCAGGGCACGGCCGGTGGGAGTGCTGCGGCAGAAGCTGAAGTAGAGCGTTTAGAAAGTGCGATTGCCCACCTGGAAGAAGCGCGTGTCGGCACCATTCATTCTTTTTGCGCCGACCTCTTGCGGGAGAGGCCTGTGGAAGCGGGCGTAGACCCAGACTTCCGGGAACTGGCCGAGGGCGAGCAGGAACGCTTGTTCCGCCGCGCTTTCCGCAATTGGCTCGAGGCTAAGCTCAGTGAGGCTTCTACGGTGGTGCGCCGCGCGCTTGAGAGGCTGGCGCAGGGCGAGCCAGAGACCTCGGGCCAGTCACCGACCGAGGCGCTTTACGTTGCGACCCGCGAGTTTGCCGAGTATCGCGATTACGACCGCCCCTGGGAGCAAAGGCCCTTCTCGCGCGAAGAAGAGATCGAGCGGCTGCTGGATGAGGCCGTGGTGCTGGCCGAACTCAGCACGCGCTGCACAGATCGCAACGACAATCTGTTTGTGGCCCTCGAGCCAGTCCGAGAGTTTGCTGAGTACATTCACCGGGAACGCGCCACGGGTGCCCGCTTCGATTCCGACCGTTGGGAAGCCCGGCTGCTACGCCTGGCGCGTCAGTTGAAGAAAGGAGGAAAAGGGGCGGGAAAGGAATTCGCTCCCGGCTTGCCGCGCCGGCAGGTGGTGGACCAGCGCGGCGCATTTTTGCAGCGTCTCGGGCAGTTCAACACCGCCGCCAGCGCGGACCTGGCGGCGCGCTTGCAGGGGGAGATGGGCGATCTCCTCGGTACCTACGATCGGCTGAAGCGTGCCTCGGGCGGTCTCGACTTCATGGACTTGCTGCTGAAGGCGCGGGCGCTGGTTCGCGATCACACCGCCGTGCGGCAGCATTTGCAACGCCGGTTTACGCACATCTTCGTGGATGAGTTTCAAGACACGGACCCCTTGCAAGCGGAGATTCTGCTGCTCCTGGCAGCTGAGGACTCTGCGGAGTCCGATTGGCTGGAGGCGACGCCGGCTCGCGGGAAGCTTTTCGTGGTGGGCGATCCGAAGCAGTCGGTCTACCGTTTCAGGCGCGCCGACGTGATGCTCTACCAGGAGGTCCGCGAGCGGCTTGCCGGGCGCGGTGTACCTGTCCTCTATCTCACGCGCAGTTTTCGCGCGCCTGCGCCCCTGCAGCAGGCCCTCAATTTTGCGTTTGCGGAGGAGATCCGGGAAGACCGATTAAGCGGCCAGCCGCGCTACGTACCGCTGGAGCCAAGCGAGGATCGCACGCCGGTTTCGGGCCAGCCCCATCTAGTGGCGCTTCCGGTGCCCGAGCCCTATAGCGAGTACGGAAACATTACCAAGAAAGCGATAGAGGCTTCACTGCCGAAAGCGGTGGCTGCTTTTGTGGATTGGCTGCTGAACAAGAGCGGCTGGCAGGTCCACGATCCGGAGGACCCCGAGTACCGGCGGCTTGTTCCTGTCGAGGCGCGGCACGTAGCTCTCCTTTTCCGGCGGTTTGTTTCCTGGGGCGACGATGTAACTCGGGAGTACCGGCATGCCTTGGAGGCGCGCGAGGTCCAGCATTTCACAGTCGGGGCCACAGCCCTGCACACCCGGGAGGAAATAGAGACTTTAAGGGTGGCGCTCGCCGCGATTGAATGGCCCGACGATGAACTTTCCGTCTTCGCGACGCTCAAGGGTCCGCCGTTTGCCGTGCCGGATAGTCTGCTGCTGCGTTATCGCGAGCTCGCCGGGGGCTGGCGCCCCTTGCGACCTCCGCCCGAGAAGCTTCCGGCGGACCTGGAGCCGGTGGCGGTTGCGCTCGAAACGCTCGGCCGGCTGCACCGGCGCCGTAACTGGCGGCCCTTGGTGGCCACGGTCGCGGAGTTGTTGGAAGTGACGCGCTCGCCGGCCGGCCTCGCCCTGCGCCCCGCGGGACATCAGGCGTTGGCAAACGTCAACCGGCTGTGCGAAGAAGCGCGCAGCTTCGAATCGAGCGGGGGCATCTCGTTCCGCGCTTTTGTGGAAGACCTCGAGGCTCAGGCGGAGCGCGAGGCACGCTCGGAGTCGCTGGTGTTCGAGGAAGGTGCCGAGGGTGTTCGGCTTATTACGGTGCACAAGGCTAAAGGACTGGAGTTTCCGGTAGTGATCCTGGCCGACCTCACGGCCCGGTTGGCCAGGGAGGCCACGCGTTACACTGACGGGCGGCAGAGGCTGTGCGCCCAGAAGCTGGCCGGCTGCGAGCCTTGGGATCTGCTTGACCATCGCCAAGAAGAGACCGCGCGTGACCAGGCCGAAGGCGTGCGGGTGGCGTACGTGGCTGCTACGCGCGCGCGCGACCTGCTGGTAGTGACCGCGGTGGGAGAGAGTAAGTACCAGGGCGGCTGGCTCGAGCCGCTCAACCGCAGCCTGTATCCCGATCTCGGGCGCTGGAGGCAGTCCCAGCCCGCACCCGGCTGCCCAGCCTTCGGCAAAGCCACTGCCTTGGCGGGCTACGAAGACGATGCGCTGCTGGAAAGGCTGGTCAGGCCCGGCCTGCACGCTGTACCTGGCGCCGAGCACGATGCTGTGTGGTGGGACCCACAACAGCTCGAACTGGACGTGCAGGGCAGCTTCGGATTGCGGCAGGAGGTATTGTTGCGGCCCTCCGAACAGAGTGCCGAAGGCGAGAAGCAATACGCCGACTGGAAAGCCGAACGGAAACGCACGCTCGAGGGCGGCTCGCAGCCCGAGTTCGAAGTGACGACGGCTACGCAGGCGCCTGCGCTGCCTGCCGGCTTCGAATGTCCCATTGCGCTGCAAATGGTGGACAGGCGCTCGGAGCGTCCGCAGGGACGCCGCTTCGGCACGCTGGTGCACACCGCGCTGCGCGATGTGAGCCTCCGCGGGACCATGCAGGACATCGAACGGCTGGTGCGCTTCCACGGGCGGGTGCTGGGCGCAACGTCGGCCGAGCTAAGCGCAGCCGCCAATGCCGTCTCGAGTGCCCTGGCTCATCCCGTGCTCAAGCGGGTGCGCGCCGCCCCCGAGCACCGCCGCGAATTTCCTCTTTCTGTGCTGCTCGATTCGGGGCAACTGGTGGAAGGCGTGCTGGATCTCGCTTTCCTTGAGGATGGAGTCTGGACCGTGGTGGACTTCAAGACCGATGCCGAAGTGCCCACGCGACGCCCCCACTACGAGCGCCAGTTGAAGTGGTACGCTCTGGGACTGGCCTCGCTAAGCGGCCTGCCGGTGCGCGGGATTCTGTTGGCCGTCTAAGCCAGTCTATCTGGCTAGCCCACAGACACTACTCTTTCATTGCACTAATTCCCGAAATCGCCGGCGCTGGTAATAAACTGTCCCATGGTGGTAGTGTGCGCAACTGCCGCCGTTCCTCCCCACCCCAAGCCGCGAAGGTCCCTGCTTCTCTATTTCCGGCGTCGCAGCAACCCGGCGAGGCTTAACAAACGAAGACTAACTTAACTTAGGCGAGATGAGTGCAGATTGAGAAGCCGGCCGGGAGAGAAACCACCGCACGCCAATGTCAACGTCTCATGGCAACTGTTGCGTGCGCGCCTGCTCCGGTGCACGCCACCCGAGGCTTGCCCAGGCGTTGTTCTTGCCTCATCGCCGACCCAAAGTCGACTCAGGGGAAATCCTCATCTCTGCTGATGACGACGTCACCTTTGATTCGGTGGGTTGTTCCAGGCTTGCAGACCTTATGGTAGAGGGCCGTGGCCTGCGTGTTGTCCGGAAGCCCCTTTGAGCAACCCAGGTCGTCAACGAACATTATGCTGCCGTCTCTGAGATCGACACTATCGAGGCAGTTCGCGCTAATCAACTGTTCTATCTGTTTGAGCCAGTTGACCCGGTCCACGGCGGCGGTTTCGTGCGTCCCGTCGGCTCGGATGATTTCGACTGCGAACTGATCTGCCTGCCTCTGCTCGCTGTCTTCCTTATTGCTCGTGCTCATTTCTCCGCCTCTCTGTGACTTTGGGCCGGCTTGAAGTATCCATAGACGCATCTGGTGCCCCTGCGGTCGGGATTGTAAATGTCCTGGATCACGCCGTCGATGACGGCTGTCAGATGTCGCGACAGCCGTACCACCAGGCGTCCCCTGGGAAGCTCCTCCGCTCTTAGGTGCACCCGACAACCGAAACCAACCTGCATGGTGGGTACCCATTCCCAGCCGACCAGTCTCAGGTAACGCTCGTATGTCGTGCGCCCCACACCGGTGCGGGCGCTGGACCTCGCTCGACCCCTACGAAGCCTCTCCTCAAGAGCAAGCGCATTGATCGCGTCGTAGACCTCCTGGTAGGGCTTCTGGGCGGCGATGGCAATTGCTCTGACGACGCAGTCGCCAGCCCGACCCTTGTAGCCAGCTGCGGCCCGTCCTGCGTCGTTATATATGAAGTCCATTCTGCTAGCCTGCCTTTCTGCAATCTTGGCTCTTAGCTGCCTCAGGAGCGATTGGTCGATTTGTGGGCAGGCCACCCGACTCATTGGGCGAAGCTTCACCCGAATTGGGTCCATTGCCATCGGCGAGGTAGGCTTCAAGACGGCGAGCCGCTTCGTGCAGGTCACGTTCAGCAACGATATTGTAACGGTCGAAGACCGACCGCGTTTTGTGACCAGAGATCGCCATTGCCACGCGCTCCGGTACGCCCGCCCGCACCATATTCCTCACCGCAGTCCGCCGCAGATCGTGGAATAGCTTTCCTGTTATGCCGGCACGCTTGCAGGCCGACTTCCAGGCCACGTACAAAGCCCCAATTCGCCTTCCGGCTCTGGAGAACACGTACTCGCAGTCTGGGAAATCCAGGTCGCCAACGGCCTTCTGTATCTTCAGGATTTCGAGCAGCTCGCCGGTGAGAGGAATCGTTCGAGGTTGGTCGTTCTTCGTGGTTCCTGGTTCCAAAGTCACAGTGCGAGCGTTCAAATCGACCTGGCGCCACTTGAGGTTCAGGATTTCGCGCTTGCGTGCGCCTGTGTAATAACCGAACATAAGCACTGGTTTGAGACGTTCGGGTAACTCGCGCCGGACCGCCAGATACTCCGCATGCTCGAAGAAGCCTTTACGGACATTACTCTCCTTGAGCAAGGGGATATAGGGCACGCGGGCGACCTTTGGTGGCGTCATTTCAGCCCCGAGGTTGAACATGCGCTTGAGTGCCGCCAGCTCGCGATTGATGCTCGCGTTGCTCGCCCCTCGCTGTTGCCTCTCGGCCGTGTAAGTGCGCACTTGATCAGTCGTGATGTCCACTACCCGCAGGCCTTGGAAGAAAGGCTTGAGCTGCTGTTCGATGCGCCGCTTTGCCCAGATGAAAGATTTTCTGTTGTTTGCTCGATAGTCGTTTAGAAAGTCTTCGGCGAGCTGCTCGAACTGCACCCGCTCGGTTGTCGCGCCCAAGAAGCTGGCAGCGCCGACCTCTCCTTCGCGCCTTTTCAGCAACCGCTTGGCGTCCCGAGCCTTTGCAGACTTGCTGCTTTCTCGGAAGGCCTTGCCGTTCCGGTAGTACTTGATCCACCAGATGCGGCCTCTTCGGTAAATCGATCCCATAGTTCTCCTGCAAAGAAATGAGGAAGCGTTTTCCCGGACTGCCGCACCTTCCCGGGTTGTCCCTTGAGGGAAGTCAAGCTGCAAAACGTGGCGCTGCTGGCCGGGCGGCGGGTGCAAATTCATCGGCGAGTCGTAGCGCTTTCGATATAGAATTGGAGCCAGTTTCTTTCGGGGTTGTCATGGCTGACGCCTTGGGGGGGATCGGTCTGCGGATCGGCGTCTTTCGATTCACGATTACGCCCGTGCACCTGCTCACCGTGCCCGCCGTCAACAAGGCAAATATGCTTCGGGGCGGGTTCGGGCACGCTTTTCGGCGCCTCTGTTGCGTGCCACAATGCCGGGACACCAAGAACTGCCCGCTGTCGAATTTGTGCCCGTACAAGGCTGTCTTTGAGCCTTCGCCACCGCCTGGCGCTGACCGACTCTCCAAGAATCAGGACATCCCCCGCCCGTTCGTGTTCCGTGCACCGCAGACGCAGCAGACTCGATTTGAGACGGGTGAGCGCTTCGAGTTTGACTTGGTGCTGATCGGGCGCGCTCTCGATTTTCTTCCCTACTTTGTCCTGTCGTTCCGGGAACTCGCCGGAGAAGGGCTCGGTCTGAACCGAGCTAAATGCACGCTGGAAAGGGTTGAAGAGATCCGGCTGTCTTGTAATGGTGCGGGCCTCGACGAGTCAAAGTCGAACCTCATCTACAGGGCAGAAGACCAGCTTTTCCGGGCGACCGCAAGCAGCGGCGCCGGCGAGTGGATCGCGACTCGCCTTTGCCACCTTGCGGGCTCAAAGGGCGGCGCATCGGTCGAGCGCGTGACCATCCGGTTCCTGACGCCGACTTTCTTGCGTTCCGATGGCGAAGTCGTCCGCTGTCCGGAGTTTCACCACGTCTTCAAGCGCCTCCGCGACCGGATCAATGCGCTCAACACTTTTTTTGGCGACGGCCCGCTTGACGTAGATTTTCGCGGCCTAGGCCGAAGCGCCGAGAAAGTCTGGACCGCCTCGTCGAGAATTGAATGGGTCGAGCGCTTTCGCACGTCCTCGAAAACGCATCAACGGCATGAACTGTCAGGGTTCGTCGGCCAGGCAACTTATGCCTTCCCGAGTCTTGAATCGGGGAACTCAAATCACGAATTGCTGCAATGGGTGGCGCTCGGCGAACTGACCCATGTTGGGAAGCACGCGGCGTGGGGGAACGGACACTACGAGTTGCAAGGATAGCTCATGACTGACATTTGCGAAGCCTACGCACGTGCTGCGATAGCAAGGCCGCGGCTTTTTCAGGAAGACGCTTGGGTACGCATCCTAGCGGGGCAAAATGTTATCGTTTCCGCCGGTACCGGCAGCGGTAAGACCGAGGCGGCCCTCCTGCCCTGCATCGAGACGGGCAAACGAGTCTTGATCCTGTATCCGACCAAGGCTCTCCTTCAGGACCAACACGAACGCGTGAAGAGACTAGCTGCAGGGAAAAGCATAGCGATTGATACCGGTGATGAAGATGATCACCACTTCTACCACAGTGATGTCATCGTGACCAGCCTCGACAAGTTCCTTTACCGGTTTTTCGGCTATGGAAAGAAGCGATGGAGTTACCTGTACCCTTACCGAATTGGCTTCGCCGAAGACCGGAAGTCCATTCTGATCCTCGATGAAGCGCACGCCTACGAAGAGGTGGCGTTTTCACACCTCTGGTTCTTGCTGAAGAAGCTCACCTACGAGCGCCGCGTCCAGACCGTCCTTCTTTCGGCAACGCTGCCTCCTTCGCTCATGGGAGCATTGGAGGACGCAGGTCGGGAGCACTTTCCACGAGGCAAGGATGAAGGCAAGTTTTTCGAAAGGGTTGAAGATGATGAGAACAGGAGCGGGGCTCTCGTTTACGGAGGCCTTGTTCCGCCGTCGGATGTCGTCGCCACGTCTCTCAATTTCTTTGACCATGGTAAGCGCGTAATTGTGGTGACGAGAAGAGTAGTACCCTGGGGTTCGACCGAATCGTCGGATGGCATCACTCTTCACGGGCTATGGGAACAGCTTGGTAACAGGGTTCGAGCCCGTGACCCACGGAGAGCCCCGCTGGCGATTCTCGCTTCCTTAAATGGCGACACGGTTAGCGGGGATATTCTCACATACCACGGCCACCAAATGCCGACATATCGGGCGCGCGTTCTTGAGCGGCTCAGAGGGCTTGACGAGACATGGAAGCCTGACGGCCGAGAAGCGCTTCGGCAGCCGTTCGTGCTCCTAACAACATCCGCGATGGAGGTCGGAGTAGATATCTCGTGTGACGTGATGATCACTGATCTGTGCGAGCCGGACAGTTTTGTCCAACGCGCGGGCCGCTGTGCTAGACGTCTCGGAGAGGCCGGCGAAATATACCTGATCACTCCGAGCGGCGGCAGAATTCCGGAGGCTAGTAAGTCGCTTTGGCAATTCATGCAACAGCGACCGTCGGGAAGTCCAGTGGACGCTCAGGTGAAGCAGGACTTGAACAAGCTGAATTACGTTCCGGATCTGAAAGCTGTCCCGCTGCGACTGGAATATCTTCAAGACCTAAGCCTGTACCGGTACGTGTACGACTTCGTACAGGAAAATCGGGAGCTCTGGGAGAAAGGGGTTCTGATCACGCGGGACTGGGAGCCATCGATCATCGTGGTACGCTCCGAGAAAGACGAGCGAGGGGACCGCATAGGCGGGATCCCGGCGCGGGATTTTTGGCGAGGAAAGGAGATCAAGGAAAAGCTGCTCGTGCCTGCCTCGGGCGCAGCGGGTATTGCTCCCTGCTGTGCATGGGTGTTTGAAGTTTACAACGAAGGGAATCAGTACACGCAGCGCATTGCAATTGGAGGCTCAACGGAACGAACGCTGGTGGAGGCCTTGCGGCTGGCGGGGCTCAAACAGAATCAGAACAACAAGGTTCAGGCCGTGTACGCGTTGGATCTTCCCCTTATTTTGGTCGTGCCGGACATGCCTGACATTCGCCAGAGGATGCTCCCTACGGATGAGCTGGGCCTTATTTACCGTAAGGGAACCATGAACGAGTGGACCGCCAAGTGGCCAGGTTACACGCGCTCGCCGAATGACTCAGTACTCCTTACCCGGGGGGCGATCCTCCGGAAGAGTGGGATTGAGCTGCCACTCTATTGGTTTGAGCCGGCCGGGGAGAACCAGAGGTGATACCAAACGCCAATCCGGCGCTGTTTGTGCCTGGCAAGATTATTCAGGTTAGGAGTCAAGAAAAACCGGGACTCGTGAGCCAGTTGGTCCTCATATCCGTTGAGGAGCACATAGGGCACGTCGTGACAATGCTGGAATGGCTGTGGCCGAGCATCAGCGAACGGGAGCGAGCCGCTGCCAGGCTTCACGATATCAGGAAAAAGGTAGGAGCGAGGTGGGAGTTCATTAAGGGCCTCAACATCGGAGCAGACAAGCTCCGTGACGACTTTTACGCAGAACGAGATTCCATCTCAGCGCTTTCCCCAGCGGAGGCAGCACAGCGCTACGTGGCCTTTGCCCAGTCAGGAGATCATCGCCGATTCTGGCCGACGGTGGACAAGCAGGATTTCCGGTTGGACCTTGATCCCCCGTTCGGCAAGCATGCCGCTGAGGTCAGCGAGCAAGATTTGCTTCCTTATCGGGGTGGCGCTCTCGATTTGCAGAATGACTCACAAAGCCGAAATTACATTCTCAGCCTGATTCGCCTACACCACTCCTTCCAACCTGATCGCATTATCGACGCCTGCGCGGAATACGGAGACGAGCTGGTCAGAGACTTGTACCGACTAATTGTGGCGGATCACGAAGGGTCACGTTGGGCCGAGTATGTCGTGCAGTATCTGGAGAAGGGATATGAGCAACCCGACCGCCAGGATATTTTCGGCGACGTGGCTGTGACGGCATCCGCCGAACCCAAGCCAGAAACAGATTGGAATAGCTTAAGAGTGGCCACCGTCGGGCTGGCGAGGGAACGGCTCCCCGCCGAGCAGTCTGAACCGCTCGTCAAGGAATTGATGGTTCGTTACTACCCCGTGCAAGTGGACTGGGACCTGAAGTATTTGGCTGAAGAAGCCGCCCAGCAGCCTCGCAAGAACGTTGCCCGCCGGGAGGGAACCCGGAAAAGCAGAACACGATGACGCGCCAGGAGAGCATTCAGAGGATCGTTTGGGCTTTGCTCGCCCATGTGGAAACGCCCCAGGAGGCGGTGCTGGCTGCTAGCACGATGAAGCCATACCTTGGCCAACGTGCCGAGCAGGACTACAGGAATCTGCTTCGGGCGGCCGGGCTGTTTGCTTGCGACGACGATGGATTCTACATTCGCTACGCGTCAACGAACACGTCGCGCGTCGCTTGCGAGGCCCTCCTTGCCGTCCCGCCCCCTACGCATCTTTTGACCGTTCCGGTGCCAGTGGAGCCGCGAATGCGCATCGCCTACGGCGTGTTTACTGGTCTCCTTCTCAAACATCTCTATCAAGGTCACCGGGCGGTCCCCCTTCGTGTGGCAGAAGGCATGGCGGCGCTAGGGACACCTGATCCCTCCTCAACTCCGGTGCCTCCGCTTTCTTGCGATCCCGGCGAAATCTGGCAGGAGTTTCAGAATTCAAAGCTCGTATCTGAGGCACTTGCGGACGGAATCGTGGCGACCCTGTCGGCAGTCGGAAACATTGGCGCAATTGCTCTCACTGACTGCCTAGCGCGTGGGCCCGTGTTGGGCACCTTACTCGACACCCTGCCGCTTTATGAGCGTAAGTTTCAGGCCCAAGGTGGGATGCGGCTGGACTTCTACCTCAAGAGGCATATCGATCAATGGAGAAACGAACTTAAGATCACTTCGGGGGACGGCACCACGGTCGAAGGCGTCTGGACCCAAGCCTTGGAAGAAAGCAACGCTGAAACCGGCGCCAGGAGCATCGCTTCCAAGCTTGTGGACCGAGCCATTCAGTCGATTACAATCGCCAGTCCGACTATGCAGTTTCGGTCGGCAGTAGCTCTGTGGCGTGGCGAGGGAACAGGCCCGGCGCGCAAGAGGGGCCTAAAAGAGGAGTTCGGCTGGAATTCAAGGACGGCCTGGAAGGAAACCAGCGCGCCCGGTAACGCCGAGAAGGTGGACAGGGCGATCGAGTCTGCTCTAATCGCGCTCGATCGCCGCCGATGTGGTGCTCGTCAGCTCGATCTCTGGCTTGCTCGACAAATGAGTGCCAGCGGGAGGTTTGAAAAAACGCTGAAATCCATCCAGAAGATCGGCGAAGCATCCCCCCCACGTTCCCGTCCTACCCGTGTCGCCGGTCAATTTATAAACAAGCTCGTGAGGGCATTCCATGACGAGACGCTGGTTCCGTTGATCAATCCTAGCCAGATCAAAGCAGCTCTGCAGAACACCCTGGCGAATCTCATTGCTTGGACGCTCGCCCAGAGGACCGAAGCGGTCAATGTTGCAGTCTTTGGCTGGCCCTTAGCAGCTCTGAGAGTGATCCCCGAAGAAAAGAGATTCGCGCTGCGCTTCATCAAAAAGTCTGACCCACCCGGCGCGAAGGCGCTGCTAAAATTGCCGCCCCTAGGCTCCATTGTTCTGCTACCCGATGGCAACGCCTCCCTCTCGGCTCCCTTCGATCTGCGTAGCCTGAGCGATTCCGGGAAGTCGCTCTCAGAGCATTCTTCCTTGCCGTCTGTCGGGCGCTGCATCGTTTGCGGCTCTGCAACGGATCTATTGGAAGGGGCAAAGACCTTTCTTCCAGAATCGAAGAAACGATGGTACGAAGCCCCGACCACGTTTGTGGAACCCAGGTTGTGCAGTAACTGTGCCTTCCTCGCATATCTGTCGGCAATCTACCCAAACGACAACACAACTGTTGTCGAATTTCCGACGGACAACTTTCTGGAGCTATTTGCTCTCCATGAGCACCTTCAAGGTGTCTCGGGCCTGGTGGCTCTCAAGGTCATCAACCGAACGGCTACACTGTCGGTTTTCTCTAGTCGGTATCTCCTTCTGTCGAAGTCTGCAAAACGCGGGCAGATGGATTCCAAGACTCAGGTGTACATGCAACTGAGGAAGCATGAGCCGCTGCTCCGGCGCATCGACTGGCCGATGCGCGTACAGGTGGAGGGAAGCCAGCCAAACTTCTGGTCAGAGATTCGCCCCCACGTCGCTGTCGGACTCTCTTATTTCGCAGGCCTGCCGGCGTACTACGAGACAGCCGACAGGAAGGGGGCTAGCGGGATCGGGAAGATTGACGCCCAACGCATGACGCGTGCGTTGGCGGAGGGACGGCCTTTTGCCACCTTATACCTCGCCACCCAAGCGCGGCAGCCCCAAAAGGGGTTCGGTTTCGAACGCGACATTCTGCCGCGGGGCGTTCGGAATTTTGAACGCGAATTCATCGCAAACGGCTCGTACGCGGCCAAGATGGCTTGTGCATTGGGAGGCCCGAATATGGATTGCAATATTTATGATGAGGTAATCGTTTTCTCCAATTACCTCCTCGACCTGGTTCGGCCGCTGGTCGAAAGGGAGGTCCGTAAGAGTGGGTCTGCCGTTTCGGGCATCGCGCGCAAGTATACGGAATTGATCGCACGCGATTTTGCCGAGTGCCGGGCGGCAAAGTTTCTCTACGTGGTGTGCCAAGAGGCTGACCAAGCAGAGAAGAAGGATGCCTGGTGGTGCAAACGGCAGGTCTTCGAGGTTCTCAACCCGGCCGCAAAAGACGATCCGCAGATTAAGGCCGCGAGGGATCAGTGGCAACGCTGTGACTCTGCCTATGACGAAGCCGAGAAGGAGCTAAAGAATGCCACGAATGCAGATCGACCCTCCAAAGAGAAAGCTTTGAGGGAGGCCGACGCGACGCTAGATGAGGCCATCTCGGCTGTCCGAGAGGCTTGGGACGCTTTTCGCAAGAACAATCCTAAGACCGAGCTCGAGCGTCGCCTGGCCGCGTTACGTCAAAACCACGGCAACGACGCAGGGACTTGGAGCAAATTTCTTCAGGAGGTTGAGGCTAGGACCCTAGCGCTTCTCCTGCTGAATGTGCATAGAGCTCGTGTATAACAGGAGGTGGAAATGCCGAAGGAAAAGAAGGGGAACGCCGCAGCGCCAAGCGCCACGAAGGGTGGTAGCCGGCTGCCCGACACTCAATACACAGGCGTCAACGCACCGAACACCAAAACTGTTGTCGTGAGTGCCGTGTTAGAGATCACAGGCCAGGTCCGTTTCGGGGATGGTACGGACATTGCCACCACTATAACCGAAAAGGACACGGTCTTAGGGCCCGGCGGAAGTACGTGTGAAAAGGCCATATGGGCCGGAACCAAGCGACGTGGAGTGGACCGGCGAACGATACACGAGCTGCGCGACCGATTAGGCTGGAAAGGGACGTGCTTTATCCCCGAACTGTGCTGCGAATGCCCTATCTGTTGGCTCTATGGCTTCACCGGGACGACGCAGAAGAAAGACATAAATGCCAAATCTCGAGTCCTATACAGTACTTCCGTTTCGGTTGAGGAATTCGCCCGCTGTGTCAATCGGCACTCTCGGAACCAGGTTGACGAAAAGTCGCAAACAACCGCCGGGGCTGCGGGTATTCATGAGGAAGAGGTGGTCGTCGGGGGCACTCACTTCCCTGCGTACACCTCGCTTCTGCATGTTCTCGACTGGGAGATCGGCGCCTTCGCTCACGCGTTTTTGGAAGATATAAACCAGAATCGATACACGGCCGCGTCCCGCGGCCAAGGCGGCATCCGGTTCGCAGAGAACAATCAAGACCCAATCCTAATCGTTGACGAGTCACCGACCGGCGTGTTCCCCCTGTCGGTACCGAAGGTGCCTGCATGGGAGACAGACTACGCTAAAGTGGCGGCCGTATTCGCTTCGCACCACTCCAGTTCGCCGTCGCTCATCGATGTTCAGTCCACCTTGCAGGCTCAGGGCTTTGCAGTAGAAGGCGACACAAAGAGACTCACCGCGAGGGCTGGAAGCACCGAGCTGATTGTTGAGGCTGCCGAGAATTTCCTCCTCGTAAGGCAAGGCTCCGATGAGCTGATGAAGCGGTATTACGGCAACCAAGCCTTGGGCTACCTGAAGCAAAAGCAGATTGAGTTCCAAAAGGCACTCGCGGACCCTACGTGGAGGGATGGGCTGCGCAAAGAGGTCGGAGCGTATGCCGCCGCGATTCAGAAGAAGGAACCCAGTAAGGAGTCGACTGGCGCTACCTCGCCAGAGCCAAGCACGAATCCGAAGGAAGGTGCCCCAGATGACGGGACAGGCAGCAGCGAATAGCGACAAACTGTTCGTCCTCCTGCTTCGAGGAACCATTCTCACGCCCCTGATGGCGCGGAACGCTTTGAAGTCTAACGTCACGTGGTCCAGCTACCCGTTCCTGCCGCCGACGGGGGCATCTGGCTGCCTGGCGGAGCTTCTGGGAAAAACGCGCTGGTATGAAAGCAATTCCTTGGGCCTGGATGCCCGGCGACTTGAGGACCTGCCGGATTACCAAGGCACCTTCGCGCTTGGGGCATACCCTGTTCAGTGGCAAATCTCCCGGCGCCACTTCCGCAGCCATCTCGGTTCAATCTTTAACTACGAGGCTACGATCTGGTCTGCTGGACCAAATGAAGGCAAGAAGTTGGCGGTCGTTGAAGAGGTACTGACGGACAGGCTTGTACTGGTAATTGCTTCGAAGGAGCGTGCCAAATTGTCTGCGTTACATGGCGCCGTCCGCGGACGGCTGGCCCCTTTAGCCAAGAAGGGCAGCATCCAATTGGAGTTTCTCTCTGAGCCAGAAATCCTCGATCTAAAGGCTGGTACCGCTACCGGTTACGAGAAAACGCTTGCTCTCATGTCCGCCACGGAAATGGGGAGCTTGCCCCAGCGAACATTTCTGCCGGGACAAGCCTTCGTCCACTATGTGGCCGTTCGATCTCGCCCCGCAGCGAACAAGCAAATGGAATGGGACATCATGCCCTCAGTTTGGGATGAACACTTGAGGTTCAGGCCCGGCGTCTCGGCATTCATCGGAGCCGCAGGCAGCCGCGCTGTTGGCATCTCACACCAGTTGTGGGATCGCGTCTCAGGGGGAACCGCATAAAACTATGACTTCGAATCTCGTCGCAAGCTCGGATTCTGCCATGGAGCAGGCTGCAAGAGCACACACATTCTGCGGCCAATTCAATCTCTTCACCGGCGAGTTGGAGCCCCTCCCACGTGGCTCGGTCGCTGCGCCAGAAGAGGCGTGGCTTTTTGACCCGGACTTTGGCCTTGTCTTGCCGGATGATCCGGCTGGAAAAGAGGTTCTCGTGGAACCGGGAATCTCGCTGCAATTTCCCGTGCTCCGATCAGGTGCCAGAGACTCCTGGTCCGGGGGAGGACGAACCCTCACCCTCAAGTTCGGGGTCGAAGATCGCGAGCACGTGCCGCCAAGTGTCGCCAAGACCGAGGATGCGGCGCAGCTGGTCCTTTCCGGATTCGGGATTTACCTAGGTAAGAAGAGCGAGCGCCTACAGATTAAGGTGAACGGCAAGGTGGCCAAGGGCGCGGACGGGTCGGCCTACGAGTTCCCATTCTTCCGCATCAGCGAAGTGGTGATTGCCTCGCGGGGCGTTTCGATCTCTTCGGACCTCGTGCGGGAATTCTGCGAACGTGGCATCCGGTTGAGTTTCGTAGAGCCCTCCGGGCGACCCTACGCAATGCTGACGTCGCCAATTCTCACGGCCACAGTGGAATCGCGCCGCGAGCAGCTCCTGGCCTATAACGACGCGAGGGGGCTTGAATTCGCCCGCACAATTGTTCGCGGCAAGATCCGCAACCAGCGCCACCTGCTACTTTATTGCGGTAAATACCTGAAGCAATCGGACCCGGAACGCAACGCGCTATTGGCCGAGCTCGCCCAGAAGTTGCGCCAGCTTGAGGTCGCCGCGAGAAAGGTGGAGGGTGCCACAATTGCAGAGAAACGCCAGGAGCTGATGGGCCTGGAGGGCGTAGCCGGGCGTCTCTACTGGCAGGGCTTCAAGACGATCGTGGAGAGCAAGGCGGAGTTCATGGGACGCGTTCACCGCGGTGCCGATGACGCCCTGAACGCGCTGCTCAACTACGGCTACGGCATCCTCTATGCGCACGTCTGGGGCGCCGTGGTCAACGCCGGGCTGGAACCGTTTGCCGGGTTTCTTCACGTCGATCGCCCCGGCAAACCCTCGCTGGTTCTGGACCTGGTGGAAGAGTTCCGGCAGCCCGTAGTGGACCGTACGGTAATCGCTTTTGTCAACCTGGGACAGACAGTGGAAATGAAGGAGGGTATGCTGGACGAAGATTCGCGCCGCGCCCTCGCCGAAAGAATCCTGCAGCGACTTTCGAGCCCAGAGCCGTTCCGCGGACAGCAGTTTCAAATCCGGTCGATCATCCAGATGCAGGCGCGCTCGCTGGTGAGTTTCCTGCGCGGCAAGGGCAGGTACAAACCGTTCAGTTTCCGGTGGTAAGTTGGCTGCGGTCGGTCAGATGTTGCTCGTCTTTCCCCATCCTGGCACTTCGGTGGTAAGGCTATGGAGCTGTCCACGTTGGTTATCTACGATATCGAGGACGACCGTGCCCGACTGCGCGTCTCTGAAGCGTGCAAGGACTTCGGCCTCGAGCGTCTCCAGTACAGTTGCTTTCGCGGTAAGCTGTCGCAGAATAAGCGCGAGGAACTCTACGAGCGCCTGCGGAGGATTCAACGTGAGTGGGAATCTCGATGGCGGAAGGACTTCCCGGACGCTCGCGTGGCGCCCACTGAATTGCCTTCCCCGCCTGGAGAAGAGGCACAGGGTCGCTGGACTCCGGCGTTCAAGATCATGATCCAACCGTTGTGCGAGAAGGATATCAAGACGGCGCTCTACGCTTACCTGTTCGTCGACGTGCCGCGAAACCTGGAGCAGAAGCGGGATGAGGCGGTCGAGCAATAGTGCTGAAATATCGAACAAAGTCTGACCATGCAAGCGACAGAGCCGCTGGAAACTGATCATCGACCCGCAAGAACGGACCTGTTTCCGCTGCGCGTCAATGACTTGAAGCAATTCGAGTACTGCCCCCGAATCGTCTTTTACAATACCGTGATGCCGGTGGAGCGCAAGGGCACGGTCAAGATGGAGCGCGGCAAAGAGATTGAGCTGAAGCTCGACGCCCTGGAGGCTAGACGCACGCTGAGTCGGTACCGGCTGGCGGAGGGGGAGCGGCGCTACCACGTGTGGCTTTCTTCGGATCGTCTGGGACTAAGCGGGAAGCTCGATCTGCTGATTGTGACCGCTGATGGGTGTTATCCAGTGGATTTCAAACACACCCGGGACCGGCCACACCGCAATCACGTCCTACAAGTCGGCGGTTATGCGCTGCTGGTAGAAGACGTTATGCAGAAGCCGGTGCCCGCGGCGTTCATCTACATCGCGCCGAGAAACCAGCTCGTGCGCGTCATAGTCACGGACGGCCTGAAGGAGCTTGTTCGAACACGGCTCTTCCAAATCCGCGAAATGATTCGTGATCAGTTCTTGCCGGAACCCACGCCGGTACGAGCCCGGTGCGAGGAATGCGAGTTCAGAAACTACTGCGGCGATGTGTTTTAAACTCAGGTATCCGTTCAAAGCTCTTTCGCGGATGGGCAAAAGGGACAGATTTATTCTCTGGAATCACGTTGCAGCCAAGCACAAGAAGGACATCTGATCTATGCCCGAACGTGATTCCCCCCGCCAGGAAATGACGAAGGGGTGCTAACCGGGTCGGCGGTTCCGAACCGGGTGCTTGGACACAACACTCAAGAGATACCATGGTGCAAGATACCAGCGGCGCCGTTCGCCCCAGAGACATGGTGATGACTGAGTTGACCATCTCGCTGAAGACGGTGACCCCACTTTGGACCGGTGGCGTCGATCAGACCTGCGACCGCCTGCATGAAGCCGGGCTGATCGGATCGCTGCGTTGGTGGTACGAAGCTTTCGTGCGTGGGCTTGGCGCTTCGGCGTGTGACCCTACGTCATCCGAGCAAGATCGCTGCCCAGACAAGGACGGCAACCGCTGTGTAGTGTGTGAGTTATTTGGCTGTACCGGCTGGTCGCGGAAGTTCCGCCTCCGCGTAACGGACAGCGGAGGCAAGCTTCTCAACGGACCCCTGAATGAGGATACAGACTTCGATCTGCATTTTGTTCCACTGCGCCGACTACGAAGAGAAGAAGGATGGCTCTTCGTTAAGGCTGTTGAGATTGCCGCAGGGTACGGTTCCCTGGGCGGGAGGACGACACGTAAACCGCAGGCTAAGAAAGGTGTTGGAGACGATTACGGGCTCCTTTTCTTGAAGAGTGCCCCACCAATCGACTGCAACTGGGACAAGACAAAGGGATACCTCTCTGGGTTTCGGTCTGTTAAGGGAGCGACCGGGTACCCTGACCTCCGCTGCTTCTTCTTTGTTCAAGGGTCATTCCTCTGGCGGGAACAAATGAACGCACTGACGAAGCGGGAACCCTTCTTGCGTGGTGACCGAGGCGGTGGCAACAAGCCCGCAGTGAGTAAGAAGGTGTTCTCATTCCGAACTAATTCGGGCCGCGTCTGGGGGTACGCGCGGGATGCGAAAATGCGGGACGACATCATAAAGCACCTTCGGAGCGAGCTCGGCGCGAAGGCAAAGATCAAGACCGGTGACGAGGTGCTCGGTGGGCTTTGACCTGTACATTGAATTAGGTGGTTCCTCCAACCCAGATGTGGACGGAATTGTCTCTGGGAGGCTCCGCAATACGGCGATTTCAGATATCGCTACAAGGATTCGGCTATTGGCAGGTACTGCCGCAGTGAATGAGGGTGTCAAGGAGTACGCCATCGCGGGTGACCGCAAGAAGGGTGGCGGCTATAAGAGCCTCGTTCATTCCGGGAAGCCGCAAGGCAGCGAGTTTGCAAAAAAGCTAATCCAAGAGGAATGGCAGGGGCTTCGGCGCCTGGGCCTTCTAGTGCCTTCGGTTTCGTTTGCTCACTTGCCCCCAAGCAGTTGGTTCCTGCAGTTTGAGTTTACACTCGCCAAGCCTTGGCTGAGCAAGGACGATGATCCGTTCTACGTGGCTGATAGCGTCAACCCAGTGCGGAAAGATAAGGTCTTTAAGATCCCCGTGATGGCCGCGTCAAGCTGGAAGGGGTTGCTGCGCTGGGCCGTTATGCAGGTGCATCTGGTGGAGAAGAAAGACGAGTTGAGGGCCGAGGAGTTTGCCGAGCGACGCCTCGCGCACACGCTATTGTTCGGCGACGAGAAGGGCGAGGAGCCCGGCGACGTGAAGGATTTTGCCAGGTTCGTGGACGAGGTCAAGCCAGACGCGAAGGGTCCCTATCGCCAAAAGGTGCGCGCGCACTTCAACCTCAGTGAAGAGGAGGGCCTTCCACACCACAGCGGGCGCCTGATGTGCTACCCGACATTCTTTGACTTGATTGATCTTGAGGTCATCAACCCTCATTCCCGCAAGACCAGAGCTGGAACGAACCCGATCTATCTTGAGTGCGTCCCCGCCGGGGCCAAGGGCACTTTTAGCCTTCTCTATGTGCCGTTTGATCTCATTGGCCAGCAGGGTGAGGGAATCACACACCAAGCCAGACAGGATTTGCAAAGCGTGTGCCACGCGATCACGGCCTTGATGCTGACCTACGGATTCTCCGCCAAGCGTACCAGCGGATTCGGCGCCGCCAGCGGCACCATCGACGGCGAGATATGTACGGTCACCGGAGCATCGAGTCTTACGCAGCTAAGCAGACTCGCCGAGGAGGTACGGGGTGTCCGTTTCTGACTGGCGGTCGCTCACGAATCATCGACAGGCCATTCTTCTTGGTGAAGCCGCTGGGCTGCTGCATGACTGGCAAAAATGCCTCGACACCAAAGTGGGCGCCGACTGGCAACGCAACCCGAACCTCAAGGCGAAGGCGGAAGAGTGGAGGAAGCGCGCAGGATCTTCCAGGCCAGGCGAGTTCAGCGATGCGCTCCAGGGCTTGGAGCTAGCCTTCCCCGGAACGTCACCGATCAACCTGAGGGACCTGTGCCAGGAAGGCAAGGACCCCAGTGGAGCTGAAAAACACCCACACCGACTCGTCCAACTTCTTGGTGCTTGCCATGACGTTGCACACGTGGAGAAAGAGCTAGCCTTGCACGAGTTCCGGGAGCGCGCCTCCGACAAGATAAGCACGCCCTTCGGCCACGAAGACGTTGAACCCGATAACTTATCAAAGCGGCTCCTGGACCTGCGCCCCTATCTCGAAAGCTCTATTAATAACAACCTAGTTCCTGCGAGGAAGGAGTTCCTCAGTGACCTCAGCAGCGTTTTCGCGGAGGCATGGGGAGACACACGGCGCCCGATCAATGAGGTGACCCTATGGGACTGGTCGTACGCGGTGGCTAGCCTCTATAAGTCCGAACTCGCCCGCCATTTCCTGACGGGCGAATGGCGGGAGCGAGATGATCTCCGCTGGCGTCTGCTCTGGATCAACTTCGATGTACTTGGACTTTACAGCCGCGCGATCAAACTCGCTGACCTGTTCGGCTACGTTTCCGCGGCCGACAAAGCCCGTGAAAGGGTCAAGCATCTGGTCGAGGACGAGTATCCGCTGGGCAACGAGGTCTACCGTGATACCACCGGCATTTACTTCACGTTTCCGGATGTTGAGCTGCCCGCGGACCGCGCCCTGGAGATCCGCCGCCTTCTTGAGGAGATCGAGCCAGAGCTCGCGCCGCGCATTGGCGCCGACCAACCCACGGCGGCCAAAGACCCTCAGGAGCAACTCCGTCGTTTGCTGGCCGATCAGCGCCAGAAGGCGCAGCGAGAACTCGAGAACCCCTTCGCCGCGGAGAATCTCAGCCTTTGTTGGCAGGCGCTTTGGGACAATCTGCCGGACGGTGCCTGGGAGGTCTGCCCGGTCTGCCGTTTGCGTCCCAAAGACGAAGAAGACGAAGTATGCGAGCACTGCAAAAAGAGACGCGCGTCGCGAATCGAGGCCTGGCACAGCAAGCCAGAGCAGACGGTTTGGCTCGACGAACTCGCGGATGAGAACGACCGCCTTGCTCTGATCGTTGGCAAGTTTGGACTCGATGATTGGCTCTCCGGCGATCTCGTGCAGACACTCTTGGTGAAATGCGATCCATCTACGAGGACCTTCACCTCCAAGAATGCTTCGCCTGCCCGCCTTCGGCGGGTTTGGGAGACCTGCCAACGCTTTTGGGAAGGTACGGTCTCAGGTATCTTTAGCGAACTTCCGGACCGCGTTCGCCGGGAGTTGTTGCCGAAGGACCCACAGAACTTGAGGCGCTTGCCCGAAGGCCCTGCCTGTGACGGCACGCTCGCCGGCCAATCAATCAGCATTGTCCGAGTCGGAGCTCAGCTTCTCACCACTTCTTATTGTGCAGAGCCTAAATTTAGTGCCGGGAAGCTGCGCGTGTCCTGGGAGGGACCGTGGGGGAAGCAGTATGAAGAATTCGAAATCCAAAGCGTTAGGGAACCGGCGGCGGATTTGGCGAAGTACCGGAACTACCGTCCCGCGCTAACGCTCCTCACTTCGCCCGACCAGTTCCTGGCCCTGGTCCCGGCCCGCCAGGCGCTGAACATCGCTTCCAAGACTCGTAAAGCCTATGCAGATGAGTTCGGTAAGGTGCAGAACCGGCTGCCGCTTTTCCTTGGACTTGTCTTCTTCCAGCGTAAGACGCCGCTCTTCGCTGCGATGGATACCGCAAGGAGGATGCTCAACCAGGTCGAGTTTTGCGAGGAGACTTGGAAGATAACCTCCATCCAGAACGACGAGATCAGATTCGACAACGGATGTTCGTGGACCGTACCGACTAGAATGGCAGACGGCAGCGACGATCTGTGGTACCCATACCTCTTCGTTGAGGGCAATGCGTCTCACTTTTCGCGAGGCTTTCAATGCGCAGGGGGAAAGTACAAAGGGCGGTGGCTGGCTCACGTTTCGGAGCTCGCGGGCAGTGCCGCAAGATTGATTCCATCGCGGTTCGCCTATCTCTTTCTGGAGCACACGGCGCAGCGTTTCGAGTTTGATTCGGCTCAAGATGTGATGCCCCTGGACGAGCTGCCTCAGCTCGTCCGCATGTGGGAGCAAATCTGCGGGGCGAGGGATATGACCGACACTGAGCTACGCGCTGTGGCCGATCTGCTCCAGATCAAGGGCGAGCGCTGGGGCGCTGGGTCGGATGAGTTCAAGAGGCTCGTCGAAACTACGCTAAGGCAGGCTGGGCTGTGGGAAGGCGGCGAAAAAGGAGCCGTCACCCCCGGTGATGCCACAAGCGGGCGATTTCATCGCTGTCTGGAGATTTACCTCAGGATCCTGAAAGAGCGCGTCAAGGAGGAAGGGCATGAGCAACACGCCTCAGTCACTCTATGACCGGAGGCGGTATTTCGCCATGGGGCTCGACCCAATCCACGTGGGAACCGGAGGATACCGCCTAGGCCGCGTCGATATGAGCATCGTCCGCGAGCCGGGAACGAATCTGCCGAAGATTCCCGGAACGAGCCTGACAGGCGCCTGCCGCACCTTCGCGGCGATGCAAGAGGCCGGGAAGTTCCCCCATTGCGCTGGGCAGGGCCAAGCGAACAGGAGTGGCACTTACACGGGTCATTGCGCTAAGCACGACTGCCCTATCTGCGCGACGTTTGGCTTCGTCAAGGGAGAGCAGAGCTTCCAGGGGCTTGCTCAGCTATCGGACGCGAGGCTGGTGCTCTTTCCTGTTCATTCCCTTGCCGGTCCGGTCTGGGTAACGTGCCCTGACGTGCTTCGTGAGCTCGATGCATGGAAGCCCACCTTCAGGGAGCCCGCAGATGGTGAAGCAACCGTCTCGACCCACCTCCATGTCGCCGAGCGCCTCAACTTGGGCTGGCTGATGCTCAATAAGGTTTCCAACGCCTTCACTTTTGACGAACAGCTGGGGGCAGTTCCTCAAGAGGTGCGCGACAGGGCTGTCCTGGTCTCAAACAAGATCTTCGGTCACGTGGTCAACGATAACCTTGAGGTACGCACCTCGGTGAGCATCGATCCCGCAACCGGAGCCGCCGCCGAACATGCGCTTTTCACATATGAAGCCTTGCCGCGCAGTGTGGTCCTGGCATTCGAAGTGGTCGTCAGCAATCCCGAGCACTACCGGATCGCCGACGCCCAGGGCAACAGGCAGAAGCCGCTGGCTAAGAGCGGCGGAAAAGAGAAAGTCCTGGGCACAGTTGAGGCTGGTCTCAGACTGTTTGAAGTCTTGGGAGTCGGCGGTATGAGTACTCGCGGCATGGGGCGGCTGCGAGTGCTTAATCTACAGAGCCAATCGAAAGCATAGCCCCGCGGGGGACGCGCAAAGGGAGGCGCGGACGAGGGAGGCGAGACGATGAGCGGAGAGAATCTTGACGGGCTCTGCGCGCGATACGGATACCAAATCGCCAGAGACGTGTCCGACGCAATCAAGAAGGCGGCAGAGAACCACATCACCAAGAGCCTCGGTGTGCTGCAGGAGGATGGCGTCTACGCATTCGCCCTCTATCAGGTTTCGCGTGGTAAGCGGGAGAAGGAAGGCGCGGAGAAACTGAAAGGGTTGGCTCAAGGGTTGCTGCACGAAGTCGGGGTCCGGCCTTTTGACAGCAACCCGCCGCCCGACTTGCTCGAGGGGGTCCGCGGCAATCCGCAGAAAGTCTCGAGCGGATTGGGCGAAGATCTTGACTCGCTCTTGATGGCCAAGCGCTTGCTGGAGCAGACATTGATTTACGCTCGCTATCACTCGAAGGCTTTGGAGCTTGGATAATGACCTGGCAGTGCTTCGGCATTGTGTTTGACCTGCTGAGTCCGCTTCACATTGGCTTCCACAAGGTGGGAAGCGTGCAGCGCACACGACACTATATTCCCGCGCGTAACCTTCTCGCTTCGACGGCAGAGCTGCTGGTACACAGCGGCTCCCTGCGGTTGCCATATCAGGATGCCCTGGCATGGGTGAGGCAGCACTTCTGCTTCAGTTACTTCTTCATTAGTGAGGGCCAGGAGGTGCTCCTTCCCACCTACACCAACAAGGGGCTCAGGTATGGAAGACTTACACGAGACGAATTCGAGCGCCGCTACCTCTCAGCGCATGTCACGACGGCAATGGATGCCGAAACAACCTCCGCCGAACAGGGTAGCCTTCACGAAGTTGAGTTCATTTCCCCGCATGCCTTGGACCAACCCGGAAATCCCAAGAGAACTCAGATAGGCGGATGGATATTCGTCAGGCAGGATGTTTGGAACCTCGTCGGAGACGAAGCGGCGCTGAGGAACCATCTCGCCGAGCTGCAAGTGGGTGGCGAGCGGCGCTACAGTTTTGGTTGGCTCTCGCTTCGAGCCGCCAACTGGCGGCCCACAACGGACATGTGCGGCTGGCCCTTAAGGCTAGACGCCTCCCGCCCGGAAGTTGGGCTTGCTATGGGTCGTTCTTTCCTTGCCCACGTCCCGGCAAGCGGCGTGCGTGCGCGAGGGATGATCGAGCCACTGGTTGGTCGGGAGACTCAAGGGGACAGCGGCCAGTTCGGACGCCGCCTGACCCCAGGCAGAATCTGCTGGGCGCCGGGGTCGGTGTGCGAAGATGCCACCGCGCTGCAATTCGCGGAGGACGGAACTTGCGTCGCCGCGGGCGGAGCTTGATGCCGGAGGCGAGCCCATCGGCGGTGAAGGGCGGTGGTCACCTCTCTCGGCGAGTGACGGCCCACCGTGTGCACTTCATGCGTTCGACTCAAGACGGTCAAGTTACGTGTTATCAAGGGGGAGATGCGGCCCGAATGCGGGGCGATACCGCATGGAGCCGACTGAGTCATGCCTGTTTTGTAGTCTGGGTTACGTGCGAAGCCTAAAGGGCGCTGCGGCGATGCTTCCTGAGATGTTCGGAGCGTCTTGAAGAGCAGGGTTAAGAGCCTTGTGAGAATTCTCGCAAACCCCCCGGGGGTTTTATGCAAATGAGAGCTTTGCGAAAAAATCTCTTGATCTTGGCCTCTATCTGTTTGAAAATAGGCCCACAGCCGAGCGGTGAACGACCAATCCCCAATGAAGAGGGGACTGAAAGTTTATAGAAGAATGGATTATCTAGATCAGAAGAATAGAGTGAACGACCAATCCCCAATGAAGAGGGGACTGAAAGTAGTGGGGTGTGCTTATTAGGGTAGAGGGTGTCTGGGTGAACGACCAATCCCCAATGAAGAGGGGACTGAAAGTAATATTCTGCAAGTCCTCTCTTACAGTTCAATGGTGAACGACCAATCCCCAATGAAGAGGGGACTGAAAGAGTACTGGGATAGATATAAGTAGTATTGTTTATAGTAGTGAACGACCAATCCCCAATGAAGAGGGGACTGAAAGAGTCTTGACCATAGCAATATACATTTAACTGTCCTAGGTGAACGACCAATCCCCAATGAAGAGGGGACTGAAAGATGAAATTAATCCACCTTCATCCAACATTGCTAAAGTGAACGACCAATCCCCAATGAAGAGGGGACTGAAAGCATTTAGTCCATTTAAATTCTCCTTCCACTTCTGTTAGTGAACGACCAATCCCCAATGAAGAGGGGACTGAAAGGCAGTTCCCCCTGCGGAGGGGCCTGCTTCCTTCCTGGAGTGAACGACCAATCCCCAATGAAGAGGGGACTGAAAGTGGTCAGGAATAAGCGCGTCGTTCTCCGCTCCAAAGCGTGAACGACCAATCCCCAATGAAGAGGGGACTGAAAGGATATGGTCAGGCCATGCCCAATGTTCAGGCAGGGTGAACGACCAATCCCCAATGAAGAGGGGACTGAAAGAGGTGACGCTGGCGGAAGCTGACACGCTGGTGAGCCGCGTGAACGACCAATCCCCAATGAAGAGGGGACTGAAAGTTGAAATTACCCTCAGCACAGAAAAATCCAAGCAGTGAACGACCAATCCCCAATGAAGAGGGGACTGAAAGTTCAACTCGGAGGCCGAGGCCATCGAGCACGCCATCGTGAACGACCAATCCCCAATGAAGAGGGGACTGAAAGTACGATCTTGCCGTCGTTGCCGTATTCAGTGGCAATCGTGAACGACCAATCCCCAATGAAGAGGGGACTGAAAGCCGATTACGCCGGGGACCTTGACTGGTGGTTCCATAGTGAACGACCAATCCCCAATGAAGAGGGGACTGAAAGCAGTATCAGATACCGTACTTCAATTCAGCGGGTACTGTGGTGAACGACCAATCCCCAATGAAGAGGGGACTGAAAGGCATGGGGAAAGAGAAAGACGCTTCGCGCGTCCGGGTGAACGACCAATCCCCAATGAAGAGGGGACTGAAAGGGCAGGCGCCGTAGGCCTCCGCGATCCCGCCCGTGGTGTGAACGACCAATCCCCAATGAAGAGGGGACTGAAAGGAGGACGAAGACAAGAAGGAACAAGCCTCCGCCACGAGGTGAACGACCAATCCCCAATGAAGAGGGGACTGAAAGGGCTATTCCATCAGCGTGGCCCAGAACATTGCCGGCGGGTGAACGACCAATCCCCAATGAAGAGGGGACTGAAAGGACAGACATCGCCGTGCTGAGCGGCAACCCCACCAACGTGAACGACCAATCCCCAATGAAGAGGGGACTGAAAGTCAAGTGAGCTCTGCGGCATTCTCTGTCCCCGTTGAGTGAACGACCAATCCCCAATGAAGAGGGGACTGAAAGTATTGGCAAGCTCCAGCATGCCGCCGCCAAGACCGAGTGAACGACCAATCCCCAATGAAGAGGGGACTGAAAGCTACTGGGTGTTTGGCAAGGAAAAGTTCCGGCAGTAGTGAACGACCAATCCCCAATGAAGAGGGGACTGAAAGAGCGAGATAAGCGATGGAGGGGTGGATTCGCTTTCCAGTGAACGACCAATCCCCAATGAAGAGGGGACTGAAAGCGTAGACGCTGATGGTGTTACCCACGCCGGCCGGGAGTGAACGACCAATCCCCAATGAAGAGGGGACTGAAAGACGTACGCCCCATGCGCTGGCAGACAAAGTCCGCGTAGTGAACGACCAATCCCCAATGAAGAGGGGACTGAAAGGACGACAAGCTAGACCGACCAAAAACGCTAGCCGAAAAGGTGAACGACCAATCCCCAATGAAGAGGGGACTGAAAGCTGTAAGACATGCTTGGAATGTAAGACAGTTGTCAAAAGTGAACGACCAATCCCCAATGAAGAGGGGACTGAAAGGAGGAAAGCTCGTCGGCGACCCGGTGCTGGTCCCGGTGAACGACCAATCCCCAATGAAGAGGGGACTGAAAGCCGTACCCTGCCGCTCCGCCTGGGCCCCGCGGTGACGTGAACGACCAATCCCCAATGAAGAGGGGACTGAAAGGGCGCTGAAGCTGCCATAGTAAGGCGGACCGGAGATCGGTGAACGACCAATCCCCAATGAAGAGGGGACTGAAAGATCTCGGCCGTGGAGCAGCAGAAGACCACCATCAAGTGAACGACCAATCCCCAATGAAGAGGGGACTGAAAGGCCACCGGCCGTGCGCGCCATCTCTCACAATATCAACAGGTTCCACGGAGGTTGAGACGAGTTTGTGCCCCAAATTGTGCCCGTTAGGCGCAGAACGCTAACCGAAACTATTCCCGTTCACTTTCCGTGCCCGTCTTCTCGCTTTCCTTTCAAGCTTCTTAGGACTCTGAAGCTCCTCCGCCCGGCTTGGTATTCCAACGGTTTCTTTTGCAGTTCGGGCCCATGCGAACCGCTTCATAAGACTAGTCATGCCGTCGGCCGATGGTTAGAACCACGCTCACCGCCCCATGACGGCCGTCCCCACCTCTTGGGACTTTGCACGACCGCTGCGGTGGACAGCAACTCCAGGCGATGATGGCGGCTTCGGAGCGAATCCATTGTGCCTAGATTGTGCCCGGTTGCGACACGACTCGGGTCCATTTCGGCGAAAGTTGCGCAGCCCCCACACGTCCCTGCAAGGCTGAGAGGTCGACGGGGCAACCGGGCGTCTAAAGCCCCGCCAGCCGAGAGCACTCCGGGCAATTTCCCGAGAACCTGTTGCGCCTTCTCAGCTTAGGCAACCCGTTTAATACTCCTCCGGTCGAAGCAGAGTGGTTGAAGACCGATCCGCTTCGGTAATTACCCAAAGCTTTTCGCCGGCAGCCGTGATGTAACTGCTCAAGATCCGAAAGCTATGTTGAAGGCTGTACTCGTTCTCCGCCTTATCTTCGTTCCCGATCTCTCCCCAGTCGCCCCCGGCATGGCGACTGAGGAAATAGTCTGGCCACTGGTTAGCCCGCGTTAGAGCATCAATCGCCCCCGGCGTGGCGACAATCCGACCCAGAGGAAACAGTGGCTTACCACATCTCATCCGCATCTTCCTTTCCCGCACCGGCAAAGTGGGCACAATTACCCGATGGACGCGAAACCCCGCCGCTTTTTTAAGCTTCGCTCAAAGCGCTGATCGCGGTGGCGCGATCTGCGTGCAAGCCTAATGGCACAACCTGCCAGCGCTGCCACCTCAATCAGCCTCGCACCGTGCCCCGCCAGGTCCCTATCAAGCCGCTGTCGCACAGCCCTTGCCCCGCCCTTGACGGTCGCAAGCACCGACCGGGATCAGCCGGGCGTTGCCTTCGACGCGGCATCCGCACCAATCGACAGGGTTCACGAGGCCGCTGCTTCTATGCGGCTTCCCAATCCTCGGAGTCACGCCCACTGCGGCCTGCGGCTACCGTTTCGGGTAGCTCCATGCCTCTCAAAAGCAACAGGTCGAGAAACCATAACTGCTCAACTTTACCGAGTCGGATCTCCTGCGGGTGGTGTTTGACAAAGGCGAGGATGTCCTTCTCACGGAAGCGGTGAATGTCGTGGCCGTTGCCGTCGTGGCGGCGGGTGCCCTGCAGCCGGTCACGCAGCCAGCCATTCGCAATCCACTTCTGAATCTTGTGGTGGTCCTCACCGAGGCACTCTTCCAGGTCGCGCATGGTGTATCCCTCACAGACTCGGCGTGAATGGCCCAGGGCCTTGATCTTCATCACTACGGACGTCTCGGTGCGCTTCAGGCGTTTGGCGATGGTGGCCGCTGACACTTTCCCGAGTAATCGGTCCAGGCTGTCGAGCTCTTCCTGAGTCCAGGGCCGGCGATCCTGGGTCATGCTCAAGCCGAGGCGTCGCGCCTGGCGTTTGATGTACCAGTGCGGAAAGCCTGTCTGTCTCACCAGTTCTCGGATGACGGTCCCGCGCTGATGGAGGCCGCCGTAGTAATGCGCGCGGAGGTAAGCATCGTGCTGGAGAAGCCACGCGTACTTGCGGTTATGGCGGCGCCGACGCTCGGATCGGCATTTCAGGCAGAAGCGCGCCAGCACAGGCGCCCGGTCCTTCCGTCCCTCTTCAATTGTCGATCCGCACTCTTGGCACAGCATGATGGGATACTCCCTTTGAAAATGGGCATCGGGTGTCGCGGTAGTTGGCTGTCTACCAGCTCATGGTCCGGTTCCCGCGTAGTTCGTAACAGGCCTTCAGCCGGTCCATTTCAGGCCGCTCCCTCTTTCCCCTCCTGGTGTGCCGCTGCCGTGTTGGTTGAAGCACAGTAGATTTGCCTTCGCAGCGACGGCACATAGGCCGTCCACTCATCGCCTGGGGGTGCCTGATCGATGACCCGCCATACCTGTTCGAGGCGGGCGTCCAATTCGTCCAGCGCATGCAGAACCACAGCTTCCGCCACCATGGGTTCGCGCAGTGCGCCCTTCTCGACTTCGCCGTGATGGCTCACGATAAGGTGTTGCAGCACGCTCTTGAGCGCCAGGGGAAAACCTTCGAGCCCAGCCACGTGCCGTTCCAGTATTTCCAGGCCCAGGGCTACATGGCCGACGAGCTGCCCGCGCGTGCTGTAGCCGAGCCGCCGCGTAGCTGTGAGTTCCTCAACCTTGCCGATGTCGTGGAGGATTGCGCCGGCTATCAGCAGATCAAGATCAAGCCGCGGATAGTGCTCGGTTAGTCTTGAAGCCAAGCTGAGGACAGAAAGAACATGTTGCAAAAGACCGCCGCGATACGCATGGTGCAAACGCATCCCGCCTGGGGCCACCTTGAGGGCTCGCACAAGATCCTCGTCACCCAGCATCCGGGTGAGCAAGCAGCGCAGGGGCTCGCTGGCCACACCCTCCACATGGCTGCGAAGCTCCGCCAGCATTTCGTCGGGGTGGCGCTCCGAAACCGGACAGAAGTTGTGCTCGTCGAACTCCTCCTCCTGGCAACGCCGAATCCGCTGCACAATGAGTTGCGACTTCCCGTTGTATCGCTCGAGCGTGCCCCGAACCTTCACGATGTCATCCGCCGCGAAGAGTCTGGCAATCTCTTCGGCACCGTCCCACACACGGCCTTCGATCTCGCCGGTCTTGTCTCCTAGCAGCAAGTGAAGGTAAACCCCGCCTGACCTTCTCGGCCGAAGTTCGCGCTCTCTCACAAGTGCCAGAAACGTGACCAAGCCACAGTCTGGCAGCGCGTTGATGAAGTGACCCTTTTCCTCCATGAGCTGACCTCCTTTCCAACTCAGAAGAGACCGAGTTGTTGGTCCACGCGCGCCAACTGGGGAGATGGCCGGCGTGTGGCCCGCTTACGGCCTGAGGCAGCCGACAGCGATGCACCAAAGAGCAGCAACTGATCGATGACGGCGGGCAGAGGTTCCTGCGCAGGAACGATGACCTCGCTGCCCGGCGGAGTCTCAACCTCTGCCAAAGATTCTGCGAGGCCTGACTCGGCACGCCCGATAGCTTCGTTCTTCTCCTGGATTGATCGCCAAATAATCTCGGCGCTTTCTCCGATTCCTTTTTCCGTAACGAGTTCGCGCGCCATCGCCATGAGCAGGTCATCGTCCTCACCAACGGCCTGCAAGCCTTCGGTGGAAAACTTGCCCTCCATGGCGAGCGAGACCAGGAGCTTCCTTCCCATCAACCGCAAACAGGTTTCCTGGGCCGTATTTGCATACGCAAAGTACTTGACTGTGACCTCTTCCCGCTGACCGATGCGCCAGGACCGCCGACTCGCTTGGCGCAGCGTATAGAGCGAGTAGCCGGTCTCCCAGAAAAAAAGGTCCGCGTATTCCAGGAGATCCAACCCTAAACAGCACAGCTTGGGGTGTCCGATCACCACCTGGACTCCTTGACGCGACTGCCGCTCGTACCATGCCTCGCGCAACTCCGGCTTCACGTCGCTCGTCAGGACAGCAACACGGATGCCTTCGCGCTGTAGGATGCGTTCGAGCCTGCGGGTCACGTCGCGGGTGCGAGTGTAAACCGCAAACACATGCGCCTTCCGTCCACGGCTCAAGCTAGACTTCGCCTCTTCGAGCAGTCGTCGCTCTTTGGCGTAGAGCACACCCTCGTCCAGATCTTCCGGCTCCGCGATCAAGAACCGTTCGCGGCGATGAGTTTCGGGATCGAACTCGGAGCCATAGAGAGGGCCCAATTTGAAGGGTTTGTCCGGGTACAGTAAGAGCGCATTCATACCCACGCTGATCACTGACGCGTTCCCGCGATACTTGCGCAGGGCTTCCTTGATCTCTTCTTCGAGCTTCTCGTAAGCCCGCTTCAGTACATCGTCCATCTGCACGCGCACCACTTCCTCGCGGTAGGGAGGTAGGGCTTGAGCGATGTCTTCGAGGGAGAGGAATGCGGCGAGCGGCATCAGGAAGTCGCCGAAAAGAAGGGGCGACGCTCCCGGACGTCGGCGGACGCGCCGCGTCACTTTGGCTTCGGAACACGCGTTCTCGGCCGGCTCGATGGTGGTGATGGTTTCGAGCAAGCCGTAGGTTTCCATGAACGGCCGAACACCCTCGTGGTGCTCATATCCGTGCTCGATCATCTTGTTTGGCTCGAGCCGAAATAAGATTTCATAGGCGTCATCCGCGTAGCCACCTAGCAAAGTGCCAGTCAACACGAGCGTCTTCCGGGCCGCGCTCGCGAGCGTTCCAAGAGCATTGCCTTGAGCGGTATCGCTGCCTTTGAGCTCGTGCACTTCGTCGGCGATGGCGAAGTCGAAGAAATTCCTCAAATGCCTGCCGATAAAATCGATCACGGCAAAGCGGCGTACTTTGGAGCGGTCCGCCTGCCAGAGCGCGCTGAACAGTTTCCGCCGGGCCTTGAGGTCCGGTTCATCCCCATCGCCGTTTGCCCCGAGCCACTCGCTCAGCCGCACCTTCTTGAAGTCACTGGAAAGGAGCCGCTCGTCATCATCGCCGCTGTAGATTGGCTGGCCGGTGTCAGGGTTGACCACGCTACCCTGAAAGCGGCCCGACTCAGCCACGCCGTAAGCATGGCGCCAGAAATACCCTAGCTTGAGAACCTCCTTCGAACAGACGAATAGCGCCGGCTGTGGACACAGTGCATTCCAACGCGCGCGAGCGCTGGGGTAGCTCTTGCGCAACCGTAAGTCGGTCAGGGTAGTCTTGAATCCCTCGCGAACAATACGGCCGGCCCGCAACTTGACCTCGTGAATGCCGTTCGGGCTGGTTGAGTTTGCGTTTCGCAGCCCATCAATTACAAACGCTCTCAGCCCCGGGATGGTTGTTAGTCCCTCTCTGAGCCATTTAGGGGTCAAATGACTCGGAACCATTGCCAGTGCGACAAACCGTTTTCCACCGGAAGCGACGTACAAGCTGGCGAGAGAAATCAAAGTCTTGCCGGTGCCACATTCCGCCACGACCGCAGCAGCTCCAGCTTCACCAAGCCGCCTCACGATGCCACTGATCGCAACAGCTTGGGCAGGGTAAGGCCTGCGCAGCAACTTTGAGAGCAGCGGCGAAGGCGGGTCCTGCGCGCCGTGCAAGGGTGGAAACGACTCGAGGATTCGTTCCCCAAGCTCAGTTGCGAATGCCTTGAGATAATCACTTATTGAGGTGGGCCTCTCCATAAGTTTGGGATCTCCTGGGGATGATTTGGTGCGGGAAGAACTTACGAGGCAGGACTAGTCTGAACTTGACATGCGGTTAGCTTAGGTGATGTCAGTTTCGGTAGACTCACGAATCGCGCACCCCAAGTCTGAGGGGTTCGGTCCCGCGGCACACCCGATGGACTGCACCGCACCCAAGAAAGCCGGCCATTGCCGGCCACCTGATCGGCCCGTTGCCTTCGGGAAATTCAATCAAACCTCGCCGCAGCCCACGCGAGATCCAATTCATAAACTTCGCCTTGGTTCCGGAAACCCGGACAGGAGAACAACCAATTCCGGCGAGCGGCGTCATCGCCTTGCGGCGCTTCAACTCTCTCGTGAACCAGTCCGCCCACTCGGGGACCACGGGCAGTCCAAAGCGCTCGGAAAGGCGGTAGAGAACAAACACCGGATCGTCATCAGCAAGGATGGTGCGATTGCTCTCAACAGCCGCCCCTAAGCGCGTGCTGGCAAGCTCAGCTGAGACACCAATCAGATGGCGCACCGGGCGACGACGTCCCGGCAGGCTGAGGCTTCCACGGTAGCATTCAGCCTTCTCACCCAGGCTCAATTCCGCTTCCGCAAAGTTCGCTCCCTCGACCTTGAACACCTGGTTTTGCTGAACGGCTGCCCACGCCGCGCCAATGTCTGAATCGCCGCCGATAACGGAGAGCAAGTGAAACTTCCCGTCACGCCCGTTGTCGGTAACCTCAACAATGCAACGGTCAAGGCGCAACCGAACGCGCACCGTGGTGTCTTTCATCACCCTCGTGAACTCAAGCCATCCGAAGCGCTCATGCGCGTTCCTCATCTCGCGTCTCCTCAAGACGGGATTTACTACTACTACTACTGCCACTACGTCCGACGCCCAAATAGGTTTCGGGCGACACAGCTTGACCGGAGTTGTCGGTCGCCGCTGTCTTCTCGTCCCCCTCTTCCGGCGGTGGGTCATTCGTCAGTACAGCGGTGCGCCCGTCGGCGTAAAGAATATTGAGGGCGTGGGAAAACTGCTCCTTTTCACGAATTGTTGTGACACCGTTTTCGTCTTCTTCTTCCAAACGGAGAATCGTTTTAACCGCCTGCCAGCGAGCTAGGTGGCGCAACTCGCCTTCGCCAAAATTTCCGTCCAAAAGTCCTGATGTAGCAAGGAGCGCCACGTGCCCTTGGTGTAATGGGGTTAGGGGCCGACCTTTCTCCCGTGCTTCCGGAGCAAATAAGATACGCCGCGCTTGACGATAGGCAGGAGACTGGGGAAGCAGATCCTCGATTTCATCGAGTGGCAAGCCACGGTGGACGAGTTCGATGCGATCAGCCTCGGGCACGGCGTAAATGCGTTGCGGTTGGTCGGTAAGAACTGGAAGCGCATCGAAGTTGCGAGACTTGCGTCCGTATTCCAGCCGCAACCCGCTGATCTCGCGCTCCTGCAGACGCTCTCGCTCGCGGCGCGTGCGCCGGACCGCAAACACCACGACTTGCTTGTACTGCACGCACTCTGGCTCATTCAGGCGATACACCTCAGCATCCCTGAACTGAACCGAAAGGGTGTTCCCGCAGACTGCAATCTGCGCCACGGGGACAACCAGAATGAGGACGCCGCCCGGCTTGAGCCACCGGTACGTGTGCTGGAGGAAGAGCGCCTCAAGTCTTTGACCCGCACCATCGCCGTCGGTGGCGGTATCGTAGGGCGGATTAAGAAGCGCACACGAGAAGGAGTCAACCCTGCATTCCACGTCAAAGCAGTCCCCGTAAATGACCTGATCGAGACGCTGCTTGGCTTCCTCGGCCCGATAGGCGTCCAACTCAATGCCGCAGCGCTGGCCCCGGGTCCCCTCTGTAATGACAGCGAGAGCCTTGCCTTCGCCCGCGCACGAGTCGAGTGCGGTGAAACTGGAAGCGGGGAATGTGACGTGCTGCCGGATGCGGTGGGCTTCAGCCTCGGGTAGAGGGAAGTATCCCATTCGCAGTCGTGAAGTCGGACGGGGCAAACTTGAACCTCCTGAACGATTTTTTCGGCGGCGACGACGGCGCGTCTGTCTCCGGAGTCGAAGGTTAGAGGGGACTTTCAGTGTGGGTGAAGCTGATGTGAATACAATTCCTTACGCAGCGGCGACCTTTTCAAGCACGGAAAGCGGAACCTCGGCTGTATACACGTACGTGCTGGTATGTTTCGGGATGGTAAGAAAAACGACACCGGCTTCGCGGATGACCATCTGGCCGCACTCGACGCCGGCTCGGAGAGAATCCGGAATCGAAAACTCCGCGGGCGCCTCCATCCAGTCGCCAGCAACGGCAGGAAGCCGCTCGAGCGCCTCAGCCAAAGCATCCGCATCCGTCTCTCGTTCCGCGAGCCATGGACTGAAATACTCTGCATGAGCATCCCAGAAATAGCTTTCAACCAGGCTGTCGTCCATGTGCTTCTGTTCCTTCAACATAGCGACGCGGCGGCACGCGAGTTGCGCTAAGTTTGAGGTCAGGCTGACCAGGGCATAGTCGCAGCCAAAGGCATCATCGCCGCCGGTAACCAGGGAAATTAGTTTCATCACCAGTTCCTCCTGAACGCTGAGGATTTGGATCGCCGTAAATGGCTCGCGAAGGCTTTGCGGCAAAAATTTGACACCTGCCGGCCTCGTGGTACGCTCTGCTTAAATGCCAGGGAGTGCCCAGCCTGCGACCATCGAAGCCGTCCATCACGGTTCCATCACTTCCGTCCGGCCTACGAATACGGGCACTGCGGAATGTGCCCTGAACAAGGGCGCGCCGGTCCTCGTACCCGCCTTTCTTGCCGGGTTCTTGGGCTCGGGCGATGAGATCCAAGTGCCCCTTGGCTCGAATCAAGCCGGCACGGAGATTCACGTCCGCAAGAATGCTGCGTCCCGCCTCATCCGTGAGCTCTATGAGGCGCCGATCGGCTACGTCACCCGACCGAAGGAGGACAAGCGAAAAGAGTTGTTCGTCACGGCTGAGGTGCGCGCTTCTGGGCTGGGGATTAAGGCCATTCACCTTCCCTGCCACGTCCTGCGTGACTATTTCTACCTTGCCGACCGGCAACGCGAATGGCGTAAGCAGCCAACACTATACGACGTAGTGCGGATCCCCCAGAGCGCCGGCCCGGGAGAACTGCGCCTCTCCTTCAAAATTCGCCAGCTTGAGCTTCAGAAGGAGGGAGCGCCAAAGAGTGCTCACGCGGCACTGGAACGCGCCTACAACATCCTGGCGCAGCCGGAGCTCAGGGCTTGCTACGACGCCTTGCTGCAGGACCCGGATGCACCGGTGTTGTTTCCCTACGGCGGGTTCGGATCGTTGCTTGTGAGCGGCGACCGGTCGCGCGACGGGCAGACGTTTTTCGCTACCCGCATCCTGGCCTTCCGCCCAGAGATGCGACAGCGGCGCTTTCGCGCTCCGCTGCGCAAGTTCGACTTTCATAGCAAGAGCGCCGTGTACCTCGACGGGCGACGGAAACTGGAAGTGCTGGTTGACCAGGCGGCCATGCCTGTGATCTGGGACCAGACATGGAATCAGTGGAAACACTTGCTGGGGGCGAAGGTGGAGATTGACGCCACCTTCGTACGAGCCGGCAAGTACCGCGTGAAGTCAGGTGCGTGGAACTTGATTCAGTGGGAAAGTGCCCTGCCGAGCCGGCTCGAAGTCAAGCTACCGAACAACCTCCACGAACACGTGGAGTCGGCGCGAAGGACCTATCATCGCTTCGGGCAGTATTCAGAGACGCTCGACCGGATTCGGGCGCGAATTGAGCGCGGACCGGTTGAGAAGAAGGAACTTGATCGCCTTCTGGGAGGACTGGGAGTGCCGGGCGACTTTGATGTCGCTCAGTTGACCTGGAGGCCAGACTACGACCCGTTCTTCTATCATCAACTGGTGAAGCGGGCGCGGCGACTCTACCTCTTCCGAGAGGAGTACATCTTCGATGTCGGCGGAGTCGTGGTGGAGACACCGCAGCTCGGGCACGCAACCTATTTGTTCGCGAAGCCGGCCAGCATGGAGGGTTTCCTAGCTCTCTACATCCAGACCAGCAAAGAAGACATTCGCGCCAACCGCAACAATGTTGCCGAGCGGCTGGGCTTCCTTGGCCGGGTTGTGCACGGCGTTAATGCCCGTGCTTGGGCGAAAGAAATACGCGCCAAACTGGGAGAGCCTCTGAATCTGAATCATCATCCTGCTGCCGCTGCTGCGGTCGCGCCGGAACAACCTTGAGTAGAACCGCCAGGAACCATCCTCACGAGAACGCGCGATGCCCGTTATTCTGAGACCCTCTTCAGCTTGAGAGTCCCCTTCTGCTTCTCCTCCTCTACAAATGTCCGCAGCTCGGCCGCGGCGTCCAACAATTTCTCCCACTGCTCGGCGTAAAGCGTGACCGGGAAGCGCCCCAGCCCGTAGACGCTGACGCCTCCCTTCTCGCTGACCTTAAACTCAAGCTTCCTCGCCTTCTTGGTCGCGACCTGTTTCTCCAGTTCGGCAATGCGCGCAAGCAGTTCCTCTTTCGTCGGTTCCGCCATAGTCGCCTCCATGAAATCGGCCACCGCTCTGCTTCAGGCGGCGGTAGCCTTCATTCCCGCTCCCATCCTGGCCTTTCGCTTTCTCAGCCGGCGCCACACCGTAGGGTCGATAGGTAGCGGTGTTGATCGCGCTGCAGCCACGTCGACGAACGCGCCATGATAGGAGATTTCGCCATACCAGAACAAGCGGGCTAGAAGCGCCAGAGAATGCTGGGCTAGGGCCGTGTTCAAAAATGGGTGCTGACGGTCCAGAGCCTCAATCGCGCTGCAACTCGGCTCGTTGTCACCGTCCAGGTCCGGCCTGACGATTTCGTCGAATAGCTCGGCCACAGTACGCAGGCGGGTTCGCGACCGCTTGTTCCGAGCGTTCAGCGGCTCTCCCAGCACAAATTGACCGGTCGAGCTAGAATTTCCTAAGTCCAAGTAATACGCCGTCACGCTTGAGCCCGAAACACTCTCAGCGATCGTCGCGCGCGCCGCCCTGGTGTCCACACAACCGATCACAATATCCGGCTGCAGGTAGCGTTCGTTGTAACCGGCATACTCCGGGTGCAGCGTTTGCGCCGTCAGTGCTCTGGGAATAGCGGTCCATCGCAATCCCCAGAACAAGTTGATCCGGTTGACTAATACGATTGCCTTGTTGAGGGAGACTTCTCGCTTACTGAAAGGTTGCCGCACACAATTCACCGCGGAAACGGCGTCTCCATCCATGACGGTTACATGCAGCCCATAAGGATGCCCTTGCGCGATCATCGCCTGTTGGAGGAAGGGCAGTCCCCCAACTATGGCACTCCCGTTGCCCCCGCAACCCACCACCAGCACCTCGACCGTTTTCCGGAGCAGTTCCTCGTGCAGCTTGTGCGTTTCCATCGGTTACCGCTCCCGAGTCAGGAAATCCTGCAGACTCTCCCTGGCCTCGGCGAGATATCGGGATGGAAATCGTTTCTTTCCTGCCAGACTTCGCCATAGGCCCACGAAGCCGCCGGGATGGGTGGTGAGCCGGACGGCGCCCAACGCGTGTGTGAATGAACTACGATGAAAGCTGTCTTGCCATGCGGAAATTGATGCGACCGAGGCATCCTTAGGCGCCCGCGCTGTCCCAAGGCACACTCTCGCATCCCCGCCGACATTCCAGTACGGTGCGTTCATCAGCCGCGTCGTGCTCTCCGGGCGCACGTTCCTCTCGAGCGCCCGAACGAAGAGTTCACCGCCGCGGACCCTAAAGACCAGCGGAGGATGAGGAAAGATAGCGCCGTTGAGTTTCCTTGCTTCCGCGTCCGCAGCACCGAAAAACATCGGCAGGCGCGCGGCCTGGTTCCACCAGACTATCGTTTCTGGCGTCCGGGCAAGCACGTTCGCGGGCAAGATCTCGGGCGCGACTTGCGAGCCCAGACCTTGGGCGAGCTCCCGTAGAAAGGCCAAGCTCACCGGCAGGGCCGGGCCCAGCATTGGCGCGCACTCCTCCTGTTTCGCGACCTCATGTAGCGTGGCAAAGGCGTGGTGCTGGTCCCCGTACACTAGCACGGCATGTCGAAGCTCGAGGTGATAGCTGTCACCCATCACGACGTGTGCATCCACGGGTACTACCCTTCTTCCTTGTTGCCTGGTAGCAGAGCTGCCAAGCGACTGGCTGCCGCCATCGTTTCACACAGGACCGCCAGCGCGTCAAAGGCTCGTCGGACACTTCCGGCATTTTCGGGGTCGATTTCCACGATGAAAGAAGGTTCCGGGCAAGCTTCTAACATCGCTTGACCTTCTTCTTCGAAAACCCCCACGATCGAGTCATTGTGCTTGAAGCTGACGAGCAGCGCTGGCAACGGCGGATTCGAATCCATGAAGGCTTCCCGCGTCTCGTCGCTCATTTCGGGGCGCTGGAGCCGCTGCGAGATTCTGTCCAGCCTGAGCCCCGCCTCGATGAGACCGCGAAGGCGATCATCGTGTACTTGGCTGATCAGATCGCGGAGCGCTCTGGCCTTCAAAGGCTCTTCTTTCATCTCGGCCGGAATGCAACTCTCCACATCTGGGATCTCATACTGGTCCGCGCCTCCCTCACCTTCGGCCCATTCGTGCCACATCTCCACTCGCTCCAATGCATCCCTGTAGTCGTAGGCGCGCAACCATCGATTCACAGCGCCGACTACTAGGTCGTAGAACGTTACTGGGAACCGGCGATGGATTCGCCTGAGTATCTCAAGCGTGGGCCCGATCACAATGTAGCCCGCCGAGGCCGGATCGACGGTGAGATACAGCCGTCCCGGATTGATGTCCTCGCTGGAATAACGGTCGGGAGTGTTGCTGAGGGTAGCATCGAGGGCGAACTCAGCCTGGATCGACTCCCCGCCGTGGAGCCCAATCCAACGCTTGAGGGTGGACAGCAGATACTTGGACGGGCTCCCCTCCCACTCACTGACCTCACCAAGTTCCAGCTCAGTCAGCGTTCGGGCGATTGAGATCGCGCGGCGGTCTTCGCCCGCCACTCGGTGCTCGACTGTCATGCCATCGAGTCTGGGTAGAAGAGCGCCACTTCCTTGCGCCATCAGGCTGGCAGCAACCATGCTGGAGGTGGTGGCGTAATGTCGCTTGCTGGCTGGTGGTGGTATTCGGCTTGAATCGCATCGCAAAGGATCTTGGAGGCTTGCTGCAACTCCGGGTCTCGTATGAACCTCCCAGTAATGCTATTGCAGTCCGGGTGGCGGCCCTCAGCCATTGCTGCCAATTCTCTGAGGACCGCTTCCCGTGTGCTCTTCGATTTACAGGTTGATCTACCCATGGCGCTAGCCCTTCGCGCCTACTGCCGTGAGGAACTCCCAGCGAAGCTTGTCGCCGACTACCTCGGGACCGTTGATCGCGGCAGTCGTAAGTTCAGGGTATTGAATCGCGAGAACGGCTTTCACCTCTTCGGGCGAAAGCCGACAGTCTGGGTCTGGAAGCGTAAGCCCCCGGTAAGCAAAAATACGGGTCGCGGGGTTGACGGTCATAGGCGTAGTCCTCCTCCTGCTGATGGCTGGGATTCAACTGCTCCGGTCGGCGCCCCGCCGAACAGACTCGATGTAGTCCCGGGCGCGGGATCGCGACTGACAGAGGCCTCGGGCTGGGCAGACGGCGCTGGAGCCGGCGCGGAAGTTGCGGACTTCGCTTTCCGTTTCTCGTCGGCCTTGCGCTTCGCCTCCTCCTGAGCGGCCTTGGCCGCGGCTTCCATCGTGGCCTTTGCCTGCGCGAGCGTGCTGCCGAGTTGCCGGTGCACATCCACATAGGCTGCGAGCTCCTTTGCAAAGTCCCTGTCCAGTTCTTCCGGCGCCCCGACAAAGCTTAACGGCGTCGAGAGTGCCGCGTTTTCGTTTTCGATAATTCGTTTCGGAATAACCGTCGCGCGAATGACGGTGTCGCTCTCGCGCGCCACGGTGATCAGCACCGTGCGTTCGGCGAGGAGCGGCATGAGTTCACTGAACATGTGTCCTCCTTGATTGGGCTGTTTGCGACTGACAACTCTGGTAGGCCCTAGGCCCCACTCTGGAACGAGATGCGTGGCCCTGGCCGCGGTGTGGATCTCGAGTGGCAGATTCGTTCTACGTGTGACCGAGGAGAGCTAGCCACGTGCCAAAGAAGGGATCTTCGAGACGCAGGCGTGTCTGCCCAAGTCTTTCCTCCTCGCGTATCAGATCGTGACTCTTCAAGGCCGCCAGGGCGCGCTGCATGGTCGGCTGGCTTAGCCCGCTTTCGCGCAGCACACGCGACGAATGAAGGTTCTGTCCTTTTTCTCGCACTACGGCAATGAGAGCTTTCTGCTGAGCGGAGGTGAGCAGGTTCCAGACCTGCGTGTAAAAGGGATCGTCCTGCCGAACCACCTTTTTCAGGACCTGCCGGACGACCGCTAGAGTCAGGGTTGCGCCCCGCCGCCCCAGCGCCAAATCGTTCCAACAGGCGTGGGCCAGCATTTGAACGTTGTAGGGCACCTCTTCGGCCAGATCCAGCACCGCTTCGAGCGCCTCTTCTCCCACCTTGAAGCCGGCCCGGCCAAAGCCATGGTGAAGGAAGTTGTGGAAATCCGCTCGTGGAACCGGCCCGACGAACAGGCGTTCCCCAAGGCGATAGAAAGGACGAGACGCTTCCGTCGTCATCTCAATCAACATTCGAGTCTTCGAGCCGGCAAAGATATAGCCCAGCGAGGCGTGTTCCTGCACGGCGCTGCGGAGTTGGCCCTCGGCACTCCGGCCTCCCAGCTCGATCAGGTGTTGGAATTCGTCCAGCATGATACCGACCGGCGCGGACGCCCCGGCCGCGAGGCGTTCCACCCCGGCCAGACCGTCGACGAGCAACTGCGTCTGTTCGTGGGGTGTTCCGCTGCTCACACCGAGGGTTGCCGACCAGCTGCGTTCCGTCACGTTGAAAGTCACCTCAGGCCGTAGCCGAGCGAAAAACTTGCGTACCTTCTCGCTCGCCTTCTCGCGGCCCTCCGCGAGTTTCTCTGTGGCATCCGCAACCAGACGCGAGACCAGCATTTCGATGGTTGGGTACGCCTCGACGCTATAACGGAATACAATCGCGCCCTGCCCGTGCAAGGTCTCGGACGCGGCTTTCAGGATCGACGTCTTCCCGTAACGTCGAGGCCCGATCAGGAAGAGTCGCTCGCGGTTTTGCACGGTGCGCACGCAAGTTGCGATTTCCTCCTGTCGATCGACCAAGTCCGCGGGCGCTAGCTCGCGCCCGTACTGAAAGGGATTTCTCACCGTGGCCTCCCAGCCTCAAATTACGGCCTGCGTAGGCACGCACAATGCAGATACCGATAACGCAATTATGCATTATGCTCGAGCCGATAGACAAGCCGGTGCCGAGAGAAACCTTCTTTAGTGGGGATCCCTCTTGCTGTGGAGCGGCGCAGCTACCTGAAGCCCTCTCAGGGCCTTCTCCGCACGCTCGTCTCACAGTCCATCCACACCTCAATGCCGGGGATGTTGGCGTTCACCCCAAACCCGTTGACTCGCGCCTGCACACGCTTCGGATCGAGCACCAGATACTCTCTCGGCACAGACTGGCATGTGCCGCATTTCGGGTCATCGCCCCGCTCGTGCCCGCATTCCATCCGCCACTTCGCCACTTGACGAAAGCCGACGCCGCGGACCTTCGGCGCTGTCACCGCCACCACCGGAGCCAGGATCACTACGGGCACCTGCGGCGTGGGTTCCGGCACAGCCTCGGTTTGCTGAACCGCGTGCTCCAGGATCAGTTCGGCGGTTTGATGATCCCCTGCGGCCTCGCGGACGGCGGCCTCCGCAATGGCTTCTTCTTCGAGCTTCCGCCTGGCGGCTGCCGCCTCGCTTTCCCTCCGCTTGCGATCTTCCTCTTCCAGCCTCCGGCGCAGCTCCTCGGCTTCTCGCCGGAGCCGCTCCTCCTCCTGGCGCCGGGCCTCCTCTTTCTCCTTCTGGTACCGGGCCAGACCTTGCTTTATGGATCGCTCCCGCGCTTCCAGCGGCCCGTCCAGTGTGGCCAGCAGTCCGGTATGGGCCTTATGGCCCTGGTGCCAGAACTCGATAAACGGCTTCAAGGTTCCCTTAATCCGCTCGCGCAGTAGAGCGATGGCCTTTAACTGCTCCCCGGCCGTCTCGAATTGCTCGTCGGTCGAGACGAGAGTCAGCGTCTTGGTCTCCTCGAGCTTGATCTGAACTAGGGCGGAGAGTTGACCTTTATCCTCGTCCGCCAGCGTCATCTCGGGCGGGCTCACGAGGGTGATAGCAGTTTCCATGGGATGATGCTCCTTCTCATGCAAGTGTGTGTTTGGATGACGGTCTCGGGGCCGGTCCGGCAGCTCTACGCCGCCTCGTCCAGTTCAGACCAGACGCCGGTGTCGATGGCCATGCCCCGGTTGATCTTCCAGATCGTGGTGATCAGCGCCGCGCGGAACACGTCCGAGTCGCTTGGGTCGTCGTAAGGAGGGCTCAGCTTGGGTGACCCGTCGCGCCGCAGTTGCAGCACCGCACGGGTGTACTTGAATGGAGGAACTACCGGCTTGGGCAGCAGCAGCTCGTAGCCGGCCGTCTGAAGGGCGAAGCCGGGATACAGCCTATCCACGCACTTCAAGTCAATCAGCCATAGCCCGCCGTTCATCGACCCTACGCGGTCCACCGTGCCTCCGCAGAGCACGCCGGCTACGCGACTCACCAGCCGATGCTCGACCAACTGGGGTCGAAACCCTGACTCCTGCAGGAACCGCTGGTAGGCCGCAAGGTAGGGTTGCAGCTCCGGGTCAACGGTCTCGAGGTCCAGGCAGCCCTCGTCCAGGTATTGGGTGGCCTTGTGAACGTATTGGCCGATGATGCGCTTCCGTTCCAGCACGTCCGGCGGAACCATCGAGTAGTCGGCCGCGAGACGGGCCGAGTGGAGTACCTGCGTGACACTCGGTACCGGCCGCCCCTCGACCAGGTACAGGTGACGCTCGGGGTCAAACGTAAAGTCGATGCCCACGCTCTTAGCCCTCCATGAAACCGTTGAGCACGTAATACTGGCGGCCGTTCTCCTGCACCACGGCGACGCGGGCCAGCGCGTCACGACCCTGACGCCGGGCAATCTCATGGACCATGGCGGGTTGGTCGGAGTAGACCGGGGTCATCGAGCCGTTGCGGCCCATCTTGAACACCACGTACTCGACACCCTTGGCCGTGCGGCGAATCGTGTTCCCGGAGGCGTCGGGCTCGAGTGGGCCGACAACGCCTTGCACAGTTATTGTGTTGTCCTTGCCGTTAGTCGTGCCCGAGTCTTGGGAGCCTTCCTTCGCGCCACTGTTCGAAGGATTTGGCTCAGCGGCCGTCCCGTTCTGCGGAACTGGTTGCGCTCTCCGCTGGGGCTCACGGATCGGGGGTTTGGTCGCTGGCGTGGCCCGCCCACTCACCGAGGGCAGCCCGCGCTGCGGGTCAATGGCAGGCGGAAGGGCTCTCTGTTCTTCCTCGACCCCCATCTCGCGGAATTCGTCGCGCACCGCCGCCTCCACCAGCGTCATGTCCTCGCTCGACAGGCACAGCCGCTTCGCCATGCGACGGATCGGACTCTTCTTGATCATCTCGTCCTCGAAGCGCCTCCACGGGCTCCAAGCTTCGCTGGCCGACTCCGAGCATTGCTTGACCTTCTCAATCTCCTGGCGGGTCATCCACTCAAAGTCGGTGCGCCCGTCGCGAAACTCCACGACCGCGTAGGCGCCGATCCAATCGCCCCGCTTGGAAGCGTCAAGCAGCGGCACGTGCGAGAGCTGGCGGCCGGTACCCAACTTCAGCGAGAACTGGTCGCCTTGGTGGACGATGGCCGGAAAGATGCTTGACACCTTCCCGGTCCGGTGGGCCAAAGCAATAAAGCCGCGGTAGCCGATGAGGAGCTGGCACTTCAGGATGTTGTTGGCTTTCTTGTCTCGGCGAGGCACCAAGTAGGCGTGGCCCAGCTTGTTGCCAAGCATCAAGCCAAGCTGGGAAGCTTCGAGCACCGCCTGGACGATGCTGAGTGGCTCACACTGGCGCAGGAACGAGTCTGCCCGGACCGTCTCAAGCGCGACGTAAATCATCTTGTCGGCATCGAGATGGCGGGGCAGATACTTAACGATCTGCCCGCGCGACTCCACGAGCAGATCCTGGATGGTTTCCACTGGAGTAACAGACTGGCTCATAGTGTGCCTCTCCTAAGCGGGTGCTACCGAAGACGCTCGGGCAAGTGGCTGTGCAGCCGCACCCCACGCCTGCCGAAAGCGGCTCCCGGCAGCGACCCTTTGTGTTAGGCTGAAGGTATTGAGATCTGAGTTTAAGGGGAAAATCGCCGCGACGGTTGGAAGGGCTTTCGACCAGACCCACCCGGATGGCATAGAATTCTTCAGAGCGTTGAAAACCGATCTAAGCTGAGGTTTCGTGTGAAGTGTCTGGTATTGACATGGGCCATCTTGCCCGCTGTCCTTCTGTTTGTTGGGTTCAGTGACACCAAGCCTCGAAACGGGTCGAGCACTCTTGAGGTCGCGAACGATCCCGCGAATTGGCTGATGTACGGCCGGACGTACGACGATCAGCGCTTCAGTCCGCTGAACCAGATCAACGAGCAGACCGTCGCCAATCTAGGACTGGTGTGGAGCCACGAACTTGATACCACCCGCGGCCTCGAGGCGACTCCGATCGTGGAAGAGGGCGTGATTTACACCACCGGATCGTGGAACGTCGTGTACGCGATGGACGCGAAGACGGGCAAAATGCTGTGGCAGTATGACCCCGCCATCGACCGCAGCCGGGCGTATTTTCTATGCTGCGACGCGGTCAATCGCGGTGTGGCGCTCTACCAGGACAAGGTGTATGAGGGCACGCTGGACGGTCGCCTGATCGCGCTGGACAAACGCGCCGGAACAATCCTGTGGAGCACGCAGACGACAGATGTCACCCAAGCCTACTCGATCGCCGGCGCGCCACGGATCGCGAAGGGGATGGTGGTAATCGGTAACGCCGGCGCCGAATATGGGGTGCGCGGCTATATTTCAGCCTATGACGGGGAAACCGGCAAACTGGCGTGGCGCTTCTATACCGTTCCGGGCGATCCGGCGCACGGTTTCGAGAACAAGGATGTAGCTCGCGCGGCGAAGACCTGGACGGGGGACAAGTGGAAGAACGGCGCAGGCGGGCCTCCATGGGACAGCATCGGGTATGATCCGTCGCTCGATCTGCTGTACTTCGGTACCGGAAACGCGACTGCCTGGTACCGTGCGCTCCGAGGTGGTGGCGACAATCTCTACACCGCCTGCATCGTGGCGGTGCATGCGAGCACCGGGGAATTGGCGTGGTATTTCCAACCCACCCCGGGTGATAACTGGGACTATGACGCGACGCAGACGCTGATGCAGGCCGACCTGAAGATCGGTGGCCGCGTCCGCAAGGTACTGATGCAGGCCAACAAGAACGGCTTCTTCTACGTGCTCGATCGCAAGACCGGCGAATTCATATCCGGTGCTCCCTTTGTCTCCGGCGTTACGTGGGCCACAAGGCTGGACCCGAAGACCGGCCGCCCGATCGAGAATCCGGGCCTGGGCGGAGCCGAGCCCACGCTAATCTCGCCCGATCCCTTCGGCGCGCACAACTGGTATCCCATGGCCTTCCATCCAGCGACCGGACTGGTCTACGTTCCGGCAAAGAGTGGCGGCCAAATGGTTCACAGGCCCGATACAAAGTGGAAGTATGACGCCAACGCACAGAATGAGGGAATCGACGACGCCTACGAAGGAGCACTCTGGGACAAAGCAGCAGCCATGCCGGCCGAAACCGGAGAACTGCTGGCGTGGAACCCGGTGACGCAGAAGGAAGCCTGGCACGCAAAGTCTCCTGTAGTTGAGACGGGGGGAGTCCTTTCGACGGGGGGCAATCTAATCTTCCAGGGTCGTGGTGACGGGATGCTGGTGGCCTATCGCGCTACAGACGGCAAGCAGTTGTGGCAATTCGACACTGGCACTGGAATCATGGCCCCGCCCGTGACCTATACGGTCAATGGCGTGCAGTATGTGACCGTGATGGCGGGTTGGGGTGGGGGCGCCGGATTGTTTAACGCGCCTGGGAGTGGCCCGGTGAAGCCAGGCTATGGGCGTATTCTTACCTTTGCTATAGGTGGCCAGGCGGAGTTAAAGGTGCTGCCGTTCGGTCCGCAGGGTCCGCCGCCGATGCCGCAGCTGAGTTATGACTCCTCACCCAAGTTGGTCCACAGGGGCGCGCAGATCTTCAACGGGCGTTGCATGTTGTGCCATGGTTTGAACGCGGTCGGCGGCTCACTCCCCGATCTCCGCTACTCCAGCAAGGTTATGATCGAGTCGCTCGACCAGGTGTTGCTGGATGGCGCGCTTGCCCCGCTGGGGATGCCATCCTACAAGAAGATACTCAACGCGCAGGACGTGAAGGCGCTACAGGCCTACATCGTTGCTCGTGCCCGGGAGTCAGCGACTGCTTTACCGGACAAGACGAAGCCATAACCACCGAATGACTTGGGTCGCCGGGCAGTTATGAGTGTTCCTGGTAGACCTCGACTAGGAGATGCAAGTGGCAACAGCATCGGTGCTAACTCGCTCGTGCCAGGTGCGCGGAACGTGGAGCGCACGAGAAGACCGGGTGCCTTCTGCAGTATGGCTCGGCATCCTCTGGGTGGGGATGATCGCCGGGTTTGGCGTGGATATTCCAGGCTTCATACGCAGAGATCCTCCGTAGACCGATTCTCGCGGGCCATCCCGTCTTGACCTCCAGCCTCTTTCCCGGCTGGCAACTTCGCCTCGCTGAACTCTTCGACTTCCGCACTCATTTTTGGTACCTGCCGGGTCGATCGCGAGCAATTGCGATCAGCTTTATTCTCGCTGAGGGGGGACGAGGCGAGCGGTTTTCCTTTTCCAGTTCACCAGAAGCGAACGTTGGATACCGGCTTCAGAAGGGAATCTCACCTCCCTGGCCGTTCTCGTGTTCGAAAGGGTTATCCCCTGCTGATGCCTCGGGTGCGGGGCTACCGTGGCCAGTTGTGCCTTTTGTACCGTTGCCGTTGGAGGACGACAACATCCGCATGTACCGCGCAACGATATCGTACGATTTCCGTCGGTTGCCCTCTTTATCTTCCCACTGATTGCTTCGAATCGACCCTTCGACATACACTAGCCTACCGCTAGTCAACCATTCACCACAGACCTCGCCCAGTCTTCCAAAGGCAACGACCGAGTGCCATTCTGTGCGTTTTTCAACGTCGCCAGCCTTGTTCCTGAAAGTCTCGTTGGTAGCCAGCGAGAACCGGCACACTGCGGTACCGGAGGCACTGTATTTGACTTCCGCATCCTTCCCAAGATTCCCGATCAATATCACCTTGTTGACACTCACTGATGAATTTCTCCTTTCGCAAAGAATGCTTCTTTCCTCGAAGATCGCTTCGGATTCTCGGCTCGCTTCTTTTCGGCAGCGATGATCGCGGCTCGATTCCAAACCTGTGCCCACGTAATGGAAAGATTCTGATGGCACCCCTTCTGGCGAAGGACCAGTCCTCATGGCTCCACGGGAACCACCAGTGACCGTTTGCCGATCAACAGTGGTGTCTCCCGCCCTTCACTGCTGACAAACTTATTTGGTGGACACCGCCCGGTCCGCTGTGGACCAGTTCAGAAATACGGGAGCGAGAGTCTGAGGGTACTAGAGCTGTTTGTGGGTTGACCCCAAAGAACTACAACCGCTTCTTTGCTCAATGCGTAACCAAATTACGCGACAAGAACGACGATTTCTCACCTGCGGCGATTAGGGAGTTGTTGCTCGCCGAAACTGCCGATACTCAGCGCTGGCCTGACGATGAGGAGTTCAAAAACTCATGGATGGGCATCGAGTTTTACAAACGCGTGAAAAAAGCTACGCAGCGCATGATCTTGGAGGCCATCGAGGCCGCCCTCCACACAGGAATGACCGAGAAAGTCAAGATAGAGCCAACGCTTCAAATAGAGCATCTGATGCCGGTGGATTGGGAAGATTACTGGCCGCTAATTATCAAAGAGGGGACTGCGGAGGCTCAAGAGCGGGCGAAGAAGCGGCGGGGCGAAACACTTCACAGAATCGGCAATCTCACTTTGCTTACCAGGAAACTAAACCCTTCGGTTTCCAATGGTCCGTGGGCAAAGAAGCTGAAAGCAATATTAACAGGAATCTCTTTGAAGACCTCTCGCTGGTCATTTCCGATTCACATCTTAAAACCGAAAAGCGTGTTGTGTGCGAGAAGGCTCCGGTTGCCCCTTTCCGTGACGACCACGCCTTCGAAGGGGAGAAGGGAAAAGGTTCAAACACCTGAGCTACTTCTGTCTATCCTTCTGGCTGGTTGAGGGTTCAGCAGGATTAGTAATCAAACTGGCCAGCTGGGCCTTGGCGTCATCAATACATTTCTGTTGCTTGGTCAAGTCCGCGTATAACCCAACCCTTTGATCGGTTTGTGTCTTCAAGAGGTTCTGCGTCTCAGAATACTGAGTTTTGAGCTTATTGAGCTGAACCACATCAACCGGAGCGTGAGCATTAATTCTTGTGGCTTCTGTGCTCAGGTCCGTTAGGCGATCATTGCTGTCACGAATACGACTTTCAAGGTCATGTATCTGTGACTGGTCGTTGCCAAGCTGCGCGTTGCAGGTTCGTGCGAACTCGCCGTAAGCAACGACTCTAGTCACCGCTTGGCGGATGCTCTCTGCCAGATCAGAAGGATTGGGTACGGCCGTCTGTGACTTTGTGGGAGCTTGGCAGAGAGCAGGCTGCAAGGAAATGGCCAAAGAGCACAGGGCTATCATCGACAAGTTACGGCTCACGTTGCGCATCGTCGGGCCCCGCCGAATAGCATAAGCTTCGGGATCAAGGGTTGCACTTGTTTCCTGAGGTGCCCCGCACTTTTTCCGGGTAGTGTTCCTCCCTATGGCCATACCAGGGTTTCCTTTCAAGGCAGTTTTACAAGTTCTCCCCGAGCACCAGATTGAGAGATATCCTGACTCAGAGCCTAAGCGTCAGACCGCAGCTTGGTTGAAGTAGAGAACACAATTATTGAAACTCCCGTCGGCAGCATCCCCGCCCATAACTGTGAAAAGAGTCCACGGATCGCCGCCACCGGGGATCTTGCGATCGCTTGACTGAAGCCATCTCCCTGCGCTATTGTGCTCGATCGTCACAATAAAAGTTTCAGGACTGAACAGAATCCATGAATTCCTGAAGAATTCCTGCCCCTCACCGATTCCTTCCGCCTGCATGAACACGGACCCGTCGGATTGTTTCTTTACAGTAACTCGTTGCGCTAAAGCGGAGTTTGCCGTGGCCACTAGTAGGAGCTTGATTGTGGGGATATCAACGGTTTGCATCTCGTTCGCCTCGCGGTGTTAACGCACGAATTACTCGCCAGACTTCAGTTTGGTGCTTTCTGCTTGTCCGTATTTTATTGGCGCGGGTTCCTCAGCAACTAACGCGGCGTTCCAGCTGTGAAAAAAGATGGCCCTTGGCCGAGATCTGGCAGCGTCCGAAAAGTTGAAATGCTCAGCCGAAACCCTTACGAACGTTTCCGTCGACGGGTTTACAAAACCGCTCCCTATAAGCGTGTTAGTCGCGATTGTGAAAGTCACGTCCGGTATTGCACCTGGACCAGGGCACCGGATGTCGCAGGCATTCTCACTTATAGCGCAATTCACATGCGCTACGGAGCAACGCATCGATGTGGGATTGAGTTCCTTCACAGTGAGATCAAAGATACTATCGGCGACAAACTGGCATTGTCGGCCGTCCCCAGGATTGAAGTGAACTTCCTCGTGCCGCGACATTGAAAACACAGTACCAACCGTCAGGCTGGCGGCTATGTCCAGAGTATCAGTCGTGTCGTCTGCACCGCCTGGAATCGGCCTCGTCAGCGAGCACCGCCATTGCCCAGTAAAGCTCATTAGGGTCTCCTCATAAGTCAATCAGGCCAATACGACCCAATCGAAATCGACAGCGGTCTCAAAATTGTGGCCTTGCCCCGTGTCGCCTGGAGCGGCCGTTTCCGGAACCAAAGGATTGAGCTGGCCAACCTTGGTCTGTCCGTCTGTCTGGAACAGCGTGACAATGTTGACCGCCTTCATCCAGAGGCCCACCTTCGTAATGAAAACAAATGAACCGCTGCTGGGTTCTCCAGCCTGCCACGTGTTGTCATCCAAGCGTACAGTCAATCGGACCGTGTGCTGACTTCCGTCACTCGCGGTTCCGTTTATCGAAATGAAATCGGCCATCGATACCTCCTGAACGTTAGTGGGTGTTGTACTTCGTCTATAGCACGTGCATGTGGAGGCCAATGCTTAGCCGGAATTTCCATTATCGGCTTCGACCCGGCCAGCAGCGTACCACCCGAGCACCCAGAATGCAACCGGCGACCGCCCGCACTCTGAAAGGGCAACTGAAAACGCCGCTGTTTTTGCCTCACCTGAGCCTCCCAAGAGCCGGAACCGGCCCGCTTTGGAGCCATCCTCTCGACACTCATCCCTCTCCCTTCCGTGTTCGCGGCTGAAATCCGTCCCTTCGCTGGACCCTCTAGCCGGCCGGCAAAAGCAGCAACTCGATCCGCCGCAGCATGGCTCCGAACAGGCGGCGTGTCAGATGGCTCTCGGCCAACAGCAGCCAGTAGTATCGGGCATGCTTCACCAGCCGCCCACCCGTCTTCACCAGCCGCTGCTGTAGGCTGGTCAGCGACCACTTGTCGATTCTCCTCGGCAGCACCAGCCGCCGCCACAGGTTCCCCAGGTTGTAGGCAATCACGCTCAACCACAGCCGAACCTCGTTCGACCGGAACCGATGGCAACTCAGCCGCGTCATCTTCACCGCCTGCTTGCCTTCCTTGATCCACTGCTCGGAGGTGCCGCGCTTGTTGTAGAAGCGTACTAACGCCCGACTGGGTAGGTTCAGGTTGGTTACGATGAACCCCACCCGTGGGAACAACTCACGCGCATGGTGCTCCACCTTCGCCACCACCCGGCGGGCCGTCTTCCAGCTCGCGGCCTGATACAGAAAGCCTTTGTACCAGACCACCGGCTTGTGGCCCGGCCTTCCCACTGGGCGGGGCAGCAACTCCGCAATGTCCCGCTCCAGGCTGTCGTTGGCCGGAATGCGAATCGCGTACTTAACCCCTCGTTCCTCCAGCGCCTCGTAGACCTCGGGCCGGGCAAAGGCGGCATCACCCCGGAAGGCGACCTCTTTCCCCATCTGTTGCTGCCGCTCGATCTCCGGCAGTAACAGCTCTTCCCAGCCCTCGGCGCTGTGCACGTTGCCGGGCCGCAGCTTGGCCGCCAGACAATCACCCTCTTGATTGAACAGCAGCAGAGGGTGATAGCAGGTGGACTCGAAGTACCCGTTATATGCGCTCTGCTCCTGCTCACCATAGACCGGCACCTCGGTGGAATCCATGTCCAAGATCGTCCGGTAACCCGAGTCGGTCGCTTCCGCCTTCCCGATCAGTGTCCGGTTGAGTCGCGCCAGTCCGGCAAAGTTCTCCTCCTGGGCCAGCATCTCGGTCTCGAAGCTTTGTAGTCGCGAGGTCAGCGCCGCTCCCCGATCCCAAATCTTCTCCGAACCGATCAGCCGAAAAGTCGGGTCCTGCGAAAGCCTTTCGGCGTCGTTGAGGTCTTCGTAACCTGCCAGGCGGCTGTACACCGATTGCCGGAGCAGGTCGGCAAAAGGAAACTGCGTGTTCTTGCCACGGCGTGAATCCGTCAGGTGCTGCTGGATCAATTCCCCGAAACCCAGCCGCTCATCGAGTTCGCGCACCAAGATCAGGCCGCCGTCGGAAGTGACGCGCGAACCTTGGAAATCGATCTTGAGGGAAGCGTTGAAGGAGAGCTGAAAAGGCTGTTTTGGGCTTTCACCCACAGGGTATCTACCTCCGGAGCCTTGCCATCACTTTCGCACCCGCATGAATATTGATGAAAACGACGATGCAAAGATTCAGAAATAGAGTTCAAATCGGAAATCCGGGCTAGAGGGTCGAACCAGTGGTGGCCCGCCGCCCGGTTAGCTCGCTTGATTTTCAGCGATGGTCATGCTTCTCCTCCATCTTGTAGCGGGCCAGCTTCTCCGCCGTCCTCACGTCCTGGCAGTGCGGATTCCCTGCTCCAAACCGGGCCATGAACTCGGCCCCGCGCCGGGTAAGGAACGGCCCGATAACACAAATGTACTCCGGGCCGTGGCTGGCTTCGGTAGGCGTGGCCGCAGACCGGAACACCCCACGCCTCAAGCAATCGTGGCCGTTGACATCGGGTACGATGTCGCGGGTAACGCCGACATAGATGCGGGTCATTTCCCCTGCCTCCTTAACACGGCCAAGGTAGCACCGTGTCCCAGCGGTGGCGTGGCCGCCAACCTCCCGCAGCTCGCGCCAATCCTTCGTTGCTCCGCCATCCCTCATGGCACCGCGGAAGTCAAAAGGTGCCGGTAACGAGCCTTCTCGTCGTAGAGGTATACAGCACCAGCGAAAGCTTGGGATCGATGTTGAACTCGGGGCGTTCTGCTCCTTTGCCTAAACCGTTTTTCACCGTCTCATTCGAGGGTGATCCGAACCATCTCACCAAAAGGCGGGACTCGGCGAGAATCGGTTATCCAGAGGACTGGATATTCCGGGGCCTCCGGATACGAATCGCAGCACAAGTCAGTGAGATAGATAAGGCAGACGGGTGCGATGTCGTTTTCGGCGACCCATTGGAAGGCCGGGCGGAAGTCTGTGCCCCCACCGCCTTTGGGCTCAAGACGCACTGGCTCCGACGGTCCGAACTGTTGAGCCGACTGAACCGCCGCGTCACAGTAGACCACGTGAATAGCTTCCGGCTGCGCCTCCTCGGAAATTGCCGAGATTTCACCCGCAAATTGCTCCAGTTCAAGCGCTCCGATCGAACCGGAGGTGTCGACGGCGATCACAATCTCACCCAGGCCCCGGCGCTCGACCGAGGGCAAGTACAGGCCCGAGGCGATGTAGCGGCGATTGGGCGGTGACCAACGATAGTCAGAGGGCATAGTCGCAGCCACAAAATCACGCAGGATCGCGCGCCAATCCTGCCGCGATTGGCGGCTTTCGCTCAACGGCCTTTCAACGCCCGCAGGTTCGGTTCCGCACACCTTGGCCGACCGGAGGGCCTGCTCCGCTGCGATGCTCCACTCATGCTCCTGGCGCCTCTTCTCGGCTGGTGAAGCCGGCTGCCCTTGCTCGTCGGTTGCGTCCCAGACTTCGCCGAACCCTCCGCAGCGCGTGGATCGCTGGTCCGCGGATTCTCCTGTCGTGGTTCCCGCTTGATTTGAAGTTGACTCGCTGTGCGAATCCACCTGTGGATCAGGAATTCCCGCACCCTGAGTTTCTTGCGGACCCGTAGCTATTCCCCCGCCACCATTCGTCATTTGCTTCGGCGCCGCAGCACCGTCAATTCTCCTTTGCAGCAACCGGGCGTAGATCTCCTCCGCACTTAAGTTGTTGAACGCAGGATCGATCAATGCCCCGGCCGGAAGCGTGAAACCGTTTGCCAGCAGAATAGGGTTGATGGCGAAGTCCGCGGCTTGATTCCAAAGGTCGGGGTCCCGCTCGCCCCGGCGACAGTGGTGGCCGAGGGCGCAGTGTAAGACCTCGTGGGCCAGCGTTCCCTCCAGTTCCGCCGGCTTCAGTTGATCCACGAAGCTCGGGTTATAGACGATCCGGGAGCCATCCGTCGCCATCGTTGGCAGACTTCCAGGTATCAGCTTCAACCTCAAGGCCAGCGTGCCGAAGAAGGCCTGGCTGAGCAGGAGTCGAACGCGGCAGCGTGTCAGCCTCTGTGCCGTGGTCTGCTGCTGCTGCTGAGGCTTCACGCCGCCCTCCCTTCGGTAGTAGTTGTAGTAGTTGTGTTGTTACACGCGGGAACCGAATAACCAGACATGTAGGCGGCCATCCGGTCACAAATCGCAGCGGCGGTCTTGGCGGTCTCCGTACGAACCGACTCCGACTTCCGCAGTTCTTGGGGATCGACCAGTAGCGAGGCGCGCACTTCTGCGGCCAGCCGTTCCAGCTCCGGGTCCCCCGTCACGTTCAGTTTGGGCAGAACATCGATGAGTTTCACCAGCTTGGTGACCACGGAATCTCGAAAGGGATGTTCGACTCCCTCCTCCGTCGCTTTGTAGGCCTGGAGGCGTTCCGCCAGGTGGCTGACCCCTTCGTAGAGCCGCTGCCAGAGTTCCCGGCTGGCAACCTGCAGCGAGGCCTCGACGGCGGCGGTGATCTGGCGCTTGATTCGCTCTTTCTCCTCGTCGCCCAAGGTGACCCGGAAGTCGGCCGCATCTGGCAGGGGCATCACCTTGGTCTCGAAGGAGAACTTGGAGCGAAGCTCGTCGGGAGCCGGGTAGTCCCCCGGTCGGAACAGCCCGCCGAGTCGCACCTTGGCCTCTTCGACAAGCTGCCCGAACTGCTGCACCAGGGCTTCGATGGCGGGCGTGAACTGGTTCGACAGCGCCCGCATCTTTGCGGTGTGGTCCATGTAGGCTGCTGCCGGGAGCACGCGGTAACCGTTATCGTCCCACGGCAGGGTCATGAAGTAGTGCTCTTGGCGGGCCTCGCTCACGATTTTGTGGATCTCGGCGAGCGCCTCTTTGGGGAGGAGCACCTTGTGATAGCGCCCAGCGTCGGCCTGCGCGCCGTGGCGCTGGGCAATCTCCTCGGAGGCTTCGGGGTCGTGTTTCCGAGCGGACCACATACTGATGGAGAGCGAGCACAGCATGGCCCGCGAAGACAAAGATGGTTCTGCAACGGATGTAGAGTTCACGACAATGTCTCCTCTTTTCGTTAGTGAGGTTTTGTCACGGGAAAGGGAACGGGCAACCGCACCATTCCTAACCGGCTACGCGATGGCGTTGTGATTTTCTACTGCCCAGTGCACGTAACCGGCAGTACAGCGGATGGCGGGCTCGCGGAGAGTCGCGTCGCGCACGCACAGCACGCGAAACTCGGTGGGCAGTCGATTCAAGTACAGGCAGATGCGGTCGAAGTTGGTATCAGAGGCGCAGCGGGCCAAGGCTGAAGCCACCGCATACTGCGCTGCCGCATTCTCGGGGACAGGTTCCTGGGTGGGATTCAGCAGGATGGCGTCGATGCTGGGCAACTCGCGATACATGCGGATGAAGGCCGAGACCTCGGTAGCCGCGCCCGCCCCGACTGCGCCGGCAAACAGCTCATGCTCCGCCGATGGATCTGGTCCGGAGTTGAGTATGCGCGATACAAACTCCCAGGAACGGGGTGAAGGGAAGGCGTTCAGAGCATCGCGATCAAAAGCATTCAACAACTCGGGACGAAAGCGAATGAAGGCAATGACCTCGGGCCGGATACCCGCCTTGATCGCCCACTCGGACCATTCCTGCACGTCCACCTCGAAGTCGATGTGAACGAACCGATTCCGCAGCGGTGTGGGCATCCGGGTCGTAGCGGCACGGTCCGAATCACGGTTCCCGGCAGCCACAATCGCCCATCCTTCCGGCAGGGCATATTCGCCGAGCTTGCGATCCAGCACGAGTTGATAGCAACTGGCCTGGACCATCGCGGGCGCCCCGTTCAATTCGTCCAGAAACAGAATGCCCTCTCCATCTTGAGGGAGAAAGTCCGGTGTTGCCCATTGTGATCGGCCATCCTTCCCCACGAAGGGCAGACCGCGCAGGTCAACAGGATCGAGCAACAGCGCTCGTATGTCGCGCAAGGCGATTCGTAACTCGGCGGCAAGCTGGTGTAGCACGGCCGATTTCCCGACTCCGGGATTTCCCCAAATGAACACGGGTTGCCTCTCCCGAACGACAAGTGTCCTTAGGGCGCGGGATACGGCAGAAGGCTTCATGATGAAACTCCTTTATTCTCGATGGCTTACTACACGAGGCCAACTTATGGTTCCGGGCGGCCATCTTATGGGTTCTGCTTTCACTTCGAACCCAGTCCAGCCCCGACTCAAACCCACTGATCCGTAGTTCTGCTCGCGGCAACCGCCGGGCGCACCCTGGCGGCGCGCCGGCGAAACCATTCCAAGCTGGGCCGAGCCCCTGTTCCAGCTCCCCACGCCCGCAGGATCCGACGCGCATAGACCCCAAGTGCCCACAGGCGCACCGCTTCGCGCCTGTCAAGGAGGGGACATTCAGCCTCCGCTTTCTGAGACAGCGCGAGCGCTGCACCCGCGTAACTGCGATCGTTCGCGTCCACTCCACTGAACCATTCCGTCAAGCGCTCAACCATTTCCACGTAGTAGTCCCAGCGGTCAGGCTTATTGTGTGTGACCGCGGCCTCTGCTTTGCACCGCAGTTCCTGCAAGACCAAGTGAAATTCCTCGACAGGCCCACGCAGCTTCTCCACGCTTTGCACCTCCTCTGCCTACCGGCCAACGCACAAGCAGGCTGTGGGGGGGCCAGTCTAGTCGCCGTCAGCTTTTTTATTTGGATCGTCCGCGCGGTCTGTAATTTCACCTCGCTGTGACGCCTTGCGCGCCTTTACTGCTTGACTCCAGGCAACTGCGCCGCACCGAGAGTGAAGCTGAACGGTCTCGGGGATTCGAATTCAAGGATTGCGGAATCGTAGGATTCAAGGAAGCCCTCGACTTCGGGAGGGGTCGCATAGGTCTGCCGTGATCTTCCCATGGTGACAATGATGACCTCACGTACCCAGACCGCGTCGGCCTTGAATGCACGCTGAACAGCAAGCGCCACCGGACAGTGAAAGCTGTCGCCCTGAAGCCCCCTGTGGATGTCTCGTTGTGTCACATGTATATGCAGGGTCATCCTCAGCCACCTCTCCTAAAAGTCTCGGAACCAAACTGTGGTCTCGTTTGGACGCTTGCACTGTCGGCGACCCCAATGGGAAAGCCGGAAGCGTCAGATAGCAATTTGTCCACGGACAGGAACAATGACGCGCCGAGATCTGGTCTGAAACAATTCTCTGCTAGCCGGGAGTCGCACGCTGGCTGCTGACGTTTACACGGCGACCACGCGCCCTAGCGTCTTCTGCCGGCGTATCGCCTCGATGTACACCGGGTGCTCCTTCCCGAACTCGACCCAATCCCGACCGCTATTCAGGATCACGCGCACCTGGTCTTCGTCGAAGATGCTGTAAAGCTCGAAGCGCGCGAAGGGACTCTTGAGAAACCAGTCCGCAACGCGCTGTTCGAAGTCCCGGTCGTGCAGGCAACACAGGCAGAGGTTGTCAGGATCCTGGTCCACGGTTTCGTACTGCTGCTCACACCGCCTGCAACGACGCGTCACGGCATGGGCCTTCGCGGAGCTGCACTGATACCGTTGCGAGTAACGCATACCCTCCTCTCAGGCTCGTAGAGAAACTTTCGTCCTGTGGCCATGCTTGGGTTCATGACACGCCGCTTCTCGACCACGCCCTAGCGTGCCTTGAATGGCCCCCATAGTGGCACGAGAGCCTGGGCTTGGACCGTAAGGACGGAGAGGAGGACGGCGGCGACGGCGCGGCGATGGTGGTGGTGGCGGCGGACACTGGACTAAATCCTCATCGGCATCGCCACGTACCGCCAGCGATACTGATCCAGGTCGGCGGGGCGCAGATCAGCAGCACTCTGATTATCCTTCAACGCAATCTCGACCTGTCCGGCTTTCACCGCGCTCAGGAAGTCGAGCAGAAAAAGACAGTTGAACGCCACGCGCAAGGGCTCACCCCTATAGGCAGCATCCAGTGACTCCACGGCCTCGCCTGCATCGCAGCCCGCCGTCGAAAGCGTCAGTTGCCCTTGCTCCAGGGCTAGGCACACCCCGTGGCTTTGTTCCGGCGCAAGCAACGAGACCCGCGCCAGGGCTTCCCGCAAAGCGGCCGCGTCGAGCGTGAGGACGATCGAGCTCGACTGCGGCAGGACCGCCTCGTAGTTGGGAAACTGCCCGGAAATCAGCCGCGTGATGACGATCGAGTCGCCAGCGGAAAAGAACAGATGGCTGTCATCCCTCGCGATCCGGATGGGCGTGTCGCTTTCCTGGGCCTCCGCCAACCGGCGCACTGCGCCCACGGCGCGCCTGGGAACAAGCATCCGTTCCTCACTCCTCAACCCGGTCACTTCCGTCTCGCGTACAGCGAGCGATAGGCGGGAGCCGTCCGTAGCGACCATTTCAACCTTGCCTTGCCTGAGCACCAGGAGCGCCCCGTTCAATGTGTAGCGGGACTCCTCGCTTGACATAGCGAAGGCCGTGCGGTCAATCAGTCCGCCCAATGTCCCGGCAGGCACCTCCGCGAGCGCTGAGGGCACTTCCGGCAGGGCCGGAAAGTTGTCCTTGGCCATCGCCGCCAACTTGAACGTGGTCCGGCCCGAACCGATCTGGACCCAGTGGTTCTCCAAGGCGCGGACTCGCACCTCGCCATCCGGTAACGAGCGCACAATGTCGAGCAGCCGCCTGGCTGGGATTGCGCCATGCCCCGGAGCCTTAGCCGAGGCCGGGCAGAACACGCGAATACCCAGCTCAAGATCGGTGGCTGCCAACTGCAATCCCGTCGCTGAAGCCTCGACTAGGGCGTGAGAGAGAATCGGGATCGTGCTCTTCTTCTCGACCGCCCCCTGGATCTGCTCCAAGGCGTCGGCGAACGTACACGTATCAACGCAGAATTCCATAACACTATCTCCCTTGGTGAGGAAAACATGCGGTGGGGAGGGCCGGGCACCTTCGGCTACCAAGCCTGCCGGGTGGATATTACCTGGCGTCCACAGTAACCGCATGAAGGTGAGTAGGAAGTTCGGCGACCATGACGGTCAAGGTGATTCCAACTCCTCCCGTCAAGGCGCCAGTCATAGAAAGGTGTTCAGACAGGCTTTCAGTGGCGTCGATCTTCCGCAAACCAGGCAAGGTGTTGCCGGAAGTCGCGCCGTTCCGGCGAGACCCGAAGTGCCACGCGTTCGGTGGCGACGGCGGCCACCGCATCGCCCCGAGCGAAGTGAGCCTGCGCCAGTGTATCGACATAATTCGAGTCTCTCCATCCCGTGAGATCCACGGCCCGTTGCGCCAAGCGTTCTGCTTCCAACGGCATGCGGAAGCGCGCGTCCTCGCTTGTCGCGTAAAGCCAAGCCAGATTGTTGAGCGCTAACGGCCAATCGGGATGAAGCCGTAAGGCGACCTCGTGCTCCTGGATTGCGTGCGCGTAAAGTTTGCGCCCCTCCAAGAGTTCTGCGACCGCTTCGTGGTCGACGGCATTTTGACGATGCCCTACCGCCTCCGAAATCGTCTGAGCGGCGCGTGTCTTATCCCCGTCGGCGAGGTAGGCCGCCGCCAACGCGACGAGTGTCCTGCGCCGGTCGGTTGCAACTCTGAGATCCTGTTCATACTCGGCGATCGCTTTCGCCCAGCTCCCCTGAGCCGCATAAACCTCCGCCAAGGACTCGTGTGGGCGGTAGTCGGCTGGTTCAATCTGTTTCGCGTGCTCGAACTGCAACGTCGCTGCCTCCAACTGCCTTGCCGCTAGCAGCCGGTTGCCCTCTGCTTCCAGTGCCAGGACGCGTTGCCATCTGGGATAGTAGTTGAGGGCCGCAATCCCGCTGAAGCAAACCACTCCAAGCGCCGCCAGGAGGCTGTGATCAACCCGACGAGCCAAGTCAGACGCAGGGGTTCGAGGCTTCAGCAACGCACTCACAGCCGCGCCCCCCGCCAGACCGCCTATGTGCGCCCAGTTGTCGATTCCCGGCACCAGCCATCCGAAAGCCAGCGTCAGGCCGATTCCCGCCAAAAGCTGAGAGCCGCACACCGCCTGTGCGTCTGCGGGAAGCACTGCTGGACGCCTGTACCGGACAAGGACCAGAGCGGCGCACACACCCAGGATGCCACCCGACGCGCCCGCACCAAGCTGCCGCGAAAACAGCATCGAAGCTAGCGACCCGGTGATCCCGCCTCCCAGAAACACCAGGGCGAAGCGTCCGCAGCCATAGGTTCGCTCCAGCAGCGGTCCGAACAGGTAGAGCCCCAACAGGTTCAACGCCAAGTGCGCCAGGCTGAGATGCAGGAACATGGGCATGACCAGGCGCCAGTACTGCCCGTCGATGAAATAAGGGCGGAGGGAGGCGCCGAAGCCGATAAGGGTGTCGCGGCTGCTTGCTCCGCAAGCGAGCGTCTCCAGCGCGAAAGTCACGCACATCAGCGCGAGCAACGTGCCGCTGGCCGGCGGCAACGCCCGCAAGGCCATGACCGCCCAGCCTACTGGATTACGATATTGTCGTTGCGGTTCCATAGGGACTCGAAATCGCGCTCGAAGCCCTCGATAGCGTTCGGATCAGTGCTGTAAGCGGCGTCGTCGTCCTCGCGCTTCTCTCCACTCGGAGACCAGTTGGCTGACCCGGTGCGCAGCAGCCGGCCATCTACGCACAGTTGCTTGAGGTGCATGTACTCGCGGCCGGGAGGCTTGACGCGGATGCGAATGTTTGCCTCTCCGCGAAGTGTCTGCATTGCCGAGTGATGCCGGCGCGCTTGGGCTTGCTCCCGCTCGTACTCGTTTCCGTCCCGGTAAATTCGTATGCGAATACCGCGCCGTCCGGCCTCCCGCACTGCCTGGGCCAAGAGGACGTCAGTGAATGAGAACATGGCGATATCGAGCGACCGCCGCGCGCTACGAATGGCTTCGTAGTCCAAGCGTTCAAGGTCCTCTCCAGGCGAATAATGCTCTCCGCTCGGCAGCCCCATCGATGACGTCACCGGCGTAACGGCCGGCCGGGCAGCGTGTGCTAACCATGCGCGCACCGACTCGCGACCGTAGCGCCATGCGCAAGTCACGATCAGCAGTACCACCAGTGATCTAGCCAGATGTTTCAATGCTGACCTCCCGCTCCTCCCGGCTGTTGCGTGTCTGTGCGGTCCAAGCCGAATTTGTGTTCGAGGTCCTCCACGGTTGCCAGGACCACCCGACCGACAACGGCCAGGCTGTGCGCGCTGCATTTGTCCAGCGTGTCCTGCGCGGTGTGATGATAGGTTTCGAACGGCGTCAAGTCGATGACATCCACCGCCGGCACACCCTTCTGAACGAATGGGACGTGGTCGTCCTCAACCGGAAATTGGCCTCCGTCGAAGGAACGTGCAGAGCCCAGTTCCCGCGCCTTCTTAAGCACGATCTCGCGCAGCCACGGGGTAGAATTCGACTCTTCGAGGATATGCAGTTGCCGCCCCGCTACCATGTCCACCAGAATCAGCGCCCGCACTTCGGCCAGCCTCCCATCTTTCGCGAGCTCATCCGCCAAGTGCCGGCTGCCGTATAGACTGTCCGTTGGAGACCACTGCTCGAGAGCCTCCTCGCCGTCGAAGAAAACCAGCCAGTAAGTGAGGACGTGCCTGCGTCTAGATAACACCCGCGCAAGCTCCAGAAGCTCGGCTGCACTTGACCCGCCGTCGTTCGCGCCCACAAAGGCGATTCCCTTGAGGCGCGCCGTATCGTAATGCCCAGCGACCATCACCACGTTCGAGCTTGTCCCCGACAGAACGCCTACAATATTGACCATCGGGATGGGGCCAACTGGCGTGGGTGCGGTGAACGGGTCACGTTGCACTTCGACGCTAGCCGTCCCTAGCTGTGCGGTGATATACGCTCTGGCTCGCTCAAGGGCCGGCGACCCAGGTGGACGCGGACCGAGTGCGACGAGCTGCTCCAAGTCCTTGAACGCTGCCGATCCGTCGAAGCCCTCCGCTGTTCGACCGAGGTCAGGCCTTCCGCCATGGTGAATCGCAACAAGCGCAATCACCACCGTGCCTCCCGCAATCAAACCCGCAAAACGGCTCACTCCATGCTCCTTATGAACACCGCGGCTGCCGGGTCTTGATAAGACAGTTTCCAGTCGTGCGACTCCGAGAGTGCCGCACTGATCGCGCTCATATTCGGGACAAGCGCGACGTTCAGCCAGTACTTGTCGAGCACCGAGCCCCAGCCCGGCGCTGCCGTCATCACGGTGATATAGTCCTCCACAACCTCAGCACCATACGCGTCATTACGGCAGTCGAAGAAGACCCCGCGGCTCGGTTGGGTGTAAATCAGGTAGTCGGCCCACCGATCCGTCGTGAAAAGTCGTCCCGCCGGTAAGTGCCGCGCCGCATCGATTGGAAGCGATGAGGCTGGCCCGAAGCTAACCGGACCACGCCAAAGAACCCCTAGTAGCACTGCAAAGCCGAGCATGAAGGAAGCAACCGTTAGAGCCCTCGACCCCCTCAAGCCCAGAGCATCCTCAGCGGCACCGAGCCGGACTCCGAAACTCGAACGGGAGAGCAACGGCCCGGTCGTTGCCGCCAACGGCCCGACCGCCACAATCGCGAACAAAGGCACATTGCGCACCGAGCCGAGCGCAAGATGCATCGAGCCGAGGATAATGGCGCCGTGAGCCACATGTCCCCGCAGCCCTTGCCGGAGGGCAGACGCAGCAACAACAGGCAGCAGTAGTTCGAACCAGTGGAGTCGAGGATTGTGGAAGTCTGGTGAGAGCCATTCCGCGACGTGCACTGTCACGCTACTCGACGAAAACAAGTAGTTAACGATGTGGCTGTCCAAGCGCCAGAAATAAGGATTCGCAGACGTGGCAGCAAGACAAGCGGCAAGTGTTAAACAGAACCAGAGCGATTCGTTCCCCCCGCGAGCTCGACGTTCGCTGTCGTCGGCCAGCCGCCACCGCAGGAAGGCCGATACAGACCAGGCAGCGAGCACCAGCAGACCCGCTACACAGCCTGGATGAAGGTTCACCCATAGAATCATGACGACAGGCAAAGCAAGGAGCGGCCTGTGATCGCCCGTGACGTCAGCCCGCTCGAGCATGAAGCAGAAGACGGCAAGACAGAGCCAGGTGAACAAATGAGGGCGCGCAAGCCAGTGGATGGCCGTCGTCGCCATGACAAGGCAGGTCACCGCGAAGGCCATCGTTGGCCCAACACGGAGCCGCGCCGTGCGATACAGGATGACCGAGATCACGCAGAGCAGGGTAAGATGGAACGCGACAATCGCGCCGAGACCTCGCACCTGAAAGAGCACGGCATAGAGGACATCACTGAGCCACTCCCAATCGCACCAGGGGCGACCAGCTAGGGTGAACGAAAACACGTCCTGGCGGGGTATGGCGTGATGACTCAAGATCCATTCACCGGCCCGAACGTGCACACCGGTATTCGGATCGGTCAGCAAGGCCGACGGGCCTCGCACCTGCCAATAGAGCAATACCACTGGGAGAAGGAACGCGAGCGCGGTGAGCGAGGGGAGACCAGGCAAGGTTCTCCCGGCCGGCTGGATGCCCGAGCGGACCTTATGTTCATGGACGACTGTGCCTGTCATCGTATCGCAAACACACTTCCAGATTCCGGATTCCGGATTACGAGCACCCGCTCGTCCACCCGCAGTTCCAGCAGCGGTAGCAGGAGCCATTGCGGCTCATGATCGCGCCGCACTCTCTGCACGCCGGAGCGTCACTCTCGGCTTCACGCACTCCGTCCGCCCACAGGTGGGCGGGCGCCGGAGTCGGAACCTGAACTCCGGCGCCCGTTGGGGGAGGAGACGTCGGCGGGAGAAACCTCAATGCGAGCCAGCGGAAGATGTAGTCCATAATCGACTTGGCGTAGCCGATCTCCTTGACGCCAGACCAGCCGCTGGGCTCAAATCGCGTGTGGCTGAACTTGTTACACAGAACAGTTAGAGAGACACCATACTGCAGGGCCATCGATACCGCGATCCCGAATGAGTCCGTGAGCCCGGCAACTGTCGAGCCCGCCTTAGCCATTCGGATGAAGATCTCACCCGGCTGGCCGTCCTCGTACAGCCCTACCATCAGATAACCTTCGTGCCCACCCACTGAAAAATGGTGCACGATAGCCTTGCGTTCATCCGGCAGCCTGTGCCGCCTCGGCGTGGCCGTTTCTCGGGTGCGCACCACAGATACATCCCTAGCTCTTGGGCCGCTCCTCTTCCCGGCCGGCGCAGTGTTTAACGGCTGGCTACGCTTCGAACCGTCACGGTAAATCGCAATCGCCTTCAGACCCAGCCGCCATCCCTCCTGGTAGACATTGGCAATCTCCTGGGGAGTCGCTTCCTCGGGCATGTTCACCGTCTTTGAGATGGCCCCGGAAAGGAACGGCTGGACTGCCGCCATCATCCGGGCGTGCCCCATGTAATGGATTGACCGTCCGTCATTGGCCGGCTTCAGCGAGCAGTCAAAGACCGGCAGGTGCTCCTCCTTAACATGCGGCGCCCCTTCAATCGTCCCTTGTTGATCGATGTAGTCGACGATCTCCGCCGCTTGCTGGATGTTGTAGCCGAGCTTCAACAGGGCTATTGGCACGACATGGTTGACGATCTTGATGAGCCCGCCGCCCACTAACCTCTTGTATTTGACAAGCGCCAGGTCCGGCTCAATGCCGGTCGTGTTGCAGTCCATCATGAAGGCGATCGTGCCCGTTGGAGCCAGCACGGTGACCTGCGCGTTGCGGTAGCCGTGCTCGATGCCACTCGCGACGCATTCATCCCATGCGCCTACTGCCCCGCCACAGAGCTCTGCCGAAACGTTCACCCAGTTGATCCGGCCGAGCGCCTCCCGGTGCCTCCCGATAACCTCGCCGAAGGAGTCTTGGTTGCTCTTGTAGCCTGGAAATGATCCCAGCGCCCCCGCCATCCGGCTCGACGCCAAATAAGCCTCGCCGTGCATCAGCGCAGTGATGGCCGCGGCATAATCGCGCCCGGCATCGGAATCGTACGCCACGCCGTTTGCCATCAGCAGCGCCCCAAGGTTCGCATAGCCGAGGCCCAACGGCCGAAAATCATGAGAATTGCGCGCGATCTTCGCGGTCGGGTAGCTCGCGTTATCCACGAGGATCTCCTGGGCAGTGATCATGACGTCGACTGCGTGCCGGAAGGCGGCCACGTCAAACCCGCCGTCTGGCACGAGGAACTTCAGCAGGTTCAGCGAGGCCAAGTTGCACGCGGAATCGTCCAGAAACATGTACTCGCTGCACGGGTTCGAGGCGTTGATGCGCCCGTTCGCCTTGCACGTGTGCCACTTGTTGATGGTGGTGTCGAACTGCATGCCCGGATCGCCGCACTGCCACGCCGACTCCGCGATCTTTCGCATGAGGTCCCGTGCCCGGTAGGTTCTGATGGGCTCGCCGTCAGTCACCTTCCTCGTAGTCCACTCCTTGTCCTCTGCGACCGCCCGCATGAAATCGTCCATCACGCGCACGCTGTTGTTCGCGTTCTGAAAGAAAATCGAGGAATAGGCCTCCCCGTCCAGGGAGGGGTCGTACCCCGCCTCCACCAGGGCCCACGCTTTGCGCTCCTCCTTGGCCTTGCACTCGATGAACTCTTCGATGTCAGGATGGTTGATGTTCAGAATCACCATCTTCGCGGCTCGCCGCGTCTTTCCCCCGGACTTGATGACGCCGGCAAACGCGTCGTAGCCTTTCATGAAGGAAAGTGGACCCGAGGCCGTGCCGCCTCCCGAAAGCTCCTCGATCGAGGAACGGAGAGGCGAAAGGTTCGTGCCGGTGCCCGAGCCGTATTTGAAGAGCATCCCTTCGGTCTTCGCCAGTTCCAGAATGCTGGGCAGGTTGTCTTCGACGGAGTTGATGAAGCAGGCCGAACACTGCGGATGGCGGTAGGCTTCCGTTTCCTGCTTCACGCTCTCGCTGGCGCGATCCCAGTACCAGCCGTGACCGGCGAAGCGACAGCCATATTTTTGCCAGAGCCCGCAGTTAAACCACACCGGCGAATTAAACGCTGCCTTCTGGCGCACCAGGATGTGCGTCAGCTCGTCACGGAATGCGCTGGCGTCCCCGTCGGCGCGAAAATAGCCCCCTTCTTTGCCCCAATCAGCAATTGTGTCAGCGACACGGGCGATCAACTGCCTCACGCTGGACTCGCGCTCCGGCGTCCCCAGCTTTCCGTGAAAGTATTTTGAAGCCACGATGTTGATGGCTGTCTGCGACCAGTCTTTGGGGACCTCGACGTCCCTCTGCTCGAAGATCACTTCGCCCTTCTCGTTCTGAATCGAGGCGGTGCGAAGTTCCAACTCAATCTCACCGAGCGGGTGGCTTCCCGATTTGGTAAAGAACCGCTTGAACACCAAGCCGCGCCCCGCAAACCCATTTGAGTCCTGCACTACAAGACTCGCGGTTTCACTTTGTTCTTCCATTCTTCCTCCCTCGGAAGTGATTGCCTTGCCTGGGCCACGCACACCCAGCATGGGGAGGAGACGCCCACGGAGACGGCGCTCGCAAGGCAAACCCACTTAAACTCCTCGAAAATCCCTCGCTCAACCTCAGCAACCCAGCGGACTGGTAAGCCCCAACTTCGGCCTCTTGATCCAACCCGCCGCTACTGGATGCGATGTTTCCGGATCTCGCGCTCCTCCCAGTTCTCCGGTAATTCCTTCTCCCACAGCAGCCCCATCTGCATCAGGCGCCGCGCCAAAAAGTCCAACGTCTCGGGGTATCTCGCCAGCCATTCGCGGCACGCCTGCCGCACCTCCTCGGGTGTGTCAGCGTCGCCCAGGAGAGTTCTCCAGACATCCCGCAACTCCGAATACTCCGTCTGCATGCGCCAGCGCTCCTGCCTTTCAAGCTCTTCCAGGCGGCGGCCCACGCCGAGCTCCACCAACGTGTTCACCTGTTGCTCCACGTCCTGGAGCTTCTTCGCGACGGCTTCCGAGCAACGCCAGTGTCGTGCGTTTCGTTGTGACGGAGTCTCCTCGTGACGGCGCACCCACCGGTCCACCCTCTCTAGCAACACGTCGATTCCAGGCCACGCTCCCGACATGAACCGGGAGTAAGCGAGCGCTACCCCAACCAAACACAATCCCGCGAAACACCACTGCCCCTTCCCCGGCCCGGCTTCAAGCAAGGCACCGCAGCAAACCAGTAGGAGAACAAAGATCACCCCTCCTACCATTGCTTCTCCTCGCGTGCGGGCTTGGGGTGTGACTCTCACCGCCTGTGCTCTCCGGCATCGGAGCAAAATTGCTTCGAGAATTCAGAGATCGCCTCGCGCTCGTCCCCATCCCGGCGCGTGTGGCCAAAACCGACCACAAGCTCTGATGAAGTGAGTGCTTCCATGAACGCGGCGAGTTCTTTCACCGTACCCCTCAGAGTGAGGCACAGCACGATCTCCAATTGCACATCGCCCACGGCTATCACCCATGCCTCCCGGCAGCGCCCACTTCGAGCCGGGCCGGCTCGCACTGCTCCACGCTTTCTCGGGCAGCAGCTCCCCGCTTCCAAACCAAGGCTCCGTAAAGCCGCCTTTCCACACCGTTGCCGCCGACGCCGACCCGCAGTTCCAGCTCGACCTTGCGTCCGAATAGCAAATAAAGACATATGGCGAGCATCAGCAGCCAGAACAGCGTTGCCCAGCGTGAAGCCAGCGCCAGCAGCCCGACGACAACCACCAAGCACGACAAGGTGCCTAGCAAGACACGTTTCATGGCCGTGCGGCTCCATCCTCTCCCTGTGGTGCGGCAAAGGTATCCTTCGCATCTGGCAAAGTTATGGGTGAACTGACGGTGGCGGCGGGCGGCGCCGCCGCCGCCGGCGGCGCACACAAGTAGTGAGAATGCACACAAGGCACGCAATTCGCGCCTGCCGTAACCGCCCTAATCACGGGCTCAAACTGGCTGGGAATCGGCAACAGCTCGCCGGCGCGCGAGTAGAACGTCGGGATTTCCAACCCCCGCCGGTCCCGCTGACGCTTCACCAGATCGACCGGCAGGTATCCCTCCACACTGTGGAAGATCGTAGTGGCTTGCAAGGCGGGCCGCCTTCCGTCGGTCCTGGGCCCGGCCGCGAAACGCGCAATCAACACGTCGTAGGTCTGGCCGCGACGGAACACCTCGACTCGCACGAGGACCGGAGCGACGACCAGCGCATGGACACCGTTAACCCCGATTCCATCCAGCGGGTGCAGCCACGCAAGCGGCGTTCCGTCTTCGCCGCAGAACGTGACGTAGTGGCCCAGGCTATCGATCGCGCCGCCTGACTCGACGCCGCGCGCCACGTAACGTTTGGCCAGTTGCTGGTATTCCAGGCTGACACCGGCTCGGGCGAAGATGCCGGCCTCCCTCAGCCGCCGCAGTGCCCGGAATGGCAATGTCAGGCCCTGGTTTGCCGCTTGCTTCATCTGCATGGTCAATCTCCTGTCACCCGTTTCAATTCGACGGCCACGTCGACTGCCTCCAGCCCGGCGCCACTCTGCCTATAGCAGTGACCCTCAGAGTCCAGCAGCAGGTAGCGCCGTGTTGTGATGTGCTTGTAGAACTCGATCCCGCCCTCGCGCCACATCCACATGAACTGGCAACAGTGACTCCCAATTAGGCGCTCGAGCGGAGTCCAATCCGGCCTCCCAAATTCCTTACCCATGCTGGTTCCTACGCCGATTGCCTGTAGCGGATTGGGCAGCCCAGGGCTTCCCGAATCATCTCTTTCCGGCATCCGGCCCAGCAGATGTACTTCCGCGGATCTTCAATCGAAATCGCCAGGTTGTCGCCGCTGCGGTCGTGCCCTCCCTCCGCACACGACGGGCATCGCGTCACATAGTTGCGACCCACCTTGCGGAGCTTCGTCTTGATGTAGTCCAGGATTCGAAACTCACGGCCGCTGCCGTTCCTGCTGCGCATCCGCGTTGCTTCGGGTTGCGGCTTCCGCCCCTCCAGCTCAGGTGGGATGGCCCTTCCAGCGATTAGAACCTCCAGTTGTGCACCTGACACCTTTGGCACCTGCTTCAGGTAAGCTATCTGCTTTTCCAGCTCGTAGTCGGCGCCATAGAACCAATAGCGGCGGTTCGCTCCCCGGTGGACTCCCAGCGGTCCCCGGATCGCGTTGCCGAACTCACCAGGCCTCAGTCGGTCGTGTTTCGGGAAGATCTCGATGCCTTCCGGAAGGCTGCCTCCCTTCACCGGCACTCCCAAGCGCAGGGCCAGATCGTAGACGTAGATCCGGCACGAGCGCGCCCGCTGAGGAGTTTCGAAGAATACCCACAGATGGCCGCCACGTCGGCTCTTCTCCAGCGCCCCGTGGACCTTATCCCGGCCCAGGTAATAGTTCAGCTTCAGCAGGTCTTCGAGCGCGTTCTTGTAGTCGGCGTCGATCGCAATCCACTTGCACGCCTGCGTGGTGGGGTTGATCGCATACAAGGCGGTGGTGATTTCGCCTTCGAGGTGGCGGCGAAGGGTCTCGGCTGTCAGGCTAAGCCCCGCGCCGGTCTTTTTGTCCGTGGGCCGGTAGTAGTAATGCCGGCCACTCTCCGGGTGCGGTCGAGCTGATTGCAACGTATAAGCCCTCCGGTTCACGAACAAGCGAAAATAGTCGCCGACGAGCTGCGGCGGCGCACGAAAGGTCATCGGGAAGAACACTCCTCTCCCAGACCGCCAAGCGGTTGACTCCAAGCTGTGTGTTAGAAGGGAACCGAGCGAGAGACCAAGATGGTCGCCCCGAGAAGGCGTGGTGCGAGAAACCTGCTTCTTACATACTCCAGAAGCGCCTGCCTGTCAAATTTCCGCGCACCGAAAACAGAACGCGTGGAAGGCCCGTCTAAGTTGCCAGAATTCAAGCAGTTATGGGTGGGCTTTTTCAGGGTGAAGGTGGACCTCTTCCTTGTGGGCCGCGGGAGTTTGGGCGCTGCCGCGGTCTTAACAGCGACCCGCAACGGCCTGCGGCACCTGACCCGGCGTTAAGAACCACTCTGACCTTCTCAAGGACCTCGGGTTCTCAACCAGCCGGAGAAAGTAACACTGGCCCAAGAGCACATCCAGCTCCGCCAGGCTGTAACCGCCGTAGTTCTGGTCCTGGAAATCGACCCAGTACCAGATCCCGTCACAACGGTCGTAAACGTAAACCGCGCCAGATCCAGCGTCTCCAGAAACCACCAGGAACAACATCAATCCCCTCGGAAACTGAATCCAGCGGGCAATCTCGGGATAATCGGTAGCCGCAAGCAACTCGGCTACCGCGCTTTCGAGCTCCTTTCCGGCGTCCAACCGGACCATTGCCATTGCGGACATCCATCCGAACATACACACTGCCTCCTTTCCTAGGCTAGATTGTTCACCAATCGTCGTTCTTCTTCTTCGTTGTTGTCGTCTCGTCGTCGGGAGAGAGAGATGAAACGGCAACAACAAAGAATGGGCTTGTCCCAATTACTCGACGTCCCCCAGCTACTGAATGCATCCTACCGCGGCGAATCGCTGAGGCTCCTGCAGGTGTACACGAGAGTCCGAAAGGGGGCGGTCCACACCACCACGGATGGCCAGCCAGCGACGGTCTGGCCTTGGGGTGCGCTAGAGAGTCTACACTGGGCCGTCAGTGGGGATCCGGTCGTGTCAGGGTGAGCTCTCGCAAGGCCAAAGAGGGCGCATCCGGCCCAGTGACGGACATTCTTTCTTGACCCGCGGGATTAGCCTGAAGTGTAATTAAGCGACCGTATCGCCACGGGGACGCTATTCGGACCGTCCAGGAACTTCTAAGGCCAAGTGATGTGAAGGCAACCATGATCGGCTGGAACGGGCCACAGGAAGGCGCGACCGCCCAGAGGAGACAAAATGGCGCTTCAAGAGCCAAAACTCTACACGCTAAATGAGATCTTGCACGACCGCCTTTTCCGCGTGCCGCCCTACCAGCGAGGCTACAGTTGGACCTCGAAGGAGAGGAGTGACCTGTTCCAAGACTTACAGAACCTTCGAGACCTTCGGCGTGATGAGCACTTCATGGCGACCCTGGTCTTCCGAGACACGGGCAAGCACGTCACCATTGGCGGAGCGGATCGGCTTCGCATCTACGATGTTGTCGATGGTCAGCAACGGCTCACAAGTCTCGTAGTACTTCTCAAAGCGGTCGAGAAAAACCTGACCAAGGACGCTCAGGAGAAGCAGGCAGAAAAGGTCAACGCCATTCTGGTCAAGGAGAAGAAGGATTTGATTCTGCTCCAGACGAACCACGATGCACGTGAGACTCTCGATGCTTACTTACGCGACGGCGACCTTGGGGACCTTGAAGGCGCGAAGACGCTACACCAACGAGAGCTAATGAACGCGTTTCGTGAGAGTGAGAAGTTTGTAGCCGATTGGGCCAATCCAGTCGGGCTGTTGGACCTGTTGAAGAACAGCGTTAAGTTCGTGTTTTTCGTGATTGAAGATCCAGGCGCCGTGTACACAGTTTTCGAAGTTCTGAACAGCAGAGGCCTCAGTGTCGACTGGTTAGACAAGATGAAGTCCACGTTGATGGGTGTCGCATTCGAAAAAAAGAGAAAGTTGCCCATCGGTGAATTGGATCACGTCGAGAACGAATGGACCGAGATATATCGTGTTCTGGGCAAGCAGCGGGTCTCGGACGCCGACGTGCTGACCATCGCCGCCAACCTCAAGGCAGATGAAGCGCCGTCGAAGGGCTTCCAAGAGTGGAACGCGCTTCAGTTTTTTCAAAAGGAGGCTCGTCAAAACAGGCTAACTCCCTTGGAAACCTCCAAGTTTTTGCGTCAAGTCGTCACTACTCTCGATCAATTCCTTGAGGACCCTCGCCATCGAGCTGTCTGTCGGGTTAAACAGCCGCGGCTCCTCGCCGCTGCTCTGCTAATGTCTGACCGGCTCAAGAAGGATAAGAAGTCGCAACAAAAGTCGTTGGTTGCTTGGGAAAAAGCGATGTTCAGATTTTACGTTTTGTCGGGTGGGGATGCGCGCGACCGCGTAGGCCAATGCATTCGCCTCGCTGCCCAGATCTGCAACGGTAATCTTTCCTTGAAACAGGTAATCGAACACCTTGACGAGATCGCAAACGTCACTCATGACGAGGTATCGGCGGCACTTGACGAAGTATACGTCTATGATCGGTGGACCGCAGAGGAGATTATCTACTTCTTCTGGAAATATGAGGAGCGGCTGTCGGCGGAGAATGGCGAGGAAATCGATCAAGTCACCTGGGGCAAGGTCTGGGAAAAAGCATCCAAGGACAAGTCCGTCGAGCATATCTTTCCTCAGAAGGATCCCGAAGGTAATTGGAAGGGCAAGGGACGTCAAAACGTCAATTCTGAGTCGTTCGTCCATCGGCTGGGGAACCTACTGGTCCTTCCGCCTGGGATCAACAGCAGGGCGGGCACCAAATCTTTCGCAGACAAGGTGAAAGTCTACAAGAGTGCGAAGGGTCTCCATCACGTCAGGAGGGTGATGAGGTTGAGAGACTGGAACCTTGCGGCACTAGAGAAGAGAGAAAGGGAACTGATGAGGTTCGCGAAGGAGCAATGGTGGGCTTAAGCCCGAAGTTGAGGGACCTGCCGGGCTAACACGGCGTTACCCTCGATCTGGCCCGCATTACGGTTTCTCGCGACATCACGCTCCTTGAAGCCGGCCCTGCAAGTGAACGCGGTCGTTAGCTGCCGGACGCTCGCCACCAACGCAAGTCTCTGAAACTGGTTAAGTTAGACGGGTGGAGTCTGGCTCGTTGCCGTCGAGTACCGGATCGGAGGCGGCGGCGGTCCGGGGTCACGATGTGGTGGATCGAGTTGCAACCTTTGTCTGCCAGGGTTGAGGGCCCAACGAACGGACGGCTTTCACTGGGAACACAAGAGTGAAAGGGAGGAGTGTCGGAGGAACCACTCCGCCGAGGGCCAGTTACCGCTTTGGGAGGTTCAGATGAGGCAAAACCAGCCTCTTCAGGCGCCCCTTCCGATTGCGGGTCGGGTCGGGCACCGCTTGCATTTTGGGCGGTGGGGTGGTACGTTGTCGGCCGGGTCATACGTCCCTGGACTCCCCCGAGGCCTGGGCTGGATGGACTCGGTTTCATCTTGAAAGACGGGGGCATTACCTGATGAAAAGGATATCGCGACGTTCGATGCTAAGCGCTGTTCTGAAAATCCCAGCAGCTGTATCTATTAGCCAAACGTTCCTACTTGCGCAGCAGTCTAACCTTGACAAACTGCTAAACTTTAGCTTTGTAGGTAACGTCCGATTCAAGTATAACGATGAATTCGTTTACGCCTACCATCCTCAGCAAGGGCAAATCGGCGCCCCTACCCCATGGCACTTTTTCATATCGCCTAAATCGAAAATTCCAGGTGGAACTTTTGTGACAGATGCGGATAGTGCCTTCGGGCTTTCAGTTGGATTCTACACAGGCGGAGTTAAAGGCTATTGGGTGCGATTCCCACCGGGGCTATCGATCACATTAGCATGGCAGGCAATTCCTGGGAATCCGTTTTCGTTTTGGAATGAAGATAGGCAAGCGCAAGGCAACCCTCAGGACGATGAAATGTTTTATTTCGAGGTCGTGGACTACGCCAACAGCACCGTAAGGATCAGAAGTCGGTATTGCAAGTATCTGCATCTCGATGGCACGAGACCAACCGGTGGTGCTAGCTTCAATACCGGCGCTGACGCCGCGCAAGCGGCCGTGTTCACGGTGGTGTTCCTCCCATAAGGCTTCTTCGCTCCTCATCGGCAATGCGATTTCGGCACCGCAATCCAAACAGTTCGGCGCTGGCTGCTTTTCTGACCGACCTAACCTGAACTAGATACACTGTTCCAATCGAACAATCCGATGATAAAAGTTGCTGCTGCCGTTCTTGCAATCCTTGCTCTGTTTGTAATGAAAGAAATGATCTGAGGTTAAACGTTGACAAGCCCTTATAATCGTTTCAGTGAACTCACCGAGAATCTTAACACACTGCAGCCTCGACCTGCGCTTCCCGATCGCACATCAACACCGACGTCTTCATCCACTCTGTCCTACAAAGACGACAGGCCGCTGCGGGGACGTTACTCACAAGGGCGACCCACCACCGCCGCCCGTTCCCGCGCCGCGTGTAGAGCTAGGTCATGAGCACGATTCTGAATCGTGTGGTCGGCATGACCAGGCGTCCACTCCCAGTGAATCTCATGCTTTTGACTGACTTGATCAAGTTGGTCCCACAGATCCTGATTCAGGACGGGATCGCCATTTGACTTTCGAAAGCCATTTGAGCGCCACTTGGGCAGGTGCTCGGTGATTCCTCTCTTGACGTATTGCGAATCGGTCACCAGACGGACGCGGCATGGCGCTCTCAACGCGCGCAGACCTTCGATCGCTGCCGTCAATTCCATCCGGTTGGAAGTGGTCTCTGGATGTCCTCCGCACAGTTCCCTTTCGCGGTTGCCACCACGCAGCACGCACGCCCAGCCGCCAGGACCAGGATTCCCGATACAACTTCCATCTGTAATAATCGCGACCTCTATCATCGTTTCTCACCTCCTTTCGGCACAACCGATTGGGTGTCGGCCAGCGTATTTCCTGAGCACTTCTGGATTGGCCAATCCTTGTCGCCGACACACGCAGGCTAGGTGTTGACGTGGCGCTATCGGGGCCAGATGCCGAGTGCTCAATCGCCGGCGCCAATTCTGGGATCTCGGTGAAGCCGACCGCGTCAACGCGGTAGCGCTTGCCCGCCTGCCTGATGATGTCGCCCACGCTGACTGAGCGGCGAATCGCGACAGGCTGAAAATCGTTTTGCCCGTAGTAGAAGATGTGGTCAAGCTTCTGGTCTGTCGTTAGGTCTCGCCAGAACGGAGACTCCGTGGTTTGGCCCACGCCGTCGGCGGCGGGGATAACCACAGTCCGAATCTTGGCGTTCCCGAAGCCCTGCATCTCGACCTCGATGGTGACGATGTCTTCCGCGTCCGCCTTGCGCACGAAGCACTCCCGGTTGTGGGCGTCTTCGTTGGCCCAATTGATGCCCCAGGCAGCAGCCGCCGTGTACGTTCCAGGCCAGTCTGCATCGCAGCGGCCGCCAGGAACCAGTTGGAAGGTGTCGAGACCGGACGCACAACGAACCGTCCAGCCGTAGGCGCTCTTGACCACTTCAACGCTGCGGCGACCACGATGGTGCTGGTCTTCCTGCAACTTCGGAAGGTTGATCCCGACTTTATGATCGCCAGCAGGACGGGCCTGCTGGCGGATTTCTTCGTCCTACTTTTCCGGAGTGCCGGCGAGTAGAATGAAGTGCTCGGTGTTAAACATATGTGTTTCCTTCTCCCGCCAAGGCGGGTTCAGTACCCAATGTTTGGGTGCTTTGCGTTGGTTGGGATAGGCCTGACGCCGCAAGGCACTTCGGGCTCAAGCCCTGATCATCGCAAGCCACGAGGTAAGCGGAACGAAGTGGAACCGTCTCACTACCGGCCTCCGTAGTAGACGGCGTAGACGGCGTGCACGAGGCTGGCGTCCAGGCCGGTCATGACGCAGACCTCCCCGATCGAGTAGCCGGCCAGGAGCTCGACCAAGCCTGCCAGCTCATGACGGGCTGCGGCCCCGCCCGGCAACTGGTCGAGGTCCGGAACGATCACCGCCTCGGCCCCTACCGGAGACCGGCGCTGCAGGTTCAGCTTCTGTTGGTACTTCCAGGATTCCTGCAAGTCCTCGAATTTGGCAAAGACCGCGTACGACTCGTACAGAATCCTGCTCCCCGGCCGCAAGGGATCCCGCACTTTGTCGAAGAGCACTACTTTATTGCCGCGCTCCAAGGCGCGCCGCAACTTACCCATGTTCATGCTAGATCTCTCCTTAGCTGGATTTTGAGGTGGCGCCTGCACTCAGCCCCTCTGTCACCGCGGCTTAAGCAAGGCAATCAGTCACTCGGGTTTATAAGCTGGATCAGAGGCGTTGAACCCAGTGGCACCCAAGGAGTCGTGACACGTCCTCGAGCTACGCAACCTGCCCACGACGAATGCGTGGTCGCAACGCACTCGGCTGCGCCGAGCCAGCCCGTCCGATGGCTGGCCGCACACTCAGCCCGGTCCAGCCGATTCGTGCTATACAGGAATCGTTGGATCTGGATATGCCGCCTCCCAAAGAAACTCAACCCGGTTACACAGAGACCGTATTCGTAGTGCTGGCCGCTCTCACCTGGCAACTGCTCTCCTGGTTCGGAAGGTTCCAGCACGGCCGTGTTCCAGCGCTGCTATGGGTGCTGGTCGCACTCTTCCTCGCCTTCAGCTACTCAATCACATTCAAAGGAAGATGGCTGCGCAAAGCAGCGTGGCGCTCGCCGCGACATTGGCTGTACTGGCCGGCCGGCATCATGAGCGGAGCCGCCGGGTCGTGTGCTGTCGTCATCTCTCAGGCGATGACGAAGAAGCCGCCAGCACCACACGATCCCCGACTGTCCTGGGCGATCATAGCGGTAACTGTTGCGCCAGTTGTGGAGGAGCTTTTATTCCGCGGGGCGCTGCTCACAGGCCTGCTCTACATTCTCGGAGCGTTGCGCATCCGTTCAAACGTGAACGTGTTCCTGAGCATCCTATTCGCTGCCCTGGCATTTGGCTTCGCTCACCTGGGCCGTACCGGGACACCATTGCTGGCAACCATTCTGATGGGGATGGTCTACGGCTGGCTGCGCGTGCGTTCCGCCTCCACTCCCGTAGCTGCTGCAGCGCACTCCGCTTACAACTTGGTTCTGCAATGCGAGCAACAATCAAGCGCTCTTCGCTTGTCCCGTGAAAGGGCTGCAGCGCACTCCGCTTAACACTTGGTTCTGCAATTCTTCCCGCTGTAGAGCCACCGAAATCTCACAAACCAGGCAAGCCTGCGCACGGCCGTACGACAGTACTGAGCGCTGCTCGCGTTCCAGCTTCGACCTGGCGAACCACCTCGGTACCATCCGGGATATCACGCGTCACCGCACTGCGAAGAACGGTAGCGACACATCGCAACGTGCAAACCGCACCACGCTCTGCACGAGCAGTCCACTTCGGTCTGTTCCAAGCAAGCCCTAACCTGTGACGACGCTGCCACACGATCTCCGCAACATGCCGGACCTGGATGGACAGCACCGTCAGTTGTCCGAACTACGACACACGGGACGCATCCACTTACAACAGGATCACGGCGGTGCACCGAGGCGCACCTGCCAACCCACAGAACCGCACACCAAAGTTCCGCAGGCTTGCACAACCAACGCACAAATACCTCCGCCAAGCAGCGCTACAACCCGACTCCAGCCAACGCGCAGCAGCGCGCAAGAATGTGCGTCACACGATCCAAGCCCGCGATCAAGAGGAACGCAACACTGCCAGCCTGCCTGCACGGAAAGCGCAACACATCACCCGCCAGCGAGCATGTCGTTTTGGGCACCGAAACGACACGCGAGCGTACTATACTCAACCGCAACCGATTGACACGCGGGAACCTATTGAACGACCACGAAGGTCAATAAGATTTAATGCAGAGACAAAAATGAAGGCAAACCGCCTCAAAGCGGCTGATGGCGCAGGAATTCGAGGAGGGGTCGGCGCGCGTAGGAACCAGGTGTGGTCACCGGCGTGTCCATGGGCGAACTCTGCCAGTCCCGGGTCAAGCCAAAACACGCTCGCCCAGCCGAGCGGGCAAAGTGGCGGCTCACGTAATTCAGCAGGTGACAACTCGGAATGAGGTACAGGACACACCTGACCAACCGTTCCTGCGCTAGAGACTTGGCGAGTTCTTCATAGTATTGCGCTGCCTTAGGTGTCCTTTCGTATTCGAGAGCAAAGCGTGTCTCGCTGCCGTTTGACCCCAGACGGACAATCGCGTCGTAGTCCTTGACATACCCGAAGCCGCTGAGCTCGTTTTGGCATCTCACCTCGGTGGCGTACGTCCATGAGGCCTGGACGCCGGAGCGCAGCAGGCTCAGGTGGATCTCGTTCAGCTCCACAGCGTGCAGACAGCCAACGGGGTGTGGACGGGGCCTGTTGACCGAGAAAAGACATGACTCGCCGTTCGCCTGAAGGTGCTGTGCAACCAACGGCGTCACCGAGTAGATAAGGTCACCACCAAACGGCGCCAGGTGTTGTGCGACCAGCAGGCCATGGCGAAGTAGACGCCGGACCCGCCAGGCAAACGACTGCCGACTCCACTCGTAGTGGCTGAGCTCAAGGAACTCGTACAGTTGGCGGTGAAGCACGAAGTCACTTCGTAAGACTTGACGCAACAGCGGATAGTCGTGGGCCTGGCTTAATTGGACGGAGCCTTTTGCATAACGCATGATGTGTCTCCGAAGCCGCACTCCATGCGCAACCGGGCAGTCCAGGGTTGCAGGGCGAACGGCTCGAGGAAGAAGGTACCGAGCTCGGTGCGTACCAAGCCGTACTCAGGCATCAAGAGCAGAGCCTCCTGCTGGCAGTCACACTCACTGAACGAGATGAGCAGGGTGTCGTCCGACTTCCACTCACTAGCGGTGAGGTCGAGGCAGCCAATCTCGTCTGAACGGGTTACAACCAGGAAGCAGTCCGGCCTCGCCGCGGCACGCAGCAGACGCCTAAACAGTACCTTGTTCTGTCCCTTCCACACGCACGGCTCGGCGCACTCGAACACTTTGCCGATCGCCCGGCTGGGATAGTTGGGATTGAAACCGCTGACACCGTCCAGGCGCACGTGCCCGGCGATCTTGCGCCGCCGGACGAGCCTACCATTGACCATTACTCCGGTCGTGTTGAAGTAAGACGTGTGCGCAAAGCGCCTTCGATAGCTCCCGTCTTCGCGTATCCGACGGCGCCAAACACTGCCAAATCCTGTAACACCGACGAGCATTCGCTCTAGCCACCTTTCAGCCGCTTGTTCTTCTCCCGCTCGGCGTACAACTGCTGCTGCAACCGGTTGATGTGTTGCATCAGCTCACTGCTGCTGGCGTCACTCGATGAGGCTGCGGCCTCGGCGTCTCCATTCCCCTTGTTGCCCGAGCGTGACAATCGAACCGACAAGTCCGCCACGGTCGCCGATGTCTGCTTGAGCTCGGCCTGGAGGTTATCGCGCTCGCGACTGGCAGCATCGCACTCCGTCCGGGCTTCCTCCAATTGCCTTCTCAGACTCTCGACTTCCGTGTTCCCGGCGCCGGCAGACGGCAGGCCCGCCTCCTGCGCTTCAATGACGCGATTGCACTTGTCGATGTGCTCGTTGTAGCGCCGGATGGCCTCGCGCGCCCCTTCCCTCGAATACTGGTCGTGACGCAGAGCGTCAGTGAGTTGTTCCTCGAAGATGCACCTCGTCCTGCTCAGGTCACACAACGCTTTGGTCCAAGCTCCGAGCGCCAACAGCAACAGGATGGTGCTCACTAGGCTGTACTTGAAGTACGGGTTGCGCGCGCTCGCGTCCAGCAACGCCTGGCGGCGCTCCTCGATCCAGTCGCCCCAGTTGCGGTGGTCCGGGTTGAACTGGTGCACCACAAAGTCGTACCACGTGTCCCGGTACAGGCGCGCGGGAGCAACCGGTTGGGCGCCGGCGGACGGCTGGCTTGTCGTTTGCCGAGGCCGCTCGGGTGAGCGTCCGCCTTGCGTCTGTCCGGTCAGGGGTACGCACCACACCAGCGCCAGGCCAAGCGTTATAACCATGAGTCTTACATGCGCCATGTCGCACTCCTCCGCGCATAGCGGTTGGCCATTTCCTGCGTCTTAAATCGGAGGTTGGCCCCGACCGACTCAGCACGGGAATGGCGGAGGCGGGGGTAGAGCTCGGGCTCGAACCCGGGCACGGTGACGTCGGCGGGCGGCCGGACGTGCAACAGCGTGTGCAACGTGCCACGGCTCTCGTCGGTCATGAGGATCTGCATCTGGCCCTTGGGCAGGTTCTTAATGTGGTAGTCGAGCGCCCGCGTCTCCGGCTCCTCTCTTTCGGTGCCCATGCCAGTCTCGTGGTACTTTTCGTAGCCAAAGAACTTCAGCCGCTGTACTGAGCGACTGCGCCGTGTCACCCGCGTCAGGGCCGAGGCTCGAAGGAAATACTGCGCTGTTTCCTCGTTTAGTGTCTTGAACAGCATGATGGTGTTCGGCGCCGACGTGACGTCTTCGCGGAAGCCCCGCCCCACACGCAAGAGCTGGGAGATGGACTGCATGGAGAAGAGAAACGCCGTGTTCGTCCCACGGGCGGTCTGGAGGATCTGGGCAAAGTTCTGGTAGCCAAAGGGAGCGAACTCGTCAAGGATGACGCTGAACATCGGCCGGTTCACCCGCTTGCGGTCTTGTTCGCTCTCGTACCGCTTGCCTACCACCAGTTGCAGGTTTTGCAGCAGCATCTTGCCCAGTGCGCGAACCGGCTCCGTGTTCTTGTTGACGTTCAAGGAGACAAACAGGATCAGCTCCTGTTCAATCACTTCGTCGATTGACAGCAACTCCTCGTACGGCCCGGTGATGACCGACAACTCGTCATCGAGGAACGTCATGCACTCGTTCAACAGCCCCTGGATCTTCGGCACCCGGTCGCGGTCCTGGAAGGACTGATACAGGTTCTTCACCGACATCTCGAAGTTCAACCGGCGCTGAGTGCTCATCTCCGGGGACCGCTCGATGTGCCGGCGGGCTCTTTCCACTTGCTCGCGCAGCACCTGCTCGTCCAACGCCATCACGATCACGTCGTAGAAGTTGAACTTGGCTCCGGTGTAGACCAGGACCCGCACGATGTCGGCCAGGTAATTCAACTGGTGCTTGGCGAAGAACTCGTCATGCAGGTTGAATGACCCAAACACCATGTTGACGACGGACATGTAGTCCTCGTCGGTGCAGTGGAAGGGGTTGTAGCGGACGGATATGTCAGGCCGGGCCGGGTTGAGCACCCGCAGGTCCTTGAGCCGGCCAGCGTGGTGGATGTGCGGCAGGAGATCTTGGAAGAACTCGAGGTCGCCTTTGCCATCGAAGATGACCATCGGAATCCGGTGGGGATCTTCCGGTGTGCCGACAACCCGGTGCAGGTCCTGGGTGATGATGTTTTTGAGGAGCGTCGTCTTGCCCATGCCGGTCATGCCGAGCACGATTCCTTGCATGACGCGCACCCGATCGGGCCAGCCCCACGGCTGGCGGTGCACATCGTGCCCTAAGACAACTCCATCCTGGCTCCACGCCTCTCGGCAGTTGCGTGCATCTCGCTGCGGCGGGATGGCGAGATAGGGGTGCGGCCACTCGCTCTCCCGGCGCGAATGAGCCGTGACAAGGAGCCAAACGCCACACAGCAGCCCCAGGCCCAGGATGCTGAAGTAGCAGAGGAACTCCGCGCACTGCCGGTTCGTCAGGAAGTATTTCGCGTGGGCGAAATACCACACCAGGCTGACTAGGCCGACAACGAGGAAGGCCACGATCACGCCGGCGTCCTGCAGGAGGGGTGGGTGGTAGCGTTCGGTTCTCAACACGACCTCCTTAGATTAGGCAAATCTCCAAAAACTCGCCAGGCCGGCGACTAGCCCAAGGCCGACGAGCAGATACGGGGTGGCCGACAAGACCCTCTTGTGCGCACTGTTCAACTGAAAGAGGAGGATGCCGGTAACGATCACGTTGGAGCAAAGCAGAATCAGGTAAGCCGGCGACCCAATCGCAGGGCCCCCGTCTCGGACAAGTGCCCAAGACGGGCAGAGCGCAGCCATCCAAGGGAATGCGCCAGCAACCTTGCGGCCCGCAGCGCACAGCGCAAGGCGAAGCCAGGGTAGCAAGGGAGGAGATCCTCGCTCCACGTGGGTCCAACTGTATGGCACCGCTTTACTCACCGAGGGCTTCACCTCAAAAGAAGTTGAAGTAGACGAACGCTGCTGCGAGTCCTGTCGCCACTAACATGAACAAGACAAAGCCCTTCTTCAGCCTTCGCCTGCCTTGCGGATCAAACGGGCTCGCCGGATCGAGCGCCAAGTCAAGCAGAAGTTTGTCCAGGCCCATGTCAGGCCGGCGCCTCAAATGATCCCTGAGTGCCGGGTGGACCTGGGCCGGACTCCGCAGCTGAGATCTGAGCCGCAACGTATCTCGCACCACGGGTGCTCCTATCGCAGTCCGCTCAACCAATGATTGAGCAATGTCGTCACAACCATGACCATCAGCATCGCAGCCTCAGCAGCCAGCCAGCGAAGGTAACTGCGCCCGCGAAGCGCTTCTACACCCGTGCCTACCACACACGCGATGAGACCGAGCGGACCCATCATGGGGCCGAGCCACGGGATCGGGCACTGGCCCCAATCGGGCTGGCACGGCGACCCGTAAGGCCACTCCAACCAGTACCGGCGGAACGCCATGCACCCTGTAGCCAGCAACAGAACGGAAATGGCGAGGACCACGGCGCGCTCCGTTTGAAGACCGCTGGCTGGCTCGCTTCTCGTCGGGAATGCTGCCGACAGGTCGCTTGCATCGGCCGCTTCGACCGCTTCCATCCCTTCGCCAATGAGTGGGTCCTCGTAATCTTCTCGTCTCATCGCTCTTCTTGACCTCCGCGACGTGAAGCCGGTGCCATCACCTCAAGAATCTTCTTCAGCCCCACGAGACATCGCGTGCCTTGCCTGCGGTTTTCAGTGACCACGGCTTGGTCAAATATGACCAGCTCCATCTTGCTACCGGGATTAGAGAACCACCGTGGCGGTGACCTCTCCTTGCTCGTAGTTCGGCAGGACCAGCCGTATGACGAACGGCCCCCGGCTGCCGCTCGGCAGCCTCACACCGACCACACCCACCGTCTCCTGCCCAGGCTCAACGCGCGCTGATCGTAGCTCCTGGTCGATAATCTCCAGGGGCCTCTGCCCCTGGCTCTCAATCCTCTCCGCTTCTGAATCGGTCAGTTGCCACTCCCGCCGACCGGTGAGCGGCGCCGGCACCTGCGGAACCTGCAGAAAGAGGACCCGAGGCTTGCCCACTTCATAGGCACGTTTGGTTGTGTTGTCCACGGTGTAGCGGATGTACAGGCGATCTGCCTGCCGGAAGAGATCTTTGACTTGCAGTTGAACACGGTTCTTTCCCCGCTTGTAGCTGGCGAGGCGCACCGGTTTGCCTCCGAGCAGACCTTCTGTCGCCACAGTCGCTTGGCTCGGCGGATCGGCCGCTGCGGCCCGTCCCGACCGGGTCTCGGGAGCTTTTGAGGCTGGCGGATCTGGCGCAGGCTGGTCAATGGCGAAGTCCATCTGTGCTACCGTGCCGGCAGGAGCGAGCTCGTAATTGAGACGCCCGGATTTCGTCCAGATGAAGAGGTTGGTCGAAGCGTTGGGCTCTGTCGGCTCGATGAAGACTTTGTTCTCCCGCCACTCGACCTTAAACGCTTGGCTGCCGGCCGCGACCGACAGCACCGGCTCGGAGAGCTGGATGACAGTCAGATGGTTAAGCGCGGTCTGGACCCGCGTGATTGCCGCGTCGCCGGCTACCTGCGTCTCGATCTTCTGTGCCGTCACAGGCCAGACACCGAGGGCCAAAGCAATGAAAACCAGTGCAAACCGCTTGTTCATCTTTGTTCTCCTGCTGAGCTTTAAGTCCAGGGAGGCCCTCGAAGAGCCTCCCGGACGTAGGGGTTAATTGACGGCCTTCCGCGGCACAACCTTCGGGCGCTGGACCGTTCCGGGAAACACCACCATCCCGTTGCGGACGACGCTCCGGCCGGGCTGGACCGGGAAAGGCTGGACTCGCTCGACCGCTACCGGCTTCCCCTTGCGGTCATAGTCCCGGAACACTTCACCCTTCGGGCTGACCTGCACCTCGAAGACTTCGCGCTCCTGGACTTGGCCGTCGGGGCCAGCGCAGCGGTTGATGAGGAAGACGCGTCCTTCCTCGTCGATTCGGACCTCGCCATCGCAGAGATCCGGGACCCGCACCGCGATCGGACGTCCTCCGGTGCGGGCCACGATTTGGTCGACGACTTCCTGCGGAAAGGCATAGAAGACGATCGAGCCGTTGCCCTGGCCGCGGGTGGTCCGATCGTACAAGGCCTGCAGCCAGCCTTCGCGGTTCGTCGTCTTGCCTTGCGCCCACTTCTGCACGAAGGTGATCAGCGCCTTGAGTTCCTGGCGTGACCGATCCTTCTCGTAGGAGTGAAGCGCAGCCCTAGCCTGTCGCCTTTTGAAGAACGCTTGCTTGCGTGCTTCGCGGTCGTCTTTCGCGACCGCGTCCACCTCTGTTTGCGCCTTCGCCAGCGCTTGACGGTAGGCCTCCTTGCGGGCGACGATCATCGAGATGTTGGCCGCGTAGATCCGGTTGACCTGTGCGGCCTCCTGCCCCATCTCGCGGGTATAGTGCCCCGCCGCGATCAGCCCACGGAAGTCCTCAATGGGCCTTACGCTCTCCTCCGAAAAGAAATCCTGGATCTCTTTCCGGACGAAGTTGTAGAGTTCGCCCACGACGTCCGTGGGCGCGGTGTCAAGGTGAAGCGGCAGGTCGCGCACCCGCTCCACTTCTTTGAGCTTGAGCCACGCGGCCTGCGGCACCTCCTCCCGAATCTTTTGAATGATTTCCTGATTCGGCTCGGTGCCGTGCTTCAACTGGTCCAATGCAGCCTGCAGTTCGAGCGCCAACTGCGCGGCCAAGTCAGCACGCCCGGCGGCCAGGCACGAGGTCTTCAGGTCGGTGATCACCCCGATCTGACCGCCTTTGGCCTTCACCGCCACCTGGGGCAGGTTCCACCACGGGCTCAGCTTCTTCTTGCGTTTGTTCTTCTCGTTAGCCTCCCCGTCGCCGTGAGCGAAGCGGGAGCCCACGAAGCGGGGGAACTTGTCGCCTTCGACCACGCACACGTAGTCGAAGTCATAGTCCCCGCCGTTGCGCCTAGCAGTCTCGGAATGAAGGACAAGAGTCCCTTCGAGACGCAGTTGCCGCCCAACGACATGATCCAGCAGCAAGGCCTCGCTCATTCCGCAGTCGGCCTGTCCCAGTTCTGCCTTCAGGAGCGCGAGAGTTTCCCGTGTCCCGAGACTGAACAGCGGCAGCAGGTCGTCCTTTTTGCGGATCGGGTACCGGGCCACGAGCAGGTCGCGGCACGCGAGGTTGAGCATGGCCGCTTCCTTTGGCATCCAGTCTGACCCGGAATAGACCTCGCCGTCGTAGCAGAAGAGGTATCCGTCGTCGGCGAGGGCAAACGCGGGAAGCTCGAATCCGCCGGCTGTGCACACCTTGAACGCCCAGTGCGCCAGCCGCCGACCCAGTTGCGCGTTGACCCAAGGATGGCTGACCGTGAACCCCATCGCGTCAGCTTTCAGCACCGCTTCGACGATGGTGTTCTCGACGCCGGTGTATCCTCCCTCTGCCGGCTCCACCTCAGCGTCAGCGTGATAGGCCCGCTGCGATTCGGAAGTGCCCAGCAGACGGAAGAGCTCCTGGAAGTCCCGCTGTTCAACCGCTGCCCGGAGCTTGGCTGCCTGCTCGGTGGCATGCGGTTTGACCTCCATCTCGATCGAGTCCCTGCCTGCGTGCTCGATCAGGGTGTAGCTGGACTCGAACGTGAGGGGACGCGACACTTCGCGGATTCCCATTGCGACTGGCCCGCGAAACGTCCGGGCCCCACCGGTCAACCAGCGCACGAGCCTTGACGGGCCTTTATACTCGGGTTTTACCGACGAAGCCGGCAGGATGATGTCGGCTTCGAGCTTTTCCGCGACGTCGTCTTCCATCACCTTGAAGCTGCCTTTGGCCTGCGTTTTCTCAAACGCCAGCCTGAACTGGTAGAAGCGGTGATCCGGCAGCCCGAGGCGCTTGAAGACCCAGCGCGCCATCCAGCCCCGGCAGTCGTTGGTGCCGAGTTGGCGGTCGTCAACGACCAGGACGCGTCCTTCCGGAAGCTCGATCCGCACCTGGCAGGGTGAGACCAGTATCCCGAAGTACGTCATAGCCGCTTCCGGCCAGTACTGGAAACGCTCTGCAATGGGACGCTCGTGCCCGGCCTCGACGGCGTAGTACTTGCCGTTCTTGGCCGAAGCACTTGCGCCGATCAGCGCATACCGCACCCCATCGCACTCGAGCTTCGCCAGGGACTGCTCGACCTGGGCCTGCTCGAACGCGTCAAGGGGCTCCTGGGGGATGTCGACGGTGGCCACCCGAATGCCAGGGTAGAGCGCCTGGATCAGCGTGTTTTCGAGCTGGCCTTCCCGATCGAAGCGAAGCATCTTCTTCCTTACTTGCCCCATACGATCCATTTCCAGTGCGAGCACGGGCATCGCACCGTTTCCATTTGCATGTGCCATTTGTCTCCTCCTGTTCTGTTGTGCGGTAACAGAACAGGCGGGTGACGCGGCGGGTGCCGGTTCCTGCGCTGTTCCGTTACCGAAAAAGGGTTCTTCTCGGCCGGTCCAGCGAGGGACCGCACCAGGTTGTCAACGTCACCAGCCGCGCTCAAAGAACACGGCCGGTTCTATTCGTCTACCGTTCCCCTCACGCGATCATCGAGTTAGGATCCGCGTGAATCGGGCCTGGGTATGGCGGATGGCGGCGAAGCTGTTCTTGCTGCTGCTGCTTCCATCGTCGCGCCCGCTCGAGGAGCCGTTCGTACTCCGGGTCCTCAGGGCATTTGTGCTTGAGGGCTCGTGCTCTTCGAGTCCCCATGTGTTTCCCTGCCAGCGGCTTTGAGCTGCGTGCCTTGGCTGCCGCTGCGGGTCTCATCGCTTGGCATGCTGTCGCCAGCAGACAAGCCGTGAGAATCGTTCCGCTCACCATTCGGCGCATTGCTTCCTCCTTTCCGTCTCGTCACAAGACGGGAAGGAGACCGCTGCCGGTCCCTTCCGCCCTGTGCCGAAGACATCGTTTCCGGCAAGGTCCAGCAAGGAACCGGACCGGGTTATATAGCCACACCATGCACAGCCAGTTGCGGCCCCGCAAGGCGTGGACTTTGTTCTCCTCCTCCACCTTGGGAGGGCGGAGTTTCACAGGCAGGCGCTGAGAGGCACCGGCCTGGCACTCATCCACAATCAGAGCTTGTGGAACGCTTCAGAGACTTAACGTCTCAGCATGAAGCCGGATTAAACTGCCTCCTTGCGAATTTGCGGTTTCCCCGAGGAACAATCCGCCACTCCCCGGTACTGAAAGACCGTGTAGAAACTCTTGCCGGTTTTCAGAGACTCGACCAACGCCTCCGCCTCGTTCTGAAGCTCGGGACCAAGGTCAGGCACTTGGCCGATCTTCGCTTCCCCGGCGAGAAAGAACCTCGGCTGGGCGCCGTCAGGCTCGGCCGCCGGCGGACGGCGCCGCGGCCGGCTGACCGGTTGCGGCCCTTTGTGATCAGTTTGTGTCTCGGCCACAGCTGTCGCCATTAGGACCACCTCCTTTCTGGCGGACTGTGCTCTTCAGAGCAGGCCGCCTCCATTGAGCTTTCTGCCGGAAAGTCCCCGGCCTGCCGCGCTGTTGTAGCGCGGCACCAACAACTCCTTGTTACTGCTGTCCGCTCGGTTCTGCATCGAGCCCCCCATGCTGCACAAGACCGGTGTTGCGGTCCCCAACCATGGCCTGCTCGGAGTACTCACCTACCAGCAAGCCGCTCGCGTTCAGGTCCGACCGCCGCCCTTCGACCAGCCGCACGTTGTATTGCGACACAATGCGATCGGTTACTTCGGCTCCATTCTTCACCCGGTGGACTTCCTTGACTCCGAACACCACGTAGGTCCACGGAGCGTTCTTCACGTGCTCCAGGGACCGCACCTGGAAGTCCGAAATGATGTGGTCGTCCTTGATCTTGCCCACGGTGTCCTCGTCGCGCAGCTTGCTGAGGGTGTAGTTCCGCAAGTTGCCGGTCATCATATTGAGGGCTTCGGCGAAGTTGTGATCGACCGAGTCGGGCGTATAGATCAGGTAGTTTTCCAGGAAGCGCCGTACCACTGCACGCCCTTCCAGGTCGGTGGGAGCCGCCTCGGCAGCAGCCTCAGCCGAGAACCCAAAGAGCTTGGGCGGCCCGGCACGCGCGGCGCCGACAACGCTCGCGTTGCCGTCCTTGTCGACGCGGATGACGGTGGGAGGTTGGAGGCGCACGTAGATCGCGAAGCCCAGGGAAGTCAGCGCGATGAAGCCGAAGACGAACGCCAGAACCATGGCGCGATTGGCGTAGGCGCGTAGCATGCCGTCGTGCTCGTAATATTTCGAGTAATGATTAGCCCCGAGGTTTGTGCCATCCTGTTGGTTCGGACGACTCATCTGTTAGCCTCCACCCGAGCTATCCACCCTTCTCCGGCTTCGGTACGCTCTTAAGGAACTGAACGACGGTTTGGCCGATATCCCCGCGTACAATCCGGCTCGCCAGGTAAGGAATGACTGCGATCGATAGTGCAAAGAAGATGCTGGCCAGCGCCAGCAGCAGGTCCTGACCCGCCCCTTTGAAGAAACCGCCCACGCTGCCTGCGTTCAACACGGTGTTCAGGCTCTGGGCGTTGATGGCAAACGTCAACACCGCGATGATTGCGTAGACCAGGCCCCACGCTTGAAAGATCAGAAGGTTCACCAGGTAAGTCCGCGCCAGCTGCCCCATTCCGTACGCCGGCAGCAACGCCAGCACCAGCGGCCCGCAGACATAAAGGATCGAACCGTACAGTGAGTAGAAGAAAGCAAACAAGGCGTACGTGATGGGAAAAAGCAGGTAAGCGACGACAATCAGCAGTGCGTCCAGCAGGCCCGAGAATCCCCCGCCAATGACTGACCACAGCGACTGGTTGCCGTTCTGGCTCCAGTACTGCCCAAGCTGTGACATCCAGCTGCTGAACAGGTCACCGGCCCCGACCAGGTTGTCAATGGACATCGCCAGCGAATTGAAGGCGCTGTTCACGTCACGGAAGACGGTCCCGTAGGCAGCAAAAACCAAACCTAACACCAGGTATTTTGTTCCCGAGACTGCGAGCGCCCGCACGTCCCCGCCTGCCGCAAACGCCTGGTAGGCGCTATACAGGAAGCTCAGCAGCAGGATGGTCTCTGCCACACCCACCACGCCGGAGGTGATGTTGAAGCTATCGATGGAGTTCAGTGCCTGGAGAAAAGTCGTCTGAAAGTAAAACATCGTCTTTCATCCTCACTGTTGCGGCTGCAATAGCTTCTGGACCTGCTGCCCGAAGCTCGTCGTATTGGTAGCCCCTGTCTTCAGGTCAGCGCCGTGATCAGCCAGGGTGGCCGCCCGCACGCGCATCAAGTCCGCTGTCGCTGCCTGGGTGTAGGCGTTCGCCCGAACCAGCCAGGCGTCGGCCTGGGCTTCAATGATGGGCGCGCTTCCCGGCGCCGCGTTCTGGATGCTCTGGTTGATTTGGTCGGCCGCCTGCAACTCCAGGTCTGCCAGGTTGTCGATCTCGATAGCCCGCTTCATCGCATCCTGGGCCACGGCATCGGCCATGTCGATCAGATTCAGCGTTTGAGGTGACGCCTGCGTAGCCGTGGGCAACTGGCCGTACACCGCCGTGTAGTTCGCCCCGGTATTGGGGATCTGCTGGGCGTTGCGCGACAGCAGGATCTGCTCGAGCTGCTGGCTCGCGGGCAGTGTAGCGCTCGCGACCGGGACTTTCATCACGGACTCGATCTGTGTGAACATTTTCTGAAGCGTGCCGACCAGCGCCTGGGCCTCGGCAATCAGCTGTTGTGGCCAAACCACACCCTGCTGGAAGTTGGAAATGGCCTGATCGACCGACAGAATGTTATTGAGTCCACCCCCGATGACCCCGCTCAACGTGCTCGCGATCGTCGATAGACCCGCCGCGAGCATCGCGCAGCATGGGTCGATGAACTGGCTCCTGACTGGCTGGGGTTTGAATAGCATGAGCAACAACGCCAGGGCCGCTAGGCGTAAACGATGCGCCCAGAGCCAGCGCGCGCCGTTCTTCGGTGTCTGCATGGCTTGTTTCATGAGCGTGACCATTCCTCCTCCTTATTGCTGTGGCTGCAGGGTGTTCTGAATTGACGTACTCACCTGACTGGTGAAAGTCGCGCGCCCTTTGCGCAGCGTGTTCCCGTGCGCCAACTCCGCTGCCTCCTGGCGAAGCTCGGCGGCCAGCATCTCTTGCGTCAACGCCTGGGTTCTGATCGAAGCCACTACCGCTGTAGCCGTGAGAAAGGGGGCCGAGCCCGGTGCTGCTCGGCTGGCTGTGTTCTCTAGCTGGTCAGCCACGCTGAGCGTGATGTTGTCCGCGTCGTCCGATTCCTTGAGGGTCTTCAGTGTGTCCTGGGCGAGCGCGTCGTCGACGTCAATCAAGGTCCGTTCCGATGGACTCGCCTGAGTGGTCGTGGGGAGCGCCCCGTAAACGGTGCCGTAGTTCGAGCCTAGGGCCGGGAAGTCGCCGGTTTGGGCGTTCCGCATCAGCGTCTCAAGCTGCTGGGTGCTGGCGAGCCTGGCGCTCTGCAGGGGGATGTTGAAAATCGCCGCCATCGGGGCGCGGTACTGGTTGATCATCTGGGTGACCAGCGACCGCGCCTGATTGATGAGCTGCTGCGGCCAGACCGTGAGCTGGTAGAACTGGTTGATGGCGCTCCGCACCGTGTTGATCGAGTTCAGTGCGGTCTGAATGATGCCGTTGATCACTTTCAGGACCGCTTGGATGGCTGCCCAGAGCCCCTGCGCGTACACGCGCGGGGGCGACACCAGCATGACTGCTACCGCGCCTGCCGTTGCTACGGCGATCATCTGGCGGCGCGTCTTCGCGGTGATGATGCCCCACGAAAGCAGAATGAAGAATATTGCTGTCATCTTCGCTTACCTCCCAGCCTGTGTCGTTTCGATCTCTTTCTCGCTCTGAATGGCTTTAAGAACTGCGCCGGAGAGCTCCTCCGGCAGCTCCGGGAGCCCCGCCAGCCCTTGCGGGAACTTCCGGGCCAACTCCTCGTAACACTCAAGCAGGGAACGGCGACGGTTTTGCTGCAGGAACCAGGTGCGATAGCGACGCTCGCGCGGGAAGGTCGTGCACACCCAGTAGTCGAGTGGCGTCGGTACGATCCGGATCACCTGCGTGGTCTCCGCCTTCTCACCCAGCACCAGCAGCATTTCCGTTCCTTGCCCCTTGCGCGGCGCGCTGAACTGCTTCACTTCGTGGATCGCCACCGGGTTGAGAAAGAGGTGCTTTTCGAGCGGAGTGGTGTCGCCCGGCTGCTGGCCGATGATCTTGGTGGTAGCGTTCTTGAGGATCCCCGGCCCGTGGAGGCGCGGCTGGGACTCCGTACCCACGAAGTCTTCCACCGTCTGCGAGATGCCCCACACGCTGCCGTAGCGCTTGCGCGCCGTGCGGAACAACTGCACCACCTCCGGCGCCAAAGTGGGCGAATCGAGCAGCGCCCAGCACTCGTCGAGGACCGTGATTGAGGGCTGACCGGTGCGGCCCGAGGCGCGGTCGGCCACCGCGTTCGCGATCACCATGCTCATCGCGGTCTCCAGCGTCGGGTCAGACTTCAGGCCTTCGATGTCGAAGAAGAGCCAGTTTGAGTTGAGCCGCATGGTGGTGGGCGAATCGAAGAGCTTGGAATAGATGCCCTTCTCGCCCGTCCATAGCCGCAGCTTGATGGCCGCGAGCTTAGCCTCGTCGATTGTGCGCTCCAGGCGCTCCTCGTCTCTCCAGTTGGCGAGTTCCTCGCGGAGATCGTTAAAGGTTGGGATAGGGTTCGAGTAACGGATCGCGCAGCGCTTGTAAGTGCGCGCGATGGCGTCCGATAGCAGGTTGTCCAGCAGGGTCCGGTCCGAGCCTGGGCTGTCGCCAATCATGTGCAGAGTGAGGTTTTTCAGGAAGGCGATCTTCTCTTTGCTCGGACTGATCTGCCCGGGCGGCAGGTCCCAGGGGTTGAGGGTTTCCGTCCCTTCGAGGTCCACTTCGATGACCCGGCCTCCCATAAGCTCGACAAGCGGCCGGTAGGAGTCCCCGCGCTCAAGAATGGAGATCAAGGGGTTGGCGCGGGCCATCATCAGGAGGAAGATTTGGGCCAAGACCGTCTTGCCGCTGCCTGATTTCGCCATAAACAGAGCGTTGGCATCAGCCAGGGAAGAATCGAAGAGGGAGAAGGGAATGAGCTGCCGCGTTGGCGTTTCCAGAAGCACCAGGGGCGAGCTGGGTGTGCCGCACCAGGGCACTTCGACCGGCAGCAGGTCGGCGGCATTCGCCGTCAGCATCTCAATCCCACGGAGGTTTTCTCCCGCAGCGGCCGGCAGGCCGCCGAAGAACATTCGCTTCTGCGCCAGCATCTCGGGAATGCCGCGCGCGCCGTTCATCCGGGTGAGGGCGTGCAGCACCTGCTGCCGACGGTTCGCCAGGACTCGCTCCGCCTCCTCCCGCTCCGTGCGGTTGTGCGCCAGCTTCGAGGTCCTCACTGCAATGACCAGGCTGAGCTCGCAGGTCTTGCGTGAGCTCGAGATGACCTCTTCGAGCACCTTGACAAGCTGCCGCTCCCCCACCTGAGCGTCGACGTTCATGCGAAAAGCGCCATGGATGTCCCTTTGTGCCGCGAGCATCTTCCTTAACCGGCTCTTATACTTCTTCACGACTTTGGCTTGGTCGGGAACGCTGACCTCGGCGTTGATGACCAGCGGAAAGTCCATCCGCAAAAGCTCTCGCAGGATGCCGGGGAAGGTGGCGTCGGGCAGGTCCTTGAGCGTGATCCAGGAATAGAGCAGGCCGCCGATCTTCAGGTAGTCATCGAGTTCGTCTTCAAGGTTGACGTTGGCCATCTGGCTGCGCGCGCTTTCGTAAACCAGCGATTGGTTGGGCGGCCGATAGGGCGACGTGTCGTTCGCGAGTGGGTTGAGGCCGCGCTTGATTTCGAGAAAGATCTCTTGGTGTCTCATCCGGCGGGCGCGCAATCCGGACGCCTCAAGTGTCGTCTCAACGCCCGTCATCAGGCTGTTGAACTCGGCCAGGAGATCCTGGTGCTCCCGCCTGGTCCGCTCGATGCACTTCGTGGCTGACAGGCTCAAGCCGCCGCCCCCCGGTCCCTTCATCCGCCGCTTCCATTCCAAGTCCGGCGACTGGTGGTGAGTCCTGGGGTCCCAGATGAAGTAGGCGTGTAGAAAATCAGTGAGGTAGTAGCCGGCCCGGTCCCGCGCCCGCCAGGTCTCGACATGGACGCGGTCGAGGGCCTGGAGCACTGCGCTTGGGCTGTGCTGTCGGGCTTGATAGCGCTCGATGAGGTCTCCGCTACCTTCGGCGATCTCGAACCGCAACTGCAGGCGCATCGACCGCTCCGGCAGCGACCGCAGCAGCGCTTCGAGCAAGCCCTTCGTGCGGTTACGCTCTTCGTCCGAGCCATAGTAGGAATGAAGGCCGCTTAGCTCGTACCCAGCTACGAGCGAGCCGTTGAGCTGGACTGCAACGTTGTCCAGCAGGTCGCGGATGTTTAGCTGCTCACAGAGCGCCGGTTCCTTGAGCGAGCGCGCGTATTGTTCCATCGTGAGGGGCATCACTCCTCCGCGCGAATGTAGCTGGACCGCAGTTCACTATCGCGTTCGAGGGCGGAGTAAACGTGGGGCTTCGAGTGAAACATCACCCAGTCCTTCAAGTACCCGCGCTGCTTGCCATACTTGAACAGCATCAGCGCCGGAATACTCAGCACCGGAACCAGGTATTGGATAACCATGTTCATCGGGATGCCGAACATCTCCCGGTGCAGAAACCTTCCGAGGATGTTGGAAACCACCGCCAGAGCCAGAACAGCGAACAGATCCTCGGCCTCGAGTCCGAGGAACGTGACGCGCGTGCCCAGGTTGCGGTAGACCGGAGTTGCCTCGAGCGCCATGCGTCTAGCTCACTCCCCCCACGCCTTGCTGAACGAAGTACTCTCCCAGTCGCAGGATGCCTGAGAGCAACAAGCACAGTCCTGCGGCGAGAAAATGGCGCATCCAGTTGCCGGTGTGATGAATACGCTCGCCGGTGGCGAGAGCCAGCCCACCTGCGGTGACCTCGACCGCAGCGTAGATGGGCATCAAGACGTTGCACACCCAGTTGACAAAGGTGACGAGCGAAATCCAGTAGACGTCGGGATCATTCCAGGCTCTTTGCGAGGCAAACTTCTCGAAGGCTCTGAGCAGCCCCGAGGCCATGAGGGCCAACAAGCCGCTGTAGAGGGCATGGGAGTACGGCTGGCCTTTTGAGAAACGAAAGACGGCCAGGGCGAAGAACAACCCGGCCATCGTCGGGAGGATCACGTTCCCCGACCAATTGGTGAAGTTCAAAAAGCCGTTGTAAAACGACACGAGTGTCTCCTTACGAGGCCATGTCCAGGACCAGGTACCAGATCCCGGAAACTGACAACAGCCCCAGGGCGACCCCCACCAGGCGCATCATGGGGCGCCGCGCAACAAAATTGAAAATCGCCGCGACAATGGCCAGGCCTGCTGCAATGGGCATGATGGTCCCGGCAAGATAGTTCCAGGCGCTGTTGAGCACATCGATGGTGGCGTACTGAGTGCCGCTGTTCCAACTCGACAGCAGGTTGAGGGTGGTCTGCGCCCCCAACAGAAACAACGCGGTGATCACCGAGCCGAGGAAAGGCTCTCCCGCGGCTCCGTCCAGGATGGCGCGTAGGACAAAGTAAGCGGCAAGGGTAGTGACCAGCTTTCCCAAGACAAAGTTGTTGATGAAGTTCGTCATGTCGGTCTGAAAGGAAGCGAGCCACTGGGAGTTGATACCGCCACCCGGTAGGGGCACGCCGACTCCGAATGAGCTAAACCAACTGAGAAGCGGCTGTAATGTGAGGAAGACTACGCACCAAAACATCCACTTCGTGAAGCCCCCGCCCAGCACGAAAGTGATCCCACCGCCTTCGTACCGCAGGCTGATACCGGCGAGCACCAGGCAGACGACAGCCGCTGCGGGCGCCAGCAGCAAGAGCACGTTGATAACGTCGTTTAATAGTTGCGGCGGTTGCATATCTCTTTCCTTCGATTCTGTTCCGGGAGGGCAGCCGGGGACCTTGTCTCGCCGGTCCCGGCCGCCTACCGGGGTTTCTCGCACTTGCCTTCTTCCTGCTAAGTCACACCTCCTGTTCCGTTGGTGATCCAGAACTCGAGCAGCCGGGTTACGCCCGAGACAGCGAGCAGCGTGCCTGCCGCCAGCAGCCATCGCCCAAACCCCCGGCCCGTCAGCCAGGCGGCAATGGCCCCCACGACGGCCCCGCCCGCGCCAACGGGCGCGATCACGTTGCCGATCCAGTTGATCATGTTCAGGAACGCGCCTTCCGGCTGCGCCCCGGTCTGACCCTGAACGGCCACGTTGGTCGCTGGCGCTGCACCCAGGTTTTGCGCCCAGGCATAGGTGCCGCACAACAGGAGCGCAATCCCGAGCAGCGCCAGAGCCCGCTTCGAGTTCTCGGCCAACTTGATTCGCATGGAGACCTCCTTTCTGCCTCGTTAAGGCCCATAGTCACTTCGGGCGCGCAACCAGGCTGAGGTCGTAAATAAGACGGAACCGAATTCCTGTCAAAAAATCGTGTCAGTGGGATGGGGGGAGCAAAAAAGAGCTTTTGGGAAAAATCTGGGAGGTCTACTATGCCTGCAGAACGGTGCCGCGCACTCGCTGCACAGCCTTCTCAAAGTCAGCCAGGATCAGGGGAGGAAGCTGGGAACTGTCGGGGGCCCGGTTGAAGGCAAACCGCCGGGCGGCATTCGAGATGGCTTCAAGATCCGCCGGTGAAAGGTCTCGCAGCCGCTCTGCCAGAGTGGCGATCGTGGCACCTGGAGCTAGGGCCACGCCCGCCAGGTACCTCGCAAGCAAGCGCTCGCGTGCCGTGCTGCCCGGCAACCCGATCTCGATCTTTTCTGAGAAGCGGCCTCCCCGCAGCACGCGCGGGTCGATATGGTCGGGATGGTTGGTAGTGCCGACCAGAAAGACATTCTGCTCCGGCTGCAAGTTGCTGATCTCGGTCAAGAACTGGTCAGTCACTTGAATGTCGTGCTGCCCTACCAGACCGGTGGCCCGTGGCATCAGGCCGTCCATCTCGTCAATAAAGATCAGCGAAGGGCTGTTTTCCTGGGCGCGGGCGAAAATTTGAGAGACTTTCTTGACGGAATCCCCCTGGTTGCCCCCCAGCACGTCTGCCGAGGTCAGCGGGTAGAAACTGCGTCGGGTCTGCGTCGCAATCAGGCGCGCTATCATGGTCTTACCGGTCCCCGGAGGGCCCAGAAGCAGGACCCCGGTGGGCGTAGGAAGGCCGATCCGGCGTGCGGCATCCGGGTCGTCAAGCAAGCGGACCAAAGTGCGCAGGTCGCGCTCCACATCTTCTTCGACAACAAGGTCTTCCCACTGAACCGGCTGAACGAGTGGCCTGTCCTTGCCGCCCATCTGGCTCAGGGCTTCCCGCAGGTCGCCCGCTTCGATCTTACGGCCTGGCACAGCTGCCAAAGCAGCCGCCCGATCCACGAGCGCCTTCAACTTGGCCGCGCTCATGCCCGGGGTGCGGCGGGCGAACTCCTGCAAGTCAAACCGCTGGCAGGGCTTGCTGAATAGCTGAGACTCGAGGATTTTCAGGCGACCGGCCTCGTCTGGCAGGTCGACCCGGACCTTGAGGTCAAAGCGGCCTTCGCGAATCAGCGCAGGATCGAGCCCATCGAGCAGATTGGTGGCAGCCATCAACACAAAACTCTCCAAGAGGCGATATTGGTCGATGCACTGCATAAGCTGAACAGTGGCGTTATTTCGTGCACGCCCGGAACCGCCGGGGTCGGTACCGCCACCCTGCACCTGTCGACTGGTGCCCAGCGAATCGATCTCGTCGAGGAAAAAAAGCACCGGCTTCTGAGAAGCCGCTGCAGAGAATTCTTGGCGGATATTGGCTTCTGTGTTCCCCATCCACATGTTGAACAATTGGGTTGACGAGACATAGTGGTAGTTCAGTCTGAACTCTCCCGCCGTCGCTTCCGCCAGAAACGTCTTTCCGCTGCCTTGTGGCCCGTAGAGCAGAATCCCGTTGCGTACCATCCCGTATTTCCGGTACTTGCCGGGGTTCAGCTTGCTTTCGACTAGCTCGCGGATTTGTTGTTTCGCTTCCTCCATTCCTCCCACGTCCGCAAAGCGTAAGCGCTTGGACCCTCCCGCGCGCGGCACCAAGGCCTTCGGCCGGACCCCGGCGAGCGCGCCCAGCGCCACCAACTCATCGTGCAAGGTGATCCATGCCACGGCTCCCCAAAAACATATAAGCCCGATGAGCCACGGATAAAGCGTGTCGCGGACTGTCAGCCCTAAGGCGTTCAACAGGGGCTCCCACCGCAGCAACATGCTCCACCCCATAATGAGGCAGGTCGCCATTCCGACCTGGGTGAGTTTCCCCAGAAATGAGGGGGCGCCGGCAAGGGGCGATCTAAGCGCGCCATACAGCGCCAGAGCTGTTACAAACATTACCGGCCAGTTGATGAACCACTCCCAAGGGCCAACAGCGATCAGCACACCGATGGGAATGAAGACGGAGAGAATGCCGATAAATCGTGAGGGCTTTTCGCGTACAGCGTAATAAGCCCAGAGAAGGGAATCTCTTATTCCCAAGAGGATCCGCGCTATGCTCCGCACCGCCCACTTTAGGACGACGATGTAGGCTTTAACGACCAGCTCAAAGAGGTAAAACACCTCCGCGGCCTCCTCGACGAAAGTCTAAGCCCAGAGGCCACGATAATGCTAGAAAAAATCACCCAAACTCAAGCAAGACTAAAATTACGGCTGTGGTGTGGCGCCGGCCGGTGGACCGGCCTGTTCATACATTTGGCTCATCTCCCGTTTCAGCTCCAGCAGCTCGCGCAGCTCTTGCAAGCTAGGGGTGGAACTCCTGGTCGTCGCTTGCGCCACGGAACTTGTCCGCTCCGCGGCCGAACTGCCTGCCGGCGTGGTTCCCTTTTCAAGTACCAGGTAAAACCGCGTATTCCCAGGAACGGTAACCACGATGCTCTGGTTGTACGTCAGCTCGTTGAATTGGTTCTGTCCGGCCATCGCGGCGTTGCTTGCCAGTCGCTCACGCAACAGCGCACTCTCCGAAAACACGCTGGTGCTGCTCGGAGTCCCACCCACCGTGTAGGCTGCGACCTCCCCAACTCCGGTCAATGCTTGCACGAGGAATCTCAGGGCTCGCTTGCGTCCGGTCACATCCCCTTTGAGGGGCTTGTAATCGAGCGCCATCGCCCCCGCGTCGATCTTCTGCGTCGTCCCATCCGAGAGCTGCAACTGGTCGAAATGGAGTGAAACGTAACCCTGGTTGCTGGCGTTCGTGAGTTTGCCAATCGCCTGCGACCCTGCCGGCAGAATGATCTGACCATCCTGCTCGTAGTTGTACTCGATCACCGCGACCACCGGTGCCTGGACCGCCGTGCTGACCGGGGCCTGAAGGCGAGCCACCAAGCGTGTGCCGACGGGGAGGTCGTCGCCAACCCAATTCTGTCTTTCAACCGCCGACTCTGCCTGTATCGGCAGGCTCTTCTCCTCGGCCTGCACGAACACTAGCGAAGGCTTCTTTAAATCACCGTCCACCGCCTTTACGGAACCGGCGCTACTGTCACCGGGCTCAGTCGCCGCTGGTGGAGGGGTCGGCACATACCCGTGGATGGCGTACTGCCGCTGCAAAGCGGGGTCGGAAAAGTCAACTTGCTTCAATGAGTGCGGCGGTCCTCCGGCGGTCTGCGCGCTGGTGCCGACGGGCCGCCCGGTTCGACCGATATCGGCCGCGGTGAGCTGGTCCCCGCCAGCATCCGCTTGGTTTCCTAAGTTTGCATCCATCAACGGAGTTACGGAGCCAGCTTGATTGCCCGCCTGCCCAGGCGTCACCCTCCTCCCTAGGTCGGGTGTAACTCGTCGGCCTTCGATCTTCTGCGGCTTCTGGGGCGACGAGAAGACGCCAAGAAACAGCAGCACCATGCCGACTGCCGCACCCGCCAAAAGGACCAGTGACTTCGTCTGGTCTTTGCCCATCTCCTTCCGCGCTGGCGACTTGCCTACCCGTGATCGCCTGCATGCCTGAGTGAAGGCCTTCCTGATACGATCAAGTGGAGTCTGGGGCTCAGGTTCTTCCGGGGGTAGAGTCGCTTCCTCAGTGTCGTCGCCGTGCCGGATTTCAACATCCCCCCCTGGATCATTTCGCTCTGACATCTGCTGCCTCCTCTCGCAACTTGTTCACCCCAAAACCGATGGGTGCGAGCGCCGGCTTATCAACCGCGCCCGCCTCCGCCACTTGCAGCAACAGCGTCTCGCTGCTCTGCTTGTACGGTGGCCGCTCGAACAGCACCACGCCGTCAGCCCGTTCTCCCGGAGCCAGCCGCCGCGTGCTCAGCCGGAAATCCTCAACCGTCAACTGCTCAGCGGTGGTCCAGCGTGAGCGATGCAACTTGCCGCGCTTGCTCTTCCCACCCAACTGAACTTGTGGCGGTACCAGCAGGATGGCGTGTTGAGTCGGGTTCACGGCGCTAAACAGCACGATCACCTGTTGGCCGCCATCGATCACCTCGCTCACTCCAGCCCTGACGTGGTCGCCCGCCGGATTTTCGACGCCTGGGTGCTCGCCGTAAAGTGCTGGCAGTGGGGCCCGCTGCTGGCGTGTCAACAGTTCATCGAGGCTACTGCGCCGCGCTGGGTCACCCGAACTATCGACAGCCGGCGGAGGATCCGCCGTGAGCGACACCGGTCTCATCGCAACCGTTCCGGTTGCCACACCTGCGCTTGGAGGATTAGCATCAACTCGCGCCGCGGTTGTGAGAACCGTCTCGCCCACGAGGGGCGAGGGGTAGTCTGGGTCGATCAGAAAGCTTCCAGCGCGTCTGTAACTCACAACGAAATCGACGTCTTTCGCGTTCTCGCCCTTGCCGACCAGCAGCAGAGTCGTCTCGTGGCCCTTACCGGTTGAGACGAGCAAATTGCTCTCCGCCGGCCGGGCGGTGAGCGCCTTCACGAACACCAGGTTCGGCTCGCGCTCCGAGTGCTCGACTTGAAAGAGCGAGGGGTCGCCTACAGCTACGGAGTTCACGGCTTCCGGCATCCGGATCGCCGTCACAAAATGCGTCCGCACCTCGACCACTGTCACGTGGCTGTCCACTGCTGGTTCCGACACGATGCGCGGCTGAACGGTCTGTGCCATTGCGCTTACCGCGCTGCAAAGGCAAATTGCCGCCAGGATTTTCATGCTGCACCTCCGCGAGCCGCTTCGCCCGATAGAGCACCGCCACCCGCTCCACGTACTCGTACACCTCGGGCGAAGAACAGGCAAGTTTCCGGGACATTATGCGGCGCTCGCCCGCGTAATAGCTTGCTACTGCTAGGCGCAGGTCGCCGTGAAACAAGCCTATCAACCACGCCAGGTACGCCACGCCCCCGCGAATGTTCTCTTCGACCAGAAAGCGATTGCGCACCCGGAACTTATAGGCGGTCTCGGGCATCAGTTGCATAAGCCCCACGGCACCCTTGGGCGACACCGCGTAAGGCTCCCAGCCCGACTCGACGTCGATGACGGCCTCCACCAGCTCGACCGGCACGTGGTAGACCGCCGCGTAATGCTCCACCCAGCCGGCCGACAATCGAGCGACACTTTCGGGTTCCGCGCCGTGCGCCCATGAGGTCCACAGCACGGCCAGCACGACGTAGCTTGCGCACCTTCGTCTCATGCAATTGCCGCAGCCGTTGCTTCGAGTCTTCCATGTCTCAGTTCGTCGCGATACCGCTTGGAATCAACGACCAGCCCCTCGAAACCCTCCCGCATTAACAGCCGCCGCCGGTCCGCTTCCGTCTTGGCCAGCAGCGGCAAGAGCACATCTCGTTGGTGTGAGGAGATTTCATCAACGCCAAGGATCTCAAGCGCCTTCGCAAGGTCTAGCATCTCGGCAATTGAGGGAGGCTTCTCCATGTTCCAGCCCCGTAGCGCCCGCGCCAGGCCAGCGAGCTGCGCCCTTAAGGGCTCGCTCCGCCCCTGGCTTTGCACCGCGAGGATTTCGGCTTCCCGTTCCACCGTGGGATATTCAAAGCGCAGGTAGAAACACCGCCTCCGCAGAGGGTCACCTAGGCGCCGCTCTTCGTTCGAACTCAGCACCACGAAGGGGTTGCTCTTTGCCCGGACTGTGCCCAGCTTCGGCACGGTGATCTGCCAGGCGCTCAAGATCTCAAGCAACATAGCCTCAAACGCCTGGTTGACCTTGTCGAGCTCATCCACCAGCAGCACGCATGGCTTCCCCTCGTACCGCAGCGCTCTGAGGAGCGGCCCCTCGGAGAAGAAATCCAATGAATGAAGCCGGCTCCTAAGGGCCTCCCAATCGCGTTCGAGACGTTCGGCCTGGATTTCGAGAAACAGCTCCTGCAGAGCGGCGTCGAACTTCCCGATGGCCTTCTCCTCGTTGATGCCCTCGTAGCACTGCAGCCGCTCGACCACGGTCCCGGCGGCAGCGGCGACCGCATACGCCAACTCTGTCTTGCCACACCCCGGCGGGCCCTCGACTAACAGCGGCTTTTGCATCCGCGCCGCGAGATACACCACGTCCAGCGTCACCCGATCGACGACGTAGCGAGCCTCGCGAAGCTTGCCCGAAAGCTCCTCAAGCGACGAAAACATTGCGACGTCAAACCTATAACGGGATGGATTCACCTGCCAAACCCGTGGTCGGAAAGGACCTGGACCAATCGCCGTAAGAAGACAGCCCTCAACAGCCCTCGGACCATACCGAACGTGACAACAACACTCGCATTGGGTGCCGCCTGGCTGCTGGCTACTCGGCCGAGCAATCCAGCGAAAACAAAAAATTGAATAAGGTACGCAAATGTTCTTGCAACAGTTTGCGAGCCGGGTGCCATACCCGAGCCTTGCACACTGGGGCCTCGCCACCGTCTTTCGGCAGCTCGCTCCTGGATGCTGGGCGAAAAAATAAATAAGGTACGCGATTGTTCTTGCAACACCTGCGAGGGCGCCAGTGCCATACCGAGCCGTCCATGACCCGGGGGTTCTTGCCAGGATCTCCCTGCCAGAGCCCCTGTGGAATGCTCGAAAGAAGAAAAATCGAATAGGGTACGCAAATGTTCTTGCAACAATCCGGGTGGCAAGTGGCACCGGACCCGAAACCATGCTGACTGTCGATCCGGCACGGGCCGCCGAGACAAAGTGACCACGAAAGTCTTCCTGCCAACTTGAGGCTGACCACCTGGAAGTTGCTCCAATGTAGACCCGGCACCACACCGTTCGCTCGGCGCGCCTCGCCTTGGGCGTAGAGTCTGCAGAGAGCAAAGCTGGAATTTTGACAGGCCACGGTTCCGGGCTGAGACTGGCTCCGTGGACGCACCCGTTGATCGCCTCTTTGCCTGCCTCGATGGTCGCCAGCTCTCCGGCGGTGGCTGGCCTTTCCTTCGGGGCTCCGTCCAGATGGACCTCGAGCCGACGTGCTTGGCTTTGCTGGCCCTGCGCGTGCAACCCTCGGTGAACGCCACGGTCCTCCTCAAAGCACAAGGCCGTGATGGAAGCTGGGGCTCCTTCGCAACCGATGATGAAGCATCGGGCCTCACCGGTCTGGCGTTGTTGACGCTCAACACTCTGGGGACCTTCCCCGACGCGACAAGCCATGCCGCCGACTGGCTCCTGGACGCCAAGGGACGTGAAGCGAGCTGGATCTGGAAATGGAAATTTCGCACGACCGATACTCGCGTCCGCTTCGACCCCGAGAAATTCGGCTGGCCGTGGGATCCGGGCACGTGCAGTTGGATTGTGCCAACTGCGTTCGCCCTGCTGGCCTTGAAACAGAGTTACCCTTGCTGTCGCAGGGGAAGAATTGCTTACCGTATCCAGCGCGGGGTCGAGATGCTGTTGGACCGGGCCTGCCCGAAGGGCGGTTGGAACGCCGGTAACGGCGTCGTGTATGGCGCGCCCATGGCCCCACATCTTGACGCAACCGCGATCGCCTTATTGGCAGTTCGGAGTGAGCCTAGGCATGAGCTGATCGAGCGAAGCCTCGGATGGCTCGAACATCAATCCTCTTCTTGTTCGGCTCCCTGGAGTCTGGCCTGGTCAATCCTCGCGCTTGATGCTTACGATATGTCCGTGGCACCGCTACAGCAACGCCTGCCGACTATCACGAAACCTGACGAAATCGACGACACGGCAACGCTGGCCGCTGTCGCGCTGGCACTGGATTGCACTGCTTCGGGCAATCCGTTCAAGGTGATCGCATGACCCGCCGCGCCGTGCTCGGAGGTTCCGTCGCCATCGCCGCCGGCGCAGCGACTTCGTTGCCCTTTCTCGTGCCGCGCTATGACTGGGACCGCAGGCCTCAGCGTTCAGGCGTCGCAATTCTGCCCGTGGGCGAGTATTCGGAGAAGCTTGAGGGCTTGCTGTGGGAAGGCTTGAAACTGTTTCATCTGCAGGTTGCGGGCAAATCGATTCTTCTCAAGCCAAACTTGGTGGATTACATTCCGGGCGCCGAGATCAACACGCACCCTTTGCTCGTCATAGCGGCGGTCGAGTGCTTCCGACGTTTGGGAGCCAAACGAGTCATCGTGGCGGAGGGCCCTGGCCATCAGCGGGACACACAGCTAGTGCTTCGAGCAACCGGCCTCGATCAACTGCTCAGAGAGCACCAGATTCTCTTCGTGGATCTGAATCGCGACGAAGTCATCAAGCTCCCGCTTCGGTCCGACTATTCAGGCCTCAAACACCTTTGGCTACCGCGCACTGTGCTGGCAGCGGATTTCATTGTGTCCATGCCCAAGGTGAAAACCCACCACTGGAGCGGAGTCACACTCAGCATGAAGAACATGTTTGGCGTGGTTCCGGGCGTCAAGTACGGGTGGCCGAAGAATCTGTTACACTGGCGCGGCATTCAGCAGAGCATTGTGGACCTTGTCGCGACGGTGCCGATTCACTTTGTCATCGCCGATGCTATCGTCTGCATGGAAGGCAACGGACCGCTGACAGGAACCGCGCGGCGGCTGGATCGAATCATTCTCTCCGACGATCCCGTGGCGGCCGACGCAACCTGCGCCCGGCTGATGGGCCTCTTGCCTGAGTGTGTTCCCCACGTTGCGGAGACAGCCAAGTTCCTCGGGAACGTGTTGCCTGGACGAATCGATCAACTGGCGGCTGATGTTGTCTCTCCTGCTGCCCCGTTCCAAACCGTAGAAGAATTCGAACACTTGCGTGAGAAAGCCGGTCCCCAGCCGGCAACGCTCCCGTAGTTTACGAATTAGCCGCAAAACCGTCTGGAGGGGACACATCGGTAAACGCTGGCCAAGGGACGAGTCAGCCCCGCGGACGCATGAGCAACTTCCGACTAGCGACAACTCGCCCTTAGCGACCTGCCGGCGTTTTTCGGACCGCAATCGTGTATGTAGCTACCCCAGGCCAGACGGGAACCCGGCTCCTACCACGTAGACTTTCCTGATCCGATCTGGACCTTTCGCCGTTATTCTGACAACCCGCGTTGGATTGCCCAGTTTTAGCGCCAAAGGTGGGCACGATTTGCAGTGTCCAAGTCATAGCGAAAAACCATGGCAGCTACTCTCGATCCGTGTCATCGGTTGTTCCGGTATGTGCCGTATCATACAATTGCATCGATATGCTCGTCGATGAGGAAGCGCGGACGCTGGTGCGGACGGGGGCGTGGATCTCTGTTCTCTACAAGGCCTTTACGCCCTATGATCAGTCGGCGCCTGCTTTCGACCCTTACGAAACCTCGATCCTTGCCGCTAAAGCCGGCATTCTCCTGTCATCGATCCGTTCGCTACCGGTGGTGACTGGCAAGCAATTTGATGTTTACCGCAAGCTGGCGCGGCTCAAGAGCAGGGAGACGGACACCGTTCTCAAAGAACTCCAGGATATCGGGGCGGTGACGATAAACACGCAACAGGTTGACGGACGCCCCGCGATTCACTCCGTCGAAACTGCCGCAACCTCGAAATCCGAAGTATTCAAGACTGTAGGCAAGCTCTTCGAATCCCTGTCCCCGTCAGAGCAGGAGCGGGCGACCGTGGCGGTTCTGGAACTCACGCTTCCGGTCCCCGTTCCGAGGGCTAAGGTGTTATCCCGTCTGGCGGCGCAGGGCCAAAAAGAGGAAGTGATAGAGGGGGCGGTCACGCACCTGGTGTCCGTGGAGCTGATCCGGCAGACAAGGGAAACCTCGGGGGGAGAACCGATCCTATATAACCCGTACGTTTATGCGTCACCCTCGCTCGATGTGCGAAAAATCCTGAAGGCGCTCAAAGGCATTCCGTACGAACATGCCCTCGCAATCCTTGAGCACATCAAAACCAAGCCGGGAGTGCCGCTGCCGGCAGGGATGGACGAGAATGTTCTGACGCTGATGGTGAAAATGGGATTGATCGACAATTCGGCGATACTGGCACGCGGTGGGGCGCACAAGAAAGAATTCCCGACCCTCCCGCACGTCTGGGGCGTTTTTGGCGCGGGAGACGGAGCGCTGAGCGAGGACCTGATTGATGATTCAAAGTTGTTCCTCAACTCGCTCCGGTATGGGCAGTTCTATTCCACATCCTCGCGAGGCCGGATCGACAATCCATGGGTGCTTGTCGACCGGCTGATCAGGCGGGGAGAGGTTGGCCCGGCTACTGCGATCGGGGAGGACTATCCCCTTCCGCTCGCACGCGGCATCGTCTCCATTGTGGAATCGCGCCTGTACGCAGGCCGGTTCCACATGCAGCTCAGGAAAACGGATGTTGCCGAGGCGGTACGGGACATTATTGAACAAAGCGCAATTCTTCCGAATCGCGTCGTGAGCGGTGACCAACTCGGAACGACGGGCGAGTATTTCCCGCCGGAGGTTGCCCGAATTGAGAAGCAGCTTCCGACAGAATTGAAGCTGGCAGCCGATGCGCTGGCCTTTGAGCTGCGCACGCACCGGAAGCGATAGATCAATGGCAAAATACAACCAGAAAGCCGATTCCAAAGCGCAGCCGCCACGCGGCGACAGAGCCGCATCCATCGTGCCTGGTGAGGCGATGGAGTATCGGATCGCAAGATTGTTCGTGTGGCAAGGCTATTTCGTGCGGCGCGGGAGGGAGATCCTTACGGCTGGCAGCCTGGACCGGGCAACCGACCTCGATGTTCTGGCCCTCCGATACCGCGAAATGTTCTCGAAGGAGTCGATCATCGTCGAAAGCAAGACGGGAGGCGAGGGCCCGCTGGACCGCGTCTTCTGGCTGTCCGGCGTCAAAATCTTCGTCGAATCCGATCGCGCGCTCCTCTTCCGTAGGCCGACGAAATGGAACATCAAGGATTTCGCCAAGCGGGTCGGCGTCGAGATCATCGATCTCGACTGGATCGAGCACATGGAGTCCGTCTATGTGCGGGACGCGAAGTTCTGGCCCGGTCTCTGCGATCCGGAGTTCATTCATCCGCGTATTGATGCATGGAACGCTATGCTCCGGAGAGACAGCAAATTCCGCGAGCTCTATCTGACGCTGGCAACCGAATCGCGGTTCGATTCCCCGTTCGCAGCAGTCAATTTCTGGATTCATCACTTGAGGGGTCTAACGCGAAACTGGGCGGCAGAGAGAAATCAGGGAAGAGAGTTCGTGGCGTTCCTGCTGGCGGATGCAGTCGGACAATTCGGTGTCTTCCTGATGCGGATTGCCCAGTTCGCGGCTGACCTGAAGCCTGAGGACCGACGTGGCCTGATAGAAAAAGGCCTGACCTACGGCGAGCTAGATCCGGCTCTTGCCAAGAAGGTGTTCGATCACGCCTACCGGCTTTCGAAGGCAACTCTGAGGGAGTATCTCGCTCGCGACGTAGCGCTGGACCAGGGATTGTTCACGATTCCGCGCCCCGATCACGTGGACGCAATCGTCTCCATTGTCGAGGAGATCGTAACGCGGCCGGCCCAGGCGACGACGTTCGCCCAGATTGCGGACCTGATCCTTGCCGAGGGATTTCTCAAGGGCAACCGCAACCAAGGCCTGCTCCTCCAGATTTTTCTCGCCGATGGGCTCGCAGCGAAGGTGGCCCTGGTGCGAAGCTTGCTCGTGACCCTTGCGTCTATGGGTGCCGTTCCGGAGGACGTGAAACAGATGCTCGATGCCCGCCCGTCTGAAGCGGCGGAGTCGTCCGCGAAGGCTTCCTCACCTGGACCCGTCGGAACGGCGGGCCAACCCGAGTTGTTCAGCGCAGCGGATGAAAGGCCCAATTCGATTTCTTCCGTCCAGCCCGCTGAAGAAGCTCCCAAGCAGAATGTCCGGCAGGGCGATGTGAAGCTACCGGACGAAGGCACACCCAATTAGAGTGATTGCTAGCGACTCACTCCTTGAACTCCCCCAACTCGGGAATGCGCGTGCACGAATTCTCACTGTGACGGGTCTTTCTCGCGTCCATGGACTCGTTCGGTTCTGAGCGAGTCACGCGCTACTCGGAAGCTGGCCCCAACGGGCTACTCGGCCGACGAATCTAGGCCCCCGATGACCCGCGATCAACGGCCTAGGGTAGAGCGAAGTGGCGGAACTCGCGTTGCCGATTCGAAAAGAATGCCTACCGCGAGGGCCGGCACCATTGAAACCCCGGCCTGTTCTGTGACCAACGGTGCGGTGTCCCGCGCCTCAATCCCCAGCGCGAACACGCTCATTTTGGCGGACCGTGCCTTTACCCCGCAGCTTGTGGCATGGCGGAATCGAGACCAACGCGCTGTGCCTTGTGCCAGATACCTCGGCTATGTAATCCTCTGAAATTGTCTGCGCCTCGGGAATTCGGAACGCACAATGGTCCAACCGGAAACCAAGCGCCGCTGGCGCCCCAGTAAGCTCGAAACACGAGTGGCGGGAAAAGCGCGCCAGATGGCAGAGCGGGAGGCGGCGCGCGTCCCTTGGCCGCAGCTGCAGGAGGGCCGTGAAGAGTACCTTGCCTGGGAGGCCTTCGCGCTGTGGGTTCGGGCCATCGAGGATGTGGAAGGGGACGTCCCGAAATGGCTCGCCGACGCTGTTAAGAAACGTTGCCCGGGCTTTCTCGATTTCGTTGCCGAACGCAAGCGCCAGAAGGAAGACATCTCGCCCTTCATTTGGTCGCATCTCGAAAAGTGGATCCACGAGCGCATTTTCTGCAAGCCCTGGCGGGAAGGATGGATGAATGCCGTCGGCTATTATGCGGCGCGCGATCTTGCCTCGCTTCGCAATCATGCCTACTGGGACTACTGCGAGCGCCAGTGGAGGCGCTCAAAGCCCACGACCTATCCCTCGTGTCGCGAATGGCTGAAGGCGTCGCAACACTGTCCGGATGAGGCTCTGGATGAGTATGGGATGCGAGAGGAGAAGCGCCACCTTATTAAGCTAAGCCAGCAAGTCCGCCCACGAGCCATGCGCAACGCGGTGGCGCGATATCTCGACTGGGAAGTCTTCGCCTACTGGGCGCGGACAGCTATCGAAGCAGACCCTCCCCTGCCGGCCTTGGTCGAGAGAGAAGTGAATCGAAGGTGTCCCGGTTTTCTGGAGGCCGATGCCGCCGCCCATGCTGCCAAGCCGGACGAGGAGCCGCACTTCCGCTTCTACCGCCTGCTGGATTGGATCGGCGAGCACCAATTCGGGCAGGTTGAGAAGCAGGGCTGGTATGAAGCTCTGCTTTACCAGGTGGAACTACATGCACGACACACCCGCGTCATCGACTACTGGCACGATTGGGAGTCAGGTCGGACGAAGGAGCGCTCCACCCGCTATCCGTCATTCAGCCAATGGCGACGTTCCGCCGACAGGTATGCGTTTGAACTCGGCAAATGCTAACCGATGATTGCTCTCTGGGACCCTATCCCGTTCGCTGAGGCGTGGCCACCCTACATCGCTGAACGTGGTGAAAGTACGCGTTTCCCCGAATCACGCGCTGACAGTCTGGGCATTCCCTCTGCTTGGTTAGGTGTTGCCGAGTCCCTTGCCAGGAATTAGGTTGCACATCCTCGTCCTCCATCAGCAGCAAGAGATCGGGATCGCACTCCACAGTGTTGATCTTGTCGGGATGCTTCTGACAAAAGGCAATAAGTGCCGCCGCGCTGATCTGCGGTCCGCGTGAGGATCGCGCCCCATTTCTTGCCTGGTTAACTGGTCCACCGAAAAAACCCTTTTGAAACCACAGACGAACGATTCTGTCGCTCACCCCGAGGAGCTTGGCCACGCGGCGCAGTGTGTAGCTTTTGGGAACACGGACCTTCGAGCTGACGCCGCGACTCGACAGCATTTGCTGGACAGCCTTCACACTTCTCCCCAGCTTCCGAGCTATTTTTTCCACGGGCTTTTCTCCTGCGTCCCACAACAGGGCGCCTTGCTCCTCTGGCGACCACGGCTTGGCCCTTCCGGAGCCCGTCGAGATTCCGAGTTCGGCAGCCTGGCGCCAGATCGACCGTGAACTCAGGTCTGGGCGAAGCATACGAAGCTTCTTGACCCCTTCCCGCGCTCCCGCTCGGCCCTGCGCGTAATAGGCCCGCAAGATCGCGAGGTGCTCCTCACTCCACTCCGTTTGACCTTTGCGGACTTGGCTACAGCGGTTCCTCAGATAGCGGAGCCGATCCCACAACTCGTCGCGCGTTAGCCCCGGCCAGCCGTCCAAGATCCCCCCAATTGCGGCGTGAACTTCTTTGCGCCCGGCATTCAAGACGGACAATAGGATCTGATCTATCTCCTTGATGCACGCTCGCTTAGCCAGCGGCACCAACGCAGGCTTGGGCGGATGCGTCGCCGCTCCGACGTGGCCCGTGGGAATCTCTCCCGGTTCCATGGCCGTACACCTCTTAACGAGAGTCAATTGCCCTGCCGCTGTAATAGCTCTCTGAAACCCCAAAACGTTACAGTCGGGATTTGCGTGAACAAGCTGGGTCAACAGTCGCGCACGCGGTAAAATGGATTTGCTGAACGCGGCAACCGGCCGCTTTTGGGGGAATCAGCAAGGAAGAAATCCGTGGGCTCGCCCACCGATCGAAACGACGGTTCTAACTCTCAACTGCCGCTACCCCTGGGAGATCAGCAGACAGATGAGCGAAACGACGCGGCGCTACGGGAGTGGATTACCCAGCTTTGGGTTCAGCACCAGACCGTCCTGCTGGAGTTGGCCCACTTTCGTCTTCGTGACTGGGACCGCGCTCAGGAGATCGTCCAGGACACATGGGTGGACTTCCTGAAAAGTCTTAGCCGGTTTGAAGGGCGTTGTTCACCGAAAACGTGGCTCGTGCAGATACTGAAGCGTCGCCTCAAGAAGGAGCTACACCGCACCATTCTCAGGCGAGCCCGCGAGGCACTATTCGGAATCGCCAGGGTTCGGCATTATGATGAGTACGACGCTCGGGCTGCCCCATTCGTGAATCGCGGGGAAAACCCTGAAAAGGCGCTTCTCATGCAGGAGCGCCTGAAGTACATCCTGCGTGCGAGCCACGCTCTTCCCGAACGACAAGCGCAAGTTTGGATCTTGAGGGACCTGTTTCAGTGGACGGCGGAGGAAGTCTCGACCGCGCTCGCAATCAGCCCGGAAAACCAGCGAGTTCTTCTGCACCGGGCGCACCAGCGGTTGAAACTGGAGCTTAAGCGCTACCTTGGGGATATCAGCAGCTCAAATTGATCTCGGTGGCTGTCATGACCTGTAAACAGCTCGAAAATCTCGCAACTGACTATCTTGAGGAAACCTTATCATCAACCCGGCGACAGGAGTTTGAGGCGCACTTGGCCACTTGCCCTAAATGCAAGAGGCAACTCGACGAGATGCGGGCGTTAATTGAGGCATCACATAAGCTGGGCGGAAAGCTCACAGATGAATGGCGCGCGCGCGCTGCCGGGACCGAAGGGGAGTTCTTCGAAAAACTGCAGGCCAGAACTCGCGACACGCAGCAGCCAGCCAAGCACAGATATCGGCGACTAGCCCCGGCTGCTTGCGTAGCAGCGGTTGTCGCGATCTTCGCGGGCGTCTGGTTGCATCAGCAGTCCAGCCACAAGTCCAGGGATCTCACGGTCGATCTCAGTCATTGGGTGCGGGCGCGCGGCGCCGAAGAACAGCCCAACGAGCAGCCAGTACAACTCGAGCGCGCTCGTCTCAATCTGACGATTCGTCTCCCCATCGGTGAGGAACCGGGGGAGTATCAGGTAGCTCTGAGGCGGGGAGAATCAACAGTCGTTCAAGGAAGTAGTGCCGGAAATCTTGAAAACCAAATTACGAGTCTTCACTTGCAGTTCGACTGCAGCAGACTCAGCCCCGGCGCGTATGTTCTGGCCATCCGGCAAGATCAAAGAGTCTGGGAGGAATACCCGGCGATTGTACATTGAGTGGTTTAGAAGGGCAACAACAGGATAACGTGACGCAGTCAGGAACAGGAGGCATCGAACCTTTTTCCAGACGTATACACGGCGTTCGCTTTCAAGGTAGGTGGTCCGATGTTGCCGAGAAGCTAGGCTTTTAGTCGCGTGTGTAGAGTTCGCCTGCGCCGAGGTGACTTTCGTCGCGAATTCGCCGATTACTGCCCAGGCTTAACACAAATCTGTATGCAGGGATTAGTTAGGACTGAAGGAGCCTTCAACAGCTAACGAGCTCGCTGAAACCGAAATGGCCGCCTTCGAGAAGACAGGCTCCGCCAATCGCTGTCAGTCGACTGTCAGTCGGTCTTGACAGTTCCACAGATCCCCCTGTAAGATTTTTGAGTTTTACAAGCCCTCTGTTGGGTTCGCAGTTTGATTCGCGACCACCCGCTTGTAGATCAGCAGTCAATTCTCAGGGCGGAAACGGGGTGTATGGCGCTAACTGTTTCGTTGACGAATCCGAGCGGCACTGATTCCTGCTCTCTCGTTCTAGTGCAGAACGTCTTCGGCCCAAACACTTGGAGCACTCCAGACGCGGGGAGACTATGCGTTGATTCGGGCGAGTGGAACAAGTCTCCTGAAGGGTTGCCTGGAGGGTCAGGCACGTTTCAGGTGTTGCTGGATAACGGCGCAACGGGTGCAGACAATGAGTTCGTGGTAGAGTTGCACTTCTTCAATTCGTCCGTTGGCACGTCCGGTCGAGCAGCAGTTAGGTGCGGCGGTTCATTCTCGGCAACGCCCTCGTCTGATCCTGCGGGCAACTACACATGGACGGTCATCGCTGTTTGAGTTCAAACGAAGAGATTTTGCGCGATGGCGAATTCGGGACCGGCGGCGTGGATGAGGAGACGTTGCGCTCGGTCCTGGCCGCCCTGGGGAAGCCGCGATGCTGAGTTTTCCGGCAGCGATCAAAGTGTACCTGTGTAGGGTACCGTACGACATGCGCCGTTCGTTCGACGGGCTGTCTATGCTGGCCGAACACGTCATCGGGCGTAGTCCGTTTTCGGGCCACATACTGGCGTTCCCGAACCCGCGCGGCGATCGGTCCCGCGCCCTGGTCGCCGAGCGTCATGCCTCACCAGCATCGCCGAGACCTAGTTAACCCGAATGTAAAAGTTAAGCACGATTGTTCTCGGGCGATTCTCACGAGTCGCATCTGCGCTGTTCTCCTCCGTAGCAAGATCTGCACGGAACGAGTTTTGCTCGGGATGATCCTGATCTGAGTTGGACCTGAATGCCGAAGCCGTGGCCCCGTTTCCTGCCGCGGCCTCAAAAAACTTAACACCCTTAACGGCGTGGGCGTGTGCTCCCACTTGAGCATCCAACGTGGTACCGGCGGACCCTGTGTCTCCGTTCCTAAATGCCCGAGGATACCTGTTCCCGCAGTCAGGAAGAGGAGCATTGTTCATTATTGTGTTCCATGCTGAACCTGCAGGCGGCGCAGTTCCCGATCCGCATAGCACCCATTCTTGCCCAGGATGCTGTGCTGCGAAAGCATCGGGTGGCAGCATCGACATAACCACATCTCCGATTCCAAAACCCGCAGGCGGCGTTACGGCCGACGAGATGAATTGCGGGAACATGGAACGACTGAGAGCCGCCTGACGTATTCAACGCTAATTGAACCGCCTTGGTCTCGTCGTTCCTGTGACAGTTTATGACCGTCCCCTCCGGTCCTATTCTGTTTGGCGGTTGGTCACAAGCAACGACATCATGGTCAAAGTTCAAAGCTTCGACCCTTGCAATGGCTCCCTGTTGAGGCGGGTGAAATTTCGCGATGATTTGGAACTGCTTCGCATCTGTGGGCTCCACGTAAGCAACAAAAATTGCTTGGTTTACGCAGGCCGTAAATGCTTGAACCAGGTTTGCGTCAGCGATCCGAATCACTTCCTGATTGACACGAGCGGACTGAGCAAAGGAATCTTGCTGACTGCACAAAGTGGCATAGTCCTGCTCGAAGTTCTGCTGCGCATCGTTGAACCCCAAGCTCGCGAAAAAATCTCCCAATGGAACACCCAAATTCAAACTGTCACTGGAAGCCTGCTGAAACGTGTGATAGTTCGCAGAGCAGAAACGGTTCAGAAACACTTTCGTTTGAAATGCGCTACCAAAAACGTCGTGCTCGTCAAACACGCCATCCTTGAGTAGAGCAGCACAGTTATTGGGATCGAAGCGCAGCATTCTGCCACGTTCGCGGGCGTGACTTCTCGCATTGCGGACATCGCTCCTTGTTGATTGAGAGCACGACGTGGCGATCGCGTTTGTGGAGTCGCAAACGGCTACAAGGAAAAGTAGTATGAAAAGGACGACAACGGTTATATGGGCGCGGGACTCAAATTGGGCCGTTGGAAGGCCTTCGCGGTCGAAAACCGCGCCGCAAGCTGGGCAAGTTTCTCGCATGCGCCAACGATGTCCGACCAGGGTACCGCAATTCCCGCATCTTAACTCCGACGCTCTCCCCGCCGCCATTTTTCGCCACCCCCTTCAATCTTTCATTTTCACCCGGGATTTCCATTTTCAACTGCCGCGACGCTCCGCACTATACATCTGTCCGGCACCGATTGCAACTGTCGGCCGGTCAGCGAGTTATATACGGTCAGCGCGGTCAGCGCGTTCAGCGGCCGGTCAGCGTCGCTCCGGGCCTCCACAGGCCGCACAGACGGCGTGTTTTGACTCCCCCCAGAGGCTCACACAGCTCGGAACTAATTTAGTCTCCCGTTTCACCGATGTCCCCGACACTTTTTCGCCGCCCCCCTCGCTCTCATCGCTGAAATCCCCTAGAGGTCGGCGGTTGGCCTATCCCGCAGGCAAGGGCAGCAACTCGATCCGCCGTACCATCGACGCGAAGAGGCGGCGCGTCAGATGGCTCTCCGCCAACAGCAGCCGGTAGTATCGGGCATGCTTCACCAGCCGCCCGCCGGTCTTCACCAGCCGCTGCTGTAAGCTGGTCAGCGACCACTTGTCGATTCTCTTCGGCAGCACCAGCCGCCGCCACAGGCTCCCCGCTTTCCCGATCAGGGCCCGGTTGAGTCGCGCCAGTCCGGCAAAGTTCTCCTCCTGGGCCAGCATCTCGGTCTCGAAGCTCTGCAGGCGCGAGGTCAGCGCCGCCCCCCGATCCCAGATCTTCTCCGAACCGATCAGCCGAAAAGTCGGGTCCTGCGAAAGCCTCTCGGCGTCGTTGAGGTCTTTGGTGCCCGCCAGGCGGCTGTAGACCGATTGCCGCAGCAGGTCGTCAAAAGGAAACTGCGTGTTCCTGCCCCGGCGTGAATCCGTCAGGTGCTGCTGGATCGATTCTCCAAACCCGAGTCGCTCGCCCAGCTCGCGCACCAGGATCAGCCCGCGGTCGGAAGTGACGCGCGATCCTTGGAAATCGATCTTGAGGGAAGCGTTGAAGGAGAGCTGAAGGGGCTGTTTTGGGCTTTCACCCACTGGGTATCTACCTCCGAAAGGTCTTGAACCGTTTATACCCGCATGAATATTGATGACGGTGACCGGCCGAAGATTCAAAAGTGCAAGTCAAAACGGAAATGCGGGTTAGATGGATTCGGCGATTGCCACAGCCCGGTGGAGTCGAACGTTCTCCTACGTTTGGTGAGGAGTCCATCCGTCTCAACTCGTCGGACTCAACGCGCCTTCGCTCAAGTACGGTCGTTCACGAATTGCGCTCAAATGCTGTGGGTGCTCTCCGCAGGAGCGCTGTCCTATATCGCACCGACCACCTCCACGGCCTTATCCAATTGAGGATCGCGTCCCGATATCAGGTCTTCGTAAGGCAACTCGACTGGGACGTCCGGTTCAACGCCCCTGCCCTCGATCAATGTTCCGCCCCAGGTCCAGTACGCTGCTGTCGGCAGTCCGAGGATGTAGCCCTTGCCTACCTTGAAGGCTCCACCACTCAGCAGGCGGCCTGCGGTTCGGTTCCCGACGAGTTTCGCTAAGCCATTTTCCTTTGCGAAAGCGGCCACGATCTCCGCTGCACTCGCCGAGTGACGGTTAAGCACGATGACCACGCGTCCATGATATTTCTGTGGGCCGAGACCTTCAGTTACCACAGCGATCGATTTATCGATGAAAGCGTAACGCAATGCCAGCCACACCAGAGTGCTCTTATGCGCCGGAATCTTACCGAACCGCGTGAGTTCCTCCTTTCGGTAGCCCTTTTCGGCACGTCGCCGGGTCAAGCTGTAGCCGACCGGCACCCTGCTTGGCGTCAGATAACTCATCAGCCGCAACCCACCGATCCCGCCTCCCGTATTGCCTCGCAAATCCACGATCAGCCGGCTGCAGTCCCGCAATTCTCGCATCGCGTGATCGAGGTCGCGCGCCAAGTCGATTCCCACGACGCCCGGAAACATCGTCACGGTCAACAAGCCGGTACCGTCGGACAACTTCGAGAACGACACCGCACGCGGCTGGATCACCGGGTGCTTGCGTGAGTCAGGCGACGGAATGTTAAGTGTAACCGCCCGATGACTTCCGTCGCGCTTTCTAATTTCAGCGCGCACTGGCTCGCCCAGATGAAAGACAGGTGGTTCAGGGGGGACGATTTCGCGATCGCCGATTCTCAGCAGAACGTCCCCGGCTTCGAGCCCGGCGCGGTGCGCGGGACCGCCTTCGTGGACATCGAGCAACACCCATCTCTCTGTTCCATCCAGCGTGCAACGCTGAACCGTTGCATTGATGGCATGACGAGCGGGAATTTTCCGCGCACTGCGATGAAAGAACCCGGTATGGCTCGTCTTCAACTGTGAGACCGCCTCGTGAACCTCGTTCTCAAAGTTCTCCGCCTTCTCGCAAGCCAAGATCTGGTCCCGTCGTGCCTTCGCAATTGAATCCCAATCGGCGCCATTCAGGCGCGGATCCACATGCTTCTTCCGCACCAAGCGGTCCACCTTGTCAAGAATCTGTTCCCGGTCTTGCAGAGTTAGATTCATTGGCGGTCTACCGGTATCGCAGATGCCCCATCACCTACCATAACAAACCCTGCCCAGTAAAAGGGCACCACGTTTCCACCGTGCTCATTGATAAAATCCATCTTGGCCTGCCTTAACGCTGATGCCTTGTCCTCCCCCTCCGCCAGGTGGTGATAGAATCTCTTCATAAGTTCGGCGGTCGAGTCGTCGTCCACGCTCCACAAGGTGGCAACTACCGCTTTACTGCCTGCCGCCAAAAATGCGCTGGCCAGACTCGTGATGCCCTCCTCTCCTTCGAGTTTGCCAACCGCGGTGTCGCACGCCGAAAGTGTCACCAAGTCGGCGTTAAGCGACAGACCAGCAATGTCTCGCTGCTGCAATAGGCCGTCCTGCCCTGAGGATGTGTCTCGGCCCAAGACGAGCGCCGCTCGCTCGGGATAGTGAATGCTCGGAATGGCGTGAACCGCGAGATGCAACACTTTGAACTCGTCTAAAGGTTCCGATTTGAATCTGCTTTCCGTCGCAGCGTCACCAGTCAGCACGATGCTATTCTCACCGCCCAACTCCCGCGCCACTCCCTCAACCTCGTCTTCGGACTCGGGGAGGTTCTCTAAGTGGACGCCAGCCATTTCAGAGAGGCCCCGAACCACTCTCCCAACGAGGTTCGGGGAACCAGCCAACTCTGCCACAGCCCGCGGTCCCGTCTGGTAAGGCACGGCCCCAACCGCGAGCAGCGTGCGCCCCGGTGGATGCGTGCGGAGCTTGGTCCGCACCACCTCGAGTACCGTAGCCGACGGGCTTCTGACGATGACGGAGGAAGCCAGGACGTACCGCCCTTCGGGATCGCGAAGGGAATCGAATGGCAACAAATGCAACTTCCCGTCTGGCACAATAATGAGGCGCTTGTTTACCAACTGACTGGCAAATGGAGCCAAGAGCAGCTGGTAAAGCTCTGCAGCCGCCTTGTCGCCAGCCTGCTGCGCCTCAATTTGGCTGATGTATCGTCCAGTGAGGTCCTCGATCTGTCGGCGCCCGGCAGGTAAGGGAATGAGTCGTATCTCTGTTCGCGACACGGCTACACAGAAGGACTTCGGCTCATCAAGTACGTACTCCAGCAGAAGCTCGTCGGCCTTCAAAATCTGCTGCACCGCAACCAAACCGGCCGGTCTGCCAAACAGGACACGGTTCCTCTGCTGGTCGGATTGTTCTTTCAGGTAAGCGAGTCGTACCTCCGCTTCCTCAAGGTTTTCGAGCAACTCGCGGCTTTCGTCCGGGCTCTCAGAGCGCATCAGTTGCAGCTGCAACGCCGAGATTTGATCTGCCATAGCGGCACTTCCAGGAGGGTCTGCGGTTTTTCCAATGGGGCGGGCTCGCAGGAAGTCGGCGACTGTGCGTCCCCTCGCCCGTTCCAAAATTTCGAAAGCCTTACTTGGATTGTTGGCCCTCGCTGCAAGCTCGAAATGGCGCAGATATGTGTCGCTCAACGCGCCAATCAGCGAGCTCCTAGAATACGCCCCCGGCATATCGATCACCAGCCCGTCGATGACGTCTTCAGCCCGCTCATACAAGGCTTCGGCGCCCCTGGCGTCCCCTTCCTGCGCCTTCAGTTCGGCCAACGCCGTGAGGTTTCTTGGGACGTAGTACCGGTCACCCACTCGCTGGCTTGCGTCCAGTCCCTCGCTCAGCCGCTTTTCCGCCTTCTTAAGCTCCCCCTCCTGCCGGTAGACCTCTGCCACCTCAAACATCGCGTCCGCGACCATCCGGTAGAAGCTGAGCCTTTGTCCAGCCATCCCGGCCTGTTCCAGATCCCTGATGGCCTCGCTCAAGTTACCGTTCTGGACTTCCAGCCTCCCGAGCAGAATCAGGCACTGCGTTTGGTGCCCATATCTGCTCTCCACCTTGGCCTCGTCGAGGGCGTGTTCCAGCGCAACCCGCGCTTCCCCTTCCCTGTGCAGAGCCATCAACACTTCTCCCTTTCCCTCGTACGCCATGAAGGGAAAACCTGCATCACGGGTCTTCGTTGCCAGGCGGATAGCGCGGTTGAAGAACAACAACGCTTCCTCCCATCGCTGCAGTTCATTGAACCCGTTGCCAATCAGCTCCAGGTAGCGGATTTGAGCGCCGATGTCTCCACTGGCCATGGCGGACAAGAGCGCGCCACCGACAAGCCGGCCCGCCTTGGTCCCATCGCCATCGAGAAAAGCGATCAACCCTAACTCGCCCTTGGCTCGGGCCGCCCACTGTTTCTCGCCGAGAGCCAGGGCCAGCCGTTGAGCTTCCTCCCAGTCCTTCTTAGCCTCGGCGGGGTCCGTTTCAATGTCGGTCATGCCCTTGGCCGCGAGGATCCAGAGCCTTAGATGGCGGTCGTTTTTGACCAGCGGGCTCGCCAGCTGCCGAGCAAAATAATTGGAAATATTCACAAAGGACTGTGTTTCCGCGTAGCATCTGATGCGGCCGACCTCTGCATAGAGCTCGTTTCGGCGGTCGCCGGATGTACGGAATAATTCCTCAGCCTCCGAGTACAGCGGTCCCGCTTTTGCCGAATTCGAAAGCCAGTAGAGATGGTTGGCTTCGACCAACAATGCGTGTCCATCTCGATCAGTCGGTGACAACACAATTGGCCGGGGTTCTGGGTATCGCCGGGAGAGCGGATGGACCGAGATCAGGGCAACCCCGCTTAGGACGACGGCGGCAATGGCAAGTGTGGCAGCTCGCACGCGGTTGTGACGCATCCAGTCGAGGGCGGCGCTCCGAAGTCTGGAGAGGTTGTGAAGCATTCGAGCGCGCAAGCCTCCAGGCCTTGCCAGGTGCTCCCTGCCGTTTGCTGTCACCCACAGATAGGATCGGGGTCGCATTCCGCCCTGCCGTTGTGAGACCTACGGTCGTTTAAGCAGCGCGAGAGCGCAGCCTGTGGAGAGTGGAAGAGATTTGATCGCCTGACATTAACGCCGCAGCACGCTCGGTCTTTCTGTCTTCAATTTCCCGCTGCTCTTCGAGAGAATCGGGTCAGCCGTTCGCAAGTCGAAGAAACGCGGCTACCCTGTTCCGATCAGTCGTTTGCTCTCGATCCAGCTTGCCTGCCGCTGAACTCAATGTCCCCCTGTGGTCGTTAAACACACACCCACGCCATTTGTTGCGCGGGCTCGGTCGCGCGTTGCCGGGCGTAGCAGGTACTGGACAGATCAAGCCCGCAACGTATTGAAACCTAAGGGACGAAGCGCCAAACGGATTCCTCAGCATCGGCTCAATGCCGGAGCATCTCGAAAATTTGACAGGAATTAGCTTCCGCCAGAGGATTAACCGTGCGGCCGAAGGTGCGGAGACTGAAGACGCTCGGCGTGGGCAGTGGTGCCAACATGGTGGAGTTCCGGACTTCCAGCGGAGAGTACTGCGTCTGCGGAAGCCAGCTCAATCGCAGACGCATGGGATATGGTCAGAAGCCGAGGTCTGCAAGGGGTTCGGTGAGCTGCCCGGTCTATGTGCTGATTCCCGAAGGCTGCGCACGAGAGGTCGACACTGAGCTTCGGCGCCTGTGGAAACAGTGCACCCGACACGAGGATCACGCCACCGTGCCCAGCGATGTTGGGGCGGTCGAGGCTAACATTGCCAACATCAGCCCGTGGCGTGAGAAGACGGATTCGCGGATCCATCGTGCGGCGAGCACCCGCCCACGAGAACCAATCACTGAGCCCGACGCCTTGAGAGCAGACCTCGATGTATCCAAGCCACCGCGCACATGAGGTGAGGTCTATTTATGAACAACGGTCATTATCCGGTATTGGGCCCACAAAATGAGAGACGATTCGCACCGGCGGAGAGTCCGGAAGCGGGAGGCTTTGAACCCACAGCCACCATTGAACGTGTGGTCGACAGCCATAATGCGGCCAGGTTCCTCAGCATCCGGGAGGCGCCGGTGGGACCACAAGAGGCTGCGCGGTTTCTTAACATGCATTCAAAGACTGTGCTGCGCAAGGCCCGCTCAGGCACACTCCCCGCTCACCCGGTGGGCGGCAATCGGAAGCGCTGGCACTTTTATCTCTCGGAATTGGACGATTGGCTTCGCTCTCAGGTGAACACATGCAGCCATCCGCCTCGGGCAATCGAAGGGACCGAACTGCCTCGTCCTACGCAACCCTAGTGGTTGCGCTGGGATCTACAGGCGAGTGGTGTGAGCACTGCATTAAATTCGGTCGGATTGGCGGCTAAACGCCTCTCCGACTTGCCAGGACGAATCGTCACGCCTTTCCGATACCTAGCACGCGCGAGAAAATGGCGGTTCCCTTTCAGCAAGACGCTGCAACGGCCAGTATGCTAAATTCGAACTGCGACCGCTGCCAGAATTCAAGGAGCAAATGAATGCTGGCGCGATACAAGAAGGGTTGTCTTCAAAAGATAGCCCGGAAGGATGGAGTCGAAAGATGGCAGTTTCGCTGGCTCGACAAAGGCGCGGACGGAATCTCACGCGAGCGCAAGAAAACCATCGGGCCGGTGAAAGATTATCCCGAAAACAGCAAGAAGCTGCAGGATTTGCTGGCTGGACTGCGGCTAAATATCAACACAGATGGCCCGACCGAGTTGACCTCGATCACCATGGCAGAAGCCGTGGAGCACTATAAACTGCACGAGCTCGCTGACCATGGCCGGGACGGTAAGGCATATTCGACCTGCAGCCGGAAGACCGTAGTTCTGAACAAGTGGATTCTCCCGCATTGGGGAAAACTCGAACTGCGAGCCATCAAAACCGTCGCGGTTGAGGAATGGCTCAGAACGCTTGTCACCGACAAATTTGGCAAACCCAAACCTCTTGCAGGCGGTACTAAGGAGAAAATCCGCGACGCAATGAGCAGCGTTTTCAATCACGCAATTCGGTGGGACTTCACGGACCGCAATCCAATCACTGGTCCGGTCAAGGGCGCAGGTGTTCGGGTTTCGGCAAAGCGTGAACGAACACCTGACATCCTCGAGGTTGAAGAAATGCAGTCGCTCCTCTCAGCACTCGGAATCCGGGAGAGAGCCATGGTGTTTCTGGACATGCCCTCTGGTCTGCGCCGGGGGGAACTGGCAGGGCTCAAATGGGGGGATTTCGATTTCAAGAACCTTCATGTAAGCGTGACTCGGTCGCTGGTTGACCAGCACGTGGGCCCTGTCAAAACTGAGGCGTCAAGAAAGCTGATGCCGATCGACGAGTACGTGGCGCGGGATTTGTTGGCTTGGTACGCGGTGACCCCATACAAAAAGCCATCCGACTATGTTTGGGCCACCGATGCCAACCGAGCCGGAGCTAAGCGCGGCAAGCAACCGGTCTGGCTGAGCAGCGTTATGCGCGACTACATTCAACCTGTGGCGCGGAAATTGGGGATCAAGAAGAAAATGTCGTGGCACACGTTTCGGCACACGTTTTCCTCGATCCTCAAGGCTAATGGTGAAGATGTTAAAGTCGTGCAGGAGCTCTTGCGTCACGCGACCTCGAGGATGACGCTGGACACTTACACACAGGCTCTGAGCCCGGACAAGCGAGCCGCCCAGCGTAAGGTTGTGGGTATGATCAGGCCAAAACCAACTTGTACCGTCGTTGTACCGCGAGTTTCCGGCGAAACTCGCGTAACCGATTGAAACGATGTGGCGTCCCCGGCGGGATTCGAACCCGCGTTACCGCCGTGAAAGGGCGATGTCCTAGGCCGGGCTAGACGACGGGGACGGTCTCAATGTCAAGGTGGGCCAGCCGGCGTGCGAAGGGTTCGCGCCTCGGTAGAGCCCACGCTCGCCGCCGAACGTAAACATTGTACCCCACGTGGCAGCCTTCGAGCTAGCGTTCTGGACAGCAGTGGCGGCACAGCACATGAGGTGGAAAGGAACGCAGTGCTGGTCTAGAAAGTGACCGGCACCGGTCTCTCGCTATAATGTTCATGAGCATTTCATGAACTTCGAAAAGTACTCCCGCCAGATTCTCTTCGCGCCGATCGGACGTGACGGACAGCAGAAACTCCGTGACGCGCAGGTGCTGATCATCGGCTGCGGCGCACTCGGCACTGCCCAAGCGAACGCGCTTGTGAGGGCTGGCGTGGGACGGCTGCGTATCATCGACCGCGACTACGTCGAGGAGAGTAATCTCCAACGGCAGTTGCTCTTTGACGAGGCCGACGCCGCTCAAAACATTCCCAAAGCGGTCGCGGCTGAGCGCCACCTACGACGGCTGAACTCCGACGTTGTGGTGGAAGGGGTGATCGCGGATGTCGACAACCTTAACGTCGAGACGCAGGCTCGCGGCTTCGACCTCATCCTGGATGGCACTGACAATTTTGAAACCCGCTTTCTCATCAACGATGCTGCCGTGAAGCTCGGCATCCCCTGGATTTACGGGGCCGTGGTGGGCAGCTACGCGGCTACGCTCACCGTGCGGCCCGGCCGCGGCCCGTGCCTGGCATGCGTGTTTCCGGAGCGGCCCAAAGGCCTGCAGGAAACGTGCGACACCGTAGGCGTAATTTCGCCGGCAGTGGCGTGGGCGGCAGCCATCCAGGTGACGGAAGCATTGAAGATCCTAACTGGCCGCGAAAGTGAACTGCACGGCAAGCTGCTGGCGTACGACGTTTGGAAGAACACGCACCAGCAAATAACAGCGCTCGTTGATCCGCAATGCCGCGCCTGCCGGCAACGCCGGTTCACTTATCTGGAGGGTGACGCCCTCTCTCACACCATGCTGCTTTGCGGCCGCAATTCCATCCAGGTCCGTCAACCTGGGGTTCAAGCCCTTGATCTCGCCGCGTTGCGCGCTCGCCTGGAGCCGATGGGGTCTGTTCGCGCCAATGACTTCTTGTTGCGCTGCCAACTCGATCCTTATGAGCTGACCGTCTTTGCTGACGGCCGCGCGATTGTGAAAGGCACGGATGACCCCGCGATGGCCCGCAAGATTTACGCTCAATATGTTGGGTCGTAGCAGTCGGTCGCCTCATCCTGCCGTAATTTGCGCCTCCACAGGCGTGTCTGCTGGCGCCAGACCGGCCGTAAAGCAGGCCATCAGGCGGTCATACAGGCGGCCGATTGGTGTGCGGTCCTGAAGGAAGACGAGGACCGTGGCCAGGATGATGGTGAAAAGGATGACGGAGTATACAAGGTTCTGGACCAGAAATGCGTTCGGCAAGTTTTGTTCGACTCCGATCGACGCCAGAACGGCAGCGGCCAGCCCCTTAGGCGCAAGCGCTGCCATGCGGCTGGCATCGGCCCGAGGAATGGCGCGGCTTGCGCCCAAGCGTACGGACAGTGGGCGAACGAAGTAGATCAAGGCCGTAATGGCCAAGCCCGACGCCATCAAGCGCCTCTGCGTCAGCTCCACGGAGAGCCCGATGTAAACAAAGAAGAAGGTCTTCAGCAGAAAGACAACCTCAGACAAAAACGCTCTTTCCTCCAGATTCAGCCCGATGGACTCAACTGGCGCCGAGCTCCGCAGAATGGAGATTCGAAAGTGCGTGATATTGCCCAGTGTCGCGCCGAACACCAACGCAGAGATGGGGCCGCTGAAGCCAACGTATTCCACCAGGCCGTACATCAGGAACAGAAACGCCGCCGTGCTGAACGAGGCGTGCTTGAAGTTCCTCATCCGATGCAAAAGCATAGACCAGACGAAAGCGCTCGCCGCGCCGATAACCGTGGCAAACAGGAGCGATGCCACCAGGCTGCCCATCAGGCTGCCCAGCCGCAGCTTGCCGATCTGCTGAGCGTCGACCAAGGCCAGCGTAATAATGATGGAAAGCACGTCGCCAAACGCCGATTCGAGGAACAACGTGGCGCTGGCTTGTTGACCCATTCTTAGCTGGGCGGCCAGCGGAATCACCACCGCCGGCGAAGTTCCGCCGACAATCACTCCCAGCGTGACACTCTGGAGAAAGCTGAGATGCGCTAGACGCCAGCCGGCGAAACTGGCCACCAGCACCGTAAAGGCGAAGCTCAGCAGCGTGAGCACCAGCGTGCCGCGAAGCGATTTACGCAGCGTGTCAATGCCCAGGTCAAGACCGCCCTCAAACAGCAGTAACACCAGGGTGATCGTTGTGAAAACCGGACCTACCTTCCCGAAGCTGGCGCGAGTGGTGAGGTGTAAAACGGGCCCGATCAGGAGCCCGATGAGGATAAGCAGTAGAACGTCCGGAATCCGCGTCCGGCTGAAAAGCGCAGTAAAGAAGTGCGCTAAAAAGATCAGCGCACCCACCAACGCGATTACGCCTTCGACGTGCATGGCAGATCCTCGTGCGCGAGATTCCAGCGCTTTCTGCGCCTAAGGCCACAACCACGAACCCCTTCATCATAACCTCGAAAGCCGAAGGTACAGGCCATCCGGCGTCAGTGAGAGTTCAACGAAAGCGACGCCGCGCCTGCAGGGAAAGCGTTCCACTCCCAACGATCAACAGGAAAATCAGGCTGGTGAGCATGGCGAAGTCAGTGCGAGCGTCGCTGACCATATACCAGAATCCTTGCTCCGGACGGAACAACTCGGGAATCTTGGTGGTTGCAATGGCAGTGCCGATGATGATGAGAAGCGGGATGGAAGCCAGGCGAGTGAGAAGGCCGGCGAGTACCATCAATCCACACACAATCGCGAACGCGCCCACAAAGTGAGCGGTGAACTGCGGAAAAGGAAAACCGATTCTGGTGAAGCGCACTACGCCCATCTTGGGATCAGTGAACTTCAGGATGCCTTGGGTGAAGAAGATGAGGCCCACCGCCAGGCGAATGAGAATGACGCTGCTCTCGGCTCGGGCCGGCCTCTGAATCCCATTCCAACTCATGAGAGCTCCGTTCCAACCGAACGCTGTGGCGACGGATACCACCTATTCACGGGCGTGGTTGATCCAATCACCCGATCACTCCATCGCCCGATCTCGTGTCGCGGCACTCTTCCCCTCGTTGCTCGTCACTTCTCACTCTTCACTCGTCTCTGTCTTGATGCGGTCTCCATGACTCGGCGGCTGCGAGATCACCAGGAAGCGCGCGTCCTGCGAGCTTCGATTGAACACCTGATGCGGCGCCGCGGGAGCGACTTCGATTCCCTGCTGTGAGCGCAGCATGAACTCCTCGCCCGCCACTTCAATCGTCAACTCTCCTTCAAGCACGAAGAAAAATTGACGCGCCCGCTCGTGATAGTGTCGAACTTCACTGGCTCTCGGCGGCATGCGCTCCAAGATCACGCTGAGCTCCGGCGTGCGGACCAAGTGCCAGCCGTCGCAAGGATTGCTATCGGCGCCCCAGGCGTAGTGAAAGGCGTTGGCGGCACTGATGGGGACGTGGGCGGGCATAGGCTCTGTGCAAGGCTATATAGATAGGCTCTGCTCACGCCGACAGCGCCCAGGGCGCGCGATAATGCCGCGTGAGGTACTGCCGAGCGTCGGCGCCGCCCTCCTTCAATTCCTGCTTGGCAACGTCCCACATGATCCTTTGTCCGCTACGGTAAGCGACATTTCCGAGCAGGCAGGTGGCGGTGGAGTGGTATCCGATCTCGATGTCACTGATGGGCCGCTGGCGGCTCTTCACGCAATCGAGAAAGTTGCGAATGTGGTCCACGTGGTCGTTGTTGGCGCTTTCCATTTTCATGGAAGGCGCGCGGTCCACCTGGCGCTTGCCATCGCGCCCGCCCTGGCGCGTTTCAGGGAACACTTCGAAACCGCCGCGATCGACGAACATGGTGGCGTCGGTGCCGTGGAACTCGATGCCGTAGCCGTGGCCATACATCGAATTGGCGTTATTCCAGCGGTTTTCGTAGGTCGCCACGAAGTGGGGATACTGAAAGGTCACCTGCAGCGTGTCCGGCGTCTCGGCGTTGTCTTGAATGTAGAACCGGCCGCCCAGGGCGCTGATCACGTCCGGGTTGTCGACTTGCATTGCCCACTGGACGATATCCATCAGGTGAATGCCCCAGTCCGTCATAAAGCCGCCCGCATAATCCCAGAAGTAGCGGAAGGTTGACCAACGGTCTCCGACTCCGAAGCGATTGGAATTAAACGGCACCTTGGGCGCGGGGCCGAGCCAGGCGTCCCAATTGAGATCCGAAGGGGGATCGGAGTCCCGCGGATTGCCGATGCCTTGCGGATAGTCGTTGGAGTAGTTCCAGGTGCGCGCGAAACTGACTTTGCCGAGGTAGCCCTGCTGCACGAGCTTCACCGCTTCCTGAAAATGGACGGCCGAACGTTGCTGAGTGCCCACCTGCACCACGCGTTTGTGTTTGCGCGCCGCCTCCACCATCACTTTCCCCTCGTCCAGCGTGTGGCAGATGGGCTTTTCAACGTAAACATCCTTGCCGGCCTTGCACGCTTCAACGGTGACGGCGGCGTGCCAGTGGTCGGGTGCGCCCACCACGATCACGTCGAGGTCCTTAAGGTCAAGAACCTCGCGGAAGTCCTTATAGGTTTGTGCCTTACCGTCGGCCGCCGCGAGCCCCTTCTGCAGATTCGGTTCATAGACGTCGCACACCGCGGCGATCTCGACGTCCGGCTGAATTTTGAAGTCCTTCAGATCGCCAATACCTTGGCGCCCCGTGCCGATCACGCCCACGCGTATGCGGTCGTTAGCGCCCAGTATGTCTGCAGACGCGCCCGACAGCGCCATACCGGCGGTCACCGGTGCTAACGCCGGCGCGCTTGAAAAAGTCTCTGCGATTCAATGAGTCACTCATGGGCGAGACCTCCGCACTGGATTTCTCTATACGTGGCGTCAAGATCGGCAACGACTCTGGGAGCGCGGGCGTCCCGCCTGCTCTTTCTCTTCCACCCTTTGCGGGCGAGACGCCCGCGCCCCCCGGGGCCGTTGCTTATGTCGCTGTGTATAGCTGACCAGAAGTATACATCAATGGCTTCCAGTTGTCCCTCTTCCCGCTCGACGTGCGACAACCATCTTATTTATCAATAATCTGACGGCATTCAACAAATAACTCGTGTAATTTAAATGACTTGACGGCTTCTAAAAACGCCGTCCTTTGTTTTCAATAACCTGACGGTTTCGTTTGGTAATTTTCTGTCTTTGGCTTCTCGCTCGAGGCCCATTTAGAGAGCGACCCTCGTTAGGCATCGGCTGTCTCCGAGCCGGCTGAAAACCCACCTTTACAAAACGGCCTTTCAGCGCCTCAAGACGCCACCAAGTTGTTGATTCCGTCCACCGGATGCCACACTATGGGCCAGCCAAGCCCTCTCTTTCCTCCCGCCGCGCCAAAGCATTAGACTCAAGGGTGGCCCTACCCAGGAGTTTTTTGGGGTTGCCAGTGGCAAGGATGTGGTATGCTATTTCCTGTTACCCTACCGACCGGTAGGTAGGCTCGTAACGCAAGGCGCCTGGTGAACGCGGAGGGCCGGGCGCTTGACCGATCAACCGGGCGAACTGGAAGAGAGGAACTGAGACCATGCTCAAGACGGGAGCGGAGATTCTTTGGGAATGTCTGGAGCGCGAAGGTGTAGAGCACGTCTTCGGTTATCCGGGCGGCGCGATTTTGCCTGCCTACGACGCGCTGAAGCACAGCCGGATTCACCACATTCTGGTGCGTCACGAGCAGGGCGCCACGCACATGGCGGACGGATACGCGAGGGCCAGCGGGCAGGTAGGAGTGGCTGTCGCCACCTCGGGACCCGGCGCCACCAATATGGTGACGGGCATCGCCACGGCCATGCTGGACTCTTCCCCTATCGTCTGCATCACGGGACAAGTGGGCAGCAAACTGATCGGCTCGGACGCGTTTCAGGAGACTGACATCACGGGCGTCACCCAGCCCATCACCAAGCACAACTACCTGGTGACGCGGCCCGGTGACTTGGCGCGCACGCTCCGCGAAGCGTTCTATGTGGCGCGCTCCGGGCGTCCCGGTCCCGTGCTGGTGGATATCACCAAAGACGCGCAGCAAACCTCCTGTGAGTTCGACTGGGAGGCGGCCAAGCCGCAGTTGCCCGGCTATCGTCCTGACCTGTCGCCGTCGCAAAAGGAGTACGCGCGCGCCCTGGAGTTGATTCACAACGCCAGGCGGCCCGTGATCCTGGCAGGGCACGGCATCCTGGTGTCGGGAGCGATGCGCGAGGTGCGAGAGCTTGCGGACCGCACGGGTATTCCCGTGGCCATGACGCTGCTCGGCCTCGGCGCGCTGCCCGCCTCCCATCCGCTGAATCTCGGCATGATGGGCATGCACGGCGAAGCCTGGGTGAACCACACCATTCAAGACGCCGATCTGCTGCTTGCCCTGGGAATGCGCTTTGACGACCGCGTCACCGGCAGCCTGAAGACGTACGCACCCAATGCCAAGAAGATCCACGTGGAAATCGATCCCGCCGAAATCAACAAGAACGTGAAGGTGGATGTGGCTCTCATCGGCGATCTGCGCGAGGTGCTGCGCGAACTGCTGCCGCGCATCCAGGCTGTGGACTGCGGCGAGTGGCGCGACACCATCGACCGCCTGAAGGGCGATGCCGCCGTGCGCGACATCCAGAACCTGCCGGACACGGGGCACCTTTACGCCGCGCACGTCATCAACGACCTGTGGCATGAGGCGCGCGGCAGCAACACGGTGGTGGTTACCGATGTAGGCCAGCACCAGATGTGGGAAGCGCAGTATTACAAGCACGACGAGCCCTATTCACTGATTACGTCGGGCGGCCTCGGCACCATGGGATTTGCGCTGCCCGCCGCCATCGGCGCCAAGGTGGCGCGCCCTGAGGCGGAGGTGTGGGTGGTGGTGGGCGACGGCGGCTTCCAAATGACCATGGCGGAAATGGCCACCATCGTTCAGGAGAAGCTGAAGGTGAACATCGCGATCATCAACAATGGCTATCTCGGGATGGTCCGGCAGTGGCAGGAGTTCTTTTACGAGCGCAACTATGCGGCTACGCCTCTGCTGAACCCCAACTTCGCCAAGCTGGCTGAGGCTTACGGCATTCGCAGCAGCACCGTGACCCAGCGCTCCCAGGTGGTGCCGGCGGTCCAGGATGCGCGCGAGCACGACGGGCCGGTGCTGATTGATTTCAAGGTTGAAGAGGAGGATTCCGTCTATCCCATGGTTGCAGCGGGAGCCGCGTTGCACGAAATGATCCGCCGGCCCAACCCGCTCGAGGAAACGGCGGCGGACGAGTAAGAGGCGCGAAAACGACGGCGAGGGGAGGGACGCCTTGTCAAAGATAACTCGCAACGAATTCATGGGAAATTGGTGGGTATTCTGGCTGCTCTGCATTTCTGTCTTAGGACTGCCCTTGGCTTTCTTGTATGTGCTCACCGGCACGATTCGAATCGAAGAGAATATCGACGACGCAGAGCGGTTCGTGGAAGAGTTCCGGGCCGGGAAGTTGGCGATCTGAATGGGCGGCACGCGGGGAATTAGGCTATTATGCTAAACACATTTGTAGTCCACGTCGAAAACAAACCGGGCGTGCTCAGCCGGGTGGCATCGCTGTTTCGTCGCCGCGCTTTCAACATCGATTCGCTGACGGTGGGGCGCACCGAGAATCCGGAAGTGTCGCGGATGACCATCACCGCGGACGCTGACCCCGATCAGGCTCGCCGCATCGAGGCCAATCTCTACAAGCTGGTGAACGTTCTCCTGGTGGAGAACATCACGGGCGAGCCGGCCATCACTCGCGACCTAGCCATGATCAAAGTGGCGGCCCAGCATGAGGCGCGCTCCCACGTATTGGAGCTGGCCGAAGTGTTCCGGGCCCGCGTAGTGGACGTTGCATCGGAATCGTTGACCATCGAGATTACCGGCGGCGAAGACAAGATTGACGGGCTGCTGGAGGTGCTGCGCCCTTACGGCGTGATTGAGATGGTTCGGACCGGGATCGTGGCCATGAGGCGCGGGAAGAAATCGGCTGCTGTGAATTTGGGAACTGACTCTGGGGTTCAGGCCTCGGAGCCGACCGCGGTCAACGATGACGTGCAGAGCGTTTAGAGGCGTGGTTAGTGCTCAGTGGTTAGTGATAAGTGACGAGTGACAAGCGAGAAGACAGGCCCGGTTGTCAGTCGCCGACCACTAGCCACTAACCACTAGCCACTGCTTTAAGGATGAGCTTCAGGAATGCTTAAGGTGGCCACGCGCTGCAGCTCCTTGACCACTGCGTCAACGCCCTGGTCGTCGAGTATGCCCACCAGCCGGCCCGTTGCTTCCTGCACTGCTGGGTCTTGGCCGCGGACGGCGCTCTGCAACTTCAGGGCCTGCGTCAGTGCCTCGCTGCCTCCGGAGTTGAAGGTATCCAGTAGCTTTGCGTACGAGGCCGTAACCGCGCGACGTGCGGCGTCAATTTGCTTCCCGATCTCGGCAGCGTCTGTGCCGAATTGAGTGCCGTCCTCCAATTCGACGTATGCGATGGTGCCCACCAGATGCGTGAGAGGCTGACGGGGAAAATTGGCGACGTTGCTGACCTGAAAGTGTTCCGAGTGGTCCGCCGCAAGCTGTCCTGTAAGCCAATTGTCACTGCGGTTCGGGAAGGTGTTGCTCGTCTCACCGGTCTGAGCTTCCCAGTGAACTTCAACGGCCAATAACCCCTGCCCGGATTTGTTCTGAACATCATACTGAAACGCGATCATGGCTCCGCCGGAAGCATCAAACCGAAAGTTGGTGATGCGAACCGGCGTCCCGGGTTGAGCCGCAATTTCAACCGCCGGCGTCGTGCCCTCGGCGGCAGGGCTCGGCACGTTGAAGGCGACGACGAGACAAGCCGCGATCAGGTAAGATATCGGTTTATGCGCGCACATCATAAGACTCCTTCTACTATGAGTATAAATCCTGAATAGCATGTTGCCCGCCGTTTTGCAACGGGGTTCGACTGACTGTTTAATCCACGGCGGGCATCTGTGTTTGCGGAGACTCGGCATTCGGTGTAAGGGGGGATCTCGCACGATGATAGATTTTCTCTGCTGCAGTGCTCCACGGGTGGACGCCGCCTGCAGGCGCCGAAATTCCCTTTCCTTTGCGGCTGTGATGTACCTGTTTCTTGCTGTGCCCTTGGCTTCAGCCGCGCCCGCTCCTCCGATTCGTTACGAGCTCGATCTTCGCCAGCCCACAACCCATCTCGTCCATGTTCGTATGACGGTTGCCGAGGCGCCAGGTGCGCTCCAGATCCAGTTTCCCGCCTGGAATGCGCTCTACCAAATGCGCGATTTTGTGCGACACGTGCAGAATCCCGACGGCACTTGTGACGGCGCGCCTGCGGGTCTGACTCCGGTGGATGTCAACACTTGGCAAACGGGGTCGCAGCCATGCCGCCAACTTACCATCACTTACGCCGTGTACGCCAACGAGGAGAGTGTGTTCTCTGCGGTCCTCAATGACCGGCACGCGTTCCTGAACCTGGCTCAGGTTCTCTTCTACTTGCCAGCTTTCAGATCTAGCGCTGTGACGGTCCGGTTTCTCTTGCCTGCGGGCTGGAGACTCGCCACCGCTCTCGAACCGGACGCGGCCGCGAGCGAGTATGCTGCCCGGGATTATGATCAGCTTGTCGACGGCCCCGTCGAAGCGGGGACCTTCGACGAGTATTCATATCAGCAAAGCGGAGCGCAGTTTCAGGTGGTGGTCTACTCCGAAGGCGCCAAGTATTCTCCGAAGAAGCTGATGGATGCCCTCGAAACGATAACCGCCACGGAAACCAGCCTGATGCGGGACGTGCCCTTCCGCCACTACACGTTCATGGTCCACTTTCTCCCTGATGCGGGAGGCGGAATGGAGCATGCTTACGGAACGGCCGTGGCCTTTTCACAGGACGAGATGAGCTCCGATTGGGAGGACCTCGAGGCTACTCTGGCGCACGAGTTCTTTCATCTCTGGAACGTAAAGCGCATCCGTCCCCAAGGGCTGGAACCGGTCGACTACGTGCACGGTAATGACACCAGGGATCTGTGGTTTTCCGAAGGTGTCACCAGCACTTACCAGGAACTTGTGCTGGAGCGCTCGGGCCTCGTGCCCCGTCAAGGCTTCTACCAACGGCTTGCAGCCAAAATCGAAGCACTGCAGGCGCGCCCGGCGCGCCACTTTATGAGCGCGGAACTGTCCGGCATTGACGCGTGGCTGGAAGGCTATTCGGATTACGATCGCCCTGAGCGCAGCATCTCATACTACGATAAGGGAGAGCTCTTGGGTGTTCTGCTCGACCTCGGCATGCGGAGCTCGACCCGTGGCCACGCCAGCCTTGATGATCTGATGCGGGCGCTCAACCAGGACTTCGCTAAGCAGGGGCGATTCTTTCAGGATAGCGACCTCATCGCACTGGTTAGCCGGCTGACGGACAACGGCTTCGACGCAGCCTCTTTCTTTCGCGAGTGCGTGAGCGGCACCCGTGAACTCGACTACCAAAAATATCTGGGCTATGCGGGCCTCAACCTGTTCCAGGAGCTAACGCAGGTGGCGGACTGGGGCTTTCAAACTGAAAGCGGATACCAAGGGCCCTTTCGGGTGGAGTCCGTCGAGAGCGAAAGCAAAGCCGCACAGGCTGGCATCCAGCCGGGGGACGTAATCACCGCGGTCAATGGGCGGCCGCTTACAGTTGCTCCCGAGCGCCTCTTGGGAACGAAACCGGGGCAGAAGGTGGAGCTCCAGGTTGAACGGCAGTCACGAAAAATGACCGTGAAGCTTCAACTCGGCACATCGAACGAGACCCACTACCGAATTGCCGAAGACCCGCAGGCGCCTCCTGCTGAGATTGAACTGCGGAATAAATGGCTGGAGCCCGAAACCTCTACGACAACCGGGAGCTCGGGCACCCCGAGTATGTCGGCCAAGTGAACAGGGGGGATCCTGAACGGCAGGCTGCGACAGAAAGGGCACCGCGGGTTCGGCCCTGGCAAAGCCTTCCCCATGCTCCGAGCGACTTACGTCTCGCTGGCCGCCTTCATCATGATTTTCCTGTTGGGAATCCCCTTGCTGCTTTACGCGGCCGTCACTGGTAACACCGACGTGCTTTACAGCGTGGGCGTTTACTGCGCCGGCCTGGTGCTGCGAATCGGAGGCGTGAGGTTGGAAGTGCGCGGGCGGGAAAAGATACCGCTTGGCCGAGCCGTGGTGTTTATGTCCAACCATCAGAGCAACGCGGACCCGCCTGCGCTTGCCGCCGCTCTGCCGCCGGTGCTTTTCCTCGCCAAGAGGGAAGCCTTCCGCATCCCAGTGCTGGGACGGGCCATGCGTCTGCGGGGTTTCGTCCCTGTGGATCGCAAGAACCGGGAGCGCGCTGCCATGGCCATCGACGAGGCTGCCGGAGCGCTGCGTAAGGGCAAATCTTTCCTGGTATATCCTGAAGGCACGCGCAGTCCTGATGGACGCTTACAGCCGCTTCGCAAGGGCGTATTCGTGATGGCGCTCAGGGCGGGCGCACCGATCGTACCGGTTTCGCTCTCGGGCGCAACCCGCATTATGCGCAAAGGTGAGTGGGCGATGCACTCGGGCCTCATTCGGATCACCCTCCAAAATCCGGTTCGGACTGACAATCGTAGCCTCGACGACCGCGACCAGGTGATGGAGGAAGTGCGCCGCGCTATTCTTCAGGGGCTGGAAAAAGAGGAGTGGGGAGAGCAGGACCTTTCACGTCAGCAAGGCTGAGGTCCACCCGGCAGAGCGTCCACGAGGCTGTGCTGAAGACTGCGGGCAAAACTTCTCAGCCCCTTATTCCATCCTTGAAAACGAACGGTCAATCGTAAACGAAAGCGTGTGGCACGCTTCCTCGACGTAGCTCGAGAGGGCGTCGCGGTAGAAATTGAGGCTTCGGGCGCGTACGCTGTCCTCAGCTTCGTTGGGAAACACTAGGTGGTTGGTCTCGTGTAGAAACACGCTCAGCAGCCGCAGGCGGAACTGCCGGCCGCGAAAATCGTCAAGACGGCTGCCCTCAAAAAAGCGGGCGTCGAGGGCTGTATCGTGGAGCGGTAAAGCGGGCCAAGCCTGCACGCGCTGCCAGGCGATGTCTACCTCACCGATGGCGGACCCGCAAAAAGCTTCGTGAAGTTCGGCGAAGGGTCGCTCCCGCACAACCGGATGGCGGTGGCCAAGGCAACCACAGCGATTGTTCCGCCGCAGATCCAGCACGATCAGTCCCGGTGCCGATGCCAAAATCGTCTGATAGGCTTCGCGGTAGACTAGCGGTACGGACGGCCAGTCCTCTTCCAGGGCCCGTTGCACCCGCCCGACCACAGCGGCGTCACGCCATCGATGGGCTATCACCACCAGCACTGGAGCCTCGTGCTCAGAAGGCGCTTCCGCCACCCGGCTCAGCTTTGCCAGACGGTAGCGGCGGCCCCGCAACTGGTCGTGCCATCGCACGAGCCGCGGGCGCGAGGCAAGGTAATCAAGAATGGCGGTCGGCTGGAGGGTGCTCACGTGGACCATTATAGCGTGCTCTGCTTGGATCTCGTTTCGAGTTGCAACCGCTACTCACGCAGGATACAAAACGTCAGCTTTTCGGCCCCGGAAACGCGACTTTCGGCACCTCGCGAGATTGTTCCGTGGCTTGGAAGTAGTGATCGTTACGGTGATATCCTGCCCAGCCGGCAAACAGGTTGTTGGGGAACAGGCCGATGTAAGTGTTGTAGTCCTGCACGGCCTGGTTGTAGCGGCGCCGCTCGACGGCGATGCGGTTTTCGGTGCCCGCCAACTCGTCCTGAAGGCGCAGGAAGTTCTCGTTCGACTTAAGCTGCGGGTAGTTCTCTACCACGGCCAACAACCTGCCGATGGCTCCGTCAAGCTGACCGTTGGCGGCAATCCTGCCGGCCGGATCGTGGGCGGAAAGAAGAGCGGCGCGAGCGTTGGCGATGTCGGAAAACACGGTCACTTCCTGCGCGGCATAGCCTTTGACGGTTTCCACGAGGTTCGGGATAAGGTCGGCCCGGCGCTGCAGATCCACGTCCACTTGAGACCAGGCGGCGTTGATGGTTTCGTTCTTGCGAACCATCTCGTTGCGGGCGCCAATGTACATGTTGCCGAAGATCAGGCCCAGAACCACCAGAACGCCGACGACGATCAGCAGTTTCTTCATGTGATTTCCTCCAAGACTCCACAAAGCATCGCAAGTTGCCACCTAGACCGCAAGCCGGTCATGCTGATCACAGCGAAGCATCTTGTTAAGCGCCGAGCCCTTTCATCCTCGGGAGCGCTCTTCCAGCCGCCGGTCAACCTCATGGACCACCTGTGTGATCGCGGCCAGGTACTGCCGAAAGAGATCGCCGGCGTCCACGTCGCGGGGCGCCGCTTTACCCTCGCGCATATCCAGCACGGCGTGGAACGGCCGCGCGTCAAAGTCGAGCATCGAGGCCAGCCGGTCCACGGCTTCCCGCTTCCGTAGCGGCTGCTTCATCATTTCAGAAAGCGCAGCCGACTCACCCGGAACCTCGAGGGCGATTGCCGCGTGCCGGAAAAGCACGGCCACGCTGGAAATGGAAGCCGTCATCAGGCCCAGCACGGTTTTGCGGCTGCCGTCTCCCGCCAGGTAGTGCTCGCGCAGGCGAACCAAAGCCTGGCGAAGCTCGCGCTCCACCTCCAGGTGATGCAGCGCCATGGGCACGTCGATAGACGCGAGCAGGTCGGAACCGTACAGCACGCGGTGGCTTGCCTTGATGTCAACCAGCTCGATGGCAAACACGTCCGCGGCGCGCGCCAGTTCGTCAGCGGCAAACACCAGTGGCGCGGGGTGGCCCTTGCGCGCCCATTTTTGCGTCACTGGGTTGATACGCGCTAGCGTTTCGGCATCGAGGCGCTCGAACAGGCAAAGCAGGTTCACGTCCGAATGCTTGGCATGGAACTCGCCTGTCGCAGACGATCCGTAAAGATTCACCGACAGCAGATTCGATCCCGCCGCCTCCGCCAGCCGCTTCACAAACTCCGCCACTGCCTCGTCACTCAAGCTGACCTCCAGGATGCCGCGAACAGGTCGGACGCGTTAGCTATACGAAGCTCTTCAATCGAAAATCACAAAATCGACAATCAACAATCGAAATGGCTTCACCAGCTTCCGCTGGCTCCGCCGCCACCGAAGCTACCGCCGCCAAAACCGCCGAACCCTCCGCCTCCACCGCCTCCTCCGCCAAAGCCACCGCCCGGCCAGCCCCCACGGCCGAGGCCACCGCCACCGAAGCCGCCAAATCCGCCACCCATCCAGGGTCCGCCCCACCACCAGCCGCCCGGGCCCCGGCGCCCGCCGCGCAGGCGCGAAAAAAGGCCGAGGCCGCCGAAGAACAGGAAAGCGATGGCAATCAGCACTAGCGCGCCCGGGTCAAAGCCCTGATTCGGTTGGGAGCGAGGCGGCCGCCGGGCGGTTTGGCTGAGAGTGACGCCGCTTGACTGCGCGATCTCCGCTGCAATGGAACCCGTAAGTTGCAAAACGGCATTGTTGTAGTCGCCGCGTCGCAAATAGGGGATCATTTCGCGGCCAAACCCGCCCACTTTGCCATCCGTGAGCGTAGGCTCAAGCCCGTACCCGACCTCAACGCGATAGCGGTGGTCATTCACCACCAGCAGGATCAGTACTCCGCGGTCGCTCTTGGGACCCACACCCCATTTCTGAGCGAGGTCCACCGAGAATTGTTCGAGCGCTTCTCCGTCGAGGGTATGGATGGTGACAACGGCAATTTGGGCGTGCGCCTTTTGATCGACTTCGGCGCATAGGGCGGTGAGTTTGGTGCGCGCCTCGGCGGAGAGAACGCCGGCGAAGTCGCTCACGTAACCCTGGGGCTTGAGGTCCTTAAGGTTCTCAGCGCGAAGGATGGCCGGAGTGAGGATCAGGGCGAAGCCAAGTATCCAGCGAAACGCCGCTGGCGGCGTCCTGAGGGCTAAACGCCGACCGTTCCTCGCGTACCGTCTGCGTTGGAGGAGAGATTCCACTCGACCGCCAGTTTAGCAGATCCGTGCCATGACGCTCCACTTTGAGGCCGAGCGTGATACAATCGCGGGCCTCACTGTACGAAGATCCCGGAAGGTGCGCTAAAAGCGCCTTGGAGTTGAACATGCCTAATCCGCTGGATTATCCGCTGCCCTTCTTCCTGCTCTGTTTCCTGGTGCTCTGGCTGGCGGCGCGCGTGGGGGTCCGCTTTCGCCGAAAGCGCGGCGAGCCGGACGAAGCTGAGAAGGAATATCTGGGCTTGATTGTCAGCTCCGCGCTCACGCTGCTCGCCCTCATCATCGGATTCAGTTTCTCGATGGCTGTCGGCCGGTACGATCAGCGGAAAAACTACGAGGAAGAAGAAGCGAATGCGATCGGTACGGAATACGTTCGGGTGGGTCTGCTGCCTGCCGCCGATGCCGCCAGAGCGCGTGCTCTCTTGAAGAGCTATCTGGATGAGCGCATGGTGTTCTATACCACGCGCAGTGCAGGCCGGCTGGCGCAGACGAACGCCGCCACGGCCAAACTGCAGGCTGACCTTTGGTCGGCCGTGGAGGCGCCCGCAGCGGCGCAGCCCACACCGCTCTCGGCGCTGGCGGTTTCCGGCATGAACGACGTGTTGAACTCACAGGGATATGCGCAAGCGGCCTGGTGGAACCGCATTCCGCTGGCGGCCTGGTTCTTGATGGGAGCCATCGCCATCTGCTGCAACGGGCTGGTGGGTTATGGTGCGCGAATCCCCAAAGCGAAGCCCGCGCGCACTTTCGTTCTGCCGCTCATCGTGGCGATCGCGCTCTTTCTCATCGCGGACCTGGACAGCCCGCGGGGCGGCGTCATTCGGGTGTATCCGCACAACTTGGCTAGCCTCTCCAGCTCGCTGCCGCAGCCATGATCCATCCCGGCGATCAGAGGCAGATCCGAAGGCGCCGTGGGCGCTGGCAGGCTGTCATGAGGACTATGCTTATGGTCTCTGTAGTTGCCGCTGGCAGCGGATCGGGCGCGGCCGCCGATGACGGCGCCCGGGCTCCCATCTCCACCGGTCGTCCTTCGGCGACTGTGCAAGCGCTCCCTCGTTAGTTACTTGGAGTTAACTTTATTCATACAGTCCCTGATGAACGATCTGCGGTCCGAGCCAAAAGAATGAGCACCGGCGGTCACTGCTTCTTTAGCAGCTCCTTGGCCGCCGCCACCACATGTTCCGGATTGAAGCCGAACTTCCTCAGGAGTTCCTTGAGCGGTGCTGACGCGCCGAAGGTCTTCATACCGATAACGCGGCCTTCCAAGCCAACGTAGTGGGCCCATCCAAACGTTGAAGCCTGCTCGACGGCGACGCGCGCCCTCACATTCGCCGGCAACACGCTATCTCGATATTCCTGCGGCTGGTGATCGAAAATGTCCCAGGATGGAATCGAAACCACACGCGACCGAATCCCTTCAGCCAGCAGCGTCTCATGCGCCGCCACCACCAGACTGACTTCACTGCCTGAAGCCATGAGGATGATCTCGGGGTTTCCGCCCGGAGCGTCGCCGAGCACGTAGGCGCCGCGCGCGAGGCCTGACGCAGCCGCATATTTGCTGCGGTCGAGGGTGGGCAGGGCCTGACGGGATAGCACCAGCACCGCCGGCTCGTGAGTTAATTGCAAGACGTAGCGATAAGCCTCCACCACTTCGTTGGCGTCGCAGGGACGCAGCGTGACCAGTCCAGGAATGGCGCGCAACGAGGCGAGTTGCTCCACCGGCTGATGCGTGGGGCCATCTTCGCCGACGCCGATCGAATCGTGCGTGAAGACGTAGATCACCGGGATTTCCATCAAGGCGCCGAGGCGAATCGCCCCCCGTCCGTAGTCACTGAAGATCAGGAAGCCTGAACCGAAGGGACGAATCTTTGAGAGGGACAAGCCATTCAGGATCGCTCCCATGGCGTGTTCCCGGATTCCAAAGTGGAAGTTGCGGCCGGCAGGATTCTCGGCGCTAAAATCGCCGGCGCCTTCGAACGTCAGCCGCGTTTTGGTTGACGGGCTGAGGTCGGCTGCACCTCCCATCAGCCACGGTATATTCTGCGCAAAGGCGTTCAGCACCTTGCCGGAGGCGTCGCGAGTTGCAATCCCCTTGGCATCGGCGGGGAAGCTCGGCAAGTTCTTATCCCAACCTTCGGGCAGCTCGCGCCGCAGCATGCGATAGCCCTGATCGGCAAGCTCAGGGTACTGCTGCCGGTAAGCCTCAAACTTGGCCATCCATTCGTCGCGCAACTGGCGCCCGCGTGCGCCTATTCCCGCCTGAAAGTGCTCGCGCACCCCGTCAGGCACCAGGAATTTGGCGTCTTCAGGCCAGCCGTAATTACGCTTGGCCAGTCTGATCTCCTGTTCACCCAGCGGCTCGCCGTGCGCCGCGCTGGTATCCTGCTTGTTGGGCGCGCCGTAAGCGATGTGGCTGTCCACGATAATCAGGGTAGGCCGGTCCGTTTCATTCTTGAAGGTGTGGAAGGCGCGTTTCAACATTTCCAAATCGTTGGCGTCACCCACCCGTGTCACGTTCCAGCCGTAGCCGATGTATCGTGTCGCGACATCGTCGCTGTACGCGAGCGCAGTGTTTCCCTCGATGGTGATGTGATTGTTATCGTAAATCCAGCAGAGCTTGTTGAGCCTGAGGTGCCCGGCCAGCGAAGCGGCTTCCCCGGAAATCCCCTCCATCATGTCCCCATCGCCACAGAGGGCGTACACGTCGTAGCCAAACAGTTCGAAGCCGGGGCGATTGAAGTAGCTCGCGAACCATTTCGCCGCGATGGCCATCCCAACGCTCGTGGATACGCCTTGCCCCAAGGGACCGGTCGTGGTTTCGACACCCGACGTCAAGCGGTATTCCGGATGGCCGGGACACTTGCTGTCGAGCTGCCGAAAGTGCTTGATGTCGTCGAGCGTCACCGAGAGGTGCCCGAGGGTTTCGTACTTGGGATTCACTGCTTTGACGCCGGTCAGGTGCAACATCGAGTACAGGAGCATGGAAGCGTGGCCGGCCGACAGCACGAAGCGGTCGCGATTGGGCCAGATGGGATGATCGGGATCAAAGCGCAGATAGTATTGCCACAGACAGTAGGCCACCGGAGCCATGGCCATCGGCGTTCCGGGATGACCCGAATTGGCCTGCTGCACGGCATCCATCGAAAGAGTGCGAATGGTGTTGATGCACAGTTGATCGAGTTGCGCGGCCGTTAGCGGTTGAGCCGCTTGCGTGGTAGCCATGGGTTTTCTCCTTGCTACGCCTGCTTAAGCTTACGGTACTGACGGATGAGGTTGTTCGTTGAAGTATCATGGCCGAGCGTGGGCTCTGACGGATTCTCCAGCTCGGGAATGATCCGTTGGGCGAGCACCTTGCCGAGCTCCACGCCCCACTGATCGAACGAGTTGATGTTCCAAACCGTGCCCTGGGTGAAGACGCTGTGCTCGTAGAGGGCCACCAGCTTGCCAAGCATTTCCGGCGTCAGCCGATTGGCAAGCAGAGTGTTCGACGGGCGGTTACCTTCGAAGACGCGATGCGGCACCAGCCAGTCCGCCGTGCCTTCCTGCCTGACCTGTACCACCGTTTTGCCGAAGGCCAGCGCCTCGCCCTGGGCGAAGACATTGGCCAGCAGCATGTCGTGGTGCAGGCCCACGGGGTTGAGGGTACGGCCGAAGGCGATGAAGTCGCACGGAATCAGCCGCGTGCCCTGATGGATCAACTGGTAGAAGGAGTGCTGGCCGTTCGTCCCGGGCTCACCCCAATAGATGGCGCTGGTCGAGTAATTGACCTCGGCTCCGTCAAGCGTTACATGTTTGCCGTTGCTTTCCATCGTCAACTGCTGCAGATAGGCTGGGAATCGTTTCAGATACTGCTCGTAGGGCAGCACGGCAATCGTTTGCGCGCCAAAGAAGTCGCTGTACCACACCGCCAGGAGGCCCATCAGAACCGGCAGGTTGCGCTCAAACGGGGCGGTGCGGAAGTGCTCATCCATTTGATGGAAGCCGTCCAACATGGCTTGGAAGTTATCGGGACCAACGGCCAGCATCGTTGAAAGGCCAATCGCTGAATCCATCGAGTAGCGTCCGCCCACCCAGTCCCAGAATCCGAACATGTTGGCCGTGTCGATACCGAATTTCTCCACCGCCGCCGCGTTCGTGGACACGGCCACAAAATGCCTGGCCACCGATTTTTCGTCACCGCCCAGGCCCTTCAATGACCACTCCCGTGCGGAGTGAGCGTTGGTCATGGTTTCGAGCGTTGTAAAGGTCTTTGAGGAAACAATAAAGAGAGTCTCCGACGGGTCAAGATCGTGAACGGCTTCCGCGAAATCCGTGCCGTCCACATTCGAAATGAATCGGAAAGTCATGGCGCGATCGCTGTAATGCCGAAGCGCCTCGTAAGCCATCACCGGCCCTAAGTCGGAGCCGCCAATGCCGATGTTGATGACGTTGCGAATCCGCTTACCGGTGTGACCGGTCCACTGGCCGCTGCGGACTCTATTGGAGAAGTCGGCCATCCGATCGAGCACGGCGTGGACCTGCGGCACCACGTTCTCGCCGTCAACGAAGATGGACGTTCCTTTGGCAGCGCGCAGGGCCACGTGCAGCACGGCCCGGTTCTCAGTAATATTGATCTTCTCCCCGCGAAACATCGCATCGATCCGCCCTCGCAGGTCCGATTCCTCCGCGAGTTGCAGGAGGAGCTTGAGGGTCTCATCGGCGACGCGATTCTTGGAGTAATCCAGGAAGATGCCGGCCCCTTCGGCGGTCATGCGCTCGCCGCGGCCGGGATCGTCCGCAAAGAGATTTCGGAGATGCAGTTCGCGGACCTGTTTATAGTGGGCGGCGAGAGCCTTCCAGGCTGTCCGTTTGGTCAGTGGCTTGATGCCTGACTTCGTCGCTCTTTGTGCGCCTGTTGCCACGTTCGTGCTCCTTTTCTCCCCCTCGTCGCGATCGTTGAATACGGCCTCACTGAATCTCGCGTAATCAAGTGACGAGTGCCCCTCACCCGGCGCTTCGCGCCACCCTCTCCCCCAAGGGGGCGAGGGAACAAAAAGGTTAAATCTATGCCCTCGCCCCCTTGGGGGAGAGGGTGGCGCGAAGCGCCGGGTGAGGGGGCCATGACTCACTTAGAATGTCTAGCCCGCTGCCTTCTTCAGAACCGCGCTCTTCGAAGTTATGACTTCCAGCAGGTTGTTCCAGGACTTGACGAATGACTTGGCGCCTTCTTCCTGGAGTTGTGCGGCCAGCGCGTCAACGTCGATGCCGGCCTTGGCAAACTCGGCCAGCACTTGTTCGCAGTCGCCGCCGTCAGCGGGGATGATGGTTCCGATTTCTTTGTGTTCAGCGAGCGCTTTTAACGTGCCCTCGGGCATGGTGTTGACGGTGAAGGGCGCGGCCAGGGCCTTGATGTACAAGACGTCCGAAGCTTGCGGGTCTTTGGTGCCGGTGCTGGCCCACAGAAGCCGTTGCGGGCGCGCACCTGCGTTGTAGATGCGCTGCCAGCGCGGTGAACTCAGCGTGGCGCGAGCCGCCCTGTAGGTACGCTTGGCGATGGCAATGCCGAGCTGGTTGCGCAGCGCCTCGGGCACCTTGCCCGCCACCGCGGCGTCCCAGCGGCTCACAAATAGCGAGGCGACCGAGCCAACGCCCGGCTTCAGCCCCGCCTCGATACGCCGCTCGATGCCGCGCAGGAACGCCTCCGCTGCCGCCACGTAGTGCTCACGGGAAAAGAGAAGCGTAACGTTGATGGGAATACCGGCGAAGATCGCTTCCTCGATGGCCGGCAGGCCTTCCTTGGTGCCCGGGATCTTGATGAACAAGTTTGGTCTTCCGGCCCGCGCGTGCAGATCCTTGGCTGCGGCCAGGGTGCTGGCCGTATCGTAGGCGAGCGCGGGCGAAACTTCCAGCGAGACCCACCCGTCCACGCCATCGGTGCGCTCGTAGATGGGGCGGAAAAGGTCGGCGGCGCGGGTGAGATCGTTTAGCGCCAAATCGAAGAAGAGCTCCTCGCCGGACTTGCCCTGCGCCAATTCCTCACGGATGGTGGCGTCGTAGGACGTGCTGTTCTTGATGGCGTTGTCGAAGATGGTCGGATTCGAGGTAAGCCCGGTCACCGACAGTTCGTCAATGTAGCGTTTCAGCGTGCCGCTGTTCAGCAGGTCGCGTGTGATGTTGTCCAGCCATAGACTCTGACCCAGATTGTGGAGTAGTTCGGTTGCTTTCATAAATCACCTCACTTAACCAAAGTATCAAGAAACCGGTAGCCGGCATGAGCTTTTCGTAAGGTCTCGCAACCCGTGGAAGGCCGCCGGTGAAATCATGTCTTCCGTGCAGCGCCAACGCCAGTTGCCGTGAGCCTGGCCGGGAGTGTTCATGCGAGCCTCCTTTCCCAGATTGAGTACATCCTGCAACGGGGCTATGGCGAGCGCCGCTCGCGACGACCAAGCCAGGTGCATCAGCGCCGGAGCGGCTTCGCTAGTGTCCCCTGCGGGCCTCTTCAGGTAATTCCATAGATTGTTCCGTTGCGAGTCCGGCAGTTCTTCATACCAGGCGCGCGTGGTGGTGTTGTCATGGGTGCCTGTATAGACGATCGTGTTCGGGATGTATCGATGAGGAAGTTCAGGATTTTCCGGATTGCCGTCGAAGGCAAACTGAAGCACGCGCGTCCCTGGAAACTGAAACTTGTTTCGCAGCGCATACACGTCCGGCGTGATCACTCCCAGGTCCTCTGCCATAAATGGAAGCCCGCCTAAGTCGCTTTCAACGGAGCGAAAGACCTCGGCGCCGGGCCCGAGCACCCATTCGCCGGTTTGGGCAGTGGGAGCACCCGCCGGTATGTGCCACGCGGCCGAGAAGGCACGGAAGTGATCCAGGCGGATCACGTCTACTTTAGCCAAAACAGCGCGCAGGCAGTCGATGTACCAACGGTAGCCGGTGCGCCGCAGAGCGTCCCAATCGTAGGTAGGATTCCCCCAGAGCTGACCCTGCGCGCTGAAATAGTCGGGAGGAACTCCGGCTACGAAGCGAGGCTTCAGTTGCTCGTCCAGCAGAAACAGCTCCGGATTCACCCAAACGTCGCTCGAGTCGGGAGAGACGAAGAAGGGCAAGTCGCCAATCAAGCGTACGCCCTTGGCATGGGCGTAGCTCTTCAGTTGCGACCACTGACGAAAGAGCAGGAATTGGGCGAGACAAACCTGATCGACCAGCGCCGCCAGTTCGCGCCGGGCTCGAGCCAATGCCGCGGGTTCGCGCCGAACGAACTCGGACGGCCATTCGAGATAGTAGGCGCCGTTGAACCGTGCTTTCAGAGCCCGGAACAGCGCGTAGTCTTCCAGCCAGTGTTTCTGATCGTCACGGAACTTCTCGAAGGCGTTGCGTAACTCTGGCCGCGCGGCGGTGTTGAAATGGGCCCAAACCCGGTCGAGCAGCCCGTGCTTGAATGGGATGACGGCCTCGTAATCCACCTCGGTCGCCGGGAACGCACGGCCTTCGCAATCACTCGCCTCCAACAGTCCATCCTCGACGAGGCTACCCGGGCTGATCAACAGCCCATTACCCGCGAAAGAGGACAACGGTTGATAGGGCGAGTCGCCATAGCCCGTTGGACCTAAGGGAAGCGCCTGCCACCAGCTTTGGCCCGCCTCATGGAGACGGTCAATCCACTTGAAGGCTGCCGAACCCAGATCGCCGATGCCGTAAGGCGAGGGGAGCGAAGTAACGTGCAGCAGCAAGCCGGAGGCGCGGTATTCCGCCGGAAACAGGGGCAGATTCATCAATCGGCTGTCATCCGGCATTTTCGACCCAAAGCTTGGCGAATCACGGCAAGTGATTGATTCTTTGGCGCATTCCAGCTTCGTTCGAACCACGTTTTTTTCCCCCCCTCAACTACCGGCCGAGGGGCCTGGCGCATGGCTGTGCGCCGCTTGTCGAGTGATTGCAAGTGCGTATTATGAGAGCGCGTTGCTGACAATAGTCTGCGCCTCGTTCACAATCGCGTCCAAGTGCGACTGGTCTTTGAGGCTCTCGGCGTAAATCTTGTAAATGTTCTCCGTTCCGGAGGGCCGGGCGGCGAACCAGCCGCTCGCAGCCACTACCTTCAGGCCGCCGATGGGAGCATTGTTGCCCGGAGCGCGTGTCAGCTTGGCAAGGATAGACTCGCCCCCGAGATCCGATTCCTTTACAGACTCGGGAGACAGCTTCGATAGCCTCACCTTCTGCTCGGGCGTTGCCGGCGCGTCGATGCGCGTGTAGTAGGAGGTACCGAATTCTCTTGTTAATTCAAGATAGTGTTCGCCTGGGTCCTTGCCGGTTCGCGCGGTGATCTCCGCCGCCAGCAGGTCCATAATGGGACCGTCCTTGTCGGTTGACCAAACGGTGCCATCGCGGCGCAGGAAGCTAGCGCCGGCACTCTCCTCGCCCCCAAAGCAGCAGGAGCCATCGAACAACCCCGGCACAAACCACTTGAAGCCCACGGGAACCTCTGACAGACGGCGGTCGAGTTTCTGCACCACCCGATCGATCAAGCTGCTGCTCACCAGCGTCTTGCCAACCTCGACGTGAGTGGGCCACTGAGGGCGATGCTGAAGCAGGTAGCGAATGGCCACCGCGAGGTAATGGTTAGGGTTCATTAGCCCCGAAGAGGGCGTGACGATGCCGTGCCGGTCTGAGTCCGGGTCATTGGCGAACGCAACCTGGTACTGATCCTTGAGGCCCACGAGGCGAGCCATCGCGTAGGGGCTGGAGCAATCCATGCGGATCTTGCCGTCGTGATCGACCGTCATGAAGGAGAAAGTCGGATCGATGATCGGGTTGACGACCTTGATCTGCAGTTTGTAGACCTCGTTGATGGGCTCCCAGTAGGGCCTGGCAGCGCCGCCCAGCGGGTCCACGCCCAATTTGAGGCCGGCGGCGCGGATGGCATCCATGTCAGCCACGCTGCCGAGGTCGCGGACGTAAGGTAGGACGAAATCTTCCTGATGGGTGGTCGCCGCCTTGATGGCCGTCGAGAAAGGAACGCGTTTGACCCTGGCGTTGCCTTCGCGGATGAGATCGTTGGCGCGGTCCTCCACCCAACTCGTGACGTCTGTGTCGGCCGGGCCGCCGTTCGTTGGGTTGTACTTGAATCCGCCATCCTCGGGAGGGTTGTGCGAGGGCGTGATAACGATGCCGTCGGCCAGGTGTGCCTTGCGCCCGCGGTTGTACACCAGAATCGCGCGCGAGATCACCGGCGTCGGCGTCACGCCGTCGTCCCGCTGGATGATGGTCTCCACATCGTTGGCCGCAAGAACTTCCAGAGCGGTGCGCTGCGCCGGGCCGGAAAGCGCGTGGGTATCTTTGCCAATGTAAAGAGGACCGTCAGTACCTTGGCCACGCCGGTAATCGCAGATGGCTTGGGTGATGGCCAGAACATGAGTTTCTGTGAAGGTGCCGTCGAGCGAAGTTCCGCGGTGTCCGCTGGTTCCGAAGATAACCTGTTGGTTGGGATCGCCGACGTCGGGCTTGCGTTCGAAGTAGTCCCGTTCGAGCCGGGCCAAATCCACCAGCATTTCCTCGGGCGCCGGTCGGCCGGCCAGGGGCGAGATCGACGGACTTTTGACTTGAGTCGCCATAAGGGTCCAACTCGGGTTCGTTCTAGGTTCGTTTTAGGTTCGTTTTAGGTTCGTTTCGCCATTTAGGCCCAAAATATTAGGTTCGATTAGGTTCGTTTTTGGACCGCGTTTTGGGCCACTTTTGAGGTGTATCTCTATTAAAATCATTCGATTAGAGTTTTGGGTTCGTTTTTCGAACTCATCGCGCTGAAACCACCATTTATCAATGTAACAAGCTTTGAATCAATCGGATACAGCTTTGGGTTCGTTGCCGATCACACCCTACCCCCGGGAGGGTGGCGGATCGAGCGTCGCATGGAATCTCGTAAGTTGCCTATTTTCAGTATGCCACTCATCCACGTCGTAGGGGCAGCCCTTGTGGCCGCCCTTCGTCAAACGAGCTAGAGACCCATCCGGAAACCCTGGGAGCGCGGGCGTCCCGCCCGCTCTTACGCGGTACTGGAGTGCAAGGGGCGGGCGGGACGCCCGCGCTCCCAGGGTTTCCGGACGAGCTTCTAGGCGACCGGGCACGCCTTCGCACCCCAGATCTCGCTCGCGTACTCCCCGATCGTGCGGTCGCTCGAAAACTTCCCCGAGCTCGCCACATTCAGGATCGATTTGCGCGCCCAGGCGTCAGGGTCTGAGTGCAGCGCCAGCAGCTTCTGGTCCGCCTCCAGATACGCCTTCAGGTCCGCCAGGTGCATGTAAAAGTCTCCGCCGTCGAGCAAGGTTTGGCGCAAGGGCTCGAAAACGCCGGGCTCATTGCGGCTGAAGTGGTCTGAGAAGATCAGGTCAAGCGCGGCCCGCGTCTCAGGCTCATTCTCATAGTGCCAGTATGGATTGTACCAGCCGCGGCTGTTGGCCACCTGCTCCGCCGTGAGGCCGAAGAGGAAGAAGTTCTCCTCGCCCGCCTCTTCCGCCATCTCGATGGTGGCGCCGTCGCGCGTGCCGATGGTGAGGGCGCCGTTCATCATGAACTTCATGTTGCTGGTGCCGCTGGCTTCATAGCCGGCCGTCGAGATCTGGTTTGACACCTGGCTCGCCGGAATCAGGTGCTCGGCCAACGAGACGCGGTAGTCCGGAAGGAACAGCACCTTCAGCCGGCCACGAACGGCAGGATCGCCGTCCAGCGTGCCGGCCAGATTGTTGACGAACTTGATGATCAGCTTGGCCAGATGGTAAGCGGGCGCCGCCTTGCCGGCAAAAAGGAAGGTGCGCGGCGGCATCTCGAGATTCGGGTTCTCGCGCAGCCGGTTGTACAACACCACGATGCGCAGGGCATTCAAAAGCTGGCGCTTATATTCGTGGATGCGTTTGACCTGGCAATCGAAGATGGTGTCCGGATCCACCGCCATCCCAGAGGTTGTTTTGAGCCAATCGGCGAACTGCACCTTCGATTCGCGCTCGGCCTTGCGGAAGGCGTCGTGCAAGCCGGGATCATCGGCCAGCGGTTTGAGCTTGGCGAGTTCCCCGAGATTGGTGATCCAGCCGTCGCCGATAGCCTCTGTAATCACCCGCGCCAGCGGCGGATTCGCCAGCAGCAGCCAGCGGCGCGGAGTGACCCCATTCGTCTTGTTGTTGAAGCGCTCGGGATACATCTCCGCCAGGTCCTTCACGGTCATGGTACGCAGCAGGCCGGAGTGGATGGCCGCCACACCGTTCGTGCTGTGGGTTCCGACAATCGCAAGATTCGCCATGCGAACCTGGCGCTGGCGTCCATTCGTCTCTTCGATCAGGCTCACCCGTTCCACGCGGCCTTCGTCCCCGGGGTAACGGCCCCGAACGTCATCGAGCAGGCGCCGGTTGATCTCGTAGATGATCTCCAGGTGGCGCGGCAGCACCATCTGAAACCACTCCACCGGCCATTTTTCCAGGGCCTCCGGCAGCAAGGTGTGATTTGTATAAGCCAGGGTGTTCTGGGTGATCGCCCAAGCCTCGTCCCAGCCGAGCTTGGCATCATCCAGCAGAATGCGCATGAGCTCGGGGACTGCCATGCTGGGGTGAGTGTCGTTAAGCTGAATGGCTGCCTTCTCACCAAGCGTGCTCCAATCAGCGTTGCTCTTCCGAAAGCGTCTCACCAGATCGGCCAAGGAGCAGGCCACCAGAAAATACTCTTGCACGAACCGCAACGCCTGGCCGCGAATGGTGGTGTCATCTGGGTACAACACCCGAGTTAGGGTTTCGGCCGTCAGAGTCTCGGCCAGCGCGGCCACAAAATGCCCGCCGCTGAATTGCTGAAAGTCAAAGTAATCAGGCGCGGCGGCTGCCCAAAGGCGCAGGGTATTGATGGTCTGGCCTCCGTAGCCCACCACCGGCCGGTCATAAGGGATGCCGATCAGGCTGGACGTGTTCCCGAGAACGGCCGTCAGGTTTCCATCGTGATAGTGGAACGAGCAGTTCAGCTTCACTTCAACCGTCTCGTTCGGACGATGCACCTCCCAAGGGTCGGCCCGGCGCAGCCAGTTGTCCGGCTCCTCGTGCTGCCAGCCGTCTTGGATCGTTTGCTTGAAAATCCCGTATTCGTAACGCAGGCCGTAGCCCATGGCTGGAAGCTGCATGGTGGCCATTGAGTCGAGGAAGCATGCCGCCAGGCGCCCCAAACCCCCATTGCCGAGGCCGGCGTCCGGCTCCTGTTCCAGCACTTCAAGCCAGTCCAAATTTCTCTTCCTTACCGCCTCCATTGCGATCGGACCGACCAACATGTTGGTAACATTGTTGGCAAGCGACCGCCCGATGAGGAACTCCATCGAGAGATAGTAAACCCGCTTGGGATTAGCCCGCGTGTAGTAGTCCTCCGTCAGCACCCAGCGCTGCGAAAGAACGTCCCGCACCCCCCGGGCAAAGGCCTCAAAGCGTTCTCGCGGGCCGGCTGCTGAGGGATGCACCACGTCGTCGAACAACAGGTGGCGTTCGTAGAGACCGTTATCCGAACCGGCGAACTCGATGGGGCCGCAGCCGTACTGACGGCGCAGCCTGGCGAGAGTCTCGGATTCTGATGACGCCGCTGAAATACTTGTCTGAGGTGAGCTCATCGTATTGTCCTTTCCTAAATCAAGCTAGCTTTAGGTCCGAGAGACAGAACGCCGCGACAGCACTCTGACGAGTGAAGTCCTTTCTGTTGACGCTCTCTTTGATGTCTCCCAAAGCCCGACAGTTCCCGTGAACTAACCTACTACGCCCAAACTATCCGGCCAAGTCCATTGATCCTGCTCAGGCAGATCGATGCCGTACTCATAGGCGTAGTTCTGGCACGCGATCTGCATATTGCGCAGTTCTTCCTTGGCGTGGGCGCCCGCCACGTGCAATCTGGGAACCCGGTCAATGACGTCGATGGCCAGACTGAAGCGGTCGATCTGGTTTTGAATGGCCAGATCGAGCGGAGTGTTGATGTTGCCCTTCTCCTTGTAACCGCGCACGTGCAGGTTCTTGTGGTTGGTCCGCCGGTAGGTGAGGCGGTGGATCAGCCAGGGATAGCCGTGGAAGTTGAAGATAATGGGCTTGTCTTCGGTGAACAGGCTGTCAAAGTCCCGGTCCGAGAGGCCGTGCGGGTGTTCGGTGGAAGGCACGAGCCGGTAAAGATCAACCACATTCACGAAGCGGATCTTGAGATCGGGGAAGTGCTGACGCAGCAGCACCACCGCCGCCAGCGCCTCCTTGGTGGGAATATCGCCGGCGCAAGCCATCACCACGTCCGGCTCCACGCCTTCATCATTGCTGGCTTTCCGCCAGATGCCGATGCCCTTGGTGCAATGCGCGATCGCCTCGTCCATGGTCATGTACTGGAGGTGCTTCTGCTTGTCGGAAACAATCACGTTCACGTAGCAGGTGCTTTTCAGACAGTGATTGGCCACGCTCAGCAGCGTGTTGACGTCGGGAGGCAGGTAAATGCGGCAGACATTGGGGCTCTTATTCACCACCAGGTCTAGGAAACCGGGGTCCTGGTGGGTGAAGCCGTTGTGATCCTGACGCCAAACCGTGGACGTGATGAGCAGGTTGAGCGACGAGATGGGAGCACGCCAAGGCTGTTCCCTCGACATCTCCAGCCACTTGGCATGCATATTGAACATGGAGTCGATGACGTGGACGAAGGCTTCGTAGGTGGAGAAGAATCCGTGTCTGCCGGTAAGCAGGTAAGCCTCAAGCCAGCCCTCCAGAGTGTGTTCGGAGAGCATTTCGAGCACGCGGCCGTTGGGGCCCAGTTCACCCCCATCGAGGTCCTCGGGCAGGTATTCCTCCAGCCACAGTTTCTTGCTCGCCTGATAGACGGCATCGAGCCGGTTGGAGCTGTTTTCGTCAGGGCCAAAAACGCGGAAGTTCGCCGGGTTTTGGCGCAAGATATCACGCAGGAACTGGCCCAGGGGCCGCGTGTTTTCGGCCGCCACCTGTCCGGGTTTGTCTACCTGGATCGCATAGTCGCGGAAGTCGGGAAGGTGTAGCGGCTTGCGCAAAAGGCCGCCGTTGGCGTGAGGATTGGCGCTCATCCGCCGGGTGCCTTTGGGCGCCAGGTCTTTCAATTCCGGAATCAGGTGCCCGCTTGCGTCGAACAGCTCCTCTGGCCGGTAGCTGCGGAGCCAGTCCTCCAACATCCTTAGGTGAGCCGGATTTTCGCGTACCCCGGCCAGCGGTACCTGATGGGCGCGCCAAAAGCCTTCCACCTTGTGCCCGTCCACTTCCTTCGGGCCTGTCCACCCCTTGGGGCTGCGCAGCACGATCATGGGCCAGCGCGCCCGATCAGCTTTGCCACTTCCCCGGGCTTCTTGCTGAATGCGGCGAATCTCGAGCACGCAACCCTCAAGCGTTGCAGCCATCTTCTGGTGCATCTGTTCCGGGTCAGACCCTTCCACAAAATGGGGCGTCCAGCCGTAGCCCTTGAAGAGGTCCTCCAACTCCTGGTGCGGGATGCGCGCCAGCAAAGTGGGGTTGTTGATCTTATAGCCGTTCAAGTTGAGGATTGGCAGCACCGCGCCGTCGCGGATGGGGTTCAAAAACTTGTTGGAGTGCCAGGACGTGGCTAGTGGCCCAGTTTCGGATTCGCCATCGCCCACCACCACGGCCACCAGCAGGTCAGGATTGTCAAAAGCGGCTCCAAAAGCGTGGGACACGCTGTAACCCAGCTCTCCACCCTCATGGATGGAGCCTGGGGTTTCCGGCGTGCAGTGGCTGCCGATGCCGCCGGGAAAGGAGAACTCTCTGAAGAACAGGCGCATGCCCTCTTCGTCCTCGCTCTTGTTTGGAAAGACCTCGGAGTAGGTTCCCTCAAGATAGGTCGGCCCTAGCACTCCCGGCGCGCCGTGTCCGTCGCCCGCCATGAAGATGGCGTCCAGGTCATATTTGTTGATCAGGCGGTTGAGGTGAATGTAAGTAAAGCTCAAGGCTGGACTCGCGCCCCAGTGGCCCAGCAGGCGGCGCTTGATGTGCTCCACCTTCAGAGGCTCACGCAGCAAAGGATTGTCATACAGGTAGATCATGCCGGCGGCCAGGTAATTGCACGCCCGCCAGTAGGCATGGACCTTTCGGAGTTCTTCGTTTGAGAGCGGACTCGGTATATCTCCGTCCACCTCCGGTGATTTCGTTGCCTGAACACTATCGACTAAGCTCGCCATGATTCCTCCTTTCTCCATACTTGCCGCCACGTTCGGCGGCGACAGTCAACGGCTACTTCTCGATCCTGGAGTCCACCCTAGGACTTGGATTCATCGGAACGAGAAAGCGTGGCACGCTCTCGACGCCAACCAACTTCCCACTCATAAAGAGTCCGTCATAACAGTTCGCGGTTGCCGGATGGTTAACGGCATGTTACGAGATCGTTGCGCCCGGCTCCGAGTCAGAACCTGATGTGCTCGCTCTCAGTCAACAAGGTCGAAGGTAGTGGCGCTATGGGAAGGCGCAATTCGCTTGTACTGGGTGGCCTGATCCGGGAGGGCTTTCTAAGTTGTTTGCGCTACCGTCGCGGACAGAGGCGATATCGCACAATCCAGGCCCAGCCTGATAGCTGCCGTCAGTTTGAAAGCGCGCGGCTTGGCGCCAAGTTGTAAAGCTCATGTTCGGTGAGGAAGAATGAGGGCTTCAACTGGTACTATTACCAGTGATCTATAAGTAATCCACCCCCTGGGAGCGCGGGCGTCTCGCCCGCCGTCTTGTCGTGATCTCTCAACCGGAGGTTGGAACGGCGGGCGAGACGCCCGCGCTCCCAGGGATGTGTTGGCTCATCTCGCCCAACCTTCACGGAATTGGCAGTCCGCGGCGATCGAACCAAAGGAACTGCCAGGCGACGCCAATGCTGGAGAAGTTGGCTCCGCTGCGCGCCGTGGCGCCTGCACTGTAAGCGATCTTTAGGGACTGACTCTTGCCGATAGGAATTGATAGAGTGGCGCCGACGCGACTATTGTTAAGCCGGCCCGTCGGGGGACCATTATCCACGCGGGAAGCTCCCCCAGCGTACCAGGTGCTGTCGAACGCGGCCCACAGCCGCGGACGGACGGTGTAAGAAACGTGTGCCTGAAGACTCGGAAGGGGAGCCTGCCGTCGCGTCGATTGTCCAGGGTAGAAGGAGCTGTTTTCCGTGAAGAACCACACCCCGCTGTAAAGGTCAAAGTACCATCGCTTCCGTGGGTAGGAGACTCCCAGTTCCGGCTTAAAGCCCCAGCGGTTTGTGCCGAGATTGACCAATTTCGTGGGGTCATATTGACCCGAAGGTGCGGTGACCGATAGACTGGCGCCCACAATAAGGCTGCGTCTGCGCGACTTGACAAATTCTTGCGGCGAGAGCGCGGGGCTGCCGTGCAAGTTGAGTGAGAACTTGAACCGGGTGTCCGCCAGTCCCGAACGGGTGATATTGTGCTGCTGTTCGAACACTTGGCCTGTCATGTTACCCCAGACATAAGGTAGCGCAGCGGTAACAAGCGCTTGCCGCCCGAAGAGTCCGAAAGTGTGGCCCAAACCCGCCACAGAGCTGTAAAGCTGGGCGTGCACACCCGTGATAGGAAGGGAGGGGTCAAAAAGTACCGAACCGTCTATCTCTCCAAATCCCATCACGAGGAAGTTGGCGCCGGTGGGCGACTGGGAGTAGGCGCGCGGCTCGAGGTCTTGGGCAGACGCCGCCCGGGAGAGTGCAAGCGTCGCAAGGCACGCCAGCAGCCACACTGTGAACCCGACGATCCGCACTCTCAAACACCCGGTATTTCTCAAGTCTTTGTTTGTTCGTCCGGACACCACAATCTCGCCATCAAGCCATGCTTGCGCACCAAAAGCAAGACAAGGAACTGTCAGAAGTGACAGGTTTACCCCCGTCGTTACCGACCAACTCCGGGCCGCGCCTGTCATTTTTGACAGTTACAGCTTGGGCGCGCCGGCGATAGAAAGGTGTAGACTGCGTCGTGACACAGAGTCAATATCGTGTCCCTGGGTGCCAATGATCCCGTCTTGCGTAATCGCCAGCTTAGAACGACCGAGCGTGCAAAGCAAAATGGGCATTGTCAGCTCTCTGATGGCAGCCAATTTAATGCCGGGAAGAGTGATGGCGCACGCCCCCGCCGCCCGGTCCCTGCATGCGCCACAGGGCTTGGTGCCGCACCCGTTACACCAGGGTCGAAAGAAGGTGCTCGTTTCCCAATCTGGGAAGACACGTGGCAGGTTCAGATACGATAACCTGCTGTCGAGTATCGGGGCGGGGCACAGATTCGTCCTAAGCCCGAAGTATCCTGTGAACCATCGTCTCGACGTTGCTCAAGGGAAAAACGGGCATACGTGGAGCATGGGTGCGGGTGAAGCGTTTTAAGCAAAGAAAGAAGAAAGCGTCATGCCAGATCCGATCCAGTGCGGAGTGCACGCCGCGCGGTGTCGATTATTCAACAGATTATGGACGCGGCTGAAGTATGTAATTTTCCTAGCGCTGGCCAGCGTTCTTTCAGCGGGGCCGGTTTGGGGCCAGAAACTGCTCCAGAAAGCGGTCTCCAACCAGCCGCCTGCCCCACAGACCACCCCTACACCACCTCCACAAGAAGTGCCCCAAGACCCCCTGGGCCGCGACAGTCCTTACGGCACGGTCGTAGGTTTCCTTAAGGCAGCCGAATCTGACGACTGGGCGCGCGGCGCTGACTTCTTGGATTCCAAGCAGGCAGCGCCACAGAAGCAGGAATTGGCACGCCAGCTCAAATTGGTGCTGGATAGGGGACTAAGCCTAGACCTTGACACCGTAAGCAAGAACCCTGAGGGCGTTCCCCAGGAACAATGGCGCAAAACGCGGAACGAAATCGGCACGGCCCGTATCGCCGACCAGAGCTTGGTAATCCTCCTTGACCGCGTTGAACCGACAGCGAAGCGCCCCCCTTACTGGTTATTTTCTGCAGAGACGCTCAATCAGGTACCGGAACTCGCGCGTAATCTCGAGGCCCCGTGGTTTGAGGCGTACATTCCGAAGGCACTCGTCGAGAATCGATTTCTGGGAATTCCTGTGTTTAGGTGGATTCTAATACCCCTCGTCATTTCGATAGCCTTTTGTCTGGTCCTGCTGATCACGGCGGTGCTGGGGTTCGCGATCAGAGGAGTTTTCCGTCTTCTGGGCACGAGCCCGGTTGTCTTGCGGGCAGGCTTTCTCGGTCCCCTTCGTGTACTGATTCTTGCTTACTTGGTCTTTGCCGCTGCGCCTCTCGCACAGACGCTGGTGGCGCGTCAAATCTGGCGGGACATTGTGGCCCAGGTAGTTGCAATCCTGGGTTTTGCCTGGCTCCTCGCGCGCACGTTGGACCTGGTCACGGACGTGGCGGTAGCGCGTCTTCGAAGAACAAACTCTCTTTTTAGAATCGCGCATTTGCGCCTTGCTCGCTGGGTTCTTAAGGCGGTAGTCGCGGTTATCGCTTTGGTGGCCATCCTCTATAAGACAGGAATCAATCCTACGACGGTCGTGACCGGCTTGGGTCTCGGCGGTGTCGCGCTCGCCTTTGCGGCCCAAAAGACCATCGAGAACGTCTTCGGTACTATCATGATTGTGGCGGATCAACCGCTTCGCGTTGGGGATTTCTGCAAGATTGGCGATTCCTTGGGAACCATCGAGGATATCGGGCTTCGCTCCACGCGGGTTCGTACGCTGAACCACACGTTGCTGACGGTCCCAAACGGTCAACTCGCCTCGATGATCGTGGAAAACTACGCGTCCAGGCAGAGAATCTGGTTTCGCCACGTTATCGGTTTGAGGTACGAGACCACTGCCGACCAGCTCCGTTACGTTCTCGAGGAAGTCCGCAAGCTCTTGCGGGAGCATCCGAAGGTGGAACCGAACGACGCGCGGGTTCGGCTTATCCGCTTCGGAGGCTCATCGCTCGACCTGGAAATCTTCGCCTATGTCCCGCTTGCGGACTATGCTGCCTTCCTTGAGGTGCAGGAAGAACTGCTGCTCCGAATTATGGACATTATCGAGCGCGCCGGAACCGGTATCGCCTTGCCGTCGCAGACGACGTATCTTGCTGAAGATTCACGTTTGGGCGCAGAAAAAAGACAGGAGATCATCGAGCGTGTTCACGGACAGAAGGAGCAGGAGCAGGGGGATCAAGCGATGGTGTCTTAGCGTGCGTTCTCGGCCTGCTCGGAGAATAGCGTTTCGTGAGGTACTGATTCGAAACGGATCTAAAAATTAGGAGGGTACATGAGCAAACGGAAGCGGAATAGCCTCGTGATGTCGGTATTGTTGGCAATACTTCTGTTGACCAGCAGTGTGGTGCTCGCCCAGGGTAATTCGTCGCAAGCTGCAGCTCCACCCGCGGCATCAATCGATCAGGACATCGCACTGCTACGGAAGGACCTTCGCTCTCAGAGAAAGCAGATCATCGCTGCCAATATGAACCTCACTGGCGACGAGGCGGAGAAATTCTGGCCAATTTATGAGCAGTACGTCAACGATCTGGTCCAGACTAACCATACGAAATATGACTTGATCAAACAGTACGTACAAAATTCCGGCACGTTGACCGCCGATCAGGCCGACGGCTCTGTGAAGAAGTGGCTGGCCGTGGATGAGTCCGTCACCCAGTTGAGAATGAAGTATTTTCCGACCTTTCGCAAGGTACTGTCGGCCCAGAAAACCGCCCTCTTCTATCAATTGGATCGGCGGGTGCAGTTGATGATCGATCTGCAGTTGGCGTCTCAACTTCCGCTCATCGAGCCTTAGCCTGTGCCGGTGCGACAAACCGGCAGATGAAAAAACTCAAGCAGAAAGGATGAAAGGGTATGAAACCGTTAAATCGCATGTTGCTGGCAATAGTGTGCGTCGTGCCGATGCTGGTTACATCTCCTGGCTGGCCGCAAGAAGCCACTCCCAAGACCTCCCGGAAAGCCGCTACGTCCACCCCCAGCGCGCGCCAGCAGAATATGGACGAATACATCAAGCTGATGCGCTCAGACGTGAGGCAGCAGAAGGCGGAAATGATGGGGGTGATGATGGCACTGAGTGCTACCGACGCGGCGAAGTTCTGGCCGATTTATAACGATTACGATGCCGAGCTGACGAAGTTGAATGACCAGAGAGTGGCCAACATTAAAGAATACGCCCGCACCTACAACCAGATGACGGACGAAAAGGCCGACGAATTGATCAAGAGTGCGATGGCCTATCAAAATCAGCGCGCGGAACTGCTCGCCAAGACCTACGATCGCGTCAAGGAGGCTGTGGGCGCGATCACGGCGGCGCGCTTTGTCCAGGTGGAGCACCAGTTACTGCTGATCATCGATTTGCAGATCGCTTCGGAGCTGCCTGTCGTCGGGCAAAGCTCGTAAATCTCATGCAGAGGAGAAACTCATATGCGAAAGCTATTTGTTTGGGCGGCCGCTCTCGTGGTGGGCATGACGGCTACAGGTGCGATATCGGTCGGGAGTCTCGGCGCTGCTACTCCCCAGAGCAAAAAGCGAGTCAGCGTTCCCGCCGGAACTCGAATCCTGGTGCGAACCATCGATCCGATAGATACCACCAAGCAAAAGACAGGCGACCGTTTCACAGGAACTCTCGAGACGAACTTGGTGGCCAACGACGAGGTAGTGGCTCCGTGGGGTACCAAGGTTCACGGGCGTCTGGCTCAGGCCTCATCGGCGGGGAAGATGTCCGGAAGCTCTCAATTGACTCTGGAACTAACGGACATCGTCATGAACGGCACGGCTTATCCGCTGCTCACCGACACCTTTGATATCAAGGGTCAAGGAGAGGGTAAGAAGACGGCGGGCAAGGTTGCCGGCGGGGCCGGGTTGGGTGCGCTGATCGGCGGCATTGCAGGTGGCGGAAAAGGAGCCCTCATCGGCTTAGGCGCCGGCGCGGTTGGCGGAACCATCATGGCCGGTTCCAAGAAAGGCCAGCAGCTCTCGATCCCGAGCGAGTCTCTTATCGAGTTTCGGCTTCAGCAGCCCGCGTCGCTCCCGGTTGCGCGGTAGCGCATAGCCGGTTCCGAGGGAGTGCAGCAAAATCCACGGGTGCGCTCACATCCTCAGTGGCCTGGTGCATTACGGTCGCATTGGCGCACAACCCAATCAACAGAAAGGAGACAATCTTTTTCATAAGGGTTGAGACCCTCTGATTGCCTCGGCTGTTCTCGGTATGAAATTTACGTTCAGGTCCGTGCTTGCTTGGGCCCTGGTGCTCCAACTCGGCGCCGTCGTCGCAGCGGCTCAACCGCAGAAGGTGAGCCGAGAAGCGGCCCAGCAAGAATCACAAAACAGTTCACCGGCTCCTCTCGAAGAAGAGGTCACGGGGGCACGCGTAGTGATCGATGGCCGCGTCGTCTTGCATATTTACGCTTCGATCGGCGGAGTCACGGCGGCAGATCGGGCTGAGGCCATCCGGGACCGCATCGTGCAGCTTGCCAACACTCGTTCCATACCCGTCGAATCCCTTCATGTTGAAGAGCGCGATGCCTGGAGCGAAATCCGGAGCGGCGATGACCTGATCATGGCCATAACGGAGGCGGACGCTGAGGCCGCGGGGGCAGTTCGCCAACACCTCGCCGCCGAAGACGCTGAGCTCATTCGGCGAACTGTGCTGCGCTACCGGGAGGAACACACATGGAAGAAGCTGCTTCTCGGTGTGCTTTACACGGCGCTGATTACCGTGGCCCTTCTCGTATTGCTGCGAACGCTCTGGAAGATTCGCGGACTGATGCTGACCCGATTTGAGCGATGGATGAGCCTGCACGTGAAGCACGCCGGGGAAGGCCCCCGCTGGAGCGTTTCACTAGCCTATCTATGGAGGCCCTTGCTCATCCTGGTCAAAGCCTTCGGATGGCTGGTTGTCATCGGGTTGCTTCAGGCTTATATCGCCACTGTCTTGCGGTTTTTCCCCCAGACTCAGCAAACGTCGCTGCAGACCACGTCTTGGCTGTCCTCGCAGTTGGCGGCCTTTGGCAGGGCGGTGGTGGACTATTTGCCGAACCTGATCCTGGTGATTGCCATCGTCGTCATCACATATCTCGTCCTTGGGCTCAATCGACAGATATTCAGAGACATCGAAACTGGCAGACTGAAAATCTCCAAGTTCTATCCAGACTGGGCTCACCCCACGGCCAATCTGGTGCGGCTACTGGTCCTGGCGCTCGCTGCCGTTGTGGTCTTTCCTTACCTGCCTGGTTCCAAAAGTCCCGCCTTCCAGGGAATCACAATTTTCCTGGGCGTTCTGCTCTCACTGGGGTCGTCGTCCGCCGTGGCCAACGCGGTGGCCGGGACTATCCTCAACTACACTCGCTCCTTTCAGGTTGGAGACATGGTCAAAATCGGCGACACTCTCGGCCAAGTATTGGAAAAGGGCTTGCTGGTGACTCGTATAGAAACGCAGAAGAAGGAAGTCATCACGATTCCCAACGGCCTCGTCATGGGCGCAGCCGTGCAGAATTACAGCACTGAGGCCAAGGCAGGCGGCGTCACCTTCCACACGACGGTGACCATTGGCTACGACGCTCCCTGGCGTAAAGTCCACGAACTCCTCATCAGCGCTGCCCTCGCGACGCAGTACATCCTGAAAGATCCGGCTCCGTTCGTTCTCCAGACAGCTCTGAACGATTTTTTCGTTTCTTATGAGCTGAACGCCAATACGGTAAGACCGGACAAGATGCAGGAGCTCTACTCAGACCTTCATCAGAATATTCAGGACAAGTTCAATGAAGCCGGCGTCGAGATCGCCTCGCCGCACTTCACCGCGCTGCGCGACGGCAACACAACCACCATTCCCGCGGGCTACCGGTCCGGCTCCTACCAGCCTCCTGCATTTCGTGTTCGCGCCGTCGACCCACAGGACGACCAAGGGTAACGGCCTACTTCTGTGGCGGCGGATAATTCTTCAACAGCTTTGTCACTGATTTTTTGATCTGCTTCTCCTGCTTATCAGGCTTGGCTTTCGGATTGATGGTGTGGCTGACGGTGCCGCGCCAAACCAGGTCCTTCCCCTTGCTCGAATACATGTCCAAATCCAATTGGCCGATCTGAATCGTGCTGGTGGAGCCGGTCGTGGTGGTGCTATTCATACCGCCGCCCCCATAGTACGCACCACGTGGGCCATACCATCCCGCGCCCCAACCCGGACCCGTGTTCCAACCGGTCGAGTAACTGTTGAACTGTTTTTCTTCCTTGATGGCCGTCTGATACCCAATGTACAGATCGGCATCGTCGGAATCAGTCTTGGTGAGTCCCTTCGCGGCCAGTTCGGAATCGATGGCGTCTTCAACTTGCTTTTGCTGAATCTGATCGAAGTGATCTGAACCGTTGATATCAACCCATTTATAGGTCTTAAAGTCAGAAAACTTGGCATCCTTGGCAAAATTATAGCGAACGTCCTGAGCCCAGGCGCTGCTTGCTCCTATGGCAAGCAATGCCACGACAATAATTAGAGAGAGCCTTTTCATCGTGTTCTTCTCCTTTTCGGAATTTGGATGATCGTTCCCGCTTAGCGATCCTTCCACGCCATGGTCGCGAGTTGACTACTCACGGACGGCGAGTGCCATCACGAACTTACGTCAGCCGGCAACAGCCTATCAGGCCAAAAACTCCACCGTCGCTGTTTCCAGGTTGTAGAGCGATCCTACAATCTTTATGGATTTAGTAGACTCCAGATCCCGAAGTACGGCGCTCTTTTCTCGAATGGAATTGATCGTCAACTCGACATTCTTCAATGCCACGGCGTCCACGAAAGCCGTGTTCTTCGAGGAACGATCGCCCCGAAAGGTAGTCGCCTCGACGGCCGGTTTAATCTTCTCGAGCAGCCCCGTAAGATTATCCAGCTTCGCCTCGTCAATGGCTCCTTTAACGGCACCGCACGATGTGTGTCCCATCACCAGAACGACCTTGGCGCCGGCCAGCTTGCAGGCGAACTCCATGCTGCCGAGGATGTCGTCGCTTGAGACGTTGCCGGCAACCCGGGCGTTGAAGACCTCGCCGATGCCAAGGTCCATGATGACCTCAGCCGGCGCGCGTGAGTCGATACAACTGAGAATGATGGCCGCAGGGTACTGGCCTTTGGTCGAGGCATCGCGATCCTCGATGTGGTAGCGCGTGAGCCTTTCCCCCTTGCGAAAGCGCTCGTTACCTTTCTTCATGAGCGCGATGATTTCATCTGGCGTCAATTTGTCACGCTGCGCTTCTGTTAGCACGATCATTCCTCCCAATGGCTGCGAAAGACAGCCTCCACCAATCTGGTGAATTCCGTCCGAGCGGCGTAGTCGTAATCGGGGTGCTCAATCTCATTTACTTGATTACCACAAGACGCCGTGAACCGGCTGCTCTGGTGGCGGCAGCTCAGTTTCGCCCAGCAACTGCCGCAGATTGATCTCGATGGTTGTCGCGACCGCCGTGATCGGCACGTCATGAATGGTGTTCTCGAAGGGATCCTCCAGGTCGCGTCCTATCTTGTCCAACGCCAGGAAGAGGAATCCTACCAGTGTCGAACCTAGCGGCGTGTACCACCCCATGCTCACCACCATTCCGATGGGCAGCATCAGGCAGTAAATCTGCACGAAGAGTCTGGGAAAGAAGTCAAACTGCTTGGGCATCGGCGTGTTTTTGATGCGCTCCGCGCCGCCCTGCGCATCCATCAGGGCTGACAGGCTCTCGTTGATCGACTGCCACTGCCATTGATCCAGCCAGCCGCGCTTGCGCGCCGCGATCAGCATCGCGCTCATCCGGGTTTGCAGCCTCAGCGCCACATTCTTGTCGCGTGCGAGCTCTGCCGGATCCTCTTCCGGCACCAAGTCGGCGATGACGGGAACTGGGTCGAGCCTGCGGAGCTGCTGGCGGAGGGCGTGAACATATGCTATCTGATGGATCACCAGTTTCCGCTGCAAGGATGCGACCTCCTCTTGCTCGGCAGGCGTCGCAGCCTCCTGCGGCGACATCGTCGTCAGCACCAACCGCGCAAACGTGCGGCTCTTATTCACGATTGCGCCCCAGAGTATCCGCCCCTCCCACCAGCGTCCGTATGCTGAGCTGTTCCGGAAGCCCACGATGATGCCGAGGACCGCGCCGAAGGACCCTATCGGCACGTAGGGCGACCCGACCCAATGCCAGTGCAACACCTGATAGCACACCACGATCACAAGGTCCCATGCCAGCAGGGCACAGAGCGCCGGTCCTAAACCCTGGATCATCGGTATAAACCGCTGAGTTTTGGAAACGATCATTTCGCAGTCCCGGTGGCCGCCGTCATCGGCACGAATTCTCTCTTTCGCGCGCCACGCCGCTTCCGATGTCGAACACGCAGCCTGACAGGGTCAGCTCCCCGCGTGCCAGCGCGCCCGCGACGCTGGGGCGGGTCTGCAGGTGCACAAGCTACACGAGCACAGCCTCAGAGTGCAAAGTCAGGCACTCACTTCCGCCGGAAAGTCGCGGTGCTGAGCACCGAGAAGGTCACGATGTGGTTCACTTCCAGCACGCGCCCCGAGCTCACCAGCAGAACCTGGTTCATGTACCCGGTTTCGAGCCGCCAGCCGGGTTTGAGTCTGAAACCCAGCGCCGCGTAAGCGCGGTTCTGGTTGAACGCCGATGAAGCCTGGTAAGGCTTCACGTGGAACCAGACCTCGTCGTAGCCGGTGGCATAGACGCGCTGGGAGAGGGGAACCGTGGCTTGTTGCCAGACCCGCACGCGGTTTTCGAACCGGTACTGTCCGTTGTTGCCCTCGATGAAGCGGTTTTCGAACCGGAGACGGGTACTCCACGCGACCCTGCCGGAACCGTAGCGAAACCACGCCTGCTCCCAGATTCGATGCTCATTACGTGGCGGAACGGGGTTCGCGGACGTGATGCTAGGATAGAGGCGCACGTAAGCATATCCCGTCGTCAGCATCAGCGATCGATTGGCCTGGTAGTTCACTCCCGGACGCAAAACCAACTGATTTATTTGCGTGATTCCCTGGAGGCGGGCTTGGGCTTCCAGGTGCAGTCCCCAGCGGGAGTCGCCAAAGAGATGATCGCCGAAATAAGGGAACCAGACGCGAACGTTCTGCTCCACCTGCCGGTCTTGGGTCCGGGCAGGCAGCGAAAGCACAAGGATCGTGACGCCCGTCCACAACGTACAGCGGAGTAGCATCGCCGAGCGTCCGCTGAGGAGCACGAACAGGCTCATCTACTTCTGCGGTGGCGGGTAGTTCTTAAAGAGCTTGGCCACCGCCTTGTTGATGTTCTTCTCCTGCTTGTCGGGTTTTGCTTTGGGATTGATGGTCTTGCTTGCCCTGCCACGCCAGACGAGGTCCTTATTCTTGGCGTCATACATGTCCACGCCCAATTGCCCAATGTAGATCGTGCTGGTTGATCCGGTCGTGGTTTCGCTGGTCATGCCACCCATGCCCCGCGCACCATACCAACCGCCTCCCCAACCCGGGCCCATGCCCCAGCCCGATGAGAAGCTGGTGAACTGCTTCTCAGTTCCGATGGCCGTCTGCATCGCGACGTACAGATCGGCATCGTCCGAATCGGTCTTGGTGAGTCCTTTCGCGGCCAGTTGCGAATCAATCGCTGCCTTGATCTGATTCTGGGTAATCTGATTGGGTTCGTCTGCACCCTTCAGATCAACCCACTTATAGGTCTTGTAATCTGAAAACTTGGCATCCTTGGCGAAGTTGTAAGTCACATCCTGAGCGAGAGCGGCGCTGGCCCCAAAGGCAAGCAGCGCCACCGCAAGAAGCCACATCTTTTTCATCGGCGTTTCTCCTTTTACGACATTTGGATAGTCGTTCTTGCCCGACGATCTTCCACTCAGGTCCGGTCGCCAGCATCGCAGGTCGGCGACAGACCGAACGCAAACACCACCACCTATTTTAGTCAGATGCTATCGGGGTTGCCACCGGCGATTTGACAGCGGGAAAAGAGGAAGAACTCGCCCCCCACTAACCCGCATTTCTCCGCCAGGGTTCGAAAAGGGCGGGGCTTCGGAGTTTGTGTGACAAACTCGTGCTGTAGCGGCGGTCTCCGACCGCCGCCTGGAGTTTGTACATTTGAGGCCCGAAGGGCCGAACTAGCAAAGCCCTGGGCAACGCCCGGGCAACGCCCAGGGAATCAGATGCCACGCCAAACGCCCAGCCCTGAAAGGGCGATCCAAGCCTGCTCTAGCCCGCCCTTTCAGGGCTACCTTCTTTACATTGCCTGAGTTTCCCTGGGCGTTGCCCAGGGCGGCGGCGGTCTCCGACCGCCGCCTTTTAGAATCAGTAATTTCGGCGATCAGAGATCGCCGCTACAGCACGTTGCGGCACGTTTTCACACGGTTTCAACCTGCAGGCGCTACGCAGATTCCCCACGAACAGCGATGGGAGCGAGCAGTGCGAGTGGGATGTTGCCAGGATCTGTGAACTCAAGTCCGGCTTGCCGGGTTCCGCTTGCCTCGGTTACATCCACCCAAACCACTTGCGCCGACAGAATGACGGGCGCGTCTTGATTGACAATCAGGTCAACGGATTGCCCCGGCGACAGTCGAGCATCGCTGAGCACTCTCGCGCCGAGCGTGCCCACATCGACGGTGACGGCGTCGCGGTGCGTATTCGTGCGGTCGGATTCAACAAGAAGCTTCACGCGCCGTTCGATGCTGTGGCGGTTGGCGCGCCGGCGCTCGGCAAAACTGATATCGCTCATTTGCCCTCTCCACCGGTTCTCAGTACCCCTATTCTGCCATTACAAGGCTAAGAGGGCCATTGAAATCACTTTTCGCAACTAGAAGTTAAAACCGAGCGATAAACCCATGCCTGTCGTAAGCGGGTAACAGGGCGACGGCACGCGGGTTCCGGTCTGTCGTGCGAAACCCGCGGGCGTCCGCCGAGGAAACGAAACGGCACAACTACTTTTGTGGTGGCGGATAGTTCTTGAAAAGTTTCGCAACGGCCTTGTTGATATTCTTCTCCCGCTTCTCAGGCTTTGCTTTCGGATTGATGGTCTTACTTGCCCGGCCGCGCCACACCAAGTCTTTATTCTTGGCGTCATACATGTCCACGCCCAATTGGCCAATGTAGATCGTGCTCGTCGAACCCGTGGTGGTGGAGGTGTTCATGCCGCCACCATATCCGTACCAACCGCCTCCCCAACCCGGTCCGGGTCCCCAGCCTGATGAGAAAGAAGTGTACTGTTTCTCTGTTCCGATGGCCGTCTGCATTCCGACGTACAGATCGGCATCGTCCGAGTCGGTCTTGGTGAGCCCCTTCAAAGCCAGTTGCGAATCAATCGCTGATTTAATCGTGTTTTGCGTAATCTGATCGGGTTCATCTGCGCCCTTAAGTTCCACCCACTTGTAGGTCTTGTAATCCGAGAACTTTGCGTCCTTGGCGAAGTTGTAACTCACATCCTGAGCCCGGGCAGCGACTCCGAAGGCGAGTAACGCCAGGACCGTAATAGAGAGCTTTCTCATCGTCTTCTCCTTTTTGGCATTTTGATGGCCGTTCCTGCTCCGCCACAACTCTCCCTTCCCGGCTTGGCACCGTCTTGGGTGCAACGGAGACCCGCGGGAACAACATCAGGTTCGATGATAGCCAACTTCGGTCGACGCTGCCCACTGGTAATTCTGCCAGTGAGTCATTGAGAGGTAACAGACACGTTTCCACTGCGCCGTCTGAGACGTCCGACAGGGAACATTATGTCTTCATTCGCCAATCCTGTTGTGAAACCGGCTGTCGGAGTGAAGAGTCATGAGTACGGCAACACGTGTAGCCTTACGCGCGCCCGGTCCAGACCCCATGGAAATCGTGCCAGACACGGCTGAGCAGCCATGACCCTCGAAGAGAGCGCTCGCTGATTCCAAAGGGGTTGTTCAGTTCATGCCTAATCGGCCTTGGGTTCGTTTTAGGTTCGGTCGCGGTAGGGACGCTGGTTACCCAACGCCCCCCGCACGGATCCGTACTTGAAGAATTACCTCATACGGCTCTTACCTCGGATGCGTAACGGCGAAACGCACGC